>Ga0208196_1000079_pt1 | contig 130069 bp, 121 predicted proteins | sample AD_JPNNA7_MetaG_FD_184443 | JGI IMG/M metagenome (GOLD analysis project Ga0208196, IMG submission 184443) | Active sludge microbial communities of municipal wastewater-treating anaerobic digesters from Japan - AD_JPNNA7_MetaG (SPAdes) (version 2) | ecosystem: Engineered > Bioreactor >...
CGTTCAGATGAGCGTGGCCGTGGTTCGTGCCTTCGTGAAACTGCGCCGGATGGCGCTGTCGGTCGAAGCTCTCGCCCGCAAAGTGGCCGCCCTTGAAAGCAAATATGATTCCCAATTCCGTGATGTCTTTCAGGCCATCCTCCAACTGATGACACCACCAGATCCCCCGCGCCGCAAGATCGGGTTTGATGCCGACTGAGCCATTGCCCCCGAACGCGGGCGAATCTGTATAGCGTGCCGCTGTTTCCTTCACGGCAAACCGCCAAACGCGGGAATCTTGATCTGAGTCCCGCATTGGGACGCCCGACAATTTCGCTGATTTTGTAGGGCGGGAATGGTTGAGGAACGAAACCTTCCCGCCGGAAAAGGCTGGAAGGTCTGCGTCGCTTCCAGCTCTACAATCCAACCGGATTCGGTTTTTTGGGCCGGGACACCCCCTGAGCCATTGCCCCCGAACGCGGGCGAATCTGCATAGCGTGCCGCTGTTTCCTTCACGGCAAGCAGCCAAACGGCGGTTCTTGACTTTCAGTACATTATTATGTACATTTCCGTACAGATAGGAGAAAGCCTCATGACAACGATCACCTTCACAGACTTCCGGAATCGCGCGTCCGACATCCTGACGGCAGTCGAACGTGGCGCCACCATTACGATCCTGCGGCATGGGCGCCCGATCGCCGAAGTGATTCCTGCCACAGCACCACAGCCCTCTTGGAAACGTCCCGCGCTGCGCCTAAGCACCAAAGGCGCGGGGCTGGCTGCCGCCATCGCCGAGGAGCGCAAGCATGAAGTTGTTTCTTGATTCTTCAGCTTTTGCCAAACGGTTCATCGAAGAATCGGGGAGTCAGCAGGTCGAAAACCTGTGCACGCAGGCTGACGCACTGGGCCTGTGCGTTCTTTGCGTGCCGGAAATCATCTCCGCTTTGAATCGCCGGCGGCGGGAAAAAGCCATCACAAGGCAAGAATACTCCCGCGCCAAACAGCGGTTAGCCCAGGACGTGCGCGATGCCGACATCATCAACCTCACCCCCGAAGTAGTCCAGGCCAGTATTGGCCTTCTGGAATCCCAATCCCTGCGAACCTTGGATGCCCTGCATGTCGCCTGCGCTTTGGCCTGGGAAGCTGACTTGTTCGCCTCGGCTGATCATCGCCAAGTCACTGCCGCCAAAAATGTGGGGCTAAAAACCAAACAGGTGTGATCCTTCGGCCGGATTGTTGCATGCCCTTGAACGCTCCCATCCTGATCGCCGCCATCAATGCGCGGCACAGCCACGCCTCGCTGGGGGCACGGTATTTATTGGCGAACATGGGCGATCTGCGCCCGCAAACGGAATTGGTTGAGTTCACCCTGCAGCAATCCACCGCTGAAATCGCCACAGCAATCGTGGCCCGCCGGCCGCGTATCCTGGGGATTGGGGTGTATATCTGGAATGCCAAGCATGTGGCGGAACTGCTTCCGCTCTTGCGCCGCCAGCTCCCGGATACCGCCGTGGTTATCGGCGGGCCGGAAGTCACCGGACCCGTGCCCGGCGGCGTTGTCGCGATTATCGGTGAAGGCGACCTCGCTTTTGCCGAACTGTGCCGCGACTTGCTGAACGGCAATGAGCCGCCGCCCGTTCTGCGCCCTCCGCCACCTGATCTTGCCGCGCTCCAACTGCCCTACGACGAATATACCGACACCGACCTCGCGCACCGCCTGCTCTATGTTGAATCCTCCCGCGGTTGCGCCATGCGCTGCGACTACTGCGTATCCGCCAACGACACGGCTGTGCGCTTTTTTCCCTTGCCCACGCTCTTTACTGCGTTCGATAAACTGCTCGCCCGTGGCGCTCGGCAATTCAAGTTTTGCGACCGCTCATTCAATCTCAACATCCCTCACGCCGTTGCCATCCTGACATTCTTCCTTGAGCGCCTGCCGGCATATCCCGGCATTTTCCTCCACTTGGAAATGTTTCCGGATCGTTTTCCAGACTCATTGCGTGAAGTTCTCGCACGTTTTCCCCCGCGTTCGTTGCAACTGGAAATCGGTCTGCAATCGTTCAACCCCCAAGTGCTGGGCACCATCCGTCGCCCACAGGACCTTGACCGCGCGGCGGACAACTTTCGTTTCCTGCGCCGCCACACGCATGCCTTTCTTCATGCCGATCTCATTGCCGGGCTCCCCGGCGAAACGCCCGAAAGTTTTGCTGCCGGATTTGACCGGCTGTGCGCGTTGCAACCGCACGAAATCCAGTTGGGCATCCTGAAAAAACTCCCCGGCGCGCCTATCGCGCGGCATGACGATGCCTACGAAATGCGCTATAGTTCTAATCCTCCCTACGACGTTCAATCCACGCGCGACTGGCCGGCGGATCATCTCGTGCGCACCGCGCGCATGGCGCACTGGTGGGATGCCATCGTCAGTTCCAACCGCTTTCTCACCGCCGCCCCACTCATCTGGGAGGGCACACCCTCCATCTTCGCCGCGTTCCTCACCTTTTCCGATTGGCTTGACGCACGGTTTCCCCACGAACATGGCGTACCGCTGGCGGCACTGGTCGAAGCGATGTTTGAATACCTGACCACCCGCCGCGGCATTGCGCCGGACATCGCCGCGGAAGCGCTGATCCGTGGTTACCGTCACACTGGCGCGCGCGATATCCCCCGGGCGCTTGCCCCTCACTTGCCCCAGACCTTGCCGCCCCCCACCCGCGGCCTGCCGAAATCCCTCCGCCGCCAATTCCTCCGCTGGACGTGGGAGGAAGCAAACCCTACACTTTGAATATGCGCAACAACACCGGCATCTCCCCCATAGATCCTTTTCGCTCTCCGTCCATGGCCCCGCTGGCTGGGACGCCCCCACCCAAACCTGCAGAACTATATTTCTCCGCCAACAAAAAATCGGAATTGTTCATTCTCCATGCGTCCGCTTTCCTTTTACTTCCTCCGCTGTCCATACAAATCATTGTGCAGAATTGGGAACTCGTTCCCGTCACCGCCTCACTAATGTGCATCATTCTGTTGTCCGCCCGTTATGCAAAACGACCCGATATCACTCACCGTTTTGCAAAAGTTCTTAGAAAAGTCTTTTTTGTCACGTTCAGCCATCCGGGAAGCAAATACCCACCCAAACGAATTGCCCGCATCCCACTTCTTATGGCCATTTACATCCTCAACTTTGTGATTGGCATGCCGTTTGCCATCGGCCACCACCGCCCGCCCCTCATCAACACTCACCGCTACTTAACCAAAAGTGGGTATATGGATTATCTAAACAAACCCTGACCCAACGCACTGGTGCCAATTCCTCCGCTGGACGTGGGATGAAATGCTCGCCACCAGTGAAAGCTTCGGACATTCTCCACCTCGCTCGAAATCATGACCTGTTCTTCCTATTCCCCCTGTTTGCTGTGCCCGCGACAATGCGGCGTTGACCGCCTTGGGGGCAAACTCGGGGTCTGCGGCGAGACGGCGCAACTGCGGGTTGCCTCGTGGGGGCCGCACATGGGCGAAGAACCATGCTTCACCGGTTCCCGCGGCTCCGGCACCATCTTTTTTACTGGCTGCTCCTGCCACTGTTTCTTTTGCCAGAACTGGCAGATTTCCAATGGGCATGGCGATGGCCGCGTGGTCTCCGCCGAGGAATTTCACCACATTGCACTGAGCCTCGTGGAATGCGGGGTGCACAACTTGAACTTCGTCACGCCCGACCACTTTTGGCCGCACATTGCGGCGTTGTGCCGCCGCCTGCGGGATGAAGGTGTGCAAATCCCTTTTTTGTTCAATTCGTCCGGCTACCAGTTGCCCGCCATGGTTGCGGAATATGCCGCGCTCATGGATATCTTCATGCCAGATTTTAAATTCGCCGATCCCGCCCTCGCACGGCGGGTTCTCCGCGACGAACGTTATCCGGAAATTGCCCTCGAAGCGCTACGCATCATGGTGGCCGAAAAGGGATTTTTGGAGCCCTTCGATCCCAGCGGTCAACATCCGGCCAAACGGGGCGTGCTGGTCCGCCATTTGGTTCTCCCCGGTCTCGTGGACAATACCTTGCGCGTGTTGAACCTGCTACGCGCGGAATTCGGCCGCTGGCTGCCGATTTCACTGATGAGCCAATACAAACCCACCCCCGCTGCCCGCCAGCACCCGGACTTTGATCGTCACTTGTCTTGTGAGGAATACCAAACCGCACTGGCCCATGCCCAGGCACTCGGCTTTGAAAATCTACTGGTTCAACCTCTCGCCACCACCGACGACTTTTTTCCCGACTTCCAGCGGCCCAAACCTTTTCGGGGCAATCCGTAGAATATCCACGTTCTCAGTACTTACGCCCCAGCAAAATGCAGTTGAACAGCGCGCGCCCCACTTGGTCACGGGTCAGAAACTCGTTGCTGCCCGGCATTTCATGCAAAGACACCACCGTCTGACGCAACAGATCATAGGTGCGGATGGCAATGGCCTGATGCTCCCACAATGCGGGGTTGTCCAAATCAAGGTCCGCGGCAAATCGCACCAACAGCTTTTTGTCTTCAACAAAAGCCCACAACTCGTTGGCCACGGGCGATAGCGGCGCCACGTGGACAATATGGCCCCCCACATTTGCCTTGTCCGGCTCCAACTGGAAATTGGCCAGCAACGCCGCGCGCAAGTGCGCGCGCAACACGTCATCCGGATACTGTGCCCGCTCGCGTGTCGCAAATAAATAATCTTTCATTTGCGCCAGCTCAACGGTCACTTCGACCGCTTCGGCTGCCTGTGCCGGCGGCTCGCTCATTCGGGCCACGTTGATGATCCGAAAAGTCTTGCTGGTGACCGCCACGCCCCAGTCCTCGATCGTGTAATCGGCTTTTTTGACGCGCACCGCCAGGTTGAGCAAGGGCAACACAATTTCCGCCAGTTGACTGCGATCGCCGGGGTCCAGCTCCACCGTCAGCCGCCGCACCCAAAACGGGAACTGCCGAATCCCCGCCAACCCTTCGATATCGCTTTCATCCAAATACCAGCGATACAAATGACCCATGATGTCATACAGGTAAGTCTCCGCCAGCACTTCGGCGGGCGGAGATGACGGTGCCGCAAAAACTGCCGATGGCGTTTCGCCCGCTTGCGCTGGCCAATGTGCCGCCAACACAAAAATCAACAGCAGCCAACACAATCTTTTCATTTCGGCTCCTTGCGCAGTGTAAAAAAACGATTGCCTCCCAACGAGCCTTCCAAGGAATCAGGGATCGTCACAAAGTTCCCGCCGGGGTCATAAAAATCCTGATCCGTCATCCAAGCATACGCCCGCCCCGTCACCGCCAGCCGGTTGACCACCGTCAACCCTGCATAGCGGTCCGCCCCGGGAATCCCGCCCGCGAGATAGGCAGTGGCCAACCCTTGCGCAAAATTCAACAGGCCGGCAAAGCGTCCCGGGGCCTCGCCACTGTTGGCTATCCGCAGCAAATTCTCCAAGCGCGCCGTCACGCGCGGCTCAACATCCGGTTGGCCGGCCGCATTGCGAAAAAATCCCTCGCATTGATTCGGCGCTGTGATGACCGCCAGCACATCGTCTGTGTTCACCGCGCAAATCTGCTTTTGGGAATACCCCGCCGGTATGTGGTGGACACGCGAATGCAGCACCCACAAAATGGACAGCATGGCCGCTTTGCTATCCATCTCGCTGACATATCCCCGCTCGCCGGGGAAGGCGGCCTCATTGACCAGCAAGCGCGCCAAGTACCCCGCGGGCGCGGCTGGCGCCTCCAAGGTGGCGAATTGCGCCGCGGCCCGAATCGCCATCGTCAGCAGCAACACAACGGCAACGCACTGTATGTTCTTGGCTCTCATCCGGCAATATTGGCGCGCCTGGCAGGGCTCGAACCTGCGACCCTGGGATTAGAAATCCCATGCTCTGTCCAGCTGAGCTACAGGCGCGTCCGGGGCGAAACATACGAAATTGGCGGCCGCTTTCAAAGTTTACTTCACGGGCGCTTTCCGTTATTCACCAGAATCATGAATCTTTCTACCGGGATCGCGCTGGATTGGTTTCCCCGGGCGGCTGCGCTCGCGCATAGTTCCCGACCGCTTTCCTGCGGCGTCTGCGAAGCGCCGCCCCGCCCCCCGCCCCCCTTCACCGAACGCCACTTGCAGTGCGTCTGGGCTGATGCGCGATTGCGCCCGTCCTTGCTGGCTACCGCCGCCGGCGAACCGGTGCAGGTGGAGCATCCCGGTGAATGGAACACCGGCCCCGGCCCCGATTTCCTGAATGCTGCGCTGCGCGTGGGCCCGGAATTGCGCCGGCTTACCGGCGATGTGGAAATCCATGTGCGCCCCGCCGATTGGCAGCGCCACCGCCATGCCGATGACCCACGCTACCGGCGGGTCTGCGCCCACGTGTCCTACTATCCGGGCATTCTGCCAGCGGCAGAGCTTCCCGTCGGCGCCTTGCAAATTGCTTTGCGGCCCGCGCTGGCCTACACTCCCAGTTGACTTTCGTCCAGCCAGTTTTTTACTGCTTGGAAGGTGGCTTGATCCACGGGCTGGTTGTACGTGCCTTTGAGTTCGTCGATATGCCACTGATCACGGTGCCTGGCGATGGCCAAGGTGGCCCGCTGCAGCTTCAGCACCCGGTAAATGTAGACGCTTCCCGAGGTAACCCGGCCCACGTATGTGGCGACGCAGTTGTGTTGCTGCCGCCTCTCTTTCCATAATTCCCGATGTGTTTGGATCGCCTGGATTTCCTCGGAGTCCGCAATCGGCGGCGATGGCAAGGGCACCCAAGATGACGGCGGCGCAACGCCGGGGTTTGTCAGCAAAGCCGCCAGTTCGTCATAATATTCCCGAAACTTCTCCGTACTGGCCATGCGGGGAAAAGGACGCTGCGGATGCAATAGCCAGTGCATTCTCAGGCATTCGCTTAACAACCCCTAGATGGCCGTGGAATAATGGCTGGCTGTCTCCCGACTAACGTCCTCCTGAAATGTCGACGTCAGGTGCCGCATAACCCTGTCCCCTCCGGCTACCAAGGCCAAAACTCCCATATTGATATTCTCCAAGTGAGACAACACCTTCATGACCTCAGGGAGCCCTCGAGCCTTCTGCAACTCGGGAATGTTATCCATGTCCGCCGACTCGGGCCGTATCTTCTCAGGATCCCGACCATCTGCTTAGTGCACCCAAGCCCCACATAGTCCAACAGGTCAACCTGCTTGGTTCCGATCAGTTTCGGCAGGAAGGTCTGCCGCTCGTTTCCACTCCTTCCCATCCTCCGATTTGAACGCCTGTGGCCCCGGCCACGCCCGGATGCGGTAGTGCTCCCGGTCACCCCGGATGCGCAACTCACCGTTATGGAACTCGACGGACTGACCCGCAATTCTCATTAGAATGGTATCTCCTCCTCCTCCGTAGGCAACTCCGGCAGGATGTACTCTTCCTCGTAGATGATTCCTTCGCCCTTCTTAGCCGACCACTTCTTGTGGCATACAGAACAAGCCCGGTTGGGCATCTTTCCGCCAACGATGCACCCACCCAGTTCGATTTTTTTGTCCTTCCACATCTGCAAGGCCTCTGGAGCCGGATACCCATACACGATGTCCACCGCCCGCTTTCCCCCGCAAAAGGGGCAGTCATACAACCATATCTTGATTTTCTTGCTTCCCGTCGGCTTCGGTTGCATGCCCGGGCTCCCACCTCTATTCACATTTGCATCCGATCAAACAAAACCATCTGCGGATCTTCAATAACCTCCTCCGGAGCCCAACTTTCGTCCATCATTTCCGCTTGTTCTTCAGGGATGTACTTGCCGCTGGCAAACAGGTCGCCAAACAATTGGATCGCCACATTTTTGGGCACTGGTTTATTTCCCGCCTGCGACAGTTGCCCTGGACTCCATCTGTGCCGGTCCGACAAGAATATCTCCATGGTCGCCCTGACCGGGGATGTGACCCGATAGATGAAACAATGTCCACGGGCCACCCGCTCATCATAAACACCAACACAATGACCCATCTCCCGCCCTTCTGCATGTAGGTCATCGGGGGTAAGAATCGGCTGGATGTTTTCCGTCCCCGCATATGGCGGATACGGGAAAGAAGCCGGCAGCTCGTTCTGTTGGGTCAGTCGCTCGCGCTCCCATTGGCGCTCCTCTTGCCTGGAAAGGTCGTCATGCACGGCCTCCAACTGCCGCAGCGAACTGAACCGTTCCGGGCAATAGGCTGCAGGCGCCCGTACGGACAGGCTCAAGGTATCGGCCAGCATCCTTGACGCACTGCGATTCCGTTGACCGGCAATCTCCTCTTCCCGGCTGGCCTCCAACAACAGCCGGGGCGTGACAAACGGCAAATTGCGACGGGTGGTCACCATTTCCGCTACGCTGAAATTGATCCGCTCCAAATGCGAAAGCCATTTGACCAGTTCCGCGTTCTCGAACACCCGGCGAAACCGCAGCATGAATTTGATATCCAGCACACGAGGCTCCAGCTTGGCCATGATCCGCCTTGCCGTTTCAGTGGCGGGAAACCCGAGCCACCCCAGAATATGCTTCTGTTTCTTGACAATAAGGCTCCGGGCCGCCCGCATCGGCAATCGAACAGCGGGTTTGTGGAAGACCCAGTTGCTGGCCAACGCATAGCAAAGGGCGGGGCTGCTCCTGCTCAGATCTAACGCACCTGGACATCTCGCGAAAAGGCACAACAGATGCCATCGCCGACTCCCATACCGAAGGAGTTCGTCGCGGACATCATCGGGAATCGCGTCGAAGTAGGGAGCCTGTAGGTGGCGTATATAACAAACAAGTCGCTTCGACTCCTCTCGTTTCGATCTCTTTTCCTTGACCCGTTCCCGCAGGCGAAGGATATCCTCCGCATAGCGAGGGCCCTCCCCATAATAGTGGTTGAATTGCCTAACCTCCTCCGGATCGGGAACGGCAGGATCTCCAGTCCATATTCTCAGGTTCGCATCGTCCTCGATTTCGAAATAGAGGAGGTTCTTATCGATGTCCCCCTTTGCATACAGGGCATCGGTGAAAACCCTGTCCGCACGCTTCCTAGACGAATGCCAGCCCTTGCGGTGACTCTTGAACCATGACTGCGGATTGGGCCAGGGGGCCAGCACCAGCACGCTCTTCTTCTCGAAGCGGAAAAGTTTGCCGTCCTTGTATCCGAACCCCGGCTTGCCCGTCTTGAATTTTTCCGCCGCCTTGCTCATCCCCATACGCCATCCATCTCTTGACTTCTGCTCCCATTCTTTAAGTGCCGATTTTACCACTCCCGCCGCTGCCGTGGGTCAAATATTTTCATGCGACGGCCTCTTTGTATCTCCATTATAATCAGTGTGTTGCACTCTCGCAAACCTGCAACATTCGCGGAAACCCCTCCCTTATTGACCAACATTTTTACGCCCCAAAATAACAACCGTTTTACCGGAGAATATTCCCGCCCCATGTCCATAACTTAAGGGCAATTTATCCGCCGCCGGCGCGGGGAGCGATTTTTTTCTGGAACTAGAGACCTTATGATGTGGCAAGCCCTGCGCCCATTTCCCGATCGGCCAACGTGTCTTCGAAATTGAGGAATCGCCGCACGTATTTCGAGAAGTTGTCCCCTGGTTGCACCATATTCCCCATGCCGGCAAGCATTGAAGGCGGGAATCTCTCGTCTGACAATCGTCCCGCATCAAACAGGTGATTGTACTTTGAAACCAACGGGTCATTCAAAGGCATGAACTCGAGATTTTTGTCATTATCCCTGAGCCGTAGTGCGAAAAGCAACGCATGCAACGCATACTTGCGCCTCTGGTCGTTGAACGTATTGGGAGGAAGATCATGTTGTTCAATGAATTCACACAGGACTTCCAGGTACTGATAGACCAACTCGGGAGCAACCTTTGCCGTGGCTTTATGATAACAAAGGCACCTAAAAAACGACCACCAGTAGTGTTGGGTATAGGTGTTGTCCGGACCGGTAAATCCACATTCCAGAGAAAACCGGATGAAATTTTGGAAATCGTCTGGATTGTCAAATACCCGCCCTGGGGCAATGATAAGATTCCAAGTGTGGATATGCCCTGTGCCCTGCCCTGGGCTCAATTCATCTCGCAACTGGTCGATAAATGCCCGTGGGGTATATACGAACATTTGATTCAACCATTTGTACCAATCGCCGCCGCCTCCCATATGTAACAGTGCCTCCCCCATATCTTCAGCAATTTCGTCCAGTTCGGGGTCATTGAATTGCCTCCGCGATCCCCAGAGGCCGCGAGTCGGCTGAGTCATTGCGGGATTAGCCACGTGACCCCATGGAGTCAATACTCGTGCCAGCAATGAGGTGACAGGGACAGCATCAACGTCAATATGGCCGGGCCTGTACTCATCCATCAATATTTGAAACCGATGCATGACTTCCGGCCCAAAGATCTCTCCCCTCACTCGGCGGGCTAATAGCCGCGCTAATTCTCGATTCCCAGGTCGATCCATGATGCGCCCGACAACTTCGCGCGCCTCCAGATAACCCTTGTGCTCGGGCTCGTCTTGTGCGGTCTTCCATGACAAATCGACGCTATATCTATCCAAAAACAGCGGCTGGTCATCCCGTGCCGATATGGAGAACCGGGCATGTCCGGACGCCGGGCGCAACACCATCTCCAACCGAAGCGGTGTCTGCGCCGTAGTCATAGTAGGCAAGTCGACAACCAATCGCTTGGCAAGAATGACACTGGCTTCGTGGTTGTTCAGCGTGTCCGCGTCGTATACGGTCTTGTTCTGGACCAGGAGCGAAAACTTATCCACATATTGGGGCAGGCGCAGGGTGTCCTCGCGCAGCCGAATCAGATCGGGCTCTGTACGGCTTGACAGAACCCACTTTTCGCCGGCGTCAACGACGGATTCGTCATTAAGCGCCTTCCATAGGAAATTCAGCTGATTGTTTTTATCGCGTCGGGACACCCAGATCGCATATTGAGGAAGGGTGTCGTAATACGTTGGCCGGGTTTTCACATCCCGTTGCGCGTACAATGCTGCCCCTTCGGCTACGGCATACTTGCCAGCCACGTCGATGCGCCGGTGAAGTTGCCGAGCCAAGTGCTCGCCAATATGAGCTGCGGGCCATCCGTGGACCAAGATCCGGTCATGCGGCTGCATCCCGGGAACCAGACGACCCATGGCGTCGGCGAGCGCCACTACATCTTGGTGAAGTTGAAAATGAACTGGCTCGCCCAACGACCATCGCCGGGGATCCTCCTTGTCCTGAAAGACAAGGGGTCCATGCCTCTCCCCCTCCAAGAAGCGCTGGAAATCCGCTCCTGCGGGCCCCCAGAGCAAACTCGTCGATCTGCCAGATTGCCCGCAGACATCCCCGGCAATCTTAGCCGCCCAGTGGCGCGAGGCCCAATCAGGATCAAAGTCATTCCGCCGAGGATAGGATCGAACCGGACACGCATAGTTGGGCTCCCGGGAATGCAGACGCCATTTCAATTCAGTTAGTTCCAGCCCATAGCTCTCGAGATCCATTACCCACAAGGACCCACCTGAATCGACCAAGGCTTTGGCGCGATCTGGATTCCGGCTTGCCCAAGACATGGCCAGAGCAATGGGCCGCCAAAGCAACCGGACATTGAATATGCCGAGAGCCTGGAAAGCACTGATGAGATCGTCTTGCCCTGTCTCGTCCAAGTGGTTGGGAATCGCCACCGCCACCATCTCCCCGGCGTGACCAATGGGGGTGTTTTGCCTAATGGCATTGGCGATCGCCTCTGCCGGGTTCAGAGTACTTTCCGCGTCTGCTCCTCGGTAGCGCCATTTCAAGGGAATGCGTCTGGGGATCCCACGCGGCTCCAAGTAAGACAATCGTGCCCAGGCCTCCTCCAGCGGAATCAACCCGTCGGGGAAGGTCGGATCTGCCGCAGATGGGTTATTCCAGATGAATTGCTCATCGGGAAACAATGGCGGCACTCCTGCGATGGCATATCGAGTTCCCTTGCGCCCCCGATCGGGCTCAAGCCAGCGCAATGACCGCCCGTTTGCGTCAATTCCGAGCAGCATGGCTCACAAGTCCTTCCACGATTTCCCCGATAATGCCCACTTGATCCCCCCAGTTGCCGCATGCATGGGTCTCTATGAACCAGATCGGCAGTGGTCCCTGATCGTCAATCTTGAGCGCCGCGCGGGTTTGGCCGGGCCTGCCGGACATCCAATCCGGTCGAATGATCGCTCCTCCCGCCAAGCGGACATCGGCAGTCAGCCGGTCCTGAAGCACCCGTAGGCTGTTTTCCAAATCATGCGCCCATTCATTACGTTCCCGGTCGGCATGGGCGGGGTCTTTCCAACGCAAATCGCCCACCATCGCCCAGATCGGCAGGTAAAAAGCCTGTTTCGTCCCGGCCGGCAGCCAGCAGATATAGAAATCGGCATTGGCCAACTCAAGATATGGGGTCGCGCTGAATCGCCGGATCTCGCTCCGTTCGATCAGGTACAAGCAGCCCAAAGCCGCCCTATCCCGCCTCACGAGCCAGTCCCCCTCGCATCCGCCTTCTCGATACCATGTGCCGCATTCGATGGCCCGGCCGTTGCGCAACGGCCGCTTGGCCAAGCGAATGGAGCCTGTTTCCCGCATGGCAGCGCGAATGCCATCGCCCACAAAAGCGCGCACGATATCAGCCCAGGCCAGGCGCGGCCAGCGCCAGACCGCCTCCCTCAGATTGGCGTATCGAAGCAACTTCAGATATTCGCGCCACACCTCCACGTACAGGGGATTTTGCGCCAGGGCATAGTTGGGGGTTCTGCAGGGTTCGGCCAAGGCGGACACCCCGTCCCAAACGGAGTCTCCCAGATATGACTCGCAATACTTGCCATAGTTCAACACTTTGGCCAAACGCTTGCTGCCGGTTTGCTTTTCCGGGTCAAATGCCGCGAACTTCGCGTTCTGCTCCTTGTAGCTGCGGACCGCCTGCCGGGAGCGTCGGCAGAAATCAAGCGTTACCCGATTTTCCAACGTATCGAAACTTTCCCGGCGGATTACGGCCAACAAGCGCTGTTTCTGTCCGGCTTTTTCCGATGCCGAACGCCCGGGTCGTTGCGCATAATCCAAAAGGCAGTGGACATCCAGCTCTTGGATCCGATCCAGCCGCGACGGCTCCCGGAACCGCTTCAGTACCCGTTTGGGGCCGGCAACGATGTCGCGAAGATATAGCGGCATCTTTTCGGCAATGCCCACGATCAGCCCGCGACCAGCCTCGTCCGTGTCGCGATAACCCATGAAATCGTTCAACAGAACTGGCCACCACACGTGGCCGGATGCCGATCTTTTGCAGCGCGCCGCAGTAAACTCTTCGACCTCCTGCATACGCGCCAGCGCTTCGTCAATGAATCCGTCATATTGAGCATGACCCGGCTCCAGCACGGTTTCCGGCCCTTGGCGCCACTGGAACGTTGATTCAGGCTCAAATTCCAGTCGGACCGGCTGTTCGCCGCCAATGTGCAGCACCTTCGTTTCCGGACCGCGGACCGCCGGGCCGGGCAGTTCGAGCAACAGATAACGGCGATCGTCCAGCAACACTTCCCTAGCATACTCTTGCAGGGGCCCCAACTGTGAATCCGCCGGACATAACAAGCATGTCCCCTTCCCGGGCGTGACGGGAACGGCCTTGCTCGCCATGGTCAATTTCGGCCATTGGGTCAACCGCCAAGGGAAATCTGCAATCCACGCATTCATGGCGCCCGTAGCCATGATCAGCCAGCGTTCTCGTCCCAATCAATTCCCTGCCAGCGGAAGAAACCCTGTTTGTTGTTCATGGCACTTCCAAAAGCACGCGATATGGCTGGGTCCAGACTCTGGATATGACCGGCGATTTGGCCGAGATCCGCTTTATGCTGATCCAGATCCAGCCCCCGGAGTTTGGGCATCACCCGCATGGCGATTTGGTCTGCCAAAGCAATTTCCCTGCGGTTTTCATGCGGATAATTTGCAATATAGGCCAACATGGCTTGATAGGTGCGATGGGCAAAGGGTCGGCCAATGTGCCCTAGAATTTCATTTAACTTGTTGAGTCGTTGAGCAAAGCCTGCCATGGGCTCAACACCATCATTCGCCTGGCGCTGCCAAGATTCCCACGCCGTCTGACTGATCATGGCCTGGGTGACATGCTCCCGCCCAAGTTGCTCATTTCTGTTCTGCAGCGTGAGCGGTCGACTAAAATGGAGCACATTGGCGCGGTCAATCACCTTGTCCGACAGGCTCTGGGTGGTTTCGTCCTCGTTCATGGTGCCCACAAACAGAACGTTGCTGCCGGCAAAAAGGCGAATGGGCGACTCATCTGCTCCGTTGACTTTTCTTCCCGCGAACAATTCCATGCTGACCTTGCGATACCCCTCTGAATTTGGCCCCGCGATGTTGTCCTTCTCTTCCCGACGCAGCTCGAGTTTGCTCAGATATTCACTGAAATAGTACTCGATCCGGGCCAGGTTCATTTCATCCAGAAGTACCATGAGCATCTGAGAGGACAAATCCTGCCGGTGCGCATTGTTTTCATGCGGGTTGAACTGGACCAAAGCCCGTGCCAAGGAGGTCGGCTCGTACCGATTTTCCATGTAGTTGAAGAATCCAAAGAGATCCCGGGGGCTGTCCCAGCGGGGTTCAACCGCCAGCAACGTAAAGTGAATGCCCATGGCCTCGGCATACAGCTTGGGCAGCGCACTCTTCCCAGTACCGCTCACACCCGCCATGACCGTTAAGCAGGAGATGTCCGATGTTTTCAACGCGGTATGGAAGGCGCACAGCAACCGTTCCGAAAAGACGAACCCGCGCTCCTCTACATGAGCTTTCAGGCGCTGGAGGGCGTCACGCTCCTGTGCGGCAGCATCTGCAGCCCGTAGCAGGACATGAGTGCCTGCACTGAAAACGGGTTTGTACAATCCATCAAAAGCCTTGGCTTCGATTTCCACGGTCCCTTGCCTGGTCTTTTTGATGTCGTCCAACAACTTTTCCAGGTTGGTCAGCGTGGCCTTGGCGGAATCACATTGATCCTTCAGCCCCTTCAACTGGTTTTCCATGATTTGTTTTTCTGATTCGGCCTTGGCGCGCGCTTCCTCTGCCTGGCGCTGCTTGCCGATCAAATCGGTCAACTTATTCTCAGCATCGGCAATATCCTTGACCAGTTTCTCCAGGGCCGGCCCCAGCTCTTTCACCTTCTTGTCGAGTTCGGCATATTCCAAGCGCAGAGGGCCGACCTTCTTTTCCAATTCCTCTCTTTCCTTCTGCAGCTTCTCCGTTTCCTCCTGGATTTCTTTCAACCGATTCAGTTTGCCGTCGTACGATGCGATTTCCTTTAGGAGCTCGTCCCGTCTTTGCTGGCTGGTCACCATTTCTTCGGTGATCTTCCGTACTTTTTCCTGCGTTTCGGCAATCCCCTTTTCCAGAGCTTCCTTATCCGCCTTCCAGGTCGGATGTTGGACAACATAGTCCTTGCATACTTTGGCCTCATCGAGTGTGGCCCGCGCGTCTGCGACCTCCCCCGTCAGACGGTCGTGCTCCGCCTGCTTTTCAGCTACCTGGGCCTTCAAACCTTCGACCGTTTTCTGGTCCTCCCGCATCTCTTCAAATTGAGTGATCTTCCAGAAATCCCGTTTGTGATACAGGAAGGCAAACACGGCAATGACGGCGGACACCACGCCGGCAATCAAGGCAATCGCATAGAGCAGAACTTGCATGGTCATGGCTTACTTACCTCCGGCGACAGGCTTGGCAACGCTGGTTGCGGCAACTTCTTTGGCAGCTGCGGCCGCCTTTTGGGCGAGCTCCGAAACGCTCACGGTCAGGGTCTTGAGCGTTTCGGCAAGTTGAGCCTGCTCTGTTCGCAAGCCGGCTAGATCGCCCGCGACCTGGTTTTTTTGATCGGTCAAGGTCTTGAGCTCGGTCTGGGCACGCGCAATTTGCTCGGCCAGTCCATTGTATTCCTGCTGCAACAATGCCACCCGCTGGCTCTCGTTGGAGACTGAGGCCCGGGTCGAAGCCAGCTTCCCGGCCTCCTCCATATAAGCCGAGGCATCTTCTTTCAAAGATACCACCCGTTGTTGCAGGGCCATTACCTCCCCAGACAGGCCATCCCTATCGGATTTAAGCTTCTCAACTACAGGCCCCAACTGGGCCTTTTCAGCCCTAAGCCCAGAAACCGCCGCCAATTCGTTGCTGGTGGTCGCTCGACTGGTTTCAAGATTCGCTTTTGCCTGTGCCAGTTGCACTGCCGTCTCCTGCATTTGTTGCTGAGCCTGAGCATTCGAGGATTGAGCCGCCGTTGTCTCCTTTTGCATTTGCGCCAGCTGCGCACGAGCCGTGTCGATCTGGGCCGTGATGGTGGCCAATCGCGTTTCCGCCTCAGCTCTCTGCCGTTCCAGGCCTTCTACACCGGCCTTAAGCGCGCCCTCCTGGACGGAAAGCCCATTGACCTTTGACGTCAGGTTGGACGACTCTGTACGCAACTTCCGTGCCTCGTCCCTCACGCCTTCGAGGGCTCTAACCCCTTTTTCGCGGGCGACAATCGCTTCCTCGCGGGCCGTCTCGGCGATTTCAACCTCTTTTTTGACTTTGCTGAGTTGCTCGGTCAATCGATTGGCCTCCGCTTGCGCAGCCGAGCTCGCCGCATCTGCCTCCGTCTTTTTCTTGTCCAGCTCTCCGATTTGCGCCTTCAACCCTTCCATCTGTTTATGCCACTCCAAGAGAAGTTGCTGCCGTTCGGTTCGCGTGGAATCCCATTCCGCCTTCTCTTTGAGGAGCCCCATGTGCCCGGAAAGTCCAATAATCTGGATCACCAAGGCAGCGATAGCAACCACCGCCAACACTCCCAGCCACCCCCATCCCGGAGGTTGCAACTTGTTATCCGCATTTTGCATCGTGAGACTCTCCTATGCCTGCCACGTCTTCATAACCCGATCGACACAACCCTCGAAATTCTCGCGCAACTCATACGTCCAAAAACGCAGGACCTTCCACCCATTGGCGATCAGGGTAATGTCACGACGGAGGTCGTCCGATTTGTGCCCCCCATCCCAATCACGATGGCATTCGCCATCCACCTCGATGTCCAATTTCAGTCCCTCGCGAATCAGCGCTATGTCCAACACCCTCCCGCAAGCGGGATACTGCTGGACTACGCGAAGCCCCCGGCCCCACAGCGCATCCGCAAACTTCTGTTCCCATACGGGGCCAATCAGTGCTGGATCACCAATGATTTTGGGATGATCGGGCCGAGGCTCTGCCTGGAGATATGCCGCCAGATCAAATTCTTCCGGTCGTTCTTTCTCATGGGCGGCCACCAGACTCGCAATATGCTTCCGCGCCGCATTGCCCGCGGCCCAACTCCTGGCCCATTCCTTGTCACCGAACACGTGTAGAACCGATCTGGCCCGGCTGATGGCCACGTTGAACCGATTTGGATCGCTCTGGTAAAACCATTCCGCCCCTGCCGGCATGTCCGGACCGCCCACTAGGCTGAACAAGATGACATCGCGTTCCCCACCCTGAAAGCCATCGGCCGTATCCGACTTGAAGTCCCATCGTTCCGGAAGGTCCATTTTCTGCGCCTGATCCCTAATTCTGTTCGCTTGGGCCCGGAACGGCGTCACGACGCCCACTGTACCTTTGAAGGAGTTGCTTTTCAGCTTCTGCAGTTCAGACACAATCGCCTGGATCTGGGCTTCGCTGATGGCGCCCCCCGACGGCGCGGCTCGCGCATCGGCATCGACTTGGGTCCACAGAATACCAAGGCGGGATCCGGCAGGCTGTTTAAGACGGTCCTTGTCGGTTAGTACGATTAGCCGGTCCCGATAGAATGCCTCGTTGAAATAGTCGGCGATGCCTTCATCGCAACGGAAGTGTTCCCGCAACATCACAAGCCCGTCTTTCGGAAGTTCGGCGGATGTGGCGGCCAACCCATAAAGGGATTTCGTTCGATACGAATAGCGTTCAAAGGGTTCGACATCCAGCACCCCATGCTTTTGCCGCAATCGATAGTCGGCGTCAGCGCCAAGGCTGGCGACGAAGGTTAGCTGCATCGGGTCCCCAACGACCATCGCCCGTTTTGCCCTGTATAGGAGCGGGATCGCGGATGCAATGTCGCACTGGCTGGCCTCGTCCACAATCAGAAGGCCAAATAAAGCCGGAGCCAGCGGAATACTCCGACCAACGGACAAGTTGGTTGTCGCCCACAACGGGATATGCTGCAAGAGAAGCGGAAAGTGCTTTCGCAACGGTTTGAGCGCCCTCAGCATGCCGGGGTGGTCTGGCGTGTTCTGATAGTTGCGCACGATGGACCAAACGGTGTCAAGCTGATGCCTTTCAATGGGTTCAAGTTCCGCCCCCAATATGCAGTTCTTGGCTTTCAGAAGGGCCTTTGCACTCTTCTGGGTGTCGTTTCGTTTATTGACGAGAGTCGCCTCCAGATCTTCAATCCTCTGTAGGGCGCGGAGTTTGCCCTGCAACTCGGCAACCCGCCGCCCAAGCCGGACTCCCTGAGCAACAGGCAGCCACCCTTCCAGCATTTTGACGAGTTGGGTGAACTGGGATGGGGTGACCATCTGGTTCAGTTCGGACGGCCCGGGAGATTTCCCCTCGATCAGGCGAAATCCCTCAACTATCAGAGCCCGCAACTGACTTCGTTTGGCGCGAAGTACTACCCACCGCCGCACCCAGAGCGAAATTTTTGCCCAGCGGCCGCCCCTCTCCTCCTTAAGCCCGACGAGGGAAGCCAACAACGGGTCCATGCTGTCCATCGCCGGAGTTTTTGGGGCGTTCCGAAATAGTGCTTCCCGTAGGGGATGCTCCCAACATGCCGCAGCCAAATCCTTTTCGCATTTCTCCAGCTCGAGGAACTGTTGCCTCAGGGTCGCTAGTTGGGCGCGCATCTCGGCGATCTCATCGTTCTTGATTCGCAACTCAGCCAGCTTGCGACCGTATTCCGCGGATTCAGCAGCCGGCACTTGATTTGTCAGGAGAATTTTCAGGGCATCAAAAAATGGATTGTCCTGGGTTTCTCCATAGGGTCGATTCAGGCGAACCGGACACACCTTCGTTCTGGCCAATTCGTTCATCTTGGGCTCAACCGCATCGAGCGCCTGATGGTTCCGGCTGGCGAATAGCACGCTCCCGTTGTTCAATGCCGCCCGAACCATGGCGTTGGCGACCACCCGGGATTTGCCTGTCCCTGGAGGTCCGGTGACAACGGAAAGCGTTGCTTGGCGGGAGCGGTCGCAAGCCAGGCGCTGCTCCTCGTTCAACAGATCGATCTCCGCGTTTACGTCAGGGGCGTTGGTCGCCACAACCTCGCTCTGGCCGGTTGGATTTCCGGATCGATGAGGAAACAACGCCGTTAAAGCCGTTTGATCCAGATCCTGATCGGATGCTTTAGAAATTTGAATCAGTTCCCGCCGCAAGCGTGCCGTGAACGACGTCGAGCTTTCCGGCGCAAGAATCAGCCGGTTGTAAATCCCAGGCCGACCAAGCTCGTTCAACGCAGGGCCATCATTCGGCTGATATATGCACGGCGGCTCCATCCACTTCTTTGGGAGGAGCATCGCGGCCATGCGGAAGAGATCGGGCAGCGAGGGTGGGCTGACGGGTGCCGCCGATTCGGCCATGCTGGCCCATGGCACCGCCAAACCGCATTGTTCGAGAAACTCGCGCTTGTCAGTCGGCTTACGGAAGAAGTCCTCCAGCCACTTTGTGTTGATTTCCGCATGACCAAGTGGCTCCAGGCAGGCCGTGTCATGGCCGGAGAGGCGCACTTTCACCGGGATTAAGAACAGGGGGGAAACAAATCGAAAGCTTTCCCCCATCGCACGACTGCCTCGGATCCATATCTGTACAGGACCGCCCAAATATACCGGAGGAGCATTGGCCGCACAAAGACGCGCCAACAGCGGCCCTGGCAGCCGCAAGGCATCCAAAAATACGGACTCCCCCGACGATAAAGCATCCCAGTTGATCGAAGAGCCAATAGAAACAAACGATTTGTTTTCCTTGTCGGCGAAAGCCTCGATATGGGCTCCGGCTTCTACGCGGGCACAGTCTGCGTAATACCGGCAGAGTTTCCTGAAGGGCTCCCATCGGGTCTCCCCGGCCGCCGAACCCTCTGCCTCCGCCGCTATGGAGACCAAGCGTTCCTGCCTGGCCGGATACTCTCCGACACATCTCCAGCGAACCCCATTAATTAATCGAACGACTTTTGCCGTCTGGAGCGTTTGGAGGGCAAGGGCAACTTGATAAGCCGGCGGGTGCCCTTTGAGCAGGCGCGAAAGCTGGAGACTTGTCAGCCCGCCTGGATTGTTTCGCAGAAGGAGAAGTGCCTGTGCGCCAATCTCTTTGGTAGGACCATCAGAGATTGGCGTCATGGGGTGCTTTCATTTCTTACAAAACCCTGTCGCCCGTGCCCTACCAGATGTCAAGTATTGCGTCTTCACAATAGTCGGAAATTTAGCAAGCCTCAGCAGCAAACGCCAGCCGAAAGCTGGTGGCAAACGGTGTAAAACTCCCTGTTGCCTTCGGCTCTTCCCATAGGCGGTTGAGTTTGGCGCGGTTTCCCCTTGTAACGAACGGCGTGCCATGGCGACTTTGTATCCCAAGCCATAAACCCATGCGAAGATAATACAACAATTTAATCCCTCCCCGATCCGCGCCCTTGTCTCCGCCACCTCAGGCGGTTAACCAACATTGGCCAATGCCGTGCAAAGAATCTTGGGCCACACATGAAGCTGCGTCGTCGTCGTGAGAACTGGGTGACAAGCGGACGGGACTTCATCCCTCACGCTCCAGCCATTTCCACAGGGGCAGGAAACGGATTTCGCCCTTCAGGCCAAACCACGCCGCTTGCGCGGTTTTCTCCACGTCTTCGGTCAGTACGATCCGGTTGGCGCAGTTCAACTCGTCGCCGGCTTTCAGCAGTGCTCGCGTTTCCCGTTCCAGGGTCTTGGGATGGTCCACCGTCTGGCAGACCTGGATCAGCGCATCGGTTTTCAAGCCCTTGCGCACGACGAAATCCACCTCTTCATTCGCCGCCCCCTTCCAGAAGTAGATCTGGAGTCCGCCGGCCAGGGCCCGGCGCCACAAAGCGATCGCCGCCAGATTCTCGTAGAGCCGCCCCGAATCTTCGCCCGACCGGAATCCTAGGGCGACGGCCATGCCCGTGTCGGTCGCGTAGATTTTCTTATTGGTTGCCACCTGTTCCCGCACCTTGAAAGAAAAGCGCGGGAGGGAGAAAAAGAGAAAGGCTTCTTCCAGGAACTTCACGTATTTCTGGACGGTGACCGCGCTCCGGCGCCCCGTCACTTGGCCCAGCGTCCGGAACGAGTATTCCTTGGCCACGTTGGAAAACAGGTAATGCGCCAGATCTTCGATGCCTTGCACCGCCCGGACCCGGTGGCGCTTGACGATGTCCTTGTACAACACGGAGTTCACCAGGGTACGCAGATAGTCGGTGCGATTCAGGGGCTGGAGCAACGGCTCGGGGAACCCCCCGGTGCGGCTGTATTCCGCCAGCAAGGTCTTGCGCTCCGAATCCGTGGGCGCAGCCGGCAGCAACCGCAGGCGTTCGCGATATCCGAAAGGCAGCAAGGGGATCAATACGTGCCGGCCGGTGAGATGGGTGGCCAATTCGCGGCTCAGGAGGTTGGAATTGCTGCCGGTGACGATCAATCGGCGCCCCTGCCGTTGCAGCCTGTTGACCAGCAATTCCCAGCGGGGCAGATTCTGGACCTCGTCCAGCAACAGCGTTTGCGGCTGCCCGTACACGGAATCCACGGCGTTGACGATGTCGTCGTAGTCCTGCACGTCCAGCAACCGTTCGTCGTCGAAATTGACGTAGCCCCCCCCTCCATCGGTTTTCAACAGGTGCGAAGCTAGGAACGACTTGCCGGCGCGGCGCGGGCCCACGACGACCCGGACCAAGCTCCCCGTGTCGGCCGGCCAGTGGACATCCCGCTCGACATACCGTTCCAGCCAGCGTGATTCCAACTCCCGCTTCTGGGTTTCGATCACATCCCGCACCGCCGTCATGCCTACTTTGTTATTCATGATGGACGATTTTCCATATTATTGCTCATTATGCAATCGAAATTGGCCATTTTGGCGTGATGGACGTGCCCGTGCCAAAACGACGGGCGGATGCGGCAAAAGTGTTGACAGAGTGTTGACAATCTTGGCGCTTAAAAGTGCCATTATGTGCCATAAATGTCGTTTCTGCGAAAACGCGATTATTCCCTAGTATAATCGAGTATTTTCAATACAGGCTTGGGTAAAAGCTGGCGCGCCTGGCAGGGCTCGAACCTGCGACCCTGGGATTAGAAATCCCATGCTCTGTCCAGCTGAGCTACAGGCGCGTCCGGGGCGAAACATACGAAATTGGCGGCCGCTTTCAAAGTTTACTTCACGGGCGCTTTCCGTTATTCACCAGAATCATGAATCTTTCTACCGGGATCGCGCTGGATTGGTTTCCCCGGGCGGCTGCGCTCGCGCATAGTTCCCGACCGCTTTCCTGCGGCGTCTGCGAAGCGCCTCCCCGCCCCCCGACTCCCTTCACCGAACGCCACTTGCAGTGCGTCTGGGCCGATGCACGGCTGCGCCCGCCATTGCTGGCTACTGCCGCGGGCGAACCGGTGCAGGTGGAGCATCCCGGCGAATGGAACACCGGCCCCGGCCCCGATTTCCTGAATGCCGCGCTGCGCGTGGGCCCGGAATTGCGCCGGATCACCGGCGATGTGGAAATCCATGTGCGTCCCGCCGACTGGCAGCGCCACCGCCATGCCGAGGACCAGCGGTACCGGCGGGTCTGCGCCCACGTGTCCTATTATCCCGGCACATTGCCGGAAGCCGAGCTGCCGCCCGGCACACTGCAAATTGCCTTGCGCCCCGCGCTGGATGCGCAACCTGATTTTTCGTTTGATAACCTGGATCTGCTGTCCTATCCCGTGGCGGCCCGCGCCACGCCCCCACCGTGCCGCGCCGCCATGCTGCAGCTCACTCCCGATCAGCGCGGCGCGGTGCTGGATGCCGCCGGCGAACACCGGTTGCGCCGCCGCGCCGAAATCCTGCAAGCCGCCATGCTGGATCGCGGGCCGGCGCAAATTATCTATGAAGAAGTCATGGCGGCTTTGGGTTACCGGCCCAACAAAGCGCCGTTCCGCCGTTTGGCGCGCGTGCTGCCGCTGGAGTTACTGCGCGAAAAATCGGGCGGCAATCCGTGGCGCGCCTATGCGCTGCTGCTGGGTGTGGCATCGCTGCTGCCGGACCCTACCACACGCCGGATCGGTGATGATGAAACCAAATCTTTTTTGCGGCGTTGCTGGGATGCGTGGTGGCCGTTGTCCGGCGAATTTTTGCCGCGGCGCATTCCCCGCGCCGACTGGGTGTTTGCCGGTGTGCGCCCGACCAATCGCCCCGAACGGCGGTTGATGGCGGCCGCGCAATTGTTCGCCCCCGCCCCCGGCCTGCCGGAACGGGTTGCCGACATTGCCAAGCGAACCCAAGGACTCGACGCCAATACCCTGCTGCAACTTTTTGATTTGCCGGAGACGCCTTATTGGGCAAATCGCCTGTCATTTTCCGCGCCTCCGGTGGATGCGCCCGTGGCCCTGGTTGGTTTGCCACGCGCCCGGGCGATTCTCGTGAATCTGCTGCTGCCCGCCATGGCCGCCCTGGGCGCGCCGGCTTCAGCATGGCAAGCGCTGTTGGCGGATCTGCCGACGGAGGAGCCCAACGAATTGGTCAAGCAAACCGCGCTGCGCCTGTTCGGGCCCGACCACACGCCACGGCTTTATCGCGCCGGTTTGCGCCGCCAAGGGCTCATCCATATTCACCACGAATATTGTCTGAATGACCGCTCGCTCTGCGCCACCTGTCCGCTGCCCGCCAGCCTCGCGAGCACCACCCCATGAAAAAGGATCCGGTTCGCGTTTATACCCATCGTTTTGTTTTTCCGCCGGAAGCGGAAGACGAAAACCAGCACGTCAACAACATCGAATATGTGCGTTTGCTGCAAGAGTCGGCCATCGCCCACACCCGGCAAAACGGGTGGACACCCGAAGAGCTGCACAGCTGCGACTGGACATGGGTGGTGCGCTCGCATTTTATCGAATATCTGCAACCGTGCCGCGCGGGTGAACCCATTACGGTGCAGACGTGGGTGGCCAACTTTCAGAAAATCCGGTCGTTGCGCAAATACCGTTTTGTGCGCGAAAGCGATGGCGCCCTGTTGGCCACCGCGCAAACCAGTTGGGTATTCCTGAATCTGCGCACCGGGCGTCCCGTGGCCATTCCGCCGGAGGTCTTCGCCGCCTACCATGTGGTGCCGGCAGCCGAGGAACCGGGCGGCCGCTAACCAGCCCGCTGCTCCGGCGCCGGATGCGATTATGCGCCGTCTTGCGCGCGGATTTCCACCCGCCGAATTTTGCCACTAATGGTCTTGGGCAACTCGCGGACAAACTCCACCACACGCGGATATTTATACGGCGCGGTCACTTTTTTCACGTGCGCCTGCAACTCGTGTTGTAATTCGTCGGAGGGCTCATAACCCTTGGCCAGCACAATGGTGGCCTTGACGAGCTGTCCGCGTTCTTCATCGGGAACGCCGGTCACTGCGCACTCCATCACGGCCGGATGCTCCATCAAGGCGCTTTCCACCTCGAACGGACCGATGCGGTAGCCGCTGCTCTTGATCAAGTCATCGTCGCGGCCCACGTACCAGAAATAGCCATCCTCATCCTGCCAGGCCACGTCGCCGGTGTGATATACCCCGCCGCGCAGGCAACGGGCGTTGCCCTCCGGGTCGCGGTGATATCCCTGAAACATTCCGCGCGCGCGCAGGCGCTCTTGGGGCACCACGATTTCGCCCTGCTCGCCCGGGTCGCACCGGGAGCCATCCGGCCGCGCCAAAAACATTTCATAGAGTGGTGACGGCTTGCCCATGGAGCCGGGCTTGGGTTCCATGCCCACAAAGTTGCCCACGCCCACCGTCATTTCCGTTTGCCCGTAGGCTTCCATCAGGCGCAAACCGGTGGCTTTCAGAAATTGCTCATACACTTCCGGGTTGAGCGGCTCGCCCGCCACCACGGCGTATTCCAGTTTGGAAAAATCATATTTCGACAAATCTTCCTTGATCAGGAACCGGTACACCGTGGGCGGGGCGCAGAACGTCGTCACACCGAATTTGGCGCACATCTCCAGCGTTTTGGTCGGCGAAAACTTGTCGTAGTCATGCACGAAGACCGCGCTGCCGCAGATCCACTGGCCGTAGAGTTTGCCCCAAGCCGACTTCGCCCAGCCGGTATCCGCCACCGTGTAGTGCAGTCCGCCATCGCGCACGTTCTGCCAGAACTTGGCCGTCACAATGTGGCCCAGCGGATACGTAAAATCGTGCGCCACCATCTTCGGCTGCCCGGTGGTGCCCGACGAAAAATAGATCAGCATGGTGTCGTCATTGCGTGTGGCCGCTTCGCCGGTTGGCCGCTCCCAACGTCCATCCGCCGCCTTCATTCCCGCGGCAAAATCGAACCACCCCTCCCGCCCGCCCTGCAGCCGCATTTTGAGCGGCCGCAGCGCTTGCTGCGCAGCGGCGTGATCAATCGCGGCCTCCAAGGCGGCATCGGGGACCGTCAGCACCAGCCGGATGCCCGCCCGCTCAAAACGGTATTCCAAATCGTGTTCCGTCAGCATGTGCGTGGCCGGTACGCCAATCGCGCCCAACTTATGCAGCCCCAGCAGCGCATGCCAAAATTCCAGCCGCCCCTTCAAAATCAGCAGCACCGCATCGCCTTTGCGAATCCCATGACGCTGAAAAACCTGCGCCGCGCGATCGCTGCCGTCTTTCAAGTCCGCAAACGTGACATTCCTTTCGTCGCCCGCATCGTTGCACCACACCATGGCCCGGCGAGTGGGCTCCGTGCGGGCGTAATGGTCCACGACGTCATAGGCAAAGTTGAATGATTCCGGCGTGTGGATGGCCAACCCCGCGCGGAAATCTTCATAGGACGCAAATTCACTGCGGGGAACAAATTGTTTGAGCAGGCTCACTGAAAGCTTCCGGGTTAGATGATGATGGCCAGAAAACGGACTGGGCGGCCATCCAGTGCTTGCATGGCATGGCCATAGTTCGAGTCGAAGTAGACACAATCCCCCGTTTCCAAAATCAGCTCGTTGCCATGAATGGTCACACGCATCCGTCCCTCGAGAACGTAATTGAACTCCTGCCCCGGATGCGAGTTTGCGTGTGTGCCGGCTTCACCGGCATCGGGCGGCACCGTCACCTCAAACGCGTTCATTTTGCGCCCCGCAAAGTTGGCTGCCAGATTCCGATATTGGTAATCCTTCCGGCGCTCCACCTTCACCCCGCCTCCTTGGCGCGTGACACAAAAAATCTTCATGCGCGGCGCTTCGCCCGTCAGCAATTCCGTTAAATCCGCATTCAGAAAAAGAGCCGCTTCATGCAATGCGCTGGCGGGAATATCTGCCGACCCCGCCTCGTAGGACTCGTACACCTCCGCCGACACCCCCAACGCCGCCGCCACTTCCTGAGCCGACTTTTCCTCCAACTCACGCCGTTCTTTCAACCGTGCGGCGATGTCCCTTCTTTGCTCCTGCATGGCACGACTCCTTTTGTTGTGGCCTGGTCAGTCGGTCCTTGGCCCGCCTGCCACCAGCCCCCCTACTCTTGCAGAAGTTGCGCCAAAGTGCGAGCAATCGGATGCGGTTGTACCGTCCCAACCAGCCATTGGCCCTGCTTCGCAACCCACCCCGCTTCCTCCATAATGCCGATATGCCGCGATACGCTATTACGCGGAATCCCGGTGTCGCGGCCTAGTTGGGCAAGCGTTTTGGGAGCCATCAGCAGCGCCTGGACCAACGCACCACGTCGCGGGTGAGCCAACCCCCAGGCAATCCGGATAATTTCGGCATCTTGCTTTTCAGAAGAAGAGCCTAACACCTCCAGCAAAGCCTTCACCAAAGGCGCAGCCGAGGGCACTTGCGGGTCAGCGCCAAAACGATAAAAAACAAACGATCTCTTCCGCTCCACCCGCAGCAGCCCCCGCGACTGGATCCGGCGCAACTCCTGACTCGCGTCCGAACCGCCAATCCCCACCGCTTTCGCCAAGTCCGTAACACCGGCCCCCTTGCTTTGATGCAACTGCCGAATCAACTTCAAGCGCGTTTCTCCGGCAAGCACCCGGCACGTCCGCCACAATGTTGGATTCAATTGGGGTATTTTCTTTCGCTTAACCATGCCCACACTTTATAAACTCTGGACAGTGCAGTCAATTCGTGGTTTTGAAAAACAGCAATAAAATATATGTATTTAACTCATATAGAATGAATTGCGTAATATGAGAAAACTGTCCACAGTTTATAAACTCTGGACAGTTGCTCAAAATACCTCTTGGCACCCCTCCGCCATTTGAGCCGAGCGGAACCGGGTTTATGAGGCGGGCGAGATCAGGTTTCGCGTTCGCCGCGGGCCATGATGACCTTACCGGTGCGGACGAGTTCAATGATCTTGAACTTGCGCAGGAGGTCCACCATGGCGTCAATTTTTTCGGAGCTGCCGGTGGCTTCCAAGACAATGGACTTGTCGGAAAGGTCCACGGTCTTGGCGCGGAAGTGATCGGCAATTTGCAGGACTTCGGCGCGGCGGGTGCTGTCGGCGGCCACCTTCACGAGGGCGAGCTCGCGGGCAACCACTTCTTCATCGGTGTGTTCGCGACAGGCGAGGACATCCACGAGCTTGTTGCATTGCATGATGATCTGCTCGAGGCCGGCTTCGCGGCCTTTGGCTGTAATGGTCATGCGAGAGAGGTCGCTGTTGGCGGCCGGGGAGACCACCAGGCTCTCGATGTTGAAGCCGCGCCGCGAGAAAGTCTGCGCGATGCGCGCCAACGCGCTGGGGCGGTTGGCCACAAAAATGCTCAGGTTATGGGTGGGGACTGAGGTGCTCATGTTTCAACTCCCTGGTTTCAGTTTTTCTTGGCGCGGGCCGCGGTGGGTTTGTTTTTACGTCCGGCGGGCCGGCCGGGTTTTTGGCGGGGATGCTCCAACACGGTTTCTTCCAGTGGTTTGCCGGGCGGAACCATGGGGTACACTTCTTCGTGCATGACGACTTCCACGTTGATGAGCGCAGGGCCGGGATGCTCCAAGGCGCGTTTGAGCACTTTGGGGATATCAGCGCCACGCTTGAGGTTGAGAGCCAACATGCCGTAGGACTTGGCCAAGGCAACGAAGTCGGGGTTGCCGCGCAGGTCCACTTGGCTGAAGCGCTCATCATAGAACATATCCTGCCACTGCCGGACCATGCCGAGATAGTGGTTGTTCATCAGGATGATCTTGATGGGCAGCTTGTGAATCACGGCGGTGGCAAGGTCCGACATGGTCATCTGGAAGCCACCATCGCCGACAATGGCAATGACCAGTTCATCGGGCCGCCCAAACTGAGCGCCGATGGCGGCGGGCAGACCGAAGCCCATGGTGCCGGCGCCACCGGAGGTGATGAACTGCCAGGGTTTGTCGCACTTGTACCACTGCCAAGCCCACATCTGGTGCTGGCCGACATCGGTGGTCATAATGGCCTTGCCGCCGGTGAGCTTGTTGAGGGCATCAATGACTTGCGGCGGATGCAGGCCGCCTTTTTTGGCGTAGGTGAGCGGCCATTTTTTCTTGTAGCTTTCAAGCTGTTTGAGCCACTCGGCGGTATTGCCCCGTTTCACACGTGGCAACAGGTCCTGCAGTACGGTCTTGATGTCGCCCTGGCACTGGAAGTCGGGCTTGATCAGTTTGCCGAACTCGGTGGGGTCAATATCCACGTGGATTTTGACCGCGTTCCGGCAGAACATGCTGGGCACGCCGAGAATACGGTCATCGAGGCGGGCGCCGAGGGCCAGCATGAGGTCGCACTCGACCACGGCGCGGTTGGCATAGGCGGTGCCGTGCATGCCGAGTCCTTCGAGGCTGAGCTTGTGGGAATCGGGGAAAACGCCCTTGCCCAACAGGGTGGAGGTGACCGGAATCTGGAGTTTTTCGGCAAGTTCGCGCAGTTCTTTTTCCGCGCGGGACAGCGCAGCGCCGTGGCCGGCAATAATGACCGGGCGCTTGGCCTTGGCGAGGGCATCGGCGATGAAATCGAGTGTTTCCGGCAAATAGCCCCGTTTTTCGGGCTTGTAACCGGGCAGATTCATTTCGGCATCGAGCGCAGCCGTGCACAGCTCGGTGCCGACATCCTTGGGCACGTCAATCAGCACGGGCCCCGGGCGGCCGGTGGTGGCAATGTGGTAAGCCTCCTTGACGACGCGTGGAATATCGTTGGCGCTCTTCAACAGATAGCTATGCTTCACAATCGGCATGGTAAGGTTGAAGATATCGGCCTCTTGGAAGGCATCCTTGCCAAGCATGCCGCGCACGCTTTGGCCGGTGATGACGATCATCGGCACGGAATCCATGTAGGCAGTCATGATGCCGGTGACGGTGTTCGCCGCGCCGGGGCCGCTGGTGACCAGCACCGCGGCAGGTTTGCCGGTGGCGCGCGCATAGCCATCGGCTTCGTGCGCCGCGTTTTGCTCGTGGCGGGTCAGCACGAACTTGATCTTGCCCTTCAGTTGATACAACGCATCAAACAGCGGAATGGCCGCGCCGCCCGGCAGACCGAACATAATTTCGATTCCGGCCTTCTCCAGGCACTGCAGGAGCGCTTCCGCGCCGATCATCTGTTTTTCACTCATTTTTTGCCTCCAATTTGAAAATCATCAAATTTCGACATCAAAATATCTCATATTTTTTGCGGCGCAAGAAAAATAATCCATTTTTATGAATTATTTTTCATTATTTTTGCTTTTTTCTTAAAAACTACCGATTTTTGACTTATTTTTCGTCGTTTTTAGCCATATTTTTGGTTTTTCTGCCAAATTTGCACGATTTTTGGATAAAAATGGGGTGTGGCGAGAAAAAAATAGGTGGTGGACCACCCTTCCCAATTTTTTGCCGGGGCGCGGAGTATTGCGAGAGATGAGCGGCGGGAAAGCCGCGCGGGCGTTATTTCGCCGGTGATTTGGCCGGCTTGGCGGGAGAGAACCCGCGCCAGCGCTTGGCGGCCGCGGCTGGTTGCGCGCACCACTGCGGGACCAAACGCGCCATGATCTTAGGCAGCAGGCCGGATTTCGGCAACTGCTGCAGCGGAATCCAGAGGAACTCCAAATGAGATTCCGCCGCGGGCGGATTTTGTTTGGCGGAGAGCTGCGGACAACTCACAGCAAAAATCAGGGAGATTTCACAGGTGCGGCCGCTGCGGGCTTGGTATTCCTGCTCGATTACACCCAGAAAATGCCCGACACGGCAGTCCACGCCCAACTCTTCGCGCCATTCGCGCGCGAGGGCATGGCGGGAGTCCTCGCCCCAATCCACGTGGCCGCCGGGCAAATAAAGATTGCCGTGTTTGCGGTTGCGGCACACAAGCACCTTGCCGGCGCGCACGCAAGCGCCGCGGGCGAGAATCTCAATGGCGGGGGGTGGGTTTTTCATTAGTCGCCGATGATTTTGATCAGCACACGCTTGCGGCGCAGGCCATCGAACTCGCCGTAGAAAATCTGTTCCCACGGGCCGAGGTCCAACTGGCCCTTGGTGATGGCCACGACCACCTCGCGCCCCATGACGGAGCGTTTGAGGTGGGCATCGCCGTTGTCCTCGCCGGTGCGGTTGTGATCGTATTGGGTGTAGGGTTTTTCGGGCGCGAGTTTTTCGAGCCAGCGTTCAAAGTCGCGGTGCAGGCCGCTTTCGTTATCGTTGATGAACACGCTGGCGGTGATGTGCATGGCATTGACGAGACACAGGCCCTCGCGGATGCCGCTGGCACGGACGGCCTCGGCCACATCGGCCGTCAGATTGACGTAGCCGCGGCGCGCGGGGACGTTGAGCCACAATTCCTGACGATGACTTTTCATGGGCGCCTCACACTTGATAACCCAATTCATAAAGCACGGCCGAGGCCATGTAAAGAGAGCCGGCGGCCACCACGATGCCGTTATTTTTTTGCGCCCAAGCCTTCGCGTTTTTGACAGCGGAGGGCAGCAGGCCTTCGGCGGCAGGCAGCTTGGCGGCTTTGGCGGCAGCCATCAGTTTTTCCATCGGCATGTTGCGTTCGCTATCGAGCGGCACCAGCACGCAGGCATCCACCACGGGGCGCAAAATCTTGAAAAAGCCTTCGGCATCCTTGTCGGCCAGCATTCCGCAGATCAGCGCTACGGGGCGATCGCCGCGGAACGACTTGAGGAAATTGGCCAAGGCTTGGGCCGCGCCGGGATTGTGCGCCACATCCACGAGGAAGACCGGATCACGTGAAACCACTTGGCAGCGTCCGGGCCAGCGGGTTTTGGCGAGGCCTTCGCGGATGACGTCTGGCGGCAGTGGCAAATGCAGTTCCTCGCGCAGCCATTCCAGCGCTGCAATCGCGAGCGCGCAGTTTTCCAACTGAAAATCGCCCAGCAACGGCAAGCGGAACGGGGCCCATCCGCCGGCGGCGGTTTCCACGGAGAGCATTTGGCCGTCGAGGTCCTGGCTGGTGCGGCGGATACTGACGCGTTCTTCGGCGAGAATTAGCGAGGCGCCCACTTCGCGCGCGCGGTCGGCAATCACTCGCATGACCGCCGGCGATTGCCGGCCCGTCACCACCGGCCGGCCGGGTTTGATGACCCCCGCTTTTTCCGCGGCGATTTTTTCGAGCGTGCGGCCAAGAAACGATTTGTGCTCCATGCCCACGCTGGTCAGCACCGCCAGCAGCGGCGTCACCACGTTGGTGCTATCGAGCCGCCCGCCCATACCGGTTTCCAGCACGGCCAGTTGCACTTTTTGGGCGAGGAACCAGGCGAACGCCACGGCGGTGGTCAGTTCGAAGAAAGTACCGAGGCGGCGGCCTTCGGCTTCGGCGGCCTGGGTTTGATCAGCCTTTTCGACAAGATCGAGCAGGCGCAGCAGCTCGTCGTCGGGAATCATCTCGCCGCGGATGCGGATGCGTTCGTTGAACCGGATGAGGTGCGGGCTGGTGTAGAGCGCGGTATGCAGGCCCGCCTCACGCAACACGGATTCAATCATGGCGGAAACCGAGCCTTTGCCGTTGGTGCCGGCCACATGCACGCACGGCAGTTGCAACGGGTCCACTTTCATCACGCGCAGCAACGCGGAGATGGTATCCAAACCAAGCTTGATGGCGCTGCCGCCGGTGCGGCTGTACAAGTACGTGAGTTTGGCGTCCAGAATGGGGGCGTATTTACTCATAATGACCAATAAAAAGGCGGGCCGACCCGGCTCAGGCCGGGATTTCCGGCGGTTCCGACGGCTGCAACACCCCACAGAACGCATCGAGCAGGCGGGCCAACGTGGCCTTGAGCTCATTGCGGGGAACGATCTGGTCGAGCAAGCCGTGTTTGAGGAGGAAGTCGGGCCGCTGGAAGCCGGGCGGCAAATCTTGCTGGATGGTTTCCTTGATGACGCGCGCACCGGCAAAGCCGATCAGCGCGCCGGGCTCGGCGATGATCACATCGCCCAGCGTGGCGAAGCTGGCCATGACGCCGGCGGTGGTGGGGTGGGTCAACACGGGAATGTACGGCAGGCCGGCCTCGGCATGGCGGGCCAGCGCGCCACTGGTCTTGGCCATTTGCATCAGGCTCATCATGCCTTCATACATCCGCGCGCCGCCGGAGGCGCAGATGACGATCACCGGCAATTTTTCCGCGGTGGCGCGTTCGATCAAGCGCGTGATTTTTTCGCCGACCACGGACCCCATGCTGGCGCCGAGAAATTCAAAATCCATCACCCCCAGTGCGATGGCCCGGCCGTTGAGGCGTGCGCGGCCGCACGTGACGGCATCCACCTCGCCGGTTTTACGGCGGTTGGATTCCAATTTTTCCTGATAGGACGCCACACCGACAAAGCCGAGAAAATCAATGCTGTAGAGATCCTTGTCCCACTCCACGAAGGAACCGGGATCCGCCAGCATGGCCAGGCGCTCGTTGCGGCTCATGGGGAAGTGGTGGTGGCACAGGGGGCACATGCGCAGAGCTTGTTCCTGCTCTTCGCCAAAAATCATTTCGTTGCAGGCGGGGCACTTCAGCCACAAGCCATCCGGCATGTCGCGTTTGCGCGCCCGCTTGACCACGGTTTTTTTCTTACCGAAAAAGGTCATGCTTGAACATCCATTGTTGCACGGCCCGTGGCGATGTCAACCCCGGGCCACCGTCAAAATCATCACCGCCTGCGCGCCGGCGGCCATTAGAACACGCGCACACTCGTTTACGGTGGCACCGGTGGTCATGACATCATCCACCAGCACCACGCGCGCCCCTTGCAGCCGACGGGGCGCCGGGGCGGAGAAAACGCCTCGTACATTATGAACCCGCTGGGCGGCTGTCAAATGAGTTTGGGTTGCGGTGGGCTTATGACGACGCAACAGGTTGCCGCGGAAGGGAATCCCCATCCGTTTGGCCAGGCTGCGCCCCAACAGAGCAGCCTGGTTGAAGCCCCGTTCGCGTTCGCGGCGGCGGTACAGCGGCACGGGGGCGACCAAATCAGCTACCTTGGGTTCCGGGCAGGTGCGCCAGAGCGCCCAGAGCCAGTCCACCAGCTCCGCCTGCAACCAGACACCGGCATGATACTTGAAGCGCCGGATACAGGCAGCAGCAATCCCGTCATAGCGCACGGCGGACCGCGCCCAAACGAAGGCCGGTTGGTTTTGCCGGCACCAGGTACACTCGAACGGGCCGCCGGTCACTCCTGCCACCGGGTCGCCGCATCGTTCGCAGAAGGGCACTTGCACGGGCTTGAGGCCAACCCGGCAATCCCAGCACAACGCGCCCGGCTCCGTGGCCAGATCGTTGCCGCAGCCCTCACACGTGCGGGAAAAGAGCATATCAAGCAACGGCCATTGCATGGGCGGAGTGTGCCCCACCCACCCGGCGGCGTCCATCGGATTTTCGCTGCGCTACGGCGCGTTGGGGCTGGCGCGCAGAATCCAGAACCAGGCGTTGCTGGTTCCCGGGTTGGTGATGACCATGCCGGGTGTGCCCCAGCCAAGATTGCTATAGGCCACGCCAGTGGTGTTCGTCAGGTTGGTGCAATACTCCAAGCGGTAGAAGCGGCCGGTGCTGGCCGGGAACGAGAAGCGTATACGGTGATCGCTAACGGAGAACCAACCATTCAGTGCCAGCACGCTCGCGGCGCTGGCGGGATCAGTATCGGCCAGATATTCCTCCCACGTGGTCATGCCATCGCCGTCATAATCGGCCTCCGGCGAGAAGTGCGGATCGTTGATGTTCTGCCCGCGGGTGTTTTGGAGCCACTGCTGGAACGGGGTGAGGGTTTCACCGAGCGTGGTGACCGTGCCAGTGGGCGAGAAACGCGTATCGCAGTTGGGCACGGGGGCCACGCGGAAATAGTAGGTGGCACCGGCAGTCAATCCCGTGACGGACAAGCTGGTGGCGCTGCTGACGGCGCGGTTCGAGTAACCCGGCACCCAAACGGATCCTGCGCCGCCAAATGTCGTGCCCGTCACCACGTCCACAAGGTATTGGCTGATACCTGACACCGCGCTCCACGCCGCGGTGAAGTCGGTGGTATTGGTGGCACTGGCCCACGCGCTGGCGGGAGCCGCCGGGCCGGCGGTTGTGGCATCCGCCGTCAGGCCCACCGCGGAATAATTTGTGCCCGTGTAAGTCCAGCACTTGTAATACACCTTCTGGCAAGCGGTGCGGCCGGTGTGGCTTTGCGGCGAGACGGCGCCCTTGTACAGCAACGTGCCGCCCGCAAATGACTGCCCCACCGCTGGCGCAGTGCCGGAGGGCGCGCTGAACGAGCCGGTTTCATTCCACACAATTACCACGCCATCGCCTGAGCCGGTGTAGGCGAAGGAAAGATCAATCTGGCTGGAACCATTGGGCGTGGCGGCAAACGAAGTCAGCGAAGCCAACGGAACATAGTTGGGATCAAACACCACGCGAGCCCACTCCGGGTGATCCACAAACGGGTTCCGGTTGCCCTGCCAGTTGGAATAAACCAAATTGTTGCGCCGGATTTCGTAGTCGTTAACGGGATCAAGCTCATTCCAATTCAGCAACGTGGAAAGCTTGCCATGCTTGGCGCCGGACGTGCCGACGCTATCCACCAGTTCCAAGTCGCTCACGCCACCGGTGCCGTCATAGCGCACCGCCATATAGAACAACGCGCGGGCGACATCCCCCTTGGCGGCATTGGGCGGCTCAAATGAAGTGCTATTATAGGAATAGTTGCTGACCGACCCACTCACGGTGTCAAAATCCTTGTTGCCGCGGGTGCTGTTGACCTGCACATCCGTGGGGTGCAAATGGTGTACGTCCGAATAGGCCGGCAATTTATCGTTAACGCCGTGGGAATTGGCCCAAACGTGCTCGCGATTCCATTGGCCGTTACTTCCGCCGAAACTGCTCTTGGCACGGCCGTGCTGCAAATAAAGTAACTGCACCATGGTGTTGTTGGTGGGACATTCGTCAATTTCGCTCAGAATGGTAATCGCTGCGTCGTAACTGTAACTGGTATGGGGGCTGATGATGTCGTGCAGCGCGGACTTCAACGCATTGCCGGTTTTGAGCACGCCATTTTCGTAGCAGGAGGCATAATAATCCGCCCAAGGATCGGCGCTGGCCACAGTGATGCTCAACGTCTGGATGACGGAACCGTGTGGATCACTGGCAGTGAAGGCCACAGTGTACGCCTGCCCCATTTGGTTGGAGTCCGGCGCAAAAGTGAACAGGTTGCTGATGACACTGGTACCGGACACGGTGGAGAACGCGGCATTCGCCGGCAAATTACTGGCGGCAAGCGTCATGGAATCGCCCTCCGCTTCGCGCGCGACAATCCACACATTGGTGGTTTGACCAGCAGCGATGGAAATGGTCGGCAAGGGATCAATGGTTGGCAAGGCGTGAACCGTCACTTGAACCACTTGCGTGGCCGTGCCGGCCACGTTGCCAGCGGTGAAGGTGAACGAACGCGAGCCGATATCGCCGGCGGGTGGGGTGTAGCTCAACTCGCCGGTGGCCGGCGTGAAGTTGTATCCGCTGCCTGCGGTTTGGGACTGCAACGCCAGCGCGGGCGGCGGCAAGCCTGTGGCGCTGACAGTGAACACGCAGGCTACGCCAACCGTGGCGACCAGCGGTCCAGGATTGGCGCCAAACGCCGGCGCCGTCACCGTCGCCACATTCACGGTCACCGTTTGGGTGGCCACTCCCTGCGTATTGCTGGCAGTGAACGTGAAGACTTGCGTGCTGCCGCTGGCTGCCAGCGGCGGTTGATACACGAAGTAGCCGTCGTTGGGGTCAAACTCATAATCACTGCCGGGTGCGGTGGCCGCGCTGAGGACCAAGACAGGCGTCGGAACACCCAGCGCGCTGACGATGAAGTCCACCATGTCGCCGGCCGCCACCGAATATGGCCCGGCGCTACTGGTGAACCATGGCGCAGTGGGCACCGCGCCTGCGGTGGTGACCGGCACTACCGCCGACCATTCCTCCACCGGCAACCGGCGCACCCGAACGTAATAGGCGGTGTCCAACGCGAGGCCAGTGATATTGGTGGCGAGTGCGCTGGTAGTAACATCCACCACCAGCGAGCCAAACGCACCCGTTTCCGACCCGGTAACATTCAACGCCTTGATTCCCGCACCAACCGCGCCCGTGGCGTTGGGTGTGGTCCAGCGCAAGCACACCTGCGCATAACCCACGTAGGCCGAAGCTGCCACCGAATACTGCCTCAAGTTGCTATCCGTGGGCCTGACAGTGCCCAAACTGACCCAGTTGGTGCCGCCATCAGTGGAAATGAACACTTCCACGTCATTGACACCACTCTGTACTCCGCCATACGTGCGGGCGAGAAAATCTACGGAAAGCGCGGTCAAACCCTCCGTGGAAAAAATGGGACTGCGCACCTCATGGGTGTCGGCCAACAAAATCAAATAGCTACTGCTCTTGCTGCTGATGTTATACGTCCATCCGGTCGGCGGGGAGGCTGAGCCTGCGGCATTGGTCAGCACATTGGTGGTTTCGCCGCTGCTGGCCTGAGTGAAATTCGTATCCGTGGCCACCTGCACCTGATAGCCAGTGGCGCCGGTGCACGCTGTCCATTGGACGGTGAAGCCGTTTGTGGCCACGTTGGTCACCGACACCTCCGGCACGTAAACCGGGGCCGCGGACACGACGACCGTCATGGTTTGCGTGGCCACACCGACCTCGTTGCTGGCCGTGAACGTGAAGGTTTGCGTGCCGATATCGGCGACAGGCGGGGTGTAGTTCAACACGCCAGTTGCAGCGGTGAAGCTGAAACCTCCCGACGCAGTCTGACCTTGCAGCGCCAGCGTGGGCGCGGGCTGGCCGCTGGCCGTCACCACGAAGTTGGTGGCGCTCAACGCCGTGGCGTTGAACGGGCCGCTGCCGCTGGTGAATACCGGCGCAGTGGGCGTGGCCGCCAACATTTTGTACAGCGTCAAATTTTGCATGCTGGCGTTGTTGCTGTAGCAAGAAAACCGGGGCGAACCGGTGTTGTATTGAAGATAGCGGTAGGGCCGTGCCACATTGCTGACCGCGAAGCAACCAAGGTCGCTGCGCCAGGCAAAAGACCACACGCCAGTCGTGCCATTCACTGCACCAGCGGCGTACGCGGCGTTGGCGGTTCCGGCAAAAGACACATATTTGTTGCTGGTTTCATTGAAGATGGTGAACCCGCCATAATTGCTATTCGTTTGCAGCAGCCACACGTTGACTGCCGGCGGATCAGTCAAGGTGTCATTGACCGGGCTAACGGTAGACCGCTCAAAATACGCTCCGGGATTGGTGCCCGACATGGCGATTGTTCCATCGCTGTTGGCCACAACGTAATAACCATCCGCCACGTCCGCCCGGGACGTGATTTTAACAAAGCTGCCAGCGCCACCATATTGGGCCTGGGCCAGCGGTGCCGCGAGCAGGAAGGCCAACAGCGCCAGCCCCACGCGCAAGCCCCCGCCCGGCCGTCGTGTCCCGCGCGTAGTCATTTAGTTGCCTCCGGGGATGGAGAGCCAAATCATTTGCCGCTGACCGAGGGTGGTGGGCACAGTGATTCGCCAGAGATTGCTGGCCAATTCCACGCTGCAGCGGTCGCCAATATTGGAACCCGCCCACGCCGGCGCACCGGATTGCAATTCCGCCGCGCCATAAATGGTGTAGTCGGTGTAGTTGGTGGGGATTTCAAAGACCAAGCCACCCTCCGTACTAATTAGGTTGTCCAGCTTGGGCGGTTCTGTGGGTTGAGGCGTGGCCGTAGTGTGCCATCCCAGCCGCTCCGGCACTTGCACCTCCGCGGTGTCCACCGCGGCATATTCAAACCGCACCCATTGGTTGGACTGGAAATCCGTGTTGACTCCAGACACCACATCCACCGCGCGCACAAAACTACAATTGACCGAGTTGCTCCCCACCATGCCGAAGGCATCCACCACGTTGGCCAAGTGGTATTCCGTTCCAGTGTAGAGCACCACACTGTCATCGCCGTTGAATAGCATGCCGTTGGAGACCACATTCGCGACAGCATACGCCGGAGCCTTGGTGCCGCCGTGGCATACCAGATAGGTTTCGCCCGGGGCGATGATACCCGTCAGCACCGTGGCCACGGCCGGGGGCGCGTTGGTTTTCCAGTTTTCGCGTTTGGCATTCTGCCACACGCCCAGTCGGTAGCCCGCCGCGCCCAAATCCACCGGCTCCGCGCCGGCATTGTATAGCTCGATCCATTTGTTCTCGCCCACTCCCTCGTAATACTGGGAGATGATGAGCGTTGGATCACCGGCCTCTTTTTTACGAAAAGCCACGCTCACCACGACGGGCTCGTCCGGCATGATGAAGGTGGTGCCTGCAATGGGCGCGCCGTTCAGTTGAAGGACGCCGGTGGCGTAGCCGGCGTCCGGCACGGGCAGGATGGTCACCAGTGCGCCCCGCGGGGCATTGGTGGCTGCCCGGCCATACACCGCCACGGTAGCCGTGCCATGATCGCCAACTTGCAAGTCCACGGCATACCCCGGCGCCACGGTAAAATGAATCGTGCCGGGCACCACCTCATCCGTGTTGTCACAACGGCCGTTGGCCGTGGCAAAAAAGGTGCCGGTGGCCGCCGTATTGATAAAATACTTGTCGTAGGGCGATTCACTCAAGGCCGTGCCGCCGTTATCACTCTCCCACGGCTCTTTGCCCTGCGCCTCGGAGCCGAACCAATAGCCCCCGCCATTCACCACCACCGCTTGAATGACTTCATTCTCGGCGCCCTGCGCTACGATGAATCCCTCCGGCCGGTCCACAAACACCACGCGCGGCGCGGCCGGTCCGCCGGCCACCGCCACATTGTTCAGCCCGATGTCAAACGCGTAGTGGTCCACATAGGTGAACCGCAGATAGCGCGTGGAACTGAGCAATTCATACGGGCCAAACGCCGCGGCGGCCACTGAAAGCGAATCTTCGCCAATATCCGCCACCGGCGTGGAGTTCCAGACGTTGCCATCGCCGGATTCTTCAACCATAAAACTGGCCGGCGCCACGCCCACTGCATTCGAGTAGCCGCGCAGAGTGAACGTCAGCGCAGTCGGCGCGCCATCGAGGGCAAGCGTCAAGGTGTCCCCCGCCGCAGCAAAACGGGCCGAGCCCCCCGCTGAAGAATTGGTGACATTGCCCGACCACCCCGGCAACGTGGTCCAGTCCACCGCATTGGTCTGCTTGTTCGTGTAGGGTAGCGGCACGGCCGCGATAGCTGCGCTGGTCCAACACATGGCCGCACCCAAAAAGCCCAACCATTTGCCCTTCATTCAGGTCTCCATTTCGCCGCGCTCCACACACTATTGCCTGCGGCTGCCATCTGGCCAACTACACACGCCTGCGCCACAGGTCAAGGCAAAGTGCACACTAGAGCATATTAGGATTATGTTAAGATTCCGCGGCCCCTGAACAAGCGATTTTAACGGGTTTTTGTAAAACATTATACGGCGCCCCTTGCCGCCCACCGCGCGCTTTGCTACACAAGGCCGGTGGAGGCCCAACATGCCGATTTATGAATACCAATGTGAGCAGTGCCGCAAGGTGTTCAGTTTCCTTGTGCGCAACGTAGCCACGCATCAGCCCCCCACTTGCCCGGGCTGCGGCCACGGCAAAATGACCCGTGCCCTGTCGCGTTTTGCCGCCCACTCCGGCAAACGCCGCGCGGAGAACGCCGATGCTGATTCCGCCACGCCCGGCGGCGACGACATGCCCCCCGGCATGGAGCGCCTGATGGCCGAAGCCGACGGAATTGACGAAAACGATCCTCGCGCGATGGGCCGGTTCATGCGGAAAATGGCCGAAGAAACTGGCGAGCCCATGCCGCCGGAAATGAATGAAATGATCCGTCGCCTCGAAGCCGGCGAGGACCCTGAATCCATCGAAGCCGACATGGGCGACATGCTGGATGATGGCCCCGGCGGCGGCGGGGGAAGCGGCGGCGATACCCTCTACGACGGCTGACGGCCCATGCTTTTTTAGGGCGGGCTATCCGCCCGGGTGGACCCGGCCAGCCACTGCAAATAGCCCGTGGAACCAGCGACGATCGGCACAAAAATAATTTCCGGGGTGTCGTAGGAATGCCGGGCGCGAATCATGGCTTCGATGGCCGGATAAAGCGCCGCGCGGGTTTTGATCAACGCCAGGATTTCCGGCTCGCGCTGGATGGCGCCTTGCCAGCGGTAGGCGCTTTGGATGGGCAGCATCTGCACGCAGGCGGCCAAGTGTTCCGTCAACAGCGCCGCCGCGAGGGCTTGCGCCTCGGTTTCATTCGCGAACGTGGTCAGCACCATGCCGTAGTCCGTGTTCATACGGCCACGATACCGCGCGCGCTGTCGCTTGCGCAAGCCTCCCGCGGTGTGTTTCACTCCCCGCCATGATGGTGGAACGCCAGGAATACGGCTGCCGGGTGCTGACGATTGTCTCACCCGACACGCGGGTCTGCGTAGACATTGTGCCAGAATTGGGCGGCACGGTGTCCTCGCTGAAGTTCGACGGGCGCGAATGTTTGTTCCAACATCCGTGGTTCTGGGACCCGGAGGAAACCGAAACCCGCGGCGGCATTCCCCTGCTCTTCCCGATTTGCGGCCGGCTACTGCACGACGGCACACCCGGCCGCTATCTGGTGCAAGGGGAAGCCTACCATCTGCCCATCCATGGCTTCGCAATGCGCCTGCCGTGGCGGGTGGCTGGCGAACCGGTGCTGGACTCACTGCGCCTGCGCCTCACGGATACCCCCGCCACCCGCGCGCAATATCCGTTTCCCTTCGCGTTGGAAGCGCTCTATGCCGCCACCACGCGCGGCCTGCTGATCCGGCTGACCGTGCACAACACCGGTGTCGTCCCCCTTCCCTTCTACGCCGGCTTTCATCCCTACTTCCTGACGCCGCCGCCCGGCGCCGGCAAAAAGCGCACCCGGTTGCTGGCGCGGCCCCGTCGCCGTCACCTCTACAACGATACCAAAACCGCGGTGACCGGCAACGCGCCGCTACCGGCGTTTCCCTTGGCCATCACCGCGGAAGAAGCCAACAGCCTGCTGCTGGAAATGGCGGACAACCGCGAAACCGCGCTGCTGTTTCCCGATGGCTTCGTCGTGCGCCAAAGAACCTCGCCCACGTTGCCGTTCCGCCAATGCTACACCCTGCCGGACCAGCCATTTTTTTGCGATGAACCTTGGCAGGCGCCCGCGGGCGCAATGAATCAACCGGGCGCCGCGCGCCTTCTGGCACCGGGGGCAACCGAAGCGTGCGAGGTGCTGATCACCAGCGACCACTCCCGCGCGGGATAGCATCGGGCGCTTAGCGCAGCAAATCAGAAATTAAATCGCACACGAGCGGCGGACGACCAGTTGTCGGCAGAAATTCGTCGAAGTCCGCCACGGCATCCGGCTGCATGGCCGCGCCCAGCGGACCATCCACCCAGGTGAATGGCACCGGATCGGAGGTATGCCCGCGCTTGATCAGCGGCGTACGGTGGTCGGTGCAGACCATCAGCCGGTACGGCTCGCCGGCGGCTTCCAATGCGGTCCACACCGGAGCCACAACTTTTTCGTCAAAGTTTTCAATGGCGCGCACCTTTTCTTCGGCCATGCCCTTGTGGCCACACTCGTCGGGCGCTTCCACGTGCACATAGACGAAATCGGAACGCCGCAGGCAATCAATCGCCGCCTGTGCCTTACCGGCATAGTTGGTGTCCACCCAACCGGTCGCGCCCGCCACGGGGATTACCTCCAGCCCGCACAGCTCGGCAAGGCCGCGCACCAAATCCACGGCGGTAATCACGCCGCCCTGCAAACCGTAACGCTCGGGGTATTTTTGCAGGCTCATGGCCTTGCCAAATCCCCACGGCCAAATCTGGGTGGCCGGACGCTTCCCCTTGGCCACGCGGGCGCGGTTGACCGGATGCTCCGCAAAAATGGGCTTTGAGAGCTCCATCAACGCCAGCACTTCCGCGGCGCGCGGGCCGCGGGGCAGATGGTCGGCCACCGGCTTGCCGGAAATTTCGTGCGGCGGCATCAGGGTCACCTCGGCCGGCCCATTGCGCCAGATCAGCAAATGACGATAACTCACGCCGCCATAAAACTTGAGCCCGGTGCGGGCGGCGGCCGCATTCAGCGCGGCAATCAGCTCGTGGGCTTCCGCGCTGGAAATATCGCCGGCGGAATAGTCGAGCATTTTGCCGTTTTCCACGGTGACGAGGTTGGTGCGGTAGGCCACGTCGGCGGCCTCCAGCGGCAAGCGCGCGCCGGCGGCTTCGATGGCTGCGCGGCCGGTATAATTTTCTGACGCGTTATAGCCCAGCAGGCCCATGTTGGCCACATCGCTTCCGGGCGACATCCCTTCCGGCACGGTATGCACCAACTGCACCCGGCCCAAGCCCGCCACACGACGGATGGTGGGAATCTTGGCCACTTGCAGCGGCGTCTTGCCACCCAGCACCGCCACCGGTTCGTCGCCCATGCCATCGCCCACCAACACTGCAATTTTTCGTTTCGCGCTCATAAAAGAAGGACGAACCTACCCGACCCCCGCCCGAAAATCAACCGGCCCGCGCATTTTGGCCGCGCCCGGCTTCACACCAGACAAATGACCTGCCAATCGCTTTTCTCCGTCCTGGCAGACTGCTATTTTCGCAAATGCGGTCAAGAATCCTTCATTTTTCCGTGATGTACTGGCGGCACAACGGAGTGAAACCCCAATGGACTCGGAACAGATCAAGGCGGTCAAACGGATGCAGGGCTTCATCGAAGCGCACCTGGCCGAACCGATCACCTTGTACGGTCTGGCGCGCGCCGCCCGCTATTCCCCGTGGCATGCCGCCCGGCTTTTCAAGGAATACACCGGACGCGCCCCCTTCGAGTACATTCGCCAGCGCCGCCTGTCCGCCGCTGCGGACAAGCTCTGCGCCGCGCCCCGCAAGGTGATTGATGTCGCGTTCGACTTCGTCTTCGATTCCCACGAAGGCTTCACGCGCGCGTTCACCCGTCAGTTTGGGATTTCACCGCGCCAGTATCGCCAGAAAAAACCGTCCGTTGTCCTGTTCATGCCCGACCGGATGCGTAGTTATTACCCGCCCAACCCGAAAGGAACCGCCCCCATGAAAGCCAAGACCGAAAAGCCCCAATCCCAGGTTGTATTCGTCCAGATCGTCGCCCGTCCCGCGCGCAAAATGATCCTCAAGCGTGGGAAGAAAGCCACGCACTACTTCGAGTACTGCGAGGAACTCGGCTGCGAAATCTACTCTCAACTTGGCCAAATCAAGGCTGCCATCCATGAACCCATGGGCCTCTGGCTGCCTAAAAATCTCCAGCGCCCGGATACCTCCGTCTACGCCCAGGGCGTCGAAGTCCCCGCCGATTACGCCGGGCCCGTCCCAGAAGGCTTTGAGGTCATCTCCCTCCCGGCCTGCACCATGATGGTGTTCCAAGGGCCGCCCTTCGATGATCAGAACTTCGAGCAAGCTATCTTCTCGCTCTGGGACGTCATGAAGACCTACCAACCCGAACGCTACGGCTACGAGTGGGCCGACGCCGATGCCCCGCGCTTCCAGCTCGAACCCGTCGGCTACCGCGGCTACATAGAAGGCCGCCCCGTCCGCCCTGTGAACGAAACAACGCGTAAACCCGCCCGCTATAAGGCCTCTGCCGCGCCCCACCCTTCCCAAAAGAAGTCTCCGAAAAGCAAAACCTTGCGGCGCAAGCGCTGACCCACCGAGCCCGCACAGGCGAAGGGGTCGGTCCTAACGTTGAGGGTCAGGCACGAGCCTACCGCCTCGGCAGGCGAGTAGCCTGGACCCTCGGGTTGGATGCTAATGTTGTCGGGTTTCGAGCTAGTTCAACATCCTTCTGATCGACCATTCCGTCGTTGTTTAAGTCGGGATTGAAAGTGCAATTGTTGAGCGGAAACACCGCATGGACCTTCCAATCGTTCCGTGTCGTCTTCTTGATAGTCATTTGCAGACAAGGAGCGTTTCGCTGGTAGTAGAAGTTGGCTAGTGTCTTCGTGGGGCTGTCGTTGAAGACCAGAATCCGTGCAAGCCCAAGATCCATCATGCTAGTCCGGCACTCTGTGAAGTGAACTTTGAGAAAGTAGAAGTAGTTGGTCTTGTTGACTCTGCTGTCCCCGCCGTCATCCACAGAAGAAAGCTACTCGGTGGTGGGGGTATCGTTGGCCACGATCCGCTGACAGAAAAGTCTGGCGCACGCAAGCGCCTCAGGATGCACTATGCTTGATCGGATCAACGAAGTCTGAAACACGATGGGTTTCCACATCGCCACTAATGCAATGGCCATGGCAATTAGGACTCCGATTGCTATATACCATTTCTTCATCACGTCATCCAACAGGTGGTTAACAGCTTGATTTCGCGTCCGGGCCGGCGGCGAGAGCGGCGATGCTGACGGCTTCCCAGCCGGGCAGGGCGAGGCAATATTCCAGAATCAACGCACTGGCAAAGGCATCGTAGAGTGCGTCGTGCCAATCGCGTCCGGGGCACACCTGCTGCAAGCGCGCCACCAGGCCCAACGCGTGGCACACCTCGCCGAGGGCATGGCCGGCCAAGTCCGGGCGCACGCGGCGGGCCAGTTGCAGGGTATCCAGCCATGGCCCGAACTCATGCAGGGGGGCGGCGCGCTGGACGAACTTTTTTTCAGTGCCTACGTTGTGCGCCGCCAGCGGGCGGCCCACCAGCCACGGTTGCCAGCGTGGCCACAGCTCGCCGGGCGTCGGCGCGGCGGCCAACACGGGGCGCAGCACCGCATGCCGCCCCGGGGCATACGGATTGAATGGGCGGCTGGCCGCCACGCGCAGAAAACTTTCGTAATGCCGTCCCGTCACGCGGCCACCCTGCATCTCCACCATGCCCACCTGCCAAGGTTCATCGGCATGGCCGGACACGGCGCCGGTGGACTCGAAGTCCAGCACGGTCAGGATGGCATCGCGCACCTTCACGGGAGCGCCAGCGCCTGCTCCAGTTCGGTGAGGACCGCGCCAAAATCGGCGAACGCCTCGCGCAGGACGCGGGGCTCGCGCAGGTCCACGCCGGCGGCCGCCACCAAGTCCAGCGGGTCGGCGCTGCCGCCCGCCCGCAGCAGGTCCAGATAGGCCGCCACACCTTCGCCGGCGCGCAGCCGCCGGGCGAAGACCAGCGCCGCGCAGAAGCTGGTGGCATATTTGTACACGTAAAAATCATAATAAAAATGCGGAATACGCGCCCATTCCCAGCCGATAGCCGCATGGGCGGCAATCGCCGGCGAGTAATACTTTTTATTTAATTCGTAATACTGTTCGCGCAGGAACCCGGCGGTGAGCGGCGTGCCGGCCTCCTCCCAGCGGTAGAGGTCGCGCTCGAACTCGGCAAACATGGTCTGGCGGAACACCGTGCCCTTGAACGATTCGCAAAGGTGGTTCAGCAGGTGTGCGCGGAATGCCGGCTCGCCGGGTTGCGCCAACAAGTGATGGGTCAGCAGCAACTCATTGACGGTGGAAGCGATTTCCGCGAGGAAAATCGGGTAGTGCGCGGTGCGGGGGGGCTGGGCCTGGTTGGCCAGCCAGGTGTGCAGCGAGTGGCCCAGCTCGTGCGCCAGGGTGAAGGCATCATCCAGCCGGTCGTGGTAGTTCAGCAGCAGGTAAGGCGGGCTGTCGTAGCAGCCGCTGGAATAGGCGCCCGAACGCTTGCCTTTGTTTTCGCGCCAGTCCACCCAGCGTTCAGCAAAGGCGCGCTCCAGCACGCGGCCATATTCCTCCCCGAGCGGCCGGCAGGCGGCCAGCAGCCATTCGCGGGCCTGCGCCATTGGCACAGGCGTGGCGCACGACGGCACCAGCGGCGCATAGAGGTCAAACATGTCGAGGTCCGGCAGTCGCAACGCCCGCTTGCGCAAATCGAGATAGCGCTGGAACAGGGGCAGGGCTTCGTGCGTGGCCGCCAGCAGGCCTTCGTACACCGCCACCGGCACTTGGTCATCGAACAGTGCGGCCTCCAGCGCCGACGGGAACTTGCGCGCCCGCGCCATGAATACATGCGCTTTGACGGCCGACGACAACGTGGCTGCCACGGTGTTTTCCAATTTGCCATAGCCGGTGAGCAGCGTCTCGAACGCCGCGCGGCGCACCGCGCGGTCAGCATTTTCCAAGTGCGCGCGGTAAGTGCCTTCGGTCAGCGGCAGGGGGCCATCCGGGCCGGGAATATCCGGGAACGTCATGTCGGCATTGGTCAACAGGCTGAAGGTTTGCTCGGGGGCGGCGAGCACTTCCGCTGCGCCGGCCAGCAGGGTTTCTTCCGCGGTGGAGAGCACGTGCGGCTTGTTGCGCAGGACCTTTTCGAGTGTGCGGCGGTAATCCTTCAGTTCGGGCGCGTCGCGCCACGCGCGCAGGTCGGCCTCCGGGTGCATGAGGAGCTCCGGGGTGATCCACGCGCACTGGGCGGCCAGCTCGGCGTAGCGCGCACGGATGCGTGCCTCGCGGGTTTGGTTGTCGGTGTTGGCGGTGTCCTCGTCGTGGCGCAGGTGGGCATAGGTATGCAGCCGTTCGAGCACCCGATCGAGCGCGGTTTCCGCCGCCAGCAGTTGGGCGACGGCCGCCACGGAATCCAGTTTACCTTGCAGGGCCAGCACCGGCGCGGCCAGCTCGTCCAGGCGCGCAAAGTCGGCTTCCCACGCTGCCGGCGTGGCATACAGCGGTGTCAGGTCCCACGTCAATTCCACGGGAATATCGGCCCGGGCGGGCACGGCGGTCGGTTCAGGTGTAGGCTTCATGGGGGTAACGTCCCCGATTCTCCGGTGGGCTTCAAGTCTCTTTGTCGGCGCGACGGCGCGGCATCTTCGGCTTTGGCTTTTGGACAGATAGCCGGTAGGCTTCCGGCCATGAAAAAATTCGGATTCTTCCTGCTGTGGCTTGTCGGGGTGGCGGTGTTTCTGTTGGCCACCGCGCACTTCACGTTGCGGCATTTGCTGAACACACCGGACTTCAAAAAAACGGTGACGGAATTCATCACGCGCGCCACGGGCCGTGCGGCCGATTATGGGCGCATTGATTACCAACTGTTCCCGTTCGCGCTGCGCGTGCAAAACGCGGTGCTCAAGGAGGCCGACGGCCAGCAGGACTTTGCTTCGATTCAATCCTTCACCGCTGAGGTGGACTTCCACCGCAAGGAAGTCTCCGCCGTCACACTGGACCGGCCTGTGGTGCGGATTGTGCAGCAGGCGGATGGCTCCTATAACTTCACGGACATCGGCCGGAGCAAACCGGCGACAACCAAGGAGCGCTCGCCCGCGGAGTCGGAAACCGGCGCGGAGCCAACGCCAACCGCCGCCGCGCCGCTATTGGTGATTGGCCGCATTGATCTGCGCCAGGCCCGCGTGGAGTTTATCCGACGCGCGACCGACGGCACAGAACACAAGCTGGTGCTTTCCGCCATGGATGGCGAGTTGACCGACTTTGCCACCGCCAATCCGTTGCACTTCAGCGGTCGCATGGCAATTGGCGAGCATTCGGCGCTGGAGTTCGCGCTGAGCGGCCCGCCGCCCGCCGATCACTCCGCACAGCCCATCGCCTGGCCATTGGACCTGACCGCCCGATTGGATATCGGCGATGTCGCGGATATCCAAGCCATCCTGCCGGAGGCAGAGCTTCCGTTTTCCGGCCTGACGGTCGCGCTGCACGCACAAGGCTCGCTGGCCGACCGGCTCGCCGTGGAAGTGACCGCGGACACCCCCATCACTGCGCCCGGAGTTCCGTCGGCCATTCACGCCAAACTCACGGCGGACCTGCTGCTGCCCGCGCCGGTGGCGGACCATCTGCTGCTGGGCGCGGCGCTGCCAGACGCTTTCAAATATAATCCGCCGCCATGCGCCGCGCCGCCGGGCACGGTGGCGTTGGGCGAGTCGCCCCTGCTGGCGCTGCTCCTGCGCCACTTGCAGGCGCAGGCGCAACTGACCTTCACCGACCTCACGCTCGGGGCCAACGCGCTGGGCGACGGCGCCGCCAACCTGCTGCTGCACGAGGGCGTGCTGACCATCCCCACGTTCACTTTCGCCGCCCATGGCGGGCGCGTGGCCATCCGCGGCGCCGTGCAGTTGCTGGCGTGCCCGCTCGCCTATCAGCTCACCAGCCTGCAAGCGGATGGCCTGATGTTGCACAATTTGTTGGCCGCCAACATGGAATATGCCCCGCCGGGACTGGATGGCATGGTGCAGTTGACCGCCTCCGCGCATGGCCACGCCGTTGGCGAAGAAGCGCTACCTTCGTTGGTGGCGGACCTCGATTTGCAACTCACCGACTTGCGCAACGTGGGCGAAGGCGGCTCGCTGGCGGATCAAATGTGGCGGCAGCTTGACCAGCCGCTGCTGCTGCGCTTGCTGCCCACGCTGAAGGCCAAGGTGGCAGCGGCCAAACAAACCGCGAACCTCGTCACCACCAACCGCTACGAAGACGCCACGGCCAAGCTGGCGCTGCGCAATGGGCGCATCGCGGTATCCAGCGCGCGCCTCGCCGCCACGGATTACCGGCTCAATTTGCACGGCGTCATTTTGCCGTTCGCCGATCAACTGGATTTGCAGGCCACGGTGCGGGCCTCGCCTGAAGAAACCGCACAGCTCACCGGCGGCAAAGATTTATCCGCTTTTTTGCCCTATGAAGATGGCGGCTTGCAGGTGCCGCTGTTCATCCGCGGGCCGTTGCGCAAGCCGGTTGTGGTACCGGACATGGACACCCTGTTGAAAAATGCGGCCGCGGGCCTGACCAGCCAATCGGACGGTGGCAACCTTCTCGATGCCCTCTCCGCGTCCGACCGCAAAAACGTGGAAAAGGGCCTCGCCATCCTGAACGATCTGCTGCAACAGTAGCCCCCCCCTCCTCCGCGCGCCGCGTCAACCGCGGGGGACGCGGTAGGTCCTGCGGAAGAGGCCCGCCAGCAGCGGATTTTTGGCGATGCACAACCGCCGGTTCAACTCCCGCACGCCGACACCGCCCTGCATCTTCACGCGGCGCAGGGCAAAGAGCGGCGTGCCGGGCTGGTTGGCGCCGCAATCCATGGATAGCGCCGCTTCGTAGCCCGCCAGCAGTGCGGCCTCGATGGCCACGCTGTCATATTCGCCCCATGGCCAGCTCATTGCGCGCGACGGCTGCCCCAGCAACTCTTCAAGCCGTTCGCGGCACAGCGTGAATTCGTTGAGGCAAAACTCAATGCGCTCGCTGGTGGTGCGCGCCACGAGCGAGGTATCGAGCAAATCATTGGAAGTCGGCCAGAAGCCGTTGTGGGCATAGGCGGAACCGCTGGGGAACATCGGCTGGCCATCGCGCATTTCGAGGTAGATGCCGCGCGTGCCGGATTGCAGGCTATCCGCGCCGGCAGCCAGCGGCTTATCGGAGCGGAAGCAAGCTTGGTGCGTGTGGGTGTGGCCGAACAAGCTGTGGCCTTCTTCGCTCACCAGCGCGCGTAACTCGGCGCGGTTCATGAAGGCCGTCGGGTCGTTGTGTTCGATGGCGCGTTCCCAAGCGTCGCGCCCGACGGGCAGCTCACGCAGATCGGCGCCGGGCGTGGCAGCATCGGGACGCCGCGGGCCGTCGTGCAAATACGCCGTGACGCACCCGAAAGAAGCCTTCACGCCATACTCGCGCAAAATCGGCGCGGCGTGTACCCAGTTGTCGAGATAGCAGTCGTCGAAGGTCAGCGCGTAGGACAGTTGCGGCGGTTCCGCGCCGCCTTTGATGTAGTCAATGACCTGATCCAGCGGGATGCTGTGCCAGCCGTGCGCGGCCAACCATTCGAGGTGCGTACGAAATTCCTCCGGGGTGATGCCACACACCGGCGAGATGTTGCGGTAGCACAGAATCGGCACGCTCCACTTCATGACAACGGCCATCGTAAGGGAAACCCCCGCGCAAAGTATAGTCTATTGTGGCGCACCCGACTCGCTGCGATGCTTGCGCAGCAGGCGGGGGTCGCGGGTGCCGGCGTAGATTTCGAATTCCAGCAGGCGGCACTCGATATCGCCATTCCACATCGTGGTCCGGCGGGCAGGATGCAGGCCGATTTTGCGGCCCAGCGCCGGGCTGCCCGTGAACACCGCGGCGCGCAACCCCTGGCACTTGGTTTTGAAGAACGTACCGATGGCTTCGTAGAGGGGGTACAGCTCGGCGAGCTCTCCCACCCGTTCGCCGTAGCCGGGGTTCATTAGGATTAGCGCGGGCGGCTGCGGCAGGGCCGTATCGCGAAAATCACCAACCTGAAAACGAATCAGGTGGGCCACGCCCGCCCGCTCGGCGTTGGCACGGGCACAGGCCACAGCTTCGGGCGCAATGTCGGAGGCCGCCAGCCAAGCGCGGGGCGCGGTGCGGCATTGCCGTTGGGCGGCGGCGCGCATCTGCCGCCACTCATCCGCCTCCACCCCGTTCCACAGCAAAAAGGCAAAATCCTCGCGGTGGAGGCCGGGGGCGCGGTTTTGGCAAATCCACGCCGCTTCAATCGCCAACGTACCGCTGCCGCACATGGGCCCCACGAAGGCTTCATCGGGGTTTTGGCCCCAGCCAGTTTCCAGCAGGATGCTCGCCGCCAGCGTCTCGCGCAACGGCGCCACCCACGGTTGCTGACGGTAGCCCCGATGGGAGAGCGGCACGCCGCTGGTATCCAGAAACAGTTGCGCCACGCCATCCTTCCAATAGAGCGCAATGCTCGCCGCGGCCACGGGTGAAGCCGATGAGTCCGGCCGCGCGCCCGTTTGCTCCACAAACCGGTCGGCGATGGCGTCCTTGCAGCGCAGCAGCGCGAAGCGCGAATCGCGGATGGTTTCATGCTGCGCAACGCCATGCACATGGAAGGGCACATCCGCGCGCAGCCACTCTTCCCACGGCAGGTCGCGCGTCGCGGCATACAGTTCATCCGGCGACTCCACGGCAAACCCGGCCACCTCGAACAACACGCGGTTGGCAGTGCGCAGCCACAAATTCAACCGCATGGCCTCGTGCAGGTTGCCGGTCACCTCCACGGCCGTGGGCGAGACTTCCTGCGGCCGGTGGCCCAGCGCGTGCAGTTCGCTGCTCAACGCCGGCACACAACCGCGCCCGCAGGTAATCACCAGCCGCGTTGGTTCTTGCCAGGCCATCAGGTTTCCGGTTTGCGCAGGCCGTTGGCGCAATAGGCCGGCACCCGCCAGCGCCGGAAATAGGCGCGGTTGGGGCGGTCGCGCCGCCGCGCCAGCGGCGAGGGCGCCAACGTGGGGTGCCACAGGTGCAGCGCGCGCGCGTCTTCCAGCACGCCCTGCGGCGCCACGCCCGACTTGTAGAGCCGGCGCGCAAAATCGTCATCTTCGTAGCCCCACCCCACGAAATTTTCATCAAAGCCATTCACGCGGAACACATCGTCGCGGGACAGCGAAAAGTGGCACCCGATCAGCTTGGGCTTGTGCGCCCGCGCCAAATGCCAGCGGCGCAACGCGGCATGCCGCGCAAACAACCGCGCCGCTTCTTGCAGCTCGGTTTTATCCGCCACCGCCCAAGCCAATTCCCAATCCGCTTCGGCGGGGGCGGGCATGGCGGCAAAAAGCGCCTCGGTGGCAATTTCATCCAGCAGTGCGCGATGCCCGCATAGAAGGCGGCGCGACTCTGCCAAGCGCTCATGCACCGCCAGCGTGTCGGGCAGCGGCACAATGTCGCAATCCAGAAAAACCAAATAATCGCCGGTGGCGGCGCGGATGGCCATGTTGCGCGCCGCGGCGAGGCGATAGCCGTCTTTTTCCTGCCGCACCACGCGTGCGGCAATGCCGCACGCGGGCAGCAGCCGCGTCATGGCCGCAACGGTCTCCGCGTTGGAGCCGTCATCGGCCACAATGAGTTCATCCGGGCGGCGGGTTTGCGCCTGCAACGCGGCCACCAGCAGCCGCAAATGCTCGGGCCGATTGTAGATCGTGGTGAGGACGCTGATTTTCATGCGTCCGCCTCCGGAGCCGCCGGCCGCGTCAGCGCCATGATCAGCCCCGCCAAATAAAACTGCGCATGGCGAATGGCGTTGTCGGGATAATCGCCGATGCCATACACCAAAATGAACATCACCCCCGCGCCGAGCAATACCGGCAGCAGCCGCACCTGCACCCGGGCGCGCCACGCTGGCGGCGCTTGCGCCGTCCAGCGGCACATCCGGTACGCGAGCCGGCCGCCCAACGCCAGCCAACCCGCGCCCCACAGCGCCAGCGCCACAAATCCGCCTTGGAACGGCACCATCAGCCAATAGGAATGCGCATGCGGATAATGAAACCGCACCCGCGGCCCGCGCAGTTCCGGATTTTCGTACACCGCCTTCTCAAACGCCTTTTTGCCGAAACCGTAGCCCAGCACCGGCCGCTCGGTGATCAACAGCCACGAATGGCCCCAGATGGTGTCACGGTCGTTGTAGTGCTTCATGGTGCGGTCTTCAAAGCGCGGATTGATGGATCCCGCCGCGCACCACAGCCCCACGCCAATCGCCACCGCCAGCAGCGCGGCCACCGCCCGCACCCGCTTACTCGGCAGTAACGCCAGTGGCAGGCTCAGCACCACCAACGCAAACACCAACTGCGGGCCGCGCGAAGCCAGCACTTCCAAATACAGCAGGTCCACCAGCAGCCCCAGCACAAGCAGCGCTCGCCACTTGCGGTGTTGGCCGCCCACCAGCAGCCGTACGCCGAAAACCAGCGCAGCCAGACCGGCCATCATGCTCGAAACATTCGGGTGGTTGTACAAATACGGATGATAAAACCGCGCCTCGGTCAACAGTGCGGGCCAACCCAGCGCGGCCCACAGCCGCCACAAATCGAGCGCCAATTTCAACGACACCACACCTGCACTGACCAGTAGCGCATTCCAGATGCGCGTCGGGCGATCAAAAATCGCCGGCAACGCCATTGTCGCGGCCACCATCGGCAGTGATTTCACCAGATCGCGCCCCGAACCCATGGGATAAAAACTCCACGCCACTGAAGCCACCGCCCAGACGATCCCCAGCGCAAAACACCAGCCCGCCACGTTGTTCCAGGCAGCAGTCAGCTTGCGCCAATTCCAGAGGCCATACAGCCCCGCGACCCACAAAATTAGTGGCACATACCCCTTGGTGGGCGTCAGCCACAGCAGTGCCACGCCGGCCAAGGCCAGCCAGTGCCCGTCGGGGCCCGCGATTTTTTTCAACCGCGTCAGCCAAGATTGTCCCACTCCACACATAGAATGCGCAAATACTGCCCTGCCCGGTCCCCCCGTTCAACAGCAAAGTACCGGCGCGCGTCCGCGCTTATGCGCGGCGTTGTAACGCGCGGTCCACATCCGGCACAGCGGCCACCAACTCGCGGGTGTAGGGGTGTTGCGGGCTCGCCAAAATATCCGCGGCCTGCCCACGCTCCATCACGTCCCCGGCCTGCATCACCACCAACTCATCGGCCATGTGACGCATCACCGCCAAATCGTGGCCAATCAGCACCCACGTAATGCTGCGTTCAGTTTGCAGCGTTTTGAGCAGGTTCAGGATTTGGGCCTGCACGCTCACATCCAGCGCGCTGACCGGTTCATCCGCCACCAAGAACTCCGCGCCCACGCAAAGCGCCCGCGCCAGATTGACGCGTTGGCGCTGGCCGCCGCTCAACTCATGCGGGAAGCGCGTCGCATACTCCGCATCCAATCCCACGGTGGCCAGCCACGCGGCCGTTTGCGCCGCAGCTTCCCGGCGATTCCGCGCCAAGCCGTGCACGCGCAGAACTTCCGCCAGCGCTGCCCCGATTTTGAGCCGCGGGTTCAACGAGCCAAGCGGATCCTGGAATACCATTTGCGCGCGGCGCCGAAACACTTGGCGCGCGGCACGCGACATCTTCAATACGTCTTCGCCAGCAAAAATGACCTGCCCGGTGGCCGCCGGCTCCAGCGCCAGAATCGCGCGCGCCAGCGAACTTTTGCCGCTGCCGCTTTCGCCCACGATGCCCAGGCATTGCCCGCGCGCCACGGAAAAGGATACCCCTTTCACCGCCGCCACCCGCCGCCGCCCCACGCGGTACGTCACGCGCAGATTGTCCACCGTCAGCAGTGGCGCGCTCATGCCCAGCCCCTGTCACCCCGCGCCCAGCAGGCCACTCCGCGGCCTTGGCTCTCCCGCCACGGCGGCTCCTGCGTGCGACAAATCTCCCGCGCCAGCGCGCAGCGCGGATGAAACCCACAGCCTGTAGGACGCCGGCCCAGTGGTGGTACCGTTCCGGGGATGCCCACCAACCGGCCCGCCTCGCCATGCAGTCGCGGCAAGGCTTGCAGCAAGCCTTGCACATACGGGTGCTGCGGATTTCGCAACAACGCCACCGGGCCGGATTCCACGATGTGCCCGGCGTACATCACATGGACCTCATCGGCCATTTCGGCCACCACGCCGAGGTTGTGCGTAATCAGCAAAATTGCGAGATTTTCCTGCCGCTGCAATTGGCCGAGCAGTTGGAGAATCTTGGCCTGCACGGTCACATCAAGCGCGGTGGTCGGCTCATCCGCCACCAACACGCGCGGCCGCCCCGCCAACGCCATGGCCAGCATGGCCCGCTGCTGCATTCCGCCGGATAGTTGGTGGGGGTAGCTCGCCAGCACGCGCTCGGGTTCCGTGAAACCCACCGTGCGCAACAGGCTGGTCAGCCGAGCAGACGCATCGCGGAAATCCTCCGGCGGCAGGACTTCCCGAATCTGGTTGCCGATGGTGAACACCGGATTCAAGCATTCGCCCGGATCCTGAAACACATACGCCAGCCCCCGCCCCGGCCGCGCGTCCACACCCGCCGCCCAGCGGAGTTCGCCGCGGTCGCGCTGCATATTGCGCGGCAGCAGCCCGCCCAGTGCCGCCGCCGTGATGCTCTTGCCACAGCCGCTTTCGCCCACCAGTGCAACCGTGCGCCCCGCGCGCAAGTTCAGATTCACCTCCGCCACTACCTCCCAGCGTTCCCCCGCCCGCGGATAATAGCCCACACCCAAGCCGCTCACCGCCAAGACAATTTCGGCTGCATCCTTGACGCCCGTGCTTGAATCTGTTGCTGTCATCCCATGAACATTGAAGCACGAGTCACTGGCTTTATCGAAGAAAATTGTTATTTCGTCACCAATCCTGCCACCCGCGAAACCGTGGTGATTGATCCCGGCGACGATGCTGCGCAACTGCTCGTACGCCTACGCGAGCTGGGCGGCACCGTGGCCGGCTATTTGCTGACCCACGGCCATGTGGATCACGTGACCGCGCTCGCCGCGCTAACCGCCGCCCACCCCGCCCCCGTTCATCTCCACGCGCGGGATGCCGACTGGTGCTTCACCGAGCGCAATTCTCTCCCGGGCATCTACCCCGCCCCCACCAAACCCGACGTGCCGCTGGTGTTCGTGAAGGAGGACGACACCTTTCAACTGGCTGGCGCCACCTGGCGCGTGCTGGAAACGCCGGGACACACCCCCGGCGGCGTGTGTTGGCACCTGCCCGCCGCTAACGCCCTCTTCACCGGCGATACGCTCTTCCGCGGTTCCGTCGGGCGCACGGATTTGCCCGGCGGTAACTCCCGCGTGCTCACCCAATCGCTCCGTAAGCTCGCCGCACTGCCCGACGACTTGGCGATCTACCCCGGCCACGGCGAGCCGTCCACCATCGGCCGCGAAAAGCGCGAAAACTATTTCATGCAGTTCCGGTAAAATTTAGCCTCCATCCAGAGTTTATAAACTGTGGATGGAATTGATAATTAATGTAACTTATTAATACACAACATAATAAGTATATTTTTCCCCCCATATTTGAATGGCAATTTTTGCCAACCAATCCAGAGTTTATAAAGTCTGGATAATCCCGAAAGACATTTTTAGCCATGTTTATGACTAAATTAAACTACCCCATCATGGGGGCCGGGGTCTCGCAAATCAGCCGGTAGGCCATCGTTCCCTTGGGGGGAATGTCCGGCAGGTGAGCCGGGTCAAACCAGCGCGCTTCGGAAAGTTCTTCCGGCTGTAACTTCAATTCGCCCGCGCGCCATTGCGCACGAAATCCCACCATCAGTTGGTTCGGGTATGGCCAATGCTGGCTGGCCACGTATTGCACGTCGTCCACCTCCAAGCCGACTTCTTCGCGCACTTCGCGGCGCACGGCATCCTCCAGCGATTCCCCCAATTCCACGTAGCCCGCCAAGCACGTCCACAAATGCGGAATGCGCTGCACGTGCCGCGCCAGCAAAATCTGCCCCTCTTTTTCCACGCGCACAATCACCGCCGGCGTGGGTCCCGGATATTCCACATGACCGCATGCCGCGCACTGTCGCGCCACTTCCACCGGGTGCTCCGCCAGCACACCGCCACACCGCCCGCAAAACTGATGCGTCGCACGCCAATTCAACATGCCCAGCGCGCGGCACGCGGCGAGGGCATAAGGCACATCTGCGCCCAACAGCGTCCGCAGCCGCACCCATTCGTAACCCGGCGGCGCATTATCCGTGGCGCCGCTCACTTGCTTGGCCCAGTGGCCCTGCAGCGGCACCCGATACTCCGCCGCCAGTTGGCGCGTGGTTAGCAGTTCCGCCAACACGTCGTCCCCAGCCGGTTGCCAATCGCCCGACCGCACCAGCAGCAAGCCATCGCAAAAAATAAATGTGAGGGACTTTGCCACGACTTCACCCATCCCGCGCCCAGCGCGCGCGGTGATACTCCAGAATCTCCGCCAAAATATCACGCACGTTGCGGGTCACCTGCCATTCCGGATAATCCGCCTGGAAGCGCGTGACATCGCTCACCCACCAAATATGGTCGCCAACGCGCGGGGTTGCCACATAGCTCGCTTTCATGTGCCGGCCGGTCAGTTCCTCACACAGCGTCACCGCCTCCAGCAGCGAGCAATGACTAAAGCGGCTCCCCCCCATGTTGTATACCGCACCCGCCCGCGGCGCGCGATGGAACGCCACAAACGCCGCCACCAAATCCGCGCAATGCAGAATATCGCGCACCTGTTTGCCCTTGTGGCCCAGAATGCGGTACTCGCGACCTGTCACCGCGCACTTCATCAAATACGCAAGGAACCCATGCAACTCCGCGCCCGCCTGCCGCGGTCCCGTCAGGCAGCCCCCGCGAAACACCCCGGTTCGCAAGCCGAAGTAGCGGCCATACTCCTGCACCATCACATCGGCCGCCAGTTTCGAAGCGCCAAAAAGCGAATGCGTTGTTTGGTCAACGCTCATGGTTTCATCAATGCCGTTGGCTGCAAAGGGGCCTTCCACGCACTCCCAGCGCGTGGCTTGCTCTACCAGCGGCAACCGATTCGGCGTATCGCCATACACCTTGTTGGTGGACGTGAACACAAACGTCGCCTCCGGTGCGTACTGCCGAGTGGCCTCCAACAGGTTCAACGTACCGGTGGCATTCACCCCGAAATCGGTGAACGGCTCGCGTGCCGCCCAATCGTGCGAAGGCTGCCCCGCCGCGTGTACCACCAGCTCGAGGCCCTTCGCTTCGGCAAAAATCCGGCGCACTGCGACCTCGTCCCGGATATCCACCGCCAACGGCACGTACTCCTCCGGATACGCCGCCTGCAACTCCGCCACTACCTCGCGCGTCGAAGCCTCCGGACCGAAAAAATATTCCCGCATATTGTTGTCCAGCCCGAGCACCCGGTATCCCTGCGCCGCGAAATGCCGCACCGTTTCCGCCCCCACCAACCCGCCCGCTCCCGTAACCATTACCGTTTTCATAACTTTCTTTTAGAGGCGTGTGAGCACGTATCCCGCTTGCCGCCCATAAGTTATGCGCCGGCTACCATGATTATTTGTTCACATAAGCTACAGGGAACACAGCCATTCCGCGATTGCGTCCATATGATTATCCACCGTAAGGTTTGCCGCATGGGTAAGTGTATTGTTCTCTAGCATCGCCCAAATTTCACGGGCCATTTGAGCCTCAATCGCCGCGCCAATAAAGAAGGTTTGGGGACACGCATCGTGCTTTCTGAATGCGTCTGTGATTCTTACCAGTGCCGTTCTTGCTGTCTTCCAGTGTTCATCTGCTCCGGCCGGATCAATACCGCCCTTCAGTTCACCAAGCGCAATATAGCTTTTGGCATCGCTCTTAGTGGCTTTGGTGATAAGGCGGGGCTCTCGGTTGAACAAGCAGAGATCAATATTGTTGTTCACGAGGGGCACCTTAAGATTGTAGATCAGAGTGCGGTGTTTTCTGTTCTTTTCCCAATGCAGGCCGCGTAGTTTTGTCTCAATCCCGGCATCGTCTGATGGCAGAGGGCTCCAAACGTCATTATCCGAGTTGAGCCAAAATGTTTGCCGGTTTGAGATACGAAGAAAGGAAATTACACAGCGCGATAATTTGCATTGGGCCATGAAGCCACCGAGATTTCTCATGGACCCGCCGAGGGTGTCACCCCGTGTGAGTAGAAACCGAAAAACAAGTTCTTCAACAAAATTTGCCCCGGCGGGTTCCAGATAGTTACGAATCAGGCCGGTGATGGCCTCCATCTTGTCTTGCTCTTGAAGGTGTTGTGCAGCTTTGTCCGAAACGCCGGCGGCCGCAATGAGGGCCGGCCGTATATCCATAAGCCGCAGGAGGTCTTTGGGTTTCTTTGCCTGCGTGGCCGCCGTTTTTAACGCTCTGGCCAGTGCAACGTAAGGAGTTGCGCGCCTATTCTTTTCCAACGCGAGGGCAACGAAACCTGCACGTATGGCTTCGTATGTCGTTTGTAAATCGGCTGGGGAATGAAGATATTTCTTGTATGGCTTCGACATCGGCTACTTCTTTCTTTTCCATATATAAACGCATTTGCGTAATGGTTCACGACCATGCAAACCCATTTGCTGGCTGCTGTTACCTTTGCCGGTAGGCAGTACCAAAATCGAGTCCATTTCAAAACCAAGGGCTTCGGCAAACTCCGATAGGATGATGTCTACGGAAATGCTGACCCCCGCATATCGGACATTATCATTCACCATGATCAGCGGGGCATTTGGTTTCATGATTCTGGCGCATTCTTGGATGACACACGCCATCTCGTAGAAATAACCACGAACCATTCGCGGAATCCCATTGTTGTTGAGCCGATTGTTTTGTTTTTCCGACTCCAGATAAGAAAGAATCATCTGCAGAAGGGGGTGTGCATTGGCCACCGCTATCGCTTTTGCCCATTGTGGCTGCATCTTGATTAAGTCTTTTTCCCGATTCTCCACCGTGCAACTCACCATAGCTTGGCGGAGATCAACAAGGCTTTCTTCCGTAACGCCCAGGTAGGCCAGCTCCAAAGCGTACGTTCGGGTGTAGTCATACCGATTGCAGTAGGGTGGCGAGGTCATAATACAATCGAATGATCCTGCGCTAAAATTGGGAAGAATCTCCAGACAGGAACCCGCATGTAGAGTAATCGGGCCGTGCGCGGTCGGTGGTTGTGCAAAGAGACTGTTGGATGCGCCTTGATCCCGAAGATCGGCTACCATTTGATCGAGTTTGGCGGTGATGGCCGTATCAAACGAGTGGATCGAGCCCTTGTCGAAAATCTGCTTCCCTTGCCGACGGCCTGAACGATGGTCCCAACGAAGGTATTGCCCATCTTTTCTGGTATAGCTTACGGATTCAAGGATGCAAAGCAGGGCAAAAGTGAGCAAGTCGGCAATGTGTGGGGTCTCTGTCCGTATGTATGCGCTAAATTGAGCGATACGATTTGCTGTTTCTGGCGGATACGCTCCACGGGTGATCCGAAGAGCATGGAGTGAGTCCGTGGTCTTGATTTGCGTCCATGGATGGGTCCTGGCCAGTGTTGCGAGCTTGTCAACGTCCGCAGCCGAAAGATGCTGATCAATGAGTTGCTTCGTGGCGATGACCCGTTGCCCAATAGGGAGCAGCTCGATGCCTTCGGCGCCCAAACCGCGTGCGCTGGCCGCGAAGAGCGCCACGCCGCTACCAGCAAAAGGATCAAGTAATTTTCCCGAATGGACCTTGCCGCGATCAAGGAAGTATTCAACAAGTTCAGCGGAAAACCCTTCTTTATACTTGTACCAGCGGTAAACGGCACGTTGCTTATTCGCTTGAAAGCTTACCAGAGTACGATTAAGGGCGGGTTCCACCCAGATTTTAGCTGCGTGTTTCTGTTCATATTTCTGATTCAAATCATAAATCGAACGGATAGCAGCAGCATCATGACGTGATTCTGTGGGTTCAGGCTTGGGCTGCAAAGCTGACCCCATCATCATGGGCAAACATGGTGTCGCGTATTTTGTCGCAGCTATGGGTTCATTCACAGTTGTCATATTTTTTTCTCGACCCTTCCGGATGACGCCGTGCAGCGCCGCGAGCTTTGGGGGTCTTGTTTAACCAGCGCAGTTTGCAAAAAGGGGTGCGGAAATGTCGAGAAAATTGGCGGGCGTAAGATTGGCAAGTGGGGACCGGCTTGGGTAGAGTGGCGGGGATGAATCCGGTGGTGGCAGAGATTGCTGAATTGTTGCGCACTCGCGGCTGGTTGCTGGCGACAGCGGAGTCGTGCACCGGCGGCCTAGTGAGTGGCGAGTTGACAGCGCTGCCGGGCAGTTCGGCGTGGTTTGTCGGGGGCGTGGTGGCTTATGCCAATTCACTCAAAACTGGCTTGCTGGGAGTCGCGCCGGATACTTTGGTCGCGCACGGCGCAGTGAGCGTTGAAACTGCTGCCGCCATGGCGCGGGGCGCTTGCGTGGCCACTGGCGCAGATTGCGCCATCGCCATCACGGGAATTGCCGGGCCGACGGGCGGTACCGCGGAAAAACCGGTGGGGCTGGTGTTTATTGCCATCGCCACCCCGGCTGTGTCGCGCGTGTTTGAGCACCACTTTGACGGCACGCGGGAAGATATTCGCGCCGCCGCCGTGGCGGCGGCGCTGGAGCACCTGCGCGAGGCGCTAGCGGGCGGGAGTTAGCGAATCAGCAAGTCGGACGGGGGCGGGACATCGCGGCCCGGCACGACAATCTGCGACGCGCGTTCACGCTGCAGTGCGGCCATTTCTTCGCGCAAATCCGCCAAGCCCTGTTTGATGGCCGGGGCGAATCCCGCGACGGCCTCGGCCAGAGTCTTGGCATTGGGCACCTCGCCGCTCAACGGCAAAATGCCGCCGGGGGTCATCACTTGGGTGGCGGCGGTAAAAATGACCGGGCGCGACGGATCATCCGTGCCATCCGGTTTCACGGGAATCAGCTTGCGCAGGCTGCCGGCCCGCAAATCCGTATAGTTTTCCTCGCGGTACAAGTTGGCCGCGTTCATTTGAATTTCGTTGCCGTTTTGCTCTGCCATGGTGTTCTCCTAATCTCGTCGCGGGGCCCGTCGGCCACGGGAAGCCGGTTAGTGTTCCAGCATCATTTCCCGTAGCGTGGCCAACGCCTGGTTTTGCAACTGGCGGACGCGCTCGCGCGTGATGCCCAGTTTTTTGCCAACTTCTTCCAACGATTCCGGCTCCTTGCCGTTCAGGCCGAAGCGGCGTTCCAGAATCGTGCGCTCCCGCTCGTTCAACACTTTCAGGTGTTCGAGCATTTCGTCGAGCAATTGGCGGTCGTTCAAATCATCGAAGGGCGAGCGGGCATCCGGATCGCTCACCAGGTCGCTTTGGCTTTCACGGCCCTCGTCACCAATGGGTTCATCCAGCGAGGTCACGCGCTGCGACACTTCCAGCCAATACTTCACGCGCTGGACGGGGACATCCATCCGCAAAGCCACTTCCTGCGCCGTAGGCTGGCGGCCCAGCTCGTGGGTCATGGCCTCATAAGTACGGCGCATCCGGAAGAGCTTGTCCACCATGTGGGATGGCAGGCGGATAGTTTTGCTCTGGTTGGCCAACGCGCGGCGGATGCCCTGCTTGATCCACCACGCCGCATACGTGCTCAACTTGCCGCCCTTTTTCGGGTCGAAGCGGGTGACCGCCTTCATCAGGCCGATATTGCCCTCGCTGATCAGGTCGAGGAGCGGAAGGCCAAGGCGCGCGTAATCGCCGGCAATCTTGACCACCAGACGCAGGTTGGCCCGGATCATTTTTTGCCGCGCCTGCTCATCGCCCTTCTTGATGCGGCGCGCCAGCTCGATTTCCTCCTCTGGCGACAGCAATTCCACCTTGCCGATTTCGCGCAAGTAGATCCGCATCCCTTGATCGTCCCGCTCGTCCATGGCGCGCATATTCCCAAGGCCGCCGGGAAAAAGCAAGCATGGGCGGCGGCGTTTGTCGCGCGCCCCTCCGCGCTTGACTTCCCCCCGCGCCCCGCCGCACACTGTCCCTATGCGCTGCCCCAAATGTGCCCAGGACAACGATAAAGTCATTGATTCACGCGCCATCCGCAATGGCGCGGTGGTGCGCCGCCGCCGCGTTTGCGCCCACTGCGGCCACCGTTTCACCACCTATGAGGAAGTCATCAAGACCGTACTGACTGTTCTCAAGCGCGATGGCCGCCACGAAGAATTTTCGCGCGCCAAGCTCCGCGCCGCCATTGTCCACGCCGCCGTCAAGCGCCCCATTTCCGACCCGCAAATTGATCTGCTCGTGGACGACATCATCCACGAAATCAGCGCCGAATATGAACGTGAGGTGCCCTCCACCGTCATCGGCCGCAAAGTGATGGACAAACTGGAGCGCCTCGACGAAGTCGCCTTCCTGCGCTATGCCTCGGTCTACCGCCGCTTCCGCGACGCCTCCCAATTTTTGTCGGAAATTGAAAATCTCATTGGTCGCCAATAATCCTTTTTCCATGCGACTCCCGCCGGCCCACTCGGTTTTCCACACTGTGGAAAAAAAATTTCCACACTGTGGAAAAATAGCCCCCGTTTGGCCCCGACCCACCCGCACGGCCCACCTTTTTTTCCACGCTGTGGAAATAAAGTTCATCCCGCGTGGGCGGGATTTTCCACACTGTGGAAAAGTTGACGCCGTGGGCACCGCCCACCCGCGCGGGGGCAGGCCATGATCCCGCTGCCGACCGCTGCCGATGAGGCCGAACTGCTGCGCGATCATCTCGCTGCGCTCCTGTGCGATGCCCGGCTCGACACCACCACCGCCGAAGCCGTCGCGGCGGCCGTCACCGCTTATTTGGATGACCAACAGCTCACTCTCCCCCTGCCCGACGATTATCTGCACTTGCTGATCTACCGTGCGCTGCGCACCCTCAACCAAAACGATACCGCCCGCCTCTGGGCCCAGACCCATCACCTCGGCAATGGCGATGTGCCAATTTTTGACCCCGAGATTTGGCCGGGCCCCGTGCCCTTGATCGTGTGGCAGCTTTTTGCCTCGCGCCTGGTGCGACCCGCCCGCACCATCACCGCCGAAGGCCGCATCCTGTGGGCGTTGGACTTCCGCCGGCTGCGCCAGGAACAAGCCGGCTGGCTGGAGATTACGTTGCTGCCCGGTCTGCGCGCGCTGCTCGAACAACTTGCGCCGGCATGGGATGAATCCTCCGGCGCGGGGCTGCTGGGCCTGCGCGGACTCTACGCCGCCGGCTTCGCCCCCACCCCACGCCGCCGCCGCAAAAAAGCCAAAACTTATTCCGCCTACGCGCCGCTCGATGCTGCCGCCATCCGCTCTTTTTGCCTGCGGGTTCTCGCCAACCTGCAACAGCCCCGCGGCTGGGCCACCACACCCGACGTCCTCTACCTCGACTTCTCTCGCAAAGGGTAGCCCCCCGGCCGTTCCTTGCGGGCAAAAAAAAGAGCCCCGGTTGTCATGCCGGGGCCCGGGAAGCGACCATTCGTTATGGCTGGGTCGCCGCGTAGCGCTTGGCCACTTCCGGCCAATTCACCACGTTCCAAAACGCGTCCACGTAGCTCGCGCGCAGGTTTTGATACTTGAGGTAGTAGGCGTGTTCCCACACATCCACCCCGAGAATCGGTGTGCCGCGCTTTTCGGCCACATCCATTAGCGGGTTGTCCTGATTCGGCGTGGAGCTCACGAACAAGCCACCGTTGGCATCCACTGCCAGCCAAGCCCAGCCGCTGCCAAACCGGCCAACCGCGGCGGCCTCAAACTGCTTTTTGAACTCGTCGAACGAGCCGAACGACTTCTCGATGGCGGCCAACAGCGCACCTTCCGGAGTACCGCCGGCATTGGGCGCCATGCTGTTCCAGAAGAAGGTATGATTCCAATGCCCACCGCCATTATTGCGCACGGCCACCGGCAACTTGCTGATTTCCGGGAAAAGCGCCTCAACCGCCTTGCCTTCCATCTCCGTACCGGCCACCGCCTTCACCAGATTGTTGAAGTAGGCCTGGTGGTGCTTGCTGTAGTGAATCTCCATGGTCTGCGCGTCAATATAGGGTTCCAGCGCGTCGTAGGCGTAGGGCAATGGCTCAAACACCAACGCCGGAGCGCCCTGTCCGGAGGCTGCCGCCGCCAGCCCGATCGCCGCCAAACCAATCAATCCAGTCATATTCATGCTCATGTTCTGCTCCTTTCTAGAACATGGAAAACTACCCCGAATTACCATTTATGCAAGCAATTCGCTATATTTTTATTAATTTTACATAACATGTGATATTTGAACGTGATACAACTTTTAGATTTCACTTATTGCAATAAGTGAAAGAAAGCGTTTTACTTCGAGGATTCTGACGTCAAGGGGCCTAGCCAACAGAGTGGGGCTTGGGTAGCGCAATCAGATGAAGAGGGTCGGGCCGCTTTCCTTGGCGCGGGCAATGAAAGTGGCCACGCCGGCGACTTCGTCCACCTCGATGAGTTCCTCGCGGGTGAGGCCCATGACGCCCATGGCCATGTCGCAGGCGATGAACTTCACGCCCAGCGCGCGGGCCTGGTGCAGCATCTCAGGCAGGGAGGCCACATTTTGCTGCGCCATGACATGCTTCATCAGCGCGGTACCGGCGCCGGCCATGTGGAGCTTCGAGAGCGCCAGCTTTTGCGCGCCACGGGGGAGCATCCACCCGAACATCGTGCTCAGGAAGCTCTTTTTGACCTGCGGGCCGGGGTGTTTGCGCAGGACGCTCAGACCCCAGAAGGTGAAGAATATGCTGACCTGCATCCCGGTGGCTGCCATGCCAGTAGCAATGATGAGCGCGGCGAGGGCCTTATCGAGATCGTTGCTGAACAGAACCATCGCACCGGATTGAGGGGCGGCGACGCCCACCGCTGGTTTGGGCCCGGCGCCCTTGCGCAGGATAGCTTCCAAATGCGTGGGGGTGGGCGTGATTTTGCACACCTTGTGACCAGAGCTGGTGGCCCAGTTGGTGAGGTCAGGCGCAAAACTGGATTGGGCCAGCACCTTGATGGTGGCGCCATCGCCCAGCTTGTCGAGCTCCTGCTTGATGCGCACCACGGGGCCGGGGCATTGCAGCGGGCGGACATCCACAACGGTGGCGGGTTCCTCTTCTTCCAACTCCAGACGGGGACCGCCCTCGCTGCCAGTGGTGGCCAGCGCGATTTGGGCATCGGTGGGCATCCACATTCCAGGCTGGAATTGTTTCCACGTCAGATAGCCGCCGGAGAGGTTGGCGACGTCATACCCCAACTGGCGCAGGATGCGTTCGGCTACATAGCCGCGTAGGCCCACCTAGCAATACACCACAATCAGGCGGTCTTTGGGCAGCTCGAAGAGCCGGGAGCGCAGCTTGTGCAGCGGAATGTTAACGGAGCCGGCCAGCGCGCCCTGCGGGAGCTCGGCAGGTTCGCGCACATCGAGCAACAACGCGCCTTCGGGGAGTGCATCGGCGTGGGCCAGCCGGGTGGCGCCATCGAGCGCGTTGGTGGCAATCATGCCGGCGACGGTGATGGGGTCCTTGGCCGAGCTGAACGGCGGGGCGTAGCACAGCTCCAGCTCCGCCAGTTGGCGCACGGTCATGCCCGCGCGCATGGCGGTGGCGAGAACATCGGTACGCTTGTCCGCGCCTTCCGCGCCAATGACCTGCCCACCGTAGATTTGGCCATCGTTACCATACAACAGCTTGATGTGCAGCGTGGTGGCACCGGGATAATAGCCCGCATGCGAGCCGGCGTGGACATACACCTTCTGATACGTCTTGCCCATGGCCTTCAGCCGCGCTTCGGTATGGCCGCAACTGGCGGCGGTCAGTTTGCCCACTTTGACGACGGATGCGCCAAAGGTGCCCTCGTAGCGGCGCGAGCCACCGAGCAGGTTATCCGCCACGATGCGGCCCTGCCGATTGGCCGGGCCGGCGAGCGGCACGGCAGTGGGGGTGCCGAAAACGGGGTCCATGACTTCCACCACGTCGCCCAAGGCGAAAATATCGGGATCGGCCGTGCGCATGGCAGCATCGGTAATGATGTGCCCCTTGGGGCCCACTGCCAGTCCGGCCGCGGAAGCGAGCTGCGAGTTGGGCTTCACGCCCACGCACAGCGCCACGAGATCGGCCGTCCATGAGCGGCCATCCTTGATGGTGGCCGTCACGCCGCCGCCGGGCGCCGCGGCAAACGCGGAGACCGCCGCGCCGAGCTCGACCACAATGCCGGCGAGGCGCAGTTCTTCGGCCAGCAGCGAGCTCATTTCTTCGTCCATGGTCGGCAAAAGCTGGCGACCCATTTCGAGCAAGGTCACGCCGAGGCCGCGGTGGCGCAGGCTTTCGGCCAGTTCCATGCCGACAAATCCGCCGCCGACCACAATGACGTGCTTCGCGCCGGCATCGAGCTTCTTGGCGATGCGGTCCATGTCTTCGAGCGTCCACAGCGGCAACACTTCGGGCAGGTCCATGCCGGGGAGCTGCAACGCCATGGGCGAGGAGCCGGTGGCAATGACCAATTTGTCGTAGCGTTCTTCGTTTTCGACACCGGTTTTGCGGTTGAGGATGCGGACGGTCTTTTGGGCGCGGTCAATGGCGGTGACTTCGTGGAGCACGCGCACATCCACATTGAAGCGTGCGCGGAAGTCTTCGGGGGTCATCACCAGCAGCCAGCTACGCTCCGGGATGATTTTGCCGAGGTGATAGGGCAAGCCGCAGTTGGCATAGGAAATGTGCGGGCCGCGTTCGAGCAGGACAATTTCCGCTTTTTCATCCATGCGCCGCAGTCGGGCGGCCGTGCTGGCACCGGCGGCCACACCGCCAATAATGATCGTTTTCATGGGCATTTCCTTGTTTGGAGGGGGCAGTATAGCGCGCGCGGCGCGGTCTGCCAAGTCTGCGCGACCGGGGCGCGGGAGGGGCAGCGGGAATTCCGCGAAGGGCTCGCGTGCACGGCGGGGCACGGTCCCGCGTGGTTCAGGATGATTCGTTCAGGATTTCCTGAATGACGCGTGCGTTGTTGTAGTCCTCGTTCTTGGCGGCGTAGAGCAGCACCAATTTTTTCCGTTGGGCGATGTCGCGCAGCCGCGCCAGTGTTTCCTGCTGAGGGGCCAGTTCCGCGCGGTATTGCGCGCGGAACTTTTCCCAACGGGCGGGTTCATGGTTGAACCACTGGCGCAGCTTGGCGCTGGGGGCCAGATCGCGGAGCCATTCATCCAGCCGCGCGGCATCGCGGGAGACGCCGCGCGGCCAGAGCCGATCCACCAAAACGCGATAGCCATCCACGGGGGTGTCGTAGATGCGCTGAATCGCAATTTTTGGTTTAGAGCGTGGCATGCTTGTCCCGGATGGTGTCGGCCAGCGCGTCGAGCTCGGCAAAGGTGGCCGCGCGCGGCACGCCCTTGCTGAGGACGGTGCCGAGGACTTCGACCTTCAGGTTGGGGATCAGGCCGGCGATGCGCTCGATGACCTGCGTATTCCAGCCGTAGGAGCCGATGATGGCGGCATACTTGAGCTTGGGCCGCAACGCGTTGGCCAAGTGCGTGGCCGAGAACACCGCCGGGTGGGGGCCCACATGGACGGTCGGCGCGCCCACCACGATGGTGGCGGCTTCGACCAGCGCCATGGCCAGCTTGCCGATGTCGGTGGTGGTTAGCTCGAACTTCTGCACCGCCACGCCGCGCTCGGCGAGGGCGGAAACGAGATGGTCCACCATCAGCTCGGTGCTGCCGTGCATCGAAACATACGGAATCACCACACGGTTTTCGACGCGGTCGGAGGACCAATCCTCGTAGGCAGCGAGAATCATCTCAGGCTTGTCGTAGATGGGGCCGTGGCTGGGGGCCACCAGATCGAAGTCCAACTCGCGGATTTTCTTGAGGTTGGTACGCACCATGGCGCGGAAGGGCATCATGATTTCCGCGTAGTAACGCTTGGCGGCTTCGATCACGTAGCGGTCATCGCCGGCATACAGCTCCGACGTGGCGATGTGCGAGCCGAGGAAGTCGCACGAGAACAGAATCTTGTCCTCCTTGAGGTAGGAGCTCATGGTTTCGGGCCAGTGAACCCACGGCGTGTGGATGAACGTCAAGGTCTTGCCGCCGAGGGCGAGGGTTTCGCCGTCTTCGACCGTCTTGATTTTGTTTTCCGGCACATCGAGGTGGGTCAGGAGCAGGTCTTTGGCCTTGGGCGAGCAAATGACGATGGCGTTGGGATACTTCTCCAGCACATAGGGAATGCTGCCGGCGTGATCCTGCTCGGCGTGGTGGGCAATCACGTAATCCACGCGCGGCACATTGGCGAGATGGCGCTTGAGGACATCGAGGAGCGGCGGGTCCACCGTATCAATCAGGGCGACTTTCTCCGCGCCTTCCACCAAATAGGCATTGTAGCTGGTGCCGTCGGGCAACGGAATCAACGAGTCAAATAGCCGCCGGTTCCAATCAATCGCGCCCATCCAGTGCACGCCTTCACGAATCTTCCTGGGTTTCATTCCGTCTCCTTGTGTGGGTTGAACATGTTGGTCCGCCCCGCCGACGTGGACGCCACGGAGCAACTCCGGCCAAGCTACCACGTCATTTTCAGCAGGTCAAAACCGCAAGTCCGGTTTTTTTGTATTTGTTCCAAGGGCGCAAATGTGCTACGTTTTCCGATCAACCAACCGAAGGAAGAGGCGAGCGTGAAACAGGTAGGCCGAAGCGTCGTCCGCGCCGATGCGCTGGAAAAAGTGACAGGGCAAGCCATTTACGTGGATGACTTGCAATTTCCGGGAATGCTGCATGGGCGGGTGCTGCGGAGCCCATACGCCCACGCCAAGATTGTATCCATTGACACCAGCGCGGCGCGGCAGGCGCCCGGCGTGCGCGCGGTGGTCACCGGCCGGCGGGAGGAACAGGACGTGGGCGGCGGCAAGCTGCCGTTGGTTGGCGCGTGCATTGTGGACCAGTTGCCGCTGGCCATGGACCGCGTGCGCTTCGCCGGCGAGGCGGTGGCCGTGGTGGTGGCCGATACGGTTGCCGCGGCCGAGCACGCCACCACGCTGATCAAGGTGGAATATGCCGAGTTGCCCGTGCTGACCGATGCCCGCCAAGCCATGGCCAAGGATGCGCCGCTGATCCACCCCGACCTCGGCTCCTACGAATGCGCCAAGGGCTTCCATCCCAAGCCCGGCACCAACATTTTCCACCACTATCAACTGCGCAAGGGCGACACCCGCAAGGCATTTGCCAAGTGCGACGTGGTTCTCGAACAGGAGTTTTCCTATCCGCACATGAGCCACTGCCAACTGGAGCCGCACGGCGCGCTTGTGCGCTGGGACCCCGCCGGCAGCGTGGAAATCTATTCCTCCACCCAGGCCCCCTTCGTGGTGCGCGGCTATCTTTCTCGCGCGTTCCGCCTGCCGCTTTCCAAGGTCCGCGTGCGCGCGCCGGTGGTGGGCGGCGGCTTCGGTGGCAAGAGCGACTACACCCTCGAGCCCCTCGCCGCCTATGTGGCCCGCCAAGTGCCGGGCGTGTGGATCAAGCTGATCTATGAGCGCGAGGAAATGTTCAACGGCACGCTCGTTGGTCGCGGCGTCACGGGCCGTTACAAGCTCGGCGCCAAGCGCGACGGCACCGTCCTCGCCGCGCAAATCGAATATATCTTGAGCGGCGGCGGCTACGGCGAATGCGCCATCAACGTTGCGGTCGGCGGCGGCCAGAACTCGCCCGGCGCCTACCACATTCCGAACATCGCCGTGGACAGCTACGCGGTTTATACCAACTTGCCGCCCGTCGGCGCCTTCCGCGGCTACGGCCACCCCGAAGGCCAATGGATGGCCGAACGCATGATGGACCTGCTCGCCCGTGAGCTGAAGATGGACCCCGTGGAACTGCGGTTGAAAAATGCTTATCGCGCCGGCGACAAAAACGCCATTGCCCAGCGCCTCCACCCCACCCAGGGCGATTTGCCCCAATGCCTGCGCGAGGCCGCGAAGGCCGTCGGCTGGAAGATGGGTCAAAGCAACGTGGTCAAAACCCGCACCGGTTTCCGCACCAAGGCCGTATGCAGCCTGATGAAATCGCCGGTGCAGGCCACTAACGCCCAAGTCGCCGCCATCCTCAAGTTCGATGAAGACGGCGGGGTGAACCTCATCATCACCACCTGCGACATGGGGCAGGGCTCCGCCACCGTCTATGGCCAGATTGCCGCCGAAGCCCTCGGCCTGCCCCTCGAGCGCGTACACGTCGTGCGCGATCCGGACACCGCGCTTTTCCCCGCCGACTGGCAGACCATCGGCAGCAAAGGCACCTACACCGGCGGCATCGCCATTGTGCGCGCCGCCGAAGACGCCATTGCGCAAATCCGCGCCACGGCCGCCAAGGCCCTGCGCGTGCCGGTCGCCAAAGTGCGCTATCAGGATGGCCGCGTTGTGATCGGCAAGCGCCACCACGACATTGGCCTCTTCACCAACGGCTATATGCTCGCCGATGGCCGTACCATCGGCCGCCCCGTGGTGGGCTATGGCGCCTACACCCCCGACCTGCAAATCCCCGGCATCCGCAAGCCCGGCCTGCAAATCGGCCAAGGCAATGTCTCCGCCTCGTGGACGTTCGGGGCACAGGCCGTCGAGCTGGAAGTCAACCCCAAGACCGGGCAGATCAAGGTGCTTCAACTGGTCACGGCCATTGACGCCGGACGCATCATCAACCCGCGCCTCGCGCGTGGGCAGGTGGTCGGCGGCATGGTGCAAGCCCTCGGCCAGACCCTCATGGAAACCATGATCTACTCCGACAAGGGCGTACTGCGCAACGGACGCTTCACCGACTATAAAATTCCCGCGCTCGAGGACCTGCGCGACACCGCCTTCAAGGTGATCTTTGTTGAAACCCCCGACCGCAACGGGCCGTTTGGCGCGCGCGGCCTGGCCGAGCACGGCACGGTCGCCATCGCCCCGTGCGTCGCCAACGCCATCGCCCGCGCCACCGGCCAGGACCTCTACTCCCTCCCCATCCGCCTATGAACCTCGAATATTGCAAACCCCAGACCCTCGAAGACCTGCTCGCCGAAACCCGCGCGGGCACCCACCTCATGGCCGGCGGCACCGACCTGCTCGTGGACATGCGCAGCCGCAAGAAAACCGTGCAGCGCATCGTGGACATCAAAGCCATCCCGGAATTGCGTGGCATCCGCGAAACCAAATCCGGCTTGGAAATCGGCGCGTGCGAAACCTTCACTGCCCTGCGCGAATCCCCCCTCGTGGCTGCTTGGTCCCCCGCCCTGCGTGAATGCGCCGACGTCATGGGCTGCCACGAAATCCGCCACCGCGCCACCCTCGGCGGCAACATCTGCAACTCCTCCCCCGGCTGCGAAAGCGGGGTGGTGCTCTCCGTGCACGAAGCTCAAGTCCGCATCGCCTCCACCCGCGGTGTACGCCTGGTGCCCTTCGACACCTTCGCCACCGGCGTCAACCGCACATGCCTCGAGCCCGATGAAGTCGTCCTCTCCATCATCCTCCCCAAGGCCGCGGACAGCCTGAGCTTCTACCGCCGCATCACCCGTACCGCCGGCATGGACCTCGCCTGCTGGAACGGCGCGGCCCTGGTCCTCCAGCCCCGCACCCCCGCCAAGCGCGTGGTGCGGATTTCTTTCGGCACCGTGATGCCCGCCCCCTACCGCCCCCGCGCCGCCGAAGCCCTCCTGAGCCGCCGCCCCCTCACCCCGGCCGATATGGACCAAGCCTACGACCTCATCATCCGCGAAATCGCTCCGCGCGCCGGCTCCGTCCGCGCCTCCCCCGCCGAGAAAAAACGCGCCATCCGCAACTTCTTGGACGAACTACTCGAAAGGCTCGCCCCATGACCCACCGCATCACCCTCACCGTCAACGGCATTCAACGCACCCTCCACGTCGAAGCCGCCGACACCCTCCTGCGCGTCTTGCGCGAGGAACTCCACCTCACCGGCGCCAAGAAAGGCTGCGGCGAAGGCGAATGCGGTGCCTGCACCATCCTGATGAACAACCAAGCCATCCGCGCCTGCCTTGTCCTCGCCGTTGAGGCCGACGGCGCTGACATCGTCACCATTGAAGGCCTGGCCCCCCCCGGCGAGATTACCCGTGTCCAAAAAGCCTTTATTGAGGCTGATGCCGTCCAATGCGGCTTCTGCACCCCCGGCTTTGTGATGGCCCTCGAAGGCGAAATGCGCCGCAACCCCCACGCCACGCGCGACGACCTCCTCAATGCCTTGGGCGGCCACCTCTGCCGTTGCACCGGCTACGAATCCATCCTGCAAGCCACCGACACCCTCGCCCGCCAGCTCGCCCAAAAAACTAAAAAATCCAAAAAGTAGCCGCGACCACCGACCCACAACCAGCGACAACCCGAATGTCGCCACCCGGTCGACGCGGGTCGAATGCTCGGCTGAATTTCCGGCTGGCGTTGTCACCCACAATCCACGCGCCCCGCGCAGCCACCGAAAACCTGAATGTCGCTAGTCGGTTGTCGCTGGTCGAATGCCTTGCTGAAGTTCCGGCTGGCGTTGCAACCCACAAGCCACGCGCCCCGTGCGGGGCGCGACGATCGGAACGACCACCAGCGGCATCATGGCCACGTTTCAATCCACGCGCCCCGCGCGGGGTGCGACAAGCACTCCAAGCCATCTACGCGGCAGCCGCCAAGTCTCAATCCACGCGCCCCGCGCGGGGCGCGACCGCCGCTCGATGATCGCCAGATAGTCAGGATCGGTTTCAATCCACGCGCCCCGCGCGGGGCGCGACGTAATTACGCAGGTTCGGCCAACGAAATCCTTGGTTTCAATCCACGCGCCCCGCGCGGGGCGCGACGGAAAAGCGGAAGGTCGTACTGCGGACAAGCATGTTTCAATCCACGCGCCCCGCGCGGGGCGCGACGGAAAAGCGGAAGGTCGTACTGCGGACAAGCATGTTTCAATCCACGCGCCCCGCGCGGGGCGCGACCAGCAATATGGCTGCCGCCATCACCCACTTCGCGTTTCAATCCACGCGCCCCGCGCGGGGCGCGACAGGGGGTGGGAGCGAAAGAGGTCGCAAAAATCCTGTTTCAATCCACGCGCCCCGCGCGGGGCGCGACACACAAAAGTTGCAAGCGAGCCATTGCGGATGATGTTTCAATCCACGCGCCCCGCGCGGGGCGCGACAGAGCGCAGCTTCGATATGGCCGCAGTGCCGGGCGTTTCAATCCACGCGCCCCGCGCGGGGCGCGACAGATAACCACTGCCCAAGGCGGCAGGTCTTTCAGGTTTCAATCCACGCGCCCCGCGCGGGGCGCGACGCCGCCAGCATGTGGAACCCAGCGAATCAAAAATGTTTCAATCCACGCGCCCCGCGCGGGGCGCGACTGGAGCGGCACGATACTTCGCTGACGGCTCCATTGTTTCAATCCACGCGCCCCGCGCGGGGCGCGACGTTAATCTCCGGTGATGTGCTGCATGGTGGAATCGTTTCAATCCACGCGCCCCGCGCGGGGCGCGACGCGAACTGAAGCTCGATTCTGCCGGATGTGTCCAGTTTCAATCCACGCGCCCCGCGCGGGGCGCGACTTCCATCCGTACCCATAATGCGCCCGCGAGAATGTTTCAATCCACGCGCCCCGCGCGGGGCGCGACAGACCTTGACCCGCCGGGGTGCGGGTAAAGGCGAGTTTCAATCCACGCGCCCCGCGCGGGGCGCGACCTTCCCCTTCATTTCAATCACCTGCCGCGTATAGTTTCAATCCACGCGCCCCGCGCGGGGCGCGACATATACCAAGGGTCAATTATGGCCACTAAAAAAGTTTCAATCCACGCGCCCCGCGCGGGGCGCGACTACATGCGTTCTTCCAATCACAGGAGTCGAAATGTTTCAATCCACGCGCCCCGCGCGGGGCGCGACCCACCACAAATAAGCGCCCAACGTGTAAGGGTAGTTTCAATCCACGCGCCCCGCGCGGGGCGCGACGGTATGTGGTCATCAACGCCGCGCGGCTGGCCGAGTTTCAATCCACGCGCCCCGCGCGGGGCGCGACCAACCGTGCCGGTGGCATTGCGCAGATAATTGAGTTTCAATCCACGCGCCCCGCGCGGGGCGCGACGCCGGGGGCTGCGCATCCGGCCAAATAAACGCAGAGTTTCAATCCACGCGCCCCGCGCGGGGCGCGACAACCTCGCCCGGCAGGGTGCTATTGATTGACCCGGTTTCAATCCACGCGCCCCGCGCGGGGCGCGACAGTCTTTTGCAAAATACACCGGCACTCCATTTGAGTTTCAATCCACGCGCCCCGCGCGGGGCGCGACCGCTTTGCCCGCGTCGCACTGTGTGCCGGTAGTCGTTTCAATCCACGCGCCCCGCGCGGGGCGCGACACCGCAACCAGCCCGATCACGCCAACAACCGCAAAGTTTCAATCCACGCGCCCCGCGCGGGGCGCGACGGTCAGCCCATCACGATCAAACAGCAGCGTGTAGTTTCAATCCACGCGCCCCGCGCGGGGCGCGACCGGCCAACGACCCCGGAGTCCGCGCCGTCCTCAGGTTTCAATCCACGCGCCCCGCGCGGGGCGCGACATCGGTGCGCCACCGCCACAGGCTGACATGATCGGTTTCAATCCACGCGCCCCGCGCGGGGCGCGACTCGCCCCCTCCGCCGCATACCTGTTCCTGGAGCGTTTCAATCCACGCGCCCCGCGCGGGGCGCGACCCCCCTCTGGTTCGGCCCCTCCCGCGCCGACCTCGTTTCAATCCACGCGCCCCGCGCGGGGCGCGACCCAACCACTTCGGCGCCTTCAGCTTCGTCGCCAGTTTCAATCCACGCGCCCCGCGCGGGGCGCGACGCCGAATTGCCGCGCGCCGCGGATATCTTTTGACGTTTCAATCCACGCGCCCCGCGCGGGGCGCGACGCACACCTCAGCCTCGTCCCCCGATGGCAAACACGTTTCAATCCACGCGCCCCGCGCGGGGCGCGACCTCGCGGGCCCGCCACCCGCCGCCACTATCGGCCCGTTTCAATCCACGCGCCCCGCGCGGGGCGCGACCTGTATGTTCGTCGCCGCCGTGGCCCACGTGCTGTTTCAATCCACGCGCCCCGCGCGGGGCGCGACTTCCCCGTCATCGCCCGCGTCCCGGCGAGGTCGAGTTTCAATCCACGCGCCCCGCGCGGGGCGCGACATCAGGCGAACTCCGCTTCGAGGGTGAGGCGCAGTTTCAATCCACGCGCCCCGCGCGGGGCGCGACCGGGCTCGGCTGGTTTGTCTGGGCCGGAGCACGTGTTTCAATCCACGCGCCCCGCGCGGGGCGCGACGTGGAGTTTTGCCCTTCCGCACCGCACAGGGACATGTTTCAATCCACGCGCCCCGCGCGGGGCGCGACGTGAACGCATCCTTCATGGCCGACACTATTCTTGGTTTCAATCCACGCGCCCCGCGCGGGGCGCGACTAGATGTCGGATGCGACGTTCGGGCCAATGCCGGTTTCAATCCACGCGCCCCGCGCGGGGCGCGACGACGGCAGGATTTCCGTCTTCTGGGTCTGGAGTAGTTTCAATCCACGCGCCCCGCGCGGGGCGCGACCCAATGCCCCGCCCCGGTTGTTCGGTCTCGCTTGTTTCAATCCACGCGCCCCGCGCGGGGCGCGACTTGCGCGGCGTAGCAAACGCAACAAAAGGCAATTTTGTTTCAATCCACGCGCCCCGCGCGGGGCGCGACTTCATCGGGCGCGGTGCCGCGCTTGTTGTCGTCTGTTTCAATCCACGCGCCCCGCGCGGGGCGCGACGGCGCAACCGGGAGGTTTGCCACCGCCCAGCGCAGTTTCAATCCACGCGCCCCGCGCGGGGCGCGACAACGTCCCGGTCGATGCCGCCGCAGATTGCACAAGTTTCAATCCACGCGCCCCGCGCGGGGCGCGACTGCGTTGCGCCTGATTCGCGGAAATCTCAAATAGGTTTCAATCCACGCGCCCCGCGCGGGGCGCGACGAAGATGATCGTGTCGCACGTCACGTCGTCGGAGTTTCAATCCACGCGCCCCGCGCGGGGCGCGACTGATGAACCGGGCGCGGACGTTGGCCGCGTTCTTGTTTCAATCCACGCGCCCCGCGCGGGGCGCGACCGTTCATGGTCGCAACGGGGACCGTCGGGGCGATGTTTCAATCCACGCGCCCCGCGCGGGGCGCGACTGTCTTCGTCTTCGTCGCCGCCGTCGGTGATGATGTTTCAATCCACGCGCCCCGCGCGGGGCGCGACCGGCTGCGCGGTTGGTAAGCATCTGCTCTTTCCAGTTTCAATCCACGCGCCCCGCGCGGGGCGCGACTTCGGGGGCGATAATTCCGTATCCGCCCCAATCTGTTTCAATCCACGCGCCCCGCGCGGGGCGCGACGGGTCGGGTCGCCTGACGGGTGGTTATGGGCAAGTTTCAATCCACGCGCCCCGCGCGGGGCGCGACTTTCAGCGCATAGCCGCGCGGATCGCGGTTGACGTTTCAATCCACGCGCCCCGCGCGGGGCGCGACCCAGTGTTGCCGAGAATCGCGTTGACCTTCTCCAGTTTCAATCCACGCGCCCCGCGCGGGGCGCGACCGCCCTTCTCGTCCACCAGCTTCGTGTCGATGGTGTTTCAATCCACGCGCCCCGCGCGGGGCGCGACGCGATCCGCGCGGCTATGCGCTGAAAATCAGCAGCGTTTCAATCCACGCGCCCCGCGCGGGGCGCGACTTGGAGGCGTGATGAGTTGCCCGGCTACGTCGAAGTTTCAATCCACGCGCCCCGCGCGGGGCGCGACCGAGCCCCGCGTATGGTCATCCTCGGGGTGGAGAGTTTCAATCCACGCGCCCCGCGCGGGGCGCGACCATCCTCTCCGGCCTCGACGCCCTCCGGGCCGAGTTTCAATCCACGCGCCCCGCGCGGGGCGCGACCCGGGACGGCCTAATACGATGTGATCTAGAACCTGTTTCAATCCACGCGCCCCGCGCGGGGCGCGACACACCTACGACCGCGACATAGAGCAGGAAATCATGTTTCAATCCACGCGCCCCGCGCGGGGCGCGACATGGACTTGGCCTTCGTGGAAAATATAAGCCAATGTTTCAATCCACGCGCCCCGCGCGGGGCGCGACAAGGCGATTGCCTGGGCCTTGGCTTCCATGCGGCGTTTCAATCCACGCGCCCCGCGCGGGGCGCGACGGAATTATCGCCCCCGAAATCACAGGCGACTAACAGTTTCAATCCACGCGCCCCGCGCGGGGCGCGACAGCCCTGGACGAAGGGAAAACCCGTCAGACCGTGGTTTCAATCCACGCGCCCCGCGCGGGGCGCGACGGGGTTTGACTCCCCGGGCATGGTGGACGGATTGTTTCAATCCACGCGCCCCGCGCGGGGCGCGACTTGGTGCAGCGCAACGGACGTATGGGATATGCCTCGTTTCAATCCACGCGCCCCGCGCGGGGCGCGACTCGGTTCGGGTCACGCCTCCGAGAGTTAGGTTGGTTTCAATCCACGCGCCCCGCGCGGGGCGCGACTGCCCACAACCACCCGTCAGGCGACCCGACCCCGTTTCAATCCACGCGCCCCGCGCGGGGCGCGACGCTCTATGTCCGCGATCGAGAGCCGCTTGCCCTTGTTTCAATCCACGCGCCCCGCGCGGGGCGCGACAATCCCTGCTTATGGCCTTGGCAATCCAGAGATGGTTTCAATCCACGCGCCCCGCGCGGGGCGCGACGCAGCGGCCCCCGCGCAGGTAAAGCCCCCCGACCCGTTTCAATCCACGCGCCCCGCGCGGGGCGCGACAGGCGGGCCGGGTCTGGAATCGGGTTGCCGTCCAGTTTCAATCCACGCGCCCCGCGCGGGGCGCGACCCGTAGGAGTCAGCGGACGTGTTATACCCCGCCGCGTTTCAATCCACGCGCCCCGCGCGGGGCGCGACTGTGCGGATGGTTGACTGGACACGAAATCAGCAGTTTCAATCCACGCGCCCCGCGCGGGGCGCGACTGCGCAGTTCTCTTCAATGGCGGCGGCGGCGGAGTTTCAATCCACGCGCCCCGCGCGGGGCGCGACAGAAACATGGAGTCGGAGAGCGTTTCTACTAATAGTTTCAATCCACGCGCCCCGCGCGGGGCGCGACGCGCCGCTACCTCGTTGTCGAGTTCGACACGGGTGTTTCAATCCACGCGCCCCGCGCGGGGCGCGACCAGGACTATACATTGGATTTTCTCGACCATAGGTTTCAATCCACGCGCCCCGCGCGGGGCGCGACTGACCGCCCAGCCGACGCAGACGAGCGGATCGCCGGGGTTTCAATCCACGCGCCCCGCGCGGGGCGCGACAAAGGAATTGCTAGCGATTCTGGAAGACGCATGGTTTCAATCCACGCGCCCCGCGCGGGGCGCGACCCCGACAAGCTCGGCGTGCGGACGTATGAGGTCAGTTTCAATCCACGCGCCCCGCGCGGGGCGCGACGGACAGACACAGCGTGGTGGCACGACTACGCCATGTTTCAATCCACGCGCCCCGCGCGGGGCGCGACCGGGGAATAGTGGGGCTTGCCGTGCTTGGACTCGTTTCAATCCACGCGCCCCGCGCGGGGCGCGACGCGGGGAATAGTGGGGCTTGCCGTGCTTGGACTCGTTTCAATCCACGCGCCCCGCGCGGGGCGCGACCCGGATGGGTGTGGCGCAACCTTGCCGTGTGGTGGGTTTCAATCCACGCGCCCCGCGCGGGGCGCGACATGTATCCTGTCCGTCCCTGTAAATCAGATAAGAGTTTCAATCCACGCGCCCCGCGCGGGGCGCGACCGTTCATTTTGCACCGCGCCGCCATCCGCTGGTGCGCGTTTCAATCCACGCGCCCCGCGCGGGGCGCGACGGATGCCGTTCAATGCGGCGGATGGGTGTGGCGGTTTCAATCCACGCGCCCCGCGCGGGGCGCGACCTGTCCAGCCATATTTTAGGTTTTATGCAAGCGGGTTTCAATCCACGCGCCCCGCGCGGGGCGCGACACTCCCCTATCCCCCATCTCGTCCGTCAGCGCGTGTTTCAATCCACGCGCCCCGCGCGGGGCGCGACCGGGCTGACGAACGCCGAGTGGGAAACGAAGGCCAGTTTCAATCCACGCGCCCCGCGCGGGGCGCGACCTAGGGTTGACGGGACGGCGGATGAACAAGCCAAGTTTCAATCCACGCGCCCCGCGCGGGGCGCGACGGTCGATCAGTTGCTTGACGCGGGAGTCCATCAGCGTTTCAATCCACGCGCCCCGCGCGGGGCGCGACCATCTTCGGCGTCTCGCCCAGGATCGAGGTCAAGTTTCAATCCACGCGCCCCGCGCGGGGCGCGACCCGCGTTCGCAACGCCGGTATTGACGGCGCGGAATGTTTCAATCCACGCGCCCCGCGCGGGGCGCGACAAGTTGCCACGCTATAGCCAGCAAAATGATGGAGTTTCAATCCACGCGCCCCGCGCGGGGCGCGACCCAGCATGACGGCATCTACGCCGCCGCCTGCTTTGTTTCAATCCACGCGCCCCGCGCGGGGCGCGACCCATCCATTTCGTTGGCGTCACCGTTATGGTCGGTTTCAATCCACGCGCCCCGCGCGGGGCGCGACTCATACCAGACGAGCCAATTGATTTCCGTCTGCCAGTTTCAATCCACGCGCCCCGCGCGGGGCGCGACCACTCCGCTTCTGTCACGGTGGAACGCCGAACCAGTTTCAATCCACGCGCCCCGCGCGGGGCGCGACCGTCGGCGGTCTTGAGGGTGACGGTTAGATGTGGTTTCAATCCACGCGCCCCGCGCGGGGCGCGACAGCTGCCGCACTACGACGGGCAGAGCCGCATCCAGTTTCAATCCACGCGCCCCGCGCGGGGCGCGACATCTTTTTGTAAGTCATTCTGCGGTGTGATGCAATCCAACACCCAGCGCGAACGATGTTATTTATGCAATTGTCAAAGAGCCAATCCAGCACCTTGGAGCCACAACTCTTGCTCCACCAGATGGTTGCCGTCGGCGCGAACCTCCCGGGGTTTTGATGAGCGCTTGGGGTTCGCGCACATTAAAAAATGAGCGGTTCGGTGACATCAAACCCTTTTGTTTTGCCGAGATGTTCGATTCGTTTTCCCCAGTTGGAACCAAGAAAATAAAAACGCAGGCTGTCTTGTTCGGGATCGTAGATTTTTTCCAATCGGGCCTTAAAGGCCACCCACAGGGCCGGATCCACCACGCATTCAAACACGGAATTTTGCACTCGAACACCGTAGTCCTCGCACACTTTGGCCACTTTGCGCAACCGGGCCTGCCCCCGCTTGTCTATCGTGGAAACATCATAACTGACGAGCACCATCATGGCCTATTTCCACAGGAAGGGCGGGTAGAGATCGGTGTCGCCCCGCAGATGGCGGGCCAGCAGTTGGGCTTGGGCGTGCGGCAATAAACCCACCGCCATTTTTTCATTGAGGAAAGGATGAGTCAGGCTGTCCAATTTGCGCTCCTGCCACGATTGCAAAACCAATTTGCGCGGTTTTTCTTTGAGCAGAACGGCGCCGGTTTCCGAGGTTTCAAAATCCTTGGGGGTAATTTGCTGGCGGTTGATGAGCGTGAAAACAAGGCGGTCCACCAGGAAGGGCCGGAATTCTTCCATCAAGTCCAGCGCCAGTCCGGGTCTGCCGGGGCGGTCGCGATGCAGAAAACCCACTTGGGGGTCCAAGCCGACGGCTTCGCACGCGCCACGGCAATCGTGAGCCAGCAGGGTGTATAGAAAGGACAGCAGGGCGTTGATGGGGTCCAGCGGCGGCCGGCGGCTTCGTTCGTGAAATTCAAAACCACTGGCGGCATTCAACAGCACGTTGAACACGCCAAAATAGGCACGGGCGGCATCGCCTTCCAGTCCGCGCACTTCATCCAGCGCCAGTGGCGTTTGCAACCGCGTCAACATCTGCTGCAAGCGGACAACCAGCGCTTCCACCAGACCATTGTCCGGGGTATCGGGATGGTCACGCAAATGGCGCTGCAACACTGTCCGGCAGTTGTTGACTTTGCCGAAGACAAACATCCGGGCCAATTCCGCCGATTGATCTAGGTTGTCCGCCCGGCGGTATTGTTCACGACGCAGCAGGACATTGCCGGATTGCGGGCCCGCCACCCGGGCCAAAAACTTGCCATACTCCGTCAAAAAACTGACCGCCACGCCATTTTCGCCGCAATGCCCGAGCAAAAACGGACTGCACAGGATATTGCCAAAACACACCAAGCCGCCGATGTTGTGGATGGGCAAACGAGCGCGCACTTCCTGTTCGGCCTCCACCACGATGGTTTCGCCTTCCTTGCGCAGATAGCTGCCCTGTGTGGTGATGTAGAGCGTGTTCAGCAATTGCTTCATTGCAGCGCCTCCTGAAGGTAGCGGGTGACATTTCTGCCGGCCCGGGGCTGGCATTCATTCAACAAAGAGCAGGGCTCGCACTTTTGTTTGTCATAGACCGCGGGCGGAGTCACGCGTGCATCAAATAGAGCATGGAGCCGGGCGGCGGCCTCCTCTGTTTTTTGGCGCAGGGTGGCATCCAACGGCACGACAGTGCGGCGGCGGGGCTGGCCATAAAAAATGGCCCCCTCGGGTACGGTAATGCCCAACATTTCTTCCAAGCACAAAGCTTGGGCGCAAAGCTGCACCCGGTCGCAGTCGTTCGCCTTGTCGCGCCCGCGTTTGTGCTCCACGGGATAGGGCACGCCATCACGAAACTCCACCACATCCGTCTTGCCCACCAACCCCAGCCGCAACGAGCGCAACGTCAAATCCCGGACCGTGCGCACACCGTCGCGAACCTCCTGGCCTGCGCTATGCACTTTTTCGTGCGCCAGCCGCCCTTCAGCCGTGAAGCGATTCTCGGTCCAGATTTGCTCAATATGAATCAAAGCGCATTGGCGCTCGCAATACAGCAGATGCTGCAGGGCCGAGAGGGGCAGGAGATCAGCTTCCGGATACATCACTCACCCCGCAGAGAAAAAACAGGTTGCCGTGGATAACCCCGCTCGACAAGCGACCACCGACACACCGACTGTCGTCCGTCGTTTGTCGCCGGTCGGGTTCATTTCTGAATCTCTTGAATGGCTTTGCAGGCGGGGAAATCGGCGCAGCCCCAAAAGGTTTTGCCGGCGCTGGGGCCGGTTTTGGCCCGCCGCTTGACCATGGGTTTGCCGCAAGCCGGACAAGCCGGTGGCTGGGGCTTATGGGCTTCAACCCGTTCCCGCTGTTCGAGACGTAATTTGCTCATGCGTTCGCGGAAGCCTCCTGCACCGGCAAACTCTTCAGCAGTTTTTTCCATCTGCCGGCGGAGAAGCTGGGCGGCACGGCGGATGATGACAATCAGCGAATTGGCGGCAATGACCGGGTCATCATGCTCCAACCAAGGGGCGAAACGCTGGCGCATGGCGATGATGTGACGGCTGAACTCATGCAAACTGTCGTCCGAGTATTCAAACGGATCGAGCGGCAACGCATTGACTGTCTTCCATCGTTCATCGTGGATGGACCAGACTTCTTGGTCGTGATCAATCAAGAAGGCTTCGTAGTCGCCAAGCAGCTCTTCCAAACTGCCCCGGGCTACGTCGAGCAGCTTCAATTCGGTTTCCTTGGATGTGCCGGCGCGCGCCGAAGACTCCACCATGTTTTGCCGGGCGGAACGCGCCGCGCCAATCATCTGGCCGCTGGTCTTGCCCAGCGGATCGGCCTGCCAGGGATAGACCCGGCGGCAAAACCGCGTGGTGCCGTGATACACCAAACAGGTGAAGCCAAACGACAGCATCTTGCGGTAACCATGCGAAAGCCCAATGGGCGAAGACGACATCGTTTGGCTCCTTTCCTCCAAAGCCACCCACAACGCCCGACAGAAATATACTCATCTCCGCCCAGCGTTGCGAAGGATATGAATTGTTTAATCCAGTTCCGTTCCGGAAAGTTCAGAAAGCTCCTCCGCCTTCAACCCTTTCAATGTAGTCAGTTCATAGCTTCCGTCTTTGGCCACCTTCAGGGAACGATGAACTTGAGCAGAGGAGTATTGCCCATTCGGGTGATTGTGCTGCCACCAAATAATCTTGAGAACCTCCATGCTGCCGGCAGGGCGAGCAGTTGATTCATCATTCACAAACAATGATCGCATCGCTTTCTTCAGCTTCTCGGCATCTTGTGCAGAAAAACCGGTTTCCTTCGCCAGCTGGGTGTTGATGGCGCCGTATGCGACATATACCGCCCGGCCGACGCGATGCTTCATTCCCATGGTGTCCGAACCTTTTTTGTCCGGTTCTTTTTCGTTGGTTTCCAGATTAACGCTCTTCACAATCTGAATGGTTTCCGGAATAACCGGTTCAACACTAAATGCACTTTGGATGCTGACCGGGCCGCGGATGCCAATCGAAACGGCATCGGCATCACCGCCGTCCTCTTCCTCTTTTTTGGTCTTCTTTTTCTTGAAGGCAAACAGCTGGCCGAAAGCGCGGACATCATACCACTTGGCGCACCCCTCCACCCGCGGATCTTTCAGTTTTTCCGCTGCATAGCGGGCGTTGAGCGAACGGTGTTCGTCATCCCGGCGGTCATCCGACTGGACAAAAATCCTTTCGCCCATATCTTGCAGTCGATTGCGGAGTTTACGCTTCAAACAGACATCGGATATTTCGCCGAAGCCATCATACGTCTGGCGTGGCCGGTTGCCATTGAGCGGATCCCCGTTGGGATTGGCATTGTTTACAGCAATGATTAGCGCAAAGTCCACTTTGTTTTTTAAGGCTTCACTCATGTTCTATCTCCATTTGTTTTTCTTTTTTAGATTTGCTGATTTCGCGCGCTGTTCTGTCAATATGCTCCCTCTGAACATAGTAACCGAGCAGGTAAGCTCCGGACAACGGCGCATCATTTTCATAATCACCTGGCAAGAAAAGCGTGTGGGCCGCTTGTATTTCCTGGCGGGCCAAAGAGTCGCCCACCTTCTGGATGTAGGGGCGCAGGCAATTGTGAATTGTTAACCATGTAGTAAATGGTCGTTGGGCAAAAGGCTGCATATAACGGATAGCCGCTGTTGCAGTCCGGTCTTTTTGGCCCTTATGAAGTGCATATTCCTCAAGTTTATCCGCGGCACCGAGCAGTCGCCCATAGAGGTAGTCGCGATCATTTCTCTTCGGGTCTAGGCTCAAGGGTATTTCCTCCTGTGTTCGTTGTTTGTGGTCTTTTCTAATCAAAGCGCAAGTGGTTGAAAGAAGTTCGTCGTGCGCGAAGCGATTGAATTTACCCCCGCTGGAGAAAGCCATCGGCTTGGAGGCACGATGGATGGCGGCCCGCACAAAATCATAAGGCAGAGGCGCTCCGTCGAATATGCAGCGCAGAAGCCGCTCGTTCGCAGACTTTTTCAACTTGATGAAGCTTTCATCCTTCCCTCCGCGTGGCTTGCCGTGAACCGCCTCGACAATCCTGCTTGTAAACGGTGCGCCTGCATAAACAACCTGCCGACCTGTCTCGCGATTCAGGAAGCGGTGGATCCATTTGCAATCTTGGTGCCACGCCAGCAATTTCTCGAGGTAGTCCTGGCGGGACAGGTGCCTGTAAAAGGTAATGGCCATTCTTCCCGTTGTGGCGGCGTCCAATGCCAGTACAATCGTGTCGGGATGCTTTTCCAGCGCGTTCCGGTATGCCCTGCCCTGCATGGCGGCCTGCAGCGCCTGTGCGTAGTCATAGCCGGTTTCCGCCTGCAAAAGGGCGTGCGCGTCAGCCAGTGCCGCTGCCGGCGCGCTCTGGATGAGTTCCCAGATGCTCTGTTCTTCGCCCAGCGGCGGGGGGGCATCTTGTTCCACCGACCCGACGGAAAAGGAAAGAATGACCTGTTCCTTGCAAACCATGCCGCGATTTTCGACCAGAAACGTAAGAAATTGGTGCGCTTTTTGAGAGGATTCATAGCCCATGCTCAAAGATTCGTTTGCGCTGTCAAATCTCCCCCGGAAGGTAAAGTTCGTCGTGTCATTGGCGGAAATCAATTTCGCATTGGCCACCGTATTGGATATTTTTTTGGGGTGTGCGATAGCGATGTTTTGCGCCTCACCCGTAACCGCATCCAAACCGGTCTTCCTTCCTTGGGTGTAATATTGATGCCAAGCCTCGAAAATTGTCGGATCGCGCCAAACCTCCGTGAGCGGATCGTCCGGAACGTGCACCTTAAACAGCACCATGGTCTTATCACTTGAAGGAAGACCTTTGACATCATCTTCCAACCGTTTCCGGCCTACATAAGCCGCAATGGCTTTGATTTTCGGATGGTCGGACGCATGGGCGAATTCCTGGAGTTGCTTCAAGTATCCTTTCACTTCCCCGCTTCCGGTAAAACGCTTGTCGTTTTTTTTGAAAAAACCGTATTGTTCGAACAACGGGTGGGGGTTTTTCCAAGCGCCCGAAGTGCGGGACATGCTATCTTCGGACACCGGAATGGGAATTCGCTGGACCCCACCCTCGGCTCTGCTTACCTTCGGTATGGTTTCCGCTTTCAGGAATCTGCCGTGTTCATCAACCGATATCACAATAATGTGGTCCGACATATTGCTGATGGTCGTACTCGACAACGGATATGTTGTTTTAAGCATCTCCCGGTTCCGGGTGTAGCTGTCCGCCAAATGCCGCCATATGCTCATGCCCCGCCCTCCTCGCTCAATAAATCCTGCAGCGCGAGATCATGAGCGACCGGCAGGAAATCCTTGTTGATGGTGTATTGTTTCAAGCTCATCTTCCGAATGACATCGCGCGGCAGGGCGGAGTCGTCCGGGCGGGGAAACTCCATCACGCCGTCCTTCATTTGGGCATGCCACAGCCGTTTGCCAAATTCTTTTTTCCCGGTCTGGGCGGGATAATCAAATCCGTGGAACATCATGCCGAAATCGAGTTGCCCATAGCGGTCGTAAAAACCCTCTCCCTCGCCGAATGTACATGGCTCCACATAGCCTTGGCATTCTCTCGTACCCAGAAAGATGTCCCGGCGCCCCCCCTTGGCCACACAACGCTTGGCAATGTTGTGGTGCTTGTGCTCATCCCAGTCGGCTTGCAGCTCTGGCCTGTATTTGCTCCATTCAAAATGGGCCCGCACCTGGTATTCCACATCCCGCAGATAGGTGTAATAGGCGAGTTCGTTCCCCCCTGACATTTTAATCGGCTTAACCCCCTTCGATTCGGTTTGGATTTTCTTCATTACTCTTACCGCATCGATGATCCAGAAAAGACTCGGTTTCCAGTAAATGCTTTCCGTAATTCCCACCAAGGCTTGGTAGGTGGGAACCTGATAAGAAAACTTTTCGCCCCCCACGCGCATGATGGGATCCGAAAAGAGGGCATAGCGTCCGTACAATTTGTATTCGATGGTGTTTCGTTCTTTTTTCATGTACGCCTCATTCGATTGCTGGTTTAGGTGTGTCCAGCAGGCCGTATTCTTCGCTGTCGTACCAATACTTGGATAGGAAATAAAAGGTTTCTTGGATGGGGCATATCGCCCCGGCATCAAGAAGCTTTTTTTGAGTCTGGGGAAAGATATTGACCGTAAACTGCTGCAGATTGCGGAGGTGCCGCATCTTTTGCAAAGGGTCATATTCTTTTTCAAACGCCTCAATCAGATGTAGAGAGTTCCCATACTGGACAACAACACCCACCTGGCCCTGATCAACCACCGCAAACTGCTCTGCGGCTGACTGGAATGCGGCCGGTAGGCCTTGATATGGCATTCCGCCGTTCTGATCTTGATACGCATGGCTGGCAAGCGGATTGTCATTGAGGAGGGTGTAAAGATTTTGGCCTGTTGGGCCGCTGGGGAACCCCATTTTATCCTGCTGGTTGAAAAAGTAGTAACGGTAGAACTGTTCGAGTGCTTCATCTTGAAGAAGTGAGATCCCCGGAGCTTCGCGGGTGATTCGTTGGGTCACTTCCTTGCCATCGGCAATTTCAGCAAGCCGGGTGAGTTTCTCTTCCACGGCATTGATGACGTGAACAGTTTGGGGCGTCGAATTTTCTCCATTACGGTTGCACCGTCCTGCGGCCTGCACTACGCTATCCAATCCAGCGGCGGCCCGAATTACGCAATCAAATGACAAATCAACTCCTGCTTCGATCAATTGAGTGCTGACACATAAAATGCGCTCATCTTTGGCGCGATTTGTTATTTGAGCAAGCTGATGCTTACGATGCGCTGGGCATAGGTTGGTGGTTAACAGGAAAGTTCGACAGTTAGATATTGACGTTTTACAGAGCCGGTATACTTCGGTGGCGGATTGTTTGGTGTTGAGAATGACCAGGGTGCTTTTTCCGGCTTTTATTTCTTTTCCGGCCAACCGGGCAATATCCACAAATGAAAAAGGCGTCAAAGATTGATTGGCGATGTGAACACGTTTGAATACTGCCCGTTCCGCGTCAGACAGGGTCACAAGCGCGTGGTTGGGTGAATATTTTATCGGGCGGGACACACGGTCCAATTGAGGCTGAGTCGCCGTGCAAAGCAGAACGCTGGATCCCCCACAATAGTGCAAATAATTGATGGCATCATTAAACAGATAGGTGCACTTGATGGGTAACGCTTGCACCTCATCAAATACCAAAACAGCATCAGCCATGTTGTGGAATTTCCGTAAACTTGCCGCGCGGTTGCTATAAATCGTCTCAAGAAACTGGACCATCGTCGTCAGAATGACTGGATTCTCCCACCGGGCGGTGAGAAGTTTATGTTGCTCATACTCATCATTAGGGCTGGTAGAATCGTCTGAGATTTCCAGATTGGAATGGTGTTCAAGAATCTGGTTGCGACATGCTGCATCGAAAATTTTCTCAAGCACTTGTGCCATCTGATCTAAAATGGATAGGTAAGGAATAACGTAAATGATGCGTTTGAGGCGATTGCATCGAGCATGATGGAGGGCAAACCTCAAGCTGGCCATCGTTTTGCCGGAGCCTGTTGGTACGGACAAAGTATAGATGCCTTTGGCTCTTGTTCCGGCCCGTTGGCAATCCGCTGAAATCTTCTGACGCACCCTGTTCAACTGGCCATCCCCCATAAACCCGGCAAGATATTTTTCCAGTTGCGTTATCCAGACATCCCAATCGGGGAAAGTATGATTCGGCACGAGTCCCGCGGCGTCGCACCGATCGGCGTCTACCAGACACGAAAATATCGCCTTGGTTGCAAGGTGCAGCATGAACCGGGGCGGAAACTGATGTTCGTTGAAAACTCGACATAACTGGACAATTTCATTGCGAATTTCATTCACAGAAATGTCCGGTTGGTACGCATCAAGAATCTCGTCATAGTGGAGTTCGTCCGCACGCCGTTGGAGTTTATGATCAAGCATTCGGATTCCATCTGAAAGTGTATCGTATAAACCACCATGATGTGAAGCGATAGCATTGGCCAAGATATCGGTAATCATTGGGTCACGACTGTGACTCGCCAGAAATTTGGCCCCCTGCAGCGCATGAATAACATCCCCACGGGTGACTTGCCGCCCGCTAACACTGCTCAATAGATAATCTTGAAAGGCTTTTGTAAACTTGCCGATATCATGCAACTTGGCAGCCGATCCAGCGGCGTTGCTCAAACCAAAGGGGGCTGCAAATTGTTCGGCAAGTCGAGCAACACCAACCAGGTGTTCAATTAGTAATTGGCCATCACGCGCATAATACACCGATGGCCTTTCAGCTAGCATTTCACCCTCCGTGGCTGCCACTGCTCCGGGGGGCGTTCTTTGAGGCTATGCGCGTACTTCATAGCGGCTCGATAATAGGCCGGGAACCGGGGCAAACTCAAGGATCAATCCCGTGGCTCCATAGCGTCGGAGCCGCCCGTGGACGGGATTAGGCGTAGCGGCGGATGTGGTCGAGGGGGTGGCGGTTTTTGGGGCGCGGGGTGGGATCGGCGGGATAGCCAAGGGCGAGCAGCAGATCCACTTTTTTCGCCCGTGGAATGGCTAGAGCCTTTTTGACGGCGCGTTCGTTGAACCACCCCAGCCAGCAACTGCCGAGGCCTTCTTCCGTGGCTTGCAGCAACAGGTGTTCGCAGGCAATTCCGAGGTCCACCAGGCTGTATTGCACGCCGCGAAATTGCGCGCCGAGCCGCGCGGCAAGTTTCATTTTTTCGGTGACCACGGCAATCAATGCCGAGGCGTCGCGGGCAAACTTGTTCATGCCGAAGGGCGGGTGGGTGCAGACGGCTTCGGCGAGGTCGCGCACGGCGGCGGGGTCATCCACCACCACGAAGGACCACGGTTGCGAATTGCAAGCGGAGGGGGCCAGGCGCGCGACCTCAAGGCAGCGCTCCAACACGTCGCGCGGGATGCGGCGACCGGGCTGATAGCGCCGCACGCTTTGGCGTTTTTGGACCAGTTCCAGAAAGGTCATGATTTTCTCCCGGTAAGGCGCAGGAGGGCCACAGCCAGCCAAAGGGCGCCGGCCAGCAGCCAACTGCCAATGAAGATTTCCTTGTGGAGCCACCAATTCCAACCGCTGAACGTCCACGAGGAAAAAGGCCAGAGGAGGGGCGTGCCCCAAACGCTTTCGCCATGGGTGGGCACATCCATCAAGACGTGGAGCGGCCAGGCCAGCAGGGGCAGGCGCAGGGCGGGGAACCGCCACGCGAGCAGGCCGAGGATCAGGGCCATGCCGAGCAGGCTGTGGGTGGTGTTATAGAGGAAAAACACCCACGGCGGAATGCCCTGCCAGGTGAGGCTGCGGCCCATGAGCAAGTCGCTCAGGAAGTAAATCCCCAGCGAGAGGGCGTCGGGCAAAATACCGAACCCAAAGGCGGCCCAGAGGGTCCAATCGGCCCACCAGCGGCGGGAACCACGGGCATCCGCCGGTCCGCGCCGGCCGCCGGGCAATCCGGTGCGACTGCACAGGGCCGTGCCAATCAGGCCATGAACCAGGGTATCCACCGGGCTCAGTCCGGCGGGTTGATTTGGCGGAGGTAGTCGGCGACATCGCCGATCCGGCCCAGGGTCAGCATGTGCTGGGCCTGCTGTTCGGCTTGGGCCGCGTTGATTTGGGCGATGCGCCGTTGCACGGCCGGAATTTCCAGCGGATCAAGGCTGAAGTGCCGAAGGCCGATCCCGAGCAGGAAAGGCATCAGCCGCGGGTCCGCACCGAGAGTGCCGCAGAGGGAAATGACTTTGTTGTGCTGGCGCGCGGTTTTCACGATGCAGTGCAGCGCGCGAATCACCGCGGGGTGGTGCGGGGCAAACCACGGCGCCATCCGCGTATTGGTGCGGTCCACGGCCAGCAGATATTGAATCAGGTCATTGCTGCCGATGCTCAAGAAATCGGCGGCGGCGGCGAGTTCGTTGATCATGGTGACGGCGGAGGGCAGTTCAATCATCATGCCGAGTTCGGGAATACGGCTGGGGATGCCTTCGCGCTGGAGTTCGCGGTGGCACACTTCGACCAGCGCGCGGGCTTCGAGGAATTCATCCAGGGAGGCTACCATGGGGAACATGATGCGGGCTTGGGGGTAATCGTGCGCGGCGCGGAGCAGCGCGCGCAACTGCTGTTTGAAAATCAGCGGATTTTTCAGCGAAAACCGCAAGGCGCGCAGGCCAAGGAACGGGTTGGATTCGGGCGCGGCGTGGAAGTAGGAAAGGACTTTGTCGCCGCCGACATCCAGGGTGCGGAAGACGACGGGCGCGCCCTGCATCCGCTCCAGCACGCGGGAATAGACAACAAATTGTTCTTCCTCGGTCGGGAAGCTGCTGCGGACGATGAACGGAAACTCGGTGCGGTAGAGCCCGATGCCCTGCGCGTGGACCCGCAAGGCGACATCCAGCTCGCTGACGAGGTTCATGTTGGCGAACAGGTGAACTTCCGCGCCATCCTGGGTCCGGGTTTCCGGCTGGGCCAGCTCGGCCAGGCGCAGGGAGTCGGCCAGGGAACGGATAATGTTCTGCATGGTCTGGATGGCTTCCGGACCGGGGCGCACAATGATTTGACCTTCCTTGGCATCCAGCAGCAGGGGCGTTTTTTCGGGCAACGAGAGCAGGCGGCGGTCAGTGGCGATAACCAGTGGAATCTGCATGGCCTTGGCCAGAATGGCCACGTGGGAGTGCTGGCCGCCGCCCAGCAAAATCAGGCCCGCCGCGCCTTCAGCGGATATTTTGAGGATGTCGGAGGGGAGCAATTCTTCGGCAATGACGATTTGGCCGGAGTAATCCGGATTGGTGCTGGCCATGCTTTGGGCTGAGAGGTTTTGGAGGAGCCGGTGGCCGAGGTCTTCAACATCGAGCACTTTTTCGCGCAGGGCCGGATTGGGGCTGTGCGCAAACAGGCGCGAGTAGCGGCGGACTTCCTCCACAATGGCGGTCCACGGATTTTTTCCGCCGCGGATTTGGTTGCGGATTTCGCCGGAAAACGCCTCATCCTTGAGCATCAGGACGTGAGCGCCAAAAATCATGGAGGCCGCGTCATGGATTTTATCTTCGAGGCGGCGTTGGAGATCGAGGAGTTGGCGCTCGGTGGCGAGCAGGGCACGGTCGAAATCGTCCTCGGTGAGATCGAGGGGACAGGTGGCGGCTTCCTGGTCGAGCGTCAGGTATTGGCCAATACGGGTCGAAAGCCCCATGCCCATGACATCCGAGGCGCCCACCCCACGGACGCAGTGGGTGCCGGGGCCAAACTCCTGCTCCCCATGAAACACGGGGGCCGGGGAGTCTTGCTGCTCTTTTTGGCGCAACTCGCTGAGCAAGTCGGCGTTTTCAATCACGCCGGCCAACTGGGAGGCGATGACCTGCAAGGCCTGAATATCGTTGGGGGTGAAATAATTCCACTGGGGGTCCTGAACTACGATCACCCCCACCGGGTTCATCCGGCGAATGATTGGCACGGCTAGGAACGAGACAAAGTTTTCTTCGTGGCTGCCGGGGATATATTTGAAGTTGGGGTTGTCGGTGGCGCGGGCCTCGCAGATGGGCCGCATTTCCTTCAACGCCATGCCGGTGATCCCCTCGCCAATCTTGAGCCGCAGGGTTCCAATGAGCTGGGGATTCAGCCCCTGATTCGCGCGCAGCACCAGCTCGCGGGTGGCCGGCTTATAGAGATAGAGGGAGCAAACCGCGGCGCGCATGTGCCAAGCCACCATCGAAACCGCGCGCTGGAGGAACGAATCAAATCCTTGCTCGAAGTCAAAGATGCCAACGAGTTCGCCGATGTCGCACATCAGCGCTACGTTGTCTTTTTGGAAATCGCTCACGGCAAATTAGTCCAAGGGGGATTCCGGGTTGGGATGCCCGTGCTTGACTTCATAACTGGAAAAAGTACCTTCTCCACGTTTCATTTTCAACTTGCCCGATGGTGTAACGGTAGCACAGCAGACTCTGGATCTGTTTGTCTAGGTTCAAATCCTAGTCGGGCAACCAAACGATCACAGCCGCCCCGGATGGGACGGCTGCGCTGGTTTTTGGGGATCAGCACGAAGCCCAAGGCGTGGGGTTAGCTCGACCGGATGGGCATCAACACATAAATGAAGTTGACGGTGGAGCGAATGACCCCGGGGCTGGTGTCGTCCGTCAGGTGGAGTTGGACTTCGTCGTCGGTGAGCACCTTGAGGGGGTCCATCAGGAAGTGGGGGTTGAAGGAAATGGAGATTTCCGGGCCCTTGTACTTCACGGCCATGGTTTCGCGGGCTTCACCAACTTCGGGGGCCTGGGCAAGGATTTCCAATTGATTCTTGCTGAAGGTCAGCTTCACGCCGGAGACCACGTCAATCACCAGTTGTGAGGTGCGGCGAATGGCGCTGAGAAACACTTCGCGCTCCAAATCAATCCGCTGGTTGCTCGTCTGGGGGATCACCTGCTGGTAGTTGGGGTATTTGCCTTCTTCCAGCTTGGAAACGATGAAGACGGAGTTGAAGTCAAAGCCCACCTGCTTCGGGGTGGCCATGATTTTGAGCGGGCCGGAATCGCCGAGGGTCTTGAGGAGTTCATCCACGGTCTTGAGGGGCACAATCAAGTCCAAGGCGGCATCCGCCGGGAACTCGACTTCCTGCTCCACGTGGGCCAGGCGCCGGCTGTCCGTGGCGACCACGCTCAACTTCCCGTTCTTGAAGCTCAACAGCACCCCGTTCAGTAATTGGCGGTTGGTGTCCAAGGAGGCCGCAAAGGAGGTCAGCTTCAACATGTTTTTGAAGTCGCCTTGGTCCAAGGTGTAGGTCTTGGCATCCGCCAGTTCGGGCAGATTGGGATATTCGTTTTCGGAAATCCCATGGATTTTGAAGTGAGAGCTACCGGCGTGGATGAGGGTGATGTTCTGGTCGTTGACTTCCAGCTCGACTTCGGCCACGGCCAATTCCCGGAAAACCCCGAGAATCCGCTTGGCGGGAATGGTGGTGGAGCCGGGCTGGAGGACTTCGGCTTCCATGGTGGTGCGCAACGTCAGCGCCATATCGGTGGCGGTCAGTTCCAACTTGCCGTCCTGGGCGCGGAACAACACGTTGGCCAGCACGGCCAAGGTATTGCGCGGATTGATGACCGACTGAACTTTTTGCAACGATGCCAACATCGCTTCTTTTTTGACTTTGATTTTCATGACGCCTCCCGGTGTCGGTTACTAGTATCTATATAAATTTATAAACCGTCTTATCAGTATGTCCTGTGAATTGTGTGGACAGCAAGCAAAGAATGGGTCTTCCAAGGACTTCCGTCGAATTCACCCTGTCAAAAAACCTGTGTTCGGAAAGTGCATGGTGTGGATGACTCCGGCCCCATTCACAGCTTTGGGTTCTTTTCCACAACTTATCCCGCGCTATCCACAACCTTGTCCACAATCCATGAGGTCGCGTCGTCCCCCGTGCGTCTGCTCCCGAATGGGCGTGGCGCCGGGTCATGTCAAACCGGTGCCGCGGCGCCCCCCAGCCGCTGCTGCAACGACAAAATCGTCTGGCGAAGCGAAGAGTCCGTTTTCATCTTGGCGCCGATGCTCCGGTGCGCGTGCAGCACCGTGGCGTGGTTGCGCCCAAATGCGTTGCCGATGGCCGGCAGGGATTGCTCCGTCATTTCCCGGCACAAATACATGGCCACCTGCCGTGGGAACGCGATGTTGTTGGGCCGCTGCTTGCTGGTCATGTCGCCCAGCCGGATGTCGTAATATTCCGCGACAATCCGCTGGATTCCTTCGAGCGTGACGGCGGTTTGGTTCTCCTGCTCGATGGTGTCGCGCAGCAAATACTCCAGCGCTTCGGTGGTCAGCGGCTTGCGCGTCAGGGAGGCGTAGGAAGCCACCCGCAGCAGCGAGCCTTCCAACTTGCGAATGTTGGAGCGCACGTGTTCCGCAATGAAGAACAGCGTGGGATCCGGCAACTGGATGCCCAACTCCTCCCGCTTCTGCCGCAGGATGGCCACCCGGGTTTCCAAATCCACCATTTCCATTTCCGTCACCATCCCCCATTCAAAGCGGGAGACGAGCCGATTCTGCAGGTTGGCAATTTCGCTCACCGGGCGGTCGCTGGTCATCACAATTTGTTTTTGGTTTTGATGCAGCGAATTAAACGTATGGAAAAATTCTTCCTGGATGCCCTCTTTGCGGGCCAGGAAATGGATGTCGTCAATCAGCAGCAAATCAATGTTGCGGTATTTCCGGCGGAAGCTGGTGAGCTCGTGTTGCTGTACGGCTTGGATGAACTCGTTGGTGAAATCTTCGCAGGTGGTGTAGCAGACGGTCCCTTTGCCGCGCTTGATGAGCGCGTGGCCCATGGCCTGGATCAGGTGCGTTTTGCCGAGACCCGTCCCCCCGTGAATGAACAGTGGATTATAAGCGCGCGCGGGTGCATCCACCACGGCCAACGCCGCCGCGTGGGCAAACGTGTTCGCCGGGCCCACCACAAAGTTTTCAAACGTGTGCCGCGGGTTCAGCGTCCCGCCCACGTTGTAGATTTTTGGCCCACGGCGTTTGGCTGGAGCTGGTTCATTGCTCTTGATCGGCGTGGCCGGGGCGGGCGCCGGGCCGTTATCATTTACCACAAACGCAATGGCTATGTGCTCGTGGCCTGCAGCACCCAGCGCCTTGCGGATCATCGGCAGGTAATGTTCTTCCAGCCAGTCTTGGTAGAACCCGTTGGGAACCGTCAGCGTCAGTTGGCCGGGTGCATCATCCCCTGCGGCTTCAATCACCCCGATCCACCGGCTGAAAATATCCGCCGAGACCGCCTCGGCAAGATGCTCGCACGCCTTTGCCCAAACCTCTTTGGCCTTCTTTTCGTCCACAACAAAAATCCTTATTCCAGCCCGGACCACCAGTCTCGCACGAATAGCCCGGCCGACTCAATCCTAAAACACCCTGTTTTTCGCATTCCCCGGACCCCACGCGGAGCCCGCTAAAATGGCCCTCCGGCGCACTTATCCACAGCTTATTCACAGCCGTTTTTTGATCTGCTGCCCGAAGACAGTCGTGACCATAATAACCACTTTGCAATCCGACAAGCCCCCTCCCCCCATTTTCCAAGATATTTCAGCACACAACAAATTGTAGTGGTTAGTAGTTTTAATAACACAATATTTAGTTGATCCGGTACTTATCAAATAATTGCCTCGTACTTTGATCCGGGCGGATTTTTGGATTGAAAACCGCCGGAAATCCATTGAAAATCAAGCTATTAACAATCCTTTTTTCATGAAAACCAGCCAAACTATGAACAAATCAACAGCCCCCCTCATTTTTGTGGCCACAGGCTTGGATGAAAACGATGTCCGCCATGCCACGGGGATGGCTGCCAGCGACCCCTTCGGCCTGTTGGTGGAACCCGGGGGCCGTTTACATCTGCTCGTGTCGCCTTTGGAAGCCTCCCGCGCCAAGAAAACATGCCCGCGGGCAATCATCCATACGCCCCTTTCGTTGGCGTCGCCGGGGATTCCACCTCCCGCGACATTATCCCAGCAGTTTGTTGCTTTGGCCACGAAGTTGGGCGCGCCCCGCGTGACCGTCACGCCCCATTTTCCCATTGGTGTGGCTCGCGCATTGACTGCCGCCGGCGTGGCTGTGGAGGTTCAGGACGCACCGCCATTTCCCTCGCGTGCCATCAAAACCGCGCGTGAGGTGGCGTGGATCACGCAGGCCCAGGAAGCCGCTGTGGCCGCCATGCGCGCGGCCATCGAGTGCATTCGCGCTGCAACCATTGGCCCGCGCAAAGTGTTGCGCCACCGCGGCCGCACCCTGACCGCGGAGCACATCAAGAACGTCATCGCCCACGCCTTGATGGAACACCAGTGCGCTGATCAAGGAACCATTGTCGCCGTTGGACCCCAAAGCGCGCGTCCGCACGACACTGGCAGCGGGCCACTACGCGCCGGCGTCCCCATTGTCCTTGATATCTTTCCGCGCCACCGCGAAACCGGTTATTGGGGCGACATCACCCGCACGGTGGTACGGGGCGAAGCCACTCCCCAAGTGCGTCAGATGTATCGTGCCGTTCACACGGCGCAACGCGACGCGCTCGCCATGCTGCGCCCCGGCGTCGAATTGGCGGCAGTCCATCAAACCGTGGTGGATTCTTTTTTGCGCGCGGGATTCATCACCAAGCTGGAACCACCGGGGCGCGAATGCGGCTTCATCCACAGCACCGGCCACGGGGTGGGACTGGATATTCATGAAGAGCCGCGCTTGAGCCGGGGGCCGGGCCAATTGCTCGCCGGCCACGTCGTCACCGTCGAGCCCGGGCTCTATTATCCCGGTGTCGGTGGCGTGCGCATCGAAGATACTGTGGTCATCACCCAACGCGGCTATAAACTGCTGGCTAGCTTTCCGAAAAAACTGGAAGTATAGGCCGCATGAAAAAAATTTTTACGACGTTGCTTTTGGTGATCCTGCTGGCTGCGGTCGGCGGCGGCTTCCTCCTGCTGCGCTTTGAGCGCCAGCAGTTGTACCATCCCCGCCCCGACATCCACGCCACCCCCGCCCACTTTCAACAGCGCTTTCAGGAAGTCCAGTTCACCGCCGCTGATGGCACCACGCTCTCCGGCTGGTGGATTCCGGCCAACCACCCGCGCGGCACAGTAGTCTTTTGCCACGGCAACGGCGGCAACATCAGCGATCGTGCCCATTTGGCCCCCGCCTTTACCAAACGCGGCTTCAACCTGTTTTTGTGGGATTACCGCGGCTATGGCCAAAGCGCCGGCAGCCCTTCCGAACCCGGCCTTTACCGCGATGCCCGCGCCGCGTTTGATGCCGCCCAGCCCATGAGCCGCAACCTGCCCATCATCGTCTATGGCCATTCGTTGGGCGCGGCGGTGGCCTGCCAGCTCGCCCGCGAGCGACCCGTCAGCGGCCTCATCATTGAAGGCGGGTTTGCCTCCATGGCCGACATGGCTCGCCGCCGCTTTCCCGATTGGCCTCTCGATCGCCTCTTGACCGTGAAATATGATGCCGCCGCCACTGCCGCCGCGCTGCCCGGGATTCCCAAGCTGTTTGGCCATAGCCCACGCGATGAAGTGGTCCCCTTCCAAAGCGGCCGCCTCCTCTTCGCCGCCGCCGCCGCCCCCAAGACATTCACCATTCTTGGCGGCGCCCACAGCGACTCCTCCTGGCTTACCCCCGGCCAGCCCGGCGGCGAAGACCTCGACAACTTTCTGGCCCAATTCAAGCCCTGACCACAGAAACATGGCGAATCATCGCTGGCTGGGCGGCCGTGTGGCGCGTGACGGAGTCTGCTGGGCCGGCCTTGTACAAGACATGCCCTGAAAAATATGCCTTGGCTTGAGGGGTGAGACCAAATACGGTGGACCACAACGGCTGGATCAAGGAGCAGCGGTATATGGACAAGGCGATAGACTTTGCGGAGTTCATGAAAAAGTTGACGATGGCCCAGCGCGGCGAGTGGGGCGGGCACCCGTTTGTTAAAGTCAAAAACATCCAAACACGGGACTAACCCCTTATGCTGGCGAAAGTGTTTTCAGGCGCAGTCTACGGGGTGGATGCGTACGAGGTTGAGATCGAGGTCAATGCCGGGCACGGAGAGCCCAAGGTGGTTGTGGTGGGGTTGCCGGATGCGGCGGTCAAAGAGAGTTCCGACCGCGTTTGGACGGCGCTAATCAATTCCGGGTTTTCGCCGCCGATGGGGCGAACCACGGTCAATCTGGCGCCGGCCGACATCAAGAAGGAGGGGCCCAGCTTTGATCTGCCGATTGCCCTCGGCATGCTGGCGGCGGAAGAACAGATGGATGGGGCACGCCTTGCCCAGTTTTGCGTGACGGGCGAACTGGCGCTGAGCGGCGAGGTGCGCCGCGTGCGCGGCGTATTGCCCATTGCCCTGCAAGCCCGCGCCGCCGGCCGCCAAGGCATTCTGGTGCCGCCGGAAAACGCGGAAGAGGCCGCTGTGGTGGAAGGGCTGGCCGTCTATCCCGTGGCCACATTGCGCGCGGCGGCGGATTTTCTGGATGGCAAAAAAACAATCGAACCGTTCCGCGTGGATATGAAGACGGCCTTCGGCAGCGGCGCGGCCTACGACGACGACTATGCCGATGTGAAGGGCCAGGAATTCGCCCGGCGCGCCATCGAGGTGGCGGTGGCCGGCGGGCACAATATTCTGCTGATCGGGCCGCCGGGTACCGGCAAATCCATGTTGGCCAAGCGGGTGCCGACCATCCTCCCGCCACTCACGTTGTCCGAAGCGCTGGAGACCACAAAGATCCACAGCATTGCCGGCGTGCTGCCCGCGCATCAGGCGGTGGTGAGCGGCCGGCCATTCCGTTCGCCGCACCACACGATTTCCGATGCCGGCTTGCTGGGGGGCGGCGCGCATCCGTTGCCGGGCGAGGTGAGCCTGGCGCATAACGGCGTGCTGTTCCTCGACGAGTTGCCGGAATTCCACCGCAACGTGCTGGAGGTAATGCGCCAGCCGCTGGAAGATGGCACGGTATCCATCGCCCGCGCGGCGGCTTCGGTCACCTTCCCCTGCCGGTTCATGTTGGTGGCTGCCATGAACCCTTGTCCGTGCGGCCATTTTGGCGATGCCACCAAAAACTGCCGTTGCACCCCCATCCAAATGCAGCGCTACCGCAACCGAATTTCCGGCCCGCTGCTGGACCGCATTGATATACACGTGGAAGTGCCGGCCATGGAATACCAGCAGTTGTCTTCGCTGGAGAAAGGCGAAAGCTCGGCGGCGATTCGCGAGCGTGTGGTGGCGTCGCGCGCGATTCAGCGTGAGCGTTTCGCCAGGAGCCGCGGGGCCCACGTCATTCACTGCAACGCCGGGATGCGCGCGCGCGATGTCCATAAGCACTGCGTCCTGGACGAAACCGCGCAGGGGCTGCTCAAAGCGGCGATGGCGGATCTGCACCTGAGCGCGCGGGCGTATGACCGCATTCTCAAGGTGGCGCGCACCATCGCGGATTTGGCCGCGCAGGAGCACATCGCGGCGGATCACATAGCCGAGGCCATTCAATACCGCTCGCTGGATCGCCACTACTGGACGTGAAATGAGTTGTCGTTGCCACCACCACCCGCCTTGCCCTATCCTCGATCCATGAACTCAGCACCCACGCATTCCGGCGGCTCTTATTTAAAATGGCATTTTTTGGGCGGTGCCGACACCGTGACCGGTTCGCGACATTTGCTGGAATATAACGGCACGCGGATTTTGTTTGATTGCGGCCTTTTCCAAGGCCGACGCAAGGAAGCGGCGGAGTTCAACCAGACCCTGTGCTTCGATCCCGGGCAAGTGGAGGCCATGGTGCTTTCCCACGCGCACATTGACCACTGCGGCAACATCCCCACGCTGGTCAAAGCAGGCTACCGGCGCGACATCCACGCCACCTCAGCCACGGCGGACTTGTTGCCGATTATGCTGCGCGACTCCGCCCACATTCAGGAAGCGGATGCCGCTTACCTAAACCAGAAAACCAACCGGCGCGGCCTGCCGCCGATTGTGCCGCTCTACACCATGGAAGATGCGGAAGCCTCGCTCAAACTGATTCGCCCCCACGAGTACGACGACCACCTGCGCCTGCCCGGGGATATTGTCGTCACCCACGTGGATGCCGGCCACATCTTGGGCGCGGCGCTGACCCTGATTCAGATCCCCTACAACGGCGGTGATTTCCTGCGCATTGCGCTGGCGTTTGATTTGGGCCGCCGCAATCTGCCGCTGTTGAACGATCCCGTGCAACTCCGCGACATTGACATCCTGATTTGCGAGAGCACATATGGCGATCGGCTCCACGACAACGCGCTCAATGCCCACGAGGCCCTGCGTGAGAGCATCGTGCGGGCGTTGGCTCGCGGCGGCAAAGTGCTCATTCCGACCTTCGCGTTGGGGCGGTCGCAAGAGATCATCTATCACCTGATTCAACTGCGTGAGCGCGGCCTCATTCCGGAAGTGCCGGTGTATGTGGACAGCCCGATGGCCCACGCCATTTCCGGCGTGTTTGAAAAACACGTGGCCTATCTCGACAACGAATCGCAGGCGCTGCGCAACCATCTGGGCTCCATCGTCAGTCCGCCATGGCTTACCTTCACGCAGTCGGTGGATGAATCCAAAGCCATCACATCCTCCGCGCAGCCAGCCATTGTGCTGGCCGCCTCCGGCATGTGCGAACACGGCCGCATACTCCACCATCTCAAGCACGGCATCGAAAACGAGCGCAACCTGATCCTGCTGGTGGGCTACCAGGCGTTGAACACCCTTGGCCGGCGCATTCAGAATGGCGAAAAGCGCGTGCGCGTCTTCGGCGACGAGTTCGATGTCAAGGCCGAGGTACAAACGCTCAATGCCTTCAGCGCGCACGCCGACCGGCTGGAGTTGTTGCGCTATATCCGCGGCGCCAAACCCAAGCACGTCTTTTTGGTCCATGGCGAACAATCGCAACGTGAGGCGCTGGCCGCGCGCGTCGGGCGCCTGCCCCGCACCACGGTGGAACTCCCCGCCAACGGCGACGTGGTGGACCTGTCCAGCTATTTACGGCCAACCGCATGAATACCTCCCCTTTCCGGGCCGGGCTGGTGGCCATTGTCGGCCGCGCCAACACCGGCAAATCGTCGCTGCTGAACGCGCTCATTGGCGAAAACGTCTCCGTGGTGTCGCCCGTGGCGCAAACCACGCGCCGCCCCATCCGCGCCATTCATAATGAAGATGGCCTGCAAATCGTCTTTCTTGACACTCCCGGCATCCGGAAGGCCACGCACACGCTGGGTTCGCTGCTCAACCGCACGGCGCGCGGACTGGTGACCGGCGCAGATGTCATCTTGCTGCTACTGGATGCTTCCCGCCCGCCGCAAGAGGAAGACCGCGGCTGGATGAAAAAACTGGCCACCGAAATGTCGCCGCTTTTCATGGCGCTGAACAAAACGGACTTGGGTTTGAATCGGGCGGAGCATGAAGTCGCGTGGGCGGAAACCATCGCGGCCCAGCAGGCCCGTGATCCGGCCTATAATCCGCCGCCGGCCATTTGGTTCGAGGTTTCCGCGCACACGGGCGCGGGCTTGCCCGCGTTGGTGGCCGCCCTGCGCGAAAAAATGCCCGTCGCCGAGCCGTTGTTTCCCACCGATATGCTCACGGATGATCCGGGGCCTTTTTTCATTGCCGATGTCATCCGGGCGCAAATCAACTTGCGGCTCAAAGCCGAATTGCCACACGCCATCGCTGTGGCCGTGGATCACCTGGCGGAAACCGATGCGGACGTGACCGTGCAGGCCACCATCTATGTCGAAAAATCCTCACAACGGCCGATTGTCATTGGGGCGCGCGCCAAAATGATTCGCGACATTCGCCACGCCGCCCAAAAGGCGCTGGCTGAAATCTACGGCAAACCGCACAAGCTGGAGCTCTGGGTCAAGGTGGAGCCCAACTGGTCGCGCAATTATTGGCTGCTGAAAAAGTTTGGGTACGTCGGCAGCTGATTTCGGGTGTCCGCATGGATGGGCCGTCGCCATGAGTTCAGCGTTGGAGCGTGTGGAATTGCTATTGGGAACAGCCGCACTGGAACGGCTGGCGCAGGCGCGCGTCATGATTGCCGGCTTGGGCGCGGTGGGCGCTATGGCGGCGGAATCCCTTGTCCGCTCTGGCGTGGGCCATCTGGTGCTGGTGGATTTTGACGAACTCCGCGCCACCAATCTCAATCGGCATCCCTTTGCCGCGCAGTCCACCTTGGGGCAGCTCAAGGTCCATGTGGCTGCGCGTTTTTTGCGGGATGTTCAGCCAGGGCTCGACCTCACGCCGCTGCCTCTGTTTCTGGATGCCGACACCGCTGCACGCGTGCTGGCCGAGCAGCCGTGCGATGTGCTGCTGGATGCCATTGACTCGCTGCATCCCAAAACCGAATTGCTATTGGCCGCGCGGCGCGCCCAAGTGCCGTTCATCCTCACTTGTCTCGGCGCGGCTCGACGCTGCGATCCCGCGCGTATCACCACGGCCGATTTGGCGGCCTCGCACACCTGTCCCTTGGGGCGCTTGCTGCGCAAGCGCCTCGCCAAACATGGCGGCAGCGCCGGTATCCGCTGCGTGTTTTCCACCGAAAAACCGACACCCCCGGCCGCCGCGCTCCCCACCGCCGATTTTTATGTGCGCGGCAGGCTCCGCCCCCCACTGGGCAGTTTGCATTGTGTGACGGCCACCGCCGGCTTGCGTGCTGCCCACGAAATCCTGACCTTTTTGCTGGCCGAAAAAAATGGATGCCGCCCGCCGGAAGCGTCTGCTATACTGCCCGAACTATGACGTGGCCGACCATCCGGGAAATTTTGGCGGCGCGGCGCCAGCCGACGCTTTCGCTGGAATTCTATCCGCCCAAAGATCCGCTCAGTTTCGGCATTCTCGGCGGCTCCATCGAGCGGATGCGGCCGGTCCGTCCGGATTTTGTCACCTGCACGTATGGCGCGGGCGGTTCCTCACGCGAGTTTTCTTTTGCCGCCTGGGAACTGTTGGCGCGGATGGGCTTCCAGCCGGTGGTGGCGCACCTGACGTGTGTGGGCGCATCGCGCGCGGACCTCGCCGCGCAGGTGGATCGGATCCACGCCGCCGGCATTCGCAACATCATGGCCTTGCGCGGCGATCCCCCGCGCGGTGAAACCGAGTTCAAGCCCGCCCCCGACGGCCTGGCCTATGCCGCTGATCTCGTAGCGCTGATCAAAGAGCGCCACCCGGACATCTGCTGCGGCGTGGCAGGCTATCCGGAAACCCATCCCGAAGCCGATTCGTTGGCGGACGACCTGCGCCATCTCAAAACCAAAGTGGAAGCCGGCGCGGATTTCATCACCACGCAGCTTTTCTATGACAATGCGGTTTATTTCCAATTTATCGCCGCCGCCCGCGAAGCTGGGATCACTGTGCCGATTTTGCCGGGCCTGATGCCGGTGTCGTCTGTGGCGCAATTGGAGCGCTCGCTGGCGTTTAGCCGCGCCACCGCCCCGGCGGCGTTGCGCTCCGCGTTGGCGGCGGGCAGCGCCGATGACGCGCGCGCCGCGGGCATCGCGTGGCTCACCGAGCAAATCGAGGGCCTGGTGGCCGGTGGGGTGCCGGGCATCCACCTTTATATCCTCAATCAAGCCCGAACCATTTTGGATCCGCGCCTCGCCGAATGTCTCGCGCGCTGGCGGCGGCTTCCCGCAGGAGTAACAACATGAAAATTCTCGTCACCGGCGGCATGGGCCAACTCGGTTGGGACTGCCGTGAAGTTTTCACCGGCCACGAAGTGCTGGCCCTTGACTTGCCCAACTTGGACATCACGGAAGCCGCCAGCGTGGATGGCATCCTCAGCCTCTGGCGGCCCGATGTCATCGTCAATTGCGCGGCTTATACCGCCGTGGACCGCGCCGAAACTGACGTGGCCAAAACCTGGAACGTCAACCGCGAAGGTCCCGCCCTGTTGGCCACCCGCGCCAAGGCTTACGACATTTTCCTGCTGCACGTTTCCACCGATTATGTGTTCGATGGCGCGCGCCCCGTGCCCGAGCCCTATCTCGAGAGCGATCAGCCCCACCCCGTCAGCGTGTATGGCAAAAGCAAACTCGCCGGCGAACGCGAAATTCGTGAGCGTGCGCCGCGCCATGCCATCCTGCGCACGGCCTGGCTCTATGGCGCGCATGGCTATAACTTCCTCAAAACCATTTTGCGCCGCGCCGTCACCGACCCGCGCCGCGGGCTGCGCGTGGTCAATGACCAATTCGGCACGCCGACGTGGTCGCGCCGCCTCGCCGAGCAAATCCTGGCCGTGATCGAAGCTGACGCCACCGGGCTGTTCCATGCCTCGGGCGAAGGCCACTGCTCGTGGTATGACTTCGCCAAGGAATTCATCTCCCTGATGAAGGTGGATTGCGAAGTGCGCCCCTGCACCACCGCCGATTACCCCACCCCCACCGTCCGCCCCGCCAACTCCATTCTGGAAAACGCCAACCTCAAAAAGGCGGGCCTCAACCGGATGCAGGATTGGCGCGCGGACCTTGGCGAATATGTTCAGCGCTACCGCGAAGCCCTCTTGAATGAGGTGCGGGCGTGACCATGCCCCGCCGGTTCGAGAACTTGCTGGTGACCGGCGGCGCCGGGTTTATCGGCGTCAATTTCATCCGTTGGCTTTTTACGCAGCCGGATTGCCCGCGGCGCATCATCAATGTGGACAAGCTGACCTATGCCGGCAATCCGCTCTCGCTGCTGGATCTCGAAAAATCAGTCGGCGAGCGCTACGTGTTTCGCAAGGCCGACATTTGCGATGCCGCCGCCATGAAGGAGGTCATTGAAACCTACGCGGTGGATGCCATTGCCCACTTTGCGGCCGAGAGCCACGTGGACCGCTCGATCGTCGCGCCCGATGATTTTGTCCGCACCAACATCATCGGCACCTACACCCTGCTGCAAGCCGCCCGCGAGCACGCGGCCCAAATCAAACTCTTCCACCACGTCTCCACCGACGAAGTGTTCGGCAGCCTTGGCCCTGCCGGCTTCTTCACCGAGGAAACCCCCTACGCGCCCAACTCACCCTACTCCGCGTCGAAGGCCGCCAGCGATCACCTCGTGCGCGCCTATCACGAAACCTATGGCCTCCCCACCACCCTCTCCAATTGTTCCAACAATTACGGGCCGTACCAGTTTCCCGAGAAACTGATCCCGCTCATGATTCTTAACGCCAGCGAAGGCAAACCCCTCCCTGTTTATGGCGATGGGATGAATGTGCGCGATTGGTTGTTCGTCACCGATCACTGCGCCGCCATCTGGCAGGTGATGCAACAGGCTGCGCCGGGCGCCACCTATAATGTCGGCGGTCGCAACGAACTGCCCAACCTCCGCGTGGTGGAAAAAATTTGCGACCTCGTGGATGCCAAGGCCCCCCCCCTCCCCAACGGGCAGCCGCGCCGCAGCCTGATCACCTTTGTCAAAGACCGCCCCGGCCACGACCGCCGCTACGCCATTGATTGCGCCAAAATTGAGCGCGACCTCGGCTGGCAGCCGGCCGAAACCTGGGAAACCGGATTCGCCCGCACCGTGGATTGGTATTTACAAAACACCGAATGGTGCGCCCAAGTCCGCTCCGGCGAATATCAAAAGTGGATTGCCACCCACTACGGTTGAGCCCCGCCTCCTCCGGCCGGTTCTGTTCGCGGCCAATTTGCCGTATTTTGTGGGTGCTTGAACCGTACGGCTATTTGTGCCAAGGATACGCCGTTGACAGCCGTTGGCCCCCATGATAGGTTAATGAACAATTGTTCAGATATAGGAGTAACCCATGCCCCCCAAGACCCCTGCCGCCGCCAAAAAAGATGCCAATAGCAACCTGCCGCCTGCCCTTAGCGCGGTGCTGGCCCAAATCCAAAAAGAGTTCGGCGAGGGCGCCATCATGCGCTTGGGGACCGAGGGTGCAGTTGCCCGCATTCCCGCCATTTCCACCAGCGCGCTGACACTTGATATTGCGCTGGGGATCGGTGGTGTTCCCCGTGGACGCATCATCGAAATTTTCGGCCCCGAATCTTCCGGCAAAACCACCCTCGTCCTGCATATCATCGCCGAGGCCCAGAAAAATGGCGGCATGTGCGCGTTCATTGACACCGAACACGCCCTCGATCCGCACTACGCCCAAAAAATTGGCGTGGACATTGACAATCTGCTCGTCTCCCAACCAGACTCCGGCGAAGAGGCCCTGACCATTGCCGACCAGCTCATCCGCTCCAACGCGCTGGATGTCATTGTGGTGGACTCTGTGGCCGCCCTCGCCCCCCGCGCTGAACTCGAAGGCCAGATCGGCGATTCCCACGTGGGCCTGCAAGCTCGCCTGATGAGCCAAGCCATGCGCAAGATGACTGGCATTCTCGACAAATCCAAAACCTGCTGCATCTTCACCAACCAGATTCGTGAAAAAATCGGCGTGATGTTCGGCAATCCCGAAACCACCCCCGGCGGCCGTGCCCTCAAGTTCTATTCATCCGTCCGCCTTGATATCCGCCGCATTGCCGCCATCAAAGCTGGCGATGGCAAAGTGGTCGGCAATCGCACCCGCGTCAAAGTGGTGAAAAACAAGGTTGCCCCCCCCTTCACTGAAGCGGAATTTGACATTCTATATGCCGAGGGCATTTCCAAGGAAGGCGCGGTCATTGATGCCGCCAACGATCTGGGCCTGCTCGACAAGCGCGGCACATGGCTGTCTTACGATGGCCAACAAATCGGCCAAGGCCGCGATGCCGCCCGCGAAAATCTGCGTAACGACCCCGCGCTCTTCGCCAAAATCCGTGACGCGGTCATCGCCAAGCATGCCGAAGCCGGCGTCAAGCCAACCGCCAAAGAAAAAGCCGCCGCCAAAGCCGAAGAATAAAAATCTGACCAGAGCGCCGTAATCGCGCGAGCCAAGGGGAGCAACTTTACGTAAGTGGCTCCCCTTTGTGCCGGCCCTGTGTTATGGTGGGCCTGTTCGCTATGTCCTCATCCTATTCCATCGGCCACGTGTTTGGCATTCCAGTTCGGGTACACATTACCCTGCTGATTTTCCTGCCGTTCTTTGCCTTTTCATTCATGCCGGTGGATGGTCTGATTGGCCTTTGGTATGGCGCGATTGGTGCCGTCGGGCTCTTCGGTAGCGTCGTGTTGCACGAAGTTGGCCATTCATTGGTGGCCCGCGCCAAAGGCGCGCACATTTTGGAAATCCTGCTCTTGCCCATTGGCGGCATGGCCCGTTTGAGCCAGATGCCCCGCCGCCCGATGGATGAAATCCAAACAGCGCTAGCCGGCCCGGCTGTCAGTCTGGCGCTAGGGGGGCTTGGTTGGTTTGGTGCCCCGTGGGTGTACCCATTCAATCCTCTGCTGGCCGTAATGATTGACGCGTTGGGCCGAATCAATTTCATGCTGGTGCTGTTCAACTTGATTCCTTCTTTCCCGATGGATGGCGGTCGGGTTTTTCGCGCAGCCCTTGTGCCGCGACTGGGCCGGCTGGCCGCCACGCAACTCGCCGCCAAAGTCGGCCGGGCGTTTGCCTGGCTCTTTGCCATTTGGGCCATTTGGCCACTGTTCCATGGTGGCAGCATTCGCATCACACTCCTGCTCATCGCCTATTTCATCCACCAAGCCGCCACCGCCGAAGCTCGCGTCGCCGAAATGGAAGCTTGGGCCGACCACCAGCGCGCCCAATCCTCCGGCCTTTTCGACGACCTGCTCCATAAGTGGCGCTGATTCTCCTGCCTAATACGGCAAAAAACCGACTCTTTTCGCCACACCCTCAAAGCCTTAAAAACCACCACTAATTTCACTTATAATTATAAGTGAAATTAATCATGGATAAATATTTCATAACCATTATGTAAACAATAAGTTATGAACTATTTTGTAGTATGTCAAAATCACCATTTTCTGGGGACCTATTTCACTTTTTATTATATGTCAAATCGAGCTGCTTTTTTCCTCTGTATGGCTCCCATTGCGGCCGGCAGGGGGCCGGCGAATATTTTTTCCCATTGTGGTGAAAAGTGCGTAGAGTGCCGGGCATGATTGGGTTTCCCTTACAGGCTGTTCAGATGGGTTCGTTCCGGTTGGAGTGGCCGGTGGTGCTCGCACCCATGGCCGGTTATACGGGGGGGGCGTTCCGGTCGCTTTGCCTGGAGCAGGGCTGTGGCGCGGTGGTGACCGAAATGGTGAGCGCGCAGGGCCTGATTCGGCATCATGCGCGGACAAAGCACTATCTGGACCGCTTTGGTGATGAGCAGCCCATCGGCGCGCAGATTTATGGCTCGGACCCGGGGGCCATGGCGGCGGCGGCAGCAACGGTGGCGGAACTCAACGAATTTGCTTTTTTGGACATCAATGCGGGTTGCCCGATGCCGAAGATCCGTAACCGGGGCGATGGCGCGGGGTTGATGCGCGACCCGGCGCGGCTGTTTGAAATTGTACGGCAAGTTTGCGGTGCCGTGGGTGGGAAAATGCCAGTGACCGTCAAAACCCGCATCGGCTGGAGCGCGGACACCATCAATGTGATGGAAACCACGGCAGGAGTGGAAGAGGCCGGCGCGGCAGCCATTTTTTTGCATGGGCGGGTGGCAAGCGTACGCCACTCGGGGCCGGTCAATTGGCCGCTGCTGGCGGAGGTCAAACGAGCACGGCGTATTCCCGTGTTGGGCAACGGCGGCATTCAAACGGCGACAGATGTTTTCCACATGATTCGGGAAACTGGGGTGGATGGCGCCATGATCGGCCGCGCGGCGCTGGGGAATCCGTGGCTGTTCCATGATATTCGCGAGTTGGCCGCCGGGCGATCATCGAGCGTGCCCAGCGTGGAAGAAGTGCGCGGGATGATTTTTACCCACCTGGATCGGGAACTAGCCATGATGGCGCGGCGCGGGTCGCGTCAACTGCGGTTGGGAGCGGAGTTGACAGCTTGCCTGGTGATGCGTCCACATTTGGTGCGCTATTTGCGGGGCTTTCGCGGTTTCGGCGTTTTAGCGCGTACACTGGAGGAACGGGTGGATGCCGCGACGCTGCGCCGGCGGATTGATGCCGTGCTGGCGACGGGACGGCGTTGCGAACCGCCATCGGATAAAGCGTCTTAAAGGGGTGCCCGCGCGTAGCTCGCAGCGTGCGGATTGCGTTTTGCCCGGCGACGGGATTGCGCTACACTGGCGGGGATCATGAAACAGGGTTTGCACCAACAGCAGAAGCAGCGCCAGGAAATGAAAATGGCGCCGCGGATGATTCAATCGCTGCGTTTTTTGCAGTCGCCGCTGCCGGAGCTGCATGAGCTGGTGCGCGCCGAGCTGGAGCAAAACCCGGTTTTGGAGGAAAAATTGGGCGGCGATGAGCTGCCGCTGGCTGCACCGGAGCCATTGACTGCGGCCGCGTATGACGATGTGGATCAGGAAAACGATTTTGATTCCGATGACTACGCCCGCGAAATAGACGCGCTGGAACGAATGCTGGCCGAGCGGCCAACGGACGGCCTGCCGGGCCCGCCGGCACCCTCGCCAGAGGCTGAACAAAAACGCCAATATTTTTTGGATTCCATCACGGCGCCACCCTCGCTGCACGCGCATTTGATGGACCAACTGAACGAAGCGGGCATGTCCGCCGCGCAAAAGAAAGCCGGGGAATACATTATCGGCAACGTGGATGAAAACGGCTGGTTGGCGGCGGATGTAGCGGAGATTGCGCGCGAAGCAGCGGTTACGCCAGACGATGTGTTGGCAGCGTTGGCCATCGTGCAGGAATTTGATCCGCCCGGCGTGGCCGCACGTTCGCTCCAGGAATGCTTGTTGCTACAACTACGCCGCACCGGCCATGCGCCGGACTCGTTGCCGGGGCAATTGGTTGTTTCCCATTTGGCTGAGCTGCGCACGCAAAGCGCCGCCGAGCTGGCCAAGGCGGGCGGTTGGGCGGAGGCCGACACCGCCGCGGCCATGCAAACGGTGCTGGCTTTGGATCCCAAGCCGGGCGTTAAGTTTTCCGCCCCGCCACCGGTGTATGTTACCCCGGAGGTGGAAATTCGCCCTACGCCCGAAGGCGGGTACGCGGTGGATATGTTGCGTGATGGTTTGCCACGGCTGCATTTGAGCGGCGAATACACCGAGATGTTGCAAGACCCCACCACGGCGGCCGATGCCAAAAAGTTTTTGCAGGAAAAATTGCGCGATGGACAATTTGTGCTGGACAGCCTGCATCAACGCCGGCAAACCATCCGGCGCATCGCGGAGGAAATCGCCGCGGCACAGCAGGAATTTTTTGCGCACGGCATTTCCAAGCTGAAGCCGCTGACCATGGGCGCGCTGGCAGCCAAACTCGGCTTGCACGAGACCACCGTTGGGCGCGCGGTGTCCGGCAAATACGTGCGCACTCCGCAAGGGGTGTTCGAGTTGAAATTCTTTTTCACCCCGAGCCTGAAAACAGCCGACGGTGGCGCGGTGTCCACGGTGGCGGTGCGGGAGGCTGTCCGGCGGCTCATCGCGCGCGAAGATATCCGCAAGCCGCTTTCCGATCAGGCCATCGCGGACGCATTGGGTGCACAAGGGTTGCAGGTTGCGCGGCGCACCGTGGCGAAATATCGCGAAGAACTGGGCCTGCCGCCCGCCCACAAACGGAAATAAACCGAAAGAGTTTCATGACCACTCCATCCCATTTCACGGTGCAGGACTTCGCAGATTTTTGCGCGCGTAACCGGCCGGCCTACCACGCGGGCTACTACGCCATGTATTCAAGTTGGTGGAATGCCATCACCACGGACCCCAACCTGATGGTGGTGCCGGTGGATGACCACATGGTGCACCGCGGCGACGGTCTGTTCGAGACATTCAAATGTGTGGACGGGGCGATCTATAATTTGGATGCGCATCTCGCGCGCTTGGAAAATGGCTGCCGCGCCATCGGTCTTCATCTGCGGTGGAGCCGTGCGGAAATCACCCGGCTGACCGGCGAGGTGCTGCGCGCGGGCGGGCACCGCGACGCGTTGGTGCGGATTTTGGTGTCGCGCGGCCCCGGCGGGCACACCGCGAATCCGTACGAATGTCCGGAACCGTTGCTGATGATTCTGGCGATCCGCCTGCCCCCTCCATTCATGACGGCGCACCCGGCGGGCGCCAGCGTGGGGGTGAGCAGCGTGCCGCCCAAGGGAATGTTTTTTGCGCAGGTCAAAAGCGTGAATTATTTGCCCAACGTCCTGATGAAAAAACAGGCGGTGGATGCCGGTGTGGATTTCATGCTGGGGTTCGATGCCAACGGCAACATGACCGAGCTGCCCACGGAAAACTTTGGCATCGTCACTCGCGAACGCGTGCTGCGGGTGCCCAAGCCGGATCATATCTTGCAGGGCACCACCATGGCGCGGGTGCTGGAACTGGCGCGTCGCGAATTGGTGCCTGCCGGAATCCTGGCCGGCGTGGAAGAAGCCGATGTGCCGCGCGCCCAGTTGGCGGATGCCGCCGAGATGCTGGTGTTCGGCACCACGCCGAATGTGACGGCCGTCACGCAGTTTGACGGCCGGCCGGTCGGCGATGGTCAACCCGGTCCTGTCTGGCGGGAATTGAGCCGCCTCTTCGAGGCCGATTTGCGCGATCCGCAACGGCTGACTCCCCTCTTTGATTGAATCACTGGAGTCGCTTTTCGCTGTGCCCCGTTGCGGCGCAAAAAACTTGGTGCGATTTAGGTTGTCATCATCGGTGCCCTTTAGTACCTACGGGCAAACCATCAACAAAGGATAGGAGAGATTTCGATGCGACGGATTGAAATGATATTGAAGACCGCCTGGATCGCGCTGCTGGCTACCGCTTTGCTGACGGGCTGCGAAACCGGCACAATGGATAATCAAGGCACGGTGACTTTGAACGAATTGCAGGGGATTCCGGAACCGACGCCGGAGCCGGAAACTCCGCCTGCTGAGCAGGGCAATACCAACAGCCAGACGCAAACCAATTCGCCTTCCGACGGCGGCAGCACGGGCTCCACATCCACTACGCCCGACGGCGGCACGACATCGAACGAAGGATTCCCTTCGGAAATTGATACGCCGATCAAGTGGCTGCACACCGACGTTTCGCGCTGGCCCGTCACGGCGGACATCAGCGTCAGCGTCAGCGGCGGCAAGGTTAACTTCCCGTATAGCAAGTCTCGCTCGTGGCCGTCCGTGGATGGTGTGAACGCCAACCCGTGGGTGTTCGCCAAGAAAGATGGTCAATGGTATGCGGCGACATTCGAGTGGCTTCGCTTCGGTCAAACCGCCAAGCCCACCTACACGGTGCGCGGCGACCACGTCAAGGTGGCCCCACTGAACGGCAGTTGGGCGCCCAAGAGTGGGGAGCGGATCGGGATCATGGTCAGCGGACTGGCTCGCCACAAACAGCGCAATGTGCAGGAACGCAGCCGCGTGGTGATGATCACCTGGCCGTAAAGCATGGCCGCACGCGGAGCATCTCCGGCCGTAATCCCAACGGTACGGAACATTCTCCGCGATCTGGCCCAACAAAAAAATCCGGCGCAGGCCAAACACCTGCGCCGATTTTTTCGGACGGGTCCGGGGGAGTACGGGGCGGGCGATCAATTCTGGGGTCTGAAAGTTCCGCAAACCCGCGCGATTCTGGGGCGCTACGGCCCGATACCGTTGCCCGTTGCCGCTGAGTTGCTCGCCCATCCTGTGCACGAAGCACGATTTTTTGCGGCCATTGCGTTGGCCCGCGATTACGCCAAGGCAACGCCCGCCGCGCGTGTAGCGATTTTTAATTTTTATTTGGCGCACGCCCGTCGCATCAACAATTGGGATTTGGTGGATTTGAGCGCGCCGAATATCGTGGGCGTGCATCTGCCCGCAGGTGGCGGGCGGCAGGTGCTGGCGCGCTTGGCTCGCTCCACGAATATGTGGGAGCGACGGATTGCCATCGTGGCCACCTATACGCACATCCGGCAGGGCGATTTGCGCAATACATTTTGGCTGGCGGAACGCTTGCTGAACGATCCCGAAGATTTACTGCACAAAGCCACAGGCTGGATGCTGCGCGAAGCCGGCAAGCGCGACCCCGCCGCCTTGCGCGATTTTCTGCAACGCTTTGCGCCCCGAATGCCGCGCACCATGCTGCGCTATGCCATCGAAAAGTTTCCGCCCGCGGAACGCCGCGCTTGGCTGACGTTCGGCAAATGACCGCATCCGCGCGGCCCGCGCCTCCTCCTCTTTTGGATTGCGGGCGGCGGCAAATCCAGCATACCATATCGAGCGTGAACTATTCTTGCGGAGGAGCATCACCATGACTGACCCGACCCCCGATACCCCCGATGTCCTGCCCCCGGAGCCTGCCGGCGCGCTATCCGTTCCGCCACCTATACCTCAAAAGAAACCCGGATTTTTCCGCCGCTTGTTCACGTCGCGGAAAAAGCAGCAGGCTGTGGCCATGCAAAACGGCTACCTGGAAATGGTGGACTTGATTCGTGCCATCCGCGCGCATCTTGATCGCCAGGAAGTGGTGCAAACGTCCGTGCTGACCATGCTGGAGAAAGTTCCCGGCGCCATGGACCGCCAGCACGAAGTGATGACCATGTTCAAGCAGCAGTTGGAAAGCGGGATGGAAAACAACCGGCGGCTTACCGAGAGCATGGGCAATCTCAACAATACGCTGGCCTCGATGGACGAATCGCAGCGCGCGTCCTCGCGAACGATCACCGATTTGATTCACCGCTCGCGCGAATCCGAACAACTTCTCCGCGAAGTCATGCGTCGCTCCGAGCGTCGGATGACGCTACTGGTCGTCTTTTTCTTTGTGGCGGTTGTCGGGTTGGGCTTCTACTTTTCGCGCGGACAAGCCCGCGCGACCAAAGTCAAAGCGCCTGTGCCCAGCGTGGTGACTGAACCGGCCCAACCCGCCAAGCCTGTGAAAGTGGAACTCGTCAAAGATGCGCCGAAAAAAGTGGAGCCGGCCAAGGCGGAGCCCAAGCCCGCGCCACCGGTTGTACCACCTGTTGTGAAGGAACAACCGGCTAAGGACCAGCCTGCCCAGCCGGCAGCCAAGCCGGAAAAAGCAGCGGAAAAGCCAGCGGAAAAAGCCAAACCCCAAGCGGATAAACCGGCGAAAACCGACAAGGCGGATAAGCCGGCCAAGAAAGCCAAGCGCGAGCCGGCGGCGGCGCCGGAACCTGCGCCGACCGTTGCGGAGGCGCCTCCCGCTGCGGAGCCAGAAGCTGCGGTTGGCCAGCCGGATCTAACGTTGGAACAACTGTGTCCGGCAATTTCGCCGGCGGCGGATCGTCCGGTTTCCCTCCCTTAACATGACCGCCGCATCATCCGGCGTCTGCGAACTATTTTTCTACGAAGCGTTCGCGGAGGAAGCGGAGCGTCTCCGGCATTACGCGGCGGCCGCCGGCGTACGCGTGGGGCACACGCCATTGACCATCCAAGAAGCCGGCCACACCGCACCGCCCGCGCCAGTCATCAGCGTGCGCACCCAATCCGTTTTGCCGTTGGACTGGGCTGCACAACTCCGCGGAATACTGTCACGCTCCACCGGCTATGACCATTTGACAGCCTATCGGGCTGCCGCTGGAGAAAGTTGCCCACAACTGGGCTATCTGCCGCTCTACTGCGCGCGCGCGGTTGCGGAACAGGCCATGCTCCTATGGACCGCACTGCTTCGGCATCTGCCGCGGCAAGTCGCGCAATTTGCCGCGTTCCACCGCGACAACCTGACCGGTCGAGAAAACCAAGGTAAAACCATCGCGCTGTTTGGTGTGGGCAACATCGGCTATGAAATCTGGCGCATTGCCACCGCGCTGGGAATGGCCGTGCGTGGCGTGGACCCCGTGCAACGCCATGCCGACGTGACTTATTATTCACCCGCCGATGCGCTCGCGGCAGCGGACATCATTGTGTGCGCGATGAATCTGACCCCCGCCAATCATGGATATTTCACGCGCGCGGTGCTGGCGCAGGCACCGCGCCGCCCCATCTTGGTCAATATCGCGCGCGGTGAATTCACGCCTGCGACAGTGTTGGAAGCCGCGCTCAACGACGGCCTGCTCTCAGGCGTGGCGCTGGATGTTTTCAATGAGGAAGCCACGTTGGCGCCGGCGCTCCGCGTTAATAATCCTGGCATGCTGACCGCCGACAATCAGGCGTTGCTGCGGTTGCACCAGCGCCCGGAAGTCATCCTGACGCCGCACAACGCCTTCAACACGGCCGAAGCCGTTGAGCGCAAATCCGAGCAATCGCTGCGCGCGTTTTTGCACTATCGCGAGACGGGCGCGTTTCTCTGGCCCATCCCCGACGTCAACGGCTGAAGCGCCGCCGCGATGATGCCCGCCGCCACGGGAGCCCGCGGGCCCGGCTTGAGCAGATAGTCTTCCTCCAGAATCCGCACCTGTTCCGGGGCAAAGCCGAGCTTTCCCCAATCGGCCAACAGGGCCGCCCGTTGTGCGCCGCTTAACTGGGTTGGCTGGAAATCCAAAATAAGCTCCGGCCGGCGGCGCACCAAGGTTTCCTGCGAAATGTGCGGCCAACTGGCAGTGACATCCGCAAAGATATTTTGTCCGCCGGCCAGCTCGACCAACTCGCTCAAAAACGTATGGGGGCCGGCAGTCATCAGTCCCGCCAACTCACCGGGGGCGTGGCTCAACGCGATAAACACCGGCGTCATCCGCACCGGCGCCAGCGCGGCAAAATCGGCATCCAGCCGCGCCACAAGCTGGCGACCATTTTCGTCTTCGCCCAGCGTTGCCGCAATGCCGTGGATCATGGCGCGCAGATCAGCGAGCGTATCCAGCGGCCATGCCGCAAAATGGATTCCTTGCGCCGTCGCAAAACGACGCAAGGTTTCAGCCTGGCCTTGGGCCAAAATCAAATCGGGTTGGAGCGCCAAAATCACCTCGCGGTTTGGCACCAGCGCGCCGCCAATGCGCGGCTTGGCTTTGGCTTCTGGCGGCCAGTCGGAAAAATCGCTCACCCCCACGACGCGCTCGCCGGCGCCGAGCGCAAAGACAATTTCCGCCACCGCCGGACTTGCGCAAACCACGCGTTGCGCGGTGGAATCGGCCGGCGCATGGCGTGGCCCGCCGCAACCCACCCAGCCCAGCGTGGCGAGCAGCAAGGTACTCAATCCACCACGCACACCAGCCCCTTCAGATATTCGCACTCGGGCATCTCCACTGGCACAGGGTGATCCGCGGGTTGGCCAAGGCATTCCACAATCCGAACCGCGCGGGCGGCATCCTGTGCGGCCCAGCCCACCGCTTTGCGAAATTCTGCCATGTCCACCAGGCCCGAGCAGGAGAAAGTGGCCAAAATCCCGCCCGGCCGCAGCAGCTTGATCGCCAGCAGGTTGATGTCCTTGTAGGCGCGCAGTCCTTTGTCGAGGCCCTCGCGGCGGGTAACCAGGCGGGGCGGGTCCAGAATGATCAAATCCCAACTTTCACGCTGATCGCGCGCGAGACGCAGGCGTTGCGGCACATCCGCTTCTTCGTACACCACAGGAACCGGGTGCGGATTGAGTTCATGATGTCGCCGGGCCTGCGCGAGCGCTGGCGCGGATGAATCCCAACCGCGGATACTCCTGGCGCCGGCATGGGCCGCCAGCACCTCGAACGCGCCGGTGTAGCAATAGGCGCTCAGCACATCGCGGTCGCGGGCATAGGCCGCCACCTTGCGGCGGTTGTCGCGCTGGTCGAGATAGAATCCCGTTTTTTGGCCGGCCAGCGCGACTTCAAACGTCAGCCCATTTTCACGGATGCGCACGCTTTCGGGCGCGGCATCGCCGCCAAGTGTTTCCGGCAGGCCCTCGCGTTTGACGGCATCGGCATCCGTGCGCATAACCACCCCGCTCGCGCCGGTCGCTGCGAGCAACTCGTCACGAACCACGGCTAGCCACGGTTCCCACACCTTGCTGCTCACTTGCAGCACCACCTTGCCGGCATATTGATCGGCAATCAGCCCGGAGAGGCCATCGGCTTCCGAGAAAACCAGCCGGAACGCGTTGGTTTGTTGCCACGATTCCGGCGGGCCGAACAACCGGTGCCGCCGGTGTACGGACTGGCGGATTTGCCGTCGGAAAAAGGCCTCGTTCACTTCCTCACGCGGGTCACGAGTGAGCAGGCGCACGGATAGGTCCGCGGCGGGGTGCCACAAGCCGCGTCCGAGCCAATCGCCGGCGTAATCAAAAACGTCGGCCGGGGTTCCGGCCGGCGCGGCGCCGTCCACTTCGTCCAGCGCGCCGGAAAAAACCCACGCGCTGCCGCGCAAAATCGGTTTTTCGCGGCCGGGTTTCAGCCGTACCCGCAAGCTGGGGCCCGGCTGTGCTTCATCTTGCTTTGTCGCGGTCATATTCATTAGGATAGTCAGCCCATTCAGATAACAGGTCAAACCGGAAAAAGAGGTATCCCATGCGTATTCATCCATTTGCTGCTCTCCGCCCCCGCCCCGACATTGTGGGCCAAGTGGCCGCGCCGCCGTACGACACATTGGACACGGCCGAAGCCGCCGCGCTGGCCAAAGATAATCCGATGTCGTTCCTGCACATCAACCACTCGGAAATTGATTTGCCCGCCGGCACCAACCTCTACGCCGAGGAAGTCTATGCCAAGGCCGCGGAAAATTTTGCCAACTTTGCCAAGCAGGGCTGGTTGGTGCGGGAAGACCGCCCGCTAATGTATCTATATGCCCAGACCATGGGCCCGCACACCCAGACGGGATTAGTTTGCTGCGCGCACATTGATGACTACGTGCAGGACGTCATCAAAAAGCACGAATTCACGCGCAAGGACAAGGAAGACGACCGCACCAAGCACACCGCGGTGCTCAACGCCAACATCGGCCCGGTGTTCATTGCCTATCGCGATGTGCCGGCCATCCGCGACGCGCTCGCGCCCATTCCCGAACGCACCGCCCCGCTGTATGATTTTGTGGATGAGCTCAACGTGCGGCACCGCGTGTGGCCTGTGGCCGACCCCGCGCCCATCGTGAAACTGTTCGCCGAGCAGGTACCCATCAGCTACATCGCCGATGGCCACCACCGCAGCGCCTCCGCCGTGCGCGTGGGCACCGAGCGTCGCGCGGCCAACCCGCAACACACCGGCGCCGAAGAATACAACTGGTTCCTCGCCGTTTTGTTCCCTGGCTCCGCGCTGCAAATCCTGCCGTATAACCGCGCGGTCAAGGACCTCAACGGCCTGACGCCGGATACGTTCCTGGCGAAAATCAAGGAGCTGTTCACCGTCACCGAAAATCCCAATCCCAGCCCGCAAAATCCTTGTCAGATCAGCATGTATCTGGGGGGCAAATGGTATGGCCTCTCGTGGCCGGCCGTCACCGCGGACAACCCGGTGGACCGGCTGGATGTCAGCACGCTGCAAAACCGCGTGCTCAAGCCGCTGCTGGGCATTGATGACCCGCGTACCAGTCAGCGTATTTCGTTCATTGGCGGTATTCGTGGCCCGCAGGAGCTGGTGCGCCTCGTGGACCAAAAAGGCTATGCCGTGGCGTTCTCCATGTATCCGACCACGGTGGATCAGCTCATGGCCATCGCCGATGCCGGCCAAATCATGCCGCCCAAGAGCACATGGTTTGAGCCCAAGCTGCGCACCGGCTTGCTCTCGCACGAGCTCAACTGAGCAACACCATGCCGGCGCGCCTGCCCAACTGGTTTCGCCGCCCCCTGCTGCCCGGCACTACGGGGAGCCGCGTGAAACAACTGTTGGGCCGGCACGGCCTGCACACCGTGTGCGAGGGCGCCAAGTGCCCGAACCGCGCCGCGTGCTGGTACGATGCCGCCGCTGCGTTCCTCATTCTGGGTGACACCTGCACGCGCGATTGCGGTTTTTGCGCCATCCCCCACGGTGCGGTGTTGCCGCCGCCGGACGCCGGCGAGCCACAGCGCCTTGCCGAAGCGGCGGCCGGCATGGGCCTGCGATATGTGGTGGTCACTTCCGTCACGCGCGATGACCTGCCCGATGGCGGCGCGGCGCATTTTGCCGCCACCATCCACGCGCTGCGCGCGCGCATCCCCGGCGTGGAGGTTGAGGTGCTCATTCCCGATTTGCAAGGCGACACCGCCGCGCTGGACACCGTCTTGGCCGCGCAGCCGGATATTCTCAACCATAATCTGGAAACCGTCGCCCGTCTGCAACCGACCGTGCGGCCGCAAGCCGATTACGCGCGGTCGCTCGGCGTGTTGCGCCATGCCGCGCAAGCCGGCGCGCGCGTCAAATCCGGCCTTATGCTGGGCATGGGCGAAACGCGCGAGGAACTCATGGCCGCGCTCCATGATTTGCGCGCTGCGGGCGTCACGCTGCTGACGCTCGGGCAATACCTCGCGCCTTCCGCGGCCCATCATCCCGTGGCGCGGTTTGTGCCGCCCGAGGAATTCGCTGCCCTGCACGAACAGGCGCTGGCGTTGGGCTTTGTGGCCGTGGCGGCCGGCCCGCAGGTGCGCTCCTCGTATCACGCCGGCGAATTGGTCGCCCGCGGAAAGGTCTCATGAGTCGCCCCCCGCCGCGCATCTTGATTTGCTATCTCGTGCGCAACAGCGGCCATCATGCCGCCGCGCGCGCCATCGAAGCCGAAATCCGCAAGCAGAGCCCCCACGCGGAAATCCGCTGCCTTGATTTGCTCGAAACCACGCACCCTACGTGGAGCGCGCTGGTGCAATATGCCTATATGTCCACCATCCGCCGCACTCCCGAATTGTGGGAAGCCCTCTACGACAACTTCTGGTTCGATTGGCTCACCAAGTGGATCCGCCCACTGGTGCAACGCGGCAACAGCCTCAAGCTGCGTATCCTGATGGATGCCTTCCAACCCGATGCCATGGTCTGCACCCAGGCGCATCCTTTCGCCGTGCTCTCCGCCTATGCCCGCCGGCAGGGCCAACCCATTCCGCTGTGGGGCGTGGTGACCGATTTTCTACCACACCGTTTCTGGTTCGTGCCGCCCAACGAGCACATCCGCTATGTGGTCCCCACCGAAACCGCTGTCCAGCGCCTGATGATTCTCGGCATTCCCGGCGAACGCATCCACACCTTCGGCATTCCCATTCAGGCCGACCAGCCCGCCGACCGCAAACGCCCCACCCGGCTGGACCGCCGCCGCGTGCTGGTCATGGGCGGCTCGCGCGGGCTCGGCGCGCGGTTCGCCACCATCCGCCATCTCGACCGGGCCACCAGCGACTTCACCATTGATGTCGTCACCGGCACCAACCGCCGCCTGCGCAAACAACTGCTGGCCGCCCGCCACAAATTCAGGCACCCGATGCGCATTCGCGGCTATGTGCGCAATGTCGCGGCCATGATGCGTCACTCCAGCCTGCTGATCGGCAAGCCCGGCGGCCTCACCTCTGCCGAGGCCATGGTTGCGGGCACGCCCATGCTCATCATTCGCCCCCTCCCCGGCCAGGAACGCGGCAATACGGAAATGCTGGTGCGTCACGGTGCGGCCATCCATCTCGATCGCGACCGCGATTTGCCCGCCGTGGTGACTTCGCTCCTAACCAACCCCACGCTGCTGGACATGATGGCTGCCCGCGCCCGCGCCCTCGGCAAGCCTGACGCCGCCCGCGACATCGCCAACGCCGTTCTCGCCCACATCCCGCCCGAGGCTGCGCCCGCCCCATGATCTACTGGCTGTACCGCGCGCTGGCTTTCCTGATCCGGCTTCTGCCGCTGAAACTCGCCTACTGGATCGGGCTGCGCATCTGTGACTTGTTCTACTTCCTCAACCGGCGCGGTGCGCGCGCTGTGCACGAGCACATCCGCATCATTTTCGCCCATCAGGGCATCATCCCCTCCCGGCAGATTCTGGCCGGCTGCACCCGCAAAACCTTTCAGGCCTTCGGCAAATATCTCGCCGATTTCATTCGCTTTCGCAAACTCACCGAACAGGAAGTCCGCGACTCCATCAGCATTCAGGGCTTGGAGAACATTGAGCGTATTCGCCAGGAGAAACGCGGCGCAATTTTTCTCACCGCGCACTACGGCAACTGGGAACTGGGCGGCTCCTTTATTGCCTCACTGGGCATTCCGCTCAATGCCGTTGTGCGGCCCGTCTCCTCCCCATCGCTGGAACGCATCTTCCATTACTTCCGCAAGCAGCGCGGCCTGAAGGTCATTCCGCTCGCCCATGCCGGCGTTGGCGTCATCAAGGCGCTCAAACGTGGGGAAGCCGTGGCGCTTGTAGGCGACCGCGACTTCACCGGCAACGGCCGCCCGCAAACCTTTTTCGGGCACGAAGTCTCCCTGCCCCGCGGCGCGGCATGGTTTGCCCATCGTACCGGCGCCCCACTCTATCTGGGCTTTGTCACTCGCGCCCCCGACGATACTTTTATCCTGCGCATCCATCCACCCATTGATCCCAACGAAGTTCGCACCGAGGAAGAAATTCAGGAGCGCGTCATCGCCATCATGCAAGACACCATCGCGCGCGACCCCACGCAGTGGTTCATTTTTGATCCCTTCTGGACCCACGAATTTGCAGCGGCGCCTTCCGCCTGATGGGCCGTGCGGACTTTCCGGTTTGGGATTCTCCGCGGATGGCTTATAGTTTTCCACACTATGGAAAACTTTTTTCCACAGCATGGAAAATTGCCGCCGCAACTTTTTCTGTTTGATTTGGATGGCACGCTGATTGACTCGCGCGCGGATATTGCCGCGGCGGTCAACCAGATGCGCGCGCGCCACGATTTGCCGCCCCTGCCGATGGAACGCGTGGTGGCCTATGTCGGCGATGGCGTGCGCGTGCTGGCCCAGCGCGCGCTGGAAGGCGCGCCCGTGGAACTCGATACCGCCGTGAATGAAATTTCCGCGGCCTATGCCGCCGACCTCACCAGCCGCACCACCCCCTACCCCGGCGTAACCGACGGCCTGCGCGCACTGCATTCCGCCGGACACCACTTGGGCCTCGTCACCAACAAACCCGGCCCCCACGCACGACGCCTGCTCGACCACTTCGGGTGGACCCCGCTCTTCAGCGTGGCGTTGGGCGGTGGCGACACGGCAGAGCTGAAGCCCTCCCCGCTGCCGTTGCAAACCGCCATGCTCCGCGCTGGCCACGCCGCGGACACCACGTGGATGGTGGGCGATCATCATACCGATCTCGCCGCCGCGCGCCGCGCCGGCGTGCGCGCCATTTTTCTCGCCAACGGATTCGGCAACACCGGCACGGAACAAGCCGATTGGACATTCCCCGATTTTGCCGCGTTCACCGCGTATTTTCTCGCCCCGCCGTAACGCCCCCACGCCCCTGTGCTCAATACTCGCGGAACAGCACCTGCAGTGTCACATTGCTGAACGCCGCCAAAAATTGCTCCATCACATAGCGACAACTGGCGCACGGATAAAGATCGGTATAGAGCAGCACCTGCCCGCGCGCGACAGGCAGGGGAATGCGCGCGGCGAGGTCTTCCAGAATTTTGCATTCGGTGTCCACGTGGCGCGGCCAGCAGTTCTCACCTTCGATTTCATCGTTGTGGTTGACGCACAACACCGTGAAGCGCCCTTTGCGGCAGCGCAAAGAAATGACGCTGATGCCGGCCCACGCCTCCGCTGAAACATCCGATTGCCTCTGAATGCCGCTGTGCGCGAAGTATTCGGTTTTCTCCACGCCCGCGATCTTTACCGCCGCCCACGCAAAATTATTCCGGTGCTGATATTTTTCCGGCAGCTTTTGCCGTACCTGTTCGATGCGCTGCAGCGCCGCCCGGTCGCGCTTTGCGTCAATTTGCCGAATGGCCGGTTGGCGGGTCGGCGGCGCAGCGATTACGTTCACCGCCAGTAGCAGCAACAACGCCCAGCCGGCCAGATGCCGTCCAATTCGCTGCAACGGTTGCGAAATCATGAGAAATGGCCGCGTGGTGAGTTGTGATTCATGGGGCTTACTCCAGAAAGCCTACCATCTCCGCGCCCGGTAAGATACGCATTTGTTGCACCCCATTTTTTCATTCGTTATTTCGCGCCACTGGCCTAAAATGCTGTCCCATGAAAAAGCCCCTGCGCGAACAGGCCATTGAATATTTGCGTTACCAAAAGGAGCAGGGCATCACGCATATCCCCACCACGCGGGCATGGAGGCCACGCCCCCCCGCGGCCGCCACGTCTGGCCGCTCGTCTCCGATCTCCGCGAGTGTGCCGCCGGCCACTCCGCGCACCGGTGCGCTGGCCCCACTGGTGCAAAGCGGCTCGCCCGAACTTGATGCCATTACGGCGGAAATTGCCGCGTGCCAGCGCTGCCCCTTGGCAGCCACCCGTCTCAACACCGTTCCCGGCCAGGGCGCGTTGCATCCCGACATCATGTTTATCGGTGAAGGCCCCGGCGCCGATGAAGATGCGCAAGGCCGCGCTTTCGTGGGCCGCGCCGGTCAACTGCTCACTAAAATGATTGCCGCCATGGGCTACACCCGCGATCAGGTGTTCATCGGCAACATCGTCAAGTGCCGCCCTCCCGGCAACCGCGTGCCCACCCCGGAAGAAATGGCGGGCTGCATCCCCTATCTCAAACGCCAAATCGCCATCATCAAACCCAAGGTCATTGTGTGCCTCGGCGCGACGGCCGCGCGCGGCTTAGTAGAAGAAGTCCTACCCATCGGCAAGGCGCGCGGCCAGTGGCGGGAGTTTGAAGGCGTGCCCGTCATGCTGACTTTTCACCCCGCCTATCTCCTGCGCGATCCCTCCAAAAAAGGATTGTGTTGGGCTGATCTCAAAGCGGTTCTCGCCCGCCTCGGGAAGGAACCACCCCGCGCTTGACTAGGATGGACGCAATCGCGCCGGTGAGCAAATACTAGCTGGTCGGCGGTTCGTTGCCGCGCACTAGCTTCGTGGTGTTTTCCGCAATGCGGAACAACACAATCAGCGTTTCCAGCCAAATACGCGCCACCAAGGTGCCCAACAAAAATACGATGGGGGTCATCACCAAGCCATACAGCACGCCAGAAAAAGACTTCGTGGCAAAGCCGCTGAATAATGTCGTCAAAGCCGCAATGCCTGCACCGATGATCGCCAGAACATACAGAACCTTGATGATCTTGGTGGTGACGAACTCGCTGAATGAAAAATCAAACAGAAGTTCAAAGAATCCCTTTTCTTGCATGGCCTTCTCCTTGTTTTATGCGTTGCCCATCGTGGCAAACCACGCCCACACCGTAGCGCATCTTACGGCGTCCTGCAAATTCAGGTCGGCCACGGCCAAACATGGTGCATGAGCAAAGCCATGCCGATTCCCAGCAGCGCGCCCATCAGCACTTCCAAGCGGGTATGACCGAGAAATTCCACCAACTTCTCCGGCGAAAACTTGTGGTTGCGGTAAAACTCTTCCGCCATCTGGTTTAACAGCCGCGCCTGTACCCCCGCCGCGCGACGCACACTTTGCGCGTCAATCATGATTAGTGCCAGCAAACCGACTGCCACCGCGAAGACCGGCGAGTTCCATCCTGCCCGCAGGCCTACTGAGGTCGCGCAAGCCGCCGCCGATGACGTATGCGAGCTGGGCATTCCGCCCAAACGGAACAAAAATCCGTAATCAAACTTCCGCTCGCGCCACAAAAACAAAAACAGCTTAATGAATTGGGCCGCCAGCCAGCTTGCGATTCCCGCCAGCAGCGTAATATTGGTGAATAGGTCGCGTAGCATTCCGTCAATCTAGGAAAATCCGTCTGCTGCCGCAACAGTAAACGTGTTTCACAAATATTCGCCCTGAATGAGGCTCAAAACCTTTATTTTCTTGCGCTAAACATGGTTTTGTGTTCACCATGGGTTTAACCAAAACGAAAGAATCGGCATTATGGGCACTTCTTCCAAAGCATTGGCTGAAAAACTTCGGAAACTCGTGCGGCAGCAGCATGGTTGTTTTACTGCCGCCCAAGCGATAGAGGTCGGTTACGCCGACAGTGTCCACTTGTACCACGTCCGCAACGGCAAATGGGTGAGGGTCTTTCGCGGGGTGTATCGCCATGCCGAATGGCCGGAAACTCCGGAGGCCCGCTGTATGGCCGCATTGCTCTGGACCCGGGACAAAATCGGAAATATTCAAGGTTTTTTGTCCCCAAACACCCTAAAAATGCTCCAAAATGGGGCGTTATCGCCTTCTGACCCTATCCAGTTGCAGGTTCCAAAGGGATTTCGCCGTTCCGCCAAGATCCCTAAAGGGATTTTGGTCGAAATACTAGATTTGGCAGGACACAATACCTCAAATTATGGTATTTTCCCGATTTTAACCACGCCACAACCTACCCCTATCCACCATCCTCCTACTATGGATATGCCGGATTATTACGACTGGCTGGATTATCAGGCCGTTTTATGCACAAAAAACTACTGATTTTCGCTTTTCTAACCGTCGCGTGGCTTTGCGCGACGGTTTCTTGGGGTTTGTATTTCCGGTTGGATGGCGATCGGCTTTGGTTACAGGCCGAACACACTCCATTGAGCGAGGTTTTGGAGCAATTTGGCCAAATGGGGGTCGAGGTCAAGCTAGACCCGAGTATCCAAACCTCAATTTCAGCTTCCATCTATGGCCAGCATGTGGATGAGGCCTTGGAATCTATCTTGAAAAACAGCGATTACCAGTTGACGTGGAAATTGCTTCGTGGCCCGCTCGGCCGAGTGCCAAAACTCAAGGAAATTCAAGTTTTTCACCCCGGGAAACCTGCTGCTGCCAAGCAAATTCCGCATAAATTGCCAAATTTCGTAGTTAGCCGTGGGGTTTCCGGCAACGCGCCGGAGCATGTCAAGGATGAGCTGTTGGTCACGGTGAGGCCCGGGACGTCTTATGCCCAATTCCAGCGGTTGTTGGATCAAATTGGCGGGATGTTGGTGGATGGCGATGCGGTCACGGGTGTTTATTTGCTCCGATTCCCTGGCGGAACCAATGTGGAAGCCCTGTTGGCACAGATTCTGCGCAATTCGCTGATCGCCAATGCAGAGCTGAATTATATCGCCCGTTTGCCGGAGGGAATCCCCACGCCGACACGGCTGCCAGTTATCCCGCCGGTTGTTCCCCCTGCCGATGGTGCAGTGCCTGTGGCAGTCCTGGATAGCGGCTTGGACCCCAAAATCGGTTTTGGCGCGCTGTTGGCTGGTAATTGGGATGCCGTTTCACCCGAACGCCCTTTAACCGGCTCTAACGGCCACGGAACCCAAATGGCATTGCTGGCTTCCGGCCTTTTAGCTCCGGATGGGATGTTATCCGCGGACCAAGTACCGGTGGTGTCTGTCCGGGCCTTTGATGAAGAGGGCAAAACCTCAAATTTTGCAATCTTTCAAGCGCTGGCCTATGCGGCAAAGTCGGGCGCCAAGGTTGTAAACATGAGTTGGGGCTCGCCGACCGATAGTGAGTTCATGCGTTCGGCCATCCAAGTTGCCGCGCGGCAGGGTTTGGTTCTGGTGGCGGCAGCGGGCAATGAGCCCACCGGCAAACCGGTCTATCCCGCGGCGTATCCCGATGTGCTGGCAGTGGGCGCCATTCTCGCGGATGGTCAGGCCTGGCCAAAATCCAACCACGGTGATTTTGTGGATGTTTCCGCCTATGGCACTGCGACGTTTCCCATCGGGCACAACGGCCCAGCGGGGGCGTATGTGGGCACTTCGATTTCATCCGCAGCAGTCGCCCACGCGTTGGCGCAGTATTTCAATCTGCACCCCAAGGCCACGCCGAACGCGGCTTTGGCGCAGTTGAAAAAATCGCTCTCCCCCGCCCCACCCGGCGGTTACGGTGCCGGTGTGCTGGACGCCGCCGCGCTGGCACGTTTTCTGGCTACATAGCGCGTGGGCGGTCGGTTCCATGGGCCTTTCCCTGACTGCCATGCAGGACCGCACTACGCGGACAAAAACACAAAAACACCCGCTTTCAATTTGTCCAGAGTTTATAAAGTGTGGACAGTTCCCCAAAACGGTAGATTAAAAAATACCAATAAAATAGACATAACAATTTGTATATGATTGACATATGAATAATTCTACAGTTGCCCAGACTTTATAAACTCTGGACAGTGTTGTTCAAATGGCAAAAAAGGATGGTGGTCTGACAATGGCTGTTTCCACATCGCAAACGGGTCGAGCCAGCGATTGCAAATGGCGACGAACCAAAAATGCCAGTTGTCCCGTTTTTGCCGGTCGTGATACAACACAGCGCAAATCATAACCCCCAAAACAGGTCAGAAGGATATGCCCCTCTTTGAATATGTATGCAAAGCTTGCGGTGCGCAGGTGGAGCTCTTGGTGACCGGTAGCCAAAAACCGACGTGCCCCAAGTGCGGCTCCAAGAAATTGGAGAAGCAATTTTCGACGTTTAGCGCCAAATCGTCGGGCGCGGATACGTTTGCCCCACCGTCTTGCAGCACGGGCGCGTGCCCGGCCAGCAGCAGTTGCGCCAGTGGCACCTGCCCTTTCACTTGATAAACCAACCCCGGAGAACCCCATGAAAAGCCCTCTCGCTGTCGTCGCCATTGGCGGCAATTCGTTGATTCTCGACAACAAAAAGGTGACGGTGGCCGACCAATATCAGGCCGCCAGCGAAACTGCGCGCCACATCGCAGATTTGGTGAGCGCCGGCTATCGCGTGGTCATCACGCACGGCAACGGTCCGCAGGTGGGCTTTGTCCTGCTGCGCTCCGACCTTGCCCGCCATGTGCTGCACGAAGTGCCGCTGGATAGCTGCGTGGCCGACACGCAGGGCGCCATCGGCTACCAAATCAGCCAAGCTCTCGGCAACGAACTCCATCGGCGCGGCATCACCAAGGCCATTGCCAGCGTCGTCACGCAGGTGGTCGTGGACAAGAATGATCCTGGCTTTGCCAATCCGACCAAGCCCATCGGTTCTTTTTATACCGAAGCTGAAGCGCAAAAGCACAAGGCCGAAAGCGGCTGGACGCTCAAGGAAGATGCTGGCCGCGGCTGGCGGCGGGTGGTGGCATCGCCGCAACCGTTGAAAATCGTGGAAGAAGACACGATCCGTGTGCTGCTGGAAAAAGACGTGGTGGTGATTGCCGTGGGCGGCGGCGGCATTCCTGTACGCGAAAACGAAAAAGGCGAGCTTGAAGGTTGCGCCGCGGTCATTGACAAGGATTTGGCTTCCTGCCTTCTCGCCAAGCAACTGCAAGCGGATCTGTTTGTCATCTCCACTGGCGTGGACAAAGTGGCCGTGGATTTCAAAAAGCCCACGCAGCGCTTCCTGGACCACCTGACCGTGGCGGAAGCCAAAAAATACATGGCGGAAGGTCAGTTCCCTGCCGGCAGCATGGGCCCCAAGATTGCCGCGGCAATTGACTTCATCGAAAACGGCGGCAAGAAAGTCATCATCACCCAGCCCTTCCTGCTGGCGGAAGCCATCGCCGGCAAGAACGGCACGCATCTCGTGCCCTGATGAAGTTCAGTCAAGCCCAGCTTGGCCGCGTCTTTATCCTGCGCCTTGAGGATGGCGAGATCATTCACGAAGTCCTCGAGCGCTTTGCTGCCGAGCATGGCATCACACACGCCACGCTCACCCTGCATGGCGGCGCGGATGCCGGCAGTACGCTGGTGACCGGCCCGCGCGAGGCGCGCTGCCCGCCGCCCATCGCGCCGCAAACCACCACGCTCACCAACGTGCACGAGGTGGTCGGCTCCGGCACCATTTTTCCTGACCAACATGGCGCGCCGATCATTCATGTGCACATGGCGTGCGGGCGCGGCGAAAACAGCATTACCGGCTGCATCCGCTCCGGCGTGAAAGTCTGGCACGTCTTGGAAGTGGTGCTGGTGGAATTGCTCGGTTGCCCCGCCCGGCGCCTGCCCGATGCCGCCACCGGTTTCGAGCTGCTGGTGCCCTAATCTGAATAATTCATCAACATGGATGAAAAAGTCCTGACAAATCCAGGGCAAGATGATGAGGGTAATTTGAAAAATAAATCATTTTTTCATCCCTGTTGCCCGTTGGCACGACGATTCCGCCCCATCTGCGGCGTTGTGCGGGGCTCGCAGTATGCCAATACAGCTTCACCCCCGCCCGTCTTGCATCTGGGGCAGACTTGTCGCGTGCATTATTCAGGCTAAGCCCGTCGCGGGCGTGGCGCCTGCCGCTTAAATCGTGATCACCTCATAGCCGGCGGCGCGATATGCCGCGATGCTCGGGTGGCCCATCATTTCGTCCAACAGCTTGAGCCCGTGCGCTTCCGTTGCGCCCAACGTGCCCAACTTGGCGGCGCAACCCCGGCATACGCCATCCACCAAACCGGCGGCCAAGCACTTGGCCCAGAGGGCTTGCAGTGGCTGGCCCTCCTCATACAACAGCGGAATCAATTTGGTTGCTGCGCCTTCCACGACAATCTTCACCTCGTGCCCCCGCGCCTTGCCACGCTCAAGAAAAGTAAAGGAGGAAAAGAGGGCTCTCCATCAAAAGACGGGGCAAAGCCCCCCCGACTTGGGTTAGAAGTTGAGTAACGAAAAACAACCATAACTCAAGGAGAGAACAATGCCCGAGATGGAAAGTATCCTGAGCCTACCCGGATTTGAAGTGCAAAGCATCAAGGGGCTAAAC
>Ga0208196_1000083_pt1 | contig 128073 bp, 110 predicted proteins | sample AD_JPNNA7_MetaG_FD_184443 | JGI IMG/M metagenome (GOLD analysis project Ga0208196, IMG submission 184443) | Active sludge microbial communities of municipal wastewater-treating anaerobic digesters from Japan - AD_JPNNA7_MetaG (SPAdes) (version 2) | ecosystem: Engineered > Bioreactor >...
GCTGCTGCCGGACGGCCCCAGTCCCTCCGCGCTGACCATCCCGGTGGACAGCACCGTGGAATGGATGGCAACGTTGGGCGAGAGCGCCACCGCCGCCGACCTGGCGCGTTGGACGGAGAATCCGCTCTTGCAACCGCGCACCGCAGGCGCACTGGATCCGCTCACGTACACGCTGGGCTTTGATGGCGGGATGCTGGCGCCGGGGCAGGTCTACCGACGGGAATTCACCGCACCGGGTCGCTACACCTACAGCGATGGAGCCGGCCACACAGCGACGATTGAGGTCGTCGCCGGACAGAAGGTCTACCTGCCGCTGGTGTTGCGCTAGCAGTAGGTCCACGACGAGACCTGACAGGTTTTTCAAACCTGTCAGGTCTCGTCATTTGTAGCGGGTGGTTCTTTCGTCGGATGTTCTTGCAAGGCGCGGCGGGCCGCCTGTCCGTAGATGGAATGAGGCAGCGTGTCGATGGCCGCGTTGAAACGGCGGATCGCCTCGGCTTCACGGCCGGTGCGGCGCGCTGCCAGCCCCAGGTTGTAGTAACCCGCCGACAGGTAATGCGCGCCGATTTTGAATTCCTGGTTGCCCAGGGCCTCGCTGAGTGTGGTGTAAGCCATCTCCGGCTCGGCGGCGCGCAATTCGGCGACGCCGCGGTTGATGAGCACGATTTGCCGGCTGACAGCATCAGGCCACAAGCGCAGGGCGGTCCAATACAAGGCCATCGCCCGGGGGTATTGTTTTCTGCCGAGAAAGGCATTGGCGAGGTCCGTCAATAGCCGCACGCGCATGGTAATCAGGTAAAGGACGACGAGGAAAACCAGCGGTGGAAACCACGGCAACACGAACGTCGTCGCCGCCCCCAGCACACTGACGATGAGACTTTCGACGGCAAAGCGCGTGGAAAGTCCCTGCCGACGCAGCAGCGACAGCCCCCCGAACCCCAGGATGTACATCAAGCCAATGAGTAAAATCAACCCGGCCGGATGATTGAGCATGGTATTTTCATACTGCAATGCACTTCGGAAAGTGCGTTGCACCTTTGGATACCTAAACAAACAACTGCCCGGCAGTGCGCTGGAGCATATCCACGCCGCGCACCTCGGTCTCGAAGAGCGGAACGAGCGCGCGCGTATCGGGGAAGCTGGCGCGGATGTCTTCCATATAGTGATCCTGCATGGCGATACGGTTCAGCACAAAGTCGGGCGTGTCGGCGGTGACGTCGGCTTTGTCGATGAGCATGTTCACGATGACGCCGCCCACAGGAATGCCGAAGTCTTGGAACCAACCGATGAAACGCTTGATCACCGCAATGGGCAAAGCCTCCGGCAGCGTCACGAAGAAGAAGGCGGTCTTTTCGACATCGGTAAGCAGGCCCTTCGTGCGCTCCATCCGCTCCTGCAAGTTGAGGAGGTACTCCATCAAGGGGTCCTTCTCCTTCCGGCGACTGTAGGAAAGCAGCTCGCGGAGCGACTTGGCCTCCTCGCGGCTCTGCACCATCTTGTTGACCCACATGCCGTAGACACTCGACATGCCCAACAAGCGGCGCGTATTCGCCGTCGGCGCCGTATCGAAGACGTAAACGTCGTACTTGTCCTCGAACATCAGATCGATCATGTTCTCGAACATCGCCGATTCCTCGAACGCCGGGTTCATCGTCGCCGACTCGACAAACTCGTCGGCCCGCGTCTTGATGTCCGCGTACTTGAGGAACCACTGAATCTTCTGCGTCAGTTCCACTTTGGAGCGCTCGATGGTGTCTTTGGTGTCGATCTCGTAGGCAAAGAGATTGGGAACGCCGTTGACCGCCGTCGGTGCGCCGAAGACGTTCTGATCGAGCAGACTGCTCAGCGAGTGGACCGGATTGGTGGAGGCCAGCAAGGTGTGACGTCCCTGCTGCGCCAGCCACAGCGCCGCCGTGCCCGCCATGACCGTCTTGCCTACGCCGCCCTTGCCGCCGAAGAAGATATACTTCATGCGCGGATGTTGGACAAAGAACTCTGGCATGGATGCTGCGTTCATGCTTCACCTCCAAACAACGCCTCGGCGACCCGGCCGATCATCTCCAGACCGGTGATGTCGCGCTCGAATTCCGGCACCCGCGCCACCACGTTCGCGCCAAACGTCTCGTCAATCTGGCGGAGGTACTTGTTCTGCATGTCGATGCGATTTTGCAAGTAGGCGGGGATGTTCTGCTGTGCCAGCTCCGGCGGGATGACGCGGTTGACGATGTAGCCGGAAATGGGCACGTCATACTTGGCGAACAGGGTAGCAGCCTTCTGGGTATCGAGGATGATCATCTCTTCCGGCGTCACGACGAAGAAAAAGGCGGTCTTTTCGCGGTCGGTGAGGATGCCTGACGAGGTGTTGATCCGCTTCTTGATGTCCTGCAATTCGGCGAGAATCTGATCCTCTTCGCTCTCCTTCTTGCGTTCGAGCATCGCCGCGACCTGCGAATACTCCTGCATCTCCGTGCGCAGCGCCGTGATCTTGTCGATCCACTCATCGTAGACACTCGCCATGCTCAGATAGTAGAGGGCGTGACCCAGGGGCACCAGGTCGTAGATGTAGTAATCGAATTCACTGCCGACGACGATATCGACGACGGCGTCGAAGATGGCACTCTCCTCCATCGCCGGTTCGGCAGCGGCGGCCTGGATGTAGTCTTCGATCTCCTTCGGCACTTCGTCCAGGCCGTACATATCGAGGATTTTCTGGCGAATCTCGTTCTGGTACTCACGGATATGCTGGTCGGCGTCGACCTCCTGGGCGAAGAGGTTAGGGGCAATCTCGACGGCGCCTTTGCCGAAGATATCGCGCTCGAAAATATCCGAGAGCGAGGCCTGGGGGTCCACAGAGAAGACGAGCACCTTGTAACCCTGCTGCGCCAGCCAGTAGGCCGTCGCCGCCGAGAACGTGGTCTTGCCCAGCCCGCCTTTGCCGCCGAACTCGATGTAGCGGCGGTTGGGATGTTCGCGGAAAACTTGTGCAAGTGACATAATTTCTCCTTATAGTAGCCTCCGAGGACACAGAGTTCACAGCGACAAAAACAAACTCCCCCTCTGTGTGCTCTGTGCTCTCTGTGGCAAAATTGATTGACGCAAGCGCATCGGTCAGGTCACGCTTATAGTAGCCTCCGAGGACACAGAGTTCACAGAGAAAAAACAAACTCCCCTCTGTATGCTCTGTGCTCTCTGTGGCAAAATTGATTTACGCCAGCGCATCGGTCAGGTCACGCTCGCGCAACATGCGCCGCTTCCAGGTGGAGATTTGCGGCACGACGTAGGGCAACAGGCGCAGTGAATAATAGGGCGGCAAAATGGGGATGCCGAGCAGATCGCCCATGGTGATGAGGATGAAGAGATGCTCCATGCTGCCGCGCGTCTTGAGGGCAAAGCGGGTCATATCGTGACCGGCCATGCCATACAGGAATTCCTTCACCGAACGGCCCAAGTTCTTCAATTTGCTTTCACGTTGTTCTTCTTCTGGCATTGTTATCTCCTTATAGTCAAGTAGTCGTTAGTCAATCCCTTCGACAAATTCCGTGAGGTCGCTCCAGTCGCGCTCACGGAGCAGGCTGCGCTTCCAGCCCTGGATCGCCGGGACGACGTAGGGCAACAGGCGCAGTGTATAGTAGGGCGGTAGAATGGGCAAGCCCACCAGATCGCCAAAACTGACCAGCACAAACAGCCTTTCGACTTCGGCGCGCTCACGCCGTGCGCTCTGTGCCCACTCATATCTCGTCATCCCATAGAGGACTTGCCGGACGGTTTGCACAGCACCGCCCAGTCGATGGCGGACATCTTCCCAGGCAATTTTCATCATAAGGTCTGCATTACCAGGTCAGACCCACAAGGTCGCATCGAACCGGAGGCGCAAGGGGAAGGGCGGGGGCGGCCCCTCCCCCGGTACTCCAGCCGTGGCGTCTTACGCCGTCGCGGGAACCTTCTTCTCCTGTGGCTTGCGCAGTGCCTTCACTCCATCATAGACGAGGAAGACCGCCGCCACGATCAACACCAGCGCAATGATCCCCACGAGCACTGCCGCGATCCCGGCTTGAGCCGTCGCTGCCGCCGGGAGCTTCTTGAAGAAGTTATCGTAGGCCAGGTAGAGCAGGGCGGCGAGGGTGGTGACGATCATAAACGCCGCCGGATACAGCGCCCAGGTATGCTTGCGCCCCTCCGACATGGCCCACAAGGAGACGAGCAGAAGTGCCAGCCCGGCCATCAGTTGGTTAGCAGCGCCAAACGCGGACCAGATCGTGAGCCAGGGGATGATCCACACAAAGAGCAGTGTCAGAATCAACGCCACGATGGTGCCCACATGCATATTCCTCATCACCGGAACCTTGTCGCCCACCAACTCGGCGCTGGCGACACGCATGAAGCGGATGACGAGCTGCATGATCGTCAAGGCCATGATGGTCAAAAAGACCGAACCATACGCCTTGCCGAATTCAACCGGGATGCCGATGTGGTTTAAGAAGTTCGCCAGGCCGCCGGAGAACACCGCCATGGCGCTCGCGGCGCCGCCGGCATCTTTGTAACCCTGGAAGCTGCCAAAGGCTGCTGTCGCCGTGAGGAAAGCGACAATGGCGAAGAACATTTCCATGAACATCGCGCCGCCGCCCACCGGCAGAGCATCCGTCTCTTTCTCCAATTGCCGCGCCGTCCCCGACGAGGAGACCAGGCTGTGCCAGCCGGAGATCGCGCCGCAGGCAATGGTGACAAAGAGCATGGGCCACAGCGGGCCGCTGGCCGTGGTGAACGTGGTGAAGGCCGGGAAGTCGCCCATCCCCGGATGCCAGATCAGCATCCCCAGCACGCCTCCCAATATGCCCAGTGCGACGATCCAGAAGGAGATATAGTTGATCGGCTGCGCGAAGGACCAGATCGGCATGACGGAGCCAAGATAGCAGAAGACGACGACCAGAAGCGTGGCGATAACTTGCGCTTGTGTGTTGCCCAGGAACCAGATGGGAGATTCGGGCAGGCCATACAAACCCGAGAAGAAGTTGGCGACCGGCTGCAGGGTGCTGACCCAAATCCCCACAAAGGTGAGCACGACGGTCACAACGGTGGTGAGGATAATATCCTTCTTCCACTTATAGGTCATCTGCCCTGCCAGAATGCCCATCAGCACGACGGCAATCATACCAAAGGGAACTTTAGGGTTGGTCAGCAACGTCTTCCCTACGGCGTTGCCGAAGCTGCCCATAATCAGCAGCAAGTAGAAGTAAATAAAGATCATCAGAATAGTGCGCGCGCGGGGAGAAATGAGCTTGTAGCTCAACGCGCCCATCGAATCGCCTTCGCGGCGCACGCCCATCATCATGGCCCCGTAGTCCTGCACCCAGCCGATGAAAAAGGTGCCCAGGATGATCCAGAGCAGGGCAGGAAGCCACCCCCACTGCACGGCAATGATCGGGCCGGTGATGGGGCCTAGCGCGGCAATGGACTTGAATTGATAACCAAACAACACATTGCGGCTGGCGGGCGTAAAATCCACGCCATCCATATACATCTTGGCCGGGGTCGTCTTTTTGGCGTCGGGCTGGATCACGTCACGGTCAATGCGACGGGCGTACCAGCCATACCCCACGACGATCGCCACAGCGCCTAAAAGCAGCACGAGGACGGAATTCATGACATAACCCCCTTTCTAAATTCGAAAACTGTGATGATTATTTATGACAGAAAATCAAGTTGCCGCGATGTTGAGTGCGTTGTAGAAATGACGGTCCGATGATGTGGTCAAACGTGGTCGGGAAATATGCGAAATGGTTTGTTTTTCTACCTTCACCTCCTTTGGCCCCCTGGAATCCACCTTTACTATTATAAGTCTCTCTTTCATGCAATGCAACTTTTCACGGCGGTCTGCCCCAAAAGCCTGCTAAAGCTGCCAAGAAAAAGGTGTTTGCGGATGCAGCCTGCAAACTGAAACACCCTCACCTATCTTTTGTGCGTGATCAGACGTAGGGGACTCTAGCTCTCGAAGAATTCAGGGTGCTCGGTGTGGAGGTCGCGCAGCAGTTCACCGAAAACGGCCGGCGCGTGGGGTGCGAGTCGTTCCAGCATCTCGATCGCCATCTGGCGGATTTCCCACTGCGCCTCCGGGGTGATGCGCAGGCGGAAGAAGTGCAGCAGTTCGCGGAAGTTCATCGTGACGATGATGCGCGTGGCGGCGGCGTTCGGCAAGACGAAACGCGGTTTTTGTGGTGGTGTTGGCGACATTCACATCTTCCCAGAACCAGGTCGTCAACGTGCCGGGGTTGGTGCTGAAGCGCGCCCAATAGTACAGGTTCTCCTCCGCTATGGCAGTGACCTGGCAAGCTCCAGCGGGGGCACCCGTAGGTGTCACGTCGCGCGTCGCCATCCGCAGACCGGACGAGGCTGCGTTTACGGTGAGCCAATAAACATTTTCGTCGGTGTATTCTTCATCCTGGCGGTTCCCGTGGAACTTCTCGCCGTAGAAGATGAGGGTGTCGCCGGGATCGAACGTGCCCGTCCCTCATTCGTGCAGCGCCACCTCTTGCCCGCGCCAGAACAGATGTACATCCGCCAGCGCCGCGCCGGTGACGGGGACGCCCGCCGCCGCGAGCGTGGCGTAGTCCAGCGTGTAGACGCCGTCGGTCATCACGCCGATGCGCCAGACGGGGTTGAGGAGGGGGAGGGGGGCGGCGGGAACAGGGAGTGTGGAGGCGGGGGAGTTGCGCCCGCACCGAGCATCGGGATCAGCAACAGCAGCCCGCCGAGCACGACGAGCAGGAGCAGACTATAGCGTTTCAGTATGTTTTCCACAATATTTGTCCTTTCGTGCAAGCTCTCAGCGATCAGCCCTCAGCCTCTTTGCTGACCGCTTTTGTCACAGTATAACCGGGGTCCCGCCGCGCGCGAATAAAAAATTCCCGCAGATGAAAGGCCTGCGGGAGGAAAGCGAAATCGTGAGAGCGAGTGTTACTTGCGCTTGCGGAGAACGACGAGGCCGGTAGCCGTCAGCAACCCCACGGCGAGTGCGGCGAAGGGTGAAGTTGCGGTCATGCCGGAGAAGGTGACGGCGGTGGGATTGGTTGTGGCGTTGAAGGTGACATTGTCAATACGCCAGGTGCCAGCGGTTGACTCAGCAGTATATCCGTAAATGCGGAAATAGACTGTGGATTGCCCTCTAATGGCTAGGTCAACAGCGGTTCCCGAGCCAAGATCAAAGCTGTGCGATCTCCAGTTTGTATCATCTGGAACATTAGTTACAGTGGCGGGAATCTGTGTAAAGTTTGTTCCGTCTGTGCTGTAACGCACCTCAAGATCACGAATTCCGGTGCCAGAACGCCTCTCGTCAAAATTGAGCGTGATATGTCCGTAGTTGGTCAAATCAACCATGAATTCATAATAGTCGTTGTCGTCTAATGCTCCTGTTGACCAGCCTACAAAGCTCCATGAGTAAGTACTGCCGTTGCCAGCAGGAAACTCGCCCGTGCTCGGTATTGTAAGACCGGTGCCTCTACTAGCAACCGCATTTCCTGTTAAATCCAGACTGGGTACCGGAGAACCAGAAGTCTGATCGTTCTCAAAGGTCCACTGCGTAAAGTCTACAGGTGCAGCTATAGCTGGTGTCGGCAGCAAACCTATCAAGACGATGAGTAACATTGCTCTTGTAAGGGACGCAAAATTCTTTCCAGTCATGTTTGATCTCCTTTGCTGTATAGCAGTTGATGAGAGTTCTGTTGTGCTAGAACAAAACTTCCCGATTTCCTACCACTCCCAATCCTCAAAATCCAACCCGCCCGGCACGCTCAGCGGGCTGCCCGCCTGGATTTCCAGGTCGCCTTCGTACACGATTTCCGGTGCTTCGTACATGGGTTCCTCCTTAAAGGTTATGGTTGCATACATCATCGAACATAGGGTCTCACGAGCTCTATTTCATCGTACGTTGGCGTTGCACCTCCTGACCTATCGGGGACAAAGATCAATGGAACCGTACACCTCCATCATAGCACAAATCGAAAATGAGGGCAAATCGCACCGGCGTGCGTCACGTGGGTGTATTTCAGGCGACTAAAGTCGCTACTACGACATCTTCCTATTTTCAGAAAATAGCGCATAGTAACGGCGTAGTAACGGCGTAGTAACGACAACGTAGTAACGACAACGTAGTAACGACAACGTAGTAACGACTTCAGTCGTTAATCGCACAGGCGACTAAAGTCGCTACTACGACATCTTCCTATTTTTCAGAAAATAGCGCGTAGTAACGACGTAGTAACGACTTCAGTCGTTAATCGCACAAGCGACTAAAGTCGCTACTACGACATCTTCCTATTTTCAGCGATGTGCTCGTCCTTCAAGACGCTGATGATAGGCACGAGGGAGGTCTCAGGCAGTCGCTTTTCCAGCTCCCGCGCAACGTGAAGGGAATTCCCCGTTCCGGAAAAGTAGTAGATTTGGGTACTCATCCTATCCTCCTTTTCTATGGTCCTTGCTCCTCGCTTGAGAAGTCTGGTGAACAGCGACGCACGCCAGGAGAAGTAGCAACGCACCGGGCCACGATTCCACCACAAACCGGACGGCAAGGATACGCAGCCGGGTGGGGGATGCACCTTCTCCGGCAATCGCCCAGGTGGAAAACTTAGCTACTTCAAGGCCGGTGACGGTGCAGGCAGTGACATCGCGCGCGCGGTCGGCCTCCGGGCAGGCTTCCCAGGCGGACCCGGTCCAGCGCGCCAGGTACGTGCTTGCCGCGTCACTGATGTCCGAGACGGCAAGCTCCTCCGATGTGTAGCTCAACGTCACGTCGGCGGTGAACGTCTCGGTCGCGGGTGTTGTGGCGAGGTAGAGCGCGCCGTTGTAGACCGTCACGCCATCGACGATGGTGCGGGTGTTGTTGAGATTAGCGCCCACGGCCTGTCCCAAACGCGCCATCGTTGACGGGCGTCCACGCCGAGCACGAGCCGGCAAACGTGTCAAGGGGTAGCACGTCACCGGCAGTGACAGCCCGGGTGCGGTACAGAGTTTCGCGTGCGCTGGGCCAATGTTATGCTAAAATAGAGCCGGCCCAGTGATAGGGAAAATATGAACACCGATTTTGACGAGCAGTGGGACGCACTGGCGGAAGAAGTTCTGAGTGAGATGGAGGAGTGCCGACTGCAACATCCGAAGGCGAAACTGCGCCAGATAGAAGCGGCATTGGATGAGCGCTGGGGGAAGCTGCGCGCCCGGATGTTAGAGGAAGCGGCTTTAGCCAGTGCCGCGGCGGATATCCAGGCCCTCCAAGCGGCGGAACGGCCCGTCTGTCCACAGGGCGAAGATACGGGGCAGCCAGGAGCGGGAACTGACGACGCAGTATAACCAGGTGGAATGAAAACTTTTCACCATGAAGGGCACGCCGGATACAAAGAATTTGAGTTTTTCTCTGTGAACTCCGGGTGCTCTGTGGCTACTTTCAGAGGAGGGGGCTGATGATCCGTAAATCTTTCCGCTGTAGTTTAACTATTCTTATAGTTTGCTGGTTGCTGCCGCTAGCGGGTGTGACTTCGGCTCAGGCAGGCAATTTCTGGTCGGCAAAAGAAGCCAGGCTGAATTCCTCAAGCCGACAAAAGGTTGTTGCTCCTGACGGCGAAGCGAAGGATGGGTTTGGTTATTCAGCCGTCATCTCAGATGATGGCAGCACGGCTCTAGTTGGGTCGTATTACACTGAATATGGCATGTCCTATCCCATTGGTCCTGGAGGCGTCTATGCCTATATCAAAAACGGGAGCCCCTGGGAGCTACAGCAGAAATTGCCGACGCCTGCGATGCCCGATTCAGATTTATTCGGTTACGTCTTGGCGCTTTCAGCGGATGGCAACACCGCGCTGATTGGCGCACCAGGTGGTACAGGGCCCGCCGAAACGCAGGTCCCCGGCGCAGCATTTATCTTCACCCGCAGTAGCAATACCTGGAATCAGCAGGCTCTCTTGACTGCTTCCGACCGGACAGTGGGTGATCATTTTGGTTTTTCGGTGGCCCTTGCTGATGATGGGAATACCGCCCTGATTGGGTCCTACGCGGATGATGTGGGGAGTAATACCAATCAGGGGTCGGTGTACGTCTTCACCCGCACCGGGGGCAACTGGAGTGAGCAAGCGCACCTGTTTTCCGCCGATGGCGCGGCGGAGGATTATTTCGGACGATCCGTTTCCCTTTCTGGCGACGGCAATACCGCTCTGATCGGCGCCAATATGAAGGTTATCGGGAGTAAGTCTTGCCAAGGGGCTGCTTATATTTTTGCACGCAGCGGCTCAACTTGGAGTCAGCAGGCGGAGATCATTTTAGCGAATGGTGCAGCACAGGATTGGTTTGGCACGGCTGCAGTCCTTTCTTCCGATGGCAATACTGCCTTAATCACTGCCAACAGTCGCAAAGTGGGGCAAACTGAGAAGCAGGGTGCCGGTTTTATTTTTGTGCGTTCCGGAGATACCTGGACCCAACAGGCTATGCTCAACACTCCTGAAGGTAACGATATATCGCTGTGGGGTGATGTGGCTACCCTTTCGCCAAATGGTAACCTGGCTTTGATCGAAGATGGCTATACTTTTAAGCGTCATGAGGACACCTGGACGGCTGGATGGCGCTTGTTGCCGATTGATAAAGCTACCGGCTTTGGCAGTTCTGTGGCGCTTTCCGGCGATGGCGAAATGGCCTTGATCGGGGCCGATTATGCGACCATCGGCGCGAATAAATCGCAAGGCGCAGCTTACTTCTTTGACTTTGTGTCATCAGGTTTGCCTTACTGCCTGTTCTTGCCGCTGGTGCTCCGTTAACTACAGCTTTTTTTATCTCTGAGACTGGACATTCGGCTAAATTCGTTTCCATTGCTAAGCACACTGAGGGTGCCGAGAAATAGCATAGGACTTACGCAAATTGCCGTTTGTAGTGACGGCTTCAGCCGTTCTTAGCTCCTAAGCGTCACTACAAATCCTCCGCCGCTTGATTCGAGCCAGGCTTGCGTAAGTCCTGAGTATAAAAAATCAGTGCAATCCGTGGCAAAAACTAAAGCCGTTTTTTCATCACCGCGCAAAGTCCCACAGGACCAGAATCTTCTTAGATGAGCGCAGATTCGCGTAATTCGCCGTTAAGCTTTTTTCCCCCACGCTTCGAGCAAATAGTTGTCCGGCAGTGTGCGCTGGAGCATATCCACGCCGCGCACCTCGGCCTCGAAGAGCGGAACACGCGCGTATCGGGGAAGCTAGCACGGATGTCTTCCATCTATACTGAACCCTGCCGGAAAAATTCGTGTATAATGATGCGGACTGCTTTGACATCCCATGACACCGGCGAAGGGTCCCTCTGAGTTTCAGGACGTGGATTCCATAGTTGGCTGAGGAGAATAAAACGATGCCCGGATTCGAACTTGTGTCGAGTTTCAAACCCACCGGCGATCAGCCGCAAGCGATTGAACAGTTGGTGGACGGTCTGGCGAAAGGCTATCGCCATCAGGTGCTCAAGGGCGCGACGGGCACGGGGAAGACGTACACGATGGCCCAGGTGATCGCGCGCACACAGCGGCCCACGTTGGTGCTGGCGCACAACAAAACGCTGGCCGCGCAACTTTACGCCGAATTCCGTGAGCTATTCCCCAACAACGCCGTCGAGTACTTCGTCTCGTACTACGATTACTACCAGCCCGAAGCCTACATCCCCCAGCACGATCTCTACATCGAGAAAGACGCCGACATTAACGACGAGATCGACCGGCTACGGCTGGCGGCAACGGCGGCCGTACTCACACGGCGCGATGTCATCGTCGTGGCGTCGGTATCGGCGATCTACGCGCTCGGCAATCCACAGGAGTGGGGGCGCGTCATCCTGCCGCTGGCCGTCGGGCAGGCGATCCGCCGCGAAACGGTGATGCGCCACCTGGTGAGCATCTACTACACCCGCAACGATCTCGAATTCAAACGTGGCACCTTCCGCGCGCGCGGCGACGTCCTCGAAATCCGCCCGGCCTATACCGAAACCGCGTATCGCATCTCCTTCTGGGGCGACGAGGTCGAACGCATCACCGAGGTCGATCCCCTCACCGGTGAGGTGTTAGATTCCCCGGCGGAGATCCAAATCTTCCCCGCGAAGCACTACGTCACCTCGGAAGAACGTGTGAAACAGGCGATGATCGATATCGAAACCGAGCTGGAGGCGCGCTTGGCCGAATTCAACGCGCAGAACAAACTCCTGGAGGCGCAGCGCCTTGAACAGCGCACGCGCTACGACCTGGAGATGATCCGCGAGATCGGCTACTGCTCCGGCATCGAGAACTACTCACGGCACATGGATCAGCGTGCGCCGGGCGAGCCGCCGTGGACGCTGCTCGATTACTTCCCCGCCGACTTCCTGCTCATCGTGGATGAATCGCACATGTCGATCCCCCAGGTGCGCGGGATGTTCTTCGGGGACCGCAACCGCAAGCAGACGTTGGTAGACTACGGCTTCCGCTTGCCGTCGGCGCTCGACAACCGCCCGTTGACCTTCGACGAATTCAACAAGCGGCTGAATCAGGTCATCTACACCACCGCCACCCCCGCCGACTATGAGCTGACGCTCGCCGGGCAAGTCGTTGAACAGGTCATCCGCCCCACTGGCATCCTCGACCCGGAGATCATCGTACTGCCCACGTCGGGCCAGGTAGACGACCTGATCGGGCGCATCCGCGCGCGGGTAGAACAGGGGCAGCGCGTCCTGGTGACGACGCTGACCAAGAAGATGGCCGAAGACCTCGCCGACTATCTGCGCGAACTCGACATCAAAGTGACCTATCTGCACAGCGAGGTACAGACCATCGAGCGTGTAGAAATCCTGCGTGACCTGCGCCTGGGGCAGTACGACGTCCTGGTGGGCATCAACTTATTGCGCGAGGGCCTCGACTTGCCGGAGGTAAGCCTGGTAGCGATCCTCGACGCGGACAAGGAAGGCTTTCTGCGCAGCGCCACGGCCCTCATCCAGACGATGGGCCGTGCCGCCCGCCACACCGCCGGCACCGTGATCATGTACGCCGACACCGTCACCGAAGCAATGCGCAACGCCATCGACGAGACGAACCGCCGCCGCGAGAAACAGAAAGCCTACAACGCAGAACACGGCATCGTCCCGCAGACGATCATCAAGGAGATTCACGACCTCACCGAACGGGTCCGCGCCGCGACGCAGAAAGAGGATGAGCGCGCGCTCAAGCCGGAGGAGCTGGAACCCGCCGCTCTGGAGAAGCTCATCCGTGAGCTGGAGAAAGAGATGAAGACCGCCGCCGAGAACTGGGAGTTCGAGAAGGCCGCCGCTCTGCGCGATCAAATCTTCGAGATGCGCGGTATTTTAGAGGACAAGTCGCCGTTGTGGAAGAGAGATAGGGAGAAATGAGAGGCGCTAATACCAAAACGCCTCAACATGCAGCCCTGTCTGCTCCGTAACCTCATGCGCGAGGCGCTTGAGCACATAGGGCAGCACGCGCTCCACGCCAGCGTCGGGAACAGGATAATCGGTGCTGTAGATTTGCACGGCGGCGGGATGGATCGCCTTCAACGCTGTCACCCACGCCGCGAACGCTTCTCCTTTGATATTGCTTACCTCGCCGTCCACCAGCACGCTCTGCACGATCAGATGGGGCGTCATCCTTAGCCCTTCGAGGATCGTATCGAGCGTCACCCCCGGCGCCGGGCGGTTAATCCGTGCCAGTGTTGCCGGATCGCCGGCATCCAGCTTGAGGATAGGGGCATCGAAGTGATCCAGCGCCGTCTGGATGGACGGCATGAGGGCGGTCGTGGCATTGGAGAAGAGCGCCAGCTTCACGTGGGGCGCCATTGCGTCCCGCAGACGGCGCGTCGCGGCAACAATCGCCGGGAAGTACGGATGCAGCGTCGGTTCGCCGTTGCCGGAGAAAGTAAGATAGTCCACGTGGGGGTAGCGCCGCAGGGCGATTTCTATGGCTTGCAGGACGGCATCGATGGAGGGGAAAGACACACCAACCGGGGTCAGGGCTTTCACCGTGGTCGCCCCGTAGTGGCAATAGACACAATCGAACGAGCAGACTTTGCGGTCGAATGGCAGCAGGTTCACGCCCAACGAGCGTCCGAGCCGCCGCGAAAACAGCGGTCCGTAAGTGAGAGTGGTTTCGAGGGGAAGTATTGTCATAGGGTATCAACCTACCGCCTATATGGCTGAAGAGTGAGGAGCGTTTTCATAACTTCGTAATCCTTCTGAGTTCCGTGGAACTTTGCAGGGTGATGAAAAAACGGCTTTAGTTTGCCACGGATGACGCGACTTTTCACCGATTTTTGTATCTATAGGACTTACGCAAATTTCCGTTTGTAGTGACGCCTTCAGGCGTCTCTTAGGAGCTAAGAACGGCTGAAGCCGTCACTACAAATCCTCCGCCGCTTGATTCGAGCCAGGCTTGCGTAAGTCCTATCTATTCAGGCTAGTGCTGCGCGACGCACATACCTGCTCAGCTTATGCTTGCCAGGGATCGTCAGATCCAGGCATAGCGCGCCAGAACCGCGGATCTAGCGATCCACTCCGAGCAGCGATCCACTCCGAGCAGCAATCCGCTCCAAGCCTGGCTAACGGGTGTGGAATTTCTGCCTCAATGTATTAGTAAACCCGGCGAAGCGACTTATTCCCTAGAGTAGGTTTGGCGCTGATTTTGGTATGCCAGGCACTTTTGGATGGCGACTTAGGCGTGTTTCCATAAGCCCACACTCCCTCTTTCTCGCCCCCCTTCTTCATCCTATCATTCTGCCAATCCTGCTCTCTTTCTTCCCCGCTTGTGGCCGAATAGTTACTTCTAGAACCCTCGCCTTTATTGTACCATGTTTTGCCTCATTACAATCTCGCCGAACTTACGAGCGATCTCGGCGTGCCACATCCTTAGTATAACACCGTTCAGGTCAATACCTTCGCCAATTTGGAGTGACCTGAATTTTACCTCCACCTCTAGTGTTAAATGCGTAATTCAGCCACTAGATGCAGTGTGAAAAATCGCCATTTAGAATTTTGGCGAAGGTATTGGCCTCACAGATTACTTTTCATCTTGACTTGAGGGGTGAACGAGTAAAATGGGAGGCACAGATTGGGAACCAATCCCCAATCACCCATTATAAACCATCAAAAAGCGAGGTATATGATGAGCGACGATACGATTTACATTCCTGTGGATGTGCTCCACGCCTTTATGATCGACACCTTCAAGGCGCAGGGCGTGACTGACGAGGATGCACACCTTTGCGCGGATATTCTGATCACCTCCGATTTGCGCGGAATTGAATCGCACGGGATAGGGCGGCTCAAGTATTACTACGACCGCATCCAGATGGGGGTACAGTTCCCCACGGCATCGATGGAGATCATCAAGGATGACGGCGCGACGGCGCTGATTGACGGCCACCACGGCATGGGCCACCCCACGGCTCACCGCGCGATGAGGCTGGCGATGCAGAAGGCCAAACAGTACGGCCTGGGCGCCGTGGCCGTGCGCAACACGACGCACTTCGGCATCGCGGGCTACTACTCGCTGATGGCAGCGCAGGAGGGGATGATGGGCCTGACGGTGACGAACGCGCGCCCGTCGATCACCCCGACGTTCGGTGCGGAACCGATGTTGGGAACGAACCCCATCGCTTTCGCCGCTCCCTCCGACATGGAATATCCCTTCTGTTTCGACGGTGCCACGTCCATCTGCCAGCGCGGCAAAATCGAGGTGGCGGACCGCGCCGGGAAACCCATCCCGGCAGGCTGGGTGATCAGCTCAGAGGGTGAGTTGATGACAGACCCGGCGAAAATTCTGGTTGACCTGGGAAAAGACAAAGCCGCGCTGCTGCCGCTTGGCGGCGCCGGCGAACTGTTCGCGGGCTACAAGGGCTACGGTCTGGCGACGATGGTGGAAATCCTGTGCGCCTCGCTCTCCAACGGCGCCTTCCTGAAGGACTTACTCGGTTTCGCGCCGGATGGCTCGCGCCGCCCGTTCATGGTCGGCCACTTCTTCCTCGCCATTGACATCGAGCACTTCATCCCCCTCGACGTTTCGCGTCGGGTGACGGGCAACATTATGCGTGGATTGCAGGCCGCGCACAAAGCGCCAGGCTACGACCGCATCTATGTAGCCGGAGAGAAGGAGTTCGAGAAGGAAAAACTCGTCCGCAAGCAAGGCGTTCCCGTCAACGCGAACCTGCGCAAGGATTTGCAAACGATGCGGGATGCGTTGGGCATCAAGGGGTACGAGGCCTATTTCTGATAGAGAACCAGGAGTACGGAGTAGGGAGAAACATACTCCGTACTTCGTACTCCATACTCCGTGGGGAGCGTAGCTATGGCAAATGGCGAAAATTCGGTTTTTCTGGCCGTCGATCTCGGTGCGGAGAGTGGCCGGGTGGTGGCGGGAATGTTTGACGGTGAACGCATCGCTTTGGAGGAAGTCCATCGCTTCTCCAACGGGCCGGTCAACGTGAGGGGACATCTCCATTGGGACGTGCTGCGGCTGTGGAGCGACATCAAAATCGGGCTGGCGCAGGCGGCGCACCTGTACGGCAATCGCGTGGCCGGCGTTGGGCTGGATACGTGGGGCGTGGACTTCGCGCTGCTGGATGCAAACGACGAGTTGTTGGGCAATCCGTATCACTACCGCGACGCGCGCACCGAAGGAATGATGGAGCGCGCTTTCGAGAAGGTCACGCGCGAGGCGATTTTCGCGGCGACAGGCATCCAGTTCATGCCGTTGAACACCCTCATCCAGCTCGTGGCGATGGTCGAAGCGCGGTCGCCGGCACTGGATGTCGCCCAGACCTTGCTGATGATGCCGGATTTGCTCAACTTCTGGCTCACCGGCGTCAAGACGAATGAGTTCAGCGACGCGACAACCAGCCAGTGTTACAATCCACGGGCGGGAACGTGGGCTTACGAACTGTTGGAACAGTTGGACATCCCTACCCGTATATTCCGCAGTGGCATCGAAGATCGGATTGTGCCGCCGGGGACGGTGCTGGGTCCACTACTGCCCTCCGTCAGCGAGGAAACCGGCCTGGATGCCGTGCCCGTCATTGCGCCGGCGACGCACGACACCGGTTCGGCGGTCGCCGCCGTGCCGATGGACCCCGACAACGCGCTCTACCTCAGTTCCGGCACATGGTCGCTGATGGGCGTGGAGTCCACAGCCCCCATCATCAACGCCGACATGCTGACGTACAACCTCACCAACGAGGGCGGCGTGAACGGCACGTTTCGCCTGCTCAAAAACATTATGGGGCTGTGGTTAGTGCAAGAATGTCGCCGTGAGTGGCAGCGCGCGGGCGAGGATTATGACTACGACGAGATGGTCAAGATGGCTGCCGCCGCCCCCGCGTTCGGGCCGTTGATCTATCCGGGCGCTGACCGCTTTCTCGCGCCGGGCGATATGACGCCGCGCATCCAGGCGTTTTGCCGTGAAACCGGGCAGGCTGTTCCCCAGACGCATGGGGCGGTGCTGCGCTGCGTGCTCGAAAGCCTGGCCCTGGAATATCGTTGGGTGGCGGAGAAACTGGACGCGCTCACCGGCAAGCGATTGGGGACAATCCACATTATCGGCGGCGGCTCGAAGAACGAGTTGCTTGATCAATTGACAGCGGATGCCACCGGACGCACCGTTGTGGCGGGTCCTGTCGAAGCGACGGCGCTCGGCAACGTGCTGGTACAAGCGGTCGCGCTGGGGCACATCGACTCCATCGCTCAGGGGCGCGAAGTCGTCGCCCGTTCGTTCGCGTTGAAGACGTTTATGCCGCACGATCCGGCGGCATGGGATGAAGCCTATCGGCGGTATTTGAAGCTGCGTGGCTAATGCAAACCTGACCGGTCTGCCAGGGTGCCTTTCTATTGCTTTTCCATAAGCAATACCTTCGCCAATTTGGAGTAAGCTGAATGCGGCCACTGCACATAGTGATAAATACCTTATTCGACCACTAAATATGGCGGTCGGGATCACCATTTAGAATTTTGGCGAAGGTATTGCATAAGGAAAAGCACCCCGTGGCATCTCCCCGGCATGGCCTTGAATAAATCGTCTCCCCTTGAGTAGGCTCCCGCACGATACATCCTTGCGCCTTGACAAAATCCCACAACTGCGCACAATGCCACAGAAAAATGCCACACGCTACGCTGAGGCTTGATATGGATGATACGGTTGTAAAACACGCCTGTTGGCGCTTGATGGCGCTGTTCGTTTTGTCGCTGCTGCTTGCCGGCTGCGGGCTGGCTACAGTGGACCCCATGCCCACTTCCACGCCGACACGTACCCCGCATCCGCTCACCCCGACGTTGACGCCGACTCCCGTCCCACCCACGCCCACCCCTACCCCGGCCTTTCCAGTGACGGCAGGCTGTGCGGCCGGCGTCCCCGCTACGGCATGCGCCCGGTTCCGCGAGAAGGTGAGCGCCGCCGCGACGTACTTCACCTGGAGCGACGACACGGCGCACGCCGATACGCTCCTGGGCGGCACGGACGTACCGCATGCGACGCCGCTCGGCACGTGGACCTACGCGGTCGCTGCGCCCTTCTTCACCGTCGATGATGATATCACCACCGCCGACCTGCGCGCAACGTGGAGCGGAACGCCGGCCGGTCCCTTTGCCCTCCACGCCTTGCTGGTGACGACCGATACCCGCGACGCGCTCGTGACCCTGTGGGGCGCGCCGGCCGAAGATGCACTTCAGCTCGTCGCCGCGTCGGATCTGCTGACCACGGCGGAGCAGATGGACGCCTGGGCCATCGTTCCGTTCGACGAACTCGCACCGCGTTGGAAGGCGTTGCGGGTGGACGGTCTCTCGTTGCTGGATAAAAACCTGGAGGCGGCGGCCTATCCGTTGGCGGTGACACTCTACTGGGGCAGTGCGAGCCGCTCCGAAACGCTGGCTTTGCTGCCGCGCGCGCCTGAAACGTTCGCCAATCGCTACGAGGAGCACATGACTGTCGTGCTGATGACGGGTGTCACGGCCATGGCGCGGGGAACGGCGCAGTTGATGGACCGCAAGGGCGTCACCTATCCGGCACAGGATGTTTTGCCCTGGTTTACCGGTGCGGATATCGTTCACATCAGCAATGAGGTATCCTTCAATCCGGACTGTGTGACCGAGGGCAGTGGCTCGATGTCGTTCTGCTCCCACGACAGCTACATTGGCTTGCTGGAAGCCGTCCATACCAGCGTCATTGAACTGACCGGCAACCATTTGGTGGACAAAGGCATCGCGCCCTTGCAACACACACTCGAAATGTACCGCGAACGTGGCTGGCAGTGGTTCGGCGGCGGTGAAAACTACACCGCTGCGCGCCAACCGGCTAAGTTCGAGAAAGGCCCCAACAAGATTGCCTTCATGGGCTGCAACAGCGTGGATAACCCTTACGACTGGGCCACCGACACCCTGCCCGGCGTGTTCTCCTGCCGCCAGACCGACCGCAAAGCACTTGATCCCGCGGATTTAGCGTATCTCGCCACGACCATCGCCGAGCTGCGCAACCAGGGGTACAATGTCATTTTTACCGTGCAAGAATACGAAACGGAAAGTTACACGCCCTTCAGCGGGCAGATCGACGATTTTCGCACCTTTGCCGCTCTGGGTCCGGTCTATGTTCAGGGAAGTCAAGCTCACCAACCGCAGACGATGGAATTCTACGGCGACACGTTTATTCATTACGGGTTGGGCAATTTGTTCTTCGATCAAATGTGGACGGAGGCACAGCAGGGATTTGTGAACCGTTTGGTCTTCTACGACAATCGTCTGCTGAGTATCGAACTGCTGCCCACGTGGCTTGAGGAATACGGGCGTCCGCGCCCGATGACGGTCGGCGATCCCGTGCCGGCCGCCGACCGCCGCCAGTTCCTCCAGATGATCTTTGATCTGCGCCCACAATGAATGTATTTCTACCGCCAAATCGTTTTTATTTTCTAACTTTCAACCTGCAACCTGCCAACTTGCAACTATTTTTAAGGAGTCCCTGTGTAGGATTCCACACGAACGAGGACCAAAATTCGGGCCACAAAGCGCACTGCGTTTTTTCTCTGTGATCTCTGTGTACTCGGTGGCTATTTTGAGAGGAGGATGTGATGACGTTACCGACTATAGCGGTGATTGGTGCGGGGATCATGGGAGAAGCGTTGATGAAGGGGCTGTTGCGCCAGTCTTTGATCGAGCCACAGCACATCATCGGCGCCGATCCATGGCATGAGCGGCTGGAAAGCCTGGAAGCGCAGTATCATATCCGCACCTCGGCGGACAATGCCACGGCGGTCCAGGAGGCCGAGATCGTTTTCCTGTCCGTCAAACCGCAGGTGATCGAGGGAGTGCTCGATGAGATTCGCGGGGCCATGCGCCCTGAAGCGTTGGTCTTCTCCATCGCCGCCGGCGTGCGTATCGACACCCTCCGCCAGGGGCTGGGGATCGAGAGCATCATCCGCGCGATGCCCAATACGCCGGCGCAGATTGGACAGGGGATCACCGTATGGACGGCAACCGCTGCCGTGACCGGGGCCCAGAGGGAGCACGCTTTAACGATTCTCAGGGCACTTGGAGAAGAAGTTTACGTCGGCGACGAACACTACTTGGATATGGCGACGGCGCTCTCCGGTACCGGCCCAGCTTACGTCTATCTATTTATGGAAGCCCTGGTCGACGCGGGCGTCCACCTGGGATTTTCGCGGCATATTGCACAAAAACTCGTCTTTCAAACGGTGATCGGTTCGGCGAACTTTGCCCGGCAATCGGATATGCATCTGGCGGCGCTGCGCAACCAGGTCACTTCCCCCGGCGGGACGACGGCTGAGGCGCTCTATCACCTGGACAAAGGTGGATTTCGCACCGTACTTTCGCGCGCGATATGGGCTGCTTACGTCCGTTCGGTGGAACTGGGCCGCGACAAAATGTAGCTTTGGGTATCTATTCAGACTGGTAAACCTGGTGCAGCCACTTATTCCCTAGAGGTATCTATTCCAGGTTGGGCGTGGATTTCGGTATGCCTGGTGCTTGTGGATGACGAGATATGCGTGTTTCTATAAGCCCATCCCCCCTGCCCCCCTTCCCCAGGGAAGGGGGATTTTGGGTGGGGGTGTGGCGGGCGGCGAAGCCGCCCGCCACACCCCCCTTTTGCCCCCTTCTTCCCCGCTTGCGGGGGAGAAGGGGGTTGGGGGATGAGAGGGTCAGCGCCTATAGCCGAAGTGTCAACCCAGGATGCACCATCCCCAAAGTCCCATTCCGATCTGGCAAGGGTAGCTGAATAGTGACACTTGGGGTAAGGCAGCACAAAAGCAGCGGGGACAATGCCCCGCTGCTGTGATAAAGCCGCCCTCAAGGGGTTACTACTTATTGCGCCCGGGTCTGCAAAGCGTTGATCTGTTGCATCAGCCGGGACTTGAGACGCGCCGCCTTATTGGGATGGATCACATTTTTCTTGGCAGCCTTGTCCAGTTGACTGGCAGCCTTAGGCATGAGCGCTTGCGCTTCGGCGACGTTGCCGCTGGCAATCGCTTCGCGCACCATTTGCACCGCCCCGCGCATTTGCCCTTTGACGTGTCGGTTACGCAACCACTTGCGATATGAACTACGGACCTGCTTTTGGGCTGAGTGAGTATTTGCCACGCTTGTTCCTCCAAAACTCCTCACGAACTGAATCTTCCGTTACCGAACGAAAGTATACCTTATATTCGTTTTTTGTCCAGTTGGAGTCAAATTCCCCTAAAACTGCCTGGCAGCCTGGCGGAGAACTCCAGGAGGAGTCCCCAATTTGTGGGGCAGTTTTGAGTTGCTAGACATTCCATGATCCCCTGGCCGGCTGTTGAAATTTCGATGACTCCGACTATACTTAGCATATCAGGTGAACTGAGGACCTTAGTCTGTTGGCTCTTGGGGGCCTGGCGTGGCGCTTGCAGACGGCTTTTAGTTTTGGCCACAAATTTCGCTTGTCCCTCTCTCGGCCGGCGGAGGACTTCATTATGGTAAAAATTCTCCATGTGGAGGATAATGCAATCCAGCGCGAGTTGATGCAGCGGCTCCTTGAGATTGAAATCCAGGGGTGTGAAATGCAATTTGCCGACAATGGCATGGAGGGTGTCGAGCACGCTCAAAGCTGGCAGCCGGACATTATCCTAATGGATTTGCGTATGCCGCAGATGGATGGTTTTGAAACCATACAATCGCTCAAAACCACGCCGGCAACCGCGCATATCCCTATCATCGCTATTTCCGCCTGGGCAAACTTGAAAAACGAAGAACGCGCTCTGGCTCTGGGAGCAAGCCGCTGTATCGTGAAACCCTACGACTTCGACGATCTTTTGTCCGCCATCCGAGCCTGTCTTAGCGAGAGCCAACGTCCATGAAACATATTTGCCTGTTTTACGTAACCTTCCTATAATGGGAAACAGATTAAGGAGAGAGAAATGATAGATGGACTTTTAAATCTCGCTTCGGCGTTTGGGTTGTCTACCTCGGCGGGATTGAATGCCTATATTCCCATGCTGGTTTTAGCACTTTTGGCGCGTTTCACATCGCTGGTGGAACTGGGAGAGCCGTGGTCGGCTTTGACGAGCGGGTGGATTATCGGGCTGTTGGTGATTCTGCTCCTCGTGGAGATTTTGGCCGACAAAATCCCCGCCGTTGATACCGCGAATGATGTCATCCAAACGATTGTTCGCCCTGCGGCCGGCGCGATTGTATTCGCCGCCACGACCCAAAATACCATTCACCTGCACCCCGTTTTGGCTTTTGCCTGCGGCGTTGTTCTGGCAGGCGGAGTCCACATGGTGAAGGCCGGTGGGCGGCCGGTGGTCACCGCCACAACCGGCGGGGTGGGCAATCCGATCGTCAGTACGCTTGAAGATATCACAGCGACAGTGACATCGCTGGCTGCCGTCATCTTCCCCTATTTGATGCTGGCATGGTTGTTCCTGCTGGTACTTTTGTTCTATCTGTTCGTGCGCCGGCGGCGTCAGCGGGCAGAGGCGCGCGCTACAGCTAGCCGGGCTGTGGCACGTCCTATGCAACGCTAAAAATAGCGTCATTGGCAAAATTCTCTATCGGATTGACCATTAGACTCATGACTATCAGACTATTTTAACCAGGAGGATAATATGACCCAGGATCCTTTTTCTGAACCTGATACCCAGACAAACTATCAGACTCCATCGGCACCTAAGAAAAAGAACAAAACACTGATTATTATTATCGTGATAGCGGTGGTTTTGCTCTTGTGCTGTCTTGGGGGTGCGGCCGTCTACCTGCTCTGGACTTATGGCGACCAGATTCTCCAGGAGCTGGGGTTTAGTTCGTTGTTGACATTGATCCATTGAAAGGAGAAAAACCTGTGACTGACGATTTTGTCGTACCCGATCCCGAAGCTCTGAAACCCGAATCTGACATGGAATTGCCGTCGCCTTTTGACGCCGTTCCGCCGCCTTTGCCGCCTGAGGTCATTGAATCTGCTGACCTTGAATCTGGCACACCACCCCCCCTGCCCGCCGAAGTCCTTGCCGCCGGCTATCCCGATGGGGAGCCTGCCGCGCCACGGGCAGCAGAGTTCATAGAAACGCCGCCCTCTGGTGCGGAACCACCGGCCACGCCGCCGTCTTTTGTGACGGCTCCGCCCCCATCATCCTACCAGTTCGGACCCTCAGCCGACACACCCGCCGCAGCTCAGGCTGTGCCCAAGAAGAACAACCAGACGTTGATCATTATTTTGATCGTGATTGCGATCCTGCTGTTGCTATGTTGCTGCTGCGCCTTGCCGGTTGGCCTGGTCATTGTCAACTGGGACAGCATCAGCTACGAAATGGAGGGCTATTTGCTGTCGTTGCTTTAGAAAAATTTGGGCTCCATCATTGAACCGCTACATCATTTTGCTCCCCAGGCTAAATCCCAGGCCTGGGGAGTTTGCTGTATAATAAGAGCGTGAAACATGCAGAAAAAATCCAACAGAAGCTCGCCACATTGCCTACCGCTCCCGGCGTGTACCTCATGCACAACAGCCGGGATCAGGTCATCTATGTAGGCAAAGCGATCAACCTTGCCAACCGCGTGCGCTCATATTTCCACGCTTCGGCCCAGGAGAACGCCAAGACGCGCCGTCTTGTGGCGGAAATCGCCGACATCGAGTGGATCATCACCGCATCGGAAGTCGAAGCGCTGATCCTGGAAGCCAATCTCATCAAGAAATACCGACCGCACTTCAACGTTCGTCTCAAGGATGATAAGCGCTACCCGTATCTCAAAGTCACGAACGACGAATTTCCTAAAGTCCTCATCACCCGCCGGATGCGCCGCGACGATGGACACTATTTTGGCCCGTATACCTCCACCGGCGCACTGCGCGAGACGCTGGACCTGCTGCGCCGCCTGTTTCCCTATCGCACGTGCGACCGCGACATCACCGGCGCGGACCGGCGTGCCTGCCTCTATCACGACTTGAAGCTCTGCAGCGGACCTTGCATCGGCGCCGTGGACCACGAGCAGTACATGGTCACCATCAACCAACTGCTCCAGTTTATGGGCGGCGAGACCGAAGCGGTCATGGAGGACTTGAAGCAGCAAGTTCAGACAGCAGCCGCAGCGCTACAATTCGAGCGGGCGGTGCAGTTACGCGACCGTTATCAGGCATTGCAGCAGGTGATGGAACGCCAGCGCATCATCACGACCGCCGCGACCAACCAGGACGTCATTGCCCTGGCGCGTGACAACGGCAATGTCTGCGTCGAAGTGTTCTTCGTGCGCAACGGCAAGCTGCTGGGCCGCGAGTTCTTTATGATGGAAGGCGGCAACGATGAGGAGGAGCAAGCGATTGTAGCAGCTTTTCTCCAGCAGTTTTACACCGAGGCGGCGATGGTGCCGCCGGAGATTTTGTTGCCGTCTCAAGTGACCGAGGCCGCCGTGCTGGAGTCGTGGCTACGTACCAAACGCGGCGATGTCGTTTATCTCAACGTCCCCCACGAAGGCGCCGAACGCGACTTGCTCGATCTGGCAACGAAGAACGCAACGGAAACCTTGCGCACGATGAAGGCGCAATGGGAAATGGACACCCACCGCAGTGAGCAGGCGTTGACCGATTTGCAAACGACGCTCGACCTGCCTGGGCCGCCGGTGCGCATGGAGTGTTACGATATTTCCACTACCCAGGGCGTCGAGGTCGTCGGCAGCATGGTCGTGTTCGAGCACGGTGTCGCCAAGAAGAGCGACTACCGCCGCTTCAAAGTCAAGACGGTCGAAGGACAGGATGACTTCGCCAGCATGCGCGAGGTGCTCACACGGCGTTTTGATCGCTGGCGGCGCATGGAAAACGGCGAACTCAAAGGAATGCGCGGCAGTCAGGCATGGGCCAAACTTCCCGATCTGTTGATCGTCGACGGCGGGAAAGGCCAATTGGGAGTAGCGGTGGAAGTACTGCAAGCCTTCGATTTGCAGGAGAAAGTCCCGGTAGTGGGCCTGGCCAAGCGCGAGGAGGAAATCTTCAAGCCGGGACGCAACACGTCGATCCGCTTTGATCCGGCGGCGCCGGCCATTCTGCTGCTGCGCCGCATCCGCGACGAGGCGCACCGCTTCGCCATCACCTATCACCGGCAGAGACGCACCCAACGCGGCCTGGCCTCGCAAATCGACGTCATCCCCGGCATCGGCCCGGTGAAGCGACGCGCGCTGCTCAAGCATTTCGGCTCACTGGACGCGATTCAGAAGGCCGGCGTTGCCGAGCTGATGGTGGTGCCGGGCATTTCCCAGGGATTGGCAACGCAAATCCGCGAACATTTCGCCCGCCTGGAGCAGGAACAGGAAAACGAAGAGTGATACTATCTCAATCGCTGTCGCCGGTCTCCGCGACTGCGTCCTGAAACCTGGGGCGTTGAGGTTTGACTTTTCTACCAGGGCTGGATATATTTGTATGTGGTAACTATTCAGCCGTCCTTGCCAGGTGGCGAATGAGACTTTGGGGAGGGTGCATAATGGGTTGATACTTCGGCCATCGGCAATGACCCTCTCATCCCCCTGACCCCCTTCTCCCCCGCAAGCGGGGAAGAAAGGGGCGAACAAGCAGGGGGGATGAGCCTATGGAAACATGCCTATCGCGTCATCCCAAAAGCACCTGGCACACCAAAATCCACGCCAACCCTGATATAGAGAATCAGTTGTTGCGCCAGGTTGACTGGCCTGAACAGATACAAACTATAAATATGGCCGTCGATGAGACGACACTCACATACTTGCAGACAAACAGAATCGCTGCGCAAGAGCGCCTTTTGGCGTGGTTTGCCCAATACGCCCGCGACCTGCCCTGGCGACACGACCGCACACCGTACCGGGTGTGGGTGGCCGAGGTGATGCTCCAGCAAACGCAGGCCACGAAGGTTCGGGACTACTATACACGCTTCATCACACATTTTCCTACCATCGCGGCGTTAGCCGAAGCCTCCCTCGACGACGTACTCAAGCAGTGGGAAGGACTGGGCTATTACAGCCGGGCGCGGGCGTTGCACCGCGCCGCGCAGGAAGTTGTGGCCCGACATCACGGTGAACTCCCCGCCGACGTTGAAACCTTACGCCGCTTGCCCGGCGTTGGTGCGTACACGGCGGGGGCGATTGCCAGCATCGCCTTTGGCATCCCGACGCCGGCGGTGGATGGGAACGTGCGGCGCGTGTTCGCACGGCTGTTGGCGTGGCCCATACCCGATACCGCCGCTCTCGAAGCTGCCGTGAGTACCTGGTTGCCCGCCGACGCGCCCGGCGCGTTCACCGAGGCGTTGATGGAATTAGGGGCGACGCTCTGCCGCCCTCAATCGCCGCAGTGTCCGCTGTGTCCCTGGCGCGATCTCTGCCAGGCGCAGGCGTTGGGACAAGCGAAGGCTTTCCCCGCGCCACGGCCCCGCAAGCCTATTCCGCACTACGACGTTGTGGCTGCCGTCACCGTACGCGACGATGGGCGCGTGCTCGTGGCACGCCGTCGCCAGGACGACATGCTCGGTGGATTATGGGAATTCCCCGGCGGCAAGCGCGAGGACGGCGAGACACTGCCCGCAGCACTGTGCCGTGAAATGCAGGAAGAGATGGGCATCGAGGTGGCGGTCGGTGAACAGCTTGCCGTCGTGCAGCACGCCTATACACACTTTCGCCTCACGCTGTATGCGTTTGCTTGCCGCCTCGTGGCGGGGGAGCCGATATGTATCGAGTGTGACGACTTCCGCTGGGCGACGCCTGAAGAGATCGCCACACTGCCCATGGCCGTCACCGACCGTAAAATTGCAAATCAATGTGTAGTCGCAGTGTAGTAGCGACTTCAGTCGCTTCTGTAGTAGCGGTGTCGCTTCTGTAGTAGTTGCTTCTACGGCAACGCCTAAAGTCGTCACTACGCGCTTACGAGGTCTGGAAAATCAGGATGCGGGGCGGCGGGACCTTCGCGCAGCACGCGCAGCATCTCGGCGTGGATCAGACCGTTGCTGACGAGGACTTCGCGCCCGGAGAAAAGATACGCCGTCCCCCCGGTGTAATCGGAACAGCGCCCGCCGGCTTCCTGCACGAGCAGCACCCCGCCGGCCAGATCCCACGGACTGAGCGCCGACTCCCAATAGCCGTCGAAGCGCCCGCCGGCGACGTAAGCCATATCCAGCGCCGCCGAACCGGCACGACGCACGCCCTGGGAACGCCGCAAAAAATAGTCCAGCATCCGCGTGTTGTTGTCGGCGGCGACGCGGCGATTGTAGCCAAAGCCGGTCGCCAGGAAGGCATCCGCCAACCGCGCCACCGACGTTACGTGAATGGGATGGCCGTTGAGCGTCGCACCCGCACCGCGCCGGGCGGCGAATAGCTCATCCCGCAGCGGATCGTAGACGACGCCGATTTGAGGTTCGCCCCCTACCATCATCCCCAACGAAACGCAAAAGTGGGGGAAGCCATGCGCAAAGTTATTCGTGCCATCCAGTGGATCGACGAGCCAGAGCGGACCGGGAACATTCCATGGACTGCCGCCGGTTTCTTCCCCCAGAATGGCGTGATCGGGAAAGGCAGTGCGCAGCCGGGCGAGGATCAGCGCCTCGGCGGCAGTGTCGGTGTCAGTGACGGGGTTCACAGCCCCCTTGAAGTTAAGGCGCTGGACTTTGCCGAAGCCCTGGCGCACGATGGCACCAGCTTCGCGGGCGATGGCGATGGCCGTTATAAAGGTATCGGGCGTCATGGATTTCCCATCAGGGCGCGCCACCAGCGCTGCCAGAAAGGCAACGGCGTGGGCGTCGGCGTAGAAGTGGGGACGGCGGTCGGGCGCGGCGTAGGTGTGGTCGTCAAGGCGACCGGCACAACCAGCGTTTCATCGGGTTGCGTCATCCCGGCATGGACACGCGACCACTCCTCGACGTAAGTATCGCTCTGTACATAGTCGAGTCGGGCCTGCAAAGTGGCCTGCTCTTCCCCGGCAGCCGTCAACATCGGCTGCAACGTGGCGACTTCCGCCTTGAGGGTCCGGTTCGTCTCCCAGGCGCGGGAGAAGGCCGAGGCCAGCAGGATGACCAGCGCCGCCAATCCGCACCAGATGATCCACGTTAGGCGCTTGATCGTCGTATTTTGCTCGTCTTTTTTCGTCATCATACCCCCACAATAGCTAAACACCTTAGGACTTACGCAAATTTCCGTTTGTCATCCGTGACAAAAGCCAAAGCCGTTTTTCCATCACCACGCCAAGTCCCAAAGAACCCAGAATTTCTTAACTGACATTGATTTTATCACAGAATCGTTTTGTCGGGTTGACGATCCCCGTGCAATGTGCCGAAATAAAGTCTAAATCGTTCACTTCAGTAGGGCGAATTGGCAATTCGCCCTACCCCCTGAGGCCAGAGGGGATGGGCGTATAGAAACACGGTAACTATTCAGCCACCTTTGCCAGGTGGCGAACGGGACTTTGGGGAGGGCACATAATAGGTTACCCCTTCGGCAGGTGCTGACCCTCTCATCCCCCAACCCCCTTCTCCCCCGCCAGCGGGGAAGAAGGGGGCAAAAGGGGGGTGTGGCGACACCCCCACCCAAAATCCCCCTTCCTGGAGGGAAGGGGGGCAGGGGGGATGGGCTGATAGAAACACGCATATCTTGTCATACAGAAGCACCTGGCCTACCAAAGTCTACGCCAAACCTGGCATAGGGAATAAGTGGCTTCGTCAGGTTTACGAGCCTGAATAGATACGAAACACGGTAACTATTCAGCAGAGACGCCTGAAGGCGTTACTACACCCCCCCGCTTGGTTCGAGCCAGGCTGGCGTCAGTCCTATAAATACGCAAATTTGTTGTTCAACGCGGCTATATGTCGCTCTTTGTCATATTCCACCGCTAGACTGAGCCTGAATAGAAAATTTGTTCCATTGGTCTTTTATGGTATAATCGCCGATTGCTCGATACTGGATGTTGGATGTCTGATTCACCCATTTCTCATTTCTACTCTCTACTTTCTAATTTCGCTTCGAGGGGGATATGGAACCTGGCTTTATCATTATCCGCGGTGCGCAGCAGCACAATCTTAAACACATCGATGTGACGATTCCACGTAACAAGCTGGTGGTGCTTACCGGAGTAAGCGGCAGCGGCAAGTCGTCACTGGCCTTCGATACGATCTACGCGGAAGGACAGCGTCGTTATGTCGAAAGTCTGTCATCGTTTGCGCGGCAGTTCCTGGGGCAGATGGAGAAGCCGAAAGTGGATTACATCGGCGGCCTCAGCCCCGCCATCGCCATCCAGCAAAAGGCGGTGAGCAAGAATCCCCGTTCGACGGTAGGAACTGTCACCGAAGTGATGGACTACCTGCGTGTGCTCTTCGCCCGTGTGGGGGAGCCGCACTGCCCACAGTGTGGACGTAAGGTGGCTTCGCAGAACGCCCAGCAGATCACCGACCAGCTCGCGGCACTACCCGCCGGCACGCGCTTTCAACTGCTCGCCCCCGTCGTCCGACAGCGCAAGGGTACGCACGCCGAAGTGCTGGCGCAGGCCCGACAGGAAGGCTACGAGCGCGCGCGCATCGACGGTGTGCCCACGGAACTGAACCGCGAGATCAAGCTGGCAAAGACGAAAAACCACACCATCGAACTAATTGTGGACCGGTTGGCCGTCCCGGTCCATCCAAACGGCTCCGGCGACGATCCGTGGCGTGACTTCACCACACGGTTGATGGATTCGGTGGAGACGGCACTGCGCGCGGGTGAGGGGACGGTCGTAGTTGATATTGTGGACGGCGAGGAACTGCTGCTCAGCGAACAGTACGCCTGCCCGCATTGCGGCATCAGCTTCCCGGAACTCAGCCCGCAACTGTTCAGCTTCAACTCGCCGCTCGGCATGTGCCCGGAGTGCAACGGCCTGGGCACCAAGCTGGAAGTCGATCCGCAGTTGATTATTCACGACCCGACACTCTCGATTCTGGATGGGGCGCTGCGGTGGTACGGCAACGTCCGCAAAAAGAACAGCCAATGGCAGATCCACCAGTTGCAAGCCATCGCCCGCCACTACGGTGTGGATTTGGAAACGCCGTGGCAGGATTTGCCGGAGAAGTTCCGGGATGCTCTCATTTACGGTTCCGGCGACGAGAAAATCCATTTCGAGTTTCGCGTTGGGGACGCAGACAGCTCGTGGTCGAACGAGAGCAACCGGCCCACCCAGGGCATCATCTTTCACATCAATCGCCTGTTCCACCAAACCAAGTCTGACTACACCCGCCGCTGGTACAACAGCTTTATGAGCGAGCAGCCGTGCCCGCTCTGCGGCGGCGCGCGTCTACGGGCAGAGGCGCGTGGGGTGCTCGTGGGCGGCAAGTCGATCATAGACGTGAGTGCACTGCCCATCGATGAAGCCCACGCCTGGGTGCAATCGCTCTACGAGCAGTTCGACGATGAGCAATGGGCAATCGGCGGTGAAGTGCTCAAGGAGATCCGCGACCGCTTACAGTTCATGCTCAATGTGGGTCTACACTATCTGACGTTGGACCGACCGGCGCCGTCACTCTCCGGCGGCGAATCACAGCGCATCCGGCTGGCGAGTCAGATCGGCTGTGGGTTAGTGGGCGTACTCTACATCCTCGACGAACCGTCGATCGGCCTGCACGCCCGCGATAACCGCGCACTGCTCGATACGTTGCTGCAACTGCGCGATATGGGCAACACGGTGCTGGTAGTGGAGCACGATCACGAGACGATGACCGACGCCGACTGGATCGTCGATCTGGGGCCGGGTGCGGGGGTGCTTGGCGGGCATGTGGTGGCGGACGGGACACCGGCGGAAATCGCCACGAATCCGCACTCGCTCACCGGGCGCTATCTGAGCGGGGAACTGGCAGTGGTCTCGCCCAACGGCGGACGACGGACCCCGCAGAACGGCAGCCTGACATTGCGCGGCGCGACGTTGCACAATCTCAAACACGTGGAGGCGCGTTTCCCGCTGGGCGTCTTTACCTGCGTCACCGGTGTCAGCGGCAGCGGCAAGAGCAGTCTGGTCGCCGAGACGCTCTATCCCGCGCTGGCTCGTGATCTCAACCACGCCGAGACGCGCCCCGGCCCCTACGACAGCCTTGAAGGACTGGAACATCTGGACAAAGTCATCGACATCACGCAGGAACCCATCGGGCGTACCCCGCGCTCGAATCCAGCGACCTACGTGGGCGTGTTCGATGAAATCCGACATGTGTTTGCATCCACACCGGAGGCGAAAATGCGCGGCTACGGGGTCGGACGGTTCAGCTTCAACATGAAGGGGGGACGCTGTGAGGCATGCAAGGGGCACGGTCTGCGTCGCATCGAGATGCACTTCTTGCCCGATGTGTGGGTGACGTGCAAAGAGTGCCAGGGCATGCGCTTCAACCACGAGACACTGCAAATCCGCTACAGAGGCAAGAACATCGCCGAGGTGCTGGAGATGGACGTGCAGGAGGCGTTGAACTTTTTCGCCAACCACCCCCGCCTCTCGCGGCAGTTGCAGACCCTGCATGATGTTGGACTGGATTACATCAAGCTAGGACAAGCCGCAACGACGTTGAGCGGCGGGGAAGCGCAGCGCGTCAAGCTGGCGAAGGAACTGAGCCGGGTCGCCACCGGCCGCACCGTGTACATCCTCGACGAACCGACGACGGGCTTGCACTTCGCCGACATCCAGAAGTTGCTGGATGTACTGCACCGGCTCACCGACGCGGGTAACACCGTCATCGTCATCGAACACAACCTGGACGTGGTCAAGACGGCCGATTGGGTCATCGACCTCGGCCCGGAAGGTGGGGAGGCGGGCGGCTACATCATCGCCGCAGGCCCACCGGAGGCGATCACGCAGGTCAAGGAAAGTTATACGGGACAGTTTTTGCAGAAGGTGCTGGCGGTCAGCTAGCAAAGAAGTCCTGGTCTTCCTCAGAGAGATGCTTCTGCGCCTCGTCGATCTTGAAACTCACCCCCAGGCCGGGACGGTCCCACACTTCGATAAGACTGTCTTTGACGATAGGATCCGGCAGTCCTGCGACGATGTCATACCACCATTTTGGATTGCCGGTGGGATACTCGAAGGCAATGTAGTTCTGCGGCATGACCGCCGCCGCGTGGACGAGCGCCGCTAAGCCGATAAGCCCGTCGAATGTGCCGTGCGGGGCCATCAGGATGCCGTGCAGGTCGGCGTATTCGGCAATCCACTTCAGTTCGGCAATGCCGCCCACGTCCGCCGGATCCGGCCCGATGATATTGACGGCCTGTTTCTCAATCAGCTCCTTGAAGTTGTGGCGCAGGTAGATTTGTTCGCCGGTGTGGATGGGGGTGGACGTGCTCATCGTAATGTCGCGGTAGACGTCGGCCAGCACGTAGGGGTTGTAGTCGCCGTTGATCGTGTCTTCGAGCCACATGATGTTGAGCGGTTCCAACGCGCGCGCCAGGCGGATGACGTCGGTGGGCATCCAGCCGGGGCCGCAGTCCAGCGCGAGGCCCACTTCGTCGCCGAGCACGTCTTTCATCGCCTCGACGCAGGCGATGACGTGTTTCAGTCCACGTTCGGTCAGCAGGCCGCGGTTGGAATGGGGGGCGCCGGGCTGCACGTCTCCGTAGAAAAAGTTGGGCACGTGGCCGGGCATCGGGCTGTGAAAGCCAACGCTCTGCTTGATGATGCTGAAGTTTTCCGCCGCTGCCTTCATCTTCGCCATGTTCTCGGCGTAATCCTCCGGCGTATAGCCGTTCATCGGGAAGCGCACGCCGCCGTTGTAGACGCGCACCTTATCGCGCACCTTGCCGCCGAGCAATTTGTAGACCGGCACGCCGGCAGCCTTGCCGGCGATGTCCCACAGAGCCATCTCGATGGCGCTAACGGCGCTGCCCCACGGCTTGAAGCTCCCCATCCGCCGAATACGCAGCATCACACTCTCGACGTTGGTGGGGTCGGCCCCGATAAGCCACTGTTGGTAGAAGAGGACATGCGGCTTAAGATAAGGTTTGGCGGATTCTGCCTCGCCATAGCCGTCAATGCCCTCGTCCGTGGTGATACGCACCACGGGGTTTTGGCCGATAATGGCGCATTTTAGAGCGGTGATTTTCATTTGCTTCCTCCTCGTATAAAATAGTCTAATAATCGTTAGTCGGATAGTCTTGCAGTCATTTTCATGAGCGAGACTGTCCATTATGCACCCTCTCCCAAGTCCCCTTCACTACCTGGCAAGGGTGGCTGAAGAAGGGCTCCTTTTGTCGTATAGACCCCCCGGGAGGCGAACGTCCCGCTCTGTCAGGGGAACGAAATGAGCTTACACCGTCTCGCCCATCTTGATGGCCTGGAACAGCTTCATCTTGACAAGCGAGCGGACCAACACGCCCAGGGCAATGACGAACAAGGCTGCGAACAGAATGTAGAGGCGCAGGATAGCCGGCCACGCAATTTCGACGACGAAAGGTGGCGTGTAGGCGGTCGCATCCGCGCCCATCTGCAGATAGGGGACAAAGGTGTGGCTGGCCCAGATGCCCAGACCTGTTCCGGCAGCACTGCCGATGACGAGGAGAAAGATCAGCTCCCAGGCGACGAAACTCGTCATGTGGCGTGTGGAGAGACCCACGGCGCGTAACACGCCCAATTCGACGGCGCGGCGACGGAACGAGGAGAGAGCATACAAGATAAAGCCCAGCGCTGTCAGTATGGCGGCAGCTCCAAAGCCTACCGAAAGGAAGCCCAAAAGTCCCTGGCGTTCCGGCTGCTGCTGTGCTTTGAGGATGCGCTGAGAAGTGACCCGCATGTCTTGCGCTCCCAGGTCCATCGCCCACATAGCATCGGCCAATGACTCATCATTCACATCAGGCTCTGTGTTCAGCCACACCTGATAAGGAAGCTGGCTCTGGGCTTGCATAAAATAGTAATCCAGGTTGCCCACCACCAACGGGCCGGTATCGGGATACCATGTGGGAAAATAATCGAAACTGCCGACAATCTTGAGGGAGAGCACGACCGACGTTTCATACCCTACCACGGTAACGTTGACGGTGTCGCCGACATTGAAAATATACGTTTCCATAAAGTCGCGGGGAAGCAGGACGCCGTTCTCGGTGATGGCAAGTTGGTTCATCAGTTCTCCTAACGCTACAGGGGCAAAGTCCGCGCGCCAGAAAGCGACCTGTGGAAAATCCACGCGATCCACGCCGATGAATGTCCCGGCCTGGAATCCATGGCCCGTTTGCACCAGCGCCCGGTAGCGTCCAACGCGCGCCGCCGCCTCCACACCGGGGAGAGCGCGATATTCGCTGACCGGCAGGAAATGCCAGCTCGTTCCGGCGGTGCTGAGAGAGGAAGCCATCATCATGTCCCCGCCGCCGGTCGCGTCGCCGGTATCCACCAAACTCACATCGGCTCCCACGCCGTAGAACTGCTGATCGTGCAGATGGGTTTCCAACGTGGCCGACAGCGACGCCGTATAGGTCGCCAGGCTCAAGGTGAGGATGAGCAGGCCGAGCGGCGCGGTATAGAAGCCGGGAGCGCGCGCCAACTGACGAGCAGCGAGCAGGAATCCCACACTGCGCGTTTGTGCGCCTAGCCAGGCCAGCGCTTTCATCAGCCAGGGAAGAAGACGCATGATGAGGAGCGCCAGGGCGAAGAGGCTCAAGGCGGGAACCAGGAACAAGAGCGGATCTTGCAGTGGAGCAGAGGCCAGCGCCTCTGTCGAAGGCATCAGGCCGCCCTGTTGACGCAGGCGGTACGCGCCGTAACCTGCCGGAATGAGAAGCAATCCATCCAGCCACACACGCTGCCACCAGGGCGGACGCAGGGCGCGAGCGCGCTCTTGTTTGTACGTGACGATGGTGTGCCGCGCCGCCCCCACCGTCGGGATGACCTGGGCGACGAGGGTGAAGATCATCGCCGCGACGCCGAAACGCGCTGTAGCCCAGGTCATCCCCACCCGCAAGTCGGTCGCCAGCGAAAAATTCAGAAAGCTGCGCACTTGTCCGATAGTATAGGCAAGCAGGAGACTGACAGGCAGTGCTGCGACCAGAGCGATGATGCCCAGAGTGACGCTTTCCCAGGCGGTGATACGGCTCACTTGCGCTACCGTCGCTCCACGGCTGCGCAGGACCGCAATCTGGTTGCGATGTTGCTCGACGGTCAAGGTAACAACAAGGACGATAAAGGCCACGATCAGGCTGATGATGGGGACGCTGAAGGCAAAGAGGAGCGTCGTCAAATTGTTGGCCGATGCCTGATATTGCTCCAAAATCTTGATCGAATCGATATCCAGGATGGTGCCCGCCAGAATGTGAGTGACGGTGCGCCGCAGAAGTTCAATACGACTCAACAATGGCTCTATATCGCCGACATAGATTTTCTCCGCATCCATCGGCAAGTACCAGAGAGCCTGATAGATCTCGTCGTCAAGCGCCGGGCTGATGCGGTTAGCAAAGGTGGTTTCCGACACGAACAAGAGGTTATCAAGGGGAAGCTGGCTGTATTCCCAGAACTCTGCGCGTGGATTGACAGGCTCCCATATCCCGGTGATGCGCACTTCAAATTGAGCCGGTTGGGCCTCATAGCTGTGTAGCGCACGGAGATCATACGCGATATAGGTTTCTCCTAACTGGACACCCATCTTGTCGGCGATGGAGCGGTTGAGCGCCACGTCGAAGGCGCCCGCGGAAGTCGTGGCGTCGGCCGGAAAATCGCCTTCGATGATTTTAATATGCTGTTCTGGTTGACCGATACAGGCCAGGCCAATCCGATACGCCGGCTGTATCTCGGTGACTTTCGCGGCATCCTGGACGGAGAAGAGGCCAAAAGTGCCCGTATTGAATAACCTTGCACCGGGGACGTTGGGTGCAGGTTGCAATGCCAGATCGCGATAAACCTGAGCCTGGAAGTAAGTATCCAGCGGACTGATGCCTTCCCACTGCTGGGGGACGGTGAACGAACCCGAGTAGCGAAAGAGCAAAGCAACGGGAGGGCGAACCGCCAGGCCGCGATACTGGGGGGTAGCGGAGAACAATCCCGCGCTCAACATCCGGTAATAGGTCGCCTCGGCGTAGAGAGGGATGCTCATCACCAGGGCGATGACAATGACCAGCCCCAACAGGATCGCTAACGCCAGTCCACGCTGCGCGAGCAGACGCTTGAGGGCAATCGTCCAGGAGTCCCAAAGGCGAAGAAGCAGTTTGAGCACAAACATAAGAATATCAACTCGGTAACTATTCAGCCACCCTTGCCAGATGGCGAACGGGACTTTGGGGAGGGCACATAACAGGTTACCCCTTCGGCAGGTGCTGACCCTCTCCTCCCCCAGCCCTCTTCTCCCCCGCCAGCGGGGAAGAAGGGGGCAAAAGGGGGGTGTGGCGACACCCCCACCCAAAATCCCCCTTCCTGGGGGGAAAGGGGGCAGGGGGAATGGGCTTATAGAAACACAAATATCTTGTCATACAGAAGCACCTGGCATACCAAAGTCTACGCCAAACCTGGCATAGGGAATAAGTGGCTTCGTCAGGTTTACTAGCCTGAATAGATACGAATACAGATTTGGGTAACAAACTCGCGGGAATACCAAAAACAATCACATAGATGAGAAAACCTGAAATCATTCCATCAAACAAAAATCCGCCCGAGTCGTCCCATACGTATTTCCTTACCTGGCAGGCGTATAAACGATCTTCTCCAACGGAATCACGCCCGATTTCACCTCCACGAACGGTGCGCCATTCTTCACGCCGACCGTGCCGTAGCCGGTGGCCGTACTTAGGAAGACACGGAAGTCGCCGGGAATATGCGGACGGATGGTAAGCGCTTTCTCCACCGCGTCGTAGCGCACGCCGGTCAAACCCTGCAACAGGCCGTAGGACGACATTGCACGGGCGTACCAGTGACCGCATTCGTACTCGTCGAAGGGATTGCGCACGCGCCCGTCGTAGCGGTCGCGCGTAGTGCGCACAATGTCCAGCCCGGCCTCAACTTCGCCCAGTAGCATCAGATGCGCGGCAACCTGGTACTCAATGCCGGTCCACACCTCGTTGCTGTAGACGAAGGGCAGGGTGAGCGCGTCGCCGTGGGGCCAGGTACAGAGCAGCAGCCCGCCGTCCTTGCCCAAGGCAAACGCCGGACGCTGGGGATTGGCGTGCACGGACAAATCGTGGCGTAAGTTGTGACGATAGACCGCCCGCAGATGACCGCGCACCTGTTCGCGGTCGAGAAATTCATCCACTCCGCAGACCGCCGCAATCCACGCGCCGAGCACGCCGTCCGCCAGACAACCGTTGCCGTACTGGTACTTGGGACCTTCAGCGCGCAGCAGCTCCTGCGCTTCCGGCGAATAATCGACGTTCCAACTCGGCCCTTGTTGCATAGGGTCGCCCGCCCGCAGACCTGTCCATCGGATTTTCTGGATGAAGTACTCGCCGTTCCACAGTTCAGACTGCATCACGGCGCACCCCTTGTCCAGGAGTTCCGCATAGAGGGGGACTTCCTCCCCCACCGCCTCGGCCATGAGCGTCGCCGCCTTGAGCGCGCCGAGGTAGAACGAGGTACACATCCCATCCGCCCCCCAAAATTCGATGTCGTAAGTGTTGTGGTGTGGCTCCACCAGCGTGCCGGTGTGAGCGGGATCCCACGTGGCGATGCAGTAGTCGAGGCTCTGCTTGACGCGCGGCCAAAATTTACGCAGCCACAGCTCGTCGCCGCTGATGTGCCACTCGCGGTAGACCTTCATCACGCCGCCGAGCTGGCCGTCGGCGGCGGCATGGAAATCGTGGTCGGGCGGGCGAATGGGCAGGTTGGCACGAAAGTTTTGGTGTCCACGCTCGTCCTGGTCGACAAAGAACTCGGTATAGCGCAAGGAACGCTCCATCTCCGGGAAGAGGTGAGGGATCGCCTGCGCGTAGTTCCAGACGTGGGTACACGAGCCGTGGCAACAGCCACCCTGGTCGCAGCAGCCCTCCCAACACCACAGTCGCCCGTCAGTCTGACGCTGCACCGTGGGCGACTTGAGAATGGTGAGGTTAGCGGCGACCGCCTCGATGACCTCCGGCGGGAGCGTGGTATCGTAGAAACAGTCGGTGAAGGCCGCCGTGCGCGCACGCAGCTCGTCATAATGCGCGCGCCAGTAGGCGTTGACCGCGTCAATGTCGGGGAAGAGGCTCGCGTACCAGGGAACGTGCTTGCCCGGTTGACAGTCACACCCTTTCCCCTCCTCACCCAGCGGGTCCTTACCCACCCGCAGATCGGTTTCCGGAGCGTGCCATGCCAGTCGCAGGCGAATAATGTGTTCCTCGCCCGGCGCCAGGCGCAACGGCACATAGAGACTGCCGCCGGGACTGGGCGCGCCGGCGGTCACCGTCCCTGCCTGGGGCAAAGCGCCCTCGGCAATCGTCTTCCAGACGACGGTGAGCGCGTCGAACCAGCCACCCCGGAACCAGGCGCAGTTGACGATGACGGCGGGGTCATCCACCGTGGCACTGAATGCAGCGTGTCCCTCGGAAGACGCCAGGACGAAGCCGCCCGGCGTGGCGAGAACGGCGCCACTGTTGGCGTGGGGAGCCATAAAGTTGCGCGCGTGAAACGAGAAGACCGCCTCCACCGGCGCGTCCGTCGGGTTGGCGAAGCGGTACTCGAGCGCAGCGACCGGCAAGCTGGAGCTGTCGGCGTCGCCCGGTGTAAAGGGACTCCAACCGGTGAGGGTCACGTCGAGCGAGATTTGGGGGTCACGCAGCGTCACCATCCCGAAGGGGAAACGCGCCTCGAACGTCGCCTCAGCAAAACGGGGCAGGCCGAAGCTCGTCCCACCCAGGCCATTGCCCGCGCCCGGTGTCCCATAGACCTTTCCCATCGGGACAGGGCCTTCGAGCACGCGCGCCATGCCCGCATCTTTCACGGATAGCGCCGCAAACATCAGCGGCTCATTCAGCAATTCCATCTGGCCGCGCAGCGAAACGTGCGAAAGTGCACCGGTGCCTTCCAGGCAGATCATCCCCGCGCCTATCCCGCCCATCGGGAAAGCGACGCGGTTGAGGTATTCACCCGTGTAGGGGGCATTGTAAGGGTGTTTGTTCATGGAGGGTTCTTTTCCTTGTTCGTAAACAGAAGATCACGCCTCATGTATCGCCACTTACGTTTTACGGTATCTATTCAGGCTAGTAAACCTGGCGCAGCAACCTTATTCCCCATGTCAGGTTGGGTGCAGATTTTGGCATGCCAGGCGCTCTTGGATGACGAGATAGGCGTGTTTCTATTAGCCTATCCCCCCTTCTCCCCAGGAAGGGGGATTTTGGGTGGGGGTGTGGCGGGCAGCTTCGCTGCCCGCCACACCCCCGCTTTTTCGCCCCCTTCTTCCCCGCTGGCGGGGGAGAAGGGGGCTGGGGGATGAGAGGGTCAGCGCCTATAGCCGAAGTGTCAACCTATTATGCACCATCCCCCAAGTCCCGTTTGCAACCTGGCAAGGGTGGCTGAATAGTTACGTTTTACGTTGGGTTTTCCTAGAACCTCTCCGGCACAAATGTTTGATATTCCATCGGCGGGCGAACGTAAGCGATGTCGTTCTGGCGCGGCGGCAGCTCGATAGGCTCAGGGGTCAAATCCTGGTAGGGGATCATGGTGAGCAGATGGCTGATGCAGTTGAGATGCGCGCGCCGTTTGTCATCGGCGTTGACCACGTACCAGGGCGACTGTTTGGTATCCGTGTGGGCGAACATTTCGTCTTTGGCCTTCGAGTATTCGATCCATCGCTTGCGCGATTCCAGATCCATCGGACTGAGCTTCCAGCGTTTGGTGGGATCATCGAGACGCGCCTGAAAACGCCGTTCCTGTTCCTCGTCGCTCACGGAGAACCAGTATTTGATGAGAATGATGCCGGAACGGATCAGCATGCGCTCGAATTCGGGGCACGAGCGCAGGAACTCGCGGTACTCGTCCTCGGTGCAAAAGCCCATGACGTGTTCGACACCCGCGCGGTTGTACCAGCTACGGTCGAAGAGCACCATCTCGCCGGCGGCAGGCAGGCGATCCACATAGCGTTGGAAGTACCACTGCGTTTTCTCGCGGTCCGAGGGGGTACCGAGCGCCTCCACCCGGCAGATGCGGGGATTCAGACGTTCGGTTATACGCTTGATCATGCCGCCTTTCCCGGCGGCATCCCGCCCCTCGAAAACGACGACGACCTTCAATCCCTTCTCCTTGATCCAGTATTGCAGCTTGACCAACTCCACCTGAAGCTGGCGCAGTTCCTTTTCATAAACCCTGCGGTTGAGTTTTTTGCGCGGCAGTTTACCGTCATCTTTTTTGTGCGGTTCGGCTTCTTTGACTTCTCCCGGGGCGGCTTCGGCTTTGGGATAGTCCATAGCGTGATTTTTCTTCCCCTTCGGCATGGTGACCTCCTTCATCATACAACATAACTTGCTTATGCTCTTATGGAGAACAAAATCCGGTTATACTCCGATCAACACAGGCGTGTAAGTAATGACGGATACTTCGGTTTGTAGCCAATGTAATTGTCGCAGCAGTTCCACGATGTTGTCGGTTACCTTTCCGGTTGTATAGGATTCATGACAACTGGCGCACAACTCTGCCGGTACATCCTTGATAACCGCGATGTATTCTCCAGAACGCAAGGAATCGTCGCTTTCTGATTGGGTACAAGCCGTCCTCCACATACTGGACAGCGTCTCTCATTATTTTCGAGTTCGCCAGTCATTTTTCCCCTCCTTTGCATCAGGTCCATATACCGTGACGATAAAAATTCGCTCATGCTTTTCATCCATGACGATCACAGCATGGATGGCTCTCTGGTTGATATCCACGCGAGGACTAAACCGTCTGGCAACGGACGATGCAGTGCAAGATAATCTTCAATGACTTCACACGATTGTAACGCTCGTTCTACTTGAGGGCGCGTTAACTCATCGGCTATCAGCTCTTGAATGGCATGACGTGCCCACAAAATGTGTGTTCCCTCAGGATCTCGCACATTCTGGTAAGCTGTGTCTTGGATGAATGCTGGCTTGGATTCAGGCTGCATAAGCATACTCAGATTACCTGGATTGTAGCATGTCCAGGCCGATGGTCAATGCCGGGTTCTTCCTACACCAGGCGTTCCTCAGGTTCTCGACCGTTTAGACATTCTGTGTTATGATAAACCTGTCGGCTGGAAAATTCACCCCCAGAACCCGGAAGTGGGCAAGCCGCCCTTCACGGGATGGAATCTGTCCATCCCGCTAATGGAGTTCGTAGGCACTGCCGCCGATAAACTCGCGGACGTGTGAGGTGGCAGGGATGTCGGCATCGTTGTCCACCGGGATGATGGTTTGCAGCAGGTTGTGGACGCGCTCAGCCCGCAGGTAGGCGTCCACCCGGTTGGGATCGTCCTTGTACTGCTCGACCCAGCCGGCGAAATAGGTGCACAGGCGCGCGCGCATAATGGGCAGTTCGTAGGGCGTCGCGCCGTTGATGACGTAATCGGCGCTGTTGGCATAGGGAATGATGTGGCGCAGTTCACTGCTACGGACGTAATGCCAGTGTTCGAGCGTCCGGCGGGGATCGTAGGCACGCTCGCGGGCGTCGCGCATCATCCGCCGCATCAGCCGCAGATCGGTGAAGCGAATATACTTGTTATCCGGCCCCTTCATTTGCAGCAGGGTCTCGATGTAGAGCCTGAACTTCTGCTCGTCGGGAATCGACTGCGTCATGCCGGCATAGAGGCCGTGCAGACTATCGATCAAGATGATGTCGTCCGGGCCGATTTTCATAATCTCGCGGCTGCCTTCGCGCATGCCGGTCTTGAAATTGTAGTACGGGATCGCCACCGCTTCCCCGGCAATGAGGCGCTGGAGATGATCGTTGATCAGCGCCAGGTCGAGCGCCTGCGGCGTCTCGAAGTCGTAATCGCCGTATTCGTCCTTGGGGTGCATATCCAGATCGAAGAAGTAATTATCGACGTTGAGCGCGACCAGATTAAGCCCGGCTTCTTTGAGATACGCCCCAAGTTTGGCGGTGGTCGTGGTCTTGCCGGAGGAGGACGGCCCGGCGATAATGGCGATATGGACTTCGCCGCGGCGGTCCAGGATCAGCCTGGCGGCCTGCTCGACGTCTTGCTCGTAAGCCGCATCCGACTCGCGGACAATGTCGGCGAACTCACCTTTGGCGATGCGCTCGTTGAGGCGGAAGATGTTGTGGACGTTGTGATCGATGGCCCAGTTGAGGACTTCCCAGAGTTTGCGGTAGGGGATATTTTCGGAGTCGCGCTGAGTTTCGCCGCCCTGACGACGGCGACGGCGCATCGCGCGCTCCTGACGATAGAGAATGTAGGCTTTGGCCGTCCGCGCATGCCCATTTTCGATGAGCACCTTCTCCACAATGTCCTGGATTTCTTCGACGGTGGGGACGCGGTTTTCGGCGGCGCAGGAGCCTTCGAGGATGGCGGTGACCTGGTCGGCCAGATTTTCGGCGACCGCGCGGTCGCGCCCGCCGACGGCGACGGCAGCCCGGTAGATAGCGTTCGTGATCCGCTCACGGTTGAAGGGCACCACCGCTCCGTTGCGCTTAACAACGTGTGTGATCGGTGAGGACATACGCATACCTCCTGTGTTGGGTCAAGTTCTCTGTGCTTATTGACTTATTGTACCGCAAAACGCTCGCTGGATGAAACGAATAAAAGGGAAAGTGGTTGATGCGTAAACGAGTTTACATTGTCTACACGGGTGGAACCATCGGCATGCAGCCGACGGCGGATGGATACGCCCCCGCCCCCGGCTACCTGGCGGTGCAACTGGCGGCGATGCCCGAACTGCGCGACGCCGCCATGCCCGCTTACGATATCCACGAATATGATCCACTCCTGGATTCCGCCAACATGACACCTGATGACTGGCTCAAGATCGCACAGGACATTGCCGCGCACTACGACGCTTACGACGGTTTCATCGTCCTGCACGGGACGGATACGATGGCCTACACCGCCTCGGCGCTGCCGTTTATGCTGCAAGGCCTGGGCAAGCCGGTGATCCTCACGGGATCCCAACTGCCGTTGTGCGAAGTGCGCAACGACGCGCGCGAGAACCTCATCACCGTGATGTTAATCGCGGCCAACTATGCCATCCCCGAAGTGTGCCTTTACTTCGGCAACAAACTGCTGCGCGGCTGTCGCGCCGTCAAAGTCAACGCAGTGGACTTCGAGGCGTTTGACTCCCCCAACTACCCGCCGTTAGGAACGGTCGGCATCCACATCGACATCAATTGGGCGCACATTCTGCCGCCGCCGGCAGGCGTCCCCCTGATCGTGCAGGCGTTGCAGGCAGGGCAGGTGGGGACATTGCGGCTCTTCCCGGGGATAGCGACGGACATCATCACCTACAGCCTGCGCGCGCCGGTGAAAGGATTGATTCTAGAGACATACGGGATCGGGAACGGCCCCACCGACAACCGCGCGTTCATGGCGGCTTTGGAGGACGCCGTGGCGCGCGGCGTCGTGATCGTGGACTGCACGCAATGCTTGAAGGGAACCGTAGACCTTGAGAGCTACACGACCGGCTCGGCGCTGGCGAAAGTCGGCGTACTCAGCGGCTTTGATATGACGGTGGAAGCGGCGCTGGCGAAATTGTTTTACCTGTTCGGCCAGGAAAAGGATGTCGCCGTCATCAGGCAGCAGATGCAGATGAACCTGCGCGGCGAGTTGACGAGGTAAGTGGAGGATGAATCAGACGGCACGACGTGGAAATCGCAACCAGGTGATGATGGTCTTCCTGCTGCTACTGGCTTTTGCCCTGCGCGTCTGGAACCTCGGCGGCCCAAGTTTGTGGTACGACGAAGCCTATCTGTGGTGGGCCACCCGGCTACCACTCGGCAAGATGTTAGCGCTGAGCACAGGCGAGTTGGTGCCTCCACTGCACTACTTCGTGCTGCGCGCGTGGCAGTCCCTCGCCGGAACCGGCGAATTCGCGCTGCGGTTTCCTTCTGCTCTTGATGGCATCCTCGCCGTTGCGGCACTGGCGCGCATCGCCCGCCGACTGACCGGCCGGCCAGTGGCCGCGACCTGGGCGCTCCTGCTCGGCGCTATCACCACGGCCATGATCTGGGCCTCGCGGGAGACGCGCATGTACGGCGCATTCATCGCCTGGTCCTTGCTCGCCGGTATGGCCTTGATAGAGACATTGTATGCCGGCACATCCACCGTTCGGCGCCGCTGGGCCTGGGTGTGGGGCGGTGCATTGCTCGGCGCGCTTACCACGCTGACGCTCTCCGCCTTCTGGCTCATCGGTCAGGGACTCTTCGCGCTCATCGTGCTGCTACGTCGGCCCCGCTCCGCCGCCGGCGAGTGGCTCCGCGCTATGCTGCCGCCCACGCTCGTGGCCGGCGTGATATTCCTGCCCTGGGGCATCGGCGCCCTGCGCTCACTCGGCGTCAATGCCACCTACTGGGCCGGACATCTCCCCAGCGCCGAATTCTTGCGCATTTCCATCGTCGGCATGACCGTCTCTGATGATCTGCCGGCGGCCTGGAAACTCACGGCCGGCGGCGTCATCTTGCTGACGACGTTCCCGGCGCTCTTTCTGACCCGCCGTCGTCCCCAAGCAGGGCTTTATCCTCTCCTGCAATTGCTCCCCCTGGGGGTGATGGCCCTGATCTTCCGCAACCTGCCGAAATGGGGCAGTCGCCACGCCTCCCTGTTTGCCCCGCTGCCCGCCTTAGCTTTGGCAATCGGGTGGGGGATGGCGGCCCAGCTCCACAACCGACGTACCCGCCGCCTCGCCCATGTCGGGTTAGGCGTGTGCAGCTTGATCTTCAGCGGCATAGCGCTCCGCGCCGACCTGAACCTGCTCACCGACCCGGCCTATGCCACCGCAGACTGGCGCAGTGTGGCCCATTACGTCGCCGAACACCGTGCGCCCGGTGATGTCGTCATCGTCGAAACCGGCTCGGTCTTCCCTGCCTGGGCCTACTATGCCGGTTTTGAAGGACTGCTGCCGTTGCCCGACGATGAACTCCTGGATGTCAACCACGTCCTACATTATGGCAACACTGCCCCCGCCCTCAATGTCGGTCTCCAGGGCGCCTCCGGCGTATGGCTCGTCACATGGCTGGATGACATCACCGACCCTACCGGCATCGTCCCGGCCTTGTTAGGGACGCTTGGCCCGGAGACGCCAACGCCGCAATTCCGCGGATTAGGTCTGCGTCATTTTACGCTCGAACGCCGGGCCGATTTCCCCGCCGAACCGCCGCTCACCGCCCGCCCGCTCCATCCCACCTTGCCCGGTCTGACATTGTGGGGGTATCGTCTGCCGGAAAACCCGCAACCGGTCGGGGCGCCGCTGGATGTGTGGGCCTTTTGGACGACGGATGCTGCTGCCATCCACAAGGATCGCTTCTACCAGGTCGTCGTGCGCTTGCTGGACGCGCGCGGCGATGAATGGGGGCGCGTCAACAGCACACCGGGCGGCGGTGACTACCGTCCCTCGCGTTGGCCCGCCGCTACCCCCATCCTGGGGCGCTATGCACTGACGCCCGATCCGTGGACGCCGCCGGGGGTCTACACCCCCACCCTGACCGTTTACCTCGCCGGCGGCGACTCCGCCACAGTGGCCCTGCAACCGCTGACGTTGACGCTCTCTACGATCGCGCCGGTGCTGCCGGATAGGGCTTCGCCGGTCGAGCCATCACCCGGAAATGGGCCGTTGCGCTTGCTGGGCGTCTGGATTGGACGGGAGGAAGTAGCTCCATGTGAGCAGGTCGAAGGCTGGCTTTATTGGGAGGTCGCTGCCGACGCGAGTGTGTACGACTTGCACGTCATGATAGGGGTCGAAGAGCACCGCCTGGAATGGCCCGTTGTGGCGGAATCAGTGGATCAGGCCGTGCCTGCCGGGACGCGCTTCGCCACGCCATTTCGCCTGCCTATCGACTGCCGCGCATTGGACACGCAGGCGCCGCTGGACGTGCAACTTGTGGCCGCGTCGGGCGCATCCCCGACGACATGGCGCGGTCCTGTCATGCGCATTGTGGCTGAACGTGAGTTTGCACTACCCACCGGCCTCTTGAGTGCGTCGGGGAATTTCGGGCCTGGGATCGCCGCATTGGTGGGGTACACGGTGGAACCGGAACTGCGCGGTGGAGAGCCGTTTACCGTCACGCTGTACTGGCGCGCCGGGGAAACCGGGGACGCGCCTTACAGCGTCTTTGTCCACGTCACACCGCCGGACGCGGTCGCCCCCATCGTCGCGCAGCACGATAGCTGGCCGGCCCTGGGCGCCAAGCCGACCTACACCTGGGTCGGCGGGGAAATCGTCGCCGATCCCCATCCCCTGCCGGGCATAGCGGCGGGGGAGTACTGCTTGCGCGTCGGCCTCTATGATGCCACCGGACGACTGCCATTGCAAGGTGATGCCGCAACGGCGTCGGAAAATGCGGTCGTCATTCCACTTGCTGTAGCCCCATAATCAAGAGACCTGCAGGTTTTCCACAACCTGTCCGGTCTGCGCTGCTTCAAGCGTCATCCTTTGATACCGTCCAGGCAGCAATTCCTGTTCTGCCAGCAGTGCCTCACGCATACGGGCACGGGCGCGCGAAAGCCGCGACTTGACCGTGCCCAGCCGCATATTCAAGACCTCGGCGACTTCTTCGTAAGAGTATTCGAGCCGACCTATCAGCATCAAAACCATCCGTTGATCCTGGGGCAGAGTAGCCATGGCGCGATCCAGCAGGACGCCGAGTTCCCCGCGCTGCACACTCTCTTCGGGCGATTCTCCGTGATCGACCAGGTGCGGATTGGCATCCTCGTCCCAACCTTCGAAATCGTCCCACGAGACGGCAGGACGGCGCCGACGGTGGCGCAGATCGTCGTAGCAGGCGTTGGTCACAATGCGCATGAGCCAGGCGCGGAACGAACCGCCGCGGAAGTCGCTCAACGCACGATAAGCGGAGATGAAGGCTTCCTGCGTCGCGTCGTCGGCTGCCGCATCATCACGCAGGATATAGCGCGCCAGGTTATAGACCTGGCTTTGATAGGCCAACACCAGCGCATTGAAGGCGTCCAGGCTGCCCTTTTGCGCCGCAGTGATGAAAACAGCTTCGTCGAAAGATTCTGTGGTCATACGGACTAACTCTTTCTCTCTGCCTTTATCCATCTTACGTCGTGATTCGCTGCAAAAGGTAACAAGGAATCTGGGGTGATAAACTCAGCGGTCCATGGCTGAGTCTAAGGCAGATTATTGGAAAAAGGAAGACGTTCATCTGATCATTGTGCCTGAAGAGCGGTGGCCGGTCTCCGACCGGGCCACCGCCGGACATAGGCGGGCACGGCCGGAGACCGGCCCGAGCGTCTCCCCATCATTTGCACTATACCCTCCATAACTTCACATTTTTACGTAATGGACTAGAATGTGCCGGTGACGCTATTTTCCCCCCATCACGGTTTGGATGAGAATGTAGCGTGAGTTGGCAACTCGCGGCATAGAGCGAACATTTTATACACGGAGGAAACAATGACACGGCAAACCGTTTTACCCCGTTGGCGAGGCTTTAACCTGTTGGAGATGTTCACCGTCAAGAGCCATGGTGATTTCCATGAGGACGATTTCCGCTGGATGCGCGACTGGGGTTTCAACTTCGCCCGCATTCCGGCGTGCTATACCCTGTGGATCGAGGACGACGATCCGTACAAACTTCATGAACCGATGTTGGAGAAGGTGGATCGCGTCGTGCAGTTGGGACAGCAGTATGGGATTCACATTGACTTGAACTTCCACCGCGCCCCGGGTTACTCGGTCAACCGTGAGCGCGACGAGCCGTTCAATTTGTGGAAAGATCAGGATGCCCTGGATGCTTTCTGCTTTCACTGGCAGACCTTCGCCCAACGCTACCGCGGCATCGCCGCGGCGGACCTGAGCTTCGACCTGGTCAACGAGCCGCCGAACCCGGGCGAAGGCCGCCCGCCGCACTACCCGATGACGCGCGCCGATCACGAGCGCGTTGTCCGCGCCGCGGTCGCCGCCATCCGCACCGTCGATCCCGACCGGCTCATCATCGCCGACGGCATGGGCTATGGACGCATCCCCGCGCCGGAATTGGCCGATACCGGCATCGCCCAAAGCTGCCGCGCCTACGAACCGATGGGCATCAGCCACTATAAAGCCTCCTGGGTCGACGGCATGGAGTGGCCCACGCCGCAGTGGCCCGGCGCGTATCACTATGGCGCGACGTGGGGCCGTGCCGAGTTGGAGCAGGCGTACCGGCCATGGATCGACCTGGCGGCGCAAGGGATCGGCGTCCATTGTGGCGAAGGCGGTGCCTTCAACCAGACGCCGCACGCCGTCGTTCTGGCCTGGTTCCGTGATGTGTTGGACATTCTTACGGCGTCCAACATCGGCTACGCGCTGTGGAACTTCCGCGGCGCCTTCGGCATTCTGGACTCCGCGCGGGCGGATGTGGTCTACGAAGACTGGCATGGTCACCAACTGGATCGCGCGTTCCTGGAATTGCTCCAGGCGTTTTAAGCCGCAGATGCCGGGGGCCGTTCACGCTTGTTGAATTTCGCATGGGGCGCTACGTTATAGTAACGAGTCCAGCGCCCACTGCATAGTGTTTTTGCCTTGAGGAGGATATCATGATACTTAAAATAATCTTGTGGCTTGTGGGCATCTTGCTGTTAGGATTGATTGTTCTGGGCACGCGCTACATTCCTAACAGTCGCATCGGCATCGTCGAGAAGCATTGGAGCAGCAAGGGATCAGTGAAGAAAGGTTTCATCGCGCTCAACGACGAGGCCGGTTTCCAGCCCAATGTACTGCGCGGTGGGTTGCATTACCTGATCCCGATTCAGTATCGGGTACATATCGTCCCCCTGGTCACGATCACGCAGGGGAAAATCGGCTACATTTTTGCGCGCGACGGGCAGCAGCTCAGCCCCATGCAGACGCTGGCTTCCAACGTCACGGCCAGGGATTTCCAGGATGTGGCGGGATTCTTGACGCAAGGAGGACAGCGCGGTCCGCAACGCCAGATCCTGCGCGAAGGGACGTATGCCATCAACCTGGCGCAATTCGTGGTCATCACCGAAGAGCGGGTGTATTACTTGCCGATGAGCCACGCGGAAGAGTCCGTCATCCAGCGCATGGCCGAAGTGATCACCGAGCGCGGCGGCTTCCGCCCGGTGGTGATCAAGGACTCCGACGACCTGGTCGGCATCGTGACCGTCCACGACGGACCGTCGCTACCGCAAGGCGAGATCATTGCCCCTATTGTCGGCGATGATCCGGCAGACCCGACGACGTACCACAACAAGTTCCAGGGACCCGATATTTTCCTGCATGCCGGCGGGATGCGCGGTCGCCAGTTGCAGGTCTTGGTTGAAGGGACATACTACCTGAACCGTCTGTTCGCCACGGTGGAAACGATTCCCAAGACGGTCATTGAAGTAGGTACGGTGGGCGTGGTGGTGTCCTATACCGGCGAAACCGGCGAGGATCTTTCTGGCACCGAGTACCGTCATGGCGAGTTGGTGCGCAAGGGACAACGCGGCGTGTGGAGCGAGCCGCTGCTGCCCGGCAAGTACGCCTTCAATACGTATGCCGGTAAAGTCTTCATCGTACCAACGACGAACATCATCCTCAAGTGGATTCGCGCCGAGGTAGGGATGCACCGCCTCGACGAGAACCTGAAAGAAGTGTCGCTTATCACCAAAGATGCCTTCGAGCCGTCGCTGCCGCTGTCGGTGGTGATCCACATCGACTACCAGAAAGCGCCGCTGGTCATCCAACGCTTTGGCGACGTCAAGCGGCTGGTCGAACAGACACTGGACCCGATGGTCTCGGCCTACTTCAAGAACATCGGGCAAATGCGCACGCTCATTCAACTGATTCAGGAACGCAGCGCGATCCAACAACTCGCCAGCCATGAGATGAAAGAGCGCTTCACCCATTACAATCTGGAACTGGAAGAAGTGCTCATCGGTACGCCGGAGCCGGCCGCCGGCGACAAGCAAATCGAGACGATTCTGACGCAGTTGCGCGCCCGCCAAATCGCCGTGGAGCAGATTGAGACCTATGCCCGGCAAGAGCAGGCGGCGGTCAAAGAGCGCGAACTGCGCGAGGCCCAATCCCGCGCCGAACAACAGACGAAGATCACCGAGTCGGAGTTGAGCATCACAGTGCAGTCGAACCAGGGTAAAGCCGAATACCAACGGGCGTTGCAGCAAGCGGCGCAAATTCGCGCGCTGGCCGAGGCCGAATCCGAGAAGATTGCGCGCATCGGTATTGCGCAGGCTATTGCCACCGAAGAGCAAGTACAGGCGTATGGCGGCCCGCAGTACCAGGTCACGCAGCAGGTGCTCAACCGTTTCGCCGAAGCGGTCCAGCAGGCGCGCGTGGATGTGGTGCCGCGGGTCGTGGTCGGCGGCGGAGGCGCCGAGGGCGGCGTGAGCAGCAACCTGATGGAAGGGCTGTTGACAATGCTGTTGTCGGAGCGCATGGGCGTGGGGGTTGCCGCGGAGAAAACTGAACGTTCACCGGAAGTCGAAGCCATGCGGCAGCAAATCCGCCAGAGCCTGGCGAAAGACGTTGCCGGGGTGAAGGAAACTCCGGCAAGCTAAGTCGGTGAACCCATGTAAAACTCCCTTTCACCCCTGCCGGCGCTGGCTGTCGCCGGTCCTATTCGTCAGCTTCGCGCTGCTGTATGTCGCCTTCCGCAGTATCTCGCTGGATGACTTCGACAGTTACAGCTTCGCGCTGGCTCTCGACAACTTCAACCTGGAACTCCAACAGCCCCAGCCGCCGGGGTTTCCGGTCTACGTGTTTCTGGGGCGACTGCTGTACCGCATCACCGGCAATGCGACGACGGCATTGACGCTGTTGTCCGCACTGTGTGGTGCGGGGGTGGTGGCGCTGGTGTGTGCGCTAGGGCAGACGGTGGACCGCGACCGCCCGCCGACCAGGCTGTGGGCAGCACTGCTCGTCGGCTTGACGCCGATGGGGTGGCTGACGGCGGAGAAGGCGTTGAGCGACACTCCCGGCCTGCTGTGGACACTACTTTCAGTGTGGCTGCTGTGGCGTAGCATCCCCGCGGGCGACAACAGCGGCGCGCCGGGAAAATCGCGGCTACGCTGGGCGGCTTTGGTGCTGGGGTTGATGCTCGGCGTGCGGCCTCAAAACGCACTGCCGTCGGTGCTCCTGGGGGGATTTGTCGTGGCGAAGCACCTCGCGCTCAAACGTTCCCCGCGTGACCTGGTGCTGGCGTGCGGCTGCGGGTTAGTGGGCGTTGCGTTGTGGCTGATCCCCACCGCTGACGTCGTAGGCGGTTTGCCGGCTTACGTCGCCCAGATTCAAGCGCATGCGGCGCACGTGGGACGCGCCGATGCGTTGTGGGGTATGGGCCTGCCGCCGGCGGCGGCGCTGCGCGCACGGGCGCTGGCGTTCGCGGATACGTGGCTTACCTCCACGCTTGGCGTGGGAACGTTCGCACCCTGGGGCTGGCGCGAGAAGGCCACCGTTGGAGTAACAGCAGTCGCATGCGTGGTGGCCCTGGCGCGGGCGGAATGGCGACGGCGCGACGTGCAGTTTCTGGCTATGTGGACCGTCGTCGCGGCGGGACAGGTGTTCCTCTTCGAGAACCTGGACCGTCCCCGACTGATGCTGCCCATCCTGCCGCCGTTGGCACTGCTGATCGCGCACGGATGGGCGCGGTCAACGGATCTGATGAAGGATCATTCCGCTGTATCTGGTACAAAGCGACGGAGCGCGATGTGGAAATCGCCGCTACGGATGGGCATCACCGCCATTCTCACCGCCGCGTTGCTGGCACAGGGCGTCCCCCTTGCTGCGCAACTGGCGACGATCCCCGCGCCGCCCGCCCAGGCGACGGCTTACGTTGCGGCGCACTATCCGGCGGAGAAAACCCTCGTCGCTGCCGCCGGCTCGTTCCGCGCCGTGCAGGTGGAATTGCCGGATTACCGCCTGGCCTACCTCTACCGCTTCGACGCAGAGACCGTCGCGCGAACCCTGGCCGGCGGCATCCGCTACGTGGTGATCTTCGACCGTGACCAGTTTCCCGCCGATGCCCTGGCGGTGTTGAGCAGTGACGGGCGTTACGTCCCGTTGGAAGATCGCACCTTCGTCCGCAGCCGGCGCGTCCACACACAGCACGACCAGGTGCGCGTACAGGTGCTGACCCCCGCCAACCTTGTGCCGCCGGAGGCGCTCGCACTGCCGCCCGACGGTTGCCTCGACATCGGCGGTGAGGCGGACGGGCGTTATCTCGCGCAGGGGTGGTTCCGCCCGGAAGACATCGGCGGCGCGAGCGGGCGTTGGGCCGGCGAGACGCTCACGTCGACTGTGCGACTGACGCCGGCCCCGGCGACGGCTTATCGATTGCAGTTCCGCGCCCTGGCCTATCCCGCCGGACAGACGGTCACGCTGGACGTGGGCGAACGTGAGATCGGGCGCCTATCCCTGGCGCAGGGGTGGAGCGAATACGAGGTGACGTTGCCGGCGGACATGATCCCCGCCGGAGAAATCATAACGCTGGCGCTCATCCACGCCGTCGCGCAGTCCCCCTTCGACGCGACGGGCGGCGACAGTTCGGATACCCGTCCTCTGACGGCAGCCTACGATTGGATTTGCTTCCTACAGCTACCCTAATCCCGTCCGGAGGCCGGTGTGTACTCCATACAGACTTTGGTCTCCCCGACGCTGCTACTGGTGGAGCTTGCCACTGCCGCCGCGCGGGCCCTGAATGACCCAGTTCTGGCACTGGACTTGATGCAAGCCGTGCATGATTTGCCGGGGCAGGTTTGGGTAGCCCTGGGATGACGATCTGGCGATGGAAGCCGCACAATGGGGGGCCGCAACGCGCTTGCGGGGCGCGAATGCGGTTTACACGGTGGTCGCACGTCGCTTTGGCGCGACGCTCATCACCCGCGACCGACAACAGTTAGAACGATTCCATGATATTCTGCCGGTGCTGACGCCGGAAGCCTTACAAGTGTAAGGGCGGTTGCAGACGCTTTTTGTATGGAACGGCTGAAGTCGTCACTCCATCATAACTACGCTTTTATCCACCGCAACGCCGCCGGTTCGATCCAGCCTGGTACGATCTCACCGGGAGCGGGCGGCGTTTTGCCCGGATCAACGTCTATATGCAGCGTCCCGCCGTCCACGGCCAACGTCAGCCGGAAGCAACCACCGTGGAAGGCACGCTGCGTTACCCGCGCGGTGAAGGAGTTCGTCGTCCCCGCCTCAAGATGGATGCCCCACGGGTGGATGAGCAGTTGACCTTCCGCGCCCGCCGACAGTACATCCACACCATCGGCCATATTCAATATCCCAAAAGGAACTACCACTTGTAGGGCGGATGGATCATCCGTCCTCCGCGCCGGAAACAGGTTTTCCAGTCCCAGAAATCGCGCTGCCCAGGCGTTGTGGGGACGGTCGTAGATGGCCTCCGGGCGACCGGTTTGTACGACGCGGCCGGCGTTGAGCAAGATGACGCGGTCGGAGAGAGCGAACGCCTCTTCTTGATCGTGCGTCACGGTCACGGTGGTGACGCCGACGTGCCGCAGAATTACAGGAAGTTCTTCGAGTAGCCGCTCGCGCAGATTGCGGTCCAGGGCGCCGAGCGGCTCGTCGAGCAGCAGCAGGCGCGGTTGCGGAGCCAGACTGCGCGCCAGGGCCACCCGTTGACGCTCGCCGCCGGAGAGCACGTTCACGTCGCGGTCGGCGAAGTCCTCCAGGCCGGTCAGAGCCAGCATCTCGGCGACCCGTGCAGCAGTGGCGGCACGGGATTGCCGCTGCATCCGCAGGCCGAAGGCAATGTTTTCCGCCACAGTCCGGTGGGGGAACAGGGCATAGTCCTGGAACATCAATACGACGCCGCGACGGTGGGCAGGCATGGCGGTCACGTCCGCGCCTTCGATGACGACCCTTCCCCGTTCCGGCGCTTCCAGCCCGGCGATGATGCGCAGCAGCGTCGTCTTGCCACTGCCTGACGCGCCGAGCAGACAGGCAATCTCTCCGCGCTCCACGCCAAACGTCACGCCGCCCAGCAGTGGCGCGTCCTCGTAGGTTTTGTGAATGTCGGTTAATTCAAGAAAAGCCATTTTAGTCCTGTAGTCGTTAGTCAAATAGTCCAGGACTTACGCAAGCCTGGTTCGAATCAAGCGGTGGAGAATTTGTAGTGACGCCTTCAGGCGTCTCTTAGGAGCTAAGAACGGCTAAAGCCGTCACTACAAACGGAAATTTGCGTAAGTCCTAAGTCGTTAGTCGAGTAGTTGTTAGCCTAGGTGTCGTTGCTGGATACTTGATTCTCCATTCTTTCATTCGCTGATTCTTTCATTCGCTGATTCTTTCATTCGCTCATTCGCTGATTCTTTCATTCGCTGATTCTTTCTTTCGCTCATTCACTCTTCGCTTCCCGGTGGGCGCAGGCTTTCGATGGCGACGAAGCCGGCGACGCAGACGGCCATGAGGAGAGTGGACATCGCCAGGGCCTGCCCGTAGTTGAGCGCGCCGGCCTGAGAGAGGAAGCGGTAGATGGCGATGGGGATGGTGGGCAGTTCCGGGCGGGCGATCATGGACGTCGCACCGAATTCGCCCATGGAGACGGTGAAGGCAAAGACACCGCCGACGGTGAGCGCACGCCAGACGATGGGCAGGTCAACTTCCACAAAGACGCGGGCCGGCGTCGCGCCGAGGGTAGCAGCGGCTTCGCGCAGGGATGGGCGGAGCGCTTGCAGGGCGGGCAGCACATTGCGCACGACGAACGGCAGCGCGACGAGGGTGTGCCCGCAGACGATGAGCGCGGGCGTGCCGCGCAGGTTCAACGGCGGACGCGCCATCGCCAGCAGGTAGCCGAGACCGAGGGTGACGGCGGAGGTGCCGAGCGGCAGCATAAACAGCGCATCCACGATCCATCCTTGCCGGCGGCGATAGAGCGCCGTCGCGGTGAGCATGCCGAGCAGAAGCGCCAGGGCCGTCGTCCCCACAGCAAATTTGACCGAATTGCCCACGGCGGCGACCGGCGGCACGTAGAAGATGGAGCCGCGCGGGTTCTCGAAGAGCGCGGTGTAGTAACGCAGTCCGGCGTCGAAGGAGCGGACGACGAGCGTCGCCAGCGGCAGCCCCAGGAGTACACCGCTGATGCCCACGTTGGCAAGGACGAGAGCGAAGTCGCCGGCCGTGCGCGGGCGGCGTTGCGTGACCCGACGGGGACGCCAGTCCAGCGGGCGCGCCAGCCGGCCTTGTAGCCGCGTGTAGAGGACCGTCAGTCCAAGGGTACAGAGGATCTGGACGAGCGACAGTCCAGCGGCGAGGGGAAAGTTGCCCATATCGATGGCCTGGCGGTAGATGGCGACTTCGAGCGTGGCAAAGCGCGGTCCGCCCAGGATGAGGATCACGCCGAAGCTGGTGAAGCAAAAGATGAAAACGAGCAGGGCGGCGGCGCCGAGCGCGGGCAGGAGCAGGGGCAGCGTCACTTCGACGAAGGCACGCCACGGCGATGCGCCAAGGGTGCGCGCGGCCTGTTCCAGGCGCGGGTCGAGGTTGGCCCAGAAGCCGCCGACGATGCGCAAGACGAGTGTGTCATTGTAGAAGACGTGGGCCAGGAGGATGGCGCCGAGCGTGTAGCGCAGGTCGAGGGGCGGACGCGAGAGCCCCAGGACGTTCATCAGCACCACGTTGAGCGGCGACTTCGGCCCCAGCACGGCGGTGAACGCCGTCGCCACGACGACGGTGGGCAGGACGAAGGGCACGGTCGTCAGAGCGTTGAGCAGGCGCTTGCCGGGGAAATCGTAACGGGCGAAAACGTAGGCCCCCGGCAGGCCCAGCAACAGCGTCAGCCCGGTGGAGAGCGCGGCTTGTCCGAACGTGAAACCGAGCGTGCGCCAGGTCGCCGGACCCAACAACCGCGCCAGCAGCGCCTCGAACGTCAGCCCGCCATCCCCCATGAGGCTGGCGCGGAAAATCGCCCCCAAGGGGTAGAAATAGAAGACAAGGAGGAAGAGAAGGGGGAAGACAAGAAGCCAATGACGAGTGACGAGTGGCGGGTGGCGAGTGGCGACTCGTGATTCGTCATGGATGCTTGGTGATCGGTGAGCGGTGTTGTCAGGCACTCTGTATTCCCCTTTTCTCCCTCTCCCCTCGTCTCCCGTCTACCTGAGCACAACATCCGCCCATGCCTCGATCCACTTCTCACGGTTGGCTTCGATGGCTTCGGCGGGGACTTCAGCGGGTTGTACAGCTTCGAGGGTGAATTCGACGAAGACTTGCGGCAGCGCGATGGTAGGATTGGCGGGGAAGACCCACATTTGCAGTGGGATGTCGGTCTGGAAGTCGGCGCTGAGCAGAAATTCGATGAAGGCTTCGGCAAGGTCGCGGTTTTGCGTGCCCTTGAGGATGCCGGCGAATTCTACCTGGCGGAAGCAGGTTCCCGGGGCGGTGATGGCGCCGGTCGGCGGTTCGGTGAGCGCTCCGGCACTGAAGTAGACCTCGGCGGCGGGGCTGGTAGCATAACTCACGACCAGGGGGCGGACGCCGTCACTGCCGGAACTGCCGCTGAACTCGTTGTAGTACGCCGTGTCCCAGCCATCCACGACCAGCACGTCGTTGGCGCGCAAGTCCTCCCAGAAATCCAGATAGCCGTCCGCGCCAAAAGCGCCGATGGTGGTGAGGAGAAAGGCCAGTCCCGGCGACGAAGAGGCAGGGTTCTCCACGACGAGCAAACCCCTGTATTCGGGCTGCGTCAGGTCCGTCAGGCTTTGCGGGAGGGCAAGCGAGTGTTCGGCGAAGTAGGCCTTGTCGTAGTTGAGGCACACGTCGCCGTAGTCGGTCGGGACGACGCGGTATTTGTTGTCCAGGTGTAGCGCTTTGGGGATGACGGAGAGGTTTTTTGCCTGGTACGGCTCAAAGATATCGGCGTTCAAGGCACGGCTGAGGAAGGTATTGTCGAGACCGTAGAGCACGTCGGCCTGAGGATTGTCGCGGGAGAGGATGGCCTGGTTGAGCATCTTGCCGGCGTCGCCGGCCTTGAGGAATTGTACCGTGGCGTTGTTCGCCGTCTCGAAACGCGCGATGACGTCTTCGCTGACGCTAAAGCTATCGTAGACCATCACCCGCAGTACGCGAGGCGCTTCCGGGCTGACCGCTGGCGTCGCTTTCACGCACCCGGCAAGCAGAGTGAGCATAATCACCATCAACACAATACGCGATTTCATATCAACCTCCTTAAAAATAGCCACAGAGCACACAGAAAAATACACCCCCTTTTCGCCCCCTTCTTCCCCGCTTGCGGGGGAGAAGGGGGTTGGGGGATGAGAGAGTCATCGCCGATGGCCGAAGTGTCAACCCATGATGCACCATCCCCAAGAGTCCCGTTCGCCACCCGGCAAGGGTGACTGAATAGTTACAAAAACGCATGCCCTTCATGTAAGCACCACAGCAAACCGGCGCGCAGAGAGACTGTGGCGATTTCACCGTCGAACTCGTTGCTCACGCCGCGCGTGAGGCCGAAGTGGAGCGTCTCGCCGCATAGCGGGTACGTCAGGCCGCGGGTGATAACGCCGACGGCGTCGCCGCCGAGGGGGAGAAGGGAGAGCGTGTCGCCGGGCTGGCCGTGAAACGTCGCCGTGACACCGCCGTGGAGGCAACGCACCGTCCAGGCTCCGGCGGCGATGACAACTTCGCGCCCTGCCAGAACCGGCAACGCCAGCAGCAACAGGTTGGCGAGTGCCTGATCCGGGCGTCCGCCCAGCGCGCCCAAGATGATGATCTCCTTCCCCTCTGGCTGTGAGGCTGCCCACGTGAGCGCCAGTTCCAGGTCGGTTTCGTCCTTGACGGGGGGGTGCGCGTGCAGAATCGTTCCGGCGGCTTCGAGGCGCGCCCGTTGTTCCGGCGATAGCGAATCCAGGTCGCCGATGACGTGCGCCGGCGTGAGCCTGGCAGCCAGCGCGTGCCGCGTCCCACCATCTGCCGCGAGGATGCAGTCGCCGGGCCGTACCCACCGGGCAGCTTCGGCGGCGGGATTCTCGATGACGCCGTTGGCAAAGATGATGATGCGCACCATGCTCTCCTATCCAGGTCAACAGATCTGGCAGATTAAGCAGATTTATCCTTCTTTAATCTGCTGAATCCGCTTAATCTGCTGACAAAAAATCCGTTAACACAAAAAAACATCCCTGCGGCCGGAGAGGCTTGTGCAGGGATGTGGTAAACGGGTGCGCCTCCCTCCGCTGGTATGATCCAGATCAGGTTCTGGGGTCGGTATCTGACGGATACCCTCTCAGCCTGCGTCTCAGGCTCCCCCGGCCAATGTATGTTTTCAAGGTGCTACAATTCCATTATAGCCATCTTTATCTTTTCGGCAACGTGGCTGCATGTCCGGGGCTTATCAGAGGCTACTACGGCCCCGCCATTGGACAGAGCATGGATAAGCCCTACCGAAAGGTCGGCCTGCTTGCTAAAATTGCCAGGTGTAGTATAATTTTTCTCGTATGCGGGCTTAGTTCAGCGGTAGAATGTCTCCTTGCCAAGGAGAAGGTCAAGGGTTCGAATCCCTTAGCCCGCTTTGTCTTGGCGACGTAGCCAAGTGGTAAGGCAAGGGTCTGCAAAACCCCCATTCGTCGGTTCAAGTCCGACCGTCGCCTTTTTCCCCTCCCTATCACCAGCGACGGGCATCTGACAGGGATGCCCGTTTTTCTGGGGCGGTGGCGAAATGGCAGACGCACCGGTCTTAAAAACCGAGGGGCTTACGCCCGTGTGGGTTCGAGTCCCACCCGCCCTATTTGATTTGATGGTAACCGGTTCAACCGAGAAAATCGCCGCTGATCTGCAACAGCGGCGATTTTTACATTAAGGGGGAGATATGAGCCAGTCTTTTGCTTCGTCGACGCCACGTCCGCTCACCGCGATTATCGTGGGGGCGGGACATCGCGCTTTGCTCTATGCGTCGTATGCGCAGACCCATCCCGATGAGCTGCGCATCGTCGGTGTGGCGGATCCCCATCCACAGCGGCGCGAGATGGCTGCCCGTACATACGGCTTGTCCCCGGCGCAGTGCTTCGAGAGTGCCGAGGAGGTCGCTGCCCGACCGCAATTCGCCGATGTGGTGATCAACGGGACGATGGATCACCAGCACGTGCCGACGTCGCTGCCGCTGCTGGCTGCCGGGTACGATATGCTGCTCGAAAAGCCCTTCGCTACCTCCCCGGCCGAAATGTGGGAGCTGGTGAAGATGGCTCAACGTTGTCACCGCAAGGTCATCATCTGCCACGTGCTGCGCTATACGCCATTCTATGCCGCAATCCGCCAACAAGTGGCCGACGGCGTCATCGGCGATGTGTTCAGCGTGCAGACCCTCGAGCACGTCTCCTACCATCACATGGCGGTGGCCTACATCCGCGGCAAGTGGAGCAAGCCAAGCGTCAGTCACACTTCCATGCTTATGGCGAAGTGCTGTCATGACCTCGATCTCATCACGTGGATGAAGAGTGGCATCAGACCGCGCCGTGTTGCCAGTTTCGGCAGCAATTTCCAGTTCCGCCCGGAAAAAGCGCCCGCCAACGCAGGAACCCGCTGCCTCGTGGATTGTCCCATCGAGGCTGATTGTCTGTATTCGGCGCGCAAACACTCCATCGATCACCCCGACCGTTGGAGTTTCTACGTGTGGGACAGTCTGGAATCCATCGCCAATCCCACTCTCGAGCAGAAAATCCACTCGCTGGAGACGGACAACCCTTACGGACGCTGTGTGTGGAAGTGCGGTATGGAGGTCGTGGATCACCAGTCGCTCGTGATCGAGTTCGCGGATGGGACGACGGCGACGCACAATATGATCGGCGGAACGTCCAGACCCTCGCGCGCGATCCATCTCATCGGCACGCACGGCGAAATCCAGGGCGTTTTCGAGGACGGACGCTTCGTCATCCGCCACATCGACCCGCGACCGGGGCACGAGTACACCGAAGAAGTCGTCGATCTCACCACCGACGGCGACATGCACGGCGCGTTCGGCGGGCATGGCGGCGGGGATATGCGCCTGGTCGCGGACTTCGTGCGCGTGATCCGCGGCGAGCCGGCTTCGATTTCCACTACGTCGCTCGAAGATTCCGTCGCCGGGCATCTCCTCGGCTTCAGCGCCGACCGGGCGATGGCCGAGCATCGCGTGGTAGACCTGGTGTTCGAGGTATAACGTATCTCATTCACGCTTCCGCCAGCTCCATGCTGCTGTGGAATGAGGTTCTGCAGGATTTCGTGGGGGCGAAATAAGAAACTGGCCACGGATTGACACGCCAAGTATAAAAAATCAGTGCAATCCGTGTCATCCGTGGCAAAAGCCAAAGCCGTTTTTCCAGCGCCACGCCAAGTCCCAGAAAACCTGGAATGATAAAGTTCTGATTACTGAAGAGGGCTACAATGACAAAACCGCTTATTTTGGTCACCAACGATGATGGTGTGGACTCGCCGGGGCTATGGGCCGCCGTCGAAGCCGTTGCGCCTTTTGGGGAGGTGTTGGTCGTCGCGCCGGATCGCCAGTGGTCGGCGGCGGGGCGCTCGATGCCGCGTCATGTGACGGGCGAGTTGACCGAAAAGCAGCATGAAATCTACGGTGGGCAGGTGGTGCACGTCTACAGTGTGGACGCGACACCGGCGCTGTGCGTCGTCCACGCGATGATGGAATTCGCGCCACGCCAACCGGCATTGCTCGTCGCGGGCATCAACTTCGGCGAGAACGTCAGCACCGAGGTCACCATCTCCGGCACGGTGGGGGCGGCTCTCGAAGCCGCGGCCTTCGGCGTCCCGGCGCTCGCCGTCTCGCTGGAGATGACGGTCGCCGAGCATCTCACCGGCGGCGAGGCGAAGGATTACACGGCGGCGCAGCACTTCACGGCGTATTTTGCGCGGCGGATGCTCGACCGTGCGTTGCCCTACGACGTGAGTGTAGTCAACGTCAATGTGCCAGATACGGCCACGCCGGAGACCTCGTGGCGGCTCACCCGTCTGTCGCGCCAACGCTACTTCCTCCCGCTGAGTCCTGACCGCAAGAACGGGAACGGTCGTCCCACCTATACGGTGCTGGCGGATCCCCGCCTGGCGGAGCCGGACTCGGACGTGTGGGCGCTGCGGGTGGCGCGAGTAGTCTCGGTCACGCCGCTGTCGCTAGATATAACCTCGCGCGCGGATTTCGGGGCGATTGAGGAGCCGTTGCGGGGGGAGGAATGAAGAAGGATTACACGGCGTATTTCGCGCGGCGGATGCTCGACCGTGCGTTGCCCTACGACGTGAGTGTAATCAACGTCAATGTGCCGGATACGGCCATGCCGGAGACCTCGTGGCGGCTCACCCGTCTGTCGCGCCAACGCTACTTCCTCCCGCTGAGTCCTGACCGCAAGAACGGTCGTCTCACCTATACGGTGCTGCTTGACAATTCCCCCGTGCCCCTTAAACTTGGCGTAGTAGGGGCAGAAAGTATGCAACGTCACAGTGACATCCTCCGGTTTCAAGAGGGGCAGCGCAGTCAGCATCCCGCGCCGGAAGCTACGGTTGCCACCGCGCCACCGGAAATGGTAGACAGGGCAGGAGAGCAACTCGCCATTCTGGTCGATCTCACGCCCCAGTTCGGCCATCGCAGCCGCGAAATTCGGGCATTGGCGGCGAGCACGTACTGGGCATCGTCGGGCAGCATCGTGGCACGGTTGCGACGCGCGCTTGCCGAGGCCAACCGCTATCTGATCCGCGCCAATGCCGAAGCCACCCCCGGCTCCAAATGTACGGGGAGCATCACCTGCGTCGTTTTTTCCGGGGAAGAGGTATTCTTTGGGCAAATTGGAGCGGCGTATGCTTTTGTCTATCACCCCGATCATACGGTGGAGTCTTTCCCGCTCCGCAATCGATTGCTGATCCCCCTGGGGGGATCCCTGCCGCCGTCCATCCACATCGGGTACACGACGGTGGAAGAAGGCAGTACCGTGCTCCTGGCTACAACGCCGGCGGTGGAATCCCAGGCCCGCGAGCGTTGGCAGGAAATACTGGCTCCCCCGGACCCCGAGGAGATCGCCGATTCCATCACCCAGGCGATGGCGGGAAGTCAGGCATCAGGCAGTTTCATTATCATTCGTCTGTCGCCGGAGCCGCCTTCTCAACCCCCGGTGCAACCCCGACAGAAGGTACAGTTTTTCCGCCAACCCGCTGTGGCCGTCACCGCGTCGCCAGCCTCACAACCGTCGCCGGGCGTCGTCTCCCCTGTTCCGCCATCCCCGACGTCGGCTCCATCTATCGCGCCTGGCGCTGCGCCGCAGGGAGAGCGGCAGACCACTCTGCTGCCGGCGACCCTGGAAAGGCGGGGTGAACGTCAGGCGAAAGTGGCGGGCAAGGCACAAGACAACGTGGCATCCCCTTCCTTCACACCACCCCAGATCAAACTACCGCCTGTGCGCGAATGGCTGAAGCACCTTGTTCCCCGGAGAAGCGCCGAGCGTTACCGCGAGCGTAAAACGACGGCGGAACGCGCCCGCGTGCGCCGCGCGCTCCGCACTTTGCTGCCCGGAAAGGTCAAGGGGGTCAAAGCGCACTCGATGCCGCTTGCGCCGACGGAAAAATCAACGGTGATGGGCGGACTGGCGCTAGGATTGTTGTTGGTGGCGTTATTTGTCACCGTGACCGTGTATTTTGAATCCGGCGGCCAGGCGCGGGCAGAGGAATACATCGTCGAAGCACGCGCCCTGCGCGAAGCGGCTTTCAACAGTCAGTCCCCTGAGGATTGGAACCGGCTTCTGGAATTGAGTTCACACATCATCACCCTGGAACGCCAAAACACCGAAGCGGCGGCCATGAAGGCAGAGGCGCAAAACGCCCTCGACGCCTTGCACAGCGCTGCCGTGCTCGACGCCAGGCTGCAACTGGACCTGGGCATTGCGCCCGCCCCGCGCCGTCTGCTGGTCGCCGGTTCATGGATTTACATCCTGAATACGACTGCCGATGAGGTCATCGGACTGCCGTTGCAGGCGGACGGTCTCACTCTGACCACCGACGTGCCCACGCCGATCCTCAAACGCGGGCAGAGTTTCTACGGCGAAGTGGTCAACCATCTGGTCGACCTGGCCTGGGTAGAGCCGGGCGGCAGCTATCCCGATGGCGCGGCCTTCATCTATAGCGATGGCGGGATCATCTACATCTATGAGCCGCCCCTCGGCCCGGGGAGCATCACCCGGCAGCGCCTCCAGGGGAATCTGGGGCCGGGCATGGTGACGATTATGGGGACCTTCGGAGAAAAGTTGTATCTGGTCCACCGCCAGGATAACCAGATTCTCACTTACGAGCCGGTCAATGGGATTTATGATGCGGCGCGAGGCTATTTCGCGGCGGGTGTCGCCCCCCACCTTTCAGAAGTATTGGATATGGGGATTGACGGACGGCTTTATCTGTTGATGGGAGATGGGACGATCAATGCTTACTTTGTCGGCGTGGAGGACCCATCCTTCAAGCTCAGCAATCTGCCGGATTCACAGGCAAAGCCGTTGGTGTTGGTCGTCGAGTCTGACGTCGACAAGGGATTGATTTACCTGGGGGATCCGCAGCGCGAGCGCATTCTCGTCCTCGATAAACGCGGCAATTTTACGCACCAGTTCCGTCTGCCGGGTGAAGCATTGACGCAGTTGGAGGCACTGGCAGTGAGTGAGAATCCGCATGTGCTGTATATGATCGTCGCCAACCAGCTCTACATTGCGCCCATCCCCGATTTTGTAACGCACTAATGCTACGCGGCACAAATAGTTCCCCAGTGAATGCTTGGCAGGGAGTGGCAGATCCCGGCGTAGCGCGCCAGAACCACAGATCTGGCAATCCACTCCGAGCATGACTAACAGGTGTGAAATTTCTGCCCCGCTGCACTGGCTCTTAGCGATCAGCCTTCAGCCCGACACGAAGGGGAGGTCTTATGGCACAACCGGAAACCATGCGCACATTCATTGCGGTGCCGCTTTCGGCTCAAGTCGTCGACAGGCTAGCCGAGACGCAACGCGCGCTGCGGCGCCGCTGTCCTGAGCAGGCTGTGGCCTGGATCAAGCCTGAAAACATCCACTTGACGCTGTTTTTTCTCGGCGACATGGTGCCTGAATGTCAGGCGTCTGTCGAAGCGGCCATGACCGCCATCGCACGCCACGCGCACCCATTGACGTTCACCGTCCAGGGACTCGGCGCTTTCCCGAACGTGAACCGTCCGCGCGTCATCTGGGTGGGATTGGACGAACCGACCGGGCAGTTGGCGCTGCTGCACCGCGCGGTGAACGAAGCCATGGCGAGTATCGGCTTTCAGCCCGAAGACCGCCGCTTTTCCCCGCATCTGACGCTGGGCCGCATTCGCCAGCGTGCTTCGCGCGAGGAGGCCCAGGCAGTGGGGGATGCCATCCGCGGGACAGAAGTGGGGCAACTCGGTACGGTGCTGGCCGAAGAGATGATCTTCTTCCGCAGTGTGCTCAAGTCCTCCGGGGCGGAATACACACCGTTGGCGCGCTTCACGCTGAAATGAGAAACGGGTGAATGACCCGTACAAGGGGCCACGCCCAAACGCTGTCGGATGTCGCCGCCTGCCTCAGCCCTGATTCAAAACGCGCCTGTAAACCTCAAGCGTCCGGCGCGCGGTCTCTTCCCACGTAAACGCCCGCACCTGATCGCGTCCCGCCGCCTGCAAACGGGTGCGCAGTGCTGCGTCGTGGGCGATGCGCCAGCAGGCGTCGGCAAGGGTGGTCGGATCATCGGGATCGATGAGCAGCCCGGCCATACCGACGACTTCCGGCAGGCTGGCCCGGTCGGCGACGACGACGGGCGTGCCACATTGCAAGGCTTCCAACGCCGGCAATCCAAATCCCTCGTAGAACGACGGCATCGCCAGCAGCAGCGCGCCGTTGTACAGCGCCACCAAGTCTGTACCGGGAACCTGCTCGATGAACCGCACCCACGGCTCCAGATGCAGGGATTGCACACGGGCGAAAATCTCATCGTAGAGCCAGCCGGGCCGCCCGGTGATCACCAGGGTACCCTTTTCCCCACGCGCGTGGAACTGCGCCAGCGCCTCTAACAGTCCCGGCAGGTTCTTGCGCGGTTCCCACGTCCCCACAAAGAGCCAATAGCCGGGTTCCAGCCCGTAACGTTCCAACACGGGCGCAACTTCTTCCGGGGGCAGGGGACGAAAGTGCGCGGCGGCGGCGAGATGCGTCACCGTGACCCGCGCCGGATCGACGTGCAGCAGGCGTTCCAGGTCGCGCCGGGTGGCGTAAGAGTCAGCCAGGATCGCATCGGCGCGGGCAACGGCCCAGGCGATTTGATTGTTGTAATACTGGCGGGCATCGGTGGTAAGGTATTGGGGATAATAGAGGAAATTGAGGTCATGCACGGTGATGACGATATGCCGCGCGCCCCAGGCCGGGGGGATGAAGTCGGTGCTGTGGAACAGATCGAGTTTCAGCGGGAGCAGCTCCGTCCCCAGTGCCCACCGTTCCAGGCGATGGTGGGGCGGCGTCCACGCACGATACATGCGTGCCCCCGGCACGTCCACAGGCGTAGATTCGCGGCGGTGTGACACCAGCGTCAGCGTCTCCGCCGCCAATTGCGGCGCTAACGCCTGCGCCAGATGGCGTGCGTACTGCGAAATTCCACCGGGTGCGTAGGCGTGCAAGCGCAGGTCTATTCCGATACGCATAGCAGGAGTGTACCACGAATGAAATGGAATTGGAAGTAGGGAAATGGAAAATTGGAAATGAAGGGAGCACCCACCACACAACCGAAATAGGTGCATTCCGCTTCCTGCCACCTGAAGCCTGCATCCTATTTGTCAAATCTGCCGTTCGTGTTACAAAAGGTGAATTGCAGGAGGGTTTTCACTTATGCCTGATCCGAAGCGTGATTATTTGACACCGACGCTCGACCGGTACTGGTTCGCGCCGCCAGTGGCGCTGTGGCGGGCCATCGAACTGCGGGTGCTGGCGGCGGAGACGTTCTCCCGTCCCCTCCTGGACCTGGGATGCGGCGATGGTCTCATCGCGCAGGTGCTCTTCGCCGGCGAGCCGCCGGTTGAGGCCGGCTTCGATCCGTGGCTGAAGCAGGTGCGCCAGGCTCCGGCATCGGGCGCTTACCGCTACGTTCAGCAAGCGCGCGGAGAGGCGATGCCCTATCCCACCGCAACCTTCGCCGCCGTCTTCAGCAATTCGGTGTTGGAACACATCCCCGACCTCGCTCCGGTGCTGGGTGAAGTCGCGCGCGTGCTACGGCCGGGCGGACGCTTCCTGGCTACCGTGCCGAGCGATGCGTTCCGCCGCCTGCTGGCGGGTTATCGCCAGCGAGTCGCCGGGGGCGATTTCGCGGGGGCGGAGGCTTATGCGCTGGCCGTCGATCGGCGCCTGGAACATCACCGCTATCCCACACCCGCGCAGTGGGCGGAGATGCTCGACCGGGCCGGGATGCGCCTGCTGCACACGCGGTACTACATCCCCGCCGAGGTAGAGGCGCTGTGGGACCGCGCCAACGTCACCTACGGCATTCACCAGGATGGCGCACCATTCTACCGCTGGCTGGCATCGCCGCGCCTGCGCCAATTTGGCTACCAGGAACTCGTCCGCCGTTGGATAGTGCACCGGTTGAGTGGGCGCTGGCGACAGGCTTATAGGCTGGATGTACCCGCAGGCGGCGTCGGCGGCGGGCTACTTGTGGTCGGAGAGAAAGCGTGATCCGGCCAGAAGTTTGGGATGCGTTTGTCGCCGCGCACCCGGCGGGAACGATCCTGCAAACCAGCCGCTGGGCACAGCTCAAAGCTACTTTCGGTTGGGATTGGGAGATCGTCACACTGGACGACATTCCCAGCGGCGGCGCGCTGGTGCTGTACCGGCCCCTGCCGCTCAAGGTGGGGACAATAGCCTATATACCTCGTGGGCCGCTGGTGGACTGGAACAACGCGCCGACGGTCACGACGCTGTTCGAGGTGCTGAGCACTGCGGCGCGCCGTCACCAGGCCTGGGCGCTCTGGCTTGAACCAGAGCTACTCGACACGCCCGCCGCCCAGGCGCAGCTCCGAGAACTCAAACTGCAGCCTGCTCGGCGCACCATCCAACCGCCGCGTACCATCATCGTGGACATCGCGCCCGCCGAAGATGTCATCCTGGCGCAAATGCGGTCGAAGACGCGCTACAACATCCGCCTGGCCGAACGCAAGGGCGTGACCGTCCGCGCGGGGACGGTGGACGATACGGCAGCATTTTACGCGCTGATGACGGAGACCGGCAACCGCGACACCTTCGGCATCCACAGTGAGGCGTACTACCGACGTGTGTTTGAGCTTTTCCTGCCGGCAGGGGAGGCGGCTCTACTGCTGGCCGAGGTGGAGGGGGAACTTGTCGCTGCGCTGGTCGTCTTCGCGCTGGGAGCCAAAGCCTGGTATCTCTACGGCGCGTCGTCAGATCGGCACCGCGAGAAGATGCCGCCCTATGCGCTCCAATGGGCGGCGATCCGCTGGGCCAAAGCGCACGGTTGCACGAGCTATGATTTGTGGGGCATTCCTGACTACGATGAGGAAACGCTCGAAGCGCAGTTCACCGCCCGCAACGATGGGCTGTGGGGCGTGTATCGCTTCAAGCGCGGCTTCGGCGGACAGATCGTGCGCTGTGTCGGATTGTGGGAACAAGCACTGCATCGGCTGTATCCCCTGGCGGCGAAATTGGGTGGCTACGGCGCCGAGTGATTTCAACTTTTGTCAGCAGATTGAGCAGATTCAGAGAGAGGAACAATATGCCCTTTACCTTTACCCAGTTACAAATTCCTGACGTGATTCTCATTGAGCCGCGCGTGTTTGGCGATGAGCGCGGGTTCTTTCTGGAGACTTACCAACATTCAGCCTTTGCCGCCGCAGGGATTCCCGAGACGTTTGTGCAAAACAACCTCTCCCACTCGGTCTACGGGGTGCTGCGAGGACTGCACTATCAAAAACAGCCGCTGGCGCAGGGCAAGCTGGTAAACGTGGTGGCAGGTGAAATCTTCGACGTGGCGGTGGACATCCGGCGCGGGTCGCCAACATACAGTCGGTGGGTCGGCGTGACGCTCTCGGCGGCGAATCATCACCTGCTCTACGTGCCACCGGGCTTCGCCCATGGGTTCTGCGTCGTGAGCGCTGACGCAGATGTGTTCTACCAGGTCACGGCGGAGTATTCTCCTGCTCACGATCGCGGCATCCTGTGGAACGATCCCGACATTGGCGTGATATGGCCCATCGCGGCCCCCCAGCTCTCGCCCAAAGACGCGGTTCACCCTCGTCTGCGCGACGCGGATAGCAACTTTATCTACAACGCCGGATAAGGCCAGTTTGACGTTTTTATTTCTCCTCTATCGCCAGGACAGGCACATCTGCGGTTCTGTCGACGGCCCGGGCAGCCCGTGGCAATGAGTTGTCGCTGAGCACAATGTCCCGTGTCTGCTCGCCCTCCACGCGGAGGAAGGCGTCCGTTCCGGCGGCGGCCTGACACCCGTGGACGAAGGCCCCGGCGACGTTGCGCATGTGGATGACCGGCGTGCCTGCCGACGGCGTAGGAGTGGTAAAACCGTTGATCTCCACGTCCGCCGCATCGGCCAACAGCAATGCCGGGCCGAGTTGATCGGCGACCGTGACGTTGTGGAAGCGCAGGCCGCGCACGTTGGTTGCCCAGAAGCCGGCGCGCTGCATCGGCTCCAGGTCAGGCGCCATCGCCGGGACGCCAGGTTCGGCGTCCAGCGCCATCGAAATGTCCACGTTGCTGAAAGCGACGTCTTCCACGGGCATCTCCGGCAGGCCGTAGAGGAACGCCGCCGCGTAGCGCACGTCGCGGGCGGTGATGTCGCTGAAATGCACGCGGCGGAAGCGCGGCGTGCCCTCGTTGACCGGCCAGGGCGACCGATCCGTGATTTTGTCCGTGCCCCACGCGCCGCAGCCATAGTACAGGTTCATGATGAACGGACACATCACGTCCGTCATGACCACATTCGTCACGCGGATGTCCTCCACGATGCCGCCGCGCTCGCGCCGCGACTTAAGGCGAATACCCCGGTCGGTCCCCACAAAAACGCAATTGGCGATAGTGATGTTCCGCACGCCACCGCTCATCTCACTGCCGATGACGACGCCACCGTGCCCGTGCACCATCGTGCAGTTAGTGATGGTGATGTTCTCGCAGGGAAGGAGCCGGCCGCGCTCCTCTTCCTCCGTGCCGGATTTGATGGTGATACAATCGTCGCCCACGTCGATGTGACAGTTGGCGATATGGACGTTGCGGCACGATTCGGGATTGATGCCGTCGGTGTTGGGCGAGTCGGCAGGGTTGGCGATGGTCACCTTGTCCACAGTGACATTATCGCAGGCGTAAGGGTGAAGGGTCCAACTGGGTGAGTTAGTGCAGGTGATGCCTTCCATGAGGACGTTGGTGCAGTGGCTGAAAGAGATGAGGCGTGGACGCGGGTAGTCGAGGGCGTGCCGGCGCCCCAATTCCCACCAGAACGCACCCCGTCCATCCACCGTGCCTCGCCCAACGACGGCGATGTGCGTCAGATCCTCGCCGCCGATGAGCGGCGCATGCGTGATACGGCTCACGCCCTCCCAGCGGTTCGCCACGGGCGGATAATCGGCGGTATTCTGACTGCCCAGGAGCGTCGCCCCCGCATCCAGGAACAGGGTAATGTGGTTCCTGAGGAACAGTGATCCGGTGACGTATTGCCCGGCGGGCACGTAGACCGTGCCGCCCCCGGCCTGGCTGCACGCTTCGATGGCTGCTTGCAGTGCGACGGTGTCAAGCGTTTGCCCGTCACCGGCCGCGCCGTAATCAAGAACGTTGAATGTGTTTTTGCCTGATACAATCATCGTCAAGTCTTCATACCGTGAACAACAGAACGGACCGGACAGGTTTTCTGCAGTCTGTCCGGTCTGAAAATCCATCAGGGTTCTTCAGGATTTCGCGGGGACGAAATAAAAAAACAGCTACGATTGAATTTGTAGGGCAGTCCAATTGAACAGGACTTCCGCCAACAGGTGCCATTTTACCGCCGAGGACGCAGAGAGTGCAAAGATTCGGTGCTTTCTCTGCATACCCGGCGACCTCTGCGGTGGAAAAACTTTAGTTAGTCGCTGGGGATTTGGCCGGTGACGCCCTCGACGAGCCAGTCGAAGCTGAGAAGGTCGGCGTCGGACATCGTCTCGCCGGCCGCAACGCGGATAGCACCGGTCTGATCGGCGATAGGACCGCTGAAGGGGTGCAGCTTGCCATCGATGATCTGTGCTTTTACAGCGTTGACCTCGTCCTGCACGGCCTGCGGCACCATGGCTCCGAAGGGCGCCAGCTTCAGAAGGTTGTCGGCCATGTGACCCCAGTAGGCATGCGTCTCCCATTTGCCGTCCATCGCAGCCTTGACCGTCTCCTTGTAGTAGACGCTCCAGTCCCAAATCGGGGCGGTCAGCACGGCGTTGGGGGCCACGTCCTGGGAGATGGCGTTGTAGCCGATGGCGTAGACGCCGTTCTCTTCTGCCAGTTTGTCCGGTTCGGTGGAATCGCTCTCACGGGCGATGACGTCGGCACCGGAGTCCAGCAGCGCCTGGGCGGCCTCGCGCTCGGCGACGGGATTGAACCAACTGAAGATCCACACGGGGCGCACCTCGACGGCGGAATTGACACTGCGTGCGCCCAGAGTAAAGGCGTTGAGATTGCGCACCACTTCGGGGATAGGATAGGGGGCGACGTAGCCCAGCACGTTCGACGTCGTCATCCGCCCGGCGGTGATCCCCGCTAAATACCAGCCTTCGTACCCGCGCCCGTCGTAGATGGCGACGTTTTCCGCAGTCTGATAGCCGGTACAGTGCTCGAAGTACACGTCGGGATAGGCCGCAGCGACTTCGAGAACGGAGTCCATATAGCCGAACGAGGTGGCGAAGATCATGTCATAACCCTGCTCGGCGTAGTCGCGCAGTACGCGCTCGGCGTCTGGCCCTTCAGACACCAGCTCGATGTAGCTTGTTTCGACGTTGTCGAAGGCGGCGTCCAGCGCCTGACGGCCCTGATCATGGGCGTAACTCCACCCCAGGTCACCCACCGGGCCAACGTAGATGAAAGCGACCCGGAAGGGTTCCTGCGCTTCCGGGCCTTTCGCACCTCCGCATCCCGCCATCAGCACAGTGCATGTGATCAGCAAAACGGTCAGTAACCAACGTGGTTTGTTCATAGGTATCCTCCTGTTTATGGTTGGGTAAGGGTGAGGCATTCCCACAAGAACCCTTTGATAGTGCAGATACTGTGAGGCAAAAAGATGCTGTCTTGACCAGATGCTTGCGGGGTATGCCTCGCCCCTACTGTTGATATGACGGTATTTTATGCCTGTTCCGTGTCAGGGCAAACGCCACATGTTCCTATTGGCCGTTGGCGTGTTTGTCCTTCCCAGGTAAAATGTGGGCTATGCCGTTCGATTTTGATCCTCAACGTTATCCAACAACGCCGGGCTGTTACCTGATGAAGGATGCCGGCGGGCGTGTGATCTACGTGGGCAAAGGCAAGAACCTGCGTCGCCGGTTGTCGTCATACTTCCGCCCCAATCAGCGCCGCCGGACGCGGCGCGATTACCGGATGGAGCGACTCGTCGCGGCGGTCGCGGCCATCGACGTGATTCTGGTCAACAACGAGATGGAGAGCCTGGTGCTCGAAAACAACCTCATCAAGCATCACCATCCGCGCTTCAACCGGATGTTGATGCCGGAGGATACCGGCTATCACTACATCGTGTTGACCGGTGAGCCGTTGCCGCGCTTGCTGCCCTACCGCAAGCAGCGTGTCAACAAGGCGCTTTCCGGTAAGGAGGTCGAGCAGCGCCTTGGCCCGTATCTGAGCCGCGAATCCCGCGATGGGCTGCTGACCTACGTGGCGGATCACTTCGGCTTGCGAACGTGCCAGCCGTTGGCGACGCGCGTCTGCCTGCGCTATCATTTGAAAGCGTGTGGCGGTATCTGTGAGCGGCGAATGTCCGTGGACGACTATACTGCCGCTGTGCAAGCGGCGCTGGCCTTCCTGGCGCGACCCAATGCGGACCTGGCCGCTGATATGCGCGCGGAGATGACAGCCTGCGCGGAACGCTTGGAATTCGAGCGCGCGCAGCGCATCAAAGAGCAGATGCTTGCGTTAGAGGCCACGTTGCAGCCGCAGATCGTCGAGCGCGACGTGGATTACGACCAGGACGTGGTGTACTTCGGGCCGGACGAAGCGCGCCGGGCGCTCGTGGCGACGATCCGCAAGGGCGCGCTGCTCGCTGCGGCGCTCTATTCCCTTGACGTGACGGCTGCGTATCCACAAGCCTGCCACGATTTTCTGCTGGCGCGCTACGCCCGCTCCGGGCCGGAGGAGGTGCTCTGCAACGCGCCGGAGGAAGCGGTCGTGCCGTTTGCCACTCTGAGAGATAAGAGACGAGTGCGCGTTCCCACCGCTGGCATCGAACAAGACCTGTTGGAGCTGTGCCGTCTGAATTACGAGTATCAGGTCAAAGCATCAGGGTACACGGATGAACACGGAACACACGGATTTTCTGAAGGAAAAAATCCGTAGAATCCGTGAAATCCGTGTACAATAGCTGCGTTGGTTTCTCGCAGGAGGGCTATGGTAGAAGTTCTTGTTGTTGAGCGATTGCCGACTGCGGCGCAGTACAATCAGTTACGCGCGGCGATAGGATGGGGCGTGTACGCGGAAGACGTCATCGAACGGGCGCTGCCGAATACGCTCTACTGCCTGTGCGCATTTGTGGACGGTGAATTGGTAGGCATGGCGCGCGTCATCGGCGATGGGGCGATGGTGTACTACATCCAGGACGTGATCGTGCTGCCCGCGTACCAGCGGCAGGGCATCGGCGCGCAGATGATGAACCGGGTGATGAACTACATCCGCGCCCACGCCAGCCACAACACCATCATCGGCCTGATGGCGGCGTGTGGCAAAGAGCCGTTCTACCAAAAATATGGCTTCACCTGTCGCCCTACCGAGCGACTGGGCGCGGGGATGACGATGTTTTGGGATTGACTATCCGACTACCGGACTAACAACTATCAGACTGACGAGGAGGATTATCATGACTGAAAGCCGAATCACCTTCCCACAGGATTTTGTCTGGGGCGCGGCGACGGCGGCGTACCAAGTCGAGGGTGCGTGGGACGAAGATGGGCGCGGCGAGTCGGTGTGGGATCGTTTTGCGCACACGCCGGGGCGGGTGTTGCATGGTCATACCGGCGATGTGGCGTGCGATCACTATCACCGCTGGCGGGAGGACGTAACCTTGATGCGCGAACTGGGCCTGCACGCCTATCGCTTTTCACTCAGTTGGCCGCGCCTGCTGCCTACAGGACAGGGAACGGTGAATCAAAAAGGCGTGGATTTCTACAGCCGGCTGGTAGACGCATTGCTCGAAGCCGGCATTCAACCGTTCGTCACGCTCTTCCACTGGGACTTGCCGCAGGCGCTTCAGGACGCGGGTGGCTGGCGCAATCGCGCGACCGCCGAGGCTTTTGCCAGATACACAGACGTCGCTGCGCGCGCCTTGGGCGACCGGGTGAAGCGCTGGATGACGCTCAATGAGCCGCAGGCGGTTGTGGGGGCAGGCCATGAGGGGCCGTGGCACGCGCCCGGCTTGAACGACCCGGCGAGTGGCCCGGCGGTCGCGCACCATCTGATGCTGGCGCACGGCTGGGCTACGTCGGTGTTGCGCAGCACCGCTCCCGGAGCGGAAGTGGGCATCGCGCTGGATTTCTGGCCGCAGGAACCGGCCTCGGGCAGCAACGCCGACGCGCGTTTGAGTCAGTGGCGGGATTGTGTCGCCAATCGCCGTTACCTGGATTTGGTCTCCGGGCGCGGCTATCCGGCAGCGTTGGAGGCGCATTACCGTCGTCTGGGCTACTGGCCCGAGGGGGCGGATGACTTCGTGAAAGACGGCGATCTGGCGGCGATTGCTGCCCCGTTGGACTTTCTGGGGATCAACCACTACTCGCGGAACATCGTGCGCGACGACAAAGCCCAGGATAATCTGCCGGTGACGGTCGTTGCGGGCGAGAAGACCGATATGGGGTGGGAAATTTATCCCAACGGTTTGTATATGCTGTTGACCCGTATCTGGCGCGAGTACAACCCGCGCAAGCTCTACATCACCGAAAACGGCGCCAGTTACGCCGATGGCCCCGGTCCCGCTGGACAGGTCCACGACGCCCGCCGCGTGGATTACCTGCGACGCTACTTCACGGCGGCGCACCGCGCGATCCAGGACGGTGTGCCGTTGGCGGGATACTTCGTCTGGTCGCTGATGGACAATTTCGAGTGGGCGGCGGGCTATACGCAGCGTTTTGGCCTCATCTGGGTCGATTATCAAACACAGCAACGCATCCTGAAGGACAGTGCCCTGTGGTACCGCCAGGTCATTGCCGCCAACGGCTTTTCGGAGAAATAGTACACGGATTCCACGGATTTTAGGGGTTTTTTTAAGAATCCGTAGAATCCGTATTGATCCGTGTACCATATAGTAAAGGAGTGCATCATGGAGTTCGAAGGGAAACATGCAGATGTTACAGACAAGATCATTGGCTCGTATCATACCGTGTATAACACGTTAGGTCCGGGATTTGCGGAAAAAGTATACGAAAACGCTCTGGCGTTTGAACTGCGCAAAAGTGGATATCGCGTCGAGACTCAAAAACCCATTGAGGTTTATTAGTATCTATTCAAGCTAGTAAACCTGACGAAGCAACGTATTCCCTCTACCAGGTTTGGCGTAGATTTTGGTATGCCAGGTACTTTTGTATGACGAGATATTCGTGTTTCTATAATCCCATCCCCCCTGCCCCCTTCCCCCCAGGGAAGGGGGATTTTTGTAGGGGTGTGGCGGGCGGCTTCGCCGCCCGCCACACCCCTCTTCCGCCCCCTTCTTCCCCGCTTGCGGGGGAGAAGGGGGTTGGAGGATGAGAGGGTCAGCGCCTATGGCCGAAGTGCCAATCCATGATGCACCCTCCCCAAAGTCCCCTTCGCCAGGTGGCGAAGGGGACTGATATGACGCACAGACTGTCATTTCCTGCCTTATCATGTCTTCGTGGGTCATATACCTGATGAAACAAATCTGTTGTGGTGACTGCATTTTTTCCTCCTGCTTGTCTAGATTTGAATCAGAGCCGTCCATCGCGCTTGTGCCTGGGCTTGGAGTGTGACCAAAGGTAATTGTTTCGTCAAGGAGGGCTTCAATGTCGTGCCAGCCGGCATCCAGGGCTTCGAAAGCCGGTAGCGCACATTGATAGGCCAACTCAAAGTAGGTGTCACTGGAGCGCCAGCTTTGAGGTAGCCGAGTAGCTAAATCATCTGTTGACATTGTGAAACCACTTCCTCGTTGATAATGCCAGAGCTTGCGTATCGCTCCAAGGTTAGGACAATATGCAGACTTCATCGCAATCGGTGTCGACACTGTTATCTGCACAAGTTAAGCTTTCTTCTGATTCGGCTTCATCCTGGATGGCTCTGTTTCTTTCGCGTCCGAGCTGTATCAACAGTTCATAGCAGCGAGCCAACGCCTGTCGCGCTTCAAGTGGGTACTCTTTTTTCGTCATTCTTTCTGCCTCCAACTTTGAGATAGCGATTTCTCCGTCACAGTCCGGTAAATCGTCTTAATGCTAAACGCATGTGTTGGAGTTGAATGTTGGAACCATTAGTAATTTTTGCTAACTTGCACGGGATTTTTCTCCTGGCCTCGATACTGGCATAGGAGGGGGATGTTTAACAAAAAACAGGCCACCGGGTTACCAGTGGCCTGTTCGTTGGCGGTTGAATACGAGGTTACTGTGTGGGGGATAGGTCTATTGCTTTCACGGCGAGTTGTACGAACTCCTGCACATCCTGATCGCGGGGTAGATACTCTGCAATGCGCTGAGCGTCTCGCGCCACATCTTCCAGCTCTATCCCGGCATCCTTGGCCCAATAGCTCTGGCGCAGAATCTCGGCGTATTGCGCAACCACGGCGGTCATCTGGAAGCGTGGATCACTCTCTGCAAACTCGTCGCTCAGATCGTTGCGTGCGGCGCTGCGGCTGATTTCGGTGACTGTACCAGTGTTGGGATCTTCCCAGCGCAGGTAGACGGTGAGCGCAGTCGCCTGTGGATCGGCATCGGCTTCGAACTTCACCTCATACAGCGCGGTGACGCTGTGCCCCGGCCCGAGTTCGCCCGCATCCACTTCATCGTTGCGGAAATCGTCGTCGGCAACGTCGCGGTTCTCGTAACCGATGAGACGGTAGCGACTCACCACGTCCGGGTTGAATTCCACCTGCACCTTGGCGTCGCGGGCAATCACCTGCAAAGACGAGGGCAGCCGGTGAACGAAGATACGCTCGGCTTCCTTGATGTCGTCCACATAGGCGTAGAATCCATCGCCGTCATTGGCTAACTGTTCCATCAAGACGTCGTTAAAATTGCCCATTCCCACGCCGATGCTTGTCAGGTAGATATCCTTCTCGGCATATTCGCGGATGACTTCGAGAATCGATTCCGGCCCGGTGCGGCCCACGTTAGCAACACCGTCGGAGCAGAGGATCACCCGGTTGACGGCCTCGGGATTGAAGTGCTGCCGCGCCAGGCGATAGCCCTCCTCCAAACCCTCTTCGGCGTTCGTCGAGCCTTCTGCTTCCAGGCGACGGATGGCGCGCAGGATCGTGTTGGCATCCTCCACTGGCGTGTGCTCCAGCACCACGTGCGCTCTGCTCCCGTAGACGACGATGCCGATCTCATCCGTAGGGCGCAGTTGTTCGACCAGCAATTCCAGCGCATCCTTCACCAGTCCTAGACGGTTCTCCATATCCATCGAACCGGACACGTCAATAACGAAGGTCAATACCACGTCAGGGCGTTCCTCTGCCGATACCTCATATCCCTTGAGACCGATGCGCACCAGGTGATAGTTCTCCACGTAGGGCGAAGGCGCGCCGTCAATGGTGATCCCAAAGGCGCTCTCAGTCGGAGACTCGTAGCCCTGCTCAAAGAAATTGACGTACTCCTCGACACGCACCGAATCTTTGTCGGGCAGATAACCATCGTTAATGAGCCTCCGCATCACAGTGTACGAGGCGGTATCCACATCAACGGCAAAGGTCGAGAACTTGTCGTCTTCGGTGTCAATACGCGGGTTGACGCCATAGTTCTCGAAGAAGACGTCACCGTAGGGTTGGTCGTTCGGCTCGTCCGTGCCGCCTGTGGAGGCGCCAGGGACGAAGCCTTCCATTTGCACTTCTACTGTCTTTTCCACGACGATAGACTCGCGTGGCGCGGCGGTAGGCTGGGGTTGCATTGTGGTTGTGGCATAGGGTGTTTTCTGGGCACAGCCTGTCATCAAAATGGTCACCAAAATAAACATACTGCTTACAACTCGAATCATGCGGTTCATTGCTCTCCTCCTGTTGAACATAATTGAATTTTTTGTCGATCTATGGGTTACATGCAGCCCAGGAAGAGAAAGTTCACTGAATTTCGAAGTTCAAGGCAGAATCTTCGATTACAGGGCATCGTAAGAACTTATCGAGTGACAAGCGCGCCCCTAAGCGTAAACCAGGCGTTAGTTGATTGTACAGGTAATTACAACGATGTCCTGATGGAACAACTCGCCAACGACGGCGATGGGTTCTACGCCTACGTGGATGACATCAAGGAAGCCGAGCGTATCTTCGTTCACCGGCTGCCCTCGTCTTTGCAGGTGATTGCCCGCGACGCCAAGGTGCAGGTGGAATTCAACCCGGACGTGGTGAGTCGCTATCGCCTCATCGGGTACGAGAACCGCGACGTTGCCGACGACGATTTCCGCAACGATGAAGTGGATGCGGGCGAACTCGGGCCGGGGCACAGCGTCACCGCGCTGTATGAGGTGAAGTTCGAAGCCGATGCCGATCCACAGGCGACTGCGCTCACCGTCTACCTGCGCTGGGAAGATCCCAACACTGGTACAGTCACCGAAATCAGCCGCAGCGCCGCACGCAACGATCTGAGCGACGAGTTTGCAGAGAGTGATCCACGCTTCCAGATGACCGCCGTGGTTGCGCAATACGCCGAGATTCTGCGCCAGAGCTATTGGGCCAAGGATGCCGGGATAGAGCTGGAAGATGTGGCGCGAGACGCTCAGCGCATTGCAGAGTATCTACCCCGCGATCAGGATGTGCAGGAGTTCGTACACCTTGCTGCAAAAGCGGTCGATCTATCTACGACTCAATAAACTGTGATACCAAACGAACGGGCCGCCGGTCTGTACCGGCGGCCCATTTCGGCGTCATGCGCTTGCTCAAGCGTAGTCAATACCTGCCAGACTCAATTCTTCGGCCCGGTGGCAGGCCACCCAGTGCTCATCGCGCCATTCCCGCCATTCAGGCTTCTCCGTATGGCAAATCTCCTGGGCGTAGCGGCAGCGGGGGTGGAACTTGCAACCCGGGGGCGGGTTTGCCGGACTGGGAACATCGCCCGGCAAGACAAGGCGTTTCGAGACGTGATCGGGATCGGTGCGGGGAATCGCCGAAAGCAGGGCCTCGCTGTACGGATGGAGGGGATGGGTGTAGAGTTCCTCCGCCTGGGCCAGCTCAACGATATTCCCCAGGTACATCACGGCCACCCGGTCGCTGATATGCTCCACGACAGACAGATCGTGTGCAATGAAGAGGTAGGTCAGCCCAAACTCTTTTTGCAGGTCTTCCAGCAGGTTGAGTGTCTGCGCCTGCACGGAGACGTCCAGTGCCGAGACCGGCTCATCACACACGATCAGCCGGGGACGCAGTGCCAGGGCGCGCGCAATGCCGATGCGCTGTCGTTGCCCGCCGCTGAAGGCATACGGGTAGCGGTTCATATGCTGCGCTTTGAGGCCCACGGCTTCGAGCAGTTCTCTGACCTGCGCTTTGAGTTCCGCCCCTTGGGCCAGACCATGGATACGTAGCGGCTCGCTGACAATGTCCATCACGGTCATCCGCGGGTTGAGCGAAGAGAAGGGGTCCTGAAAAATGATCTGCATCTCACGTCGCAGGGGTTTCATCTCTTGCGTGGACAATTCGAGGATGTTGACCATCGCGCCATCTTTGCGGAACCATACCTCGCCGGCGGTCGGCGTGTAGGCGCGCAAAATACAGCGTCCGGTGGTCGTCTTTCCACAGCCTGACTCGCCCACCAATCCGAGCGTCTCGCCCTCGCGGATGAAGAAACTAACCCCATCCACGGCGCTGACCTGACCGGTCACCCGGCGGAAAAAACCCGTTTTGATGGGGAAATATTTCTTCAGGTTCTTGACTTCCAATAGAATGGGCGCCTTGGATTCCATAGGACCTCACAAAACGATGACTAACCGTACAGCACGCAACGCGCAAAATGGCCTGGCTCCACCTCGATCAATGGAACCTCTTGACGGCAGGCTTCCATTTTGGGAACGGGACAGCGGGGCAAGAAGGCGCAGCCGCTCGGCACGGAGTATGGATCCGGGATACTGCCTGGAATGGGGGTCAGCCGCGCTTTTACCTGCCGCCCCAGTTGCGGAATGGAACGCATCAGCCCCACCGTGTAAGGGTGGATTGGATGACGGAAGATGGTGCGCACGTCGCCACTTTCGACAATCTTGCCCATATACATCACGGCGACACGCTCGCACATTTCCGCGATGACGCCCAGGTTGTGCGTGATCATGAGAATCGCCATGCCGAGTTGCTCTTGCAGGTCCTTCATCAATTCCAGAATCTGGGCCTGGATGGTGACATCCAGTGCCGTGGTCGGCTCGTCGGCGATGAGCAGTTGGGGCTTACAGGAGAGCGCCATGGCGATCATCGCCCGTTGTCGCTGTCCCCCCGAAAGCCGATGCGGATATTGGTCGATGATCTGATTGGCCCCGCTCGTCCCCATGCCCACCCTATCCAGCCAGGAGAGTGCCTGTTGGCGCGCCGCTTCGTCATCGAGTCCTTGATGCAACTGAATCGCCTCGATGATTTGATTGCCGACGGTGTGCATTGGCGACAGAGACGTCAGCGGCTCCTGAAAGATCATAGCAATCTCGTTCCCGCGGATATTGCGGATCAGGTCGCCATTCGGGTCAACGGTTGTCAGTTCGACGGCCGGACTGCCGTCTCCCCGATCATACAGGATGTTGCCATGGACGATGCGGGCGGTCTTTTTGGGGAGTAAACGGAGAATCGAGAAAGCGGTCACACTTTTCCCACACCCTGATTCCCCGACCAGGCCAAGTGACTCTCCCGGCTCGATCTCCAGCGACACGCCATCCACAGCCTGGACGACGCCATCCAGGGTGTAGAAGTGCGTCTTCAGATCCTTGATCTGGACAATATAGCGTTGTTGAGTGGCTACCATGTTACCTACACCGTATAGGGGTCGGCGGCATCACGGAGACCGTCGCCTAAGAAGTTGAAGGCCAGGATCAGGAGAGCAATAGCCAGCGCCGGCGCAAATACCCAGGGATAGAGCGCGATAGATTGGATATTTTGCACTTCTTTGAGCAGCACCCCCCAACTCGTGACTGGCGGACGAAGTCCCAGGCCCAAAAAGCTCAACGAGGTCTCTGCCAGGATCATGGATGGCATCGACAGCGTCGAGACAACGATGATGTGGCTGAGGGTCGCCGGGATGAGGTGCCGGAAGATGACCCACGCATCGGTCGCCCCGGTCATTTTCGCCGCCAGGACAAAGTCTTCGTGGCGCAAGGAGAGCACTTTGCCCCGGAGCTGGCGGGCTAACCAGGTCCAACCGATCAGGGAGAGGATGACGGTTATAGCGAAGTAGGTCCGCAGCGGCGGCCAATGCGGCGGCACGGCGGCCGATAGCGCCATCCACAAAGGAATGGAGGGGAAGGAGCGGACTAACTCGATCAACCGTTGCATGAGGTCGTCAATCCAGCCGCCATAGTAGCCCGAGACGACGCCCAGCACCGATCCCAAGATCAGGCTCAGCATCACGCCGAGCAACCCAATGGTCAGTGAGACCTGACTGCCGTAGAGGATGCGGGAAAACATGTCGCGTCCCTGCCGGTCAGTGCCGAGCAGTGAGACGATCCCATCTGACGTCAGGAACAGATGCACGTCGGTGTCGATCAATCCCAGCAGTTTGTAGGATTCACCGTGGGCAAAGAATTGGAGCGGGAATCGTCTGTCGCAGTTGGGCGCATAGTGCTTGCGTAAATTTTCGTCGACGGTCAGTTCTACATCACAGACATACGGCTGTAGCTTCCCCGCATAGAAGATGTGAATCCGCTGGGGAGGCATATGGATGTATTGGACAAACCGTGCTTCGAGGGTGTACGGGGCGACGAAGCCTGCCAGGAGCGCCAGCAGATAGTAAAGTGCCACCACGATCCCGCCTACGATAGCGACCTTGTTGCGCTTGAACTTCCGCCACATCAGTTGCCATTGCGAGGCGGCGAAAATGGCGTCGAGGGCTTTTTGGTCTACCGACTCTTCCGATTCGAGGTCTGCGCTCGCGTCGCTCAATTCCTCGTATAGCCTGAATAGTTCTGCGGACTTGTTCGTTGTGTCGCTCATGTGTACACAATCCTTGGGTCAGCCCATGCCAGAGCCATATCGGCCAACAAGTTGGCGACCATTAATAACAGGGTCATGAAGAGCAGAAAAGTTCCGGCCAGGTACATATCCTGGGTCTCCAGCGCACGCCACAGCAGAGGGCCGGTGGTTGGCACCGACATGACGATCCCTACGATGGTCGATTCTGAAATGATTTTGGGGATTTCCATGGCCATCACGCTGATCAAAGGATTGATGGCCGCGCGTACGCCGTATTTGTTGACGACCTGTTTCTCTTTGAGCCCTTTGGCACGTGCGGTGGTGATAAATTGTTGTCCCATCACGTCCAGCAGATTGCCCCGCATAATGCGCTGGAGTTGAGCCGTGCTCGCCAGACCCAGAATCACGGCCGGCGGCCAGAGATGATTCAGATAGTCCAACACTTTCGCCAGGTTCCAGGGCTGGTCAGCCATGCTTTTGGAGAGCTCTCCGCCCACCGGAATGCGTAGCACGATGATGCCCAAGAACATCCATAGTAATGCGAGGAGGAAGCCGGGCAATGATAATCCCAGAAATCCTATCAGGGAGAGCGCATGATCGCCGAAGGAATACTGGTGGGTGGCCGAATAGATACCGATGGGAACGGCCACGGCGACCATGAAGAGGAGCGACAGCCCCCCTACTTGGAGAGTGTACCACATACGCTTCATCACAATGGGCAGAACCGGGCTATTCCATTCGAGCGAATATCCGAAGTCTCCACGCGGGAAGCCAGAGACCCAGCGCCAGTACTGAACATACAATGGTTTGTCCAGGCCGTAACGTTCTTGCATCTTCAGGACGGTCTCTTTGTCTTGCCCGCCGCCGCTCATCGCGATCTCGATCGCCCGCGTCGTGAAAAAGTCACCCGGCGGCAACTGGATGATAATGAAGGTGACGACGGATACGATAAAGAGTGTGGGGATCATTCCCAGAATACGTCTCCCCATATAAGCTAACATAACCGGCTCCTTCAAAATAGTCCTGTAGTCGTTAGTCTCGGTAGTCCACAAAAGGCTCCGCGGGGATCGCCAGACCCCCGTCCTGGTCTGGATCTGGCGATCCCAGACCGAGCGAAATCAGGTCTACTGAGTCTTATGGTCGGAGCAATAACGTACCGGGTGGGGTGCACTTTGCCGGAATGCACCCCACCTGTTGTTCGTTATTGTTCGATCCAGAATTGGGGTGGGTCCATCGTGCCCGGTGTGAAGATGATCCAGTCGGACGTGTGCTTTTCCATGACATTGTGGAAGTTGTTCTTAACCACCGTCAGCGCCGGCGGCTCTCCCACCGTGCCGATGCAGAACAAATTCTCGGTGGCTTTCCGGACAATCTGCTTACCGATTTCAATTTGCTTGGCCGCATCCACAGTGACCTTGTACTGATCGTACAGGTCCTGGACCTCTTTGAAGATCGGAATCGGCTCCTCACCCATCTCGCCGCCAGATTTGTACCAGGTGCCAAAGGCAGGTCCCATCCAGGAGCGCTCGTCGAAGGGGAACTGATAGATGGGGTCGACCATCGGTACCAGGCCGCGGTCGGTCTCCCAGGTGGCGATCATGATCTCGTTGCTGTTGGCCCTCGGCCAGTAGATGTCGCGCGACATCGTTTCCAGCACCGTCTTGAGGCCGATGTCGTTCCAGTTCTGGGTGACCAATTCCAGCGCATCCATGTTAGCGCCCGAAACCGCATCGGTGCCCTCGATGACCAGCTCTATCGTCGAGCCGTCTTTGAATTGATAGAAGCCATCGCTGCCTTTCTGCAACCCGATCTCCTCCAGCAAAGCTTGCGCGCCCGCCGTGTCATACGCGGCATAGTACTGCTCGATGTCCTCCTGGTACAGTGGGGAGTCGCGCACCACGGTGGTGTTGCGGGGAATGGCCTGCCCCAGGAAAGAGACCTCGTTGATCATGTTGCGATCGATGGCCAGTGATAGGGCCTGGCGGAACTTCAGGTTTTGCAGCAATTCGCGATACTTGAGATCGGGATAGCTCTGGTTGGGGAAGAGGGTGATAGTGGAGGCCTGCGCCGTGGGCCAAATGAGCAGATGATAGTTGCCCGCTTGCGCGTTCTCCTGATAGACCGTGTATTGGCTGAAGCTGATGCGGCGGTGCTGCATATCCAGATCGCCCGCAATAGCCATCAAGTTGAGGGCGTCGCCGCTCTCGACCAGGGCGTGGTGAATCCGATCAATGTAGGGGAGCTGCTTGCCGACTGGATCCACCTTCCAGTAGTAGGGATTGCGCTCGGAGATCATTTCGGTGGCACCGGCTTCCCACTGTACCACCTTCCAGGCGTACATCACCGGTAGCTCGGTGTTGAAGTTGAACGCCTTCTCCTCGAACTGCTCGTAGGTCGCACCCGTGGTGTGCTTGGGATGGTATTGTTCCAGATAGTGCTTGGGCGCGAAGAAACCGAAGCGCTCGAAGCCCAGCGGCCACTGGCAACCGTGGAAGGCCAGGCCCGTGGTTTCGGCCAGGCCGTTTGGCCCGGCGAACTTCAATTTGATGGTGACGTCATCGATCTTTTCCAGTTTCATCGGCTCGCCATTGACCACCCATTCAATGTGCCGAGAGGCCGTGATGTTCTCGTCGTTCTCGATGTCTTCCCACCAAAAGATGATGTCATCCATAGTGAATGGCGCGCCATCTGACCATTTGAGTCCCTTACGGAAGTACAGAGTCAGCTCCTTACCATCATCGGACCATTTCCACGACGTCGCCAGGCCGGGCTGGATCGGGTCCTTGGGATCGCGCGGCCAGCGTAGTACGGACTCGTAGATAAGGCGGCCCAGAGCATGAAAGTCTGCCACACCGAGGAAAGCACGGTGCCAGGTGCCGCCATATTCACCCAATGAGTCGACCGGTGGAACCACCAGTGGCTCTTCGGGCAGGCGCTCCTCTATCGGTGGAAGTCCCATACCTGCCAACATGGGAGCGTCGCTGTACTTCGCGGCTGGAATAGCAGTAGGCTGTACTTCCTCTGTCGGCGTAACCGCGACTGTCTCTTTGGTAGGTTCGGGCGTCGCTGTGGGTGTTATGCATCCGACCAACACGGTACCCGCAGCGGTTAAGGCGCTTAAGCGCAAAAACTCGCGTCGGCTGATTTGTCTCTTGTGCATTTGTTTCCCTCCTTTGCACTGACTTGATTTCATGGGTTGATGGTTTGAATTATCCTACTGGCTTATTGCGGTGAGTTTTAACTGCGCCGCGATGTATATGCCGGTGCCGTTATGCTAATATCATGAGCCAGTCTTCACCTCCTAACCCGAACAAGGCTGCTTTATCGTCAGACCGAGAGCGACGTTTTCCATGGGAAAGCCTGCGTCCATTTTCTTGTCCGGCGTGCTCAGTCTACAGGGATAAACTCTATCTGCCGCAGAATATTCACGGTGCGCTGTGGCGCACGATCAGTTCGGTCGGCAGGACGATCTCCTTACATACCTCTGTGTCGCCGGCGATGCGTTTCAACAACAATTCCATCGCCTGGGTCCCCAATTCATAGCGTAAGATGCGGCAAGTAGTCAACGCCGGCGTGACCAGAGCCGCCAGCGGGATATCGTCGAAGCCAACAATCGCGATGTTGTCAGGAACCGTGAACCCCAGTTCAGCACAGGTTTGCAACGCCCCGATAGCGACCAGATCATTGAAACAAAACAGCGCGGTCAGTTCTGGGCTGTCGTCGAGTAATTTGCGCGTACTTGCCCGCCCCCCTTCTACTGTGGGAGCGCAGTGTTTGATCCACTGAGGAGACATCTCTAGACCTGCCGCCGTCATCGCCATACGATAGCCTGCCATACGCCCCCGGCCACTGTGCGAAGTCGGTGGTCCGGCCAGAAATCCTATCGCTCGATGCCCCCGGTCTAGCAGGTGTTGGGTAGCCATTTGCCCGCCCGCGACGTCATCTAACGTCACCACGCCGACGCCACCCTGTTCAGCAGTAAACTCCAGCCGCCGGTTGACCAGCACAGCGGCCGGATGGCGGCTGATGGCCTCTTCCAGTTCATCTTCCGCCAGGCGCGAGCTGCACAACACAACCCCATCGACGCATTTTTCCTCCAGTGACTGTAGGACGGTCAGTTCGCGCTCGATGTCTTCTTCGGTATTGCATAGCAGAACGCTGTAATCTTTGGCGTAGGCCACGTGTTCCGCGCCACGCACGACTTCGGAGAAGTAGGGGTTAGAAACATCAGGAACCACCAGGCCGATAGCGCCGGTGCGTTTAGTCACCAGACCGCGCGCAATGTCACTGGGACGGTATCCGAGTTGTTTGATGGTGGCCTGGACGTGTTGGCGGGTGTCGGCGCTAACGTCATCTTTGTTATTGACAACCCGTGAAACGGTCATCAACGAGACGCCGGCCTGACGAGCAACATCGGCCATTCTGACACGGTGTGTCATTAGCTCAATCCCCCTCCTGTTAGCGCTACCGGCAACGCTAACAAAATTGTATAGCCGATTTTGCACTTGTCAAGATGTATCTAAATTCAAGCCCAGTAACCCTGGCGAAACGTATCTATTCAGGCTGGTAAACCTGACGAAGCCACTTATTCCCTATGCCAGGTTTGGCGTAGACTTTGGTAGGCCAGGTGCTTCTGTATGACAAGATATTCGTGTTTCTATCAGCCCATCCCCCCTGCCCCCTCCTTCCCCGCTTGCGGGGGAGAAGAGGGTTAGGGGGTCATCGCCGCTGGCCGAAGTGTCAACCCCTGACGAACTATCCCTAAAGTCCTGTTCGCCATCTGGCAAGGGTGGCTCAATAGTTTACCCATAGGAACTAAGAGCAACCGAAGCCGCCACTACCAACGGAGATTCAGTAAGGTTGCGACGGATTAACGATAGTCGGTAAGAATGGCCGTGGCACCCTGCACGTCCCCGGCGATGAGAGCGGCGCAAGCCTCGTCCAGGCGTCCATTGACCCCCGCATCGTCGGCGTATTGTCGCCGCAAGGTCAATAACTGCAACGGCAGGCGCAAGTCAGCCGCCGTGAAGGTGAAATCTCCATCCGTCATAGTGCGTCGCGTCTCTTGCACCAGCTCAAGGTAGCGGTAGCCAAATTCCTCGGTCGGCTCAATGCTGGTGCCCTCGCCGTAATCATTCCACGTGATGAGCTGGATGACGTCCGGGTTGTGGCTCAACGCCAAGTCGAGGGTCAATTGGAACGTCTCACCGTCCTGCGCCTCCAAACGGCCATATCCCTCACTGACGCCGGCTTCTTTGTAGATGTCGTGGAATTGCGGGAAAGCCCCACCGACAATGTAAGCATCGCCGGAGACCTGCGCGTAAAATTGGTTCAGATAATTCTCCAACGCGGCCTGGGTCAACACACCGTCTTTGGAGGCCCACATCGGCGGCCACGGATAACTCGATAGCGCAACCGTACCGAGACGCTTATCCAGGGTGATGAAGGCCGGCTGAACATCCAGTACCGAAAACAGCTTTTCCCAATCCGTCGCGTTGATGTAATACTGCGGACCGAACGTCAGCAAAACAGGCCGCCCCGCAGTCTTGAGATAGGCGTCATCGCCAAACCAGGTGTTCTGCAGGTAGCGCATCACCTCCTGCCCGTGGGTATAGACATCTGCCCTCGATAAGTGTTGGTTATCGACCATGTGCTTGACGGTCTGATCTTCGTAGCAGATGGCGAAGCGCAGGCCGGCTTGCCTGACATACTTGAATAACTTGCCCGTGGCCTGGTTGAGCACGCCGTAATCCCAGAAGTCCTCGCTCCCATACCAATCCACGATCACCCCATCAATACCACTCATCTTCATCAGCAAGACCTGGTACTCCAGCAAAGCATCATCCATCGAATCATACGGGCCGGTCAACGGCATATAGTGCGAGGCGATTTGCGGCCGACCGTTCTCGTCCGTCTGCGCCGGATCGAAGTGATTCATCGTCCAATGCCAGCCCCAATAGCCGCTGATGTCGGGAGTCTGGTACCAGGGCATGTAATGCGCCATCAACAAGGGGCGCTGGGATCGAGGCGTCGCTTCCGGCAGGGTTGCAGTGAGCGTAGGCACCGCAGTCGCGGTCGGGAGCGGCGGTGTTTCCGTAGCCGGAGCAGGAGTAGGCATGGCCGTCTTCGCGCAACCGGCCATCAACAACAGGATAAAAATAAGGGCCGCTAGTTTTGGGATATTGAACATACACATCCTCCTCGTATAAAATAGCCCCGCATGACACGGACGGTAAGAATGGGTGTCACTTGAGTTACTATAAGTTTACACCATAAATCCACGCGCGCATCCCTGAGGGGTATAGTGCCAGTTATTGGGCAGTGCTCGGACCGGTCTCCGACCGTGCTCGCCCACACCTGGGCCGGCGGTGGCTCGATCCTGGAGACCGGCTATTCAAGTGCCATTCCCAGATGGCTATCGACTCCTTCCCTTGAACATAGCCACCGAGCACCCAGAGTTCACAGAGAAAAACACACCTTCTTTGTATCCTGCGTGTCCTTCGGGGTGAAAAGTTTTCACTCCACCGCTGGTGAACACCCGTTCATGTGAAATTCTTCCGAGGTTGCCGTTCAACGCGTGGCGGTTATACTAGGGCTTATGAAATGGCGCTGGGCTTTGCTCCTGGGAATGGTGTGTATCGTGCTCGGATGCAGCCTGTTGGCGTCTCCGGCGCCGTCCACCATCCCTGAGCGCACGACGACGCCCCCATCGGAGATGAAGCAGACGGTCTCTTTCCCATCACCCTCCTCGACCGTCGCTCCTTGTCCGGAGCGGCGCGATGTAGCCTTCCCGGCGCGCCCGGAGACATTCGAGAGCTACGTTGAGACGGTGCGCGCTTATCTGTCCGCCGGTGGCGACCCCCGGCGCATTCCTGCACTTCTTGCCGACTGGCAAGCGCGCACCGCCACAGGCGAGACGCTCGCCCGCGCCGACCTCAACGGCGACGGCATCACCGATAGCATCGTGGCCTTCATCAATCCGGCAGCGCAGGGCTATCCCCCCGCCGGGATGTTGGCGATCTACACTTGCGACGAAGGAACGGTGCGCACGTGGTACACCTACAAACCCGGCGCATGGTTCGGCCTCAACCTGGTGGGGGCAACGGATGTGACACAGGATGGACTGGCAGACCTGGTCTTCACCGAAGTCTCGTGCGGCGCGAATACCTGCTGGCACACCCTGCGTGTCTGGTCGTGGGCAGGTAAGGACTTCCAGGAACGGATGGGAGGCATGTTCACGTTCCCCTATGCTGACTTTGCCTTAGAAGGGGGAGACATCCTCGCCGGCAGTCAGGGAGTCGGCTCCGTGGGGGCCGGCCCGCAGCGCCCGGTCACCACTACTCTGGCATGGAATGGCAGTGTGGTCACGGTCACGGCGACCGTCGCAGGGCCGGCTATCTTCCGCTATCACGTCTTCCGCGATGGCGATGAGGCATTGTTCGCCGGGAAATATGCCCAGGCGCTCGACGCCTATCTGCGCGTGCGCAACAGCAAAACGTTGAAAGCCTGGGCTGTGTCTATCAGCCGCGATGAAGAAGAGCACTGGTTCACCGCCCTCGCTGACTGGCGACTGCTGCTGGTAGAACTTCACCTGGAGAACAGGCCCAACGCTCAAGCCTATTATGATGAATTGGTGAATGATTTCCCTCCGGCGACGGCCGGGTATGCCGTCGCCGCAATAGCGCGGCAGTTTTGGGAGAACTATACCGTCCACGGTGATATGGCGCTCGCTTGTGTGAAGGCCATTCGCGCGCCCGAAGCGTCGGACGTGTTGGATTTCCTCAACAACTTCGGTTATGCCAACCCAACGTACACTTGGGATGATTTATGCCCGTTTTTGTCAATGGATTGAAGGGAGCTTATCGCAGAGGGCAAAAAAGTGCTGAGTTTTTCTGTGCTCTCAGCGGCCTCCGCGGTGAAAAACAGGCAACGGCGTCACTACTATATTCTGTACGAGGAGAGAGCAATGCCACGTGACACGTTTCGTCAACAGCTACAAGAACTGCCCGCCTTTCGCGCCCTGCTGCGCGCGGTTGAGGCGGATTTCTACGCCGACCTGCCGCTGCCCGCGCCAGTTCTCGACCTGGGATGCGGCGATGGGCACTTCGCTTCGGTCGCTTTTGCCCATAAGCTGGATGTGGGGTTGGACCCATGGGAGAAGCCGCTCCATGAAGCACGTGCCCGCGATGTCTATCGCCTCCTCACCCACGCCGACGGCGCGCGGATGCCCTTCCCAGACGCGCACTTTGCCACCGTTGTCAGCAACTCCGTGCTGGAGCACATTCCCGATGTGGAGCCGGTGGTGCGCGAGGTGGCCCGCGTCCTGCAACCGGCAGGTGTGTTCTACTTCTGCGTGCCGGGGCCGAACTTTCGACAGTTTCTCTCCGTGGCGCGGGCGTTGGATGCGCTGCGCCTGCACAATCTCGCCGAAGCCTACCGTCGCCTCTTCGACCGCATCGCGCGCCATCACTACTACAACACGCCTGAGGAATGGACGGCGCGTCTCTCCCGTGTCGGCTTGACCGTGGAACGCTGGTGGAGCTACTTTTCCCCGGCGGCGCTGGCAGCTCTGGAATGGGGACATCCGCTAGGATTGCCTTCCCTTCTGGCGAAAAAACTCACCGGGCGCTGGCTGCTCGTCCCTACACGCTGGAATCTATCCCTCACCGCCGCCCTCCTGCACCGTTATTACGCCGAACCCTTGCCCCCGGAGGGTGCATGCCTGTTCTTCGTCTGCCGCAAATCCTGAGCCGGACAGGCCGAAATCCCACCGGACTTTGGCCCTGAATGTCCATCGGTTTGGCAGAGCCAATGAGCCATTTGTTCTCGCTTTTTGTTCATCCTGTTGTACAATGCTTTTTTGTGGATAAAAAATGGCGTGTGCTCGCTCTCATCATCGTGTGGATCGTGTTCGGCGCGGCAAACTTGTTACGCACGGGGATGGCGACGTACATCGCCCCTGCACTGGTGGAATATCCACTCTCTCTATCGCTGCCGTTGTTGAGAGGCGTGTACGGGGTGTGGGGTATGATCTTCCTCGTGGCAGCAGTCGTCACCTGGCGACGCCAGAGCACCGGCGGCGCGCCGGCGCTAGCGCTGGCCTATCAGGCCACGCTCTGGCTGCTCCATCTGCTGGGCGACCGCTCCGCTTACGCCCGCAGTCTGTGGCCCCGCGACGTCTTCTTGACCCTCGTCTTTCTCGCGCTCATCGTCTTTCTGGCCGGGAGGAAGAAGTCTGCCAGACAGAAAATGTAGAGCCGGCCACTTGTGGCGTCGGGCGAATGGGCAGTTCGCCCGTTTTGTAGCGTTTCTAAGTGCGTCCCACCTTGACTGTAAACTACTGTTTACCCTCTGCTTTATCCCAAAGCAGAGGGTGAATTCTGCACGACTTAAAGCGCTGCCTTTCTACCGAGCTGAATCTGTGCTACAGTAAGGGCACGAACCTATCCAGATCACATTTTTATCACTGGGGGGGCTGCCTTATGAATATGGAAGAAAGCGTTCGCCTTGAACATAAGTTTGCCTTGTTACCGCGGCAAGAGCGCGAAACTATTATTCGTCAAGGCGTGCAGATTCATTTGACGGTTCTCCGCAAGCGGCTTTTTCTGGCGGAGAGCAAGGTACGCTATTTCGAGGAAAAGTATGGCGATACGCTGCACGTATGGGATACACAAGGACTCCCGGAAGATGCGGATTATGAAGTCCATGAAGATTATGTGTTATGGCATCATTGGTTGGACACGTCCCAGAAAGTGCAGGAAGAAATCGCTTCCTTGAGTGGAATCATTGAGCCTGAGCAGGCTGTGGAGCCTGTATATGGAGGCTGTTGAGCGTTGGCTTGAGATCGAAGCTTTGCCTACTGGCAAGGTCTTGCGCATCGCAGTGCTTGATCTCGACGATGAAACCTTGCAGCTCGTCGCCTATCTCAAAGACGGCACCAATTTGCGGATCACTGAACAATGGGAACAGGCCACATTGAGGCGGTATAGCTACTATTGGTTGACGGCGGATAATCATTTGAAGATTGGTTGGGATAATGCCCCGCATCATGCGAATTTGGTCACGTTTCCGCATCACAAGCATATTGAGCGGCAGGATAACCTTGCCGATTCATCGGAAACGTGTTTGGAAGAAGTGCTTGCTTTCTTGTCTCTCGCAGAGTAGGATTGAATTTACTGCAACGAGCGAAGTTTGACAATTCACCCGATTTTCATATAATCAGGTCAACGTCATCCGTCAAAGACGGTGAACGGGAGGAGTAGGCGGTGGAGAGAGCAGAGCTTGCTCAGTCACTGGGAACAGAGAATAGGGTCACCGGCTGAAAGCCCTTGCAGTGACAGATCGTCGAAGGTCGCCCGGGAGTTGAGCGGCTGAATGGGGGATATCTCTCAGTAGGTCGCTACGGGATCGCCCGTTACAGCGAACCTCCTTCGCCACAAGGCCGAGGAGCGCCGAGAGCGCCGGCATGGGCCGGCGAATCAGGGTGGTACCGCGAAGGCCCCCTTCGTCCCTGGACGGAGGGGGCCTTTTTGTTTGTGTCAACGGATTGAACGGATTTTTTAACCCGTTGAGAATTTTGAAGGAGGATTGACATGGCCGCTTTACCGAAACGCTACGACCCGCAGACGGAGGAGCCGCGCTTGCAGGTATTCTGGCAGACGCAGGGCATCTATCACTTCGACGTGAACGACGACACGCGGCCCGTCTACTCGATTGACACGCCGCCGCCGACCGTCTCCGGCCACCTGCACCTGGGACACGTCTACTCGTACAGCCACCCCGATTTCGTGGCGCGGTTCTGGCGAATGAACGGCTACAACGTCTTCTATCCGATGGGCTACGACGACAACGGCCTGCCCACCGAGCGGCTGGTCGAAAAATGGGAAGGCATCCGCGCCGTCGAGGTGGGCCGTGAGGCATTCATCGAACGCTGCCTGGCGGTGAGCGAGCAGGCGGAGCGGGATTACCAGGCCCTCTGGCAACGTCTCGGCCTGTCCATCGACTGGCGCTACACCTACCGCACCATTGACGCGGAATCGCGGCGCATCTCACAGCTTTCGTTTCTCGATCTCTACCGCAAGGGATTGGCCTACCGCAAGGAAGCGCCTGCGATTTGGTGCCCGGAGTGCCAGACCGCCATCGCCCAGGCCGAACTAAACGATCTCGACCGCGAAAGCACCTTCTATACCCTGGCGTTCGCGTTGGAAGATGGCGGCGTGCTGGAAATCGCCACCACCCGCACGGAACTGCTGCCTGCCTGTGTGGCGATCTTCGTCCATCCCGACGACGCGCGTTTTGCGGCACTGGTCGGCAAACAAGCGCGCGTGCCGTACTTCGAGCAGTGGGTTCCCATTCTGACCGATCCCGGCGCCGACCCGGCGAAGGGCACCGGGGCGGTGATGTGCTGCACCTTCGGCGATACGACGGATGTGGCCTGGTGGTATATGCACCACCTGCCGCTGCGCGTGGCATTGGATCGCGCCGGGCGAATGACCGACCTGGCGGGCGACTTCGCCGGTTTGCCCTCGCGTGAAGCTAGGCGGCGGATCGTCGCGGCGTTGGCGGAACGTGGCCTGCTCCTGGGCGAGCGCCCAACCGCGCAGTCGGTGCGCGTCCACGAGCGCTGTGACACGCCGGTCGAGTACATCGTCACGCCGCAGTGGTTCGTCCGTGTGCTCGACTCCAAAGACGAGCTTCTGGCGTCCGGTGCACAGGTCCACTGGCATCCCGATCTCATGGAAACCCGTTTCCGCGAGTGGGTCGAAAACCTCAACTGGGACTGGTGCATCTCCCGCCAGCGCTACTACGGCGTAACCTTCCCCGTCTGGTACTGCGACGTCTGCGGCGCGATTATTCTCGCAGATGAGGACGAGCTACCCGTGGACCCGACCACACGCGCGCCATCTCATCCGTGCGCCTGCGGCAGCACGTCCTTCACCCCGGAGACGGACGTGATGGACACCTGGGCCACGTCGTCGCTCTCTCCGCAGATCGTCGGCCAGTGGTTGGCGAATCCGGCGCTTTACGCGAAGGTCTATCCCTTCTCACTGCGCCCGCAAGCTCACGAGATCATCCGCACCTGGGCGTTCTACACGATAGTGAAATCGCACCACCACTTCGGCGCGACGCCGTGGACCAATGCGGCCATTTCGGGATGGGGGCTGGCGCCGGAAGGCGCGGGCAAGATCAGCAAGAGTCGCGGTGGGGGACCGATGCCGCCGCTGGAGATGCTCGAACAGTATTCGGCGGACGCGGTGCGCTACTGGGCCTCCAGCACCGGCTTCGGCAAAGATGCGCTCATCAGCGAGGAGAAGATTCAGCTCGGCACGAAGTTGATCACCAAACTGTGGAACGTCGCCCGTTTCGCCGAGCGCTTTTTGCCGCCCCCGACTTCCCCTCCGCTGACGGGAACTGAGACTGCCAATGTCATTGTGGATCAGCCGCATGCGACTTTCCTCCCTAGCGGGGGGATCGAGGGGAGGCTAACTCCCGCCGACCGCTGGATCCTGGCACGATTGCAGAAGTTGATTCGTCGCGTCACCGCTCTGTTCCAGGGTTACGACTACGCCGCTGCCAAGAGCGAAACCGAGGCTTTCTTCTGGCGCGATTTGGCGGATAATTACCTCGAAATGGCAAAGCTCCGTCTGTACGACGAGGACGCGGACGCAGCTTTCACGCTCGATTACGTCCTGCGGGCGACGCTCAAACTGTTCGCGCCGTTCCTGCCGCACGTGACGGAGGTCATTTACCAGGCGCTTTTCGCCGGGCGCGACGGGGCGGCCTCCATTCACCGGGCGCGGTGGCCCGAAGTGGAGGCGCATTTCGAGGATGCAGATGCCGAAGCCTTCGGCGAGATGCTGGTCGAAATCGCCACCGCGGTGCGGCGCTACAAGAGCGAGCGCGGCCTCTCCCTCGGTGCTGAGATCGGGCCGCTGTACCTGGCGACAAAAAACGCGGCCCTGGCGGAACAGTGTCGCACGGCGGCACAAGACCTCGCCAGCGTCACGCGCACGCAGCGCGTCGAAGTCGTTGCTGCGCTTGACGGAGAGGGCATTGTGCTGCTGGATGGTGAGATCCAGACGGCTTTGAAATAGTGCAGTGACGACTTTAGTCGTTCTGTGCAGAGAAGTACCTGTATCGGAGATACCGGATGTAGCGGCGAGTTCGTCGAAATAGTGTAGTGACGGAAATAGTGTAGTGACGGAAATAGTGTAGTGACGACTTTAGTCGTTCTGTACCTGTATTGGAGATACCGTTGGATATTGCAGCGTTGAACCAGCGTTTCGAGTGCGCTTCCACTGAGGAGATTTTGCGTTGGGCATGGGAAACATTCGCACCGGATGTGGCGGCGAGTTCGTCCTTTCAGACCCAGAGTGTGCCGTTACTGCACATCATCTCGCAGGTGTGTCCGGAGATGCCGATTATCTTCATCGACACAGGCTTTCACTTCCCGGAGACGCTGGCCTTCCGGGACAAGTTGCGGGTGCAATTCAACCTCAACATCATCACCGTGCGCCCGACGATGACGCAAAGCGAGTTATTGCAGCAATACGGTGAGGCGCTTTACCGTCGCGACCCGGATTTGTGCTGTTACATCAACAAGGTGCAGCCGATGCAGTGGATCACAGCGCGCATGCAGGCCCTGGTGAGCGGGGTGCGGCGGGATCAAACGGCCAACCGCCAGGCGATGGACGTACTGCACCAGCCGTCCAAAGGACCGCTGCAGATTCGTCCGCTGTTGAACTGGACCAGCGCTGACGTACAGGCGTATCGTCAAGCGCACAATTTGCCGGTTCACCCGCTTTATTATCGCGGTTACACCAGTGTGGGCTGCGCGCCATGCACCCGCCCGGTGTTCCTCGGCGAGGACGAACGCGCCGGACGGTGGGCCGATTCTGACAAACAGGAATGTGGTTTGCATCTGGACTGGGATGAGGAGGGGAAAAAACATGGACAATAAACCGGTCATTTTGGTAACAGGCGGCGCCGGCTACATCGGCTCGCAACTGATCCGCGACCTGGTACTCGACCCGCGGTTCAACGGCGCCATCGTGCGCATCTACGACAGCCTGCGCCACAAGAACTTCAACGCGCTGATGGATTTGCCGGTGGCAGGACGTTATGAATTCGTCGAGGGCGACATCCTCGACCGGCTGAACCTGCAACGAGCCATGCAGGATGTCACGGCGGTCATCCACCTGGCAGCGATCGTCACCACGCCGCTGAGTTTCGATCACCCCGAGTGGACAGAGCAGATCAACCACTGGGGGACGGCGGCCGTGGTTGATTGTATGTTGCGCGCCGGCATAACGCGCATGCTCTACACCAGCTCTGCCAGTGTCTACGGGCCGGGCGGGCCGTTCAAAGAGACCGATCCCTGTCACCCTGTCGGCCCTTACGCCACGGCGAAGCGCAAAGCAGAGGATGAAGTGCGCCAGGCGGAAGAACGTGGCCTGCAAGCAACCATCGTGCGCCTGGGGACGACCTTCGGGAGCGCCCCGGCCATGCGCTTCGACGCCGCCGTCAACCGTTTTGCCTATCTGACGGGGGTGCGCCGCCCCATGGTGATCCACGGTAGCGGCGGCCAGGTCTGCCCCTTCATCCACATCCGCGATGCTTCCCGTGTGCTGCGAATGGCTCTGGCCGACCCGGCCTTCATCGGCGCCACGGTCAACGCCGCGACCGAGCACCTGTCGCTCAACGACATTGCCGCCGCCGTGCAACATCTCGCCCCTGAAGCCACAACGCGCTACACCGATCAGGACATCCTCGCCGAAATCAGCTTCGATGTTGACGTATCCAAGCTGACCGGCATGGGCTTCACGCCCCAAGTAAGCCTGGAAGAGGGGCTGAGAGAAGTCCTGGAGCGTTGGAAGGGATTTTAGTTGCTTTATTGCGTTTTGAATATATAATGTAGTCACATTAGTGACCACATTAGTGACCACATTATGGAGGAACTATGACCGAGATTGGAGTACGTGACCTAAAAACAAAAGCCTCCGAGATTGTGCGGACGGTGCGGGAGGAACGCGCGCATTATGTGATCACCCATCGGGGGCATCCGGTGGCGCTGCTTATGCCTTTAGCTGAACCTACACTTGAAGAAACCATAGACATTCAACGCGCCCAAAGTGTGTGGGACGAGTTAACCGAGTTGGGCGAAGAGATCGGCCGTGCGTGGCAATCGCCAAAAACCGGTGTGGAACTGTTATCGGAAATGCGGCGTTAGGTGTGACCATGGCTGTAATGTACACAGTTGATGCCAGTGTTTTTGTCAATGCCTTCAATTCGCACGAACCAGGATATGCCAACAGTTACCGTTTCCTGGAATACGTCAAGACGCAGGCTTTTCCAATTATCGTGCCGACGCTGATGTTACCGGAAGTCGCGGCAGCAATTGGCCGGGGAAGCCGCAACGCAACCCTGGCGCGGAAGTTAGTTAACGCCGTTGGTCGTTTGTCCAATCTGATTATGGTGCCATTGGACGACGTCCTGGCACAGCAAGCGGCAGATGTAGCGGCAGATCATCGTTTGCGCGGCAGCGATGCTGTCTATGTAGCCGTGGCGCTCCGGTTTGGCTCTACGTTGGTAACACTGGATCAGGAACAGGCGACGCGGGTAGCCGCAGTGTTGACAGCCCGGGATCCGCTTGAAGCGCTTACAATTTTAGAAGGGAACTCATGACCGAATTATCCAAAACCTACAATCCAAAAGAACACGAGCAACAGCTTTACCAATGGTGGGAGTCCAAGGGCTATTTCAAGCCGGAAACCCTGATCGCCAAAGGCCTGGCCAAGAAGGACGGCGCGCGCTTCTGTATCACCATGCCGCCGCCGAACGTCACCGGCATCCTGCACCTGGGGCATGCGATGACGGCAACCATCGAGGACTTGATGACGCGCTATTACCGGATGCGTGGTTGCGAGACCCTCTTCCTGCCCGGCTCGGATCACGCCGGCATCGCCACCCAGAACGTCGTCGAACGCGAGCTGGCGAAAGAAGGGCTGACGCGCCACGACCTGGGCCGTGACGCCTTCATCGAAAAGTGCTGGGAATGGAAGGAAAAGACGCACGCGCGCATCACCGACCAACACCGTCAACTCGGTATCACCTGCGATTGGGAGCGAGAACGCTTCACGCTGGATCCAGGCCTGAGCCATGCCGTGCGCGTCGCGTTCCACACGCTTTACGAACGTGGCCTGATTTATCGCGGACCCTACATGGTCAACTGGTGCCCGCGCTGCGAGTCGGCGATTTCCGACCTCGAAGTCGAACCCACCGAACACGATAGCCATCTCTGGTACATCCGCTACCCCGTGGTCAACGCCGATTGGTCCGCTCCGCGGCATCCGTGGGGCAGTGGACGCTGGGCCGAGGGGGCGACGACGTTCATCGAGATGGCGACCACCCGCCCGGAGACGATCCTCGGCGACAGCGGCGTCGCCGTCCATCCCGACGACCCGCGCTGGCAGCCGCTCATCGGCCAGACGGCGATCCTACCGGCGCTAGGACGCGCCATTCCCATTGTGGCAGATGCCGTGGTGGAGCCGGCGTTCGGCACGGGCGCGGTGAAGGTGACGCCCGCTCACGATCCCACCGACTACGAGATCGGCATGCGCCACCACCTGCTCCAGGTGGACGTGATGACGCCTGACGGGATGATGAACGCCGCGGCAGGGCCTTACGTAGGGCTGGAACGCTATGCCTGCCGCGACGCCATCGTGGCCGATTTCGAGAAAGAGGGGCTATTGGTGAAAATCGAGCCGTACCATCACAGCGTCGGCCACTGCCAGCGCTGTGACACCATCGTCGAACCGCGTATCAGCACGCAATGGTTCGTCCGCACCAAACCGCTGGCCGCCGAGGCCATCCGCGTCGTCCGCGACGGGACGATGCACATCATCCCTGACCGCTTCGAGAAGACATGGTTCCACTGGATGGAGAACATCCGCGACTGGTGCATCAGCCGCCAACTGTGGTGGGGCCATCGCATCCCGGTGTGGTACTGCCAGGATTGCCATCATCAATGGAGCGCCGTCGAAGACCCCACGCAGTGTCCCCACTGCGGCAGCAGGGCCATCGTGCAGGATGAGGACGTGCTCGACACATGGTTCTCCTCCGGGTTGTGGCCCTTCTCCACGCTTGGCTGGCCCGCAGCGACCGCCGACATGCAGCGCTTCTTCCCCACCGACATGCGCGAAACGGGTTACGACATCCTCTTCTTCTGGGTGGCCCGCGAGACGATGCTCTCGCTGGCGTTGCTCGGTCAAGCGCCGTACTCGACCGTCTACCTGCACGGCCTGATCCGTAACGAGCACGGCGATAAAATCAGCAAATCCATGCCCGATGCGTGGAAGTACGATCCGCTCTACATTATCGACGAATACGGCACGGACGCACTGCGTTACACGCTGGCGACCTCCTCCACACCCGGCAACGACATGAACCTCGATCCGCGGCGGTTGGAGGGCGCGCGCAACTTCGCCAACAAAATCTGGCAGGCAACGCGGTTTATTCTGATGAACGTGCACGATGCAAACCTGACAGGAGACCTGTCAGGTTTCGACCTGATGCTGGAAGACCGTTGGATTCTCAGCCGGATGGAACGTCTCACGGGCGATGTTTTCGCGCTGATGGAGACCCAGCAGTACGGCGAGGCCGGGCGGCGCGTGCGCGACTTCCTGTGGGACGAGTTCTGTGACTGGTACATCGAGGCAAGCAAAGTGCGGCTCTACGCCGAGGACGCCGACAAAGACACGCCGCGCAGCGTGCTGTTGACCGTGCTGGAACGCGCGTTGCGCCTGCTGCACCCCTTCATGCCGTTTGTGACCGAGGCGCTCTGGCAAGCACTGCCGCCAGCGGTGAAGCAGGGTGAGGCGCTCATCGTCGCGCCGTGGCCGATGCAGAACGCCGCGTGGCTCGATGACGAGGCTGAAGCGCAGATGACGTTGCTGGTGGACCTCGTCCGCGGCATCCGCAATGTGCGCTCCGCCTACAACGTCGAGGCCGGGCGGCGCGTTGCCGCGACGGTGGCGGCAGGCGCGAGTGCGCCGATATTGGAGGCGCGACGTCCGCTGCTGACCTTCCTCGCACATCTGGACGCGGATGCTTTGTCCATTGTGACGGCGTGCGAACCGGTGGCGCAGTCGGCGTCGGCGCTGGCAGGGGATGTCGTCGTTTACCTGCCGCTTGCCGGGCTGGTGGACATCGACGCGGAGCGCACGCGACTGCAGAAGGCGCTGGAGAACCTGGATGGCCGCATCCACGGCAGCCGCCGACGTCTCGATGGCCCCTTCGCCCAAAAAGCGCCCGCCGATGTCGTCCAACACGAGCGCGAGCATCTGGCAGAGATGGAGGCCGAAGCGGCGCAAATCCGCGAGCAACTGACGCGGTTAGGGTAAATGTCAACGGATTGAACGGATTTCAACGGATTTTTGAATTGTAGGGTGAGTGGCTAACTCGCCCAAAGGAGAATACGATGCCACAGAGTAGACAAGAACAAAGACGTGCCAGACATGAAGCCAAACGCAAAGCCAAACGCAAGACCGCGCGGACGCAGTTGCCGTCGCGCAGCAGGAAGGCCATGTTGCGCACTGCATTGGCCTGGCCGGTGATGGAGTGCTGGATCAACGACACATGGGAAGATCCGACCTACCTAAACCAGGTCGTTGTGGCGCGGCGTAACCCGGCAACGGGTGAAGTGTACGTGAGTATTATCCTGGTCGATCGTGCCTGCCTCGGTGTGAAAAACGCGCACGCGGCCAACTTTATCAATGCCACATCGTTTCGACGGGAGCTTTTAACGCGTCTCAGCCAGGGACAAAAGTTAGTCAAGACCGACTTCAATTTCGCCGCCAAGATTGTCAAGGTTGGGCTGGAATATGCGGCTCAATTTGGCTTCCGCCCGCACCGTGATTTTGAGGAGGCATCCATTCTATTGCAGGATGCCGACCCGGATGCCGTAGAGACCTCCATCCCTGTGGGTGGCCCTGATGGCAAGCCAATGTTTAGATCTGGCCCGTATGACAACGTCCCCAAAATTATGGCGCGTTTGACGCATCAACTTGGCCCGGATGGATTTACGTATCTGATCAGCATTGATCCTGATCAGGGCATCTTCCTGGACAATGCCGAGGCGATAGATTGGGGTATGGATGATGGCAAGGACATTATCTTGACCGACGACGACCGTTGAGTGGATGGTTGTAGGGCGAATTATCCCTTCGCGCTGGCGAAAAATGGGGGTGTGGGCTTATAAAAACACGCCTATCGCGTCATCCAAGAGTCCCTGGCCTACCAAAATCCGCGCCAAACCTGCTCTAGGGAATAAGTGGCTGCGCCAGGTGTACTGGCCTGAATAGATGCCGGTTTTGAATATCAGGGCTGGATCGGTGATCCAGCCCTTTCTCTTTTCCACTGCCCGTTCTGTTGTATAATGTCTCAGTTGAGTTTAGAAAGGAGCACATGGCGAAAACCTACGTTTCCCTGGACTTAGAAACGACCGGCCTGGACCCTATGCGGGATGCAATCATCGAAATCGGCGCCTTGCGTTTCGATGGCGACCAGGTGTTAGAAACTTTCTCCACTTTTGTGCATCCCGGGCGGAAAATTCCCCCCTTCATCACCGAACTGACCGGCATCACCAACACGGATGTGGAAAACGCACCGGGCGGACGTCAGGCCACCTACCGGCTGGCCGAATTTGTAGGCCGCGATCCGGTTGTGGGACACAACATCGGCTTCGACCTGGCTTTCCTGCGCCAACACAACGTCCTGCGCGGCAATCCTGCGATTGACACCTTCGATCTCGCCGGTATCCTGGTGCCGCACGCCGGGCGCTACAGCCTGGCGAACCTCGTCCGCGAGCTGGCAATCGATTTGCCCGCACAGACCCACCGCGCTCTCGATGATGCCATCATGGTACACGCGCTGTTTATCGCTTTGCTGGAGCGCGCCGCGCAACTGCCGCAGCAGACATTGCAAGAAATCGTGCAGTTAGGACAGCGCATCCAGTGGGGACCGAGCAACTTTTTCCGCGACGCGCAGTACGTCCGTCAGCGCCAGGGATTTAGCGGCGGCATCGGCGCGCAGTTGGCCTCCAAGCGCGGTGGCGACGCCGCCGGCCCGTTGTTTGCAGAGGATGATACAGTCTATGAGCCGCTGGAACCGCGCCGTGACCTGCGCCCCATCGACCTGGACGCCCTCACCGCCCTGCTCGACGACGGCGGGCCAATAGCGGAGGTCTTCGCGGAATACGAATATCGCCAGCAACAGGTGGAAATGCTCCAGGCCGTCGGGCAGGCGTTCAACACGAGCCAGCACTTGCTGGTCGAGGCAGGAACCGGCACGGGGAAATCGCTGGCCTATTTGTTGCCGGCCATCGAGTGGGCGGTGCAAAATCGCCAGCGCGTGGTGATTTCGACGAACACCATCAACCTGCAGGAGCAACTGGCGAACAAGGACTTGCCCGAATTATCCAAGGCCCTCTACGAATTCAGGCATCTGGTGCTCAAAGGGCGCTCGCATTACCTGTGTCGTCAGCAGTTCCAGGTGTTGCGCCGGCGCGGCCCGACCACCGAAGATGAGATGCGTGTGCTCGCCAAAGTACTGCTGTGGCTGCCTAACACGCTCGACGGCGACGGTGATGGGCTTTTCCTGCCAACCGGGCAGGAGCAGGCTGTCTGGTACACGCTTTCGGCGGCCAATGAAGCCTGCGATCCGGAACATTGCGGCTTTTATCAGAGCGAACGGTGCTTCTTCTACCGGGCACGGGCGAAGGCCGAGGGCGCGCATATCCTGATCGTCAACCACGCCCTGTTGCTGGCCGACATCGCCGCGCAGAATCGCGTGCTGCCGGATTATGAACTGCTTATCATCGATGAGGCGCATCACCTGGAGCACGCCACAACTGAAGCGCTGCGCTACACCCTCAGTTGGCCGATCTTACAGCGGGTCTTTGAAGACTTGCTCCGTTCACGCCAGAATTTCCCCGGCCTGTTGGAGACGGTGCTGGGATTGGCGGAAGGACAACCGCATAAGGTGGCGACACTGTTACAGGATGCGGTCGTGCGTCTACAGGATGCCGGCGAACGGGTGCAGCATCAGTTGGAAGTGCTGTTTTCTGAAGTGGAGACCTTCCTCAATGAACACGCCGATCAAAACGACAGTTACGCCGTACGACTGCGGATGACGCCCAACGTGCGCGCGGAGCCCAGTTGGAACGATGTAGTGCGGGCGTGGGCGCAGGTGACGCCGCATTTTTCAACCGTGGTGGAGGCATTGACGCAGCTTACGGGCGGCCTTGACGAGCTGACTTCCGCCGAAATCCTCGGTTTCGACGTCGTCCACGCGCGCTTGCTGGGCATCACACGGCAATTGGACGAAGCACGCCGTCAGCTCGAGCAATTTATCGCCGCTCCGCAAGCGAACATCATTGACTGGTTGGAGTCGCAGAACCATTCTCCGTTTACTTTCAACGCCGTGCCCCTGCACGTGGGCGCGCTCATCCGCGAGCATCTGTTCGACAAAAAACGCTCGGTCATCCTCACTTCGGCGACGATGCGCGTGGAGGGCAGTTTCGCTTACATGCGCGAACGGTTGAGCGCGCACGCCGCGGCGGAATTGGCCGTCGGCTCGCCTTTCGACTATCAATCCGCTGCACTGCTCTACATCGTCACCGATGTGCCCGAGCCACGCAATCACGGCTACCAGCAGATTGTAGAACAGACGCTGGTCGATCTGTTCCGCGCGACGCAGGGGCGAGCGCTGGCATTGTTCACCGCCTACACCCAACTGAAGGCCACGGCGCAGGCGATCACCGGCAGGCTGGCACAGGAAGGCATCACGGTCTACGCGCAAGGGACCGGCAGTTCGCGCGCCCAACTGCTCGACAACTTCCGCCGGGGGGAGAAGGCGGTGTTACTCGGTACGCGCTCGTTCTGGGAAGGCGTGGACGTACCCGGCGAAGCGCTCTCGTGCCTGGTGATCGTCAAGCTGCCGTTCGACGTGCCCAACGACCCCATCGTGGCCGCACGCGCCGAGGGCTACGACGATCCCTTCAACGAGTATATGGTGCCGGAGGCGATTTTGCGCTTCACGCAGGGTTTCGGACGGCTGATTCGCACCGCAACGGATCAAGGGATCGTGGTGGTGTTGGACCAACGTGTGCTGACCAAACGTTACGGACGGCGTTTCCTCGATTCGTTGCCCGATCCACTGATCCGCCAGGGGACGCGCGCCCAGCTTCCCGACATCGCCGCGCGCTGGCTGGCCGGCCAACCGTTGCCGGTGGACACCGGTAGCGGCTCCGATCTCGATGACGGCTGGGCCGTCCCCCCACCCGAAGAACCACCGTGGTTTTGGGGCGCCTAACGATTCTAGATTTTGGCTTTTCGATAGATTCGTTCATTCGCTGATTCTTGATTCTTGATTTATTGGAGGCCGTATGCGTATCGTCGTTGATGCTTTTGGTTCGGATACCTGCCCTGGGCCGGATGTGGCCGGAGCCGTGCTGGCGGCGCGGGAATGGGCGCGCGCCGGTTCACAGGACGAAATCATCCTCGTGGGGCCTGAGGAGCGCACCCGTGCGGAACTGGCAAAGCACGATATCCAGGGCCTCAACATCCGCCTGGTCCACGCACCCGATGTGCTCACGATGGCCGATCACGCCGAGGAGGTACGGGACAAGGAGAATTCGTCCATTCGCGTGGGCATGCGCATGGTGAAGAACGATGAGGCCGACGCCTTTGTCTCCGCCGGCAACACCATCGCCTGTCTCTCGGCAGCGATTTTCGATTTGCGGCGCATCCCCGGAATTCGCCGTCCGGCCCTGGCGACGATATATCCGTTGTCTTTGCAGCCGGCGGTCTTCCTCGATATGGGCGCCACCGCCGATCCCAAGCCTGAATATCTCCTGCAATTCGCGCACATGGGGATAATCTACGCCGAGAAAATTCTCGGCATCTCCAATCCGCGGGTAGGGCTTTTGGCGAACGGGGAAGAGGAAGAGAAAGGGACGATGGTGCTGCGGGATACCTTCGCGCTTTTTTCGCAGAGCGGTTTCAACTTCGTCGGCAACGTCGAGCCGAAGGAGGCGGTCAAAGGGCATGCTGACGTCATCGTCACCGATGGCTTTACGGGCAACATCCACATCAAAACGGCAGAGGCGGTTGTCTCTTATATTAAGTTGATCGTCAAACATGATGTGTTGAGCAGCGTGCTGGCGAAAGTGGGATTGGTTTTGCTTCTTCCGGCTCTGCTAGTAGCACTGCCCGGATGGCTCTGCCTTTGGCCTGCTCTCAAAAAGTTGATCAAGCGGCTGGACTATGCCGAAGTCGGCGGCAGTTTGCTGTTGGGCGTCGATGGCGTGGTCATCGTGGGGCATGGGCGCTCCAACGCCAAAGCGGTACAGAGTGCCATTCGCCGGGGTCGTGAAGCCGTGGCAGCGCAGATTATCCCCACGATCAAAAGCGGGTTGGAAACCCCCTCTGTGAACTCTGTGTCCTCTGTGGCTAAAAACGCGCAGATTACCCCCACGATCAAAAGCGGGTTGGAAACCCCCTCTGTGAACTCTGTGTCCTCTGTGGCTAAAAACGCGCAGATTACCCCCACGATCAAAAGCGGGTTGGAAACCGACCGTCGGGGATCCCGTGCCTGAGCGAACCCGCGTTGTCGTCACCGGCATGGGTGCCATCACACCGGTTGGATTGTCGGTGCGCGAGACGTGGGAGAACGCGCTGGCCGGCAAGTCCGGCATTGCACCGATTCAACGTTTTGATGCGTCGCCATATCCCGTGCGGATTGCCGGCGAGGTCAAGGGGTTTGATCCTGAGCGCTATTTTCCACGCAAAGAAGCGCGGCGGATGGCACGCTGCTCCCAGTTTGCCCTTGTCGCTGCCCAGGAAGCGCTGGCGGACGCAGGGTTGCCGACGCCGGTGCCGGATCCCGAACGCACCGGAACCGTCATCGGTGTGGGCATGGGAGGGTTGGATTATGCGCTGGAGCATGCCCAGAAATTGTGGCGTCAGGGGTTACGGGGCATCAATCCCTTTGCGCTGGTAGCCTCGTTGCCGAACATGCCGTCGTATCACGTCAGCCTGCTGTCAGGCGCCCAGGGACCTATCGCCACGCCCGTCGCGGCGTGTGCGACAGGGTCACAGGCGATTGGCGAGGGGGCAAATCTCATCCGCCAGGGGTGGGCCGATATCGTGCTGGCCGGCGGCGCGGAAGGCCTGATTATCGACGTGTCGGTCGTCGGTTTCGCTATCATGGGAGCACTCTCGCGGCGCAACGATGAACCGGAGCGCGCCAGCCGCCCCTTCGACAAAGATCGCGATGGATTTGTGGTGTCTGAAGGCGCGGGAGTTCTGGTTTTAGAGCATTTGGAGCACGCTCAGGCACGCGGTGCGCACATCTACGGAGAAGTGCTCGGTTATGCGTCGTCGTCGGATGCGTACCACATCGCCCAGCCCGATCCGGAGGCGCGTGGCGTGCGCCGGGCCATGACGTGGGCGCTGCAAGATGCCGGCGTTGCGCCGGAAGACATCGATTATATCAACGCGCATGGCACATCCACGCCGCTCAATGACACCCTTGAGACATTGGCGCTGAAGAAAGTTTTCGGCGCTCATGCTTATAAACTCGCCATCAGCTCCAACAAATCAATTTTCGGTCACACCATGGGAGCGGCAGGCGCCATCGAGACCATTCTGACGTTCAAAATGTTTGAGGAAGGGTTAATCTTGCCAACCCTAAATCTCGACAACCCGGACCCGGCGTGTGATCTGGATTATGTGCCGTGGAAACCCCGCCCCATGAAGGCGCACATCGCTTTGAAAAACGCTTTCGGCTTCGGTGGGCAAAACGCCTGTCTTGTGCTCTCCCGTTGGAATGAGGCTACATAGAAATGAGACCAACAACTGAGGACTTACGCAAATTTCCGTTTGTAGTGACGGCTTTAGCCGTTCTTAGCTCCTAAAAGACGCCTGAAGGCGTCACTACAAATCCCCCGCCGCTTGATTCGAGCCAGGCTTGCGTAAGTCCTGAACTATCAGACTAACGACTATGAGACTATCTTGGAGGAACTATGCGTCTGATTGCCGACGAAGCGAAGATTAAGACCCGGACTCGGACCGGGGAACTGGCTCCACTGGTGGGTCTCGCACTGCTGATCATCGCCATGGCGCTGGCGTTTCTGAAACCAGCGTGGATCTGGGTAGCGTTGATTTTGATATGGCTGGGTTTTATGGCTTCTATGATGGGCGGTTATCTAGGCGGGCGCTATGTGGGACCGTTAGCGCATCACAAGAAGGTGCCGGAGGCGCTCAAGGGCCTGGAAAACAGCTTCACGCTGCTGATGTACAAGACGCCCGTCCCCTTTGTCGTGATGGACGCCGGCGGCCTGACGACGGTTCTGGTCAGGGGACAGAACGGGCGAATCACCTACCAGAACGGTAAATGGCGTCACAAAGACAAATGGGGGTGGCTGAAGCGCTTTGCCGGTCAGGAAAGCCTGGGGCGTCCGGATCAGTTGGCGTTGTTGGAAGCCGAGGACCTGCGCCGTTTTCTGCACAAGCGATTGCCGGAAGGGATAGAAGTGCCGGTGCGTCCGGTCATTCTGTTTGTCCATCCCGATGCCATCGTGGAGGCTGCGGATTCGCCGGTGCCGGTTTTCCGCGAGAGCGAACTGAAGCGCTGGCTGCGACGGGAGGGACGCCGTCCTAATTTGCCCAAGGAGACTGTGGAAGCCTTATACGCGGCGTTGCGGATCGAAGCGGAGGATTAACGCCGCAGTTATGCTGACATTCATAGGACTTACGCAAATTTCTGTTTGTAGTGACGGCTTTAGCCGTTCTTAGCTCCTAAGAGACGCCTGAAGGCGTCACTACAAATCCTCCGCCGCTTGATTCGAGCCAGAGTTGCGTAAGTCCTGATTCACTACGGCAACGGTGGCGGAACTGCACCAAAAAGACTCGCCAGATCGGGCACATCGCCCGCTTTGGCCCAGTTCGCCATCCCAGCCTTCCAGACCAACGTATCGCGGGTCAGTTGCCCCGAGCGGATTTGCTGTTGCAGCGTTCCCATATCAAACGGCCCCTGCTGTTGTCCGCCCACGGCAACGTAGAACGTGACGGCCTGCGGAATCGGCGGCGGTGCGGCAGCGGGCGCCGTCTGCTGTGCATGCGGCGTTGCGGCCTGCCCAAGCATCTGCCCCATCGCTGCGCCTAGCCCAACCCCGGCGCCCAATCCAACACCCGCTCCGGCAGTGCCCTGGTTTTGCGCGGCTTCGCGCATCGCCTGGGCACCCTGGTACTGCATGTACGCGCCCATATCGCCGATGGCGCCCATCGCGGCGCGGGCATCGATGGCCTTGGCCGTCTCTTCGGTGGGCGAAATCGCCTCAACGTAGAACGAATTGAGCGTGACGCCGCGCGAAGCAAACTCCTCCTGCGCTTTGGCGCGAATCCCGGCGCTCAACTCTTCCACGAAAGCCGCCATCTGGATGATGGATTTGCCCATCTCTCCAATGAGGTCCATCATCTTAGTGAGGAGAATGCTGCGGAAGAAACCCTGGATATCGTGCGTACTGTAAAGGTTTTGCGTCCCGACAATCTTGGCCACAAAGAGCTGGGGATCGGTGATCTGAATGGCGTAAGTCCCGTATCCAGTCACACGCGCCATCCCCAGAATCGGATCGGGGATAGTGATGGGCTGCGGCGTGCCCCATTTCATGTCCGTCAACTCTCGCAGGGTGACGAAGTACACTTCCGCCTTGAACGGCGTTTGGCCGGAGAACGCCTTGCCGATCAGGTCAACGAGACCGGGGATGTTGGCGGTTGTGATCGTATGTCGCCCCGGCCCGAAGGTATCCAGTGCCTTCCCATCGCGGAAGAAGACCGCGGCCTGTGCTTCGCGTACAATCAACTGACTGCCAATACGAAAATCTCCGGCGCCGCGCTCAGGCAAACGATGAACGATTTCCCCCCGTCCCTCATCTACATATTCAATAACATCTAAAACGCGAGTCATAGTTCTTCACCTCCGATTCTGTTATCCGTTACACACCGGTGCTGGCCGTCTGGCGCAGCACATCCTGACGCTCGTCGAATGTCGTATTGGCCTCACGGGCCAGATCGCGTACCATCAGGATGAGGGAGCGTATCTCCTCGCCCTCCATGCCGGTGCGTGCATTGCTGATGGCATTCTCAATACGATCGGCGTATCCCACTAATGCAGTGTCGAATTCGTACACGCGGTCCAGGTCCTCTTCTTTGATCTTCACCGCATCAAATAGCCCCCCATAACCATAAGCTGCGGTACGGACACGGTCGATGAAGGTCTGGACTTGAGTGGCAGCGCTGCCGGTTTCGTCGAGCAGATCGAACTTGCCCGCTTCGATGAGGTCTTGTTGCAGTCCGTCAAGTTGAGTTTTGACGGTGCGCATCCGGCTGACAATGTGGTCGCGGAGCAATTTATCGGCCTCGCGGCGTTGTTCCTTTTCTTTATAACCTTTATATCCGGGGATCTTGGCGACCAACTGCTCAAAGCCGGACATTTCGCCCTTGATATTCTCGAGCAAACTCATAGTTACCTCCTCATACGATCAGGTGATTTTTTTTGAAATGGCTTTTGTCGGGAAAGAACATTCTGCTTATTGACATATTGTAGCACAGAAATGTTGATGGGAAAGTCAAAACCGGGCTATTCATCATCGTTTATGGATACGTTGAGCGCAAGAAAAAGGTTGCATCAATGACTTTCCCGGTGTCGCACGACCAGCACGGGGCGATGTGCTTCGGCAATGACCTCCTCGGTGATGCTGGGCATGTAAAATCGGCGTCCACTACTTTGGGGCGCATACGTTGAGCCGAGGGCCACCAGGTCATATTCGCCTGTGCGGATTTCCGCCATGATTTGTTCCGCCACGACGCCATGCCGCAGGCTGATCCCCGTGTCGATGCCGAGCGCGCGCAGGGTATCGCGTCCCGCTTTCAGATTGCGTCCCTGGGGGGTGTCGGTTTGCAAAAGCGCGCCCCACGCATCTTCGATTTCGTGCAAAACGGGATAGTGAAGGGTGGGCTGTGGAATCACATAGAGGATAGTGACCTCGGCGTGGGTAGCCTGGGCGATTTGCCCGACTAAGCGGATCGTCTCCACGGGATACCATAAATCGCTACTGCACAGCAGGATCCGTTGCAGCGTGGGACGGTCAGAAGGCACGATGAGTACCGGCACACTCACGGTTTGCAGGACACGGCGGATGAAAGGCCCCCGCAGCCAGCGCTGCAGTCGCCCGCGTTTCAGCAGTCCCACGATCACCAGGTCATACGGCACTGTTTCAGTCTGGGCGATGATGGCGCGCCGCGGCGTGTCCGTCTGGGTGAGTAAAGTACAGGGAAGTTCGGCTGTCCGCAAGCGCGTGCATACATCCGTTGCGGTCGTGACGAGGAGCGGTGAGGGGGATTGTGGCGTTGCTATCAGCAAGGTCACCTCGGCGTGCAAGTGCAAGGCGAGCCGTTCTCCCAATGCCAACACCGGTTGACTGCGCGGGGTGTCATCGATACATAGCAGCAGACGCATCACTTCCTCTGGCTTCTCCATAGTGTACTCCCCCCATCTTCAATCAATGTCAGGACTTACGCAAGCCTGGCTCGAATCAAGCGGCGGAATAGTTACCAATCAATAAAACTCTCCGGCCAGATAGGCGCGAGTCTTCGCTTCCTGCGGATTGTGCAGCACTTGTTCTGCCGGACCGTGTTCGATCAATTCGCCCATGTACATAAAAATCACGTAATCAGCCAAACGGCGCGCCTGGCGCAGAACATGGGTCACCATCACAATGCTGTAGTCCGTTTTCAATTCCAGCAGGCGGCCTTCAATGCGCTGTGACGAGAGCGGGTCCAGGGCGGACGTGATTTCATCGCAGAGCAGTACCTCCGGTTCGACGGCCAGACCGCGCGCCAGGCACAGTCGCTGCTGTTGGCCGATGGAGAGGGCGGAGGCCGGGGCGTTCAGACGATCCTTGACTTCTTCCCAGATGCCGGCAGCCTGGAGTTGCTTTTGCACCAGCGCATCCAGCACCTCGCGCTTGCGTATCCCATACAGTCGGGGGCCGTAGGCCACATTATCATAGATGGACATGGGCAGGGGGAAGGGGCGCTGCGCCAGCAGGCCGATGCGCTTGCGCACGTCGGTCACATCCACATCGGGCGCGTAGATGTCCTGCCCGGCGAAGAAAATCTGTCCCCACACCCGGACGCCGGGGGTCAACTCGACCAGGCGGCACATGGAGCGCAGTAACGTCGTTTTGCCACAACCCGACGGTCCGATGATGGCCGTGATCTGTCGCGCCGGGATGGCGACGCTTACATCTCGGACGGCCCGATGATCGCTATAGGCGACGTTCAGACCTTGAACCTGGATAATGGGATCAGTATTCATTGTTATGACCCTAGCGCACGACATGGCGGGTAAGATGTCGGGTGAGGAGCCGGGAGACGAGGCTGATGAGCAGGACGATGAGGGTCAACACAAGCGCAGCGGCGTAAGCACGTTGGCGTACTTCGGGGACGGGCGTGCCCAGTTGGAAGAAGACGGCCAACGGCAGCGACGCCGCCGGACGCAGCAGTGAGGTGGGCAGTCGATCGGTGTAGCCGGCGGTGAACAGCACCGAGGCTGCGTCGCCGATGCCGCGTCCAAACGCCAGCAAAATCGCCGTCAACAGCCCTGGCAAGGTCTGGCGGAGCAAAACGTGCTGCGCCATCTCCAAGCGCGTCGATCCCAGAGCATAGGCGGCCTCCTTCAACTCGGCGGGGGCCATCTGCATGACCTCATCCATCGTGCGCACCATCACCGGCAATTCCAGTAGCGTCAACGTGATGATCCCCCCCAGCAACGAGGCGCGCATCCCCATCCACAACATTAAAATGAACCCAAAAGCTCCAAAGACGATGGAAGGCACCCCCCACAGCACATCGAGGGCCAGGCGTACCCCTTCAACCAGGCGTGCGTTTTTGGCGAACAGTTGCAGGTAAAACACGACACCCAGACTGAGCACCAGACTGAGCACGGTAGCACCGCCCGCCAATGCCAGCGAACCGGCAATCGCGTTGAGGATGCCGCCCTCTTTGCCCAGGTAATAGCCGCCCTGAGGCACTTGTGTCACCATGGCCCAATTGAGCGCGGGCAGTCCTTTGACCAGGACGGTCGCCAGGATGAGTACCAGACTTCCCAGGACGATGACCATCGAGATCAGCATCAGCCCGACGAAAAAGCGCTCTTCAATGTGTTTACGTTGGCGTCGTTTCATCGTTCCTCGTATCCTTTTCACTCTGTCCGTTTGACGGCCCGCAGTAGAAACAGGCGTGCGATGATGGTGAAAATCAAGACAATCAACAATAAGATGAATGCTGCTGCCAACAGCGCCGCATCGTAGAGAGGGATGGACATCATCTCGCCGTAGTTGTTGGCGATGAGCGCCGCCAGGGGATACCCGGCGTCGAAGATGGAGCGGGGAATCTGCGGCACATTGCCCACGACCATCATCACGGCCATCGTCTCGCCGAAGGCGCGTGAGAAGCCGAGGATGATGGAGGCGATGATGCCCGGCAGCGCACGACGCAACACGACGCCCTTGACGGTCTGCCAGCGGGTGGCGCCCAGCGAGAACGCCGCTTCGCGCAGGCCGTCCGGCACGGCATAAATGACTTCTTCTGCCGTCGAGATGATCACCGGGAAGATCATCGTCGCCAACACGATCCCCCCGGCCAGGATGCTGTAGCCGGTGGGATTCTGCGTCTGCAACAGCGTCACATGGGGAAAGTGCTGTTGGCTCCACGGGATGAGTATATCGCGGATGAAGGGCACAATCATCAGCACACCCCACAACCCGTAAACGACCGAAGGGATGCCGGCCAGCAAGTCGATCAACGGTTTGACGATTTCGCGCAGACGATGCGGCGCATACTCCGCCAGGTAGATGGCGCACAACAGACACGGCGGGACGGCCAACAGCATCGCCAGCATGGTGACCGACAATGAACCGACGATAAAGGGGAGAAATCCAAACTCTTTTTGCAGCGGTCGCCATGCCGATGAGGTCAAGAGCTGGCCGATTGAGACGATATCCAGCAGAGGACGGGCGCGCAGCAACAGCGCCACCGCAATGAGTGGCACCAACGCAGCGGCCAGGGCTGCCAGCGCCCCCATCCCCCATCCGGCAACTCGCTCTTGGCGTTGTCGGCGAGACACATTACTCATGACCCATTTCTCGTGATTCTCTACTCGATCTTCGCCAATTCCGTTTGTACTTGCGCCTCGGTGAGGGGAATGTAGCCGGTGGGTTCGGCGAACGACTGCCCGGCGGTGAGTGTCCAGCGGATGAAGGCCAGTGTCAATCCGGTCGGCTTGCCTTTGGTAACCAGGTTGAGTCCCCGCGCAGGCGGCGACGGATAGCGCCGTTCGGCGATGGCAAGCATCACGCCTTGCTTGTCGGCGTAGTAGTTTTCGACGTCGTCCAGGGTACCGTTCTCATTCATGTCTATCGGCGCAATGTCAAGGTTCTCGATAGGCTTGCCGGTGTTCATATCGTAGGCGAAGTTAAGGTTGTTGAAACCAATCCCCAGCGGGTCTTGGGCGACGGCTTCCGCCAGACCGGGATCACCGTAGACGGCCACGCCCTGCAAATCTTCTTGCTTGTACTGGCCGAGGTAGAGCGCCCATGTTTCGGCGGCGCCGCAGGCGTCGGAACGGGTGTAGACGTGGATTTCGTCAGTGATGCTGGCGTCGTCCAGAACATCCCCCCAGGTTTTGGCCTTTCCCATCCAGATGGCCTCGAAGTCGGCGCGGGTGAGACCCTGGGCTTGGATCCTGGCAAGCTGGGGGTTATGGGCATTGATGGTCGGCAGGACTGCATCCGCAACCACGGTGACCCAGAACGCGCCCTGGTCAATTTCCTCCTGCTTGACCTCACGGGAAACCATGCCAATGTCGGCGGCCCCGGACAGCGCGTCGGTCATGCCCTTGCCGGCGCCGCCGGCCGAGATGTCGAATTGGACATCGGGATACACTTTCCGAAACTCCTCGCTCCACTGGACGACCATGGGGTATAATGCCCAGGCACCGGAGATGGTGAGGGTGCCGCTCAACTTCTCGTCGTCGCCTGGATGATCCGTTTTGCTGCATCCGCCGAAAAGCAGGCTCATCACCATCACCGCCGCGAAAACTTGGCCCCAGGTTTTACGTGTCATACTTGCCTCCTTATCATCATTTCTCATTTTTAGTTTCTGGTTTCTCACTGCTCACTGCCAGATCTGCCAACGTCGTGTTTTCCATCATCTCGGCGACGACATCACGAACTTGCTTCATCACTTTACGCAAGCCGCACTTTTCCATATCCGGGCAGCCGCACGTCTCGAAGGCGGTCGCGCTGACGCAGGGGATAGGCGCCAACGGTCCATCCAGCAAGCGGATGACTTCGGCCAGCGTGATGTCTTCCGGCGGACGGGCCAGGCTGTAACCACCCTGCGCCCCTTTTTGGCTGTTCACGATGCGTCCATGTTTCAAGGCAAGCAGAATTTGCTCCAGAAATTTTGTGGGAATGTTGTTTCGTTCTGCTAGTTCCTTGTTGGATATGGGGTTGTTGGTATAATGCGCGGCCAAGTCTTGGAGGGCGCGCAAACCATATTCTCCGCGTTTTGACAGTTTCATACGACTCCCGGAAGATGAACAAAGCATATAAATTATATAGGTTTACTAGATTTAGTGTATACGACTTTATCAGGTTTGTCAAGAGGGGAAAATGCGAATTCGGGTGCACCGACTTGAAAAGATGGACATTTTCACAGAATAGAGTACAACAATCCCTATCTGAAAATAGCATGGGTAGGCTGGGACTCCGGACCGTCCTACCATGGGAGGACGAAAAGACAATGGACATAAAACATACGTGCTGGTTCATTCGTGGCATTGGATTGTTGCTCAGTGTAGGGTTGATCGGCTGTACCGCATCCACGCCTCTCCCGACGGCGATGCCGACCGCGCTGTCGCCGGCAACGTCGACCTCAGTGCCGACTGTCCGCCCGGCTACGGCAACATCGGAGCCACCGACGGCACCCGCCACCGCTACCGCGCGTCCTACAGACACCGCCACACCCACACCGACCGCGCTGCCCACCTCCACGCCCACGGCAGCGCCGACCGCCACGGCGACCGCGATACCCACGGAGACACCAACCCCAACGCCGGAATTCATCATCACACCGCTTGGGGCATTGCCCGACCATATAGATGAGGAGGTGACCGTAGTCGGCAAGGTGGTGGCGACGGCCAGCTTCTCGCAAGGGTTCAAGTTCACCCTCGACGATGGCTCCGGGAAGGTGACGTTGTTGATGTGGCACAACGTCTACGACGATTGCTACGCCGCGCCGCGGCTAAACATCGGCGCGGAGGTGCGCGCCACCGGCGATGTAGGTCAGTACGAAGGGGAACTACAAGTCGAACCGCGCTTCGGCAGCCAGGTGAAGGTGCTACAGCCGGGCGGGGCGTTCGCGCCGCCGGTCGCGCTCAACACCCTGGGCAACTATCTGGGACAGGTAGTGCAGGTGAGCGGGGAAATCGGCAATGTTTCCGGTAGCAGCCAGAGTGTGACCATCTCCATTTTCGACGCCACCGGCGCGGCGCCGGTCTTTATCTGGCGTACCACCCTCGACCGCATCCCCAACGCCAATCCTGCTCTGGGGACAGTCGGAACGCGCTTGCGGGTGATCGGCGTCGTCCAGGAATATCGCGGCAGCCTCGAAATCGTACCCACGCTGCCCTACGATGTTGAAATACTGACGCCGTAACGTGTCACTATTTTATTCAGCCGCCGGCAGTTTCACCCGCGACAACGTCAGCGAGGACAGCACAAACAGCGCCGCGTACAGCGCGAAGATGACCAGATAACCCAAGCCCGGTCGCAGTGCGTTGAAGAAATCCGCCAGTGGGCCCCCCATCCCCGCGCCGACGATCCCCGCGCCGGCGCCCGCCAGGTTCGAGATGCCCAGGTAGCGTCCCGCGTCCTGCTGCGGTGCGAGATCCGTGCCCAGCGCCCAGTTCGTCGCCATAAACGTCCCCGCCCCCAGGCCGATGATGCAACCGGCGACGATGACCAGCGGCATCGTGGAAGCGAAAAGCAACAGCACCGTTCCACCCGCTGCGACGAGGCCGGCCAGCATCACCAGGCGCTTGCGCCCGATGCGATCCGCAAGATAGCCGCCGCCCAGCGCCGAGGGGATCAAGAAGCCCGCGACGGCTGCCATCAACATAGTGGTAGTGGTAGCCGGTTTGGGGACGTGCAGTACGTCTGCCAGATAATACTGGGCAAAGCCCTGCACCGACCCGACCGCCGCCAGAAAGAGCAGCCGGTTGACAATCCACCAGATGAAACTCTTTTGCTGACGCGCCTCTGCGCCGATCCCCACCCATGCGCCCAGGTAAACGCCCACGAAAATCGCGCCCGCCATGCCGATCAATCCCATCAGACCGACGAAGGCCACCTGCACGCCGACCGATGCCCCACGCGTCGTGACCAGGTCGCCGCTGGCGGTGACCAACCATATTGCAAAGCGCGTCACCGTGACAAAGATCGCGGTGAGGAAAACCAGGCGCAGCAGCGCCTCGCTTATCCCACCGACGGGCTTGTCGCGCAGCGGCTCCTCGTGAACGCAGAACACCGTCACCAACGCCGAGAGAACGAATCCGGCGATGATGATCCCCACCACCGTTCCGACTTTACCCGCATCCACCAGCGGCCCAATGAACATCACCAGAAAAATGGGGATCAGTTCAAAGACGGCCTTGACGCCCGAGGCACGCCCGCGCTGGTGTTCCGGCACCAGGTCGGGGATGAGACCTTGCAGCGCGCCATGCGCCACATTCGATGAGACTTGCAGCATGACGATGCCGAGCAACAGGACCACGTAGGCAGTGGGGACGCCGAACGTTGGCCGGAAAAAGCTATCCAGCGACGAGCCGACAAACGCCGGCGCAAGCCCGACGATAACGAGGAACAGCACATTGAACACCGTCCCCGCTACAATGAAAGGCCGCCGTCGTCCATAACGGGACATACTGCGGTCGCTCAACATCCCGGCGAGGGGCTGTACCAGCATCGCCACCGCCAGGCCGACTACGCGCACCGTCGCCAGGTAGGTGTTCTTCTGCTCCGGCGGCATGAAGAGCAGTATCAGGTACGGCAGCAGAATCGGCGTGATTGTGCCGGAGGCGATGTTCAGCCCCAGCCAGTATGAGTTGATGGTCAGATAATCATACCAGCGCATATCTTTTTTCATCGGATGGCTCCTGTTTTCAGCACGCAGCGTACCAATTCTGCGGCGGGGGGACTTTTTTCTCCCTCTCCCCAGTGTTTTCGCTGGGGAGGGAGCAGGGGCGAAAGCTACGGATTACAAAGGTTCGTCCATGGCCGTGTGGATAGTTACGCCAGGCCGCGAATAACATCCCATGAAGCCAACGCCTCCTCGATCTCCAGCTCGAAAATGATGGGGCCGTTGAAATTCACTTCCGTCAGCCGGTCGAGGAAGCGCGCAAGGTCCAAATCACCCGTGCCCAGGACGCTGTGATCCTTGCCGTAGACGATCTCCTGCTGTGACGCCGGTATGGGCGCGTCGTGCAGGTGGATCTCGGCCAGACGCGGCAGGCACAATTCAAGCGCGTCGAAGAATTCCACGTCACCAGCGAAGCCCGACAGCACGTGCCCGGTGTCGAAGCAGAGCGACAGGTTAAGCTGCTCCGCCATTTCCAGCGTGAGATCGAGCGGGAACTCAATCGTCTCAATCGCCAGTTGGCGGCTGGGGATGCCGGTCTCGCTCAAGAGGGTATGGAGGCTCTCCAGCGCGCCAGCCTGGAACTGCCGCATCAGCATCGCCCGGCCCAAATCCGGCAATTTCATCCGGTAGAACTCTGCGGCGAGCGCGCCGGTGGCGTGCAGCACGTAGACCTCCGGTTGCAACGGCAGCGTCGCACGGACGACGTCGATGAGCGCGCGGACCGATCCATGGCGCACCGGCGTCAGCGGCGTCGAGGGTTCCACGGACCACAGCGGCAGGTGGACGGTATACGCCAGCCCCAGTTCCGCCTTTAGTGCTGCCAGCCGTTCCATGGCGGATGGAGCAAATGCCTGCGGCATGAACATCACCAGATCGCCGCCTAACTCTACCAGGTTGAAGCCGTGAGCGTGCAACTTGCGTACCAACGGGGCGTTCTCGAAAGTGGTGATGTAGCCCATCATCTCTTGCGGACTCAACCCGGCAGGGATCAGTTCTTTCATCTGCATGGTCATGATGCCAAAACGCATAGGTATCCTCCTCGGAAAATAAACCGGTCAATAAGATAAGGGAGAATTTTTGGGGAGGATTTTGCAGGCAGGCTACGCCTGCCTGCAAAATCCTCCATTTTTTCTTCCCCTCCCCAGTCTGTTGGGCCGGGGACAGAGGAGGGGAAATCTCCTCACCGTACTCACAGAACTCAACGGTTACGTCCGTTTAATCTGCTGATCGCATGGGCAGCCCATGACACAGGTCGGAAAAGTTGCAGGGATGATAGTACAGCTTTTTTAGTGCTTGAAACTCCGTTGTCCGGTGAACACCATCGTTGCCCCGGCCTCGTTGACGGCTTCGATGACCTCGATATCGTTGAGGGAGCCACCCGGCTGGATGACGGCGGTGACGCCTTCACGCAGGCCCACGTCCACGCCGTCGCGGAAGGGAAAGAACGCATCGGAGATCATCGCCGCGCCCTGCAAGCCGCCGTGAGCGGCGGCAACGTCAGCGTCGATCTCGGCCTGTGCGTCTGCATCCAGATAGCGATAGGCATTCCGGTAGCGGGTGTAGGCCAACCGCTCGACCATGTTGCGATACGCCTTGTCGCGGGCGATGACGGCGACGCCCACGCGATCCTGCTCGCCCGCGCCGATCCCCACGGTGACGCCATCCTGCGCGTAGAGCACCGAGTTGGACGTGACGCCCACCTCGACTTTCCAGCCAAAGAGCATAGCGGCGATTTCCTGCTCCGTGGGCGCACGTTTGACGCTGTAAGTCGCTCCCTGGCGTGTGACCGTCGCCGGCAAAAAGTCGGCGGCGGTCTGCGTCTGTAGCGCAAACGAGAGCTGCGCGATAACGCCGCCGTCGATGAGGCTCTTGAAGTCCACGAAACGTTCGGCGGCAAACTCGGCCAGCCGCGCGATGGCGCCGATGCGCATAATGCGCAGATTCTTGCGCGCAGCAAGGACGGCTACCGTACCTTCCTCGTACTCCGGCGCGACGACGACCTCGGCGTATTGTTCGGCGATAGCTGCGGCGGTCGGCAAGTCTACGGGGCGGTTCAGTGCGATACAGCCGCCAAACGCGGCGATGTGATCGGCCAAATCGGCCTTGATGTACGCCTCGACAAGGGTGTCCGCCGCCGCGACGCCGGAGGGGTTGTTGTGTTTCATGATGGCAACGGTGGGCCTGTCCATCAGATAGCGCAGGATGTTCAGGGCGTTGTCGGCGTCGGTGAGGTTGATCTTGCCAGGATGCTTGCCGAATTGCAGCAGCTCCGCGTCGGAGACAAGATAGCGGCCGGGCGCAATCGTCGTCACCTCGCCGATGGTGAGGTTGCCGTTGATGAGCTTGTAGAACGCGGCTTCCTGCCCGGGATTTTCACCATAGCGCAGTCCCTTGCGCACACCGTCGATTTCCCAGGCCACTTTTTCGTAGACCAATGTTGAGCGCCGGTCGTCGAAGACAAAACTGATTTCCATCCGCTCCGGGAAATGATCATCCATGATCGTGCGATACGCTTTTTTCAAGTCCCGTGTCATCGTCTCCCCCTCATCAGTGATGAACCATGAGTCATGGGGAATGAGGGACAAGACTCACCCGTCTCGACGCCTCACTCCTTACCCTTTTGACTCTTCACTCATCTCATACACCCTCGGCACATCCGCCGGGTCCTGCGCGCTCAAATAGGCGCTGATGGCTGCATCATAGCTGGCGGTGTAGGCAAAGGCTTTGCGGGCAAACTCGAAGCGCGTTTGCAAGTCGAGCGCGCCGCGATTTGCGCGGAGCTTGCTCAACAGCGGGGCGTAATCCGCCGGATCGACGATCGGGGTGACGCGCAGGTAGTTCTTCGCCGCGGCCCGCAGCATACACGGCCCGCCGATGTCGATGTTGGCGCGCGCTTCTTCGACAGTCACCTCTCCTCGCATCACCGTAGCCACGAAGGGGTACAGGTTCACCACCACCATATCGATGGGGATCGCCGTCGTGCGTGCCAGATCGGCCCGGTGGGCTTCGTTGTAGGTTTCGGTGAGCAATCCCAGGTAGATTTTGAAATCCAGCGTCTTGACCAGCCCGCCCTGCGTCTCCGGCTGTCCGGTATAATCCGATACTTGCATCAGATGGCGGGCCGTGCCCATCGCGCCCAGGATTTCGGACACATGGGTATACGTTCCGCCGGTGGAATAAAAGTGGATGTACGGATTGAGCGCCACCAGGCCGGGGATGAGTACCTCCAAATCCGTTTTGTCGGACACGCTGAGCAGCACGTGTTGAATGGTGACCCAATTATCGACTTTCTGAACAATGTTGACCATAGGCTCTCCTCACAAATGACGAATGCGCACATAGGCGATAAAAATGCAACCCGTCAGGTCCACCCAAAGTCTAAAATCCACCATCGTCCATCGCCAATGGAATACCTCCATTGTATATGGAAGCACCAAGACAGTCAACCCGGCAAATTTTTCACGGCGATTGGCATCTCCCCAAGATGTGCTATGCTAAAGCCGCAGTGTCGTAGCGCGAGGGGGCAACAGGTATAGTGCAAATGATGGGGCGACGCGGGGGCCGGTCTCTGACCGCGCCCGCCTGGGACCTGGGGTAGCCCGGTCGGAGACCGGCCACAGCTCTGCAGGCGCAAGTGTCAGATGAGTGTCTTCCTTTCTCCGATACTCGGTCTTATACCCGCTGTCAACGCGCGTCGGGGGTAAATTGCCCATTCGCCCTGCCAAACCGACTTTTTTCGAGGCAGAAACCGGACGTCCTATGGCAAAGAAAAGCGCTCTCGAAGGTCAGCTATCCGCTCTGCACGCTTTGCGCACCGCGCCTGTCACAGCGGATGGATTGTCGCAGTTGCGCCAGGCTTTGGCGAGTCGCCAGAGTCATGTTGCCACGGCAGCCGCCGAAATCATCGCCGAAGCGGAACTCGCCGAGCTGGAACCCTACCTCGTCGAAGCCTTTGCGACGTTTATGTCCATGCCCGCCAAGAGCGATCCAGGTTGCCGGGCAAAAACGGCCATTGCCAACGCCCTGCGCGCGTGTGAGTGTCACACCGAAGATGTGTTTTTGCAAGGGATACATCACCGGCAGATGGAACCGGTGTGGGGCGGGCAGGTCGACACAGCCGCCCCTTTGCGGGGTGCATGTGCGCTTGGGCTGGTGCAGATGCACTCCCGTCACGCGCCGTTCGAACTGGCGCGCCTGCTCGCCGATCCCGAATCCGATGCCCGCATCGCTGCCGCCCGCGCGCTCGCTTATAGCGGCGACCCGGCAAGCCTGCCACTCTTGCGTTTCAAAGTCCTCAGCGGCGATACGCACACGACAGTTCTCTACGAATGTTTTCTGGCGTTGCTCAAACTCGACGTGGAAACATCGTTGGCATTCGTCGCGGATTATCTCAGGAGCGCCGACCCCGCTATTGCTGAATCCGCAGCGTTGGCATTAGGTGAGTCGCGGCAAGAGGCGGCTTTCGCGGTGCTGCGCGAGGCGTGGGAGGATACCTTCGATGGGGAACGCCGCCGCACCCTCCTGCTGGCGCTGGCAACACTGCGCAGTGAACCGGCCCTGGACTATGTGCTGGACATCGTCCGCAACGAGGCGCGTGTTCATGCCGATGCAGCATTGGAAGCATTGCGGATGTATCAACACGACGAGACGATCTGGCGGCGGGTCGAAAAAGCCCTCGCGGAGCGTGAGGTGAGTGGTTGACCCGGCGCGAGTTGCGCGTGCAACTGGTGGGTACGGTGGAACCGCAGTCCGAGGAGCTTCTCACCGCAGCAGAATTGGAGGACTTGCAGCGGCGTATCGCTGCCAGGAGGTCAGATGTTCACTGAACAAGATTTCGATATCTTCATGCGCGCGCTTAGTTTTGCAGCGTGCAAGCATCAGAATCAACGCCGCAAGGGACGCGCCCGCTTGCCTTACATCCATCACCCGATCCGGGTAGCCGAGATTCTGTGGTGTGTGGGCGCAGTTCGGGATATGCCTACGCTGGTCACAGCCCTGCTTCACGATACGCTTGAGGATACAGAAACTTCCGCCGGGGAACTGGAGACGCTTTTCGGTGCAGAGATCCTGGCGCTGGTTTTGGAAGTGACCGACGACAAATCCCTGCCCCAAGCCACACGCAAGCAACTGCAAATCGAACACGCCCCGCACCTTTCGACCAAGGCCCGGCTGGTCAAATTGGCAGACAAAATTAACAATGTGGATGACGTGAGCCACGATCCACCTGAAGACTGGACGCTAAAACGTCGCCTGGAATATCTGGATTGGGCGGAGGCTGTGGTCGCCGGATTGCGCGGCGTCAATCCTTCCCTGGAAGCATATTTCGACGCTGTCGTGCGCAAGGGGCGCGAAATGTTGACCGAAAAGAAAAGTCCTTGAAAGGCATAGCCCTTCAAGGACTTTGTGTTGATGAAGAGTTACAGAAAAAGCCCGATAAGGCTCTTCAGCAGAGGGCGCAGCCACTTGAAGTTAATGTCGAAAAGAACGATCGGTTCTCGCCCTTGTTCGCGTCGCCGCTCCTCAGTCAAAACCTGCGCCAGGTATGTTGCAACCCACATTTCCATCGTATCCCTCCTCTTGTTAGATACTCTTTATGAAAGACTGATCCAACGCCAGGAGCGCGCCAACAAAAAAAGGACGCCCTGTTGTTGGGTGTCCTTCTTTAACGCCTACGAGGTTAGCTGTCGGGCTTGGGCCAAAGAAGATGACCCCTCATCAGGATTACCCCTGATGATTCGCCCCGGCTTCGGTTCCCCCGTTCTGCACAGTCAAACTGTGCACATTCGGCGAGTATCTTATTTCACTGTTAAACAACGCATGCTTAACATTCAACTACGACTCTAATTGTATACCGTTCTCCGCAAAACGCAAGCCCATTTTCGTTAACGTTGCATTAAAAATAAAAGGTCACTGTTCAGCCGCCCTTGCCAGGTGGCAAACAGGACTTTGGGGATGGTTCATCGCGGGTTGACACTTCGGCCAGCAGCGACGACCCCCTTACTCCCCTAACTCCCTTCTCCCCCGCAAGCGGAGGAGAGGGGGGATAGGCTGATAGAAGCACGCAATCTCGTCATCCACCAGTCCTTTGCATACTAAAATCCGCGCAAGACCTGATATTGGGTGGTTTTTTCTCCTCTTCCCCAGTGCCCTCGCTGGGGAGGAGGAGGCAGGGGGAGGAGCAAAAGCTACGGATCACAAGGGTTCGTCCATGGCCGTCTGGATAGTTGGCGCCAGGCTGAACAGTTACGAGATTGGAAAAATTATGGCCGTGAGCAGTATAGTTACGGAGCGACAAGCCCAATTAGCTATTTTGGGCAGAATCAGTAAAATACAGCGCAAGGGTCGCCATCCACTTCTTGCGTCATGCCTGAGATAATGTTAACGTTTGATCTCAAAACCTTGATTTTCGCCTTGCTGTTCCTCCTGCTGACAGCCGTTGTCGGAGGCTTTTGTCTCGCGCGCCGTCGCCGACACGCGCCCGCTGGACTGCCTGATGGCGCGTCACTCCTGGGTGTGCTGGAGGATGCGCCATTCGGGGTGGCGGCACTGGAGGGCACGATGTTCCGCTACGCCAATGGGTATGCACGCCACTTGCTTCATCTGCCGCCAGCGATGTGCGCCCTGCCCGATACGGACTGGTCCCCCCTCCTCGACGCCGACCGCACCGCCGCGCGCCAGGAGGCTACAACAGGGGGAGGACGCTATCGCACCGTCACCTTCGCCTCCGGGCAGACGGCGTGCTGGTGGGTGATCCCGTGGGACGCGCGTGACTTCGTCTTTTTACTCGACATCACCGCGCAGCAGCGCACCGAGCAGGCCGGACGCGCGCTCATCAACGATCTGGGGCATGAACTGCGTACGCCGATTGCGACGATCCTCACACACCTGGAAATCCTGGGGTTGAGTGACGTGGGACCGGAAGTGCAGCAGCAATCGCTCACGTTCGCCAAAGAAGAGGCACAGCGCATGGCGCGCCTGCTCAACGACATGCTCGAACTGGGCCGCCTGGAGACCACCGCGGAACTCCCGCGCCGCCCGCTGGATTTGGTCGCGCTGGTCGAAGAAGTCGTGTTACAGTCCACGCCGCGCGCGGGGGAGCGGCAGATGGCGCTTTCGCTGGAAGCAGAATCGCCGCTGCCGTTTGTCCTCGCCCATGCCGACCGCTTGCGCCAGGTCTTCCTCAACTTGCTCGACAACGCCTTCAAGTACGCGCGTCCCGGCGACCGCGTGACCGTCTCTCTACGCCGCGTTCCAGAGGGCGTCGCTTGCGCCGTCTGTGACACCGGCCCCGGCATCCCGCTGGAGCATCTCCCGCATGTCGCCCGCCGCTTCTACCGCGCCGCACCTAAAGGCGTCGAGGGCAGCGGTTTGGGGCTGTCCCTCGTCGCCGAAATCCTGCGACGTCACGAAAGCGAGTTGGTGATCGAAAGCCCGGTGGCAGATGGGGCAGGGACTTGCGTGAAATTCGTAATTCGTGATTCGTAATTCTATGCTTGCCAGGGATCATCAGATCATGGCGCGTCGTGCACGCGTCGTGGATCTGGCGATCTGCTTCAAGCAAAGCCATTCGTGATTGGGGATTCGTGATTCGTAATTCGCAATTCGCAATTCGTAAATGGTGGGGCGTTCTGCTGGCGATCATGCTGCTCGCCGGTTACTGGCTCCTGCCGATTCGCGGGAAAGTGTATGTTGTGCCGGGCGATGGGTCCGGCATACCGTGGCCGCGATTGGCGCTGGAACCTGCCGGCGCGCCACCGGGCGAAACCGTGACGGCATTGGTGACGGACGTGGAGCCGTGGACGTTCGTCACCCTCACCGTGGACGGCGTCTCGGCAACGGCGTTGGGGCAGGCGACGCGCACCGGAGAGACATGGACGTGGCGCTGGACGTTCACTGCGCCCGATAGTCCCGGCTATACCCTGCATTTTTATCACGACTGCCACACCGGCTGCATCGAGCGCGCACAATTCATCCTCGGCGCTGTGAAACCGTCTCATGGCGTTGCTACGCCGACGAAGTTGGGGGTAGTGCTGCCCAATGTGACGCGAGACTGGCACGGACGTAGCGGTTGGGCGGTAGAAATCGCCTACGCCCGGCGCGCCGAAGAGCCGTTCTGGGGATTGGACGATCTGGCGGCGCGGGTCGCCGTCCACCACGACAAAGGACTGCGGGTGCTGGTGCGCGTGGACTACGATCAGGCGCAAAGTGTCCCGGCAGTGAATGATTATCTGGCGCTCACGGAGTATCTCGAATACTTCCGCCGCCTGGCCCGCGACGCACGGCTGCGGGAGGTGTATGGCTTCATCGTCGGCGCGGACTACAACACGGCGGAGGCCAACGCGCTGGTGCAAGATCGCGCGGTGACGCCCGCGTGGTATGCGCGCGTCTTCAACGGCTACGGCGAAGACGTGACCCATACCGACAACGTCGTGCAAACGATCCGCGCCGAAAACCCGTGCGTGCGGGTGCTCGTCGGGCCGTTGCGCCCGTGGAACACGGAACAGGACGGTGAGCGAACTTACACCATCGACGCGCCGTGGCTCAACTATATGAACACACTCGTCGCCCTGCTGGACGAGAGCGCGCGGGTGAAAGCGACGGCAGGGATTCCTCTGATCGCGCCGGATGGCTTCGATGTGCAAGCACCGGGTCTCCCCGACGCGCCGGAAATGGCAGACACGCTGCGCGCCGATGAGCCGCATGCCGATTTACACCGTGAAGCGTGGGGAGGTGCGCGCGTGGGCTTCGGCGTCTACCGCGATTGGCTGGACATCATCAATGCGTATCCCACCACGCGCGGTTTGCCTGTGTACATCATCTCCACCAACACCTATGACCGCGAAGCCGGCATCCCGCCCGCCCAGAACTATCCGCGCGGCTGGTTGACGGCGGCGCTGGATGTGATCGACGCCGAGCCGCAGGTCGTGGCGCTGTGCTGGTTCCTCGACGACTTCCCGCACAGCGATCAGTGGGACTGGTTCAGCCTCACCCAAAAGCCGGGACGGCTGGTCGATGCCGCCGAAGAATTCGATATTTTGTTGCGGGGCGAGTAGTTTTGTCAGCAGATTAAGCAGATTTAGCGGATTGAATTCTGTAAAAATCTGCTGACAGAAGAAGAATGTAACCATGCCCAAAATTCGCGTTTTGCTGGCCGACGATCATCCCGCCCTGCGGATGGGATTGCGCGTGCTGTTGGATCGTGCGCCCGACATCGAGGTGGTAGGCGAGGCGGATGATGGCGAGGCGGCGCTGGCGCTGATCGAAAGGCTGAAGCCGGACGTGGCGGTGCTGGATTGCCAACTGCCCAAAATCGAAGGGGCGACGGTAGCCCAGGAGGTGGTCCGACGCGGGTGGCCGGTGCGCATTGTGGCCCTGTCCGCTTATGACGACGACCGCTACCTGGCCGGGATGCTGGCGGCGAGCGCGGTAGGCTATCTGCTGAAGAACGAAGCGCCGGGCCAGATCGTGGCGGCGGTGCAAGCGGCGATGCGCGGTGAAACGTTGTGGACATCAGAACAAATCGCGCGCGTGGAGCGTTGGCGTGGCGAAGTCGCGCGCGTCCGCGACAGCCTCACCGAGCGCGAGCACGAAGTACTGCGTCTGGTTGCAGAGGGACTGAGCAACAAGGAAATTGCGCAGGCGCTCACCATCACCGTGCGTACCACGGATTTTCACGTGAGCAACATCCTGCGCAAACTCGGCGTCATCTCACGGGTTGAGGCGGCTGCAATGCTATTGAAACATCCTTATCTAGTCGAACCAACAGGCGAGCCGCACCGTCCTTGACGATTATCCGTGCATCGAAGGCCTCCAAAACCTGGCGCTTATCATCATTCGTGGCATGGTCGAGGCCGATCTCGACTCTGCGGGCATAAGCCAGCATCCCGCTAATAGTAGCCTCCTCGGTCATGCGAATTGCCAGCGCTGCTTTCAGTTCATCGCGGCGCGCCTTTAACGCCTGGTAACGTTCGTCGAGGGTCGCCGTCTTTTCTTCGAGTACCCGACTGACAACCCCTGTTGCTTTCGTGATTGCCGTCGCCAGTTGCTCCGCTTCTTTTTCGGCTTCAGCAAGCAGCGCCTCTACCGTTGCCAGTTCCGCCCGTCGCGGTTCTAGCGCTTCTAGCTCTGCCTGTTGCGCTTCCCTCAGTTTTGCTTCCAGTTCTGTAGGATTCATCAGCACGTCAAGAATGGCGTCCCAGGCTGCCGCCGGGATTTCCAGTGCACCGGCGGCGTTGAAATCCTGCCCCGGCGCTGGCCGGCGGTGCAAATTGCGTAAAATGAAGTCCACGCCCTGCTGGTGTTGTTGAAAGAGGTTACCGCCGATGTCCTCTTTATCCCGAAAGGCATCGGGAGTCAGGTAGACGGTCGCCCTGATGCCAAACTGCGGTCGGTGCAAGGCCACATCCTTGCCAAAAAGGAGCAATCCGGCCAGGGTCAGATAGTCAGCGCGGGCCAGTTTGAGGTTTTCCAGCAGGGTCTCACGCGGTAGGACATTGTCGGCCAAAGGCTCGTGGAACGCGACCTGGTAATAATGCGTTAACCACAATTCGTCCACCTGGCTTATCCGTGTCATCTGTGCAATCTGTGGCTTATGTATTAACCACGGATTGAGCTTACCCCCATGTGTTAGACCACAAATAGGTTAGAATAAGTTGAAGTAAGGGCGCGACCTGATCGCTCCTTACGCCCCGTAATGGACCTTAACCGGCGTTGCATAGTTCAAGCTCTGATGCGGACGTTCCTGGTTGTAGAACTGGAAGTACCGCTCCAGGCTCTCTTCCAAGTCAGCTACCGTAGCATAATCGTGCAG
>Ga0208196_1000089_pt1 | contig 125592 bp, 115 predicted proteins | sample AD_JPNNA7_MetaG_FD_184443 | JGI IMG/M metagenome (GOLD analysis project Ga0208196, IMG submission 184443) | Active sludge microbial communities of municipal wastewater-treating anaerobic digesters from Japan - AD_JPNNA7_MetaG (SPAdes) (version 2) | ecosystem: Engineered > Bioreactor >...
CGATAAGGGCTTCATTTTATTAATCCGCCAGAATTCATAAAAGCTGTCCGTTCAGGTGGAATACAATAGCTACTTTTAAGACAATTCAATGCAATATGAGCAGAAAAGTTTAAAAACTATTTGCAAAGTAGAGAACTATAAAGATATAATAAAGATTTGAATACATTGAAATAATCAATCCACAGCAAAACGTATATATTCGATGATACTATAAGTGTGATAGGATCTTTTAATTTTGATGCAAGAAGTAGCTATATAAACAGTGAGTCTATGGTAGTCATTTCAAGTCGGGAATTTACAGAACAGTTAAAGGAAAATGTTCAAGTAGATTTAAATAAGAGTTTAATTATAGATAAAGATTATTCTTATATATAATGATAAAGTTCAGGAAGGTAAAGTCTCCGTATATAAAAAGATAATCATCGGTTTTTTATCTAAGATTACCTTGTTTTTAGAATACCTTCTGTAAAGTAGTGATTATATTATTTGTTTTCCTTTCTTTTAGATTAGATAGGAGAGGAGAAAGAAAATATAAAAGGGATACAATGATTTCTAATCAGTAAGTATAGATATTTCAAACATGAAAGTTGTAAAAGATAAGAAATAGGGAAAATAGTATATACATCTAAAATTTAATAATTAAAACAAAGAAGCGATCTTTAGGTAAACAATGAACCTAGAAAACTCGCTTTTTTTATGCCAAAAATAAAAGTTAAGAAAAATCTTTATGTTAAGTTTTATGTAAAATACAAAGTTATAAAGGTTTTTAGTTAATGATAGGCATGGTACTACTGGAATTTGTATTGAAAAAGGGAAATAAATATGTTAACATAGTTCAATAATGAACTATATTGAGAAATGAGGTGAATTTAAATGAAAAGTGAATTAGTTAATAATAAAAACAGTATTTTTTTAGTATTTAATTGGAAGTTAAAAAAAGTGTATGAAAAGATGTTTTATCAACTAACTGAGGAATTACAATTGACCCAAAATGAAATTGATGTACTTTTATTTTTGTATAATAATAGTCCACTTGACACCGCAAGGGATATAGCTAGATATCGTGCTATGTCAAAGTCTATGATATCAAAGTCCGTAGACTCTTTATATAGAAAAGGTTATTTATCATATGAGATAGATGAAATAGACAAAAGATGTATTCATCTAAAAATTGAACCAGTTGCTATTCCAATTGTAGGAAAATTACATGATGCTCAGAAAGAATTTTTTTATATTCTTACTTATAATATTACTGAGGAGGAATATCAAGCAATGGAAACAGTATTAAATAAAATGAATCAAAATATCATTGATCAATTTGAAGAATGAAAGGGAGACAGAAGAGATGGAAAATAAACAACAAAATGAATTAGGGACAAAAAATATAAGTAAGTTACTTTTTAGTATGGCTATTCCTGCAATTACAGCAAAGATTATTTACCTTTTGTACAATATGGTAGATAGAATGTATATTGGACATATTCCTAATGTAGGGGCTACTGCCTTAACAGCAGTTGGTGTGACCATGCCAATCATTATGGTTATATCAGCATTTGCTGCTTTAGTTAGTATGGGTGGTGCGCCACGTTCTTCAATTATGATGGGAAAAGGAGATAAGGATACTGCTGAGAAAATACTTGGAAACTGTACAAGTGCATTAGTGTTTATTTCAATTGCATTAACAGCTGTGGTTCTTATATTTGGAGAGAAAATGTTAATGACATTTGGTGCCAGTGAAAATACTATAAACTATGCATTGGATTATTTAAATATCTGTGCTTATGGAACACTATTTGTACAACTCGCTTTAGGTCTAAATGCATTTATTACTGCACAAGGATTTGCCAAAACAAGTATGCTTACAGTACTAGTTGGGGCAATATTAAACATTATACTAGACCCTATTTTCATTTTTGTATTTAATATGGGAGTAAAAGGTGCAGCTTTAGCAACTATAATATCACAAGGAGTTTCTGCATTATGGGTTATGAAGTTTCTTACAGGAGATAAGACCTTATTAAAAATCAAGAAAAAATATTTAAGGATAGATTTTAAGGTGTTATTACCTTGTATTGCCCTTGGATTATCACCATTTATTATGCAATCAACAGAAAGTATTTTAGCTATATCATTTAATACATCTTTACTCAAATACGGTGGAGATTTAGCAGTTGGGTCAATGACGATTCTATCAAGTGTTATGCAATTATCTATGCTTCCCTTAATGGGACTTACCCAAGGTGCTACACCAATTATTAGTTTTAACTATGGAGCAGGTAATGGTAAGAGGGTTAAGGAAGCATTTTTGTTACTACTTAAGATATCTTTGATTTATTCAATAGGATTGTGGGCAATCACAATGTTATCACCACAAATATTTGCTAAAATGTTTACGAAGGATGCTGAATTGATTAATATTTCTATTAAAGCAATGAGAATTTATATGGCTGCTTCTTTGCTATTTGGAATTCAAATTAGTTGCCAACAGACTTTTATTGCCTTGGGAAATGCAAAGACATCTGTATTTTTAGCTATTTTGCGTAAAATAATCCTTTTAATTCCTCTAATATATATATTACCTTTATTCTTACAAAATAAGGTCAATGCAGTATTTTTAGCAGAACCAGTAGCTGATATTATTGCTGTTACAATAACCGGTATAATGTTTGCTATCCAATTCAAAACTGTATTAAGAGAATTAGAAGCCTAGATAATTTAAGGTATGGGTTTAAGATTTGTTCATAAAACAATTTTTTAAAATTTAAATTGAGGAGTGATAATAATGTTTTATCCTTTTGGTTATTTTAGATTTGATCCAACAATGATTATTTTAATTCCAGCAGTTATCTTAACTATATATGCTCAAGGTAAAGTGCAATCAAGTTTTGCTAAATATTTGAGAATCCCAACAAAAAGAGGATATACTGGAGTTCAAGTAGCAAGAAACTTACTAGATCAACATGGTTTGCAAAATATACCAATTGAGGTTTCCCATGGTAAGCTAAGTGATCATTATGATCCAACAAAACGAGTTTTAAGGCTATCACAAGAAGTATACCAAGGATATTCCATAGCTTCAGTTAGTGTGGCTGCTCATGAGGTAGGACATGCTATTCAGCATGCTAATGGATACATCCCATTATCTTTAAGGAATAAGGTTTTTCCAGTAGCTAGAATTGGTTCTTCTTTAGCATGGCCGTTTATGATTGTAGGATTACTTATTCCTAGTTTAGGTAGCCTTATGAATATAGGAATAATACTTTTTGGAATGGCAGTTTTATTTCAAATTATTACACTTCCAGTAGAATTTAATGCAAGCAGCAGAGCTTTAAACCTGCTTGATACCAGTGGTTTTCTTGCAGAAGATGAATCTAAAGGAGCAAAAAAAGTACTAAATGCTGCAGCCTTAACCTATATTGAAACCTTGACATTGATGTCGGAAAAGTGAGCCTTTTGATTTACAAGTCGTCCTGTTGTTGATCGTTTATGTACATGAGGTAAGTGGTGTTGAGGAACGCATGAAAAGAAAGGACGTCTCCGTCTGGCATTAATAAAGTTTTGATTAATATGCCAGAAATGAGACGTCCATTGTTTATTACATATAATGCTTATATTTGTGATTATAGTTTAATTTCATCAGAAGGTGATGCAAACGGACCCGGGATAATTTGAACGCCGCGATGATTTCCAAAGTAGTCAGTGTCAAAGCGTATCGGTGTTCCATCCGGGTTCTCATAGTATTGTTCAGGTTCGAATGCTTTACCGAGTACTTCGGAATTGATCATCCGAACGTTGAAATCCTTGAAGTAATCAAATATGTTTGTGCACAGGTAGTATTGACCGTCTTTTTCTACTAATTCAACCTTAAGATCCTGATCATTATTTTCAACCAATAAGTAGTTTACATCTTTTTTCCACTGTTTAGCACCATTTAGATATACATTGCCTTCACTCCAGATTGGCAGATGACCAAAATGGACAGGCTCTAAGGCTCTCATGTCTGGACGCTTGGAAAAATCGAACTGCGAAATCCATTCATCATAGTTTGGATACTCATCGAAAACATGAGTGCCGACAAGTCTGTTTTCCCGATAAGTTCGTTGTGGATCATGATCATTATGGATCACATAGTCTTCAGATGGCCACTTCTGGATAAATATATTGTTGTAGAAACGGTTGTCACCGTGAAGAATGGTCATAAAGCCCATCACTTCTGTACGGTGTGGTATATGATATGGTGTATAACGCCAAGTGGTTCCACCGCCGACGGAGGTAAATGCACCACAGATAAGATTGTGAACTAAAGCCACGCCTTGTGTTGCAAAGCGAAGGCTGACGTCTGAGAGCAGAATGTTGTTATCAATTAATGTTGGACCATGGCTGACTTCTACAAATATATCCTGAGAATTCATACCGCCTTCAAGCTTTTTGGCATACGGCGGCCGCTGGTTATCATGAAGTAGGTTCTGGGTAATACGTGTGCCCTGAGCTTCCCAGTCGCACCAGATTCCCATTGTGCAATGGTGGATATGATTGCGGCGTATGATAACATCAATGGCCGCATGCAATTTTATTCCGGAAATTTCTGCTCCACCAAGCTCCTGCATATTATTTATATGGTGGATATGGTTGTCTTCAATGATACTAAACACACTGCCCATTCGGCCAATAATGCCACCCTGTTCACAGTGGTGGATGTTACAGCGGCGAATTATATGACTACCGATATTTTCTTTCAGCCAACCGTGATATTGGCCGCGGCAAACCGCATCGCGTTCCATTTGGGTAGGACTTTTTACATGCTTATTTGTGAAATAATGCTCGTTGTCGGGATCAAGATATTTTCCCAGAGAAATGCCGGCACACTTGCTGTTTGAAATCTCGCAGTCTTCTATGATCCAGCCTTTGCTCCAGTGAGGACCAATCATGCCGTCCTGAAAAGCTGCAGGCGGTGCCCAGGTGGTGGCAGCTTTATCGATTCTGAATCCTCTGATCGTAATATAACTGACGCCTGTTTTAGATGGCATAAAGCACCTACGACGTACAGTAATCTCTACATTTTCCTCATTTGGATTCAGGCCCTGGAAATTGGCATAAATGATCGTTTCATCAGTATCTGGGTCCTGTTCGGCATACCACTTATAGATGGATTCTTCTGGCACCCAGCTGCACTCATAAACTTCGCCTTTAATACACTCTTCTAAAGTTGTGGCTTCATACATCGCCTTGTCATTTAAGAAAACACAGCCGGTATGTTTGTTTGGTGTAGCAAAATACCAGTCTCCATATACTAAAGTAGTATAGGGATTGTAATCACCGAATAAACTGTTTGGGATTCGGCACATCCAGACATTTCCCTTGTAATGCTGCCAGTTTTTTACCTGTTCAGCTCCGGTAATTACAGCTCCAAGAGGTGTAGTACTAATATAAGTGATACGGGCGTCTTCAGTACCAGAGTGAACCGGATCTACATATTCCCTATAAATCCCTGGTGCTACTAACACTTCATCGCCGGGACGGGCAATCTTCGCTGCTTCGTTGAGGCGTTTGAATGGCCTCTCCTTGGAACCATCGCCGTCCTTCACAGCATTTACATCCACATAGTACTTCATGATAATCCCCCCATTTTTATAAACTTATATGTAAGGATACTACTCCCTATATATAATTATATCATTATGATTTTATATATTACAATATTATATATTTGTGTTGTGCAGTAAAATGTAAAAGTTTATGCAACTATCCCTAATTTGGTAATAACAGCATCAATAGTCATCCCATTTACTGCAAAAGTATATGCAAACTTGGCAATGGAAACCAAATATTGTTTGCAGAAATACCCTATGGTCTCTCCCAGACTCTGAAGTTTTAAGGATTTCTTGTTTAAGACCCTGAAAAGCTCCGGTAAATTTTGAACTATAGTTTCTATCCCGGTTACAGGTATGCCTTGAATAGACCCTAGAAACACTATTATTTCCTTCTTGGGTAATAATACATTAGACCATATTTGCCATATGGTTGCGTAAAGCAGTAGAATAAGGTAAAATTAGCATATTAATATGATTCATTATATTCTTGTTTTGTTCTATTATTATCTGATTAAACTAACTCATTTGACCTAATTTTTAATTCTTTATCGAACTGCTATATCGAACATCTTCAGCCATTTGGGGAAGTATGCGCCAGAGTGATAAAAAGCAATGGCGTATTAATGACCACTTTTATCAAAGAAAAGTTCTTTATGTTTGAACCGGATTTTCAAAATGAAAATATGTCATCCTCCAATGTACCGGAGAGATAAAGAAGCGGTTATAAAGAGCTATCTCAACTGTGGCTATAATATTTTTGGAATAACAGTTCATGGTAATGCTGAACTGCATGATGAATTGTATTTATCCCTGCACCAAGATTGCAAATTATATTTAGGCAATTCCGGTGCAGAGACATATTGCTTTGGTGATAAGAAGCAATATCTTGGTTGAACTCATACACCACAAGTGTGCTCAGTAAAGACGATTAATAGGTTGAACAGTGGTAGATACATGTTAATGGAACCTCATACTCATAAATCGACGAAACAGAAAAATGGCATTTATTCTCTTGAATTAGATCTGTTATAATATTGGTAGAAATATGAAGTTCAAGATTTTTCTGAACCTATGGAACGATCCCTAAAAATATAATAATTCAGTTGGTGAGAGAAAATTAAGGAGGTTAAAAAGCACAATGAGCAAAGAATGGTCAGAGAAGAATAAACAGATCCAAGTTCTTCTTGGAAAAGAAACTACTTATAAGGAACAACGCTGAATTTAAGTGAATTGGAATTATAGTCTGAATTAGTGAAGTTGGGATATTTTTATATTGAAAACTTCATGAAAGGAGGAAGATAAATGAACGTACTCATTTTAATGGGTAGTCCCCGTGTTAACGGAAATACTGCAGAATTGTGTAAAACCTTTTCTAGAGGAACTAAAAATGATTGGGGCTGACACCAGGTACGTCATATTAGCTGGAAAGGATATTCGTCCATGCCTCGGCTGTTACGCATGTCAGGATGTACAGGATGAATATGGATGCATCCAGCATGACGATATGTACCCCATAATAGAGGATATCCTGTGGGCCGATGTGATTGTATTAGCATGTCCCATCTATTCATGGTACTGTCCAACGCTTATGAAATCCGTACTAGACAGACATTACGGCCTCAATAAGTTTTACGGAAGTGCCACAGGTTCCCTCTGGGCTGGAAAGAAGATAGCTCTTCTCCTTACCCACGGGTACGACAGGGAATACGCCTGTACCCCTTTTGAAACGGGAGTAAAGAATCTTTGCGTGCATTCGTCCCTAGAATATATTGGCATGTATAGTGTAAGAGATACAGACAATAAGGCTTCTATGCAGACTATAGAGGCTGTGGAAGGTGCAAAATGGTTCGCAAGAAAAATAGCTCAAGAAGTAAAATGATAAAGTAACCCGTTGACCGATAACTAACTCTGGAAAGGAAGTACGGTATGAACGTATTTAAAGTAATCGATCGAATTCAAGAGTTATCTCCTTGTGTTGCAGTTAGATACAGAATAAAGAGAATATTAAATCAAGAAATTAGCTCGGAACTGTTTGATGAATTCTATAACAGCAAGTGGGTTGAGTTATTGAAAACAAACCAACTTAATGACGGCGGATATGGAAGGTTTCATTCACAAAATTCTAAAATAAAGCAGAAATTTCCTACTACAGAACGGGCTACTGATTCAATAAAAATGTTAGATATCCAACGTGGAAATTTATTAGTAGATAAACTATGTGATTATATGGAAAAGATATTGAAAAATGAAATTGAATGGCCTGATGGTTTTGAAAGAAATAGATGGTACAGGGCTGCTCAACCTCTATTTGTAGCTTCTAAACTCTCAATATTTGGTTCAAATTGTAAGGAGTATTTAGAAGTATTCAATTGCTGGCATACTATTTTAAGAGAAGCATTTGCAGATGGTGAATATGACAAGGAAAGAACAAACAAAATATCAAAAGAATTATTGGGATGTGATATTGATGGAAGTTATATTGGACTCAATTCAATTTATCTCATTGAGTTATTCGGCAACATGCAAGCAGAAATAAGTGATGAGTTAAAACAAAATTACTTAAAATGGCTGCATCATAATGGAAAAATGATAGGTTACACAAGTGTTATATTAAGTCAAGGCTTTAATAATAAGTTTTCTGAACTGTATAAGGTATATTTTCTTCTCTCCAAATTTTCATGTTTTAAAAAAGAATTTGAAGAAGAACTGGACCTTCTGATAAAAAGAAGAAATAAAGAAGGTTTTTGGAATTTTGGAAAAGATTTTTCATGTCAGAAATTATCGGATGATTGGAGAAGCCGAGATAGAATGAATATTGATCATACTATTATGGCTTTACTCTTATTTGTATAATAAGTAATCCATCATTACGTTAGAAAGATAATTTCTTATAGCCATAACAACATTGATATGTTTCCTTGAACAGCTATTTATCAAAAATCGCCGACAAATTGATTGATATGTTCCTGTAAACAGATGGTTGCCTAAATAGACCACATACATCAATTCCATAAACTCGAGCCATGTGGAGACGGTATGTTTATTGTCTATAACCGATTTTTCCATTTCATGTAAAAATCAACGATAGCAAAGCGTAGCATAAATTGGTATAATTAGACAATGTTACGGGTTAGGGATGCTTTTATCCCTGCAGAATATTCTCTCAAAAGCACTTCACAACCCATTGGAATAAGCAAGTATGAAATTCGAAGGTCTTGGGTAAGGAATATAAGAGCAGCCTGCCAACTATAGAGGAAATAGAAGAAGGGATAAAAGCTATAGATAGCGAAAAGTAAAAAAATGGAGGTGGTAGCCGGTGAATAACGATCCTTTTAAAGAATATATCAAAGAAACTGAACCGGGCAAGCGTGATAAAAGCTATGCATGGTATACAGCCATTGGTCTTCAGGCTGTTGATGGACTAAAGACATCGGAATACTTGGTGCACACCGCTGTTCGTAATATTGAAGGCGAGATTTCCTTTGAAGAGGCAAATGCGCTCTTGCAGACCTATTATGAGGAGAATCCTGCCCGTAACGTGGAAAATCGTACCGAAGAAGCAGACAAGGTTTCGGTGAGAATAGCGGCGCTTCTTTCAGAAAAAGCCTTCAGCTTTACTCCGAGTGAGTATATTTCCATACACAGAAAGCTGTTCGCCGGTATCCATCCACACGCAGGTCGCATTCGTGATTATAACATTACCAAGAAAGAATGGGTGCTTGACGGTGCGACGGTGCTTTACGGCAGCGCCACTGACCTAAGAGCCACTTTAGAATACGACTTTTCTGAAGAAAAAAAGTTCTCCTATAAAAACCTCACGATGGACGAGATTATACATCACCTTGCCGTGTTTATATCCAGACTTTGGCAGATTCATGTATTTGGAGAAGGCAATACAAGAACGACTGCAGTATTCTTTATTAAGTATCTGCGCACACTTGGCTTTAATGTAACAAACGATATTTTTGCTGAGAATGCATGGTATTTCCGCAACTCCCTTGTTCGGGCAAATTATAACGATCTGAAAAACGGCATACACGAGACCACGGAATTTTTGGAGCTATTCTTGCGAAATCTTCTTTTAAACGAGAATCATCCGCTCCATAACCGGACTTTGCATATCAGCAACGCTTTTATAGAACCGGAAAAAGTGAACATTGGAGCCCAAAAAGCGAACATTGAAAAGGAAAAAGTGAACATTGAAAGTTCATTCACCGCAAAAACGGCTTCCCATGTTTACAAATTGCTGGAAACATTTGGCTTTCAGACTATCTTTGGCAGATCGGATGTTCAGAAAGCTCTCGGCCTGAAACCTACCAGAAGTACTGCACTGCTGGGGGAGATGACGGAGAAAGGATTCATTGAGCCGGTCACGGGACTTGGAAAAGGAAAGTACAGATTCCGGAGCCATAAGGGTTGAGACGGTAGTTTTGATGTTTAGTACCTCACTATGTTTAAGGGGAGATCCTCATTCTTAACAGAAAACAGCTATAAAAATAGACCACAGTATGATTATGTTAAAAATCAACTAATTGAATATATACAGCTGGCAGATGGTTATAGAGTTTTGGTTACATATATTACTTCTGCCGGAAATAACAGGAATTCTGGAATACTCCACATTAATGCATCACGAATAGACGAACTTGTTGCTCATCCGGAATATTTAATGACAAAAGGCTAAATTAAAGACTGGCTTAGAAAGAGAAAAGTTGCAAAGCTGTAAAAAGCACGATATACTTAAATTCAAGATTGATGTGAGCATTCCCAAGATATCATCTGAAGTATTACTTGATAACTATAGTAAATAAAAGGAGAATTGAATATGGCAACTTATAAAGAAATACAAGAATATGTATCAATAAACTTCGGATATCTTCCAAAAACATGTTGGATTGCGCATATAAAAGAGATTTATGGTTTATCACCTAAAACTGCAAACAACAGAATAGATTTGAACAAGCGAAAGCATCCATGTCCAGAAAATAAGCTAAGAGATATAAAAAAAGCATTTCAACATTTTGGAATGATCTAAATAGCTATTAGTGTTGTGCGGATAGGATAGATGAAATTGATATGTTGAGAAGATAAAATAGATAACGAGATAAAAGTAGGTGAATTTATGAAATTTGAGTTAAATCAGTATCATAGAAATATAAGCAAAGATGAGCTTATAAAAGATTTGCGCATGGTGGCCGAAAAACTGAATAAAAGCTATCTTTCTCGAAGCGTATATGAGAAAAATGGAAAATACTCTGCAACTCCATATATTAGGAACTTTGGTTCGTGGTTGGCTGCTTGCGATATTGCTGGGCTTAAAACGATTAGGAATAAAGAAGACTTTTTACGTATATCAGATGAAGATTTATTGAATGACATGCAATTGGTATCAAAACGATTAAATACTAAGTCTATTTCTACAAAAGATTACAGTGAACATGGAAAATTTAAGGTACAAACAATTCTTTCTAGATTTTCGACATGGTCTGAAGCACTAAAAAAAGCTAATCTTGAACAAACTGATTTTAAGATAATAAGCAATAAAGATTTATTTGATGAAATAGAAAGAATGTGGAGCAAAAAAGGTAAACAGCCTACTACAACAGATGTAAAGAATGGGTTATCCGAGTATTCCTTAAATACTTATATCCGAAGATTTGGTGGGTGGAGAGCCGCACTGTTAGCTTTTGTGGAGTATATAAATAATGATGAGGATTACGAGAAGGCTATCCAAGAAGAAACAACAGAAATCGATAATGGCAAAAAAGAACAGAATTTATTAGAAAATGTGAAAGAAGATATTACACCGCGTCGTAAAACAAGCCGAGACATCAATCTTCGTTTGAGATTCAAAGTATTACAACGTGATAATTTTAAGTGTTGCACTTGCGGTGCGTCCCCGGCAAAAGACCCATCAGTAAAATTGCATGTTGACCATATTGTCCCGTGGTCAAAGGGTGGAGAAACTGTAATGAATAATTTACAGACCCTTTGCTCAAATTGCAATTTAGGAAAGAGTGATTTATTATAGGTTGAAATTGTTCCGCCGACAGACAAAATTCCGTGAATATGTTTCCGTAAACGAACAACAAACAATATTGATTAAAAGCGTGGCATGAATTGGCATAATTAGACAATGATATATGTTAGGATACTTCTATATTTGAATAACAATGAATTGTCCGTTATAAATGACAACGAATATAAAAAATTACAGTCGGAACTAAAAGAAAGATCAAGAATCAGTCAGTTTAAAGTGGCTGTCAAGGTAAATTATGAACTCTTGGACTTGTATTGGAGTTTCGGAAAGGAAATCGTTTAAATGCAGGAAAAGCACTCATGTCGAGATGCTTTTATCCCTAATTTAAGTAAAGATTTACAGAAAGAATTCCCCGAAATGAAAGGATTTTCTGAAACAAATATTAAATACATGAGACAGTGGTATTTGTTTTTTAGAAAAGGCCTACAAGTTGTAGGCGAAACGGAAGAAAAAGTTGCAAATCTCGTGATACAGATACCATAGGGTCATAATCAGAGAATTATCAACAAATGCAACACTGTTGAAGAGGCATTATATTATGTCAATAAAACAATTGAGCACGGGTGGAGCAGGTCAGTTCTTTGGCATCAAATCTATAGTAAGTTATATGAAAGAGCAGGCAGTGCTGTTACTAATTTTGACCTGAGACTTCCCTGCTTTACAATCAGATCCGGTAAAACAGACCCTTATAACTTTGATTTTTTAACAAATCGGGCGGAAAATGGAAAATTCTTAATGAAAGAATGAAAGAATACTCATTTTACTCTTGATTTTCTCCAATAACTACTCTATACTGGGAGTTGTTGGAGGAGAATATGATTTATACAACAAACATGCTTTTGGAAAAGTACAGCAATTATTCCAATGCATATAATAAAATACAACGTGATTGCAAGAACGGAAAGCTTGTAAAACTGATGCGGGGTTTGTACGAGGACAATCCTTCTGTTTCACCTCACCTTTGCAGCGGGTACATTTACGGGCCCTCATATATTTCCTTTGACTATGTTCTATCGCAAAGCGGACTTATTCCGGAATATGTTCCAAATATCACATGCGCCACCTTCAGGAAGAATAAAGTTAAGCAATATGATACCCCGTTGGGTTCTTTCATCTATAGGGATATTCCGCCTGAGGTATTTCCGCTTGCAACAATAGCAAGGATTGAAGACGGTTATTCATACATAATTGCCACTCCCGAAAAGGCACTATGCGACAAACTGTACAGCATTCCGCAGGTTAGCTCCGTATCCGCATTTGAGGAATTGATGTTTGATAATCTTCGTATAGACAAGTATGAACTGAACAAGCTTGACTGGGAGATTATTAAAAGCATCGCCCCAAAATACAATAAACGCAACTTGGATTATCTTTTGAAATATCATGCAAAGGAGACCGAAAAATGAATAGTGTATTAGATTCCATGATGAGTAAATATCCCGAGGCTACAAGCGATGCGGAAGCAAAAAACGCAGTTAAGCAAGCCTTGCAGGAAATTACATTATGCGGACTGGGACGTTCTGATTTCTATCAGAATGCAGCTTTTAACGGCGGATCGGCTCTTAGAATTTTTCACGGTCTCCAAAGATTTTCAGAAGATTTGGATTTTTCTATCGATAACGAAAAGATAGATACATTCGTACTTGATAAGTATGTCGGCTGTATCAACAATGAGCTTGCTTCTCTTGGTATTCCGGCAACATTTGAAGTTGATTCGAAAAGCGGATTTATACAAAGAGGATATATCAAAGGCAATTGCAGGGAAATTTTAAATTGTTTCGGAACCGAAGAGGTCTTTACAGGAAGAGTTCCGGCTAACGAAGTATTGAAGATAAAACTTGAAGCGGATGCAGCAGCACTTTCCGCTGCAAGCTATGAAACGAAATATCTGCTACAGCCATATCCTACCCCTGTAAGACTTTACGATAAATGCACATTGTTTGCCGGGAAAGTTTCTGCCGTACTTTCGCGAAGTTGGAAAAGCAGAGTCAAGGGGCGCGATCTCTATGACTATCTTTTTTACATAACTAACAAATATCCTATGAATCTCGCACATCTGGAAAGCAGGCTGAAGAACAACGGCTATCTGAAATCTTATCAATCGCTCGACAAAGATATTCTTAAGCAATTGCTTTGTGAAAGGTTCACAACAATAGATTATGCATCGGCAAAATCTGATGTTTCTCCGTTTATTCGTGACAGGAAAGTTGTTGACTTTTGGTCGGCAGATTTGTTTATTGCTGTAACTAAAGATTTTGATTTTTAATTTGCAGGAAGGATGTGTGAAAGCGGGGTATTTAGATTTGTATAAATGGGAAAATGTGACGGATTTTTTTACGGAAAAGCAAAGGCATTATAGCAATACTTATATGGAAATTAACGAAGTATATGATGATGCAGTCGAAGTAAGTTTATTTTCCTCAAAGGATGGAATGTATGAAATATACTTTTCATATGACAGATTTTACGGAATTATTTATGTAGAAGCGGAAAATGCCGAATCAAAACGTGAAGAGATAAAGATTGAGCTTGCACGGGAATATGAGAAACATAAACAAGTGACAAATGAGTTTATTAGGTCTTTTGTTAAAAAACATAAAGTCTGTTTGCCAAATGACATCTTTTTTGATGCATCGAAACTGTTCGGTCTATGATGCAACTTATTGAGTATGCGGATTAATAATAATCTAAGAATTGAGCTACTGTTATACAGAAAGGATGCTCTGATTATAAGGCAAGAAAATAAGTATGTTGGTATCGACAAGTATCCTCATTTTCCGTATCGAACCTCGTTTACCAAGGCTTGTATATCATCATCGTTTTTGATTCCTATTTTCTCAGCCACTCCTTCAAAGGCAGCTTGTGCCTTATAAATAGCTTGTGCTGAGGCATTCCCGATAGTAAATTGTCCTCTCTCGTTTTGAATGAAGAGAACTTTATCGCCCGGTTTCAGATTGAGGGCACGGCGCACCTCAACCGGTACGGTAATCTGACCACTGGATGAAACTTTTGCTAAATTCATAATCATTATCCTTTCTAAATTAATCAAGTAAACAAAGAAATCTTTATTATCTTTATTTTACCATAAGAAGAAGCGGAATTTAAATATGAAAACATAAAAACGGTAAATATCTTCAGAGCCATAATGAAATTTCGGCGTATAAGATGTAGATACCACATATAAGCGCTGTGTCAATTTTTCAAAATATTGATGTAACACAAACATTTTGTACTTGTTTCTATTAGGACTACGTATTATAATTATTCTAATAACTTAGTACGCTTATTTGTAGGATGGCAGGTTGGGAAATAATTAAATCAGCAGAATATGCTGTAAGAGAATTTGCAGTACGGTGGGAAGGAGATTTTTGTAATGATTAATTATCCGGCGATATATATAGCAAACGGTGCAGCAGTAATGTTGTTATCGCTTATCTTATTAAGTTCAAAAAGACCGTCAATTACCAGATTGTTTGACGAAAGACTTTTCTACGGAATGGTTATTTTCAATATTATACAATGCTGTATCGAGACGGTGGTTTTTATACTGGACGGCAACATGGCATATGGCAGTCATACATTGCTGATAGTGCTCAATGCCGCTTTATACATTAATGATATTATCTTTGCTTTTCTTTGGGTAATATATGCGGACTATAAATTGTTCGGGGATATGAGAAGAATCAGACGGATATACCCTTATGTGGGTATACCTGCCATACTGGTTTTAATCTGTTGCATAATAAACTTCGTGACACCCGTATTTTTTACAATAAATGAATATAATGTTTATCAAAGAACCGGTTTGTATATAATTCCGTTTGCCGTCACCTATTTTTATATGGCATACGGGGTTCTGTTAATCTATTTAAATCGCAATAAGGTACAAAAGTATTTGTTTATGCCTGCCATTCTTTTTATGATTCCTATCATTATCGGCAGCCTGTTGCAATTTTTCTTTTACGGGTACTCTCTTATTTGGCTTGGTGTAGCAATAGGATTGGTTTCTTTATTCCTCAATATTCAGAATGAAGCAGCCTATATAGATGCGCTATCCGGATTGTTTAACAGACATTATCTGGACAGCCTGTTTTTAATGTGCCTCAGAAGAGAAGATGCTTCCGGTGTACTTGCCGGAATTATGTTGGACATTGACGGATTCAAAAAAGTAAATGACGAATTCGGACATACCGTGGGAGATGATGCTATTTCCGAAGTCGGGAGATTATTATATACAGCCGTCGGTGATAAAGGGGTATCATGCAGGTACGGAGGCGACGAGTTTATCATATTGATGCATGCAAAATCCGAGAAAGAAATTATTGATATGGTTAACACTATAAAGGCACATACAAGAGAGTTCAATGAATCGTCAAACAAACCATATAAAATACATTTTTCAATCGGTTATTCCACATATGATAACGAGCATGAGTCGACAGATGATTTCTTAAGGAAATTGGATACCTCCATGTATGAAGATAAGAAGAGAAATATTGCCGAAAGAGTAATTCCCGACAGAAGACGGACTACTTGAAGAGCACATTTTATTATCTGAAAACAACTCGCAGGGTTAAAAAGAGCCAATAAAAATTGCTTTTAAAGAGACGGTTATGTGATTGAGCGGAAACCGTTTTTATGACTTTGTAGTATAATTATACGGGTCCTGTAGTGACAGACCGTTAACGGTATAAGGATGTGAAGGAGAAAAGGTTTTCTTATGATTTATGCGATTATTCTTTTTGTCATTACTTATATACTGATGCTGACTTTAGGAAAGTATCGTACATATATAGCACTGATTTCGGCAGCCCTTTTTATTATCTCCGGAATGCTGCCGCTTAACAAAATTTTCGGTTCCATTGACTTCAATGTGCTCTTGATGATTGCCGGTACCATGGGTTTAGTCCAGCTGTTCATTGACAGTAAGATGCCTGCGCTTCTGGCCGATTTGGTTATGGAAAAGGTTCCCAATGTTCAGATGGCTGCCGTTGCACTGGCACTATTCGCAGGAATCATCTCCGCATTCGTGGATAATGTCGCAACCGTTTTAATGGTAGCCCCCATTGCACTGGAAATATGTAAAAAACTGAAGACCAATCCGGTTCCTTTCATCATTGCCATTGCCGTATCCTCCAATCTGCAGGGTGCAGCGACCTTGGTCGGTGATACAACCGCTATAATGCTGGGCTCGTACGCAAACATGAATTTCATGGACTTCTTCTTTTACAAGGGTAAGCCTGGTATTTTCTTTGCGGTTGAGTTAGGCGCTCTTGCTTCGGCATTGATTCTGGCATGGCTGTTCCGCAAGGAAAAGCAACCGATACCCAAGAATACTACCCGTACCGTTGTTACCGACTATGTTCCCACCGTGTTGCTGGCCGGTATGATTGTTCTTCTGATTGCGGCATCTTTCATTCCGAATAAGCCGGACATTACAAACGGTCTTATCTGTGTCGGATTGCTGATTGCGGGCATTATTTATACCGCCATAAAAACTTCCGATAAGAAATTGATAGGAAGAATGCTGAAAGCGGTGGACTTGGAAACCATAGGCCTGTTATTCGGTCTCTTCCTTGTAATCGGCGGTATTTCCCATATGGGCGTAATTGATGCCGTCGCCGCACTCTTGGCAAAACTCGGCGGCGGAAACGTTTTCCTTCTTTATACGGTCATTGTATGGGCTTCGGTTTTGTTTTCCGCATTTATCGATAACATTCCCTATGTCGCAACTATGCTGCCGGTTATCAGCGGTCTTGCCGCCAATCTGGGAATCGACCCGACTCTGCTCTATTTCGGACTGCTCTCCGGTGCCACGCTCGGCGGAAACTGCACACCTATAGGTGCCTCCGCAAATATTGCGGGTATCGGTATATTACGGAAAGCCGGATATGAGGTAAAAACAAAGGATTTCGTCCGTATCGGTATTCCCTTTACTTTGGCAGCGGTAATTCCCGCATACATATATTTCTGGTTGCTTTATTCTTAAATTAACTGTTCATTCATTGCACCGAACACGATAGAGCAATATAATATAGGTAACATAAACTGAGAATAAATTTATTGATTATCAGGAGGATAAACCCATGAAATTAATAACCGAAACAACCAAGTGTGATTTCTGCGTGGTCGGAGGCGGTATAAGCGGCGTATGTGCCGCAATCGCAGCTGCAAGACGCGGATTAAAAGTGGTTTTAATGCAGGAGCGTCCGGTGCTCGGAGGTAATGCTTCTTCGGAGATAAGGATGTGGATATGCGGCTGCAAAGGCTTGAATAACCGTGAAACCGGTATACTTGAAGAACTGCAGCTGGAATCGCTGTATCGCAACCCGTATAAGCTCTACCCCGTATGGGACAGCTTAATTTACAATATGGTTATTTCCGAACCGAATATTACACTCATGCTTAACTGTTCCTGCTGTAATGCGGATATGGACAAAGATAAAATCAAGGCCGTATACGGCTGGCAGATGACCTCACAGACATGGCAGAAAGTAGAAGCAGATTACTTCGCCGACTGTTCGGGTGACAGTATTTTAGCACCGCTTACGGGAGCCGAATATCGGATGGGACGAGAGTCTAAAGAGGAATTCGATGAAGATATATCTTTAACCGAACCGGATAGCAAAACCATGGGCAATTCCTGCCTGATTCAAGCCAGAAAGCTGGATCATGAAGTAACCTTCAAAGCCCCTCCGTTTGCAACCAAACTGACACGGGAGGATGTGGAAAAACGGCACCCGAATATTGAAAGCAGTTATGAAAATTTCTGGTATCTGGAGTTGGGCGGAGACAGAGACACTATCAAAGATGCGGAGACCATCCGCGATGAGCTTGTAGCCCTTGCCTACGGAATGTGGGATTACATTAAAAACAGCGGAGATTATGATGCAGGTTGCTGGCAACTGGATTTCATAGGTTTTCTGCCGGGAAAGAGAGAATCCAGGAGGCTTATGGGTGATCACATACTGACACAGAAAGAAATAACGGCAGATACCTTTTTCCCCGATACGATAGCTTACGGCGGCTGGCCGTTAGATGATCACGATCCCGGCGGTTTCTGGCATCCCGGGCGTGCAAGTTCAATAATCCCTACTCCCAAGCCGTATAAAATTCCTCTCTCGGTGGTTTATTCGAGGAACATAGAAAATCTCTGGTTTGCGGGAAGAAATGTAAGTATGACGCATGCCGCAATGTCATCTTCACGTATTATGGCAACCTGTGCTCTGTTGGGCCAGGCAGTCGGTGAAGGTTGTGCAGTAGCTAAAAAGTATAAAGTGACACCCAGACTCGCCCGCAAGTTTCATATTTCCGAGATTCAGCAAAACTTAATGGAAGGCGACTGCTTCCTGCCGGGATTTTTAAGGGAGATTTCTCCTTTATGCAAAAAAGCGGCATTAACATCCGACCCTCATGTTGACAACTTAGATAATCTGAGGAGCGGAATAGATCGCGACCACCACATTTATGACGGTCCTCAAGGAGTATATATAGGAAAGGGCGGAACTATTGAATATACATTGGAAAAGCCGACGGAAATTTCAAAAGTCCGTATGGTATTCGACTCCGATCTGGACAGAAATACATTACCCGGCGATCTCTGCGAACGGACACATACCATGAGGGCAAGTATAAACATAGATGCACCCGTTATGACGATGCCCAAGACTCTGGTAAAATCATATAAACTGACCGCACAGCTTGAAGACGGCAGCAAAATAGTTTTAATTGAGGACACTGAAAACATCAAACGGTTAATCAGGATAAATGTCGGAAAGAAAGTAAAACGGCTTACACTGACACTTTTATCCGACTGGTCGGATAACGGTGCCTATTTTGATGATAAGATACACATTTTCTCTTTCGATTTCAGTTAATTTTAATTTGACTGAACGGGATACTGTTTGTAGTTTTTGACATAATTACATGAAAACAAATAAAGCTGATAATGCTAATCATTTATCTCAAAAAAACTAAGCGGTAAGCCTTGTTTGACAAACCCTACCATCATAGTCATAATATAACTGTCATTATATGACAGCGACGAGAGGGAGTGAACAGTACTTGAAAAAGGTTAATGAGATAACTTTTTTTATACTAATAGCCGCTATATTTATTTCCACATTTGTTCTTACCGATGTTTTGGATATGCCGAATCTTTATCTCATTGACATAGAGGGAGTTTCTTTTATAGACGGTTGGACATGGAAAGGAGACGGTTACAAAGAAAGATACTATTTACCTCATCGTTTTGATGTAGAAAAATCCGAGCCTTTAGTGATAAAGAACACTGTTCCCGACCACTTCCCCGCCGGATCGGTTATTGCTTTGAAAGCCAATGTTCAGTCGGTTGTTATAAAAATTGACGGAGAAACCGTCTATGATATCGGCAACGACAGAAGTAAGTTTATGGGAAGAGATTTAGGTAACTACTGGGCAGTTGTAAAGACTCAATCGGAACATAAAGGAAAGGAAATTGAAATTTCTCTCTTCTCCCACAGAGCCGCCTCACACGGTTTCGCTTCGGAGGTTTTTATAGGTTCAGAGAGTGCCTTTTACGGTTACCTTTTTGCTCAACATGGTCTTTGGAATATTTTCCCTCCTATTATTTTCATTTTAGGAGTAATGATTATTTTAACTTTCTTTTTCCTGGGTATGTATAAGGAGAAAAATCTAAGTCTCCTTTATTTGGGAATTTATGCTTTACTAATGAGTAATTGGTTTTTAGGTGATTCGGAAATGTTGCAGTTATTTACCGCAAATACGTATTATGCCACCAGAATTGCGTATCTCATGACATTGGTTTCTCCTATACCCGTCAGTTTGTATATAAGGGAAGCCGTTCCTATGAAAAAGAGGTTTTTTGATGACTTTTTAATAGGCTTAATAATTATAAATACAATCGTCAGCCTGGGGCTGGAGCATTCAGGCATATTAGGTCTTTCGGATACGGTTTTAGTTGCGGTGGGACTTATATCGGTAATGTGTGTATACTATATGGCGATTTTTATCATAGAATCAGTTGCTTACAAAAACGAGAAAGCTTTGCGGGAACTGAAATCGCTTTCCGTTATTTTCATATTTGCAGTTGCGGAGATTATATCATATTTTGTAAACGGACAAATTGTTTCCTCTCTCTATCTGCGTATCGGCGTATTAATATATATAGTCTTAGTATTGATTTATCAGGTTAAGGATTACAGAGAAAGAAGAAGGATACGGGTAGAAAAAGAATACTATGAAAAAATGGCATATACCGATGCCATGACCGGAGCGGGTAATCGTGCAAGATTTATGGAAGATATGGATATGATTACTAAACCGGAAAAAGTCATTATTGTGCTGGCCGATATTGACAGAATGAAATATATAAACGATTACTTCGGTCATTTCAGCGGTGACAAAGCTATTATCGATACTTACAATACTTTGAACACAAACTTCGGTCACATCGGCAGGATTTATCGCATAGGCGGAGATGAATTTGTTGTAATAGTTGAAAAGATTAACATAAATGAAATATATGCGATAATTAAAAACTTAGAAAAGGAAGTGGATTTAATAGATAAGGAAAGCGAATATGACTTTTCAATATCTTTAGGTGTTGCTGAGTATGATGTCTCTTTGGATGAAGATATTCATGCTACCTTTTTAAGGGTTGATCACAGTATGTATGAAAATAAGAAAAAGCATAGGACTGCCATACCCGCGAAAATGCCGGATAATCAAAGGATGTACCAAGACAAAACGCATAATGACCATTAGCGGTAATACTTATGAAACTGCTAACAAATTCAAGCGACAGAAAAATAACTTATATACTATTTTGACAAAACCCGGAGCGAAACTGATTTTATATCTTGTTTCTCGGACTTGTCTTTAAGGTCTAAACAGGTCTGAATGGCTTCCCGTATCTACCAAGGTGAGTGTAAGAATATCGTCTTCAATTAAATAAATCAGGAGCCAGTCCGGTTTAATATGACACTCACGGAAGCCTGCATACTCACCTTTTAACATATGGTCTTTGTGTTTTGAATCCAACTGATTACCTTGACGTAATTCATCAATAACTTTATCCAAAACAGAAACATCAAGACCTCGCTTGATAATACGTTTATAACTTTTTTTATAGGCTGTTGTAAATTTAACCTTATACATCATTCAGACAAAAGAGCAGCCTTTAATTCTTCCATAGTGTCATATCCCTTTATGTCAGGATTACGGGATATTTTTATTGCTTCCGCAATTGCTTCCAGAGTTGCTTCATTGTATTTGGGAAGCTCTACATTAAAAGGTAATCCTCCACGCAAAATACACTGATGAAGAAACATGTTGACGGCACCGGACATATCCAGTCCGAGTTCATTAAAAAGGCTGTTTGCTTGTTTTTTCACATCCGCATCAATGCGAATTTGAGTAGGAACAGTTGCCATAAATATCACTCCTTTCATGCTAATAATAATACATATAGTTTACATTGTCAACTAATACATCAATAAAAGAGCGTTTTATCTAAATTCACCACTATCATCCGAATTGTCACATTATGCCATATTCCATTGAAATGAATATGACATTTCTCGTAATAGAGGCGAACCTGTTGTTGTTTTTACCCGTCTATAGAGTAAGGAGAAAGGATAAAAACACTATGAGTTATAGAAAACCGCTGTTTTGGAGTGTAATCGTTACAATTATTACCTGCACTATCCTTACCGCTTGTTCCCTGACCGAACAAGCCATAAAACCCGACTATAAGCTTGCACTGGAAGATCTTAAGGAAAACTATTCCGCAGAACAGGCAACCGCCGACGGTTATGTCGTTATAGATAACAGCACCTTGCTTGCAGGAGAAAAAATATGGGTGGATTTTGTCAATAATACCGCACAGGGACGACAGGCTCATGTTCGTATTTATCAATCTTATTCCATGCAGGACAATAGTTACCGGGTTAAAGATTTGAGATATGACGGAGAAAAATATCTGCTTAGCTATTACGACAGGACCGGTGACACAAAAGAGGAATTTTTGTTTCAAGGAGAATATAAATATCTGAATCGCAGCATTTATTCATGGAGCAAAGTTAATCCGATACCTGCCGAATACTATCTCCTCTCCGACAGTGAAGATGCGACTGCGGAAGGATATTTAAACTCCTTAATTTCTTCTATATATAAACCGTATAATAATTGTAATATGATTTACAGCCGAACGGTTGATAGCGAATATGCAAAAAGAGCATCATACGGTGTTGCCTTTTGTGATATTGACAAAGACGGAAAAGAAGAAAAGTGTTACCTCGGTTGGGGACAGACATCAGGTGTTTTTACATTTACTTTAACTGCCTACGAAAACCGGGAACTTGAATACTACAATATGTATAGAACACAATGGTATCACCCTCTGAGATTTGTACAAGCCGAAAACGGTAAATTACAAATAGAAGGTGTAAATCAGAATAGCCCTCCTGAAACACACATATTTGACATAACGGTTCGTAAAGGTGTCATCATCCTTAAACTCGGAAATACCGAGATTGAGCCTATTAAACCGGAACAATAGACAGTTCGGGATGATATAATTAACGGTGTTTGGAGGTTAATATGAACAAATCATTAATAGTTGTAGATTGCCAATATGACTTTATTGACGGCTCTTTAGCCTGTATCAATGCCGAAAATGCCGTGAAAAATATTATAGACTTTATAAATGAAAATCCGAAGTTAAATGTATACTACAGTTGTGATTGGCACTCGGAGAATAATAAAAGTTTTAAAAGGCACGGAGGAATATGGCCCGACCATTGTGTTCAAGATAAAAGAGGATCGGAAATCCATAAAGATTTTTACAGTAAGATAAAGAAGAGAAAAAACAGACCCAATCCGAACAATATCTTCTACAAAGGTCAGGATGATGAAGTTGAAGAATATTCCGCTTTTGAGGCTAATAATGCAAAAGGACAGGTCCTTAAAGATGTTGTGAATCAGAAAATCTTAGTGTGCGGCATAGCTTCGGAATACTGTTGCAGAGAAACCGCTCTGGAATTTCATAAAGCCGGTAAGGATGTGGAATTCTTAAGCGATAAAGTGGCATATGTAAATAAGGATGACCATGAGAAGAATCTGGCAGACTTAAAGAATAGTATAACCGTTCTCTAGTAACAGCATATCACACGGTAGTTACCGTGTGAGTCTGCTTTTGCATCATGCCTGTATATTTTTCATAAGTGTTGAGGATTAATTATCTGTTCTAATTCCTTAAAGAGTTATAAAGGCTTTGTCTTTTAATCGTCAGTGTCGTCGTCATCATCGATGTCATCATCCGTATCATCTTCGTCGTCATCATCGATGTCATCATCCGTATCATCTTCGTCGTCATCATCGTCAATATCGTCTTCATCCGTATCATCGTCATCATCGTCAATATCGTCTTCATCCGTATCATCGTCATCATCATCGTCAATGTCGTCTTCATCCGTGTCGTCATCATCATCGTCTGAACTATGATAATCCTTGTCATTGTAATCCGCTAATCCGAAGTCGCTGTCGTTTTTGACACCTAAAGGAGCTTTCCAATTGTTGTCTTCCACACTTTTGCGGACTTCGGCAACCACTTCTTCAATAAATTGGTCATATGGCAATTTAGAACCCTTTGTGATTTCAATGGTAATCTGACGTGCTTCCCCTTCTATTTCTTCTACAAAATAACCGGCTTCTCCTATAGCATCAACAAGCTTTGATATCACTTCCCGGGTTTCTTTACCTACTAAACCTTCTTTACCTTTCAAGATGGCTTTTGCATCTTCATTTTTTGCCTGTAACGCTACAACTATACCGTTGTTATCGTATTCTATAGCTATCTCGGGGTTAACTCTGAGTAATAAAGTTCCGACAGAAACAACTTTCTCTTCGTCACTGTCAGGCCTTCTCAAATTGCATCCTACAAGTGCTACGGCGCTTATAAGCACCAGGCTCAAAATAATTGATAATGTTTTTAATACTGAATATTTTTTCATTAAATCATTCTCCTTTCATTTTTTGATTCAACGGGCAATGTGCCTTTTCACTTGTAGATTACGCAACAGTTTTCCCGATATCGGGGTCGCAATATATATTTTCAAAGTTCGGTGTCTTTTTTGCCCATGAAACACATAAAATGCATCATTAAAAAAACGACTATATAATATCATTTAAGAATCATCGCTGTCGTCTGAGTAAGTGTCATCATCTGTGTCGTCGTCGTCATCGGTCTCTTCGTCATCGTCGTCATCGATTTCTTCGTCATTGTCCGAATCGTACTTGTCATCATCGTCATCCGTTTCTTCGTCATCATCCGATTCATACTCGTCATCATCGTCATCCGTTTCTTCGTCATCATCCGATTCATACTCGCCATCATTATCGGTATCATCAATATCATTATCTTCAGTGTCGTCATCAATATCGTCATAGTCATCTTCCGTGTCATTATGTATACTTTCTTCATCGTCATCTATCGGAATTACTATTTTATCTTCCGGATTATTCTTATCACTTATTTCAATCGTAACTGAAAGCTTTTCTTTTACATGCTCGGTTAAAGTGGAACCCAAGGTAACTCCGCGAGTTGCTATCCATTCATCACTCCCGGAGTCCAAAACTAAGGTAATCCGGCCGCCCTCGTGCAAGTAACCCATCTCTATGGCTCTGTCCACAAGTTCGTCAATTACAGGATTCAGTTCTTTATTGTTATAGTGGTATTCTTCAACCAGTTTCTTACCTTCGGTATTTATGCCTTCAAGAGCGATAACTTTATCGTATCTGTTGACATCTATTCTCACTTCGGGATTTATGCTTAAATATATGGAAGCAAAAGTTGACAGACCGGTTTGCAGTGCAAAGGAAAATACCAACAGGAAAACCGCTGCCACGGCTACCGCAGCATATACCCACCGCCTTCTCTCTCTTTCTTTTACTACTGTTTTTTCTTTGGGAACAGACTGAGGAATTTGCATCTCAATTACATTTGTTACAGTCTGCCCTACTTCATAGTGTCTGTTGGCGACTTTCAGGAAGCGTCCGTCCCGGCTTAAAACCACCGCATAGCTGAGATGACATTCCATTACCATGTATTTCATTTGAGACTTCCTCCTTTCCTTACAATTTTATTCCTGAGGTATCCGCGAATTATTTCGTATCCGTTGGTATGGAGTAAAAGCATTACCAGTATGTATTTTCTGTGACGTTCCAAAGTTTTACGTTCCACCCCGGATCCTCTGACCAATTCTGCCAGAGGCAGTTTTTTGGTTTTGGTCAACTTATCCAGAATTTCTTTGTTTTGTGCTCCGTAACTTATGGCTTGCGCACAGGCCTCCAATGTACGACCTTGCTTTGGTGAATTGTCCGCAATATCGGAAAAACTTACTCCGTATTGTGCTATTGTGGCTGCCAATTCTTCAATTTCCTGCTTTGTGGCTTCCAGGTTGGCTGAAGATTCATAATAGTCTTTCTCATCTGCCAATTCATCCATTAATGTTCTTTCGTCTTCACCGGTTTCTTCGTACAGGGATATCGTGCCTCTATGTCTTGCCTCTTTTCTTTGGTAGTCAATAATGCGACTGCGAATAAGCATAGACGCATAATTTAAAAAAGCACCTCTTTCCCTTTCGTATCCCAGTATTGCCTCGTGAAAAGCAATCATGGCTATACTGAATTCATCATCCTGCTCGGTACAAAAGCGTGAAACGGCTTTGGAAGCTTCCGAGCGTATGAAAGGGATATAATCTCTTATGAGATCATCGACTTTTTGAGAGTTTTCTTTTGCCGCATAGACCGCTTTTACAATCTGATGCTCTCTTTCCATACCTCACCCTCTTCTCGTATATAGAATACGCAAAGGATTTATATAATCGGGGTCGTATCCTATATTTTTCATAAAACCCGATAAAGTAATATGAATTCTATCATATATGTTTAAACTATGTCGGTAAACAGGCAATTCCCGATGTCGGGAAGCATTAATATCCTTACAATTAACAAAAAGATGATATGTAATGATTTGATTGAGATTTGTGTATAAAGCCTGTTAAATAAGTATCACTGTTATAGTTCTTACCAAATTACATGATATAATATCCATGAAAAACAACATGCCCTTGGAGGTTAGTTAAATGAAACATATAAACCGTGTATTTAAATTGTCAGGAAAACTTGAAACTCGATCGGTACGGAATAAAGGCTTGCGTCTTTTAATGCTTTTTATGGTTCTGATGTTGCTGCTTACATCATGCACTCCTAATGTATCTCCCCGCCCTTCCGAAGTTGTTACACTTGCCCCGACTACACCTTCGGAAACTCCTACACCTTCGGAAACAGTTGTGCCCAGTGAAGAGCCGCTACCCGAGGAACCGGTACCCGAAGTAAAAACCGTAGTAATAGACGGTGTAACATATGAAGTCGCCCCGCTGCCCGATATGCCGGAACAGACAGAACTGGATTTTGCTGCGGAAAAAAGCAAATACATAGAAAGCGACGGAAGATATTATGTGGATTATGTTTCCAACGTAAGGCTGGTGTCCTATACCAACTCCAATGCCTATGAAGGATATATTGAAGTTACGGGAAGAACTGCCAAAAAAGAGGAACTCAAATTCCAGTTTTATTGGGATACTTTTAATAAAAAAGTTGAATCTCACATGGGTGATATTGTTAATATCCTCTGGTTCTTTCTGGAAGGAGATAATTACAGTGAAGATAAGCAAGTTTATTGTTACGGATATGATTTATTTGTAGATGAATTCATAGATGACTTTGATACAAGCAGACTGTCATCGTATGCATTATACACCGACACTACTCCGCGGACATTGGACGGTGTTATTAAGTACAGTGAAATGTTTGACGACGAATTCAGGCTCATATCCGTACTGGGCAATGACGGTAAAATATATGATTTCTATTTAGATGATTCCATACTGTATGACTATAAAAAAACGGTAGGTCATGAAGTGCGAATGAATTGGATTATAGAAACTCTGATATTGAAATCCGATGAAAATTCGGATTCTCAACCCGTTCTTCTCACTGTGAGAGGAGTCATGGATATTGAGCTTATAGGACAATCGGCATACATTGAGGAATTGGGAAAAAGCGAGGAAGGCATTCCTTATGCTCCGTCGGTTGTTATACCCGATGATGTAGACTTAACAATTGAAGCAACCGCTGAGGAAATAAATACCGACATGGAATCTCATTTTGTTTCGTTTGTAAAAATTGCAGAAAAAAGAACTGCTTCTTTTGATTATTACGATGATCTTGCCGTGCTTGATGCCGTAGATAAACACGGTAACAGTTTGACCTTTGCATACTCGCATTTTAATGATGAAAATTTGGAGAAAGATGCGATAGTCTGTGTTATTTGGCAAAACAGGGAATTGACAGATAAGGCAACGGGAAAGACGGATATATATAAATATGTGATAGGTATTGAAGACTATTCGGTGGACACAGATGCTTTTGAATATGTTGTTTCCACAAGGAAACTTTATACAAGTGATAAAATAGTAATGGAAGGCACATTCTATGAGCTGGCTATGGGAGATTACTATTACCTGGTATTTGTAGGTGAAGACGGATTTATGTATGCTCCTTTCATATGGGGTATGATGGAAAGTTCCGATGATTTATTTGAAATAAAAAAAGGCACAAAAATAAGAGTAGCATTCTACGAGAAGGAAATGTATATCTGGGAGGCGGGAAGCAGAATCCTGGATAGACAAGCGGTAGAGTTTTCGGTAATTGATTAGAACATTTAAAACTAAAAACCTGAAGTAAATAAATTTCATCATAATATGCAAAAATTATGTTGCTTCAGGTGTTTATCGTTGCCAAAAAAACCATTGTGTCATCTGCTTTAAAAAACTATTGAAAATAAGTTAATTTTTAAAAAGATTGTTCAATTTACCGTTATCAGTTTTCATTTAAACAATACTGTTTTTATTGGCAATATGTCGTATACGACATATAATTGATATTGAGATAGGAGAGTATGAGTGTTTGAAGTTATTTTCTACAATACGGAAGATGGAGTGTGTCCGGTCAAAGACTTTCTTGATTCTTTAGAACCTAAGCAAGCTTTTAGCTAAAACTCTGAGAGCAATTGATTTACCGGAAATATACGGACACAAGCTTAGAGGTCCCTATTCCAAAGCTGTTGAGGAAGGATTATTTGAACTTAGAACACAGCAATGGTGCGATATAACAAGAGTGTTGTATTTCTTTATTTCCGGTCACAAAGCAATACTGACAAACGGCTTTATCAAGAAGACTGATAAAACACCTAAACATGAGATTGAACTTGCTAAAAAGTATAAGAAAGATTATGAACGGAGGTATGACAATGAGTAACTACAAAGAATATAAATACAAAGCTCTTCAGAATCCTGAAGTAAAAGCTGAATATGATGCTTTGCAGCCTGAATTTGACATTATCCAAACTATGATTAATGCCAGAAACCAACAGAACCTTACACAAAAAGAACTGTCTGAAAGAACGGGAATAACACAAGCGGATATCAGCAGAATTGAAAACGGAACGAGAAATCCCAGTCTTAATATGATGAAGAGATTAGCCAAAGGTTTGAATATGCAACTAAAACTGGAATTTGTATCTACATGCAATGAAAACAGTGAACCGTATAACAATGTAAAAGATGAATCATAAAATCCTTCCGACAATGACTATATCTTTCCGTTTAAGTCAAACTAAAGAGAAGGAAATAACGCAATGCATGGTATAATATCAATGACAAAATGACATTTCCGTGGAGGTTAAGTTAAATGAAATATATAAACCGCGTATTTCAATCGTCAGGACAAATTGATGTGCAATCCGTAAAGAATAAAAGTTTACGGCTTGCAATTCTTTTCATGGTCCTTCTGCTCCTGCTTACATCGTGCGGACCTACGTTAACACCCCGCCCTTCCGAGGTAGTTACTCTTGCCCCGACTACAGCTTCGGAAACACCTGCTCCTTCGGAAACGGGTACACCGGTTGTTGAAGACCCTGTACCTTCGGAAGAACCGTTACCCCAACCGAAAACCATGGAAATTGACGGTGTAACATATGAGATGGCGCCCCTGCCCGAATTTCCGGAGCCGGAGGAATTGGATTTCGCTGCGGAGAAAAAGAAATATCAAGAGGACGAAGATTATTCGGCAAACTATCTCTCCACTGTAAGACTTATTTCATATAAAGAAGATAAGGTTTTAGGGTATCGTACGGAAGTAACGGCAAGGAATGCAAACAAAGAAACTCTTAAATTTTATCCTACCGAGTACCAGTTTTATAACTTCTTCAAAGAGTATATGGGTGAGATTGTCAATGTAATCTGGTACTTCGACAGTAATGCTTATGATGAGAACGACAAGGAACTATACTGTTGTGCGTACGATATGTATATAGATGAAGAAACCAATCAGGACGATAACTTTGTTGAAGGCAAACTCACATCGTACAAGTTGAACAGCGATTATGATATCAGAATAACATCGGGTGTCGTAAAACTCTCCGAAAGAATTGATGATCTTTTCTTAGTCCTGTATGTACTGGGTGAGGACGGTTATCTGTACGACTTTTATTACAAAGATACTTACATATCGCTTTATGCCGGAGAACCGGGTACCGAAGTGAAAATAGAATGGTATATAAAAGCCGATCGTATATTTTTTGATTTCGGTGAGGATGATGCAAAAGGCGAGCTTATTCCTTTAAGACGGCTCTATGAGTATGAGGTATTAAAAGAAGCCCCTTCAGACGATTATTTCTATAGCCCGGACGGCATACCGTATATCCCCGGTGTTGTCATTCCCGACCATGTGGATTTGACAAAGGAAGCAAGTGCGGAGGAAATAAATACCGACATGGAGTCGGATTTTATCTCGTTGGTGAAAAAAGTGGATGAAAAACCTATCCCTCTGAGTAAATACACTTCATATACTCAATTCGATACCGTAGATAAAAACGGTAACACCCTGACCTTTGTTTGCACCGAATTTGCTTACACTACCCTGCAGAAAAATCAGGCTACCTATGTCATCTGGCGAAACGAGCAATTAACCAACATTGAAACGGGAAAAACCGATATATATAAGTTTGTAGTAGGTTTTGAGAGCCATTATGAAATAAATGACAATACTTTTGCAAACGGGGTTACCACCAGGAAACTTTATGTGAGTGAGAAAAAGCAAGTGGAAGGCATCTTCTATAAACTGTCCGAGGGAGACTACCAATACTTAAATTTCCTGGATAATGACGGATTCCTGTATTCCTTTTTCATCGGAGGCCAGATGGATGTTGAAAGTTTGAGAAATTTGGCACAAGGAACCAAAATCAAAGTATCATTCTACGAAAAAGAGATTTACATATGGGAAGCCGGACAAAGACTTTTGGACAGAGTAGCGGTGGATTATACGGTTATTAAATAGAAAGATATTCCGAAAATCCTCCATCCCCTTTACGGAAGATGCGGATATTCAGTAAGGCGGTGCATATGAAAATAGACAGAATATTTGTATACGGATCATTGATGAAAGATTATAGGTTCTATAAGCAATATCTTGAAGGAAAGATAAGCAATATAAGTTATGGAAAAACACACGGAACCCTCTATCATCTTCCGGAAGGTTATCCCGCTTTGGTAGACGGAGACGGAACAGTCCAAGGCGAGATTATGGAACCGGTCGATGGTTTGCTTTTGGCTGACCTGGATAAATTTGAGGGTTACACCGGCACAGCGGATAATAATTTATATATCAGAGAAAAAAGAACCGTTTTGAGAGAAGACGGAAAACAACAGGAATGTTGGGTATACATCTACGCTAACAAAAAATATGCCGAAGAAAAAGGGATATCGGTGTCGGACGGAAACTGGAGAAGATTTATATCAAGATAGTTATTTAAGCACTCAAGTCAATAAATATGCTTATACTATACGTATATTACAATAATGTGATTAAAACCGTATTTAAACATTTCTCTTGCCAATATGGCGCAATTATGATAATATTACGCCATCAGAAATGAGGTGATTTTAATGATAGTTATACGTCCTGTATCAGATTTACGTAACCGTTTCACGGAAATTGAAGAAACCGTTAAAGAAGGTAAGCCGGTTTATTTAACAAAAAACGGCTATGGAACCATGGTCGTTATCAGTTTAGAGCAGTACACTGCCCTAACGGAAAACATTGAAACTAAACTGGATGAAGCCGATTTCATGGCAGCGGAATCTACAGAACGATATACTGCAAAAGAAGTGTTTGACAGAGCAAGAAAACGCATTAAGGAACATGAAAAAATATAGGCTACGATTTCTTCCCCTTTTTGAAAAAGATTTAAATCAAATTATCGATTACATAAGTATCCAATTAGAAAATCCGGTTGCTGCATATTCATTAGTAGACGAGGTATATGCAGCAATAGAAAAACGCCTTTCCTGTCCGGAGAGTTTTGAAGTCTTTCCTTCAAAAAAAGAACATCCTCTACCTTACTATAGAATTTATGTAAGAAACTATATTATTTTTTATGTAATTTCTGAAGACACCATGGAAGTAAGACGTATCTTATATGGCCGTCGTGATTTGGAAAAACACCTGTATATTTATCGGAAGCATATGTAGTAGTCACTTCTTATACCGCCCAAGTTATTTGAAATAAATATCTTCTATGACCGAAATAAGTTTTTGTAATAACACTGAAACAATTCTGATATAATTCTATACTACAATACCGATTGCTTTATGAGGAATAATCAATGAGAATAAACAACTATATCAGTTCCGCAGGTATATGCTCCAGAAGGAAGGCGGATGAACTTATCACACAAGGTAAAGTCAAGATAAACGGTAAAACTGCTGTTATAGGTCAGGTTGTCAATCCCGGCGACAGAGTGGAAGTTAACGGTGAATATGTAAAACCTTCTAAAAACTTCGTGTACATAGCATTTAACAAACCCGTCGGAGTTATATGTACCACCGAAAGACATGTAAAAAACAACATAATTGACTTCATCAATCATCCGGAAAGGATATTTCCAATAGGGCGACTGGACAGAGATTCCGAAGGTTTGATTCTTCTTACCGGTGACGGCAGCATAGTAAACGAAATTTTAAGAGACAAGAACAACTATGAGAAAGAATATATAGTAACGGTGGATAAAGAGATAACACCGGATTTTATCCAAAAGATGTCCAAAGGAGTGAGGATATTCAACCCGGTAAAAAACACCTTTACCCGCACAAAACCCTGCAAGGTAGTGAAACTGGATTCTTATGTGTTTAAAATTGTTCTTACGCAGGGGTTAAACAGACAGATAAGAAGAATGTGTGCTTCTTTTGACTATAAAGTGGTAAAACTCAGACGTATACGCATAATGGATATAGGGTTAAAGAATCTTCCTCCCGGAAAGTGGAGAAACCTTACGGAAAGCGAAGTTCAATCTTTACTTGCAACAAGAAAATCCGATGACAACTAAAAGATTTAAAAAAATATATATAGAAATAACCAATGTATGCAATCTGAATTGCTCCTTCTGCCCTGCCACCAAACGCAAGCCGGAGTTTATGAGTATCGATACTTTCGGTAAGATATTAAATCAGATAAAACCCTATACCGACTACATATATCTTCATGTCAAAGGAGAGCCTCTTCTCCACCCCGATTTAAGTGCTATTCTGGATATCAGCTATGAAAAAGGGTTTTTTGTGAATATAACGACAAACGGCACACTGATACCGGAAGTTAAAGATACCTTATTAGCTAAACCCGCAATAAGGCAGATAAATATTTCATTGCACAGTATGGAGAATAATAATACGGACAATACCTACATTAAGAATATATTAACTTTTATCAAACAAGCTGTCAGTGACACGAGCATGATTATTTCTTTAAGGCTGTGGAATCTTGATGATAAGGATTCCTTTAGTTTCGGTGCAGGAAAAAACTCTGCCGTATTACAAGCAATTGAAAATGCATTCAGCCTGCCTTTCAGGATTGAAGAAGCATCGGCAACCGACCGCGGTATTAAAATAGCCGACAGAATATATGTCAATCAGGATTTTGTCTTTGAGTGGCCGGATATAAATGCAAAAGAAATAAATACATCGGGTTTTTGTTACGGACTGCGCAATCATGTTGCCGTATTGGTTGACGGAACGGTTGTCCCCTGCTGTCTGGATCAGGACGGGATAATGAGCTTGGGCAATATTTTAAAAACCGATTTTTCCGAAATTATCGGCAGTAAAAGAGCAATTGACATAGTTAACGGTTTTAACAACAGGCAGATTACGGAAGAACTTTGTAAAAAATGCCGATACATAAACAGATTCGATATCAAATCGCATTAAAAATAATGACATATTCAGCCTTTTTATAGTAAAATAAGATAAGAAGTTGTAAAACAAAATAAACCTTTCATCAAACAAATAAGGAGGAAATTCCCGTGAAAAAAAAGCAAGTTCAGTTAGATGAGAAAGGGTTCAGGAAGTTCAGCATTCGCGACAGTATTGCTTATGCAGCAGGTGATTTCGGCTGCAATATGAGTTTTGCCTTAAAAGGCACCATGGCGATTTTCTGGACACAATTCATGCAGATGGATTCCATATTGTATGCAGCACTGCTTGTAATAGTGCAGGTATGGGATGCAATCAATGACCCCTTAATCGGAACCATTATCGATGCCGACAGACGTCAGTATAAGAGAAATAAATTTCTCACATACATTTTTGTAGGCTCCGTGGGACTTATCGTAGGAGGAGCGCTGTGCTTTATCCCGTGGAGAAATGCACCCAATATAGCAAAAATACTCATATTCGTATTCGGGTATGTCCTTTGGGATGCTTTCTATACCATAGCAAACGTACCGTACGGTTCTCTCCTGTCTCTCATATCCTCAGATCCCGCAGACAGAGCTTCCTTATCGGCTTGGCGTTCGGTGGGTGCAATGGCAGGCAACATACTGCCGATGGTTTTATTACCGGCTATCATTTACGATAACAATAATAACATCGTCGGAGTCCGTGTATTTATAGCGGCTCTGCTTATGGGAGTGTTAGGATTCATAGCATTCCAGTTTATGATTAAAAATACCGTAATACGAGTACAGGAACCGGTTAAACTTCATGAAAAACAGCCCAAATTCAATGTGTTCAAAGCACTGGCCAATTTCATACGTAACCGTCCCGCTGTAGGTGCAACCGTTGCCGCAATGGGAATGTTTTTAGGCGTCCAAGGTGCAACTACCGCAGTTACCGTTCTTTTCCAGTCATATTTTCAGAATGTAAAGATACTGGGAATAGTACAGCTTTTTGCCTTACTCCCCATATTCCTTTTTACACCTTTAGCCAGAAAAATGGTAGTAAAGTACGGAAAAAAAGAACTGGCAACGGTAGGTTCTCTTTGCAGCCTTGTATCATGTATCTTAATGATTATCCTGCCCATTACTCCCGACTTAAAGGGTCTCATAATCTATATCGTATGCCTGTTCATAAGCAGCTTAGGCTTAGGAGTATATTCCACCGTTTCCTGGGCAATGATGGGCGATGCAATCGACTACAATGAATGGAAGCACGGCGCCAGAGAAGAAGGCGTTACCTACTCGTTACATTCATTCTTCAGAAAACTTGCACAGGGAGTCGGACCTGCCGTAGCTCTTGTAATAATGGTAGCGCTGGGATATGTAGAAGCCAATGAAGGCAATCAGACATTTGATGTAGCCTTAAGAATGCGCTATCTCGTAGCCGCTTTATACACGTTCAGTGCTCTTTTAATGTATATAGGGCTGGGACTTATCTACAATCTTGACAAGAAAAAACTGGCACAGATGAATGAGGAACTGGAAGCTGTACGTGTTGCTGCGGAAGCTGAAGAAAAGGAGGCAGTTAATTGAGAACAATATATAACTTAAATGCAAAATGGGCTTTTACAAAACAGGCAAATGCCGTTCCCAAGGAATTACCCGACAATTGGATATGGGTAAATCTTCCGCATACCTGGAACGGAATAGACGGACAGGACGGAGGCAACGACTATTATCGTAATACCTGCTATTATGCCAAACAGATAGATAAAACCGATCTGCCGACGACAGATTGCTACTATCTGGAAATACAGGGAGCAAACTCTTCAGCCGATGTTTATCTTAACGGAAAACATCTGGCACATCATGACGGCGGTTACTCCACATGGAGAGCGGATATCACGCCTCACCTTACCCGTGACAATCTGCTGGTTGTAGCGGTGGATAACTCACACAACGAAAAGGTTTATCCTCAGTTCGCCGATTTCACCTTCTACGGCGGATTGTATCGTGATGTAAACTTAGTCTGTGTAAACAAATCCCATTTCTCTTTGGACTATTACGGAGGACCGGGGGTAAAAATTACTCCAAAGATAGCAGGAAAAGATGCCGAAGTTCATATTGAAACATGGGTAACAAATCACAAAGAAGGACAGTCTATTCGTTACACAATTTATGATGCCGAAGATAAAAAGGTAACAGAATCGGAAACCGATAAGACCGAGGCCATGTTGGAAATAAAGAATGTGCATCTGTGGCACGGTCGTAAAGACCCTTATCTTTACAAAGCCGAGGTTGAACTTATAGAGGACGGTAAAGTCATAGACAATATTTCCTCCCGTTTCGGATGCAGAACCTTTGAGATACATCCGGAAAACGGCTTTATTCTTAACGGAGAGCAATATCCGTTAAGGGGCGTTTGCCGACATCAGGATCGTCTGGATATAGGTAATGCTCTTTTACCCGAACACCACGATGAGGATATGCAGCTTATATGCGAAACCGGTTCAACAACCATTCGTCTTGCCCACTATCAGCATGATCAGTATTTCTATGATTTATGCGACGAGTACGGAATGGTGGTGTGGGCGGAAATACCGTACATTTCACAACACAATCCCGCTGCAAATGAAAATACGATAAGTCAGATGAAAGAGCTTGTAATACAGAACTATAACCATCCTTCCATCGTTGTCTGGGGACTTTCCAATGAAATAACCATGAAGGGAGACAGAGATCCCGATCTTTTAAGAAATCACCAGATACTCAACGACCTTTGTCATGAACTGGACAGCACACGCTTGACAACCGTTGCGGCGGTATCCCCCTGCCCTGTCGACAGTCCTTATTTAAAGATACCGGATGTGGTATCCTACAACCACTATTTCGGCTGGTACGGCGGTGATGTTTCCATGAACGGTCCGTGGTTTGACGATTTCCATAAAAAACACCCCGACATACCCATAGGCTGTTCGGAATACGGATGTGAAGCACTGAACTGGCACACCTCCCGTCCCGATCAGGGAGACTATACCGAAGAGTATCAGGCATATTATCACGAGGAACTTATAAAACAACTGTTTTCACGCAAATACTTATGGGCAACTCATGTATGGAATATGTTTGACTTCGGTGCCGATGCCAGAAATGAAGGCGGTACAAACGGTCGAAACCACAAAGGCCTGGTAACAATAGACCGTAAGTACAAAAAAGATTCTTTCTATGCATACAAGGCATATTTGTCCGATGAGCCTTTCGTACACATATGCGGTAAGCGATATATAAACCGTGTGGAGGATATGACCAAGGTTACCGTTTATTCCAATCAGCCGGAAGTGGAACTGCTTGCAAACGGCGTATCTTTGGGCAAGAAGAAAGCAAAATGTTTCTTCTACTTTGATGTACCCAACAAAGGCAGAACCGTATTGACGGCCGTAGCGGGTAAACAAAAGGATGAAAGCGTAATAAACAAGGTTGAGAAGTTTGATGAATCCTACCGCATGAGAGAAAAGACCGCAATACTCAACTGGTTTGATATCACCGCGCCCGAAGGATATTTCTCTCTTAACGATAAGATAGAAGACATATTGAAAACAACCAGGGGAACACTTCTTTTCATGGGTCTTTTCGGTAAAATGATTCCAAAAAAAGGTGAGAAAGTCATGGGAGGCTTTGAGATGAATGACTCCATGATGAAAATGCTGGGAGGATTTACGGTCTTGCGGCTAGCCGGCATGGTAGGAACAATGGGGCTGAAGCTGACAAAAGAGGATTTACTGGACCTCAACGCAAAGCTTAACAAGATAAAGAAAAAGGAATGATTATCGGTCATTAAAGCAACTGCTCATTATTTCAGATAGCTCGCCTCGTTGCATTCAAATGTGCAACGAGAGCGTTTTTATCGTTGCATTTTGCAACGAGAGATGCAACGAGAAACTTATCGTTGCATTTCTGCTACAATCATGTTACTATAAGTCCGTAGGAGAAAAAACAATGGAACCGAAAGAAAGTATCAATGTTGAGTTCAAGCAGGAAGTGTCCAAAACATTTTTAAAAACGGTAAGTGCATATGCCAACTACAATGACGGAAGAATAATATTCGGTATCGATGATAACGGAATCATTACAGGTTTGGATGATGCTGAAGCACAATTATTGAGAATTGAAAATATGATAAATGATTCCGTAAGCCCTATTCCGAATTTCAGCATTCAACTTAAAAGTGAAAACAATAAAGAGACCATAGTTTTAACGGTCAGAAAAGGAAAAGACACTCCATATTTCTACGACAACAAAGCATATCGCAGAGCGGATACCGCAACTGTTGAAGTAGACGGATTTGAATTGAGAAGATTGGTAATGCAGGGAATGAATATCAATTATGAGAGCATAAAAGCTTACTCTCAGGATTTAAGTTTCAATACCTTGGAGGAGCAATTAAAAAAAGTATTGGGCATAGAAAAACTCAGCCTCGACATATTGAAGACACTGAACTTATACAACATCGACGGCTATTACAACATTGCCGCCGAATTACTGGCAGACACTAACGCAATAAAGTTTTCCGGGGTAGATATTGTAAAGTTCGGAAAAGATATTAATACTTTTTTATACAGGGAAACCATAACTGAACAGTCTCTCTTGCTCCAATACAAAAGAGCACTTGAACTTTATGAACAATACTATACCTATGAAGAAATAGAAGGATTTACCAGAGTCAAAAAGGAACTTATACCCAAAGAAGCTTTCAGAGAGGCTCTGGCAAATGCCTTGGTACACAGGGTATGGGACATTAATTCCTTTATCCAAATTGCCATGTATGATGACAGAATCGAGATAAGTTCACCGGGAGGCTTACCCCCCGGACTGTCGGAAAATGAGTATTTACTGGACAGAATATCCGTTTTAAGAAATCCCATAATAGCGGATGTGTTTAATAAACTCGACATAATTGAAAAATTCGGAACAGGCATAACAAGAATTAAAGAACAATATACCGACAGTATAACAAAACCGGATTTTTGCATAACCGAAAACAGGATAATAATAGAATTGCCTGTTACGGAAAAGAACATTTTAAGAGTATCGGAAGACGAAAAATCGGTATATACACTATTGAAAAATGAGGCACAATTATCCAGAAATGAAATTGATGCGGCACTGGGTTTTGATAAGTTTAAAACAATCAGAGTATTGAATAACCTTATCGACAAGAATATTGTTGATAAAGAGGGAAAAGGATCGGCGGTTGTATATAAATTGAAGTAACGCCGCTAAAAGTATCGCAGGGAGACAAATTATGAAAATATCCAAAAAAGATGCTTACACATGGTTTAAATTCTTTGCAACACTACCTGAAGAGGAACAGCTCACGGCGCATCAGTCGGAAATAGTGTATGCCGCATTTGCTCAGATTGAAGAGGTTGTGGATAAAAGAAACCGAGAGTTGATGGAAAGCATAGGCGGCCTTAAAACTCTGCAAAACAGGACATATTATGTGGGAAATGACGACAAGTTCCCAAACGGCTGTAAGTCCTGTCTTCTGGGAACGGGCTTAAGTGCCGTAAGAAAAACCAATAAGTGTAACCTTGAATGCAAGTTCTGCTATAACTACGGTGAACTGGACGACATACCTCCCGTAGGTGAAGGCATGTGGGAAATAGGAGAAACAAAATATTATGAAAAAGACATCGATTTATTGCTTTCCGTACACAAAAAGCCTACCGGCATATCTTATGTATATTTAGAGCCTTTCATGGAAATTGAAAAGTATTATCCGGTTATAAAGAAGTTTCACGATGCAAACATTCACCAGCATATGTACACAAACGGAACATTGGTCACCGGACAATCGGTTAAGATATTAGCCGAATGCGGTCTTGACGAACTCAGGTTCAATTTAGGTGCCGCAAATTGTTCGGATAAAGTTATTGATAACATGAGATTAGCGGCAGAGCATATACGGAGTGTCGGTATTGAGACTCCTATGACACCGGAATTTATAAAAGGTTTTTTTGAAAAGAAGAATATGATTTTAAATACCGGCATAAAGTTCATAAACTGTGCCGAGCTTCACTTAAACCCCAACAATATTGCTAACTACTACGGTGAGAATATGTATATTTCCCGACACGGCTATATCTCCCCTGTCTGGAGCCGTGAACTTTCTTTGAAGCTGATGAAGACAGCCGACGATGAGAAATGGGATATTGTAGTACATGACTGCTCCAACTATACCAAATTTGCAAGAGGACTAAATCTGTCGGCCAAAGAAGGAAAATGGTTCGGAGCAAATGACTATGCATGTGAATTTCCTGCCATTCCCTATGAATACTTCCTTCCGGTATTACAGGATGAGAGTTTCCTATTCTTAAGTGAAGAACCGCTTCCGGCAGAATATGCCGACGGGTTATAATATAACTATTAAGGTGACGATTATGAAAGCCATTAGATTGAGAACGGAATATCTGCAGGAACCGATAGGAATTGATATAGTCAAGCCTCGTTTTTTCTGGAACTGCGAGGGCGGGATAAAACAGACCGCTTACCGGATTATCTGCAAGCGAGACGGAGAAACCGTCTGGGACAGCGGAAAAGTTCTGTCCGATGCCATGACTCATATTACTTATGACGGCAAGCCTCTCGGCAGTCGTGATATTATCGACTGGTCGGTTAAACTCTGGGATGAGGAAGGAAAAGAAGGTGAAATATCTTCTTCTAAGTTTGAAATAGGGCTGTTACAACCTTCCGATTGGAAGGCACAGTGGATTACAGGAAACTATATTGTATGCAGAAAAAAACGCTATCCCGCAGATTGTTTCCGCAAAATTTTTAAGTGTAAGGATATTGCAAAAGCACGGTTGTATATCACCGCCTGCGGAGTTTACGAAGCACTGATTAATGGCCGAAGGTGCGGTACATTTGTAATGGCTCCCGGCTATACCGACTACCGAAAAAGAATTCAATATCAGACAATTGATGTGACCGAGTTGCTGGTTTCGGGAGAAAATACACTGACCATATGGCTTGCTGACGGCTGGTATCGCGGCTCCTGCGGTTCCTGGGGCTTGAAAAATCAATACGGCAGCGTAACCAAGCTTTTAGTTCAGCTGGAAATAACCTATACCGACAATACCGTTCACACCGTCATTTCCGATGACAGCTGGGATTGGAGCAATGACGGTCCCATTCGATTTGCAGACAATAAGGACGGAGAAATCTACGATGCAAACTATACGGCTTCATATAAAGGGAAAGCGAAATTGACAAAGAACAGGGTTATTCCGGTTGCTTCCAATAACGTGGGAGTTTCCGAGCAGGAACATTTTACCGCCAAAAAGATTATAACCCCTTGCGGTAAAACCGTGTTGGACTTCGGACAGAATATGGCGGGTTATGTTGCTTTCAGTTTAAACGCTAAAGCTCGACAGAAAATAACTCTCCGCTTCGGAGAAATGATGAACTCCGACGGCGAATTCACTCAAGCCAACTTCCAGCTTGTTTTCGGAAAATATGTTACTCCCCTGCAGCAGGTTATATATACCTGCAAGGAAGGACACAATCAATACAAGACACGCTTTTCGATATTCGGGTTTCAGTATGTACAGGTAGAGGCGGATTTTGACATAAATCCCCAAGACTTTGAAGCAATCGCCGTTTACTCAAACCTGGAGCGGACAGGTTTCTTTGACTGCTCTCATCCTTTGGTAAACGGTCTGGTACATGCCACTGTGTGGTCGGCAAAAAGCAATCACCTGGATGTTCCCACAGACTGCCCTACCAGGGAACGCCACGCATGGACGGGTGATGCTCAGATTTTCTTTGAGACGGCAAGTTATCTTTTTGATTTTGCCGCATTCTCTAAAAAATATTTATTTGATGTTTACGACTGGCAAAGAAAGAACGGTAAACTGCCCCATATTGCCCCCGACGGAGGTGCCGACTTCTATATGAAACCTATGAACGGTTCGGTAGGCTGGTCGGATGTGGGAATTATAATTCCCTATCAGTATTACAAAATATTCGGTGACAGGGATATTCTTCAAAGATTCTATAACGGTATGGCAAGCTATGCCCGCTTTATGATTAGTCGTTGCGGTAAAACCATGCCTGTATTTGCCAAGAGAATCAGGTTGTCTGAAGGCAATCGCAAATATCTTGTCAATACGGGTCAAAGTTACGGCGAATGGGCGGAACCGGTAGATGTCTGCTCGTTTAAGTGGCAGGACTTTGCAACACCTCATCCCGAAGTATCCACCGCCTACACGTCTTATGTTCTGGGTTTAATGGCAAAAATTGCGGAAATCTCAGGCTATGAAAAGGATGCCGAGAAGTTTAAGAAATACAGCGAAGGTTGCAAAAATGCATACCGGGAACTGGTATCGGGCGGTAAGTATGACTTGGATACCGACCGACAGGCGCAATTGGTGCGTCCATTAGCATTTAATCTGCTTAATGAAGAACAGACGGAATTTGCAAGGAAACGGCTGATTAAGGCACTGGAACACTATCGTTGGCGGTTGGGTACCGGTTTCTTATCCACACCCATGATTTTAAGCGTACTGGCTGAATACGACTTAGAGGCGGCATACAGGTTATTGGAGAACGAGGAAATTCCCGGCTGGCTCTCCATGCCCCTTCACGGTGCCACCACCATCTGGGAGAACTGGGAAGGCCCGTATAATACCCAAGGTGCCGGACTCGGTTCACTTAACCATTATTCCAAAGGTGCCGTTTGCCGATGGCTGTTTGATACCGTGTGCGGCATAAGAGTAAACGGAAAAAATCAATTTGTTGTTGCTCCCCGACCGGGCGGCAGTTTAACTCATGCATCCGCTTCGTATAACAGTATTTACGGTAAAGTACAAAGCAAGTGGGAAAAAACGGACAATAAATATGAATTTACAATAACCGTACCTGCAAACTGTGAGGCAAAGATATCTCTGCCCGACGGCAGCGAACACAAGCAGCCGGCAGGTACAACTACATATATTACGGAGGTTTGATATGGATATTGAAAACATTATTTCCAAAATGACATTAGAAGACAAGATTGTCTTTTGTGAAGGTGCCTCTTTCTGGGAAACAAGGAAATTTGAAAAGTACGGTATTCCCGCCATGTTTGTCTGTGACGGACCCCACGGTCTGCGCAAACAGGATATGGACGGCAAATCGGACATGCTGGGAGTCAACCAATCAAGACCTGCCACCTGCTTTCCCACCGCAGTGACCACTGCCAACAGCTGGGATACCGACCTGTTGCAGGCAGTAGGCAGTGCAATCGGCAAGGAAGCACGCAATCAGAATGTGGGCGTGGTTTTAGGGCCGGGATGTAATCTGAAACGCAATCCGCTGTGCGGCAGAAACTTCGAGTATATTTCCGAAGATCCTTACCTTGCAGGTAAATTGGCGGCGGCATTTATACGGGGAGTTGAAAAGCAAGGTGTAGGTACCAGCCTCAAGCACTTTGCAGCCAATTCTCAGGAGTTGAGCCGTCTTACCACCGACTCGATTATGGATGACCGTACTCTCAGAGAATTGTATCTTACCGCCTTTGAAATAGCGGTGAAAGAGGGCAAGCCCGCTACCGTCATGTGTGCATACAATAAACTGAATGGCACCTATTGCAGCGACCATAAGCAATTGCTGACCGACATTCTTCGTACCGAATGGGGTTTTCAGGGCCTGGTTGTAACCGACTGGGGTGCAATGAACAACCGTATCGAATGTTTTAAGGCAGGCTGCGATCTGAATATGCCGGGCGGCAGTAACTATATGGCAAAGGATACAAAAAAGGCCGTTGAAGCCGGTATGCTGAAAGAAAGCGATATTGATGTTTCCGTAAGAAGAATACTGAAGCAGGTATTCCGGGCGACGGAAACCTTGAAAACACCTTATGAATGCGACTATGATGCCCACCATGAGCTTGCCAGTAAGGCGGCGGAACAGGGTGCGGTACTTCTTAAAAATGATGATAATGTTTTGCCGCTGAAAAACGGCGATAAAATTGCCGTCATAGGCGCCATGGCCAAATCCATGCGCTATCAGGGTGCGGGCAGCAGTCATGTAAATGCAAAGAAATTAACTCAGCCTATTGATGCTCTTCCCGAAGCGGTTTATGCATCGGGATGCGATGACTTCGGTAACACCACCGATGCACTGATTGAGCAAGCGGTAAAGGTTGCAAAGGAAGCACAAACGGCTGTTATCTTTGCAGGTCTTCCCGAACGCTACGAGTCGGAGGGTTTTGACAGGGAGAATATGAGGATGCCGGAAGGTCATATACGCATGATTGAGGCTGTTGCTGAAGTAAACACAAATACCGTAGTGGTACTGCTCTGCGGAAGTGCGGTGGAATGTCCCTGGGCGGACAAAGTAAAGGGCATTCTCTATGTGGGTCTTTGCGGTCAGGCGGGCGGTAAAGCCATAGCCAATCTGCTCTACGGTAAAGTAAATCCCTCAGGCAAATTGGCGGAAAGCTGGCCCTATTCTTACGAGGATGTGTCTTCGAAAGATATTTTCGGTAAAATGATTGACGCTCTGTATACAGAGGGTATCTATACCGGCTATCGGTATTATGACAAAGCCGGTATTCCCGTCCGTTGGCCGTTCGGTTACGGTCTCAGTTATACAAGTTTTGATTATACAAATCTGAACATAAAGGAAAAAACCGTTACGGTTACCGTTAAAAATACCGGCGACCGTGCGGGAGCGGAGGTTGTGCAACTGTATATCGGTGCACCTCAGGACGGCATCCATCGTCCGGTTAGAGAACTGAAAGGTTTCAAAAAGATATTCTTACAGCCCGGTGAAAATACAACAGTTTCCTTTGAACTGAATGACCGCAGCTACTCAATATGGCAGAACGGTTGGAAAATCCCGGGCGGTACATACACCGTACACATTGCGGATTTGTCTGAAAGTATTAACATTGCAGGTGAAAGTATAGATATTCCCGCATGGCAGAAAGAATCATGGTATCAGTCGTGCAAAGGAAAGCCTACATTGAAAGATTGGGAGTTATTGACGGGTAAGACCTATACCGCTCCGGTAGTGAAAAAAGGTCGGTTTACCATGAATAATACCGTAATGGAGATGAAGGATTACTCGTTTGTAATGAAAATAATGGTCAAGGTTGTGGAACGGATAGTTGCAAAAGTAAACGGTTGCAAGGTGGACTATGACAATCCGGATTTTCGAATGATGATTAACTCCTCATTGGGTGCACCGCTTCGCAGCATGCAGATTGCAGGCGGTGTAAAAGACGGTATTATGCAGGGACTTTTGGATATGGCAAACGGTCACTTCTTCCGGGGAATCGGAAAAATGATAAAAGGATAACAGGGGGAATAATTATGAGTAAAGCGGAAACCGAGGAAAAGCGCATTAAAAGAAAAGCTAAAGAACTGAAAGAATTGGAAAAGTGGAAAAAAGAACAGGCTCGTCCAAAACGTAAATTCTATCTTTTGTATCTCATGGTAGTGCTGTGTCTGGTGTTCATAGTGGATACCGTTGCAACCGAAATAAGTGTCAAAATGAAGGCGGAAATATGCCACTACCTGTTTGACGACTCTACGGCTGTCATGGATTTATTAGGTATGCTGGCTTCGGCGGTTATGATTGCAGGAGCAATATACAAGTCCATGTCCGACCGGTTCGGCCGAAAGATATTCCTGGTTATAAACACCGTTGCCATGGGCTTGGGTATGTTTATTGTCTACTTGGCAGGTGAAATAGGTTCCGCTGCCGTTTACGTCATAGGTTCTCTGTTTATCACCTTCTTCATCGCCCATGATATGCAGGCGGTATATGTGATAGAAACCGTACCTTCCAAGTACCGATTTACCATATTATCGATAGTCACTTCCGTTGCCAGTCTGGGCAGTATTCTTATTCCGGTATTGCGACGTAATATAATGGGCAATAATACTGAACTTTGGAATAAAGTATTTCTTATCCCCGCTATTTTAGGTGCAGTTGTAGGTCTGATTGCAATGATTACCGCACGGGAAACCGATGTTTTCCTTAACCAAAGAATAAAGTTCCTGGAAATGACCGATGAGCAGCGTGAGGCGGAAAAAGAGCAACGCCATGCAGAGGCTCAGGCTCAGGGAGGTTTAGGGGCGGCATTCAGATTTGCTTTCCGCCATAAACAGTTACGCTGGATATTTATATGCACAATGGTGGTTTCCATGGCAATGATAGGTACCATGTACTACCAGCAGATTATGACCTACGGTTACGAGGCTGCTTACGGCACTTCCACTCCCGAGGTAGTTACCGATGCGCTGATGGTTATGCCCATAATAGGTGCCATATTCACATTGGTCAGAGGTTTTATCAGTGACATATTCGGCAGAAAGACCGTTGCCGTTGTAATGGCCTCTTTGGCGGTTGTAGGCATGATCGGTTTGTATTTAGGTGTTACCTTTGTATGGAATCCGGTGCTGGTAGGACTGTTTACCGGTATATATGTTTCAGGATACTGGTGTGCAGCCGATGCTATGGGAGGCAATATGTCCGCCGAGTCTTCTCCCACCAACTTGCGTGCTTCCATCATAGGAGCCCAGAGTCTGTGTAACATGGTAGGCATGGGTGTTTCCTTCCCCGCTATGATTGCGGTTGCTGCGATTGCGGGAAATAATGCTTTGGGTATAGCCTGCCTGTTCCTGGTGGTAATTCCGCTGGTGGTTGCCATTACACTGTTCTTAGCCAAGGTAGCGGAAACCAAAGGTATCGATCTCAATACCGTTCGCGGAGACGAGTGGGACTGACAATATATTAAAATCGGAGTCACTGAGTGAACCCGAAAACATTTAATAAGTATATAGTGGCTGAAATGGTATATAATTTAAGTACCGATTCTATTAACATATCATGATGTATGGAAAAACGGAGGGATATATAATGCAGGATTATGAAAAGCTCGGAGTGTTCTATATAGGGAAAAAATATGACATAGAAAACCGTAAGTTGCAGGATGAATATGTTCTTATGAAATCAAAGAATCTGACCACGCATGCCGCCATTATCGGAATGACCGGAAGCGGTAAAACGGGGTTGGGAATAGGACTAATCGAAGAAGCCGTAATGGATAATATTCCCGTTATAGCCATTGATCCCAAAGGCGATCTGACAAACCTTGCTCTGACATTCCCCATGCTGAGAGCGGAAGATTTCCGTCCGTGGATAAATCTTCAGGATGCTTCCAATAAAAATATGGACCCCGATTCTTATGCACAGGCTCAGGCCGATTCCTGGAGAAAGGGATTGGCCGAATGGGGTCAGGACGGTTTAAGAATACAGCGATTGAAAAACGAGTCGGATGTGAAAATATATACTCCGGGAGGCTCTTCCGGTATAGGCGTATCGGTATTGAAGTCTTTCAATGCTCCCTCTAAGGAAGTTCTAGCGGATAAAGATACATATCGTGACAGAATAAGTGCCACCACTACGGGGCTTCTGACTATGCTGGGAATAGCTGCCGACTCCTTTACAAGTAAAGAATTCATACTCATATCCAAAATTTTAGACAACAGCTGGTCGGAAGGAAAAAGCATAACGCTTCCAAAGCTTATTGCGGAAATTCAGCATCCGCCGTTTGATAAAATAGGCGTTATGGATGTAAACAGCATATATCCGTCAAAAGACCGCTTTGCATTGGCTATGCTGTTGAATAACTTAATAGCACACCCCGGATTTGAAGCCTGGCTGGAAGGAGAACCCTTAGATATCGACAGGTTCTTTTACAGCCATTCGGGCAAACCCAAAGTGTCGGTATTTTCCATATCTCATCTTTCGGACAATGAGAGGATGTTCTTTGTCACCATGCTGTTGAATGAAGTGCTGTCCTGGGTCAGAAGTCAGCCGGGTACCGGAAGCTTACGGGCAATGATATATATGGATGAATTGTTCGGTTATCTTCCCCCCGTTGCCAATCCTCCTTCCAAAACACCTTTACTTACGCTTCTTAAACAAGCCCGAGCTTTCGGCTTAGGCCTGGTACTTGCAACACAGAACCCCGTGGATCTGGATTACAAAGCTCTTTCCAATGCCGGAACATGGTTTATAGGGAGGTTGCAGACCGAGAGAGACAAATTAAGAGTACTGGAAGGACTGGAAGGTGCCGCATTGGGAGGTAGTTTCGATAAAGGTCGCACCGAACAGATTTTAGCGGGTCTGGGGCAAAGAGTTTTCTACATGCACAGTGTTTACGACAATGAGCCGGTCATATTCAATACCCGATGGGCGATGTCTTATCTTGCAGGACCGCTGACAAAAGATCAGATTGCAAAACTGCCCGAGCAGTATATAACTTCGGACAGGTTAACCGTGGAGAGTCATATTTCCCAACCCGATTCGGGTGCTTTTGTAGCAAAACGGGATTTATCGACAAAACCGGTATTACCTCCCGCAATCAAGCAGGTCTTTCTTCCCGAAAAAACCTGCGCCCGTGGCAAGCTTATCTACAAACCGGCGGTATTAGGAGTAGCAGATGCGGTGTATAACAGTGAAAAGCATATGATAACCGCCACCAAATCCTATACCATACTCACCCGCTTCAATGAAGGACCGGTAACTTTGGACTGGAATCAGTCACGGATTATAGATACGGAACTGGGCGATATTGAAACAACCCCGATTGACGGTGCGCTTTTCTCCGATTACCCCGCCGCTGCGGCCGATGCAAAGAATTACGATACGTGGAAAAAATTATTGTCACAGTATATACGCACCAACTTAACATTGAAACTTTATTCGTCTCCCAAACTCAAACTGGTTTCTCAGTATGATGAAGATGAAAGAGACTTCCTGATAAGGGTACAGCATACCGCACACGAAAAGCGCGATGCCGCTTTGGAGGCCATGAAAAAGAAATACTCCTCCAAAATGCAGACTCTGGATAATTCCATTATACGGGCACGTCAGGCGGTGGAAAAACAGAATGTAATGGCCTCCCAGAAAAAGATGGATGCAATGGTGTCCACCGGAAGTGCCATATTGGGAGCCCTTCTGGGAAGAAAAACCATCAGTGCCACTTCGGTTTCCCGATTGGGTACGGCGGTAAGCAGAACATCCAAAGCCATGAAGAGCGGACAAAGTATAGACCAGGCGGAAGAAAGGCTGAAAGCCCTGGAAGCACAGCAGGAAACACTTCAGACCGAACTGGAACAGCAACTGAAAGACATATCTTACGAATATGAAAGTGTAAAGGATGTAATAGAAACCGTCAATATCCGGGCAACAAGCACCAATATTACCGTACATTTATTAGGTCTTGCCTGGGTTCCTTATGAGAAGGGAGAACTTGCCGATACAATCCTTATATAACCGCTTTACCGTTTTAATTGCAAGGTAAAGAAACGGCGGTTAAGGTGTAATATAAAGGAAGGAACAGTCATGGATAACTCGACAGTATTTTGGGTAATATCGATATTTGCGGTAAGTGCGCTGGTAGTTAACTCTATCGGTATTTATGTTATTTATAAAAACAAGAAATGGGCGGAGAATAACAAAGAATATTTCATGTGCTTTGCTGCAGGTGTCTTAATAACCGCTCCTCTTATAACCGCTTTTCCCGAAGCGCTTGCAAAGAATCATTATGCCGGATTTGCCGCTCTGGCAGGTTTCATGTTTATGCTTTTTACCAATAAATTAATAAAACATCATACCGGTCAGGAAGAATTGGCTTTCGGTATTACCGCCGTTCAGGGAATAGGCATACATTCGTTGCTGGACGGAATAACATATACGGTCACTTTCAGTGCAGGCATATTTACCGGTCTTGCATCGGGTATCGGTCTTGTGGTACATGAGTTTACCGAAGGAATCATTACCTTTTCCGTTCTGTTAAAAGGCGGTATCAGTGCAAAAAAGGCCGCACTTTATGCTTTTCTTGTTGCGGGATTAACCACTCCCGTAGGAGCATTCGTGGCATATCCTTTGGTGCAAAAGTTAAGTGATTCCGTATTGGGTCTTGCTTTAGGATTTGTAGTAGGTGTACTGATATACATATCGGCAGCTCATCTGTTACCCGAAGCGACATCGCACGAAAAGAAACACTCAATGGTCGCATTGTGTTTGGGTATTGCACTATCACTGGGATTGTCCTTTTTACATCATCATTGATTCTATCAATTTCGTATATAACCTTTATTTATCCGTTACTTAAAAAACATAAGGCTATATATGCACTTCCGTCTTTATTCTGTCCTGCTCATCTTCAAATTCCAGTGTAACTACTTTACCGTTTTGGTAAACAGCCGTTACCGGTTTTGACGAATAAAGCGGCAGCCTGAAAGATACGTTCCAGTCTTCAGGCCAGGCTCCGAACAGTACATTTTTGTCCTTTGAGGAGGCAACAAGCGTATGAACCAACCCTATACTCAATCCGTTTGCATGATCCTGGTCGGGAGTTTCATCATAGTTGGGACCGTATATTCCGGTAAAGGAATATCTCTCATCTGTCATTTTTGCCTGCTTTACCAGTATATCTTTTGCCTGATCGGTAAGACCCAATAAAGCAGCCTGAATGCAGTCCTGCGACCAGCCTTTCCCCGCTTTCTCGTTCCTTTGATAAAATGCATTGACGGCATACTTGAAAAGCGGATGCTCTTTATTAAAGTATGTGTGGACATAAAAAGGAAATACACTGTAAAGCTCGGGATTTTCGCAATTTCTTCTTTTCTTATCAATCAATATCTGACAAGGCAACAGTTTGTTGTCATCCTTGGGATAGTCTACAAGTATATCCCTTATCTTTTTGCATATATCAAAAATATCCGAAGGAAGATTATCACCGCTTAACAAATCTTTTGTCAAAGCATCCAGTCCCGCTATATTGGGCAAATCGTTAAAGCAATCCTGGTATGTTTCCAATGATGATATAGGTTTTAAGAGAATCTTGCCGTCAAGAGTGTCAAAATGCTCATAGTAGAAAATAAGTGTTTCTTTGGAAAACTCATATGCTATATTCAGATATTTTTCATTGTCCGAATATCTTGCACCTAACAGCATAATATATGCCAATTCCAGCATGCTTGTATAGTACCAGCGAATATAGTGGTTGGCTATCTGTCCGGGCTGATGCAGCCATGTGCCTTTTGCATACCTTTTACCGTCTTCCTGAGGGATACCGTAGTTGCTCATGCAGTAAAGTCCGCACAATGTGAAAGTCTCGGGAAGCAGTATTCCGTTATGTCCGTAATAGGCAAATGTTCTGTGTTTGGATATGGGTATTAATTGATGTAAAAGATTGTATAACGGCTCCATTCCCGAAAAGTCGCCGCTTAACAGCATATTCCAGTAAATATGCCGTGTATTCTGCATCCAGAAAGCCCCTCCCCATCTTCTGTAATCCCAGGTTATCCTTCCCGGTGTTACCTCGTGAGGATAGGTGACAAAAATAGAGCCGTTGAACTTTATAGGAACCGGTCCTTTTCCGGCACAGCCGTTGAAGTATTTCTGATATATCCATGCCCTTGTCAGCAAAACGGCATCTTCCGTTCCGTATGCATATATGTAGTAGCGGTTCCAGTAGTCTTCCCAATCGGTAACATGACATTTAAAACTCTTACCGCAGTCAAAACTTTTTGCTAAATCAATTATCTTTTTTTCCCAAGCATCAACCGAATCGGCTTTTTCCGTTAAAGACCATATCCGGATATTACAGTCACACACGGGTTTTTCCGTCTCCAAGAAAGAGGACTTCCCTTTGTTAACCGGTCTCAGCTCCTCCGATACCGCATATGTTCCGAATGTAAGACCGATATACGGGTCGCGATATACATCCTTATCCTCGGAATAGAGGTTTTGGGCAAAGTATGCATACTCAAAAAAGGAAACATCATTTCTGTGGTATTGAGTAAGACCTTTTTTGTTTTCCGATACCTTCACACAATCGGCACTTTCCGATATGTTATGGAATCTTGCGGTACCGCTCAATATATAATTGCTGAAATCTTCCTCCATGTCATGCGAGCTTAACGGCTTATCTCTGTAATTATCAATACCGTATTTAATACTTACCGGAATATCCGATTTCAGAGAAAAACACAACACATCGTAATTTGCGTCTATATACATCCTCATTTCCGCTTTATCCGATTTAATTGTAAGCAACGCCTTTTTCAAATCCAGATGTGTTTCAGAATTGCCATCAAAAACAGACGGGGTAATAGAGATGTATGCTTTGCATGTTTTTAATAATCTGCCCAATTCGGAAAAGTTATCGGTTGCCGACAACAACAGATGGATATCGGTGGTATCTTGTGCGGTAACCCACACCGAAGCTCCTGTTCTACCGTTTCCCAAAGGTATAAACTTAAAGTAGGAATCGGGTAATTGCGCTCTGTAATCATAATGGGAAATATTGTTTTTCATATTGTCGCTCCTTTAGAGTATTATACCATACCCTTCTGTTACATTATGTACAACAAAGCAAGGTCTACACCTCATTTTTTATTATTCTCCTTCAACTTTATAACCGCAGTAGGTGATTTAACATTACCCACACGATAGACAACTTCTTCTTCTATTAAAGGATTCAATATCTCGTCCAAGAACCTGCTCCTGCTTTTATATTTAGTCACTGCCTGAAGATCCTTTACCGGCATCGGAGCATCTCTTAACAACCCTATTACTTTCTCGGTATCGGTCAATTGCTCATAAGAAAACTCCTCTTTGTAAAGAAGGTCAAACAAACGCAAATTCAGAAATCCGGGATATATCAATACACAAGGCTGCTTGTCCTGACTGCTGTCTTTATAACCGTCAACTATAGCTTGAAAACCGGTTCCTCCCCGCTCCATAAGATTGGCAACATCCAAACAAGCGGATATGATTGTGTTTCTGCGAACGGAGGGAATAGAACCTATAGGATATTCTTCATAACTTTTTGGTAACAACCACGAACCGGGCGAAACAATATCAATTCTGTCACAGTAAATATCTACATCAATCTGCGTTCCGTAAATAGAGTAATCCCTGTGTGCGATTGCATTTACCAATGCTTCACGTATAGCTTTTTTAGGATAGGAACGAATCTCTTCACGACCGCCGTTTTCCGTTTTGTGCCAACCTGTTTTTGTGTTTCTCTCAATAAACCTGAGCGTTTCATTAAAAACATCGGGCAACGGTCCTTTGAATCTGCCGTTATCCAATACTTCTCCGACTTTTGTTTTACCTCTCCATAAACGACAGCAGATTAATGTATCATCACCGTCATATCCGTCTCTAAACATCAGAAAACCTGTTTTTGCGTAACCGTCTTTGGAAACAATCTCATAGTTTTGCAACTCTTTTACAGTGGGTACCGAACCATCCTTTCTGAACTCCCTGCATAATTCGGCATAACTTGTCCATTGCTTTTCTACATAAAGAGTTTCGCTTATCTCATTATCCACACCGAATTTCCTTTTTGATAAGGTGATTATTTCTTCCGGCGTTGCGGGAGCGGAATAGCCGTTACCTTTTATGTATACGGTTTCATTAAAATCACCCTCACGATACCTTACAATGGATTCCGAAGGAGAAATGTTTATTGCAAGAACAAATTTCTCCGCAGCATTATCAACATTTCGCATCAGGTAGCGCAACTTAACATGAGGAAAAATATGTCGGTCATTTATTTTTGCAACAAGGTTTTTTGTTTTATCAATTTCATCCAAGCTGATACCGAAGGCTTCCCGGTCTTCGGAAACTCCCACAAACAGCATACCGCCGTTACCGTTAGCAAAACCCACAATGCTTTTAGCCCACTTCACAGGATTATCCGAATTAAGTACCGCTTTGAATTCACACTCCATATCTTCCGTTATTACATCTGAGAATAATTCGGTTATCTTCATAAAACGCTCTCCTTTCTCATTGCTCCGCTAAATTATATCAAACATTGCCCGACATTGCAATAACATTTCTGAACATTGCAACAACATTGCCCGACATTACAATCACATTGCCGACCATATTGTGACATTACTCATAAATCCTCTAACTTTTAATCTGCCGATTTTTGATGGCTTCTTGAATCAAAAAATAATACTTATAAAAATACATCTCACTGCCACGGACAGCATCAATTACATAGTGCATAACAAAACATAATTGTGTATAATTTTATTGATATTAAAGTGTTGACCGGAAAGCCCTTTTCCCGGAACCTATATTACTACAGTAGAGGTTAAAGAATGAAAAAAATCTATACAGGTAAAACTAAAGACGTATACTGCTTGGAAGACGGAAATTATCTTCTGAAGTTCAAGGATGATGTGACGGGAACCGACGGGGTTTTCGATCCGGGAGCCAATACCGTCGGACTGAAAATGGAAGGCTCGGGAAAAGCGGGACTGAAACTTACAAAGTTCTTCTTTGAAAAACTGAACAGTCTCGGCATTCCCACCCACTATATAAGTGCAGATATAGAAAACAGGATAATGACAGTCCGGCCTGCGAAAATGTTCGGAAAAGGTGTGGAAGTCATATTGCGATACAGAGCTGTAGGCAGTTTCTACAGGCGATACGGAATGTATTGTACCGAAGGACAGCATTTAGACGGTTATGTGGAAGTGACATTGAAAGATGACAACAGAAATGACCCTCTTATAACCGATGAAGCGTTGCAGATGCTGAAGATAATGACAAAAGAGGAATATCGTATTCTTGTGGAGTTGACAAGAAAAACAGGTTCTATAGTAAAAGAGGAAATGCTCAAAAAAGGATTGGAGCTTTATGACATAAAGCTGGAGTTCGGAAGAGTGGGTACGGACAATCATATAGCACTTATAGATGAGATATCCGGCGGTAACATGAGGGCATATTGCAAAGGCAAATATGTCGAACCGTTAGAATTGGAAAAGATAATGCTGAGATAGATAGGAATATATGCATTTACAAAACAGGAGGTATATATGAAAAAGCGTGTTAAACGTGTTAAAAAGGAAAAGACAAAACTACTTGAAGAGTTCAAGAAGTTTATAACAAGGGGAAACGTAATAGATCTTGCGGTCGGTATTCTGATAGGATCGGCATTTACCAAAATAGTGTCTTCCCTTGCAAATGACATCATTGTTCCTTTAGTGGGTCTGGTAATGGGAAAAATTAATCTTAGGGAACTTAAATGGGTACTGACATATGATGCGGAAGGCAAAGCACTCTCTTCGGTCAATTACGGAATGTTTATACAGTATATTGTGGATTTTCTCATAATGTCGGCATGTGTGTTCATGCTGGTAAGGATTTTCACGGCTTTGAAAAAGAAAAGTGAAGAACTTAAAGAAAAGGCAAAGAAAGCGGAAGAAGCTGCAGCTGCAGCTACGCCTCCTGCTCCGCCGGCACCGCCCGAACCGACAAAAGAAGAGCTGCTTCTTACGGAAATACGCGATATACTGAAGGCACAGAAATGAGTGAGAATAATTTACAAAAACCCAATATTACCGTAACGGAATACAATTCCGATGAAATTCGAGAATATTCGACAGATTCTTTGGAAACACTTAAAAAGGATGTAAAAGGGGTTCGCTGGATTGATATCGACAATGAATGCGGCAAGGTATTATGCGAGCAGATGTCAAGACTGTATAATATCCATCCCGTAGTTTTGGAAAGTATATATGAAAAAGACCAAAGTCCCAAACTGGATGATTATCAGGACTTTCTGTTTGCCGTTGCCACTATGATTTACAAAAAAGAACAGGCCCTTGTGGCAGAGGGTATTTCCTTTTTGTTAGGCGACAATTACGTTATTTCCATAGGAGATCTGGACGGGGATGTTTTTGATAAAGTGCGAAAAGAGTTACATACCCCCAAAAGCCGCATACGCACGTCCGGTCCCGATTATCTGCTATACCGTCTTATGGACTCCATAACCGATGATTACTTTGCAACCCTTTACGAGATTGAAGAACGGATATACCGGTTGGAAGAGGAAATAATCAAAGATCCGTCCGACTCACTGTTGGCAAAAATAAGGGAGATAAAGAGCGATAACCAGCTGGTGGCAAAATCCATCATACCTTTCAAGGAATCACGCTCAATCTTGATTAACATGCCTTCAAAATTCATTACCTCTTCCGTCGCCCCTTATATGAATGATGTTTATGATCACATAAAAGAAGCAATAGGATTGTCGGAAACCTGCCGTGTAATGATAAGTGACCTGATGCAGCTGTTTTATGCCTCCACAAGCTATAAACTTAACGAGATAATAAAGGTGCTTACCGTTATATCCACAATATTCATTCCTCTGACTTTCATTGTGGGATTGTACGGTATGAACTTCAAGCACATACCGGAATTTAACATACCCTGGGCTTATCCCGTGCTATTGGGAGTTATGCTGGTTATAACCTTGTTAATGATATATTACTTCAAGAAAAAGAAATGGTTCTGATAAAAAGCTATTCCGATATATAACAAAAGGGCTGTTGTAATACAGCCCTTTTACATTTATTTTATTCAAATAAGATATCTAAAATCATTTCATTTACTTAACCTTCGGTATCTACCGTAAGTTTATCGCCGTCGTAATCGACATACAATACCGTATCCGGCTCCAAATCATGTGCCAGTATCATTTTAGCTATCAGTGTCTCCACATGACTCTGTATATATCTTTTCAGAGGACGTGCTCCGTAAATACTGTCGAATCCCTGGTCTACTATATACTCTTTTGCCCGCTTTGATACCTTCAGGCCCAGCCTCTTATTCTCCACTCTCCTTGCCAGATCTTCAATCATAAGATCTACAATGGACATTATCTCCTTTTCGGATAAAGGCTTGTACAGTACTATCTCATCCAATCTGTTCAAAAACTCCGGACGGAACTTCTGCTTAAGAAGAGTATCCACCATTTTTCTTGCTTCGTCCGATATTTCGTTATCCTCCGTTATACCATCCATGATGTATGGGGTACCCAAATTGGAAGTCATTATTATAATGGTGTTCTTGAAGTCCACGGTACGTCCCTGGGAATCGGTTATTCTGCCGTCATCTAAAACCTGCAGCAGAATGTTGAACACATCGGGATGTGCCTTCTCTATTTCGTCAAACAGCACCACCGTATACGGCCTTCTTCGCACCGCTTCGGTAAGCTGTCCGCCTTCCTCATATCCCACATATCCCGGAGGCGCTCCTATCAGTCTGCTTACCGAGAACTTTTCCATATACTCACTCATATCTATTCTGACCATATTCTTTTCATCGTCGAAAAGTGCCTCTGCAAGTGCCTTTGCAAGTTCGGTTTTACCCACACCGGTAGGTCCTAAAAACAGGAAGGAACCTATAGGTCTGTCGGGATCCTGAATGCCCGCTCTGGAACGTAAGATGCATTCGGTTACCTTTGTGACCGCTTCATCCTGTCCTATAACCCTTTTGTGCAGTATATCTTCCAATCCTAAAAGTTTTTCTCTTTCGCTTTGCATAAGTTTTGATACAGGTATACCGGTCCATCTTGCAACTATCAGTGCTATTTCCTCTTCCGTTACCTTATCTCTCAACAGAGTATGACTCTGTTCCGCCTGTTCCGCTATCTCTTCCTGTTCGGCAAGGGTTTTTGTAAGGGCAGGCAGTTTTCCGTACTTAAGCTCGGCAGCTTTATTGAGGTCATATTCTCTTTCGGCTTTTTCAATCTCGGCATTGACCTTCTCTATCTCCTCACGTATCTTCTGCACTTTGGATATGGAAGCCTTTTCATTCTCCCACTTGGCTTTCATCTCATTGAACTCTTCTCTCAATTGGGCAAGTTCTTGCCTTATCTTGGCCAGCTGCTCTTTGGAAAGTTTGTCGCTTTCTTTTTTCAATGCCGCTTCCTCAATCTCATACTGCATTATTTTCCTCGATATATCATCCAGTTCCGAAGGCATGGAATCTATCTCGGTTTTTATAAGGGCACATGCCTCATCCACCAAATCAATGGCTTTATCGGGCAGGAATCTGTCGGATATATATCTGTCGGACAGTGTTGCCGCCGCTATTAATGCCTGATCCTGTATTTTAACTCCGTGGAAAACTTCATATCTTTCCTTAAGTCCTCTCAGTATGGAAATAGTATCTTCTACAGACGGCTCCGGTACCATTACCGGCTGGAATCGTCTTTCCAGAGCGGCATCTTTTTCTATATACTGACGATACTCGTTCAATGTCGTCGCACCTATACAATGGAGTTCTCCTCTGGCAAGCATGGGTTTGAGCAGATTGCCCGCATCCATGGCTCCCTCGGTTTTACCCGCTCCCACTATATTGTGTAATTCATCAATAAAAAGTATTATTCTTCCTTCGGAATTCTTTACTTCCTGAAGTACCGCTTTGAATCGCTCTTCAAATTCCCCTCTGTATTTTGCTCCTGCTACCAGTGCACCCATATCCAGGGAGAATATCTTTCTCTCCTTCAGATTGTCCGGCACGTCCTTTCGTACTATTCTCAATGCCAGTCCTTCGGCAATAGCGGTCTTTCCCACACCCGGCTCACCTATCAGTACCGGATTATTCTTGGTCTTTCTGGACAGTATCCTTATAACATTCCTTATCTCTTCGTCACGCCCTATTACCGGGTCCAGTTTCTGATTCCTTGCAAGTTCCACCAGATCCTGGCCGTATTTTTTCAGCACATCATATGTAGACTCGGGATTATCCGATGTCACCTTGGTGTTTCCTCTTATGGAAGCCAGTGCTCTTAAAAAGGAATCTTTGGTTATGCCTGTTTCTCTGAACAGCTCTCTTATCCTCGGATTGGCCGTTTCAATAACGGCAAGGAATATGTGCTCTACCGACACATACTCGTCTTTCATTATCTTTGCCTGTTTTTCCGCTTCATTTAGTGTCAGATCGGTATCCTTTGAAATATATACCTTATCCGGTTCCCTGCCGCTTCCCGTTACCTTGGGAAGTGCGGATACCAGGTTCTCGGCTTTTTGTATAAGTAACCCGGTATTTAAGTTCATGGAAACCATTAACTGTGCTATAAAGCTTTCCGGTTGACTTAAAAGAACATAGAGAAGATGCTCCTGCTCTATCTGTATATTACCGTATTCAATAGCAAGGCTTTGTGCCCTGTTAAGTGCTTCTACGGATTTTTGTGTAAACTTCTGTATATTCATGTTTTACCTCCTTAAATCATATAATCATTCCTGTTTTTGCATAGTATTCTTTGTATGCCGCATATATATCCGATATAACATAATCGGTATTATCCATATTACTCATAAAAATATCCAATGCCTTATCCAATGTTGTTATATATGCCGCAATGGCTTTGCCAAGCCTTTGCTCTTCAATATTCATACGGTCGTTTAAGAAGAAAAATCTCGTATAGCAGACATTTTCATAGGATGTCATCTCCACCTCATCATATGTGTCGGGTATAAGTTTCTTTTCGACATTCTGCCATATGGTAAAGAAGTCTTCTATCGCTGAGATAAGACTGCTGCTTTGTGTCCGAACCTGCGCCTTCAACTTGAGAAAAGGCCCTTTGTCCCTTCCCAGAATCTCCAAGCAATAGCGTATTGTCGGACGGTACCTGTAGCTCAATGCCGTTCGCACATCCATAAAGGAATTGGAGTTCATCTCCACGAAAGCATATTTTTCGTACGGTTCCAAAAAAGCTCTTGCGGCATTCAGGATGTCTTTTATCCTCTGCTGAGGAGTGGTATAGGACACATGAGATGCCAGTACCTCGTTTATATAACCGGAGCGGCTGGTCCTTTTTGCATATGCCAGCGTATCAATCTTTTTTATTACCTCATCGTTAAGTATGAGGCTGTATACGGACTTTCCCATCACGTACCTCTCTTTCAGAATTATTGTATCACTTGTTCAGTAATTTGGCAATGATATTATATAATCTTATCTACAAATGTTTCTCTTCAACTAAGTACAAAACAGGTCACGGTGACATACTCACTTAAACTGTTTATTGTGTGTGATATAATTTGTTTAAACAAGTATTTATTAATTCAAATATTGAAATGATATATACAATATCTGCAAGAAAGGGATTTTTATGAAGAAGCCGGTAAAGAATAACGTATATTGGGTAGGAAAGACCGATTGGGAACTGAAGAAATTTCACGGTGAAGAGTTATCCACTCATCACGGGTCAAGTTATAACAGTTATTTAATAATGGAGGAAAAAAATGTCCTCATAGATACCGTATGGTCTCCGTTTGAAAAGGAATTTGTGGAAAATCTGGAAAAGGAAATTGACTTAAAAAAGATTGATTTCATAGTGTGCAATCACGGTGAAGTGGACCACAGCGGAGCACTTAACAAGTTGATGGAGAAAATACCCTCCACTCCCATATACTGCTCCGCCAATGCCGTAAAATCACTGCAGGGACAATATTTTAAGAACTGGGATTTGCGGCCTTTAAAAACCGGAGATACCATAGACATAGGTAACGGCAAGCAGTTGGTCTTTGTGGAAATGCGTATGCTGCACTGGCCGGACAGTATGGCCTGTTACCTGACAAAAGACAATATACTGTTTTCTAATGATGCATTCGGTCAGCACTATGCTTGCGACCATCTCTTTAACGATTCGGCAGATCAATGCACACTGTATGCCGAAGCGGAAAAATATTACGCAAACATTCTGGCTCCCTTCAGTGCGATACTCAAAAGAAAACTGGAAGAAATACAATCACTTAATCTGGATATAGATATGATTGCCCCCAGTCACGGTGTGATATGGAGAGACAATCCTATGCAGATAGTGGAAAAATACAGGTTATGGTGTGACAACTATCAGGAAAACCTCATAACCATTGTTTACGATACCATGTGGAACGGAACCAGAGCGCTTGCCGAAAAGATAGCAGAGGGTATAAGGGAAAAAGATGAGAGTGTAAATATACGCATATTCAATCTGCCTAAGAGTGACATGAATGATGTTGCCACACAGATATTTAAATCCAAGTTGGTACTTTTAGGTTCTCCTACAGTCAATAACTGTGCACTGCATTCGCTTGCCGCACTCACCCACTACATTAAAGGTCTGAAGTTGAAGAACAAAAAGGCTGCGGCATTCGGCTGTTACGGCTGGTCGGGAGAATCGGTTAAGATATTGAACGAAATGCTTACCGATGCGGGATTTGAAGTAATAAATGACGGTTTTAAGTGCCTGTGGAATCCCGATTACGAAACACTGCAAAAAGCGGCGGATTTCGGTAAAGAGATTGCCTGAACTTTACGCAAGAATATTGAAAAATGAGGCAAATTTTGATATCCTATAATAAGGAAGTTCTCGGTGTAAGACAGTATGCCGATATCCTTCCGTCAGTACAGAAGTATAAAAAAAGTAAAAGGAGAGAATCATGGCATTTTTTGACAAATTGAAAAAACAGGCTACATCAGCGATAGAAAAAGCTCTCGATCCGAGACACAAAACTCAGAAGATTACTTTTGCCGATCTGCCTGAAACATTGGAAGCATTTAAAGCACTCCCCGAGGCGCAGCTTGCATCACCGTTTGAGACGGCGGCACTTACCGTTGTGGCATTCTGCCTCTATCCCGTAAATAAGGAATTGTGCCATCAGATGCTGAATTATTTACGCGGACCGCGCCCGATGAGCGAAATGGATAAGCAGTTTATAAGAGACCGCTTTTTGGATAAAGATTATGTTCCGCGTTCTTACTTCGACGGTGCAACACCTGCCAACGACTATATGCCGTCAAAGCCCTATACAATAACGGTTACTTCCAATCCCCGTTCATTTGACGATCCGGATACCGTTAGACTGTATATTAATTCGGGCGGAGCAGACAGTCCGCGTCTGGTATCGCTTCGTAAAGCAAAGGACGGGAAATGGTATCTTTGGGAACAGTATCTCCTTGCCGATATACGTAAACCGGAAAGCGAAAATCCCTGGGCTTAATTGTTTCTGAAGAGACGTTCTTTTCAGTATACCGTCAAGAACAGATGAATAAAATTAAATAAAAGAAAGAAGGATTGCTATGAAAATTATTGTAAAAGATAATTATAGCGAGATGAGCAAATTGGCAGCTTCGGTTATTGCCGATCTGGTAAGAAAGAAACCCGACTGCGTATTGGGACTGGCAACCGGCGCTACACCTATCGGAACCTATCATGAACTTGCCAGGCTGCATAAAGAGGAAGGTCTGGACTTTTCTGCAGTCACAACATTCAATCTGGATGAATATCTGGGAATATCCATGGATCTAACGCTGCCGTATGAGATGGACCAGTCCTATGCCCGGTTCATGCATGAAGAGTTATTTAAGAAGATAAACATCAAAAAGAAAAATGCTCATGTGCCATACGGGCTTGCAACCGATCCGGATAAATACTGCAAAGAATATGAAAAGATGATAGCGGATGCCGGCGGATTGGATTTACAGCTTTTAGGTATCGGCGGAGACGGTCACATAGGATTCAATGAGCCCGGTTCATCCTTTGATTCCAGAACCAGAGTGGAGCACCTTAATCAGAAATCCATAGACGATAATTATGAAGCTTTCTACAAAAAAGCGGGCGTATCCAAAGAAGAAATGCCCAAAAAAGCCATAACAATGGGTGTTGCCACTATTATGGAGGCAAAGAGTCTTCTTATGATTGTAAGCGGAATCGGTAAGGCGGATATAATTCAGAAAGCTCTGGAAGGTCCGGTTACAACTCAGATTACCGCTTCGGCTATTCAGATATTCAAACGTGATGTTACGGTAATACTGGACAAACCCGCGGCAAGTAAACTTAAGAAGTTATAGCAATTAGCCGACATAAAACTTAACAGGATATCTCCATGAACAAGTTGCTGATAAAGTTGTTCGTAAAAGACTATAAAAACACTGATGATGCATCGGTAAGAAGCGCATACGGAATGCTTGCGAGCGTATCGGGACTGACTGTAAATATACTGCTTTTTACAGGCAAGCTTTTTATCGGTCTGTTATCCAAAAGTATCGCGGTGCTGGCGGATTCTTTCAATAATCTGTCCGATGCCGGTTCTTTTTTAATAACCTTACTGGCGTCAAAACTTTCCAAAAAGCCTGCCGACAAAGAGCATCCTTTCGGTCATGAAAGGATTGAGTATGTGGCGGCTCTTTTTATGTCCTTTATCATAATGAATGCGGGTATATCGCTGTTCGTCGATTCCATAAAAAGAATAACTCAACCGGAGCCCATAATATTTGAATGGGCTTTTGTAATAGCTTTAATTGTAAGTATGCTGCTTAAAGCCTGGGTAATGCTGTTAAACAGAGATATAGGTATAAGAATAAACTCCTATCCTTTGAAAGCTGCATTCCGAGATTCGGCAAATGATCTGGTTGCCACCTCGGTAACCGTAATATCCATGCTTATTGCAAAATATTTTAACTTTTCCATAGACAGTTATGCGGGTATAGGTTTATCGGTATTTGTTTTTCTTTCGGGATTAAAGATAGCCAAAGACACTCTTATGCCGCTTTTGGGTTCGGCAACGGACAAAAAACTGTATGATAAAATTACCGGTAAAGTGGAGAGCTATGACGGAATAATAGGTACCCACGACCTTATTGTTCACAGCTACGGACCTTCGAATATAATGGCTACCATTCATGCTCAGGTTCCCAATGACGGTGATATGCAGAAAATGCATGACATCATAGACGGAATAGAAAAGGATGTTTACAGGGAAACGGGAATACATCTTGTTATACACATGGATCCTCAGGAAGTGCATGACAAGAGATTCTTCAAATACAAATCCGTTGTTAAAGGTATAGTGAAAAAACTGGATCCCGATGCCGCTGTTCACGGCTTTAATGCAAAGTTCGATAAAAATGAGATAAATCTGGTATTTGATGTTACGGTAGCTCACTCCTATACCCAAGAGGAGGAAGAAACTCTTTCGGAAAATATAAAAAAAGAATTGGCAAAAACCAATCCTCAAGTAAAATGTGATATAACAGTAGAACACGGTTTTATTTAAGCTTTGTTAATTGCCCCGCAGCAACCTTTACCGGTTCTCTGTCCACATCCAGCCAGACATCGGTACAGCTGGGATTATATACCATGGAAGTATCCACAGTGAATTTCAGATTTCTGACAGCATCGACATAATCCTTTATTTCGATATTGGTGGCATACCATATGTCCTCTCTTCCGCTTATACGTTTACAGAACTCCTCTATTATGTACCATTTGTCACCCCATCTTTCAAACTCGTAACTATGTCCCCATACATAGAAAAGATTCATTCCCATATTCCATCTGGGACTGTCGAATGCGGATATAAGGTCGGTTGCATCGTTGTGATGGCATGTCGGATGCCATACCAGAAAATCATCGGGTAAGTAGAAGGACTTATGGCTTTTGGTGGTTCTGGCATATTCCATATCTAAATATCTTAAACGCTGTACAACTTCATCATTGTAATAACCGTACGGATAAGACATACCTCTTACCGGATATCCCGCAATATCTTCCAGTGCCTTTTTATCGTCCAATACTTCATGTAAAAACCTCAGATTATTGACATCTCGCAAATCTGCATGATTAACGGTATGTACCGATATTTCATGTCCTTCGTAGAGTTTCTTCGCATCGGTCATCTTTATCTTTTCCGGCTGCGGAGGATAATCGTCTCTGTCCATGTATCGTGAATTAAGATGGAATGTTCCCTTTATTTTGTATTTGTTAAACAGTTCCACAAGCCTGTAATCTTCATACGGTCCGTCATCATAACTCATGGTAAGGGCTTTGGGTAATTTGTCTTTAAAGTATTTAGGGGTTATTATCATAATCAATTCTCCTCATATCTCATATTATACATCTAAATGCTGATTTATGGGGAATACATTGTATAAATCTTGCAACAACCATAAGAACTCTGAAAAGCTTGTTCTTAAATAATCCGGTAATTACTTTTGAGATATTATTGCTTTCTTGTAACGAATAGTATATAATTTTCGTTACAAGGAGGGTACTCTTATGAGTAACGGATATGCAGACAAAATAAGGGAGCGCGTGCTTTCAGCAACAAATGGAACAGTCTTTACTACATCGGACTTTTCAGATATTGCCGATAATAATACTATTCGGCAAAATATGCTTCGTCTCGTAAACGAAGGTGTTTTGAAGCGCATTTTAGGCGGTGTATATGAAAAGCCTAAATACAGCAAATTGCTTGGAGAGTATGTAGCTGTTAATCCCGATGCGGTGGCACAGGCACTTGCCCGCAGTTACCATTGGACAATTGCTCCTTGCGGTAATACAGCCTTGAATATGATAGGTCTTTCAACGCAGGTTCCGGCCACCTGGTCATATATCAGCGACGGACCATATAGAAAGTATGAGTGGAACTCGACATGCATAGAATTTAAGCACAGAACAAACAAAGAGATTACCGGTCTATCCTATATGACTGCTCTTTTGATTCAAGCTATTAAAACACTTGGTAAAGAAAGCATTACGCAAGACATTATTGAGACACTTTCGGAGAAATTGACACGGAAGGAAAAAGATGCAGCCCTAAAAGAAGCATCAAGAAGTGCCGATTGGATTTTTAGAATAATAAAACAGATAAGTGAGGTTTAAGCAATATGAAAACAGTAGCAAAACTATCAGCTGATGAGCGGCGAGAGCTATTCAGAAATACTGCCGACAAAATGGGACTTAACGATGCTATAGTTGAAAAAGATTTTTGGGTATGTTTCATGCTGGATTATCTTTTCCACCGCTCTCCATGGAAGGAACACTTATCATTTAAAGGAGGAACCAGCCTTTCAAAAGCATACAATCTTATTAACCGTTTTTCAGAAGACATTGATCTGATATTGGACTGGAGATTGCTCGGATATGGGGTTGACGAGCCGTGGATTGTCCGTTCTAATACAAAACAGGACCTCTTTAATAAAGAAGCAAATACCAGAACGGAAGAATTCTTGAATGAAACTGTATGTCCGAAAATGAAATCCGACTTATCACAGGAATTAAATTCTGCGACAAATATCTATATAGATAAAAAAGACAAGCAAACTATTCTTTTTGCTTATCCGAATCTGTTTGAAAATGCTTCCACATTGAAAGTAATCCGACTGGAAATTGGCCCACTTGCTGCATGGACACCTGCACGTAAGGTTGTTATAGAATCATATGCAGCAAAACATTATTCATCAGTATTCTGTCAAAAAACAACCGAGGTTCTCACTGTTCTACCGGAACGCACTTTTTGGGAAAAAGCAACAATCCTTCATCACGAGGCAAACAGACCTAAAAATCTGCCAATGCCAAAGAGATATTCGAGACATTACTACGACCTTTACCGTATGGCGGACACTCCTGTAAAATCTACCGCTTTTGATAGTTTGGAGCTATTAACAAAGGTAGCAGAATTTAAAATGAAGTTTTATCCTCGTGCATGGGCAAAATATCAGGAAGCAAAAAGGGGAACACTGAAACTCATTCCACCATCTTACCGGATACCCGCTTTATCAGAAGATTATCAGAACATGAGAAATATGCTTTACGGTGAAATTCCTACATTTAATACAATTATGAATCGCCTCTCTGAGTTGGAAAAAGAAATAAATGTTATATAGAACTATCTAAACCTTTATACTATCCACACAATCTATATTACCACATGAACAATAATATAGCCTATCATATGTTTAAGCCATTTTTATGCCAGAAAACATTTAACCCTTGTAGCCTCAAATAATACATCTAAATAAAGATTTATGGGATATAATAAAGAATATAGAAGATATGGAAATGAGACATTGTAAATGCAATATCATATAAGAAGAGCAAAAGAAAAAGATGCGGAAGATATCCTGAGGCTGCTTGGGCAGATAGCACAACTGCATCATGAAAAGCGACCGGATATATTTAAGAGCAATGCCAGTAAATACAATAATAAATTGATACTTGAAAAGATTAAGAGACCGGAAGAATATATAGCCGTTGCGGTGGATGAAACCGACAAAGTTGCTGGATATTTATTCTGTGTGTTTGACATAGTTAAAAATCATACCGTTCAGCAGAACAGAAAAATATTGTATTTGGATGATTTATGTGTGGATGAAGATAAAAGAGGTATCGGTATCGGCTCCCTCCTCATAAATCACGCATATGAATACGCAAAAAAAGAGCACTGTGATGCCGTAGAACTCAATGCCTGGGAGATTAACGAAAGAGCCGTAAAATTCTATGCGGATCACGGATTTACCGTTAAATACAGAAGAATGGAATTAATTGTTGACAGTAAAAATGATTTAGAGAGGTAACTATGAAAGTATATGTTTTACAACCGTCTTATCCGAAGAGTGGTGATGAAAAGAAAAACACTGTTGGCTTTATACTGCAATCGCTGGATTCCGTAGGAACGGATGCCGACCTTATACTGCTCCCCGAATTTGCCAATATTCCCGGAGCATCACAGTATGATGAAATGATTGCAGATTACAACCGGAATACCGATATTCTGACTAAGAGAGTTATCGCCACGGCAAAAAGAACAAACAGCCTTGTAGCCGTCAATATGGCACATAAGACCGATACCGGTTTCCGAAACAGCACGCTTTTATATAACGGAAGCGGAGAGCTTATTTACAGATATGACAAACAGCATCTTACATATGCGGAAAAAGAGTTGTTAAAACTGGATTACTCTTACAGATACAGAACCGATATCCCCTGCTTTGTTGATGTAGGCGGACTGAGACTGGCATTCATGACCTGTTACGATACATACTTTTTAGAGTATATCGAGTATATCCGGTCAAAGAAACCCGATATCATTCTTATCTGTTCCTATCAGCGGAGTGAAGAAGAAGACATTATTCTTTCACAGGCAAGGATAATATCCTCCAGATGCAATGCTTATGTCTTGAGAGCATCCTACTCCATGGGTAATACCGCCAAAGGCGGTCACTCACTTGTCTGCGACTGTGACGGAACGGTTCTGGCAGATATGGAACAGTTGACGGGAGTTTTAAGAGCGGATATTAAAGTACCTAAAAAAGCAATGAAACCCAACGGTCACGGTCAGCCTCTCATACCGACCGATGAATTCGTAACACAGGGAAGAACACCTCATGCTTATCTTGCGACAGGCAGTTTTATTTCTAAAAGTGATAATGAAAAACCTTATCCCCGTATCTGTGCTCACAGAGGATTTTCCGCATTGTGTCCGGAAAACACCATGCTGGCCATATCGGCGGCAGTTGCTTTGGGAGCAGATGAGATTGAACTGGATGTTTGGCCTACCAAAGACAGAGTTATGATTGCCATGCATGATCCGCATTTTTCGCATGACAAATCCAAAAAGGTCTGGGAATATACCTTTGAAGAGGTAATGGAGCTGGATGCTTCTATGGGCATGAGTCCTATGATTGCAGGAATGAAATATGACACATTTGAAGATATACTCAAAAGATTCCATCATCAGACTATTATGAATTTACATATAAAGACCAAGTTTATTGATAAATACTCCAATATCGTTTTTCCCTACGATGAAGACGATTTCAAAGTCATAGTGGATTTGATAGAAAAATACGACTGTGCCGACTATATCTATATCGCAGGAGATGAAGCGGTAATGGAAACGGCTTTGAAGGTAGCTCCTCATCTGAAAAGATGTTGTCTTGACGGACAGCTGGACTATACTCTCGTGGATAAGGCTATTAAGTATAAATGCGATAAACTGCAGTTCTTCAAACCGTATTTCAATGATGAAATGATTAAAAAGGCCAAGGACAACGGTATCATATGCAACATATTCTGGTCGGATGACCCAAAAGAAGCTTCAGGATTTTTAGACAGAGGAATAGATACCATACTTACAAATAATCTGCATCTGGTACAGCAAGGTGTAAAACACAGGTTAGGGTAAGAATAATATTAAAACACTTTATGGAAAGATAAATAAGGAGGTACCATGGTTGCTACTGTTGAAACCGAAAGACTCATCCTTCGCGAATTCAGATTTGACGATGTCAAAGACTTGTACGAATATGCAAGTAATCCCAATGTAGGACCTAATGCGGGATGGACACCGCATAAAAATATACAGGAATCGGAATCTGTTTTGAATATGTTTATGAGGGCCGATAATCTTTGGGCAATTGTCTACAAAGAGAACCATAAAGTAATAGGCTCCATCGGTCTGCATGACGACATTCTTCGCTCACAGATAAAAGATTTAAAGACAAGATGTTTGGGATATGCTCTCTCTTATGACTACTGGGGCATGGGTATAGCCACTGAAGCGGTTAAAGCCATACAAGAATATGCATTCAACGTAATGAAGCTGGACCTTTTATCCGTCGATCATTATCCTCATAACAGCCGTTCCATGAAGGTAATAGAAAAATGCGGTTTTAAAAGAGAAGGTACATTACGTAAAGCCCGTCTTTCATATAGAAACGAACCTGTGGATATTGTGACATACTCTTTGTTAAAAGAAGAATGGAAGGAACTTAACGGAAGATAACCCTTTTAGACTTGTAATATATTTGTGTTATCTATAAAATCAATCTATGAGAAAGAAATTTAATCAGATGACCGATATGGAAAAATCGGTAAGACTTAAAAACCACTATATAGTTCATATTGCATTTTATGCTTTTATGTTCAACCTTCTGCCTGTCGCTTTTATGGGATCGCATATTGAAGGTTTTCTGGTATATATGCTTATTCTGGGTTTCCCCGCAGTTATATACATAGCTTCCATCATATTCGGACTGTTTAACGGATTTAAGTGGCTGTACATACTGTTTCCCGCCGTACTGTTTGTTCCGGCCGCTTTTATATACTACGACTACTCGGCGTTGCTATATGCCGCTCTTTATGCCGCGGTTTCCGCATTGGGTATGTTTGCAGGTTTTATACTGGTTAAATTATTTACAAAAAAGCCTGCTACATCTGCAGGCTCCGAAAAAGTTCAAGACAGAAAAAAGAAATAGCCTATATCTTAATATTTTTCTCTACATTCAATACAAATATCGCAGCACCGCCTACCGTTACTTCGGGAGGAAGGCTTTCATTGGATAATCCCACTCCGAACGATGCCGTTGACAGAACGGTCTGCTTGCGGGTTTTGCAGTACTTGGAAAGTATTTCTATAACATGCTCGGTTCCCTTGCTTTCGGTACCGATAAGCAAAGTGGTATTACCTACCATTAAAAATCCTCCGGTAGTGGAAAGCTTTGTTACGAAATAGCCGGCCTCCGTAAGAGCCGATGCCGCAATAGCGCTGTCATCATTATTTACAATAGCTAAAATAAGTTTCATTTGGTCCTCCGTTAAGCATTATATCATATAAATGTGGCAAGCTTTGCCCTGCTTACTTTGTCAAGCTTGTCAATATCTTCTATTTCATATCTGTTGTCCGCAGTGTCTCTAAACAACATTCTTGTGCCGTGAATAATCTTTATATCGTTATATCTGTGCCATATTTCAAACTTTCTTTCCCCTTTGTCTGTCAGCACATGCATGTTAATATTACCAGATATCTCCTTAATCTCATACAACCTGATTATCTTAGGTACCAGGTAATACTGGTTCAAGCACTGATCCACGGCATTTTTGGAATCTTCCATTAATGTATCCAGGTTTCTTATAATCGCAACTTCCTTTTCTTCAAAATCCAGAAGAGTGATGTATTTTCTCAGACCGCTTATGGGAAAAAGCCTTCTGGGCTGAACATTCTCAAATTTCCGTCCGTCATACATGGTTACATTCACATGTGTCAAATCCGCTCTTTCAATTTTGGCATTATCGCCTTGTATATACGGTACTTTCATGATGCTTCCTCCTATTCCACGTTTTCCTCTTCTTTGGCTTTTTGCAGTTTGGACGACATTGTCTGTATTTCAATAAGTTTGTAGTATTTACCCTTCTTTGCCAGCAGTTCTTCGGGCGTCCCGCTTTCAATTATTCTGCCTTCGTCCACAACCAGAATCTTGTTGGCTTTTCTTAATGTCGACAGCCTGTGGGCAATCATAAGTGTGGTTCTTCCCTTTATCAGTCTTTCAATGGCTTCCTGTATAAGAAGTTCGGTTTCCGAATCCACCGCAGCTGTAGCTTCATCGAATATCATTATGCAAGGATTCCTGAGGACCGCTCTGGCAATGGATACACGCTGTCGCTCACCGCCGGACAGTCCGGTACCTCTTTCTCCCAGCACGGTATCATATGCGTCGGGCAGTTTTACTATGAAGTTATGGGCATTGGCTATTTTTGCGGCATGGATAACTTCCTCTACCTGAACATCGCTGTTGCCGTAAGCGATATTGTTGTATATCGTATCGTGGAACATCATGGGTTCCTGCTGAACATATCCTATCTGAGACCGGTAAAATTCCATGTCTATATCTTTTATGTCCTGTCCGTCCATAAGAATCTTACCGTCATAATTATCATAATAACGCATGATTAGATTGATAAGTGTGGATTTTCCCGAACCGGTAGTACCCACAATACCTACAATATCTCCCGGTTCAATATCTATGTTTATATCCTGCAAGGTCATCTTTGTGCGGTCAAAAGAGAAATTAACATTCTTAAACTGTATTTTCCCTTCCAGTTTTTTCGGATGATTTCCCTTCCCGAAATCCGCTTCCGGTTCGGCATCGATAATATCAAAAACCCTCTCCGCGGCGGCTACGGCAGCCTGCAGAGAGTCATTGAAGTTTGCAAAAAAGTTTACCGGTCCGTAGAACATAGCCGTGTAGGAAATAAAGGAGACCAGAAGACCTAATGTCAACCCGCTTTGGGGATGCATTACCAGATTGCCTCCCACACTCCAGATAAGTAAGGAGCCGCAGGTTACGAAAAAGCTTACCAGCTGCGGAAACAAAGTAGTTATTCTTGCGGCTTTTATATCGGTCTTCAGCCATTCTTCGTTGTATTTATCAAACTTGTCAATGGCTCCCTTTTCGTTGGTAAATGCCTTTATAACTCTCACTCCGGGTATGGTATCGGTCAGAATGGAGGACACTTTTGACCATTTTCTCCATATCCTTCTGTAATAAGGCAGTATCTTCTTTCCGAATATTCTGGAACCTATTACAACCAGAGGAACGGGAATAAGCGAAAGCAATGTAAGCCTTCTGTCCATGACAAACATAATCACTATTATCCCTATAAGCAGAAAGAACTGCACTATTACTTCCTGGGTTACCCTTAAGGTAAAGGACTGCAATGTGGCGGTATCGCTGCTTATTCTGGTTATGACCGAGCCGGTAGATGTCTTGTCATAGAACTTCATGGGAAGATACTGAGCTTTTGTATAAATATCGCTTCTTAAACCGGCCACTATCCTGTCTCCGCTTACCCTTAACAGATAAGAACGCAATGCACCTACCGAATACTGTATGACATAAGTACAAAACAGCACAAATACCACCGTTAAAAGCAGCTTTTTGTTATTGTCGGGTATAATGTCATCCACCATCATCTTGGTTATATATGGCGGGACCAACGACATGGCTGTGGTTATTATGGAGAATATGAGGCAGATTATGAGCAACTTCTTCTGGGGAAGCACATACTTCATAAGTTTTTTGGCTATTTTACCTTTGGACTGACAGTTAAGGCATTCGGCACCGGGACGCACAAGAGTCCTTCCGCATCTGGGGCAGTTGGAAAGCTGCTTTTCAAAAACGGCTGTAACCATTTCCATTAATCTGTCAATATTCTCACCTTTTTTTATCTGCTCGGAAAAATCAGCTGCGGCTTCACATAAATTGGCAACCGAATAGGTAAAACGGAAAAAGTCGAAAGTGCCTTCTTTTTCTGCGGATATTTCCATTATGGCATTGCCGTACAGCCTTTTTATTTCTATTTTTTCAATATTTTCATGAGTTACATATTTATATCCGTCATCATAGGTCCTGTCAAAACAGTACATACCCTTGTCGGTAACCGCAAGAACAGATTCGCTGTATAAGCTGTCTTTGGACAGGTCTCCGACAATAAAAAAAAGCAGGCGCTGCACATCCGCCGACTTTTCAAGTCTTTCTGCTATCTCTTCCGGTACAGGTTTGTTGGTTAATATATGAGTGATGTCCTCTGTCATATTTTTACCTCCTCCACCCCTTACCCGGTTATTATCGGTTACCCGGCAATTAAAGTCAACATCAAAAACAACATTTTATTTCTATTGTTAAAATAACATTGATTTGGTAGAATAGACAAAAATAAAAATATCGCGGCAAGAATAATAATTATATTAACGCCAACTGCCGACGATTGAACGGAGCGCACTTTGAGTAAATATAAATGCCTTATATTTGACGTTGACAATACAATTTTACAATATGACGCATCGGCGGCTAAGGCACTGGAAGATTTGCTTTTAAACCATAATGTCGAGTACACACCAAAAATTGAAGAGTTGTTCAGAACGGTCTGTTATGATTTGTGGAAGTCTTATAATATGAATCTTTTAGATGACCCGGTTATGCAGGAAAAATACCATGAAGTATATAAAATATACGGCTACAAACGCTTTGAAGTATTTTTGGATAAATTGAATATAGGAAGTTTAAGAAAAGAGCATGCTTCAGATATTGCCGATGAGTATAACGAGATATTCAATAACACTCATATATTTGAAAATCATGCAATTGATGTTCTCAAACATTGCTCAAAAACACATATAGTGGCGGCTGCTACAAACGGAATAAAAGAAATACAGCAATCGCGATTGAGTCCGGTAAAGGAGTATTTGTCCCATCTTTTCATATCCGAGGAAATGGGTTGTGTAAAACCCATGAAACAGTTCTACAACCATATGCTTGAAACATTGAATCTTTCCGGTAACCAATGTCTTTTCATAGGAGATTTGTATACCACCGACATCTTAGGCGCCATAAACGTACAGATGGATGCCCTATGGTACATAAATAAGGAAAGACAAAGCGAAACTGCCGAGTGGCTGGAATCATCCAATCAGTATGAAATAACCGTACCTGTCATCCATTCGCTTTTGGAAATATATCGGTATATTTAGAATACTATAAGCATACTTATGTTGTATAGGGCTAATTTTCCAGATACACAACAATATCCAGTGTTGCTCCCTCAACAGGAGGTATTGTATTATCCTTAAACCGTGTTTCCTTACCGTTCATTAATATCCTTGTTATCCTGTTGTTATGCCCTTTACCTTTTTGTATGTACTTTATGTTATAAGTGCATCCTCTGAACAGTTTGGTTATGGAACACTCTTTCCAGGAAGGCGGCGGACAGGGATTGAGTTTCAAGCCTTCGGGCTCGGGAACCAAACCGAAAATATACTTGACCGTAGACTGTAAAAGCCATGCGTTGGTTCCCGTTCTCCACGACTGTCCGGGAGTTCCTCCCCTGTATCCGTGATAATCTAAATAGTAGCAGTTGAACATACAGTAAGGCTCACCTTTTGTCGGGTAATAGGTCTGATCGAAAGGCAGCATCTTTTTAAGGTTTTCTTCCACTTTATCATTGCGTTTCAATAACGAGTCGGCCGCAAGTTTCCATGCTGCGGGATGTAAATATACGCCTCCGTTGTCCTGTACTCCGCCGGGTTTTTCCGCCATGGAACCGATGTAATGATACTGTCTTGTATAAGCGGGTGCGGATAACAGTATTCCTTCAGGGGATTGCAACAGTTTTTCCGCCATATCCATGGACTTTATATGCCTGTCATCTTTATCCAATCCCGCAAAAACCGCCCAAATCTGCGGGTTTAAGAAAATCTTACCCTCTTCCTGAGTATGTGATCCCATGGTAATATCTTCATCGGTTCTTGCATACATGTAGTATTCTCCATCCCAGCCGTGCTCATCAATCCTGTCACGCATTATATGGTACTTTTCCGTGTAATCTTTTTTATCCTGCTCATAACCCAGCATGCCTGCCAGTTCACAAAGCTGTTTTGCCGCCGCACACCATGCGATGGAAAGCCATACCGATACGCCTTTACCTTCCAGTCCGGCAAAGTTGATGCAGTCATTCCAGTCTCCGCCCCATATCCTGATAAGCCCGTAAAGACCGGTGAAGTTGAATAAAAACTCCACACTTCTTTTTATGTGCTCATATACCGAAGCGGATGTGCCGTTATTGAACGGAACCTGCTCATGCAACAGTTCCGGCTTGTTAAGCTCCTTTATACAGCTGTAGACTGTGTAGGTCAGCCATACGGTATTGTCGGAAAATTTCCTGTCTTTCAGTTCCCCGTCAATTATGGTTCTCGGAGCATATCCGTTTTCATACTGGTAGGACAATACCCTCTTTATTCTCTCCCATGCCAGTTCGGGGTTGAGAACAGACAGACCGTCGGTATCCTGACACATATCACGGTAACCGTTATGTCGCACTCGCGCCCATCTGCTTCCCATATCGGTGGCATATACCATCCAGCCGTTGATTAAATTATCAAAGTTCTCCCAGGGAGTTTTTATCTTAATCCTTCTTAAGCGGTCCTCATATTTGTCAGCCATGGCGGCAAATTGCTGCTGCACCCATTTATCCTTCGGCGTTATTATTTTCTCCTCACCGAAAGCCAGACCCACAACATAATGAATTGTTTTTTCCTCACCGGGCTTAAGTGTAACGGAGTTTTCCAAGGCCAGGCATAACTTCTCCACCATACAATCACTGTTTGTGCAGCCTTTGGTCTCTTCCAAAGCTTTGGGCCTCTGATCATCGTTATATGCCCCTATAAAAGCCGTCCTTCTCGAATCATACCCTTTTATGCTCTCTGAAGAAGACATATAACCGTATATCGGAATGTTTCTTTCGGTATTGAATTGTGTATAGAAAAATCCGTACACACAGTTTTTATCTTTGAAGGCACTTCCCCTTGCTATGTTATAGCCCTGGGGTTTATACGGAGCGTCAATATCGGTCTTTGCATATGCAACAAGCGACAGTTTTCTTGTCCTGTCCGATTGATTCTTCAAGGTTATGCTCCATATTTCCATATGACCGGTGTTTGGAACAAATATCCTGACCTTTGAGGATATATCCTTGTATTTAAGAGCTATTACCGACCATCCCGCCGTATGAGTGCAGGAGTAATCGGTATATCCGTATCCGATAGGAAGACCGGCCAATGACCAGTAATCATCCTCACACAGAAAGAAGTTACGGTTTACAACCAAAGGTATACGTCTTCCCATTTTGTCCTGTGCAAATCCTTCTCCGAATCCTACCTGTGATGTGAAAGTTATATATTCATCGTTATACAGATAGTTATACCAATGCCTCGGTGTATCCGGTGTTGTTATTACATAATTCTTACCCTCATTGTCAAAATGTCCGCACCATTTATATGCCATTTCCAATCCTCCTTTATTCAATACCGTAAGTGATGCAGGAAATCAGACCCGAAACAGCCTGACAGCCATGTGTACATTATGCCATTTTTGTTGTATCAAGGCAACACTTACCGACTAACATCGTCAATGAAACAAAAGGATTTTTCAAAGAGTTAGCGGCTGCTCATTGACTTGCCGATAATCTTAAGATATTCTATCATTGGTATGCAAATTTACATGTTTAGGCATGTATCAGAACATACCGGATATGGAGAAATTGTATGACATTGGACAAACTCGGCGTCGGTAAATCAGGGAGAATAATTGCGGTCAGAGGTCACGGCAGATTACGCCATCGCCTTCTGGATATGGGTCTTACCCCAAGGGTTATCGTGCATATGCAAAGGAAAGCCCCTATGGGCGATCCGGTATGTATATATTTAAGAGGTTATGAACTGACATTAAGGCTGGAAGATGCGTCCATGATTGATATTGAGGAGATAAGCGTATGATTATAGCGCTGGCAGGCAATCAGAATTCCGGTAAAACCACTCTCTTCAATCAGCTGACAGGTTCCAATCAGCGTGTGGGCAATTTCCCCGGCGTCACAGTGGATGTAAAAGAAGGTATATATAAAGCCGATAAGAGTATAAAGATAATTGACCTTCCGGGCATATACTCTTTATCTCCCTATTCTCCCGAAGAAATACTTACGCGGGACTATCTCATAAAACAGCGACCTGACGGCATTATAAATATAATTGACGGCACCTCACTGGAGAGAGGTCTTTATCTTTCCTTACAATTATTGCTGCTCAACATCCCTATGGTTATAGCGATAAATATGATGGACGAAGTGTATGCAAACGGAATAGTCATAAAGACCGATATCCTCAGTGAATATTTAAAGGTTCCTATCATACCCGTATGTGCGAATAAAAATGAAGGCATAACCGATCTTATGCAGGCATTGAAAGATCTGGTAGATAACAGATGCACCCCTCCCAAACAGGATTTCTGTACGGGTGCGGTTCACAGGACATTGCATGCAACGGCACATATTCTGGAAGACCATGCTCAAAGAGCAAATGTGCCCGCAAGTTTTGCGGCCGTCAAGATTATTGAAGGCGATGAACCCATGATGGCAGACCTCGCTTTAGGGGAAAATGAAATAGAGATGATAGAGCATGCTATAACCGAAATGGAAAACGAACTATCCTTAGACAGGATGGCGGCAATTGCCGATATGCGATATCAATACATAGAGGATGTATGTAAAAAAGCAGTCACCCGCCCCAAGTGTGATAAACACCATGACAGGACTATAAAAATTGACAATGTACTGACTCACAAGATATTCGGTATTCCCATATTCTTAGGCATAATGCTGCTCATTTTCTGGCTGACATTCGGAGTTGTGGGCAGTTACCTTTCCGACCTTTTATCGGGAGCGATAGATTCTCTGGCAGCTATAGTGTCAAAAGGTCTGACCGACTTCGGTATAAATCCCGTTGTGGAATCGCTGGTAATTGACGGGGTTTTTGCGGGTGTTGGAAGCGTACTTTCCTTTATCCCTACAATCATTGTTCTGTTTTTTCTTTTATCATTACTGGAAGATTCGGGATACATGGCAAGAGTTGCATTTATTATGGATAAACTGCTACGAAAAATCGGATTATCCGGAAAAAGTATAGTTCCCATGCTTATAGGTTTCGGCTGTACGGTACCTGCCATAATGGCTACAAGGACACTGACTTCCGACAGAGACAAAAAGATGACGATTTTTCTTACTCCTTTCATGAGCTGTTCGGCAAAGTTGCCCATATATGCGGTTTTTACAATGGCTTTTTTCACCGAACATCGCGCTTTGGTTATGACCGCAATGTATTTAATAGGTATATTGCTTGCCATATTAGTAGCTCTCATATCCAAAAAGTTCCTATTCAAAGGAAATCCCATTCCCTTTGTAATGGAGCTTCCCAACTACAGACTGCCCACGGTAAAGAATACCTTTCTTTTATTATGGGAAAAGACAAAAGACTTCATAACAAGAGCATTTACCATAATATTTGTCGCATCCATAGTGATATGGTTTTTGAATAAATTCGATATCCGATTCAATGTTGTTTCCGACAGTAAAGACAGTATGCTTGCCGCAATAGGCTCGCTTATAGCTCCTGTTTTCACTCCTTTGGGATTCGGCAACTGGAAGGCTTCCACTGCCCTTTTAACCGGTTTTATGGCAAAAGAAGCGGTAGTATCCACATTAGCGGTATTATTAAGTACGGGAATAGAAAAACTGTCGGCACCGTTAGCTACCCTTTTCACTCCGATCTCCGCATTTTCCTTTCTGTTGTTTACTCTTCTTTATACGCCGTGTGTTGCGGCGGTTGCCGCGGTCAGACGTGAATTGGGAACCAAGTATATGTTTATATCCATAGTCTTTCAGACGGGTTTTGCATATATCGTAGCTATGGTGTTTTATCAGATTGCAATGTTAGCGGGGTGACAAATGAAACCTTTAGATTATATTTTAATAGCAATTGTTGCTTTAATAGTTTTATCAATAGTCTTGTACCTTATAAAAAGCAGAAAAAAGGGCGGCTCACACAATAAGTGTTCGGCATGCCCGTACAGCGGACAATGCAGTGATGAAAAGAAAAAAGAAGAAGAGAAGTAAAACTAAAAACACCAACATCATAAAAGCCGTCACAATGCTTGTAGCGGCGTTGTGCTTTGCATTTTTGACAGCGGTTCTGGTTACAATATTAAAGAGAGTTCCCGGTTTCACAAACGGTATCTATACCAAGTGGTCTGTCTTTGCAATGCATACTTTAGCAAACTTTTTTTCTTTCGTGAAGTTTTCCGTAGCGGAAGTACTTATATATATCCTCTCTGTAATATTTCTGTCTTCTTTAGTAATACTGATTGTCAACCTTATAAAGAAAAAACACAGAGTAACCCGCATATTCAAGTTTATTACAGCCTGGATGCTGGTGTTTTCGGTAACGGCTTTTCTCTTTTATGCCTTATGGGGAGGCATGTACTATTCCAAGGGCATCGGCAACTACTTACCGGTGAATAGTGAAGATATAAAGGAAAGACCTGTAGAGGAACTTGTAAACCTCAATAAATATCTCATTGAAAAAACCAACCGGCTGGCGGCTGAGGTGCCCAGAAACCAACAGGGATATTACACGGGGTATGAATTCCAAAGAACCGCCGCTTTCACAGCCAAAGAGGTAAGTAAAATAACCGGTAAAGAAGAGGCTCCTCCTAAGTATGTGGTATCTTCCGATGCATGGTCATATACCCAGACAACCGGCATATTCATTTTTCTTACCGGAGAGGCAAACATAAATAAAAATAATCTGGCTATTGCACTGCCCTTTACCTGTGCACATGAACTTGCGCACAGAAACGGCATCACATCGGAAGATGAAGCCAATTTCTTCGCATTCTACTCACTTCATAATTCCGCCAATATTAATCTTCGTTACAGCGCTTATGCAATGACATTGATGTATACCATGAATTCTCTTTATTCCAAAGATGCTGCGGCACATAAGGAGCTTGCATCGACATACTGCGATTTATTAAAACATGACTATATAAGATATCACGAGCACTGGGACAGATATGAAGGAAAGACATCGGAAATATCCGACAAGGTTAACGATACCTATCTGAAAGCTCAGGGTCAGTCAGACGGAATTTACAGTTACGGACGCGTAACCGATATAATGCTGGCATGGTATGAAAATGATATAGTTAAAAACAAAAAATGATTAACTGTTATAACTAAATCTCAAAATATTCGGGACCGCAGATCTCATCCAGACAATATCTGCCCGGTATTGCAGGCTCTCTGTGCATCCATCTGCCGTTTGTGAAATCGGGAATGGGTACCGGATGACCGCCCATAGCTACCGATTGCTCCGATAAGCAGGTTATACTCATCCAGGTAGCCATATCATATGCATCGATGGGAGTGTCGGTACCGTTCTTAACGGCTTCCAGAAAAGCTCTCAAAGTAAGATAATCCATTCCGTCATGTCCGCCTATGAGACCTCTTTGCCTGTACCATGTCCACAGAGGATGCTCATACTTTTCATAATAGTCGTCGAAACTTTCCCAACGGTATTCGCCCCATTTATTAACTGGACTGACTCCGTCAATACAGAACGCCCACTTGTCTTCCATCCATATGGCGTTTGTACCCTGAAGCCTGTTGCCCCTGGAATACGGTCTGGGTAAAGAAGTATCGTGCACAAGCAGAATGGTTTCGCCGTGTGCACACTTTATCATGGTGGTCACGACATCGCCGAGGGCAAATTTAAAATTCGCATTGTCATAATCCGGCCCTCTGTTTTTTCTGATCCAATCAGTTATTCCCGCTGTTTTTGAAGCCATGGAACAAAGATAAGTCATTCTGTTGCCTCTGTTTACCGAAAGCCATTTGGCTATCGGTCCCAACTCATGTGTGGGATAAAGATCGCCGTTACGGTGCTTGTAATTATCCAGTCTGTAATGACGCTTTTCCACACCGGTAGCCACTTCGGTTCGTAAATCATGCTGATAGCCTCCCTGCGCATGAATAAGTTCTCCGAAAACACCCTGTTTTATCATATTCAATACCGTAAGTTCGGTTTTCCCGTAACAGCAGTTCTCCAATATCATGGCAGGTGTACCGGTTTTCTCATATGTTTTAACCAGATCCCAGCATTGTTCAACGGAATTGGCTCCTCCCACTTCCGAAGCGACATACTTGCCGGCTTTCATGAAATCCAAGCATATATCAAAATGTGTTTCCCATGAGGAGGGTACAATTACCGCATCTATATCTTTGCGGTCCAGGAGTTCCTTGTAATCAAGTGTCGTAAAAGGCCTTTCTTTTGTCTTTTCCTCAACCAAATCGGCTGCTCTGTCGGTTCTGTCCTGATAAACATCGCATAATGCCGTTACCTTTATATCATCCATTGCAACCAAAACAAGGTTCAATAACGACAATCCCCTTTTACCCAATCCCACAAAAGCAAGATTCACTGTTTTACCCGGTTCCTTCTTCATATCCACCTCCGAAATTTATATATGTTCTTTCGTGTAATATATTAATACACTCTTTGGTATTATAGCATAATTTTACATGGATTAAATCACTTTGAACAGCATATACAATACAATATCAGACCAATCATTTTGCAAGCTCCGTATATGCTTTACGATTGCTGTCGATGAAGCGTTTTGATAAAGTCAGAGCATCCTCATCCGAAGCAAGCTGTTGCTCTTTAAGTTGCTTAAACTCCATAACCAGATAGCGAGGAGCATTATTCTTCATGATAACAGCCATGCCTTTTTCATCTACGAGTCTTGCCACTTTAGAAAAGTTCTGATTGGCTTCGGTCATAGAAACAATTGTGTCGGTATTAATATTCATGATGAGTCCCTCCTGTCTTAATTATAGTTTGTATATAGGATAAATACAACCTATAATTGCAATTATTTATCTTATTTATCTTATGTTAAAATTAGTATATAATAACGGCGTATGTATGAGGCAACTATGAATTCGAGAGAGCGACTTATAACCGTATTAAAAGGAGAAATACCCGACCATGTGCCGGTGTCTCCGGATATCTCTCAGATGATTCCGATACGAAGAACCGGTCTTCCTTACTGGGATATATACCTATATCAGAGAATCCCCAAATGGAAGGCATATATCGACAGTGTCAAATATTTCGGTTTTGATTCTCTCATGGACGGATTTGCCAATATACAGTTTGAGGAACTGGGCGAATTTTACAACCCGTGGACCGAAGTCATAGTACACAAAGATCAACTGAAGATAATAACGCAGAAGTACCGTACCGAGAAAAACGAGAAGGTATGGGAACCTCTGGTAAGCGTATACCACAGAGACAACCCGCCTTCCTGGGATGTGCATCCTCATCTTGTCAAACTTCCCCTTATTCCCGACAGGTATGAACCTGTAGAGGATGTATCGCAATGGCCTACCGGAGAAGCTCTGTTAAAGTGGGTTAAAGAAGAAATGGGCAATCACGGACTTGTGGGAGTTACCTGCGGAACATCCATAGTGTTAAAAAATTCCGAAATGGTGTATGATTTTTATGATAATCCCGATAAGTATTACAAAAAGCGTGATGAACTGATAGAATATTATGAGAAGCGTCTGCATAAATTAATGTCTTTGGAACACAAACCGGATTTTATAGGCACGGGAGGTTCCGGATCGTTGATTTTCCAGACACCGGAGATTTTTAGGGAACTGGCTTTGCCCATAGTTAAGAGAGTGGCAAAACTGTGTAAGCAGTACAATATACCGTCGCATGTTCACTCCTGCGGACCGCAGAAAGAGATGGTAAAAATGCTGGCGGAAGAAACCGAACTGACCGTAATAGATCCTCTGGAGATACCGCCCATGGGTGACTGTAATCTGAAAGAATTGAAAAAACTCTACGGGGACAAAATAGTGCTTAAGGGCAACCTTCATACCACGGAAGTAATGCTCAGAGGTTCGGTTCAGGATGTAACGGACGCATGCAAAAGAGCTATTGACGATGCGGCGGAAGGTGGTAAATTTATACTATCTACAGGTGATCAGTGCGGCAGAGATACGCCTGATGAAAACCTGTTTGCAATGATAGAAACTGCCAAGACCTACGGCAGATATTGAAAAATAACATAACGGGGGTAAAAAATGAAAAAACTAAGTAAGAAAAAAATAATTGCGGTAATGACGGTAATATTGATAACCGCTATGCTTATGACTTCCTGCGTGAAGCTTCCTTTCCCGGGCGGAAAGGGAAAGACTTCACCCGAACCGTCACAGACAATTACGGAGACGGCAAGTCCGGTACAGGACCCTACGGCTACACCTAAACCCGATCAGAGCCAGGAACCCACTGCAACGCCGGTAGAAACGCAGACACAGGCACCGACACCTACACCTACACCTACGCCTACGGCCACACCTGCTCCTACGGCTACTGCAACGCCTACACCTACGGCTACACCGACTCCTACTCCTACGGCAACGCCTGCTCCTACGGCTACACCTACTCCGACTCCTACGCCTACTCCTACTCCTACGGCTACACCGACACCTACACCTACGCCTACGGCAACTCCTACTCCGACACCCTCTGCGGCTCCGTTCGGTATAGGTAATGCCTATGCATCGGGTCCTAAGGAAGTAACCGTGGAATTCAGCGCACCCGCTCAGGCAGGTGCTCAGGTAGTGTTGAAAACCGGAGGAATCAATGTTACCGGTACCAGTTTAAACTGGGCATCAGACAGACGTTCGGTAAGGATAACAAGGACTGCCGCATATGCAGCCGGCGAATATACCGTTACCGTATCCGATTCAAGTAAAACATTTACTGTGCAGGCGGAAAAACTTACCGCTATCAGTATAACCGCACAATATGTTTTCCCTATGGATAACCAGGATTTGAAAGTTGTGTTTACCAACCAATACGGAGGGGAAATGCCTCTGACGGCATACACAAACTTCACATTAAGTGCGGTATGTCAGGCAAAACCTTCGGTAACTCTCAATTTAAACAAAACAGCTGCCGGCTTCATTCTTAAAGGAGCTCAAGGACTTGCAGCCAATGATGCGGTCAATATTGTAATAGCGGAGAATACTACCGGAACTGCGGTAACCAAATCCGTAACATTAAGCGAATCGCCTAAGATAACTACCTTTGCTTTCGGACAGGTACAACTGGCATCGGGAACTACCGTTATTCTTGTCAACTCTTCGGGGCATTCCCTTACGGTAGATGCAAAAGACCAGTATAATCAGGCATACACCATTGTGCCTTCCGATATCGGACTGAACAAGCCGGTAATACTGACATCCAACGATTCCGCCATAATCGACGCTTCCAAGATAACCGTCGCAAACGGAAAACTGAATTTCCCTATAGGAGCCATAGGCGCCAAGGAAGGTACCGTTACATTAACGGCTGTAGGACAGAATATATCTTCTTCTATACAGATTACCGTTAAGACACCTGCCGCCGTAAAGACTCTTACAATAACAGGAGTGGAGGGCACGGTATTTGTAAATCAGTGGGTACCTCTTGTAGTTACCGCAAAAGATCAGTACGGCAATCCTACAACATTGGATACTCTTGACCCTACTAAACTGATGATGTTCTCCACCAATACGACGGTTGTACCCAATACCAACATACAGTTCAACGGTGCAACCAAGAAGATTGAGATAAAAGGAAACTCATCAGGTTCGGCAACCCTGCATATTTCCTATGACGGTATTACTCAGGGCACTTTGGATGTACAGGTACTGGAAGCTCCGGTTCCCACATATATTACCGATGTAACCATGCCCATTTATTATCAGAAAAACTCCAATATCATAATGGCTGCGGATATGCTGAAGATAGCCGACCAATATGAAAAAGAAATAGCTCTTACTCCGGCACATTCGGTTATTGTTACTTCTTCGAATATTTCCGGCGCCAAGTTCACCGAAGGTACCATGACGGGAGCGGGATACACAATGAGTGCACCTGCAACTTCAGGCTCATATACATTGACTTTCACTCTCAAAAAAGGAGCTTCGACCGTTAATACATACGACATGACGGTATTGGTAGTGGATGATGACAAAATAGTCAGTTACAAAATCGAGGATATACCCACCATGTACGGCGGAGCTACCGATACAACTACCGATACGGGCCATTGGAAACCTATTAAAATATCGGGATTGCTGGCCAACGGGAAATCGGTTAATCTTGCATACACGGGTACCCTTCCTTCGGGAATAGATCAGATAACCTGCACAAACGATTCCGGAGCCAATAACTTCGTTATCGAAGATGTTTCCGGTGTCAAGACTCTGAAAGCACAGAATGTAGCTCAGACCATGACAACTACAATCAAACTGTGGAAAGCCGGACAGGAAATTGCCAATTTGAATGTAACCGCATCGGGTGCCGCTCCCACACTTACACATTTAGCTGCAACCGAACCCACTGTTACCAAAGCCTTGTCGGGCGGAGTCTTCAATATTACCGCATATGTAGATGCAAAAGACCAATACGGAGTACCCATGGCCTTTGCAGCCATTGCGGGCAGTAAAACATTTATGAGTACTAAGACTTCAGTTGCAGTGGTAAACTCAACCGGAATAGTTACTCCGGTAGCTACAGGTACATGCCAGATTAAGATATATTTCGCAAGTGCCGATAAAACATTGGCTATTAACCTGACCGTTAACTGATTAGAATATAAAGTTACACAGACAAACTGCACGGGAAACCGTGCAGTTTGTTTTTCTATTGTTTTTCCGTTAACTTTCCACTATGATTCTGTTAGCGGGTATATAAAGGTATGCGCAAAAAACCGTTAAGTGAGGTAACAATGGAATTCCGAACATTAAAAGAAGATGAATTTAAAGAGTGGACTGCTTTCTGCGGTTGCATTTTTCCTGTCGGTGAGGCATATTTTATTCGTCACTTCATGAATGACCCTTACAGAGATATAAACGGGATTTTTATTGCCAAAGACCCAACCGGAATAGTAAGTTCGGTAAGGGTGTTTACCAGATACTTAAGGATAAAGGACAATGTAATAAAGGTCGGAGGAATAGGAGAGGTTTGTACAAAGCCTTCTCGCAGAGGGCAAGGATTAAGTACAAAACTCTTAACCATGGCCATAGATTATATGGAGAAGCAGGACATGCCGATTTCCAGGCTTACTACAGGTAACACTCATCATTACGAAAAATTAGGCTGGTTTTCTCTTCGCTTCTGTCACAAAGTATACAGATTGAGAAAGTCGGTATTACCGGAACACTATTCCGTTGTGCAATCCTCACCTGTTGATATAGACGCAGTTAAAAGTCTTTTTGAAGAACATGCTCACAAATTATGTCCCGTATATGTGCGCAATGACGAGTATTACGATAAATGGGTGCGAAGCGAACTTATAAATACATATTTCCTTATAAAAGACCGTAAGGTTGTATCCTATGCCGACTGTGTTTTCAAAAAAGGACAAGGTGTGGAAGTAAGGGAATATATAGGCGGAGATGAAATATGTATGATGAAACCTTTTCTCTATGCAATATGTAAGGAGGAAGGCTGGCCTAAAATATGCGGAGTATCCGCTCCTTTTGCCAAAGACAAAGAATCTTTCAGGTTATATAACAGCGGGCAGATGTTTCGTATAAACGTACCGTTTGAAATAGACGGAAAAATCATAAGCTGTGAGCAGGATTTATTGCCCTATTTATCCGAGTTACCCTATTTACCCATAGACGGCTATTGATTATCTTATCTGACCGTCACCTTCTACTATATATTTATATGTGGTTATTTCGTTAGCACCCATAGGTCCTCTTGCGTGGAGTTTCTGGGTACTTATACCCATTTCCGCTCCTAATCCGAACTCGCCTCCGTCGGTAAATCTGGTGGAGGTATTTGTATATACGCAAGCGGCATCGACATTCTTGGTAAACTTGTTCCTGTTCTCTTCAATATCGGAAACTATGGCTTCGGAGTGCTTTGTACCGTATTTATTTATATGCTCTATGGCTTCCTCTATGTCATTCACTACTTTGACGGCAAGAATATAGTCCAAGAACTCCTCAGACCAGTCAGCTTCGGTTGCAGGTATTGCATTCTTTAATACCTTTACTGATTGCTCACAGGCTCTTAACTGCACTTTGTATTTTGAAAGCTCTTCTTCTATTTTCGGCAGTATATCTTTATACACATCTTTATGCACCAACAACGTTTCAATGGCATTGCACACTCCCGGACGGGAACACTTGGCATTCACCGTTATATCCAGTGCAAACTTTTCGTTAAAAATGCTGTCGATATAGAGGTGGCAGTTACCGGTACCCGTTTCTATTACCGGTACGGTGGCATTCTGTATTACCGAAGCTATGAGGCCGGCTCCCCCTCTGGGTATCAAAAGGTCTATATAGTTGTCGGCTTTCATCATTTGAGTAGCGGTATCTCTTCCTGTATCTTCCACCAGCTGTATACTGTCTTTATTTATCCCGATCTCTTCCAAAGCGTCTTTTAAAGCCGCTACAATAGCCTTATTGGAGTTTATTGCCTCTGAGCCGCCTCTCAATATGACCGCGCTTCCGGCTTTAAAACAAAGAGCTGCAGCATCCGCCGTGACATTGGGACGCGATTCATATATTATGCCTATAACCCCCATAGGTACCGATACTTTCTTAAGTTTCATACCTTTAGGTAATACTCTTTCATACAGAACATTGCCTATCGGTTCAGGAAATTGTGATATCTCCATAAGTCCTTTTGCCATGCTTTCAATTCTGGCATCATTAAGGATAAGTCTATCTGTCAATGCTTCTTTGGTGCCTTTTTCTTTCGCATTGATTACATCATCAGTATTTGCCTTTTTGATAGCTTCTTTGTGCTTTAAGAGATTTTTTGCCATCAGTCTTAAAGCGGCATTTTTCTTTTCGGTATCTATTTGTATAAGCTGTTCTTTTGCTTTTAATGCTTTTATTCCCAATTCATCAATGTATGCCATATTTCCTCCGACTTTATCGTTTGTTGGTAAACAGTGTACCAATGTTATCTCCGTCCAGCAAAGCGGAGATATTCTTCATGTTATCTCCGTTGATAATGGCCATGGTTATATCATTCTCCAGACAGGTCTTGGCTGCCGTAAGTTTTGTCTTCATACCGCCTCTGCCCAAAGAACTTGTGAGATCGGAAGCGTAGGACTCTATTTCTTTGTTAATCTCGGTAACCGTGTCCACTATCTTTGCATCTTCGTTTATGTTCGGATCTTTATCATACAGTCCGTCAATATTGGAAAGTATTATGAGAAGGTCGGCTTTAATAAGTTTTGCCACCATTGCCGATAATGTGTCGTTATCGCCGAAGGAATCCACTATTGCCAGCTGATCGGTAGAGATGGCATCGTTTTCATTTACTATAGGTACAATGCCCATATCCATAAGACCTTTGAAAGTATTATACGCATTTTCCGCCTTCACGGGATTTTCCGTTACATCACGGGTAAGAAGAATCTGTCCTACAGTAATGGAATATTCCGAAAAAAGCTTGGAATATATGTGCATAAGCTCACACTGACCGACAGAAGCTAAAACCTGCCTGGCAGCAAGATTCCTGGGTTTTTTCATAAGGTTTAACTTACCCAATCCCACTCCTACAGCACCTGAAGTGACTAATATAACTTTTCTGCCCGCATTGACCAACTCGGCAATCTCCCGGACCAAAAGTTCCATACTCCTCAGATTCATCTTTCCGTTGGCGTGAGTAAGCGTATTGGTTCCCACTTTAATTACTATTTTGTCCGCTTGTTGTAATGTTGTTCTCATATCAGTTCCATTTCACCAGTTTAATATTTCCTATTGCACCTATTTTATCATTTATTATCGCAACAGCCCCTATGACCTCATCAAAACCGTTTACCCATTCCAATGCCGGAGCAATATCTTCGGTCTTTTTTATCCTGTTACAAAATGCCGTTGCAAAGGCATCGGCCACTGCACAGGTTTTACTTATAACTACTGCCGCATCGGCCTTTCCCATACTGAAGGAATGTCCCACAGTTGCGGAAGAGGTACATACCCCGACGGGAAAAAGGTCTTTTTGTATCTCTATTGCAAACTTACCGGATAAAACCGAGTTACCCGCATATATGCCTATCAATCTGTCTTGGTCGGATTTAATGTATATATCTCCGCCGTTTTCTATAATTATCTGCTTACTCTTATCCATAAGTTTTTCTGCAAGCATGTCGTTTATCGCTCCCGCCACCGCCGCAAAAGGTCCCACTTCAGCAAGTTTAGCCGCCTCAACCATGGCTTCTACAACACCTTCACCTTTGTATTCAACGGGCACCAGCGATGTTAAAAACTCACTGTTGTCTCGGATAGCGGCATATATTTCTTTTCTCAAAGTTCTTACAGTTTTCAGCACCAGTTCCGAACAGTCTTCATCGGTACCTATCATGAGGTCTGTTTCTTCCACACAGACATTGTACCATTTCAACCGGTCGGTAAAGGACTTTCTGTAATCTCTCGGCTGATACATCACACCTCTACAATTCCACCGATATTATGCGTATGGGACATGCGTTGATGCAAAGCTGGCAGACTACACATTTATCCTTGTCAAAATGCAGAAGATCGTCTTTACCCATTGTAAGCGCCTGTGTCGGGCACACCGCTGTGCAGCTTCCGCAGTTTATGCATTTCGATTCATCCCACAATATTGCTTCGGCATATATCTCATATTTAATATTCAAAGACTTGAAATACTCCAAAGTAAGGCTCAGATTCTCTTCTTTGCCTTTTATCTCCAGAATCATATTACCTCTGTTACCGTATTCTATATTGGCACTTAATATATTGGTCATTACATCATATTTCTTGACCAGTTCGTATATTACCGGTTTTGTAACGCAGTCTTTATCAAATGAAAGTTTAAGTTTAAGTTTGCTCATTACTTTATCTCCCTTATTTCCAGCGGATGAACAACACTTTCACAAGGAAGGTCCGCTACTTTTTCCGTCAACTCAAAAGTACCTCTGTTTATCCATTCCTTTAATGTACAGGCAATCTTACGTGCCACATCCAAAGAGGATAAAGGTGCCGTATGGACAGCCTTTCCGTTGAACTTTACAGTCCCGCTTCGCAATTCGGCATAATTGTATTTCTTATCTATGTTGACATTACCCGATTTATCTACAAGTTTTGTATATATCTCGGAATTTTTAACCGATACATATTTAAGCATCTCTTCATCCAGTACGGGAATGGGAACTCCTACTCCTACAAAAAGCGTTACTCCGTATTTGTCGAACACCGCTCCTCTTACATATTCCGTACTCATTCCCTTTATATCCCCTATCACCGCAAGAGTGGCCGCATGTACTAAAGGAATACCGTTTGCACTTCGCTCCACGTCAACCTTGTGCTGTGTACCCTGCCATGCCACATAACCTACACCGCCTCCCAAGAATATCCTGGTTCCCACTCCTATGGTCCGAAGATACGGATCATTTAGTAGCGGACTCAATTCACCCGATGTGCTGTATGTTATGTTGCCGTAGTTGGGAAGAAGCGTTCCCATATATGTATATATGGTCTTATTGGTGGAGTTGGTAGCCGCCGGATAATTCTGGTATGCGTTTCTGGGATTGAACATATACGCCTGATTTATGTTATCCTTGTTGATGGTTGTGAGTATTTCTTTTCTCGGATAACAATCGGTTCCGGAAGACAGCGCATGCAGTTTAATGTCTTTACCCGCTATCAAATCTTCTATTACATGCCCTCCGCCGTATTCCATGCCTCTTTTCTGCGACACTTCGGTAGCCCCTATATATGTATCCACAGCCGCAAGACCGCCGTATGCACACACATCATTGAGCAGGATGCTCTGCATTCGTATGGGAGGGTTGGAATGACCGAAGTTTATGAACACCCCCGATGAGCACATGGGACCGAATGTTCCGGTAGTCACCACATCAATTGTTTCATAAGCTTTTTTATAGCTCTTCTCTTGGACTATGTCTATTACTTCCTCCGCCGTTACAACAACGGCCTTGCCTTTTTTAATCTTTTCATTTATCTCGGCAATGGTTCTCATAATACCTTTTATGCGACATGTTTTTTCTTTGTCACATACTCCTTCCCTGCTGATTAGGGTAATTATATATTTAAACACACTTTTTGTAAATGTAATACATAAGGCTCGGTAACAAAAACCTTGTTATCAAGAATATATTATGCTAACATTACACCATTGCATAAACGGAGGCATTATGGGATTTGAAAACAGATTAACCGAAGGAAATGTGGCAAAACAGCTGATTAAATTCAGTCTTCCGTTGCTGCTTTCCAATATTGTGCAGGCCTTGTATTCCGTTGCGGATATGTTTATTGTGGGATGGTTAAGCGGTACATACACCATATCGGGAGTAAACATAGGCGCACAGGTCACCATGATAGTAACCAACTTTGTTATAGGTCTGGCAATCGGAGGTACGGTGCTTATAGCGCAGTATATAGGGGCAAAGAAGCACGAGGAAGTTAATAAAACCATAGGCACTCTGTTTTCGGTAATGGGACTTTTAGCAATCTTCTTTTCAATCTTCATGACCTTCTTTGTTGATGTAATGCTAAAAGTGTTGAATACCCCGGAAGAATCTTATTCCATGGCAAAAGATTATGTACTCATATGCATGTGGGGCATCATATTTGTTTTCGGTTATAACGCAATAAGTGCGATATTAAGGGGTATGGGAGATTCCAAGCGACCTTTGATGTTTGTGGGTATAGCATGTGTAATAAATGTTGTGCTGGATATCCTCTTTGTAGGTCCTCTGGGCATGAAAGCTGCCGGTGCCGCACTTGCCACCATAATATCCCAGGCTATATCCATGATATTGGCTGTTATTTATCTTAAAAGAAGCGGATTCATATTTGAGTTCCGTCGTGAAAATTTTAAAATACACAAAGATAAACTGAAACTGCTGCTGAAAGTGGGTATTCCTTCCAGTGCACAAAGTGTCGTTGTGGGTATTTCCTTTTTGGTGCTGACATCCATGATAAATGATATAGGCGGGGTGACAGCCTCCGCTGCAGTGGGTATAGTAGGTAAATTCAATTCCTTTGCCATTCTTCCCGCCGCAGCCATGAGTGCATCGGTTTCCGCTATGGCTGCTCAGAATATAGGGGCGGGGCTGTATGACAGAGCATCCAAGACTCTTTGGACCGCTATAGCCATATCTTTTTCCATAAGCATTGTCATATTCACTTTTGTACAAGTATTTCCCGAATCCATTCTTCTGGCATTCAAAGCGGAACCGGATGTTGTAAGTATAGGTGTTGCCTACATCAAGGCATTCAGTCTGGACTATCTTATTGTGCCTTTCGCCTTCTGTTTTAACGGTCTGCTGAACGGAGCCGGATACTCAATTATTTCCATGACTTCCGCCATGGTAAGCTCCTTGGTGTTCAGGATACCGTTGGTCTTACTTTTTGCCAAGGTTTTTGAAACGGGAGTGGGCGGCTTAGGATATGCCGTTCCCATATCCACCTGCTTTTCCATGATTATAGGGGGATATTTTTACTTTTCCGGCAAATGGAAGCAAGACAGGCTCAAGATTCAAAAACCCTAAGCCTGCGCCGTTTTTCATCAGTAACTTATTTAATACTATTCTGCCAAAGCATTCTTTAGCACATCATCCATATTGCTGACCGGAGTTATTTCCAACTCGTCCGTTATCTGCTTGGGTACTTCCGCCAAATCCCGTATATTTTCCATGGGTATAAGGACCTGCCGTACATTGGCTCTTCGCGCCGCGGACAGTTTTTCTTTGAGACCGCCTATGGGAAGTACTCTTCCCCTTAAGGTTATTTCACCGGTCATGGCGACATCTCTTCTGACCTTCCTGTTTGTCAGAGCGGAAATAATTGCGGTAGCCAAGGTAATACCTGCCGACGGTCCGTCTTTGGGAACGGCACCTTCCGGTACATGTACATGAATATCTTTGTCTTTATAGAAATCGGGATTTATGTTCAACCTGTCAGTCTGTGAACGGATATATCCTATTGCGGCTTTGGCCGATTCTTTCATGACATCGCCTAACCTTCCGGTCAGTTCCACATGTCCGGTACCGTTCATTATATTCACTTCTATAGTAAGGGTATCTCCTCCCACCTGTGTCCAGGCAAGCCCTCTGGCAATTCCCACCTCGTCCTTGTCGAATGTTGTGTCATAATGATATTTCTGCGGTCCTAAGAAATCCTCAATATTGTTCACCGTCAGCTTTACTCTGTCGGTTTCCTCCAGTTGCATTCTTGTTGCAACTTTTCTGCACAGAGAAGCTATCTCCCTCTCCAGATTTCTCACTCCCGATTCTCTTGTGTAATTGCTAATGACTTTTTTCAGCACGGAATCGGTAATGTTAAGATGCTTCCTGGTCATGCCGTGCTTTTTAAGTTGCTTGGGAATTAAATACTTATTGGCAATATGCATTTTTTCTTCTTCGGTATATCCGGTAACCTCTATTACCTCCATACGGTCCAGTAATGCCCGGGGAATAGTTTCCACAGTATTGGCGGTGGTTATGAACATCACATGGCTTAAATCCAGCGATACCTCCAGATAGTGGTCCCTAAAAGCGTTATTCTGCTCTGCATCCAATACTTCCAGCATGGCGCTTGCGGGGTCTCCTCTGAAATCATTTCCCAACTTATCTATTTCATCGAACAGTATCAGAGGATTCATGGAACCGGCCTGTTTTATGGCTTTTACCACTCTTCCCGGCATGGACCCTATATATGTTCTTCTGTGTCCTCTTATCTCCGCTTCATCTTTTATGCCGCCTAAGGACATGCGTACATATTTACGATTTATGGCTTCGGCTATGGATTTAACTATGGAAGTTTTACCGGTTCCCGGGGGTCCCACAAGGCATAATATGGGAGAATTGAAACTGTTGCTCAATTTCTTTGCCGCAATGTATTCTATTATCCTCTCCTTTACCTTATTCATGCCGTAATGGTCTCTCTCCAGTATTCTTCCGACATGCTTAATATCCAGCTTTTCCTTGGTCTCAATACCGAACGGAAGCTCTATGAGCGTTTCCATATATGAGCGGATTACCGAAGCTTCGGGAGACATGGGAGACATTTTGGAAAGCCTGCTCATCTCTTTTTTCAGCTTTGCCCTGACTTCCTCGGGATATCTTTTGGATTCAATCGCCTTGATGTATTCGCCCATCTCGTCTTCATCCACTTCTTCGCTGTATTCACCCAGTTCTTCCTGTATGGCTTTTAGTTGCTCGCGAAGATAATATTCCTTCTGTTTTTCGTCTATGGTGCTTTTTACCTTAGTGGCAAGATCTCTTTCCAATTTAAGTATCTCAATCTCGTTAACCAGAAGAGGAAGCAGTTTCTCCGCACGAGTTATTCCGTCCAACTCTTCGATAAAGGACTGTATTACTTCCGATTTCAACGCCATGGAACCCACCATTGCGTCGGCAACCACACCTATGTCATCCGCAGCCACGGCATTGAAATCGGCTTCATGAGATATTCTGCCCAGCAATGTAACATACTCTTCGTATAAGGTGGTAAGCTTTCTGTGCATGGCTTCCAAAATGTTGTTTGCGGATATGATCGCTTCCGTAATTTTGGGTATGGTGACTATTGCCGTATAGTAACCCTTGACCGTAACGGTTTCTTCCAGTTTGGCTCTTTTTATACCTTCCACCAGTATTCTGCAGGTTCTTCCCGGAAGCCTTAACACCTGTTTGACATTGGCTATGGTTCCGTATTCATACATATTTTCCCGCTTGGGATTCTCTATCGAAGCATCTCTCTGCATTACAAGAAAAACCTGTCCGTTTTCTTCCATGGCCTTTTCCAGTGCAAGAATGGACTTCTCTCTGCCTACATCGAAATGGGTAACCATACCGGGTATCACCGCAACGGCCCTAAGGGGTATAAGGGGTATCTTGGTAAACTCCACTTTCATAGGGTTTTCCTTTATATCTTCATTTTCAATTATTTCTTCTATATTATTCTTTTTTTCCGTCATATCATTCTTCCTCATCAAGCCGTAAAACATTCACAGCTTATTTTGCGCATCTGCTATTCTATCAAACATACATATGTTTTGCAAAATATGCAATAAGATTAAAGTCAGGCTGTTGCCTTTTCTTCCTTGACTTTTATGCCTTCAATGCCTTTGTCCACGGCATCGGCTTTTTCCATGAAATTCTCATCCTGCCCCGTTTCTTTATTGCCGTATCGCACATTGATATACTCGTCGGTAAAATCCTTAAACACGTTATCGACAAGTTTGTTTCCGTTCTCATAAGTGCCCAGCTTATCCACAATCTCTTCCGGTGTGTCTGCTTTGGATATTTTTACATTCTTGTATTTCAGCCTTTCCAATGCGAAGCCGTACAGATAACGGACTTTCTCTTTATATGTATCCAGATTCCTAAGTTCTCTCAGCGAATACTTATACTTAATGACTTTTTGCCTTTTTCTTCGTGCTTTATCTTTGGTAAATTCCACAATCTCTTCAAACTCTTCATTTTCCGTATCTCTTTTTATTCTCTTACCGCCGGTTAATGTATCGCTTGCTTTGCCTATGAGCCACCTTATGAGCTGAATTATCTTCTTGACCAGGAAGTACAACACAAAAGCTATAGTCAGTGAAGCTATGACTATAAGGATTGTTTTTGCCGTCGGATTCATTGTCGGAGGCACCGGAGGTACTTCGTCAGGAATACCTTCCTCGACTACCTCCTGAACCTGTTCCACTTCAATAACCTTACGCATTTTATAAAAAAAGTTGATTATAAAGCTTATTATGGCTACGGTATTTCTGAATATCCATTCCGATATTCTGGTGAATGTATTACGTACAACGAATATTATCAAGTAAAGTGCAAAGAATATCATAATGAGAAAATCATTTCTTCTTCTTATACTTTTCTTATTCTCCACATTTACTTTTTTGGACAGAACAAACAATTCCTCTATCTTAATTCTGTTTATCGTAAGCATGAAAAATAACATATACAGCGACCCGAATATCCAGACAGGATCTTTATAGAAACCGTAAGGGCTCGAAACAAAAGCTTTGAAAATAGCAATAATTAAGGGAATTAATGCGGTATACAATATCTTTCTGTTGGCGGTCTGGGTGTAGTCGAATAAACCGTTTCCTATACCCAATATGAAGTATATGGTGGGCATAAGAGCAAAACCGATAAGAGCTTCAACAAACCCGCGGGAGACAATCAGTCCCAACACAAAAAGTAATACAAAAGGTATTACCGCATAGATATATGCGGGTTGGAGAAACAGTCGCACTCTGTCAACATCCGCTACGACTATTCCCTCTCCCTTATTATCGTAAAAATCCACAATCATTACTCCCGCTACTGTTCCTATAACCATCATCAGAAAACAGAAACCCAGCCAGTGGTAAACGGTTTCCGGAAATATTTCATAGTATATTGCGAAAGTCAGACCGCCTACCGACCCTATATTCCCCAAAAGGGGCAGTATCTTACGTCTTATCTGTTTTTCAGGTGCCATGATATTCCCCTTCCTTCAAAAACTCCGTATTTCTGTCCAACAGGAACACTTCCATACCCCTGTTTGATGTCGCGTCCGATGTATAGTTAAGTATAAGAAACTTTACGGTATTTCCGTTCCTTCTCAATATATCCGCTTTTTCCACTATCTCATCATTCAGATATGCGGATACTATATATACCTGCGTATCATATATATCATCATAATGTCTTTCGAGGAAATCGGGAAAATCCAGATGATTTTTCAATATCAGTTCAGCAAGTATAACTTTAAGATGCCTCATATGCTCGGGGCCGAATAGCGAATCGGTAAATATCATCTCATCGGGGTTGGACAGTATCCCCGCATTGGTACCTAAGCGTAAAGGAAAGCCCATTCCGTATCCTTTTTCAAAAACGGTATTGACCACTTTAATGCCCAGCTCTATTACCTCTTTATACTTAACCTCAATAAATTCCATTGCATACGACTTGATATTGAAAAGTACCGTGATACCTTTTTTTGCTGTAAAATCGTTTTCCTTCACCATAAGCTTCTGCATTCTTGCGGTGGTTTTCCAGTTTATCCTGTTCAAAGGATCTCCCTGCACATATTCTCTTGTGCCTTTGACTATGAAAGGATCATCCATTATGAACCTTTTAACTATCATTTCGCCTATTAAGTCCCTGTTGGAGAAAAAGGCTTCCTCCAGACGCAACACTCCCGGAAATACCATAAGCCTGGTATTTGCCGGATATGCATCCGATAGTTGCATAAGACCCAGAAGATCACCGGCAGTAAGAGTGGTGTTGACTATGGTAAATACTCCTCTTTTTGCACATCGCGTATACCATCTTCTGGTTACCTTCTGATGCCCTTTCAGACTGAAGCCGGAAGATACGCATCGCTCCTCGTCAATAATAGTGGAACTGGTGTTGGCAAACTGCAGCCATTTCGATGCGTGTATATCCGCCTTAAGCCACGGCACGGCAACACTTTTATTGTTGTTTATAACTTCATCAATGAAAATATCATCGCCTTCATATGCTTCACTCTGACTGAAACTAAGCGAATATTCAATTTTTCTCAATACGAAGAATCTGAAGAATACAATCTCCGCAACAAAGAATATTACAAGGCTTGTGACAATCAGTATAAGTTCCATACTTTACTATACTTCCTCTGTGGGTACCGGTACCGTATCCAATATTTCGTTTATGACATCCAAGGTTCCTTTCATGCCGTAAGACAACGAGTGCCCTTTAAGCATAACCCTGTGACTCATAACATGGGGAGCAACCGTTTTAACGTCGGAAGGTATTACAAAATCCCTTCCTTTAATAGCCGCATACGCTCTTGCAGCTCTCATAAGTGCCAGACTTCCTCTCGGACTTAAGCCCAGGATAAGCCTTACGGAATTTCTGGTAGCCGTTACTATTCTTACAATATAGTCTTTGATATCATCCGATACCGCAACCGTTTTAACGGCTTGTGATGCTTTCAGAATGACATCTTTTGTTGCCACACTCTTCAACTCCTCCAGAGGCATATCTCTTTCAAAGCGAGTCAGTATGGCTATCTCTTCCTCTATCTGAGGATATCCTATGGAAAGTCTCATAAAGAATCTGTCCATCTGAGCTTCGGGCAGAGGGAAGGTCCCTTGAGTTTCCAACGGGTTCTGAGTAGCTATTACAAAGAACGGCTCATCCAACCTGTAGGTAACTCCGTCTGCGGTTATCTGATGCTCTTCCATACACTCTAACAATGCCGACTGTGTTCTGGGTGTTGCTCTGTTTATTTCATCGGCAAGCACTATATTGGTGAACAGCGGTCCTTTCTTGAATATAAATTCGCCTTGCTTCTGGTTATATATACTTACACCTGTCAGATCGGAAGGCAGCAGGTCGGGAGTGAACTGAACACGTGCAAAATGTGCATCAATGGATTTAGCCAGACTTTTTGCAAGCATTGTTTTACCTAACCCGGGTACATCCTCCAAAAGAACATGACCGTTGCTAAGTAACGATACCAGCACCAGATCGATTATGTCGTTCTTACCGATTATAACTTTACCGATATTCTCCCTTATTTCCTCGGCAACTTTCTTAACTTGTGATATATTCAAATTACACCTCCGCATTTTAATGGGTTTTACCAATATATTATACAATTAACGGCGTTAACTGTATAATGCGATTATTATAACAATTTTTGCATAATGGTAATGTATGTGTGTGTTTATGTTGCAAAAAATATTTAAGTTTAATTATCAAAAATCGGAAAAGGTTTCAACTGACTTGTCCTGTGACTTGTATTGTTCTTGTTCTGTGCCTGGCAATCGAATTGGAAATGACAATATAAACGAACTGATAAAACCTATCAGGCTTGTTAAAAAACACTAGATAAGTAACACAGGCTTAAAATCAACATAATCGGCGGCTACCAAAGTAAATCCGGGCTTGTTATAGCTGCTCTTTTCCAAACCGTGAAGATGGCCGAATACGCAAATCTCTATGTTATATTCCGCCATCATATACAGCAGTTCCTTTTCCGGCGGATAATGGAATACCGCTATTGTTCTTGCGGATTTATTCCTGATACTTTCATAGGATATGGAAAAACGTATTATCTCCCTGTTTATAATCTTTTCATCTGCCTCTTTAGAATCGTACCCTTTTGTGCCGCAGAAATTGACACCTTCTATCTCAAAGGAATTGTTATGCAGAAAATCAATATTATTAAAACCGTTCTCCTTTAAAAATCTGTTCATCTTGGTCTTTGTTTCCCACCAATAATCGTGGTTGCCTTTTAAGAGAATCTTTCTGCCGTTAAGACCGTTAAGATAACGAAAATCTTCCACCGCCTCATTAAGATACATAGCCCAGCTGAAATCACCCGGTATTATGACCGAGTCTTGCGGTTTTACGGTATTCTGCCAGTTTTCATACAGTGTCTCTTCATATCCGATCCAGCCGGGACCGAAAATATCCATCGGCTTGTCGGTCTGAAAAGAAAGATGAAGATCACCTATCGCATAAACAGCCATTTACCCTCCATAAGGTTTGTGAAAGTAGTCATATATTGCCTTTGCTCTCTTAACACCTACACCTTGCACTTTTGCAATCTGTTGCTCGCCCGCAGCTTTTATTGCTCTTACCGAACCGAAATGCTTCAGTAAAGCGGCTTTAATATTCTCACCCACTCCCGGTATATTGTCAAGTTCCGACTCATATACCTTCTTTGCTCTTTTCTTCCTGTTGTACTCTATTGCGAATCTGTGAGCTTCATTCTGAATGGAAGAAATGAATACAAAAAGGTTTCTGTCCGACTGTAAATCGTATTCTTTTGCATCATATATCAATGCCCGGGTTTTATGCTTATCGTCTTTTACCATTCCCGCTACCGGTACTCTGTCACCGACTATATCACATACCGCAGCCACCTGATTGAATCCTCCGTCAATTAAAAACAAATCGGGATAATCGCCTCTTTTCATCCGTCTTTCCATTACTTCACGCAAAGAGTCGGTATCGGAACGGGTGTTATCCCCCTTTATGATATACCTTCTGTACCCGCTTTTATACGGTACACCTTCTTTGAATACCGCTTGTGATGCAACGGCGTCCTGTCCGGAAAGATGCGATATATCAAAAGCTTCAATAACATCGGGAACCGTTTCCAGACCTAAGAAAGAAGCCAGAGAATAGACCATACTCGTGCCTGCGGAATTTTTATACTGCCCCATGAAAAGATTCAATGTCACTACGGCATTTTCATATGCTGCATCGGCAAGTTTCTTAAGCTTTCCCTTTTTCGGCACGGTAATACTTACTTTTCTTCCGCAGTTGTTAAAAAGCCATTGTTCCGTATCTTCCCTGTTCATTATTTCGTTATACACAACAATCTCTTTGGGTATATTGGTATCGTAATACTGACGTATAAACTCATACCCTATATCGGTATCCTCTATACGCTCCTGATGTATATTTACGGTCTTTTTGTCCGCCACTTTGCCGTCTCTGATGTTCATGATAAAGAAAGACACAAAGTCTTTCATTCTTGCATATGCAATAATATCCGCGGAATTGCGGTCGGTATCTAAAATATAGTTGTCGGATATTGTTGTCAACAGATTTATTCTGTCACGGTAATATGCGGCTTTTTCAAAATTCAGATTATCGCTTTCTGCCTGCATTTTACTTTTGTATTCATCAATAAGGTCTCTACCGTTACCCGATAAAAACCGCAATGCTGCATCCACAGCTTCTCTATACTTATTCTTATCACAGTCTTCTGAACAGGGAGCAAGACATAAGTGCATATCGTAATTGATGCACGGCCGCTTAGCCATCTTCTTGCAGGAACGCAACATAAATGCGCTTTGCAGCAGCGTCACAGTGTTTTTCTTGGATACTCTGCCGGGGTAAGGACCGAAATATTTCGCATTCTTATCCGATCTGTTTCTTGTCACATATATTCCGGGAAATTGCTCTTGTGTAGTTATCTTTATATACGGATAAGATTTGTCGTCTTTCATTAAGATATTGTATTTCGGTCGCAAAGACTTGATAAGATCGCTTTCGGTTAAAAAAGCCTGCCTTTCGTTATCTAATACTATGTACTCGAAAGTCTCAATATTACTTACCATCTTTTTGGTTTTATATGAATGTGCCGACATATTGGTAAAGTAGGAGCTCACCCTGTTTTTCAGATTGACCGCTTTGCCTACATATATTGTGTTACCTTTATTATCTTTCATAAGATAAACTCCCGGCTTTTCCGGACAAGTCGATAACAGATAAGCTATTTTTTCATTCAATACGGTCATTTACAGTTCCTTCCACATAATTACGGCATCTTCATTTGTATCTCTGTAGTACTCTTTCCGTATACCGTCTTTTACAAAACCGTGTTTTTCATACAGTCTTAATGCGGCATCATTATGCTCCCTTACTTCCAATGTCATCCGCTTTATGCCCACTTGCCCGCTGTAGTCGATAAGTGCGGACAACAGCAATGTTCCTATCCCTTTATTGCGATACCTTTTATCCACCGCAATGTTCATAATATGAGACTCGTCCAATACATGCCACATACCTATATATCCCACAACCTCATCATCAAAGACTGCCGCTAAATAGAATGACATGGGTGTTCTGCATATATCCTCATACAGCGATTCATACGACCAGTAGTCATTGAAGGTTTCTTTTTCTATAGCGAATATTCTGTCCACATCATTAATATCCGCTCTTTTTATCCGTATATTCATTGTTTTTTCTTCTTCATTCTTACGGCTCCCGATTCTCTTAAGTAAAACGGTTGCGCAGTAAAAGGATCGGTTCTGCATTGCTCTGATATAAGGAGGTGAGCCCTACTCAAATCCACATTATCTCTTTCTTCACTGTACGGTAAAACTTTATCAGTCAAATGTTCCTGAAACTCAGCTATATGTTTTTTCTGAGCATCTCCGCTTAACAGTATTAAAGCCTTATCATCCTTGGCACATAAACTTACCGCATCTTCAACTACCTCATCAATATGTTTGGCTGCATAAGGGGTAATCCTTTTATATATGCCTTTTTCCGACTCGTACATGGCGGTAAAAACTTCATTGTTCCGAGCTTCAATCAAAGGAATGGAAACAACATATCTCTTTCCTTCTTCCATATTGGCCAGCACATCCAAAGTGTTTAAAACATAAAACGGTATATCCAGAGTGTATGCCAATGTTTTCAAATATGTCAGCCCTATTCTTAACCCCGTAAAAGAGCCGGGACCGTATACACATGCAACGGCATCCAATGAATTAAAATCCGTTTCCGCTATATTTAAGACCTGATCGACAAGTTTAGGGAACATAACCGAATGAGGCTCTTCTCCAAAAGACTGCATGTATGCAAGTATCTTTTTTCCGTTCACTATTATCGCCGAAGCTGTTTTTAAACAGGTATCACCTATCAGTATCTTCATGTATAAGCAAAGCCATCCTGTCTACAGATTGTCTGTCCGCCGTTACATACAGCAGTCTTTTATTCTCGTCCGAACCCTTTTCTATATTCACACTTACATACCCGTCGGACAGTATATCCGTTACATTCTCCGCCCATTCGATAAGCGTAATTCCCTTTGGTTGCAGTATATCTTCAATTCCCGCATTATATGCACTTTCCTCGTCGGTAAGCCTGTATGCGTCCATATGATAAAAGGTCTTGTCACCGTTTCTATAAATATTCAATATGCTGAATGTAGGACTGGTCACATGCTTTGCTATTCCCATTCCCAAAGCAATTCCCTTGGCAAAATGAGTTTTACCGGCACCTAAATCCCCGCACACGGCTATAACCCTGTCCTCAAAAACCGATGCAAGTATCTTACCCAACCTTATCGTATCTTCCTCATTGCATGTGGCTATTACATATGTTTTTTCCATACTCTCTCCCATCGCCTATTTTATACCGAAGTCGGGATATACACAAGCAAGAGAAAGTTCTTGCATATTGCACAACCTGTCAATTAACCTTTCTTCCCGTCAAATACAGAAATACTATTGTGGGTATACGCAATATCGGAACTTTTGTTACGTGTTTTGAGATTCCGAAATCATTTATGCGCTTTGTTACGATACTTAACCTTTTTCAGCATCTGACATTTTGACAAACTCCGAAAGAATTAAACCATCCGGCAATTTGGGCTCTTCTAACTGCAGCAGGCGACAATACTCATAGAAAGACATAGAAGGAATCTTCAGCACAGTTCCTGCTACCCGTACCGCTGTCTGACACGGCCTTTTCCGGTATAGAACTTGCAGAACCTGTTGCTGTCATGCGAATATCCTTTCGGCTATCGTATATAACTTTAAGCCAAAGTTACCAGTTTTACGCGTATCGGATTTCATCAAAGAAAACATATTTTGTACCTTCTATGGGATAAAGAGACTCATAACCGGAAATGACTGTTTCTATATCCACGAACTTTACAATCGGATTATCAAAGGATACATATAAAATATTTCGCGGACTTATGCCTTCGCCAAGAAGACAATCTATCATCTGATACATAATAGTTGTCTTACCGACACGTCTAGCACCGGACAAGATAACAAAACGTCTGAGCGTCCCACCTTTCATTGCCCTGCACACTTATTCATTTATACCCCAATAATTTTGCGTATATTGTGCAACTATACTTTAATAACCCATGCGGAGTTGTGCAAGTATACTACAACATTAGTCGACGCCAACTGCAAGACTAAAACGGGTTATTCAAAAATGAAGCAATAATCCCACTGATATATAAACAATATGGATTAATCAAACAAGTCATTATCCCTTATAAACTGAGGAATGTTGCGGTGTTTAATTCCATTTCTACGTTGAAGTAAATCGTTTCGAGTAAGAAGGTATTTAGGGTAGTTGTCCCGTATCATTTCGAGTGGGGCATATTCCCTTTCTTCGGCTTCCCTGCTGTCCATAATAGTCATGGCAACCTGAATATAGGCATAGTTCATTTCAATATCTCTCACGATAAAATCACACTCCAAACTACCTATCCTGCCAACGCTAATCTCATAATCCTTTGAAGCGGCATACTGGTAAACTATATTCTCCAATACAGGACCATAGTTTATTCTGTTATCAACATTGGTCACAAAGTAAAAAGAGAGGTCTGCCAGATAATACTTCTGTTCTCCCCTTATTGAACGTCTGGATTTTAAATCAAAGCGCTTACACTCGTATAATATTTTTGCGTCTATGAGTAACTGAATATATCTTGCCAAAGTCTCACGCTTGATATTGAGCCCATCTTTTTTTAATTCGCTCAAAATGTTGCTGATACTTGTAGTTGCACCAAAATTATTGATTATATAAGTTTGTATTTTTTGAAAAACCTCGAAATTGCGAATTTTTACCCGCTGCTTTATATCTTTTTTCAAAATTTCGCTTATTACACTGTTTACATAAGTCCGCTTATCCTTGAGATTATCATATTCCAAAGCCTTAGGAAATCCGCCCTCCATAATATAATTGTCCAACTCCAGAACTAAGTTCGGACTTAAAGGCTTGCCATAGAATTCTTTCATATCCAAGTATTCCTCAAATGTGAGTGTAAACATTTCAAATTCAATATAACGACCGGTGAGAGCAGTAATGAGTTCGCCACTTAAAAGATAAGAATTTGAACCGGTTATAAAAATAGAATATTCCCCTTCCGACCTGTATGCCTCAAGAACGAGCTCAAAGCCTTTAACATTTTGAATTTCATCAATAAAAAGATATTTTTTCTCATCGGAGTTGCACTTATCATCAATCGTTTTTTCCAAGGCTTGCGGAGTTTGTATCGACTTGTAAGCGTGTTTTCTTAAATCTATAAAAATGATATTTGAAGGTTTAATTCCCTGTTCTTGCAATTCTTCAGCAATAGTCTGCATCAGACAGGACTTGCCACAGCGCCTTACACCGGTAATAACCTTAATCATACCGACATCATGATAAAATCCGCGAATTTTACTTAAATAGTTCTCCCGCCTATATAATTTCATAGAAACACCCCGCTTTGTGAGCAAATACTTCACACATATTCTAAAAAAAACGAGCTCATTTGTCAAGTTAAGAGGGTATAGTTTATATATATTGCAAATTATGCCCCCTTAACTTGGGGCATGTTTAATTCTTGCACGCTATACTGTATAACTTACAGCTTAAACTTTAGCCAAAAAAGTCTTACATATTTTCTGTCTTATTCCTTCGGTATTATAATCTCTGCTCAAACACAGAGCACTACAAAGGAAAGTTGTTTTTAGCACATTTCATAAACTTGTTTGTTCAAGGTGTGCAAACAAGTTATCGGCAAAATTATAATGTTTCACCTCGGGAAATATCGTCATGGTTTTATGACAGTTCTTCATATCCCTCTTATATCATTCTTTCAGTGCTGAAAAATCCGTTTCAACAATAATATCTTCGCTTATATCTTTTTTTCTTATAAGGCTAAGCATATATATCGGATAATACACTACTTTGTCTTTTTTCTCTATATTGCCGTTGCAAAAGATTAAGGCTTTTTCAATATCATAATTCTTGCATTCAAGCATGTTATCGATTGCACTGTGGCGGTAGTAGTCTTTGCCCGACTTTATCTCAATGGGAACAACCTTGCCCTCCGATTCCACTAAAAAGTCCACCTCTCCTATTTTTTTACTATTGAAATAGTAGGGAATAAAACCGTGTGCCGTAAGCTCCGTGGCGGCAAAGTTCTCATATATTGCACCATGGTTAATATTCAGTTCTCCGCTTAAGAGCTTAAGTTGAATTCCTTCACCGTAAAGTGCCGCAAGCAGACCTACATCATTTAAAAAGAGTTTAAAAAGATTCGAGGACTTTGAGAGTACAAGCGGAACCTTAGCTTCATTGGCATTAAAAACACTTATTGCTACACCGGCATTTTTAAGCCACAGAAAACTGTTCAGGTAGATTGACAGCTTGGCATTCTCGTTCAGCTTCTTCAGAATAAACCTCTTATTCTTTGCATTTAGTTCGCTCGGAATCAGATCGAAAATGTTATTGAGATAAAGCTTATTCTCTTTATCGTATTTTGAAATATCCCGCTTATAAAGTTCAATTATCATCTTCTGCGTATCCAAAACAAACTTTAGATTTTTAGTGGAAATAAAACTTGAAACAACTGCAGGCATTCCGCCTACAATCAGATAGAGTTCAAAGAGTGATAATAGTTTCTTGTGTATAAAATCGTCAATGGGAGTAAGACTGTTGAAAGCACTTTCCAGCATATCAAATATATTCTCTCCGACACCGTTTGCAATAGCGAATTCCTCAAAATCCAAAGGATACATAGTCAGTATTTGTAAGTATCCTACAGGTATAGAGCGAATATCGTTCATAACGGTTCCAAGTAATGAACCGCTTAAGATATATGTATAAGAGCCTTCGGAAACTAAATATTTAATTTGAGTAATGAGTTCTTTACATTCCTGAACCTCATCAAAAAATATGATAGTCTTCATAGGAATCATTTTATCGCCAAAAATTGCGGACAGCTTCAGCAACACATCGGTAGCGGAAGTGACATTGTCGAAAAGCGCTATGTATTCGGGATTCTCAATAAAGTCAATACGAATAAATGATGAATAGTGCTCTTTAGCATATTTTTCAATGATATATGACTTTCCGACCTGTCTAGCTCCGGTAATCATAAGAGCCTTATTGCTGTGGCATTTATAGAAATCCTCAATTTGTTTATATATCTTGCGTTTTAGCATGCCCCACCTCTCCTGCATTATTATCCTACCGCTTTTTCCGATAAATATCAAGTGTTTTTGCCGTTTTTTCCGATAAATTTCAAGGCTTTTTGCCGCTTTTTCCGATTTTGTGTTGTAAACGCAGAACAAGAAGAAATTCAGTTACAGAATAAAATCCTATCCATACAGAGCTTGTGAAAGAAATAATATCTATATTTATACTTTACGCTGTTCCAGTGCCAACCCTATCAATTTATCCGTCCTGTCAGCCATAAAAAGAGGAATGTTCAGCACATCATCATCCAATTTAAGATTATCCAAAGAGAAAAATATACGGAGTTTGACTTTATCGGGAAACAATTCTTTGAATTTCTTAATACTCTTACCGGCAGTGTGGGTTTCAGACTTAACCTCAATGGGGAAAATATCATTCTCTCTCTGAATAAGAAAATCTACCTCATAGGGAGGATTACTTTGGCTCCAATATCGGGGCATAGCTTCAAACTGCGTCACCAAAGTCTGGAGTACAAAGTTTTCAGTCAGTGCACCTTTAAACTCAGTAAACAGACGATTGCCTTCGCCGAATGCAGTGGGTGCCAATTGTGCCAAGCGACGAAGAAGACCTACATCAACAAGGTAAATCTTAAAAGCGGACAAATCGTCATAGGCTGCTACAGGCAGGCCGGGAGCGGAACTGCGATATACCTTATGCACCAGTCGGGCATCTACCAGCCACTGCAGAGCATCTTCATACTCACGGGCTCTTGCACCTTCCTTAATAACCTTGTAGATAAACTTTTTGTTCTCTTTAGCTAATTGAGAGGGAACGGATTTCCAGACCATGGAGATTTTAGGGAATTCGCTTATGTCGGGGTGCTTTGCAAAATCACGCTCATAGGCACCTATAATATCGGACAATGCTTCCTGCATAGCGGAAACATCCCGTGCCTCTGTCCACATTAACACGGACTCAGGCATACCGCCGGTAATATAGTACATTTTTAATTTCTCGTACAAAGGATTAAAAAAAGCATCGGGAATCGGTTCAATAGAGTCACAACTTCTCAAAAAAGCAAGTAAGTTCTCATCGCCGTTTGCAAGCAAAAATTCCTCAAATGTCATGGGATCAATCTGCATGAAATTGACCTTGCCGACAGGAAAAGAAGACGGTTTTGCAAGCGCAATACCTAATAGAGAACCGGCACATGCAACATGATACTGCGGAGCATTTTCACAGAAATACTTCATGGAGTTTATTACATTCGGACAGTCCTGAACCTCATCAAAAATAATCAGCGTCTTCTCAGGTACAATAGTTTGACCGCTTACTATCATCAGATTTTGCAAAATACGGTCTACATCCTTTGTAGTCTCAAAGAACTGCTTATATTCCAGGTTTTCATCAAAGTTAAAGTAGGCGGTATTCTCATAATAACGCTTGCCGAACTCCTTTAAAACCCATGTCTTACCGACTTGACGCACACCTTTTAGTATAAGGGGTTTACGATAAGGGGAATTCTTCCAGTCTAATAGCTTTTTCAATATAAATCGTTCCATATTACCCCTCCAATCACATTATTATATAGAATTATGTGTATATTATCACACTTTTATTATATTTCATAGCCAAAAACCAATCTCTTTTCAAAAGCAGATATATTTGCGAGCTAAAATGCAGTAAAACTGAAAACAGTATACAAAAAACCCGGAGTATGTCCCGGGCTGTTTGTAATATATTGTTTCGATAAATATTATCTCTTGGAGAACTGTGAAGCTTTTCTTGCTTTCTTGAGACCGTATTTCTTTCTTTCTTTTTCTCTGGGATCTCTTGTAAGATAACCGGCTTTCTTAAGTTCCGCTCTTAAATCGGGATTAGCTTCCAGTAATGCTCTTGCAATACCCTGTCTGATAGCTCCCGCCTGGCCTGTGAATCCGCCGCCCTTTACATTAACGAGAACATCATATTTGCCTCTGAGCTTTGTTGCTTCCAGCGGCTGATTTACTATGATTGAAAGTGTTTCCAATCCGAAATAATCATCTATATCTCTATCGTTTATCGTTATTTTTCCTGTTCCGGTAACCAATCTTACTCTGGCGACAGAACTCTTTCTTCTACCTGTTCCGTAATACTGTGTCATAACTTAACCTCCCGCTACTCATTCAAATCCAGAACTATCGGGTTCTGTGCCTGATGATTGTGTTCGCTTCCCGCATATACTTTCATCTTTTTTAACATATGTCTTCCCAATTTGTTCTTAGGAAGCATTCCTTTAACGGCATAAGTGATAATTCTGTCAGGATGCTTAGCCATCAAATCTCTATATACAACTTCTCTTAATCCGCCGACATAACCGGTGTGCCTTCTGTACAACTTCTGTGTTTCCTTCTTGCCTGTTACAACTACCTTATCGGCATTTATGACGATTACATAATCTCCCGTATCCACTGACGGTGTGTATTCCGGCTTGTTCTTTCCCATAAGAATCTTGGCTATCTCGCTTGCCAATCTGCCCAGAGTCCGGCCTTCGGCATCTACGACATACCATTTCTTCTCTATACTGTCGGCTTTTGCCATATAAGTCTTCATATTATACTTATTCTCCTCCACAATTAATGCCGCTTTACACGGCACGAGTCATTTTAATACATATATCAGGTATTGTCAACATGTTTTTTATATATCTCTCGAAATCTTTTTTATGCTCTCAAATACTCTCGCAATCGTCGTTTTACTCGCTCTTCATTCCAGAAATTCATCCAGTACCAGGTTATAGTGGGGAAGCATATTCTCTATAAAGTATTTGACTTCCGGAAGATCGGTCTCTTCTATGCTCTTCTTTAAAGAATCGTATGCCTTATCGAAATCCTTGTTTCCTCTGTCCTTTTCTTCTTTGCATTTTATAAATCCCGATATCTTGTCCGCCGCTTTTATAACCAACCTGTCTTCCTCGGAAGGGTTAAAATACTGTTCATAACTTTCTCTTATGCTGTCGTCCTGCATTTTAAGAATATTATTCACCGCATCTCTTTCTATCTTTTTGTAGGCCTTCTCCATTTCTTTATTTGCATACTTTACGGGTGTGGGAAGATCGCCGGTAAGCGCCTCGTTTACATCATGAAACATGGCTGCAGCGGTAATTCTGTTAACATCATAGTTTTTGTTGAACTTGGCATTGCCTATAAGGGCAAGTCCCTGTGCAATGACAGCAACATCATAGCTGTGTTCTTTTAAGTTCTCATAACTGGTATTGCGCATCAGCCCCCATCTGTTTATATATCCTATTCTGTGTATGAAAGCGAAAAAACTGCCCTTTTTCATTAACTGTTCTCCTTATCTAACGATTCTGCAAACAGAAATCCTATTTCCACCCTTCTCTCCTCTCCCAGGAAAGGAACCAGCAGGGTAAGCTTATTCTTGTGCTTGTCAACAGCAACAATTTTACCTTTAAAACTTGTCAGCGGCCCCTTTGTAATAACCGCACTCTGTCCCTCTCTAAAACTCACTTCCGGAGCCTCTATCACTCCGTGTACATTCATTATACCCGCAAGTAACTCCATCTCTTCGGCGGGTACCGGCAGCAGCGCAAAAGTGCTTCTGTCTCTTAATAACCTGTAAACACCGGGTATACCCTTCAGCGTGTTGTATATCTCTACATCGATTACCCCGTTTGCAAATACATATCCCGGAAATACCGTCTTGTAGGATTTTATCCTTTGTCTTTTCTTTTTAATGAACTTAATTGCCGTAGGGATAACGAAATCCAGCTTGATGCCTTTTCTTTCACATATCCTTATAAGGTTATCCCGCGCCTTTATCTCTTCGCCGCTTTTTACATGAAACACATACCACGAATTGATATATCCCTGTCGGCTGCTTATTACATTTTCATACCCTAACGTCATTCAATACCTCTTTAAGATTGTACCATTTATAGCATACCAATACAATATACGGCAGCTATAGAGACACATAAGAAAGGGCCTAACGCCACCTCCCTACCTCGTACTGCGCCTGATATAAAGGCATATAGCGCCGCAGGGAAAAAGGCGAAAATAAAGGCAGATATCATTCCTTTAAGTCCTAATATCAATCCGCATGCAAAGCACAGCTTTACATCACCACCCCCTATTCCTTCTTTTTTAAATACCAAGATTGACAGACAGTTCATCAGTTGTAAAAAGCCTCCCCCTATAATGCAACCTGATATGCTGTCCTGAATATCAGTGATTGAAAACCCTTTTATAAACAGTTGTGCTATACCTATAAGCAATATGACTATGTGAAATCTGTCATAGATGTAGCCGGCTTGCGAGTCGGTATAGGTTATGCAACATAAGCAGAAGAGCAATATAACCATCAGTATCTTGCTTATAATATCCGTTTTTACATAAAAAGATACTGTAAAAGAAACGGACAGCAAAACCGATAACATGCAGCCCATATCATCGTAAAACAGAGGAGTATCGGTATAGGACAATGCTCTTAACGGTCTTACCGACAGCTTGGACAGCATTACCGATGCGGATATTAACAGAAGATAATGTATTAACATTAATATATTATTTATTCTTTAACTGTATTAATACACAGACAAACTGAATAAAATGTTACAATATAGCGGAGGTGAATTGTAATGTATGATATATCGGTAAAGAAGAATATTGAATGGAAAGCTTTCTGGCTTCATGATCCCATATTCAAAAAGCAGCCTGTTATACAGCCTGTCGATGCAAAAAGATCCAAGTACTTAAGAACGGAAGTGCAAAACAGACATACACTGTTTCGTAAAGAATTTGAAATAAAGAATATTCCGATAAAAAGTGCAAAACTGTATATCACAGCGGATGACTGTTACAAAGCCTATATCAACGGTAAGTTTTTGGCATACGGTCCCGCTCAGGCGCTGGCATTTGCGTATAACTATAACGCTTTTGAGATAAAGAAACTTCTGAAGCCCGGCCTTAATACTCTTTCTTTCCATGTTTTCTACCAGGGTATGCTTAACATGGCGCTTATCTCTGCGGATAACTTAAACGGCATGATATGCATGTTGGAGATAGAGTATAAAGACGGTAATGTTCAAAGAATATCTTCCGACCACACTTTTAAGTGTTATCCCCTTATGGCTTATTCTTCCGACAAAGTGTACGGTTATGAGACCCAGTTTGCCGAAAACATCGATTTGAACCTGTTCCCTTACGGATGGAACCAAACGGGATATCAAGATTGCGATTGGATTACTCCTTTCATATCTGCGATACCTTACCCCATGTCCTACACCCTTGTACCGCAGATAACCCCTACTGTTTCCTTTAGTATTTCTTATCCCGTGGAGATTATAAAAAAGAAAAAGGGCAATTATCTTCTGGATTTCGGTCAGGAGATATGCGGAAATACCGTAATAACGGCTAAAGGTAAAAAAGGGCATGTCATTACCATATGGCATGCGGAAGAATTAACTGAAGACAATAAATCCGCAAGATACAATATGCGATGCAACTGCGACTACGAAGAAACAATTACCTTAAGCGGAAAGGAAAAAGACAAAGCCGAGTTCTTTGACTTTAAGGGATTTCGATATATTGAAGTATTCAATTATCCGGGTAAACTTACTAAAAAAAGCATATATGTGCATCACAGACATTATCCCATACCGAAGAATCATTCCAAAACACAATCGGATAACTCTTTATTCCAAAGGATATGGGAGATGTGCGAAAAAGGTATTATTGAAGGTACGCAGGAATCATATTTAGACTGCCCCACAAGAGAAAAAGGAGCCTTTCTGGGAGACGGGCTGGTTACCGGTCTTGCTCATCTTGCCTATACAAACGATTCGAGAATAATGAAAAAATTTCTTTATGACTGTATGCACTCCGCAAGGTTATGCCCCGGGCTGTTCTGCACAACGGTTACTTACGATGCATCGCAGATAATAGATTATTCTCTTGTTTTTCCGGTCATGCTGAATAAGTATTTTGAATATACCGAAGATATATCCACGCTAAAAGATTCTCTCAATGTGTTGGAAGGCATAATAGCATATTATGCTCAGTTTTACCGACCTGAAGGAATATTGGGACATATAAAGCATGTACACAGAGAACAATATACGGTGCTGGTAGACTGGCCGGCTGTATACAGAGACGGATATAGCGACGAGATAACAAAAGGCCCCAATTGTTTCGGCAACCTTGCATATATCGGAATACTAAAAGAATCGGCAAAAGTATATTCCTATACGGGCAATGAGCTAAGAGCAGAGGAACTGTCGAAAAAAGCAAAGCAACTTGAAAAAGCTGTGATTAACGCTTTTTATGATAATGAAACGGGCTTATTCAATATTACAAAAACCTCCGATATTCACAACTTCCACGATGCGGTATTCGCCTTGTATTTCGACTTGGAACTTCCTAAAGGCAAGAAGCCTTTATTGGATTATATAAAGAGAAGAGGGATAGTATGCGGAGTATATTTCACATATTACTATTTCTCCGTTTTATACAACCATAAAGAGTATGACAAAATTTTCGACCTTATAGTTTCCGATGAGAAAAACTCCTGGAAGACCATGCTCAATACCGGTGCTACAACCTGTATAGAAGCATGGCACCCGGACGACAAGAAAAATTGCAGTTTTTGCCATCCGTGGTCCAGTACACCTATGATTTTTAATGATATATTCTTCGGTATATCGTCATACGGTACGGGCTATAAGGTATTGCAGTTCAAGCCGAGAATTCCCAAACAGTTTAACAAGGGAACATATACAAAGCCTACTCCCCTTTCGGATATAACGGTAAGTTTTGAAAGAAAAGATAAAAAGATAATATACAATGTTACTTTAAAGAAAGCGTGCAGAATGTATGTCTGCCTGTCGGACAAAGAAGAAGGATACTTTGCAGATGCATCTGTAGGAGAGCACAAGTTTATTCAGATAACCGACTAAACTCTTTCCGTCCTTTTCAGACCTATGATAAACAGTCCGTTTGCCAAAACATATTTAACCGCCGCCGTAAGCAGTATTCTGAACTTTTTGTTATCTTCGGCACCTAATATGGAATGTGCATTGTAGAACTTATTGAAATCCATACAGACATCAATAAGATAGCGGGATATGCAGGAAGGTTCCAGATCTCTCAATGCCTGATCTATTTTCTCATTGAATAAAGACAATGTCTTTAAGAGTGTAAACTCGTCATCATTAGTCATATGTTCCGGTTTAATATCTTTCATATTGATATCTTTTTCTGACAGCTCGGATTTTCTCAATACCGAGCATGCTCTTGCATATGTGTACTGCACATAAGGACCGGTGGAACCGTCAAAGTTCAGCGCTTCTTCCCAGGAAAAATCTATATCCTTTATTCTGTTATTGGATAAATCGGAAAATACTACGGCACCTACACCGATATCCTGCGCCTTTTGTTCTTTATCTTCCATATCGGGATTCTTCTCGTTGATTATATCCAACACCCTTTTAGATGCTTCACTGAAAAGGTCATCAAGATATACAATATTTCCCTCTCGCGTTGCCAGTTTTGCACCGCCCATGGAAACCATTCCGAATCCCACATGAATAAGATTCTTTGCCCATTCGTAACCCATAAGCTCCACAACCTTGAACCATTGCCTGAAATGAAGGTCCTGTGCGGTTGCGGTAACATATATGCATTTATCGAAATCATATGTTTCTTTTCTGTATATTGCGGCGGCAATATCTCTGGATGCGTACAAGGAAGCTCCGTCGGATTTTACTATGAGACAGGGAGGCATATTATACTCTTCCAAATTTACTATCATGGCTCCGTCGCTTTCGATTAAAAGATTTCTTTCTTTCAATCTTTCCACTACCGGCTGCGTTTTATCATAGTAGAAAGATTCACCCGCATAGCTGTCAAAGGTAATATCCAACACTTTATATGTCTTCTCTATATCTATAAGACTGATTTTTTTGAACCATTTCCAAAGCTCCATAGCATCTTCATCTTTATTCTCCAGCCTTGCAAACCATTGTCTTGCCAGGTCATTTAATGAAGGGTCTTTTTCCGCTTCTTCATGGAATTTTACATATATCCTTACCAGTTCTTCCGTTCCCTTTTCTTCAACAGCCTTTTTGGAACTCCATTTTTTATACGCAACGATGAGTTTGCCGAACTGAGTACCCCAGTCACCTAAATGATTTATACCTACGCATTTATATCCTCTAAACTCATGAAGCCTTCTTATGGCATGTCCTATTACAGTAGAACGTAAATGTCCTATATGGAAAGGTTTTGCAATATTGGGAGCGGAATAATCCAGACAAACAGTCTTTCCCGCATACTCATTGCTCTTTCCTGTTTCTTCTTTTTTCTCCACTATGGTTTTTAAAACATTATTAACCAAATATTCTCTATTTATAAATATGTTAAGATAACCGCTTTTACTTTCACATCTTTCCACAACATCAATATCCAAAGAATCCACAAGCGAATCGGCAATAGCCATCGGAGATTTTCGCATCACTCTGCTTAACTTAAAGCAAGGTAATGCAAGATCACCCATATGCGGTTCAGGAGGATACTCCAGGTTATCCATAATCTCCGTCCAACTCAACTGTTCAATGCTGCCTGCAAGTTTCTTCGCTATCTTGGTCTTTATATCTTTCATAACCGTCTTCTTTCATTAATAACTTTTATATTATAAAACCATACCCTATATTAACATACCGCAACAAGGTTTTCCAATAAAGCAAGGAACTTTTAGGTGAGTTAAATTTACTCTTCCAGCACTTTCTTAAAATCAACCAAATCGGAGTAACCTTTCACTGAATCATCGTAAGCGATTCTTTTACCCTCTTCAATAGCGGCTTTAGTAATACTGTCGGGAGTGTTTAATTTCAGGGCAAAAGGAATACCGTTTTCTCTTATTACCGCTCTTAAAAACATATTAACAGCTGTTGTCATATTAATTCCCAACTCGTTAAAAACCTCATCAGCTTGCTTTTTAACAGTTTTATCCACTCTGATATTCAAACTTGTTGTCGACACAAAAACTCCTCCTATTTAAACACATTATATGCTTCGTATAATCTCAATACATTATCATTATCAGTCAAAACTGAAGTGAATGTTTGTAAGCTGCACTTTACCGTCAACCACTGTTATATCCGCATTAAAAGATCCTGCATACCAAGGTGCTGCAATCATCATTCCGGCTCCGACCGTTACTTTGTTATTTGTTTCATCAATAGTAAATCCGACACTTTGAGTAAAAGATGGAGTTTCAAAGTATGTGATATTCTCATTGCGTTTCACGGTATGGGTATATGTATTATCAGAATCGTTATTAACGCAGATATTAATTATAACCTGCTCCTCTTTTGTAACTATTTTTGCATCAATATAACTGCTTATGAGAATTGCTATATCATCATTTGTAAGTGTAACAATTTCTTCCATAGTAGTGCTATCTATAATGTGTAAATCTGTAGCTGAATATCCCGTTCCCTTTCCTACCCACATGGTTATGACAATCTCTTTAATTCCGTCATTATCAAGGTCAATTAGTCCCATCTGCACAGAATTCTCATATGTAATCTCTTCTTTTCCGTTATTGTACTTAGGAAAAGGCATGGGCATTGACCAATCATGGTAAAGTTCAATCTTTTCGCCATATTGCAATACAAAAATATCCGGTCTTTTCTTTTCCGTTATGAATAAAATCGGATCTGTCAAAAGTGATAATGCAAGGTCAATATCTCCGGATATGCGTTTTATTTCTTCAGTGGGTATTGTTTTTAAATTGTCCTTGTTATAATCCTCTTTCCTTTTATGATGACATGCAACCACATCATATTCCTTATACACTCTATCTTCGTGTGCTATTGTGCGTTTTTCTTTTTGATATGTTACTTCCACTATATCTTCCAATCCCAAATCGGAAAGACTAACCTCTTTTTCCGCCTTAATGTCCATAAAGCACACACTTTGTGTCAGTACACCTTCCGGGTTTCTCTCCCAAAACACTAATACAAGTTCATCATTCCCGTCTCCGTTAAGGTCAAGCAGAGAAGCTCTCGGTCCTCCGTACTCATATTGCTTTCTATCAGGTATTTTTATATTTTTACCCGTATTCTTTATTCTGGCATACAAATCATAATAGTTGCCCATTTTATCTTTTCTAAGTGCAAATACATTTACTTCTCCGTAATTGTATTTCATGATATTCTTTTTCTCATCAAAGATATCCCGATCATTTTTGGATTTTTCTGCAACTGTTACAGTATATGATTTATCGTCTGAAACTACTACATCAGTTGACTGTTTATGAACAATTAATATATTTAACTCTTCCGGTTTAATCTGCATAAAAGTCTGCCAATCAAAGAAAATTATATTCTCTCTAATTGTGTCTTCACTATCTTTTTCACCATAAATAACCGAAATAAAATCCCGATTTTCTAATGTCGGTAAATACATTCTATGTTCATCTTCTCTTCTTAATTCCATTCGAGGGAATATTTTCAATTCATCGGAAATCCATTCTTTATCCTTGAATACAAACTTAATTTCGGTATAGTTTCCGTAATTATCCTTGTTCTTTCCGTATACTTTTACACCACATAAAATAGGTGACAAATACTTGTCGGTAGGCGAAAGCTCTGCTATAAGTACAAAGTCTTCAACAACTTCCGCAGGCGGTGTTGTCACCTCACTGCTTACCGTTTCTTTCGGTAGTTCCTTTTTAGTGCATGCCGTTAAGAGCAATACAAGCATAACTATCATAGCAAATAGTAATATGTTCTTATTAGAAAGCCTTTTCATAATTTCCTCTACTCTTTTTTATTTCATGTATTTTTCAAATTCATTTTTCATTCAAAAAAAATATTATTGATATTGGCAAAATGCACTTTACCGTCAACCACCGTTATATCTGCACTAAAAGATCCTGCATACCAAGTTGCTGCAATCATCATTCCGGCGTCGATCATGACTTTGTTATTTGTTTCATCAATAGCAAATCCGACACTTTGAGTAAAAGATGGAGTTTCAAAGTATGTGATATTCTCATTGCGTTTTACGGTATGGGTATATGTATTATCAGGATCGTTATTAACGCAGATATTAATTATAACCTGTTCCTCTTTTGTAACTATTTTTGCATCAATATAACTGCTTATGAGAATTGCTATATCATCATTTGTAAGTGTAACAATTTCTTCCATAGTAGTGCTGTCTATAATGTGTAAATCTGTAGCTGAATATCCCGTTCCCTTTCCTACCCACATGGTTATGACAATTTCTTTAATTCCGTCATTATCAAGGTCAATTAGTCCCATCTGCACGGAACTCTCATATGTAATCTCTTCTTTTCCGTTATTGTACTTAGGAAAAGGCATAGGCATATTCTGATAACGGTAAAAAGCAAATTTATCGTCATATTTCAAAATAGTCACTCGTTGATTTCTGCCGGTAGAAGGCATCGGTTCAGACAGAATCATTAATGTAAGATTATCTGTATATAACATCGGTGCTTTTTGTATATCTTTCTTCTTCAGAATTTTGTTCAGATTTTCCTTGCCTTTGAAATGCAACTCATTAAAATCATATGTTACTGTTTTATCATTTACTATAAATTCAGCGGTTCCATGTGTAACCTCGGCTGTATCTTCCAATCCTAAATCGGAAAGAGATAATTCCTTTTCCGTATTTATGTCCATAAAATACACATTCTCAACCAACTCGTTTTGCTCGTTTTTTTCTAAAAATTTAAGAAACAGTTCGCCATTTCCATCTCCGTTAATATCTAATATTCCAATCAGAGGTTTACTTAACTCAAATTGCTTTCTGTCAGGTATCTCTATAATCTTATCCGCATAGTTTATTCTCAAAAACATGTCGCAATAGTTACCGTTGTTATCCTCTTTTAATGCAAACAGTTCAACTACCATATCATCGTACTTCTCAATGTCATATGTATTTGCAGGTTCTTCCGTTTCAATCTTGGGGTTTTCCGCAGGCGGTGTTGTCACCTCACTGCTTACCGTTTCTTTCGGTAGCTCCTGCTTAGTGCATGCCGTTAAGAGCAATACAAACACTAATGCTAATATTAGAAATCCTTTAGATGGTTTTTTCATGGAATCCTTCCTCCTGTTTCTTTTCACCTGCACTAATCCTTATGGACTAATGATTCAAAATACTGAGTAAGCTTTCGTATACTATATCAATGGTTGTGGGCTTAACCTCGTAAAACCGCTCCTTTTTAGGATCGGACATGTACTTATACGGTTCACACCTAACTCCGAGACGTTCCTGTGTAACTACGGTAAGCTTCCTGCATAATCTCAGAATGGTTTCTTCTGTTTTGCTGTATAAAACGGCACCGTCAAACAGTGCTTCTCTTACTAAAACTATATATCTGGTATTACTGTCACAAAATCTTATAGTCCACATTATCCTGTTTTACACTTTCTTATCTGTCCGCATCTATGAATATAAGGTCGTCGGCCTTTACATAACCTAACCTTATTCTTGCCATCATCTCTATGTACCGGTCGGTACCGGCTATCGACTGATAATAGATCAGCTGTTCATGTATGGCATCCTGCTCTTTTATCTTTTCCTCCACTTTCTGCTTTTTTGTCATCAGCATATCAATTCTCGGCTGTTGCGAAAAAATGATATATATAAAATATACAATGAATGCGAATGATATTAATGTGAATAGTCTTCTTTTGGTTCTGCTCTTCATTAAAAGCCTTCCTCTTTATTGTAAATGTATTTTACCATACGGACATGTTTTGTCAATTATTAATTAAAAGCCTTGAACATCCACCCGTCGCCGATAAGTTCATCAAGAAAAACCGGTAATGCTTCTATATTGTCCGGAGTCACTATGTGAAGCTGATATATGGCTCCTTTGTGTATATCCTTTACAAGTTCGTTGTATGCATATTCATATCCGTTTATAACCGTCCTGTTCCAGTCGGAATATGTGGCATCAAACAGTACCGTCGTGTAACCTAATGCATTCGCAATGTATAAATCCCTTTCACAGTATTCGCCCGATATCGGTCTGTAATATCTCATCCTTTTGTAATCGGAATCCAATGCAATTTTCAGCAATTTTTCCGTTTTAATAAAATCCTCTATGTATTCTTCATCGGTCATTGTATGGGAAGGAGGTATATGGTAATAGCTGTGTGCTCCTAAAGTATGACCGTCAGCATAAATAGCTCTCACTTTTTCGGGAAATACTTCAATAAACTCCCCTACAAGAAAGAAAGTAGCAGATATATTTCTGTTTCTAAGTATCTCCAGAAGTTTTTCGGTATTACCTCTTACATGCTCATATCCTAAATTGAATGTGAGGTACATTACCTTTTCTTCGGTATCTATTGTTGTAATGACATTATGCTTATCAAATACTTCGGTTCTTTGTCCTTTTTCACTCCAATGAATGGTATCTTTTTTCATTTCCCCGGTTTTTGTAAGGTCTGCATAAAGGTCATAAAACTCTATGTATGTGCTGCCGGGAGGTATGACCGTAGGAGTAGGACTCGGTGTAGCCGGCTCTTTTGTCGGAATACTTTCTGTCGGTTGAATTATCTCTGTGGAAGATACCTCAGGCATAACTGTAGGAGCATGTGTAAATGAAGGCTGTTCTGTCGGTTTAACACAGCAAGACAGATTAAGTACGGTCAGTAGTATAAAGAAGAGGGCAATTATTTTTCTCATTTATTTCTCACTTTATTGATATATATTTATCCGAAGGAATACAGGATATCCAGGTATTACCCGGTGCCACCTTTATTTCTTCTCCGTTTGCGGTAAAGACAAACTTTGACCAATCGGTTTCTCTGCTCCACTGTATTTCAATGTACTTTCCGTCATTTATATAGTAACCGGTTCCGGTACCGTGAGTGGTAATCAGTACATGCTTGGCGGCATCTTCGGTATAACGGGTTTCCATTTTCAGTACGAAAAGATTTTCTACGGTTACAGGCTGATTTGTATTTCCGTCTATCTGAACATCGGAAAACTGATACCTTGTATACTCGCCTTTAGCTTGGTCATATATGAAGTACGGACTGCTTATATAAGCGCCGGTCAGATAAACCTTTGATGCTTCCTTACCGTTTTTGGTGCTGCTTTCCGCAGAAAAATTAAATACATTGTCTCTGTTTTCTTTACTTATCTTATCGCTTGAAAGACTTTTCATTGAAGCTAAAACATTCTCTCCGGCGGTAACGACACTATGAAGCGATTCTATTCCCGATGCAATTCTGTCTTGGTCTCTCCAATAGGGATGACCGTTATCTTCTCCGTAAATACCGTTTACCGTGGTCAATCCTCTGTCTATAAGGTCCTGTTTGGCATTTTCCTCACCGTAATCGCTGAATCCGTAATGGAATATATAGCTGTCGAATGCCAATGCTATCTTGGTAAAATAGGAACGTAAACTTCTTACCGCCCCTATTCTCTCCACCTTATACGGATCCTGATATATGGCCATAAAACGGGATATGTCATACTCTACCAGCATTTCTATCACTATGTCTGCTTCGGATATACCTATCTGCGGCAAGCTCTGCCTTTTATTCTCCAAAATGACAGCTACCGGTTTTGCGGTCAGTGAAAACTCATGCATATATTGCTCTTTCCCCGTAAGAGGATTATTAGTAAGTATCAAAGAAGGATCGGGTGTGGGAGCAGGTGTCTCAGTCGGAACTATACTTTCCACAGGTGTTTGCGTAGGTTCCGGCGTTTCATATGGCTTTTCCGTCGGTGTTTCGGTAGGTTTGGGTGTCTTACTTGGCAATACGGGTGATTCTGCAATATTACCCACCGCTTCCAGATAGTCACTGCAAGAAACAAACAATACCGATAATATCAGTATCAGTACTACAACTATTGCTTTTTTGATTGAATTGATGATTTGTCTTTTGTGTTTCATTTATTTGTCCTCATGTCCAAACAATATTTATCTTTCGCATATATTTTCACTCAATATGTCCGTTATGTCAAATACTTTGATACATAGAGAAAAGATTCTCTATATAAAGTTCCATATGAAGTTCCTTTCATTACCTGCCATAACTAATTCTCTATCTTATGAAACGCAAACTTATCGGTTCCTATCTCGGATTTATCTATATAGTAATCCGGTTTATTATCCATATCGGATGCAAATATAATGTAATCACCGACATCGGTAATAAAATTGCCTCTTTTGCCCTTATTAATAAAATCCAACAAAACGGTCTCTATAATCTCATAATCCCAATTATATATATACAAAACCAAGTCCTGCTCACGCAGTGCTCGATAATCATCATTACGATTATGTATGAGATATATGTAATCCGGATAGAATCTCACTTCGCAATGTCCGTGATTATTGAATTTTATTGCTTTATCCAATGTGACTTCACCTGTTTCAACATTGTACTTATATATCCCTTCATTGATGCGATAGCAGTATCCGTAATCCTTGGTATAATAGGAAATACCCGCCCAGCAATCGCTTATCTTTGTCAATGCACCTGTTTTACAGGAGTATGAGTATAAGCAGCAACCAAAACCCCCATCTTCTCTTACTATCAAATAAATAGTATCCTCTACAACATAGAACATGCTCTTTTTTATAATATCGCCTGTAAGAATAATCTCGGGTTTTGAATTATCATCAACCTTAACCCTGTATAGGTTGTTGTCATCGTTTGTAACGCCGATTAGTTGCAGTCCGGGAAAACCGAGCATATAGTAAAAGTATCCGTTATGGTAGTAACCGAAAGTACTAATGTAAGCGTTGTTCAGGACTTTAATTTCTTTATGATTTGTTCCGTCCATATTCATACAGTTCAGTGTATTAACATTCATTTTAAAAGAAGTATAATATATCTTGTCTTTGTAATAACCTATTTGATGTGCGCCTGTATATGCATTACAGTCTTCCGTGCTATGATTACAGTTTGGTTTGTTGCACAGTTTTACATATTCAGTATTTCCTTTTTCCGAGTAATAGACATACTTTCCGATATTTATGTACATACCGTAGGGAGTTACAAGATATGCTGAAACAGAGAACTCTCCCTGTCTGAAAGCTGTGTAATACTCTTCAGGCTTTGTGTCATCAGAGCTATGAGTTATAGAGTGTGAAGGACGGGTATCAGTGTTATCAGAACCGCTTTCCAAGTGCGAGAACTTAGCACAGGATGCGAGGCATCCTATGACAAGAACTATCAGCAGTAATGTGCTTAATTTTTTAAACATACGCACCGGCTAACCTCCATTGCAGTTTGTAAAACTATTGCTCTGATTTCAAGCAAGGCATATTATCTTTATTCATAATATATAACTGTATATACACTTTAATGTACCATAATGTAGTAAATACCGTTACGGCTGATACTATAGCCACAAACGGCGAGAAAAAGTCATAACTGTTTTTGTAGTTGAGGTGCAGTATATATGCACAGTTGGCAAAGCAGGTCAGTGTCTGCAAAATATGTATATACAGAAATCTTCTGTCATTGGAGAATATAAAGGCGGCAAGTACCAGAAGGATGGAAGGGAAAATATATCGCTCATGCATCTTGGTTGCAAATGTAAACACCACCGTCATAAGCAGTCCCGCTGTGGCAAATGTAAATCCCGGTTTTTTATGCCCTTTTATGAAAGCCGCCGTTGTCAATGCGCACACTCCCACTATTGCGATATAGCCGTAAATTTTGTATGGGAAGAGCAACATTATCTCACTGTCCGGTATCCAGTTGAGTCCCAACAAAGCATACAGGTTATATGCATTAACCGTTGCATACGCATACTGCCCCATGGTACCGAAATACAATCCGAATATCCATAAAGGCTTCTGACCTATCGCAAAGGGCAATATTACAACAACAAATACGCCCAGTCCTATCAAAAGAGAAGTTATAACTTTCTTAAGATTTCTGCTTTTTATATATGCGAAAATCAGTATGGGAGCAAATATGAATGCCTGAGGTTTCAGTAACACCGCAAATATATATGCCACCGTTGCAAAATGCAGTTTGTTATTCATGATATTGTATGCAGTAATTGCGATAAGCAATGTCAGTATGCTGTCAATCTGCCCCCAAGCCGAAGAGTTGAGAATATACATAATATTGAATGCCATGCAGGCCGACAGAATTATTGATGTTTTATCGGAAAATCTTGTCTTAGCTATCTTAAATACAAAATATGCGGATAACATATCAAATATTATGGTGGGAAGTTTGAGCAATATCAGATGTGCCGGCATTGCAAATACTATACCGAACGCTCTTCTTAATGCTTCTATTACCCACAGTACATAAATGTAAAGAGGGGGATAGTCACAGAAAAGTTTGCCGTTATAAAACTCCGACAGCCCTTCGTTGTATGCCTGTTCGCCCCAGTAACTGAAACAACCCATATCGGTAAGGTGCCCGGTTATGGAACCTGCTATAAATATACGGACAACAAATGCTATGAGGTATATGACACCTAATATGAGATAGGTTTTGTTTATCCGTATGGATTTTTTGCCGCCGTCACTCATGCCTTACTCTTTCATACTCGCAAAAAGTTATATGTATACCCGATTGGGTAATCTGTCTGTCCGACTGATGAATCAACTTCCATTCATCCGATTTATCCAGATCGGGAAAATATGTATCGGCATCGAATACACCGTGAACTTTTGTTACAAATGCTTTATCGCAATAGGGCAAAAAAGCCTCATATATGCTCTGTCCGCCTATTATGTATACATCACCGGTATCTATATCGGATATTTTCTCTAAAGCTTGCTTTACGCTGTGCACAACCGTTACATTCTCTCTCTTAAAGCACTTATCTCTTGTAAGTACTATGTTATGCCTGTTCTTCAGAGGTTTTCCGCACTTGAAAGAATCCAGTGTTTTCCTGCCCATGATTACGGTTTTGTTCAAGGTGCTCCTCCTGAAAAAATCCATATCTTCTTTTATCTTCCACTGTATTTTGCCTAAGTTTCCTATTCCGAAGTGCTCATCCACCGCAACAATTATATTCATACGGCAACCTCAATATCTTTTATCTGCTCATTCTTCTGATAGTTTTTCAGTTTAAAGTCCTCCACGGTAAAATCATAGAAATCCGTTATCTCCGGGTTTATCCAAAATGTCGGTGCGGGGTACGACTCTCTTGTTAACAACTCCTCCACCATGGGAATATGTCTGTCATAAATATGCGCATCGGCTATTACATGAACCAGTTCTCCCGCCTTTAAGCCCGAAACCTGAGCCATCATATGCATAAGTACGGCGTACTGTACGACATTCCAGTTGTTTGCAACCAGCACATCATTGGAACGCTGATTCAGTATACCGTTAAGCACATCACCCGACACATTGAAAGTCATACTGTATGCACAGGGATACAGATTCATTTCATGAAGGTCGGCGTGAACATATATATTGGTAATTATCCTTCTGCTTGCTCTGTTATTCTTCAAATCATACAAAACCCTGTCCACCTGGTCAAACATTCCTTCTTTGTATTTATGCTTAACCGACAACTGGTATCCGTATGCCTTACCTATCGAGCCTTCGCTGTCCGCCCAGGCATCCCATATTTTACTGTTCAAATCTTTTATATTATTGGACTTCTTCTGCCATATCCACAGCATTTCATCAATAGCTCCCTTAAACCTTGTGGGACGCAGTGTCAATATGGGAAACTCTTTACTTAAATCATATCTGTTAACGACACAGAATTTCTTTACAGAATGAGCAGGCGTTCCGTCTAACCATCTGGGACGCACATCCAGACCGGTATCCCAAAATCCGTTATCAATTATATCTCTGCACATATTTTTGAATATATCATCGGCTCTGCTCATATTGAACTTGTATGATACAGTCAGTGACTGTTCATACTCCTCCTTCTTGTATATTTCGCTCACTTATTGTTTGTTTTAATTCAAGGAAAGGAGCGTATGGGTTGAACCTTGAATCTTTTATGTCCTTATCTTT